>Ga0209174_10000017_pt1 | contig 141918 bp, 120 predicted proteins | sample JI91814BDNA_FD_187505 | JGI IMG/M metagenome (GOLD analysis project Ga0209174, IMG submission 187505) | Wastewater effluent complex algal communities from Wisconsin, to seasonally profile nutrient transformation and Carbon sequestration -... | ecosystem: Engineered > WWTP > Effluent > Algae...
TGCTTCACACGATGGCCGCTTTTGCGGCATGGCTGCTGGCGAAGGCGATCAGGGCAGTCGGCGTGACGATTGATCCGATGACGACGCAACAGAGCCACCGCCATCGATACAGCGATCAGCGCCGAGGGTTGGAATGGTTGCGACGCCGATGGTGGCCACCGCAAATGGTGCAGATCGCTTGCGGGGTTGGAGCGTGGCCTGAGCAAAAGCGTCGAGAAAAAGTGGGGAGACCTTAGGCCAATGGCCCGCAAGCGCTCAGCTTCACCCCCTGCGCGACGCGCAAGGGGAGGAGATCGCTCGTGACACGGATTTCGCGCCGAGCGCAGCAGCTTTTAAACAGGCGCTTAGGCTTAGCTCGCACTCACCGCTTCTCTATGCGCAGGTGTGCGCGGCGCGAACCCGCGCGAATCCGGCAGAGACCGGATCCACGCGGGCCATTATTCGGAACAAGCGCGATGAAGCGATGCCGTTACGGGCTGTAATTGCAGCAGAAATCGGCTTTGATCGGCGAGCGCGACAACGGATGCAACCAAACGCTCAGGTCGTAACGCGGATCGGCAAGAACGAATGCCGAGGACGATGCCAGCAAAGCGATCGGGGCTTTCCAGGGCACGCTGCACATCGTTCTGCTGTCGGAAAAACGCATCCTCGTCGAGTAGCCGTATTGCGAATCGCCCCAGACCCAGGGGCTCTTGGTCATCCCCACGAAATAAGCGCCTCCGGTGCTTTCGGCGACATCCGCGACGGTTTCGGCGCCCGACAGACCGGCGGCGAACGTGCCATAGCGTTGGCCGGTGTAGGTGGCGGAGACGAAAGGCGTCAGCGTGTTCGGCACCATCAGATGCGTCCACACATCGGCGCTATTGGGATTCGTGGAATACGGGCCGACGATATTGCCGGCGATCAACAACTGTCCGGCCGGGACGCCGCTGAAGCTGCCGCCCAATGTCGTGGTCACCGCCTGCGCGGATTCGTTGTCGGCGGCGGCGCCCCAATGGACTTGCTTCTTGAGGGTGCAGGGCGCTGTCGGGCTAGTCACGTAACTGGCGACGTAGGCTTGCGACGGGGCTCCGGTGGGCGCCCGCGTATCGCCCACGGCGGTGAAACCGGGCGCGATGCCGGTGGTGCCGCCGTGCCGCACGATATCGTTGAAAATCGATCCCCCGCCCAGCCCGGGCGATTGCGTGCCGCACACGAAGAGACCGGTGTCGCCGTCCACTTCGAAGATCGCGGCATTGTTGTCCAAGCCACCGGCGACGACCAAATGATGGGTCGTGCTGGGCGTATCCACTTCGGCGATACCGTGACCGTACGTCGGCACGCCCGTCGGCATGCTGTAATCGCGCGTCCAAATCAGATTGCCCATCGTGTTTTCGGCGCGGACGACGCGGACATATCGGAGGCCGTTCACGGTGTATTCGCCGACAGCGACCAGATCGCCAGGATTCGTGTACAGACTAGGCGTACCGGTATTGGCGCGAATGATGTCCCACGAGACGTTGTAGCCGGCCGTCCAACTATAGCCACGATGCCAGACCATATTGCCGTTGCAATCGATCTTGCTGATGGTCAGCCGCGTGAGCTGCGGCGAGGTGGATTCGACCCGCGAGGCGACGATGGCGAACCCGCTGCCGTCGGTGTATTCGACGATGCCGCCGCCGTACTCCGAAAATCCGCTGTCGTAGCTGTAGCGCCACGACGGCGGGCCCAACGGCGTCGCCGCATAGACGCGCTCGACGATGATATTGCTGCCGCCGGGCGTCCCTGGGGGCATCTCCTGGGCGCCCACGGACGCCATGCCGCCCCCGGGGCAATAACGCACATCGACGACGCCGCGCAGCACTTCTTTGTGCGGGTTGAGGCCCGAATGCGTTTCCCAACTCTGCGCGGCGACGGCGAATGGCGCGAGCCCGGCCGCGAGTAAGCCAGCGGCGACGAGTAGCGACCGAAGGCCGCGGTTTTTGCGTCTTGCGTTCATGTTCTCGATCTCCTTGAACGTGCGAATGTTCGCGTTCCGTGTTCGGGCGTCCGAACGTTGACTCGGGTCGCCCGCGTTCGGCCGGCCTGTGCGCCGGCCCGAGACGAGCCTACGCCGCACCGCGGCTTGCGAGGTGCGGAATCGCGGGACAAAGTCGGGTCAAAATCGTCGGAAGCGGAGCGGTGTTCGCAAATTCGGTAGCGCCGTCGCAAACAGGCGATTCACGAGATCGATCGCCGAGCGGCGATGCGAATGCAGGGTCGATGCGCCGTGCGCGCGGCGCGAGTTTCGGTACGGCCGAAACGTTCGCCCCCGCGCACCCGGTCGAAACCGAGTGCGCGGGGGCGCTGATGACGCATGGTCGTCGCGAAGGCGGGTCGCGAAAAGCGATCGCGCCGCGTTCTTCAATCGAACGCGATTACGCGCTCAATACCGACATCGCTTACGGCCCGATCCCGCAGCACAGCGCCGCCGGAATCGTGGCGCGCGTCAGCGGGCCGAGCGTGAGCGACGGCGTCACCGGGACCGGCGAGACCGCGAGCGGCGTGACCGGCAGCAGGGCGACGGCCGGCGCCGTCCACGGCACGCTGCACAGCGTTTTCATACCGGCGAAGCCCATGCGCACCGAATAGCCGTCGAGCGGGTCGCCCAGGCCGTCCCAATTGCTCGAGGTAGCGCCGACGAAATGCGCGCCGTTGCTGCTTTCGGCGACATCCGCGACGGTTTCGATGCCCGCCAAGCCCGGGCCCTGCGTGCCGTAACGCATGCCGGTGTAGCCGCCGGCGATGTAGGGCGTGAGGTTGATCGGCACCATCAGATGCGACCACACATCGTTACTGTTGGCGCCCAGATACGCACCGACGAGGTTGCCGACGATCAGCAGTTGTCCGTTCGGCACGGTGCTGAAGGTGGTGGCGCGCGTGGTGGTCACCGCCTGCGCGGTTTCGCTTTCGTTGGGCGAACCCCAATGCACCTGACGCTGCAACGCGCAACCGGTGCTGCGATAACTGGCGACGAACGCCTGCGGCAGCGCGGTGGACGCGGTGCGGGTTTCGCCGACGGCGGTGAACCCCGGCGCGATCGTGGTGCCCGACGCGCCATGACGGGTGATGTCGTTGAAACGCGACAGACCCTGCCCCGGCAATTGCGAGCCGCAGATGAAAGCGCCGTTGTTGCCGTCGATCTGGAAGATCGCGGCGTTGTTGCCGAAACCGCCGGCGACCACCAAGTTATCCGCCAGCGAAGGCGTTTCCACCTCGGCGATGCCGCGACCGGTCAACACCGTGGCCGCGCCGGGCACGACGTAGTCGCGCATCCAGAGCAACGCGCCGTTGTTTCTCACGCGGGCGACGCGCACGAAGTTCGTGGTGCCGGTGTTGTATTCGGCCAACGCGATCAGATCGCCCGCCGCGGTACCGAATGCGCCGTCGCCGGTGGTGGCGCGGATGATGTCCCAGGCGGTGTGTTTTCCGGCGGTGGTGCCGAAGCTACGGTGCCACACCAGATTGCCGTTGCAATCGACCTTGCTGATGGTCAGATGCGTTTGCGTGGGGACGGCGAGGGTATCCCACGTGCCGACGACGGCGAAGCCGGTACCGTCGGTATATTCGACGATGCCGCGTCCTTCCTCGGAACGACCGCTGTCGTAACTGAAGCGCCACGGCCCGGCGATGGGATTGGCGGCGTTCTTGCGCTCCACGACGATATTGTTGAAGCCGGCCACCGTGGGCGGGACGGTCTGCGTGCCCGTCGCCACCTGGCCGCCGCCCGCGCAGAACTGCACATCGGCGACGCCGTGCAATCGTTCTTGGTGCGGGTTGAGGCCGGAATACACTTCCCAGCTTTGCGCGGAGGCGGCGAAAGGCGCCGATCCGGCCACGATGAGGCCGAGGGCCATCAGATGCGGGCGATACCCGCGGCGATTGCGTGTTGCGTTCATGCTTTCGATCTCCTTGAACGTGCGATTCGTTCGCATTCCATGTTCAGGCGACCCGATCGACGACCGGAGTCGCCCCTGTGTGGCCGGCATCCGCGCCGACGCGAAATCAGCCTACACCGCAGCGCGGCTCAGCGCGCAGCGCGACGACGAGCGGCGGCATCAGGGCGCCGCGGAGCGGCAACACGGCGTCTTCGCGCAGCGAACGGTGGATAAAGCCGGGCAAACATCGCGAGGCTCGCTCTTGCGCTCATCGTGTTCGCGGCCGGCGCGCGAAGGCGCGGCGAGACGCAGAATCAATCGTTTATGGGCGATTTTGGCCTGCGATTGGCCCACGATGCGACGCGAGATTCGATGTTTCGCAGCGCGCGGGCTTGCTTGCGGCACGCATCCGTACGCCTATGGTATCGACGGCCACACTGTCGTGGTCGTCGAAAGGAATGACTCATGTCTCCGTTGAAACATGCTCTCGCGCTTGCGCTGCTCACCGTCGCCGCTGCCATGTCGTCGCCGTTATCCGCCGCGCAAATCGGCGGGCCCGTGACCAACCCGCGTCCGCCGGGCGGGAGTTGGTTGGGCACATGGACAGCCACCGTCTGTTGGAACGAACGCAACCCGGCGACCGGGCTCTACACCACGCGCTGCACCACGGTCTTCGCCAATACGCTCGCGCAATGCAATACGGCGACCGCGTCGTATCTCGCGATGGGCGGTTGGATCGTCCCGGGCTACGCCTGCGCCCCGAGCGCGCCCTGATTACCGATACGTCATTGGCCGATACGTCACGGCCCCGGCGCGATCTTCGCCGGGGCCGCACGGCGGCAGATCGAGTGGTCGCGAATCAGCGCGCGCGCGGACGCAACAGCCGCAACACGCCGTACACCGCCACCAATGCCGCTAACGCAATCCCGATCGCCGTCCATTCCTGCGCGGTCAACGTGGCGGTGATCGCCAGCATCGCCAGCAGCGAGATCGCAGGAATCGTCGCGCCGCCCGGCAGCACGAACGGCGGCGCCTCGTCCTGGCGCAGATCGATCCGCTGCGCGCGCCACGCCGCGAGCGCGACGAAGCCGTAGGTCAAACAGATCGCGCCGCCGGAGATCAATGCCAGCTTGTCGAACGTGCCGCCCAGCGCCAGCGCCCACGCCAACCCCGCATGCGTGATCAGCGCCAGCAGCGGCACGCGATGGGTCGCGGTGACGCGACCGAACGCGCGCGGCAGATAACCGTCGCGGCCCAACGCGAACACCAAACGCGACGTACCCAGCAAATTGCCCAGCATGAAACCCGCCATCGACACGCAGGCGGTGATGAGCAGCGCGACGCGGCCCGGCCCCCACAGCGCGCCCGCGGTGTCCGCCACCGGCACGCCGCTTTCGCCGAGCTTCGCGCCCAGCACGCCTTGCCCGACGATCTGCAGTCCGAGATACAGCAACACCACCAGCGCGATCGCCGCGATCGTCGCGCGCGGCACATTGCGCGCCGGGTCGCGCAATTCGCCCGAGGGCACCAAGGCCGTCTCCATGCCGGAGTAGGCGAACATCACCAACACCATCGACGCACCGAGCGCGGAGATCGACGGCACGTCGCCGAGCGCGAAACTCACGTTATTCCAATCGACGAACCACACGCCGATGAGGGCCAGCAAGAACAGCGGGGTCAATTTGATCGCGGCGAGTACCGCCACCGCGCGCGCGCCGAGTTTCACGCCGAACGCATTGAGCGCGAACAACAGCAGATACAGCACGGTCAACAACGCGATGCGAGGCCCGGGTTCTGCGAACACCGGCATCAGGTTCGCCATCTGCACCGCGAACGCGGCGGCGACGCCCGCGCTAGAGGCGACGTTGCTGATCCACATCAGCGCGCCGGCCACGAAGCCTGCGAACGGCCCGAAGACCGCGGTCAAATACGTGTACGGCCCACCCGTGGCCCGGGTGCGGCTGCCGATCGCCGCGAAGCACAGGGCCACCGGCACGATCGCGAAGGCGCCGGCGATCAAGGCCAACGGCGCAGCGGCGCCCATGCCCGCCGCGAGCGAGGAGGGCATCTTGAAGATGCCGCCGCCGACGATGACGTTGATCACCGCGGCGGTGAGGGCGAAGGTGCCGACGGCGCGAATCAGCGCAGCGTCGCCTTGCAGACGGGACGGATCGGTCGAGGACATAGCGGCACCGCAGCGACGGAAGCGCGCAGCCTCGCACGCCGACGCCCGGTTTGACGAGCCCGGGCCGTTGTGGGAGGGCCGGCAGGCCCGATTCCCATGCTGGTTGTAGGAAAGGTTGCAAGCACAGCCCTCTGCTGTTTGTGGGAGGGCCGGCAGGCCCGATCGGAGACCCAAAGTTCACTGCAATGTGTCGGTGTCCGATCGGGCCTGCCGGCCCTCCCACAACACACTCTCAGCACTTCCACATCGCGATTCCGCCGTTCCCACACAGCACCATTCCCCCAACGCCGCCCCGACGCTTCGGTTAGCATCGCCCGCAGTCCTTCGGAGCCTTCGCATGCGTACGACCTCGCTCGCCTTCTCCCTCGCCGCCGCGCTCGGCGCGACGTTTGCCCCCGCCGCGTGGGCCGCCGATGCCGCACGCCCCGAAGTCGAGCAGCAGGCGCTACGGTTGAGCGCCGATGTGCTGCGTTGGCGTCGCGACATCCACCAAAACCCCGAACTCGGCAATCGCGAAGTGCGCACCTCGAAACTGGTCGCCGACCATCTGCGTTCGCTCGGGTTGGAGGTGAAGACCGGCATCGCCACCACCGGCGTGATCGCGGTGCTCAAAGGCGGCAAGCCCGGCCCGCGCATCGCCATCCGCGCGGACATGGACGCGTTGCCGGTGACCGAGCGCAACGCGCTGCCGTTCGCCTCGAAAGCCACCTCGACCTTCCGCGGCGAAACCGTCGGCGTGATGCATGCCTGCGGCCACGATGCGCATACCTCGATCCTGATGGGCGTGGCGCAGGCCCTGGTCGCGATGAAAGCCGACTTGCCCGGCGAAGTGATGTTCGTCTTCCAACCCGCCGAAGAAGGCCCGCCGGACGGCGAGGAAGGCGGCGCCGAGGAAATGCTGGCGCAAGGCATCTTCCGCGACTTCAAACCCGAGGCGGTGTTCGGCTTGCACGTGTTCAGCACGCTCAACGCCGGCAAAGTCGGCTATCGCAGCGGCCCGGCGATGGCCGCGTCGGATCGCTTCAACATCGTGATCCAAGGCCGGCAAACCCACGGCTCGCGGCCCTGGGGCGGCGTCGATCCCATCGTCGCTGCGGCCGACGTGATCGGCAGTGCGCAGACCATCGTGTCGCGTCGTCAGAACATCTCCAAGCAGCCGGTGGTCGTGAGTTTCGGCGCGATCAAAGGCGGCATCCGCTACAACATCATTCCCGACAGCGTGGAATTGATCGGCACCATCCGCACCTTCGACGAAGGCATGCGCCAAGCGGTGTTCAAGGATCTGCAGAACGTGGCCGAACACGTCTCCGCCGCGCACGGCGCCACCGCGCTGGCCAAAATCCCCGACACCAAAGGCAACCCGGTGACGGTGAACGACCCCGCGCTCACCGCGCGCATGCTGCCCAGCCTCAAACGCGCGATGGGCGAAGCGAACGTGGTGGAAATGGACTTGAACATGGGCGCCGAGGATTTCTCCTTCTACGCCCGCGAAGTGCCCGGGTTCTTCTTCTTCGTCGGCGCCACGCCGGCGGGACAAGACGCGATCAAGGCGCCGTCGAACCACTCGCCGGCGTTTTTTCTCGACGAAACCGCGTTGGATGTGGGGTTGAAATCGATGCTGCAGGTGACGTTGGATTATTTGCATGGGGCGAAGTCGACGTAAAATGCACAACGCGCGCGACACATGCCCGCCACCGCCCCCAAACAGGTTCGCAAAATGAAAACAACGCTGCCATGCGCTTGGCTGCTGGCGACAGCCATCGCGACGCCCGCGCTCGCCGGTTCTCCGCAACCGCCGAATATCGACGGAACGTATCGCGTGCGCGGCGATTGTTACAACCGAACCACCGAAGGCAAGTACGTGCCGTGCGTCGCGTGGAACGCATTGACGTTGAAGCCGAGCGCAGACGCGGGCCGCTACGCGTTCGCGCTCGAGACGAACATGTTCGCGACGACGCAGGGCGGTTGTTCGTTGGAAGGCGAGATGACCCTGCGGCGCGAACAGAATGCGTGGTACTTGATCGCCGAGCGCGACGAGACCAACGAATGCCCGGTGCGATTCAAGCTCGAACGTCGCGCATGGGCAATGGAGCTTTCTCGCGACGACGCCGATAGCGAAGCCTGTCGCCGCCCTTGCAGCAGCAACGCCTCGTTGTCGACCGACCCGTTTCCGCTGCGGTCGCGGAAGAAATAACGCGTAAGAAATAATGCGGAAGTACGCGGCGCTTCGGTGTACCGTACGACGCGCTCGCACTTCGGACACGCGCATGGCACACGACATCCCCCTCGGCCGCGACATCGCCTACCCCCGCGAATACGACTCCGGCCTGCTGTTTCCGATTTCGCGCCGCCTCGCGCGCGACGAGATCGGCATCGCCGATGGCGCGTTGCCGTTCGTCGGTCACGATCGTTGGTACGCCTACGAATTGAGTTGGTTGGACACGCGCGGTAAACCGCAGATGGCGACGGCGACGTTCGCGGTGCCGGCGGATTCGCCGGAGCTGATCGAATCCAAATCGCTCAAGCTGTATCTGAACTCGCTCAACGCCAGCCGTTTCGACGACGCCGAAACCGTGCGCGTCACGATCGCCGCGGATTTGTCGCTGGCGGCGGGCGCGGAGGTGGCGGTAGCGTTCGGTGTGCCCGTGGCGACGCAGGCCACGAACGAAGACAACGAGGTATCGATCGACGACATCGCGATCGATATCGACGATTACGGCCCGCCGAACGCATCGTATTTGTCGATCGCCGACGCGACGACGGTGGACGAATGCCTGCGTTCGGATTTGCTGAAGTCCAACTGCCCCGTCACCGGCCAACCGGATTGGGCGACGCTGCGCTTGCGCTACCGCGGCCCGCGCATCGACCGCGCCGGTTTGCTGCGTTATCTCGTGTCGTTCCGCGATCACGCCGAATTCCACGAGCAATGCGTGGAACGGATCTTCGTCGAGGTGCTGCAGCGCTGTCGCCCGGACGCGCTATCGGTGGAAGCGCGCTACACCCGACGCGGCGGTTTGGACATCAATCCCTGGCGCGCCACGCCCGGGATGGCACCGCCCGCGCCCGGGCGCGAACTGCGGCAGTAACGCCGCAAGTCTTTCGGGCTGCGATTGCGCAAGCGCAAAAAAAAAGCGAAATCGGTCTGGATTCTTCACATCCCGCGTGTCATCGTGTTCGTTCATCATCCGGGCAGGAGCCGTGACCCCATGACCACACCCGATAAGAAACCCGATTTTTCGAACGTTCAAAGCTCGGTGACCAGCACCGAACAAGAGCGCCCAGACTTCAGCAACGTCGAGTCGAAGGTCACTTCGACCGAAGAGATCACCGGTGGCGGTGGTGGTGGCGGCGGTGGCGGCGAACAGACCTACACCATCGAGAAGGGCGACACGCTCTCGGCGATCTCCAAGCGCTTCTACGGCAAGGCCAAGTTCTGGTCGAAGATCTTCGAAGCCAATCGCGACGTCATCGACAACGCCGACAAGATCTACCCCGGCCAAGTCATCAAGCTGCCGCAGATCGACGTGGACGGCGACGGCGACCTGGACGACCCGTCCGACGCCTGATCCCCTCTCGCGCACACCGACATTCCTTTTCCCTCACCGCATCGAGGACTGACGCATGAACAACTTCCGTACGCTCCAAACCGCCTTGCTCGTCGCCGTCGTCGGCAGCGTCGCACTGGTCGGCTGTAAGAAAAAAGAAGAACCCAAGCCCGAACCCGCGCCGGCCGCGACCCAGCCTGCGCCTACGCCGGCCCCGGCGCCCGCGCCGACGGCATCGGTGTCGTCGGTCGATCTGGGCACCGCCGTCGGCGCCGACGGCAAGCTCAGCGCCACCGCGATGAGCTTCAAGCCGAAGGACAAGATCATCGTCTCCATCGGCACCATGACCAGCGACCCGGCCGCGACCGTCGCCGGCAAGCTCGACGCCAAGCTCAGCTACATCAACGGCGCCGAAACGATGGAAGTGAAGACCGAAAGCCGCGACTTCAATTTCGCCGGCGGCGGCAACACCAACGTCGAATACAGCAAGCCCGACGGTTGGCCGGCCGGCAAGTACAAGGTCGAAGTCTCGCTCGACGGTACCGTGGTGCAGACCAAAGAGTTCGAAGTCACCAAGTAAGCCGTACGCAACACCGCTTCCAACGCGAAGGGCGCGACATCGGTCGCGCCCTTCGTCGTTATATCGATACCGCAATCGGCATCGCGCACGTTTCACTCGTTTCGAAGGCGACGATAAATCCCGAGAAACGAGAGCTGCCAATGCGCGCCCTCGTCGTCGGACGTCTCCCAGCGCTGCTCGACGCTGCCGTCGTCGCGCGGCGTCCACACGATGCGTTGCCGCTGTTGGCCGCCTTTGCCGTCGGGTAAGACGCCTTCCATCGCCATCGCGCCGTCGTCGCGCAAACCGCCTTCGAGCCGCAACACCACACCGTCCGAACCGATCCAGAACTGCGTCCAACGTTTCGTTTCGCGATCGTAAACATTGAGGCTGTGGCCGTCGCGGCCGTTGCTGTTGACCCAATGCTCCCGCAGCGCGCAACCGCTGGCGACGCGCACGATGGCGTTACGGCCGACGATCGCGTCGAGTTTCGGGCCGCCGATCACGTCCCACTCGCCCAGCCAGAAATCGAATTGTCGGTGTTCCGGCGCCTCGCAGGCGGGCGGCGGCGCGGTTTGCGCCGCTGCGGGCGCAAGCGATGCCGCGAACGGCAGCACTCCCATCAGCGAATACGCGCGAAGGCGGCGGTGCATCGGTGCCTCTCCCGGAAACGACGGTTCCCATCCAGCGTAACCGACGGTGCGTCGGCGAAGAATGATGTCGCTTGGCGGCGCGGCCTCGGTTCGCTCGACATTTCGCGCACGTTCGCCGCGCATCTCGATTACGCTGTGCGTCCTTTCGCCCGACCCCGACCGCATCATCGTGATGTCCGCTATCGCACCGCTCGACGACGACCGACTCGAACGTCTTTCCGAATTGCTCGACGCCCGCGCGGTGCCGTTCAAAGGCTTGAATCTGGAAGCCTTGGACGGTTTTCTGTCCGCGCTGGCGGTCGGGCCCGGCACGGTGCCGGCGGAGGAATGGGGTCCGCCCGTGTGGGGCGGCAAACCGCCGCGCTGGCGCGACGCCGAGGAAGCCGCCGAGGTCGACGCCTTGCTCGCCGGCCATCTGCGCTTGGTCGAACAACGCGTGCGCTACGACGGCGACGATCTGCCGGATCGCCTCGCGCCGCTGATTTGGTTGCCCGAAGACCCGGCCGCGCATCACGACGATGCGTTGGATGTCGGTCGCGATTGGGCCGAAGGGTTTTTGCGGGCGGTCGAACTGCGCGAAACGGCGTGGTCGGCGTGGTTGGATCGACATGCGTGGATCGAAGAGATCGTGGTCCTGATCGATCGCTTGGCCAGCGGCGAAATTATCGGCCAGGACGTCGGCCAAGACGCCAGCGACGAGACCGCCGCCGACGCGCCCGAGCGCCTGAGCTTCGACGAACGCATGGGCATCGTGATCGAACTGCCGGGCATGCTCGCGGACTTGCATCATCACCGCATCGACGTGCTGACGCCGCGCACGCCGATCCGGCGCGAGGCCGTGCCGGAACGCAACGATCCGTGCCCCTGCGGCAGCGGCAAGAAATACAAGAAATGCCACGGCGCGTGAGCGCGGGCCGCATCGCTTAAGACCGCGACGGTCGAGCGGTCGTCCGGCCGCTTCCGCGGCCGTCTTGATCGCTTCGAGCGGCCGAGCGCCGCCCAAGAACATTGAAGGCAAGACGGCGATCGCGCCGTGAAAGCGCGCATCGCGCGATTTTCGCCGAGGCCGCGAAGACGACGCGGATCGCGCGAAAGAACCAAGACGACGGCCGCAATGGCCAAGAAACGTCAATCGCGGCACTGGATCGCCATCGTGTTGGCCCGCCACTATGCGGCGCATGGGGCCATCGCGAATGCGCGTCCGTCTCTCGGCGGGTTTCGAGAGCGTTCGCTGCGCGCTCGCTTCGCTCGATCGTGTCCGCGCCGCGACGAATGCCGTCGCGACGCCTTCTCCGCATGCTGTTCCGACAATGAGGTCCAGAGTCATGGTGGCTGTCCTTTCGAATCGCGCCTCGTTCGCGGCCGTCGTCGGCATCGGCGCGACGGCATTGCTGTTGACCTGCGCGCTGTGGCCGCGCGATACCGTCGCGAACACGACCGAGGCCGGGCTGGCGCGTTTGTCCGCCTGTCAGGCTTGCCACGGCGTCGATGGGATCGCCACCTTCGACGGCGCGCCGAATTTGGCCGGCCAACGCGCGCCGTATCTGGAATCGCAGTTGAGGCAGTTCCGAAGCAAGGATCGAAAGCACGATTTGATGAACGCCATCGCGGGGCAGCTTTCGGATGGCGAAATCGCCGCGTTGGCGCGCCACTGGAGCGGTTTGCCCAACGCCGGAACGCTGAAAGACGGCACGCGCGATGCTGGCGCCGTCGCCAGCGATGTGACGTTTCCATCGACGTTTCCGAACGACTTCGAGGTCTACCTGACCAACGCCGATCCCGCGTCGAAGGTGGTCGTGCGCGATTGGGCCAACCGTGCGGCGCTCGATGCCGCGCGCGCGGGCAAGCCGTTGCCGGACGACGCGATCATCGTGGTGCAAACCTCGTCGGGCCGCATGGAGGGCGAACGCCTCGTGGCCGATGCGCCGTTGTCGTACGCCGTGTTCGCCGCGCGCGCCGGATGGGGCGATCGCATTCCAGACCTCCTGCGCAACGGAAACTGGCAGTTCGGCGCATTCTCTGCCGACGGCAAACAGATGCTGCAAAACCAAGCCGCCTGTTTGGCATGCCACAAACCGCAAGCGGCGCAGAGTTTCATGTTCACCTACGACAGCCTCGCGACGCACGCGAAGAAGCGCTAGGGAAACGCTGAATAACTTCAGAGTATCCGCGTGCCAAGGATGGCGGGCTCGCGGTCCAAGCACGCCAGTACGTGAAAGACCGGACGCATCGAACGGATCGTTCTGCGTTACCCTGCGCGTCTGATCGTTTCGGAGGCGATATGGCGCGTTTCGGTGTTTCCGCGGCGCTTGCGATCGCATTGCTCGCTCTGTCCGCTTGCGCGACCCGATCGGCGCTCGAACCAGCGCCGACGATCTCCGCGGCGTCCAACGACATTCCGTTCGTCCTGACCGACAAGAACAATCTCGTGGTCGACGCGATACTGGACGACGACACGCCGCTGCGCTTGATGCTGCACACGGCTGCGTCGGATGTGTCGTTGACCGAAGAGGCGGTGCGTCGGATTTCGGCGCTGCGTTTCGGCGACACGGCCGAAGTCGGCAGTTGGGGCGGGCGTTCGGATGCGCGGTTCAGCGCGGGCCATCGTTTGACGCTCGGCGGCGCGACGCGGGAGAACGTCAGCGTTTGGGAAGTGAAGGATTCCGGCGACGGCACCGACGGCAAATTCGGTTTGGACTTTTTCGGCGAGCGCGTCGTCGTCGTCGATATCGAGCACGGGCGGTTGCGGGTGTACGACGCGCTGCCGCCCGAAGCTGCGGATTACGTTCGACTCGTCGCCGAGCGCTCGAACGGCGAGTGGTACGTCGAGGCCGGCTGCGTCATCGGCGAAACGACGCATCCCCACCGCTTTTTGCTGCATTCCGGCTATTCCGGCGGCGTCTTGCTCGACGACGCCTTCGCCGCGTCGATCGGCGCGCGCGATGCGCTGCCGGTGATCGACGAAACGTTCTTGACCGATTCGTTCGGGAATAAAATCGCGGTCAGAAAAACCGTCTTGCCCGGGTTGACGCTCGGCGGTGCGCGTTTATCGGACGTACCCGCCGGTTTCTTTCCCGGCAACCTCGGCAATCAACGCATCAGCGTGATCGGCGGCGAGATCATCAAACGCTTCGATCTGATTTTCGATCTTCGGCAAAATGCGATTTATGTGCGTCCGCGCAGCACATCGCACGAGAACGGCAAGCGCTGACGTCCGAAAGGCTCTCGACTCGGCGAGTCTGTTGCGCGCGCGATACAACCCGCGCTACGGCGAACATCAAACACGACGACGCGCCCGGATCGCTCCAAGCGCGTTGTCGTGTTCGCTGGCTCACAACCCGCATTCGCCTGCGGGTTAGGGAATCTCTGAACAATTCGGAGGTTCCGCGCGCCATGAATGGCGCGCTCGCGGATCGATCACCCAAGTGATTGATCCAGCGGGAGCGGACTCAGGCTTGGCCTGAGTCCGCGACGTCCGAATCACGCCAGGAGGGCGTTATTCAGACCTTCCTTAGTCCGCTTCGATCAGCGTGCGGCGCGTGCAGGCTGGAGCGCTGGCGCCCGCTGTGCGCCGTTCCAGGCGTTCGCGAGGGTCGTAACCGCAGACGCTTTGCCGGTCGTCGCGACGCGTTGCGAGGGCAGGGTCGGGGCCGGGCGATAGCCCATGCCGTCGGCGACGACGACGTTCACCATCAGCCGGATCTCATTGATGTCTGCGGATAGGCGAGTGTTGATGTCCTTCACCAAAAACACGCCTGCGACCTGCGAGTTGCGGTCCACCCACGGCGTGAACCCGAACGCGCCCGGGCTGGAGACGATCAACGGCGAACTCGGATCGATCCACTGGCCGAGGCCGTAACCGTAGCCGGTGCTGGTGGGCGGACGCGAAATATCGGTGGTGCCGACGGTGCGGTCGCGCGCCATGAACTCGATGGTGGCGCGGGTGAGGAAACGGCGACCCGGCAGACAACTATTCGGAAACCCGCTGTCCAAACAGCCGTTCGCCAACACCATATCGACGATCTTGCCGTAGTCCTCCAACGTGCTGCGCACGCCGCCCGCGATGCGCGGGTTGGTGTTGCGCTCGTAGTTCGGCGAGGTGGACGACGTGGCGTAGTCGGTGGCGCTCAAACGCAGCGGCGTGGTCATTTCGGCGATGAAAATGTCGTCCCAGGCTTTGCCGGTGGCGATCTCGGCCATGCGCCCGGCGACCTGCATCGAATTGCCGCCGTACGCGAACACTTTACCCGGCGTGCCGATGAGCGGTTTCTGCAGAATATGATTCGCGCACGTGGCCAAGGTGTACAACGGATTGGACATGCACGACTCGTCGCCCGCGGGCAGGCCGCTGGTGTGCGAGAACAATTGTTCGAGCGTGATGCCGCGTTTGCTCGCTTCGACTGTCGGGAAATATTGGCCGACGGTGTCGCTCCAACGCATCTGTCCTTTTTCGACGATGCGCGCGATGGCGATGGCCGACACCCACTTGCTGGCCGATGCGATCGACACCTGCGTGCCGAGCGTGTAGGTGCCGAATGCGCGTCGATAGACGACGCTGCCGGCCTTGTTCACGCGCAGCGATGCGCCGTCGAGGGTATAGGTCTGCACGAAACTCTGCATTTCGGCGGTGATGGGCGCGAAGTTGTAGACGGGCGCGGCCATCGCGGGCAGTGCGGCGGCGGTCGCGATGGCGCATGCGAACGCGAACGCGGTGGAACGGAAACGGATCATGTCGAAACTCCTTGTTGGGGGAACATAGCGAAAACCGCGTACGAACGATCTCGCAGGTTGTTGAAAAACGATCTTCCGGATCGTTTTTCAAGTCGCGAGTCCGGCACATGTCCAGACTCGCTCCCGACGAATCAAGCGCTCAAGCGCTCGCTTCGTCGTCGCAGCCCTCCTTGGCTGCGTCAACAGGCTGCTGTTCAACAGCCTGTTAGTGCGCGGTGAGGGTTCAACGATCCGCGACGACGGCGTTGACGAGCGCGCGGATGTCGTTGATGTCTTCGTAGAGGCGGACGTTGAGGTCGTCGACCAGCAACACGCCGGCGATGCGGCGGTCGCGATCCACCCACGGTGTGAAGCCGGTGCCGCCGGGGCTCGACACCAAACGCGGCGACGACGGATCGATCCACTGCCCGAGGCCGTAACCGAAGCCGGTCGCTGTGGGCGGGCGATACAGCGAGACGGTACCGACCGTGCGGTCGCGCGCCATGGTCGCGAGGGTGATCGGCGTCAGATATTGCGCGCCGGTCGCGCAGGCGCCGTCGAAACGCAGGCGCAGACAACCTTGGGCGAGCACCATGTCCACCAACTTGCCGTAATCCTCCAACGTGCTGCGCACGCTGCGATCGATCGTCGGGTTGTCGTTGCGGACGTAACCCGGCGCGGTGGATGCGCCGGAATAATCGGTTGCGGTCATGCCCAGCGGCGTCGCCACTTCATCGACGAAAATATCGTCCCAGGCTTTGCCGGTGGCGATTTCCGCCATGCGTCCGGCGACTTGCATCGAATTGCCGCCGTACGCGAACACTTTGCCCGGCTGCCCGATCAGCGGTTGTCTGAGGATGCGGTTCGCGCACGTCGCCAGCGTGAACAACTCGCTCGATAAGCACGCATCTTCTTCGTATGCGATGCCGCTGGTGTGCGAGAACAATTGTTCGAGCGTGATGCCGCGCTTGCTCGCTTCGACGGTCGGGAAATACTGGCCGACGGTGTCGCCCCAACGCATCTGGCCTTTTTCGACCAGGCGCGCGATGGCGACGGCCGAGAGCCATTTGCTGGCCGAGGCGATGCGTACGCGCGTGCCGAGCGTGTAACCGCCGAATGCGCGTCGATAGACGACATCGCCGGCTTTGTTGACGCGCAACGAGGCGCCGTCGAGCGAGTACGTTTGCACGAAGCGCTGCATTTCGACGGTCACAGGCGTGAAGTCGTAGGTCGGTGCGGCGTGCGTCGTCGGCGCGGCGCCGAGGGCGACCGACACGATGCATGCGAACGCAGCGATGCGGAATTGAACGGGGGACATGGCATTGCTTCCTTGAAGTTGAGGCAAGGCCATGAACGCCGACCCGTCGCGGCGGTTGACGGTTTCGGCGCGGCGCGCGGCGCGAAGTTGTAAACGAATGTGTCGGAAGGTTCGGCATCGGCCGTAGAATGAACGTCCGCACGCTCCGCTCGCACCGCTTATGACATCCGACACCGCGCTGATCGATATCGGCGCCAATCTCACCCACGACAGTTTCGACAGCGACCGCGAGGCCGTGCTGCAACGCGCGCGCGCCGCGGGCGTGACGCGGATGATCGTCACCGGTGCGTGCCGCGCGCATTCGCCGAAAGCGGCGATCTTGGCGCAGACGTACCCTGGCGAATTATTCGCCACCGCCGGCGTGCATCCGCACCACGCGAGCGAATACACCGACGAATGCGATGCGGAAATGCGTGCGCTGCATGCGCAGCCGGAAGTGGTGGCCGTGGGCGAATGCGGCTTGGATTATTTCCGCGATTTCTCGCCGCGGCCGGCGCAGCGCATGGCGTTCGAGCGCCAATTGCAGTTGGCCGCCGATCTGGCATCGACGGGCATGCCCAAGCCGCTGTTCTTGCACCAGCGCGATGCGCACGACGACTTCGTGGCGATGATGAAGAATTTCGAGGGCCGCCTCGGTGCGGCGGTGGTGCATTGTTTCACCGGCACGCGCGCCGAATTGTTCGCCTATCTTGATCGCGATTGGCACATCGGCATCACCGGTTGGCTGTGCGACGAGCGCCGCGGCACGCATCTACGCGAATTGGTGAAGCACATTCCGGCGAACCGGTTGATGATCGAAACCGACGCGCCGTATTTATTACCGCGCACGGTCAAACCGACGCCGTCGCATCGCCGCAACGAACCGATGTACCTGGCGCATATCGTCGAAGAATTAGCGCGCGATCGCGGCGAGAGCGTCGAAACGGTCGCCGCCGCGACCACGGCGACGGCGGCCGCGTTTTTCGGGCTTTGATCGGCCTTCGGACGAAGGCCGATTTACGATGGCGCCCCGCGCGATCGCGCGCGTATCAGGTCCCGCAGCCCGCAGAACAGTCGTAGTAATTGGCCTGGCACTGGGTGTAGCAGGGACCATCGCCCGGCGTGCAGGAATACCAGCATTGCGTGTATTCGGCTCTGCAACGCCGCTCGCAGCCGGACACCGCCGCTTCGCTGGTGGTGGCGACCGACATGCCCATACCGGCCGCGATCGCCATGGCGCTGGCGAGAATCCACGGATTGATCTTCATCACGATGCTCCTTGTGTCGATGTCGTCGATCCTCATTGTGGCCGGATCGTCGGGCCAGACGATGCGCCGCATTGGCGCATCGATCGTCATTGGCGCATAGACGCGCGCGTCTTCAGGAGGCTACGCCGTGCGCACCTTGTATGCCAGCCATCGCGCGACGCAGCGACGCACACCGCATCGCAACATCGGCCGCTGCGGTGCGTTACATGAATCGGGCAACGAACAGGACAACCGGCAGGGGGGCGAAATACTGAACTAGCCGGTACACTGCGCCTCTATCGTTGTCCCGGAGCCCCCCGGATGGCTATCGCTTCCCGCACCCTCCTGCTCGTCGCCCTCGCGTCGTCGCTGCTCGTCGCCTGTTCCGGCGAAGACGCCGCCACCGCAGAGGGTGCGAACGCCCCTTCGGCCGCGATGGCGGTGGCGACCGCCCCGGTCGTCGTGCGTGCGTTGCCGCGTAGCGTCTCGGTCTCCGGCGCGGTCGCCGCAGTCGAAGAAATGCAGCTCGGGGTCGAAGTCAGCGGCTTGCGGGTCACCGCGCTGTCGGTGGACGTGGGCGAAAACGTACGTCGAGGCCAAGTGTTGCTGCGCTTGGACACGCGCATGCTCGACAGCGAATTGGCGCAAGCTGTCGCTGCGCTCCGCGAAGCCGAAGCCGGCGCGGGGTTAGCGCGCGCGAATCTGACGCGCGGCCAAAACCTCGCGCGCGACCGTTACATCAGCGCGACGCAATTGGACGAACTGCGCGCCGCGCGCACGCAAAGCGAGGCCCGGGTCGGCACCGCGCGCGCGATGCGCGATGCCGCCGCCTTGCGCCGCAGCTTCGCCGAATTGCGCGCGCCGGCCGACGGCGTGATCTCCAAGCGTTTGGTGCAGCCGGGCCAAGTGGTGATGGGCGGCGGCGAATTGCTGCGCATGATCCGCGACGGCCGTTTGGAGTGGCGCGCGGAGCTGCCGGTGGCGCAATTGGCCGCCGTGACGCCCGGCGACCGCATCGCGCTGCGCGCACCCGGCGGCGGCGAAGTCGTCGGCCGCGTGCGCGCGGTCAGCCCTGGCGTGGATGCCGCCACCCGCACCGGCACGGTCTACGCCGATCTGCCGCAACCGGAGGGTTTGGCCCCCGGCGCCTACGTGGAAGGCCGTATCGACACCGGTACGGTCGATGCGGCCACCGTTCCTGCCGTCGCGGTCGTGCTGCGCGACGGGTTTCCGACCGTGTTCGTGGTCGAGAACAAGGCCGGCGCGTCGCACGCCAAAGCCGTCCGCGTACGCACCGGCGCGAAAGCCGACGACGCGGTGCAACTGATCGACGGCCCGAAGCCGGGGCAGTCGGTGGTCACCCGCGGCGCGGGGTTTCTCGCCGACGGCGATCGGATTCGCGTCGTCGAAGCGACCGGCAAGGCCGGCGCACCGACGACGAAAGGCGGGAGCGCGATGCGATGAGCGGCGACGCGGCTCACGGCGGTACGACCCGCGGCGGCGGTCTCTCGGCCTGGGCGATCGAGCGCCCGCTGCCGGCGTTGATGCTGTTCTTCGTGCTGTGCGTGGCCGGCCTGTGGGGCTTCCATTCGCTGCCGGTGGCGCGCTTTCCGGATATCGCGTTCCCGATGACGGTCATCACCGTCAGCCAACCCGGCGCGACCCCGGCGCAGTTGGAAACGGAAGTGACGCGGCGTATCGAGGATTCGGTCGCGACCGCGCCGAACATCAAACGCATCTCCTCGGCGGTGACCGAAGGCCTCAGCAGCACGTTCGTCGAATTCAATCTTGACGCCGACCTCGCCACCGCGCTCGACGACACCCGCGATGCGGTCACGCGCATCCGCAGCGATTTGCCGCAGGACATCCTGGAGCCAGTGATCGGCAAAGTGGACATCAGCGGCTCGCTGCAAACCTACGCGGTGTCGGCGCCGCGGATGAGCGCGGACGAGCTGTCCTGGTTCGTCGATCGCGACGTGGCGCGCGCGCTGTACGGCGTGCAGGGCGTGGCCAAGGTCACGCGCATCGGCGGCGTGGACCGCCAAGTGCGCGTGGATTTGGACCCGGAGGCCTTGCTCGCCTGGGGCGTGACCGCCGGCGACGTGTCGCAGCAGTTGGCGCGGATCCAGGTGGAGCGCCCCGGCGGCAAGAGCGAAATCGGCGGCGAACAGCAGACCATCCGCACCATCGCCACCGTCGGCAGCGCGCAGGAACTACGCGACTACAGCATCAGCCTGCCCGACGGGCGCTCGGTGCGGCTGTCGTCGATCGCGCACGTGCACGACGCGGCCGCGGACGAAACCCAAGCCGCGTTGCTCGACGGCGAACCCGCCGTCGGCTTCTCGCTGTCGCGCACGCGCAAATCCGACGAACTGAAGGTCTCGGCGAACGTGCGTAAGGCGCTCGATACGCTGAAAGCCTCGCATCCCGGCATCGATTTCCACCTGGTCAGCAACACCGCGGAAAAAACCGAGCGTTCGTATCGCTCGTCGATGACCATGCTGTGGGAAGGCGCGCTGCTGGCGCTGTTGGTGGTGTGGTGGTTCCTGCGCGATTGGCGCGCGACCTGGGTGTCGGCGGTCGCGCTGCCGCTGTCGATCATTCCCACGTTCGCGGTGCTCGCCTTGCTCGGCTTCAGCCTGAACATCATCACCTTGCTGGCGTTGTCGGTGGTGGTGGGCATTCTGGTGGACGATGCGATCGTCGAGATCGAAAACATCGTGCGCCATTTGGGCATGGGCAAATCGCCGCTGGACGCCGCGCGCGACGCGGCGCAGGAAATCGGCACGGCGGTGATCGCCACGTCGATGACCCTGGCCGCGGTGTTCGTGCCGGTGGCGTTCATGCCGGGCATCGCCGGCAAGTTCTTCCGCGAGTTCGGTTGGACCGCGGCGACGGCCGTGTTGTTTTCGCTGCTGGTCGCGCGGCTGCTGACGCCGATGATGGCGGCGTATCAGCTCAAACCGCATGCGCAGCAGGATTTCGCCGAATCGCCGTTGATGCGGCGTTACCTGGGCTGGGTCGACGCCTCGCTGCGCCATCGTTGGCTGACCTTGTCGGCCGCGCTCGCGTTGTTCGTGGCGTCGCTGGCGCTGGTGCCGTTCATCCCCACCACGTTCATCCCGTTCACCGATCTGGGCCGCAGCAATCTCAGCATCGAATTGCCGCCCGGGACGCCGTTGGAAGAGACGCTGGCGGTCTCGGAGCGCGCACGCGGCATCCTGAAAGGCATTCCGGAGCTCAAGCAAACCTTCACGATGGTCGGCAGCGCGCTGGACCTCGGCAACCCCGGAAAAAGCGGTGCGGGCGAGGCGCGCAAAGCCACGCTGTTGTTGGATTGGGGTCCGGAAGGCGAACGCGATCGCGACCAGAAATCGCTGGAACGCGAAGTGCGCGCGCGCTTGGCCGATGTGCCCGGCGCGAAGATCAGCTTCATCAGCAGCGAGCCGGGCGAGATGATGCAACTGGTGCTGGCCGGCGACGACCCGCAAACGCTCGACGCGGCGGCGGCGGCGGTGGAACGCGATCTGCGCAAACTCAAAGGCCTGGGTAGCGTGTCCTCATCCGCATCGTTGCTGCGCCCGGAAGTGCAAATCCTGCCCGATTCGGCGCGCGCCGCGGATTTGGGCGTCGCCACCGCCGACATCGCCGAAGCCACGCGCATCGCGACCAGCGGCGACTACACGCAGCGCATGGCGAAACTGAATTTGATCGACCGTCAGATTCCGATCCGCGTGGGTTTCGCGCGCGACGCTTTGAGCGACCCCGCGCTGATCGGTCAATTACGCGTGCGCGGCCGCAACGGTCCGGTGCCGCTGGCGGCGGTGGCGGACATCCGCGACGGCAGCGGTCCGTCGGTGATCTCGCGCTATCAACGCCAACGCGACATCACCCTCACCGCCGAACTCAACGGCCGGCCGCTGGGCGAAGTGATGAAGGAAGTGCAGGCATTACCGTCGGTGAAAGCGCTGCCGTCCGGCGTGGAATTCCTCAATGCGGGCGACGCGGAAATCTTCGTCGAATTGTTCTTCGGCTTCGCGATGGCGATGCTGGCCGGCTTGGTCTGCATCTACATGGTGCTGCTGTTGCTGTTCAACCATGCGATCCAACCGCTGACGATCCTCACCGCCGTGCCGCTGTGCGCGGGCGGCGCGTTCGGCGCACTGTTGGTGAGCGGGAACATGCTGTCGCTGCCGGCGTTGATCGGCCTGTTGATGTTGATCGGCATCGCGACCAAGAACTCGATTCTGCTGGTCGATTACGCGGTGGTGGCCGAAGACGAACACGGCCTGTCGCAGCACGAGGCGCTGATCGACGCCTGCCGCAAGCGCGCGCGACCGGTGATCATGACCACGCTGGCGATGGGCGCGGGCATGTTGCCGCTGGCGATGGGGTTCTCGGGCGATTCCAGTTTCCGCGCGCCGATGGCGTGGGCGGTGATCGGCGGCTTGATCACGTCCACGCTGCTGAGCTTGATCGTGATTCCCGCCGCGTATTCGGTGCTGCACGATGTCGGACTGTTGCTGCGTCGCCTGTTCCGCGGCCGCTCGCGCGCCTCGGGCGATGCCTCGGCGAACGGGCGTTCGACGGAACGCGTCGGACGCTAAGGCCCGACGCGCTCGCGACGCGGCTCAACAACGGTCCATGCACGTTTCGTAGTTGAGCGTACACCATGCGCGCAATTGCGCATCGTTGCCGGCGCCTCGGAGGCAACTCAAATATTGCGCTCGGCAGGTCGAGCAACCGTCGGCCGAAGCGGCCGGCGCGGACACGCCGATTCCGACGCCCAATGCGAGGGCGAGAGCGGCTGCGTAGATGATCGGGTTCGCTTTCATATCGTTGCTCCTTGCGATGAGAGACCCCCTGCGCCGATCAGCATATCGCAATCGCGAGTTCGCGCGCCGCTACGACTTCTTTTGCACCTCGTCCAACGCGTCTCGGATGGCTTGCTCGCGAAAACCGCCGATCTCGCGGTCGCCGATGTACAGCAAAGGCACGTATTTGCCGCCGAGGCGCGTGAATTCATCGAAATGCGCTTTCGATTTGTCCACTTGGTATTCGGTGTAGGCGACGCCCTTCTCGGCGAAGATCTTGCGGACTTTTTCGCAGTACGGGCAACCGGTGGTCGAATACATCACGACCTCGTGCCCCGCTTTGCGGAAAATCGCGCTGTGATCGCCGGTTTTGTATTCGGGCTTCGGGAACAGTTTGTAGTACGCGCCCGTGGCGTACGGACCGGCGTACAGGCCGGCGACGAAACACAAGGGAATCAGCAGCACCGCCAGAACGGTTTTCAGGGGCTTGGGCATGAGTCGGTCCTATCGGGGGAAGAAGAGCGGCTGTCCTACGCGGCGATTCGAACGATCGTGTCGCGATGCGAGCGCGCCGCGACCGATCGTGCGGCCGGTCGCGACGGCCGCATGATGCGTCCGCCGCCGAAGGCTTGTCAAAACGCTGGCCGGTGCGGCGGCTCGTCGCATCGCCGCGGCGCTCGCAACGCGACGACCGTCGCGATTCGGGCTCGTTGCATCGCCAAATCGCCGATAAGAACTCGCGGATCAAGGCAGATGCGCTTGAACCGCGAGTGCGCGTTCCATCGCGCGCAAAGACAACGGCTCATTTCGCGCTTCCTCCTCCCGGAGCGAGTCCGGCGACGCCGGACTCGCGATGCGACTCTGCCGGCAGGAGCCGACACGAAGGGAGAAGCCGTCCGCGAAACGGCGAGCCGCATGACTGCGGCGAGTCGAAACGATCTTCCAGATCGTTTCGACAACCGATCAGACCCCGCAACCCGCCAAGCACGCCTGATAAGCGTTGTAGCAGGCGGCGACGCAAGCCTGATAACCGGGCTTGCCGGCGCAATTGTAGTTGCAGGATTGACGGTCCTCGCCGCAATCGCCGCGACACAGCGGATCGATCGCATAACTATTGCCGCTGACGCCAACACCGATTCCGGCACTCAGGGCAAGTGCGGCCGTCAACATCATGGTTTTGATTTTCATTGGATGTTCCTGGTTTGGATTCACTCACAAGGCTCTGTTGGAGGTCGAGCCCGGCACCTTGTCGCCTGCGCGACAACACTCTTCGCTACCACTTCTTTAATGGCTATCGAAAAACCTCTCGTGATCGTGGCGGCAACGAATCGAGTCCATCGATCATCGATTCCGCGCGCACGCGCTCCCGGCGAGACCGCCGTCTTCGGTGCTCGTTCGTCTCATTCGTAGTTGCGCTCGCCCGCGCCGCCGCACGCGTGTCGGCGTAAGGGCCGGCGTATCGAGCGTGACGCTGGTGTTCGGGGTGTTCGGGCGTGGCCACGCCCTGCGCCGCCGAACTCAGGTTTTCTTCTCGACGATGTCGATCGCTTCGCGGATCGCCTGTTCGCGGAAGCCACCGATTTCGCGCTCGCCGATGTACAGCAACGGGACGTATTGGCCGCCGCGCCGTTCGAAGTCGGCGAGCGCTTCCTTCGACTGATCCACTCGATACTCGGTGTATTTCACGCCTGTCTGGTCGAAGAGCATGCGCACTTTCGCGCAATAGGGGCAGCCGCTCGTCGAGTACATCACAACCTCAGTGCCCGCTTTTCGATACAGGGCGCTGAAATCGCCGGTCTTGTATTGCGGCTTGGGGAAGGCCTTGTCGTACATCGACGTTGCGACCGGGCCGGCATACACACCGGCGGCGAAACACAGCGGAATCAACAGCGCGGCGAGAACGGTTTTGAGGATCTTGGGCACGGGATTTCCTGTTGAGCGGATGGCGATAACGCACAGCGGCTGCGATGATGTCTCGACGTTACGGACCGTCGATGAGTCTGCGAGTTCCATGCGTGCAAAATTGCGTGCGCGCATGAAACGATAAAACAGTGAAGCGCTTAATATCGGCGGTGCGTACTCGACGAGCGCGTACTCGACGAGCACGTAATCGACGAGCACGTACTCGCCTCGACTTCAAAACGCGCAGAACATCGCAACGCATGCACGATGCGGCACGAACAAGACGCGATCGCCGCCAGCATGATCGAAATCGATATCGCAACGAGCGATGCCTCTTCGAAGCAACGTCTCGCGCGGCCGGCAATCCACATCCAGCACCTCGAATGCGCTCATCCGCTCGTCAAATCCTGCGCCGAACGACGCCGCAGAATCCTGATGGCGGCGAGCATTCGATGAGACGGTTCGCGCAGCACCGACCCGGACGTACGAGCCGCCTGCGGCATGTCGTCCTTCCAGATAGCGTGGTCTGGGGCGAAAGAGGATCATGCGCACCGCGATCGACGGTGCGGGCGCGCCTGCGGCGCGCGTTTCAGTACAGCGCGAGGTCGCCGCAGCCCTCGAGTCGGCGACCGCCGGCAAGCGTGAGCACGATGGTCTGCGGGCGTCGCGTGCCTTGGTCGTCGGTGCAGTCTTGACGACGGATCACGATGTTCAGCGACTGCATGCCTGTGGGCGTCCGCAAACGCCCGTCCAGCGCAAGCGGGCTGCTGCGCGGGGCATCGAGCGCGCCGGAATACAGCGCCGTGCCGCTGTCGGTGCGCGCCGGCTTCGTCCAATGCAGAGCGACATGGTGCTGCCTCGCGTCGAGCGCGCGAATTTCGATCCGCCAGCCTTCGCCTTGACCGACGAACGCCGCGATCGGACTGAGTTTGCCGACCATGTCGGGCGAAATTTTGCCGGCGGGTTTACCGCTGGGCGTCGCGGTCGAAGCCGGCGGCGTTTGCTTCGCGCCTCCCGCGACGGCGGGCGGCGAGGCGGCGGCGCAAGCGGCGATCAACGCGGCGCAGGACATCGCGAACGCGCCCGCGATGCACGATACGAACCTGGGTCGAAAGACGATGCGCATGGCGATTCCTCTGCGTATGCGGACGACCGAAAGCGGGCCGTCTGTTCCGACCGCGCGATGGGCGACGGGTTCCGAGCGACAACGCGCCGCCGACACGACGACGCGCGAACGAAAGCCTATTGGACCATATCGAACCGTATCAGAACGCGACGATGTCCATCAGCAGAATCGTGCGTTTGCAGTCGCGCAGCACCGCCGCAGCCATGCGCTTGAAATCCGGCGACACATCGAAATCTTCGAGGCCCGGAATCGGATCGAGTAATTCGACGCGACCTTCGCTATCGAAACGCACGATCCGCGCGTCCGTGCCGTCGTCGCGACGAATGCGATACGCGCCCCAGCACACGGTGGCCGAACAACGGCGGCTATCGACCTCGCCGACCGACGAATGGATGACATCCGCCGTCATCGGGGTCTCCACACGACTGCCCGCGATTTCCTGCAAACGCCCGTCGCCGTCGACACGCTGCACGGCGACCGTCGTGCCTTGCCGCAGCGCGAACACGGCATAGTCGCCGAACGCGAACCCGTCCATCATTTCCAGCTTGCCGTCGGCGGGTTCGGGCAACGCGACGCGCGCGACGCGGTCGCCGAAATCCAGCCACCACAGGTGATCGTCTTCGTTCGCGTAATGTTTCTGCATCAAGGCGCCGTGCGCGCGAATGCGAACCATGTACTGCAGAGCGTTGTCGAACACCGGCTGCCGCCAATCGGAGACCAGCGCGCGCAGCGCGGGCTCGGGTTTCGGCGTCGACTCATCGTCGCCGATGCCGAACATCTCGGTCGATAGCACGCCGCCGCGTTCGGCGTTCAACGTGTATCGGTTGTAGCCGTCGTCGCCGTTGGACAACTCCGCTTTCACGGTGCCGGGCGCCGGCCATTCGATCGTCATCGGATACGCGCCGTACACCGCCATCTCGCGCGAGACCGACAACGGCAACAACGTTTTCGTCTTCCTGTCGGCGAACCCGTAGCGGCGGATTTCGCCGAGTACGCCATCGCCATCGGGCACAGACACGGCGTACGCCAGCGCGCGCGAATCCGGCGAGAAGCGCGGCAGGGACACGTCGTATTTCTTGTCGCGCACGTCGAGTTTCGTGGCCTGCCAGCGCGCGGGTTCGGCGGCGACACTTGTTAATGCCGTGGCAAAAACAAATAAAAAAAACACTGCGTTTCTAATAATTCTAAAGATAACGTTGAATGTTGTGTTTTTCATAACCTTTCTTCTTTGTTGATATTCATTTTTCTACAAACTTTTCATCTAGCCGTTGCTCTCTTTGAGAAAAACCGCCCCACAAAATAAGAAAGATAATGCTTAATGAAATAGTCGCCAGAAGCGGATCATTGAGCTTTTCATCAAAAGGCGCGTCATACAGAATTACCGTCACGTAAAGTGCAGCGTTTATTAAAGATGTCAAAACCAGTATCAACGGGTTTTTCTGTATAAAATTTTTAATATGGTTTTTTTCCTGATCAAAATTTGTCATGTCTGAAATTCCAACAAATCTTGCTTTCATCGTGTATTCAAAAAAACCTGAAGTTACAAACTGAAGCTTGAATCCCTCTTTTGAGTTCAACAAAATTGGTTCAATTATTACCGTCGCTCTTTCGTTTTTTTCATATATTAAAGCCGAAATCTCGAGCCCAGACGGATATGACGACGCCGTTTTTATGTCAAGAATTTTTGTTTCTTTTGAATTAAAAGAAATTTCGATGGGGTTTTCCCAGTCTGCTTTAAGAATCGGACGATTCCCAAGGTTTTTAATGGTGATCGAAAATAACTTCAACGTTTTTACTTCAGTTCCTTTGAACTTGATCTCGATTTCATCGGAATGAACGCCATCCACTCGAATAATCGAGTTCGTTCGAATCTGGTATGCGATTTTTCGTTTTTCGACCTGCCAGCGCACGACGACGTATACGCCCACGATAATGGCGACGACACCGACGATAATTTCGCCCCAACTGCCCGCATCGATTCCATCGAACATACGGCTCCCCCTGTCGAAATTAGCTCCGCAAACCTACTCCCTTCTTCAACAGCATCAACCCGATCCCACCCAACACCACCACGAAGCCGATCATCAGCGCGAACGCCAGCGGCACCGACACGTCGGAGCGGCCGAGCAGGCCGTAGCGGAAGGCGTTGACCATGTAGAAGATCGGGTTGAAATGGGTGGCGGCTTCGGCCCAGGCCGGCAGCAGTTTCACCGAATAGAACACGCCGCCGAGATACGTGAGCGGGGTGAGGATGAAGGTCGGCACGATCGCGATGTCGTCGAACTTCTTGGCGTACACGGCGTTGACGAAGCCGGCGAGCGAAAAGATGATCGCGCCCAGCAACACGGTGGCGAGCGTGACGAACGGATGCGGCATGCGGATGGTGGTGAAGAACATCGCGATGATCAGCACGATGGCGCCGACCATCAAACCGCGCAGCACCGCACCGGCGACGTAGCCGGTCAAGATCACCCACGGCGGCAGCGGACTGACCAGCAGTTCCTCGATATGCCGGCCGAATTTCGCGCCGAAGAAACTGGATGAGATATTGCCGTAGCTGTTCTGGATGATGCTCATCATCACCAGACCGGGCACGATGAAATCCATGTAGCGGATACCGTCCATCGCGCGGATCTGTGAGCCGATCAAACCGCCGAAGATCAAGAAGTACAGGGTCATCGTGATCGCGGGCGGCACCAGGGTTTGACCCCAGATGCGCAAGATGCGGCTCACTTCGCGGCGAACGATGGTGTACAGCGCGGTGCGGTAGCGCGCGGCGACCGGGCGGGCGTCGAGCGCGGCATCGGTCGAGACGGCGGTGTCTGCGGAAGAGGGCGATGGCGCGGTCATGCGGCGGTCTGCTGGGCGTGGTCGCCGGTGAGGCGAACGAACAATTCTTCGAGGCGATTGGTTTTGTTGCGCATCGAACGCACGCGGATGCCGGCGGCGTCCAGGGCGGCGAACACGACGTTGAGGTCCATCGCGCGCGGCATGTCCAGATCGATGGTGTGGTCGTCCTCGGCCGCGAGCGTCGCGCCGGGAATCGTCGGCAACGTCGTCGGCAGCGTACCGTCGATATCGAGCAGAAAGCCTTCGACATCGAGTTTGGCGAGCAAGCCTTTCATCGGCCCTTGTTCGACGATCCGGCCTTTATCGATGATGGCGAGATTGCGGCACAGGGTTTCAGCCTCTTCCAGATAATGCGTGGTGAGGATGATCGTGGTGCCCTGGGCGTTGATCTCCTTCAGCGTCTTCCACATGCCGCGGCGGATTTCGATATCGACGCCGGCGGTGGGTTCGTCGAGGATCAACAGCCGCGGCCGGGTCATCATCGCCCGCGCGATCATCAACCGACGCTTCATGCCGCCGGACAACGTGCGGCTCATTTTGTCGGCCTTGTCCCACAACTGCGCGTCCTTGAGCGCGCGTTCGGCGCGCACCAGCGCATCGGCGCGCGGCACGCCGTAGAAACCGGCGTAGTTGGTGCAGATGTCGAGCGGCTTCTCGAACATGTTGAAGTTGATTTCCTGCGGCACCAGGCCGATCAGACGCATCGCCTCGTCGCGGCGCGCGGCGATATCGACGCCGAACACGCGCACATCGCCCGCGGTTTTGTTCACCAGCGAGCTGACGATGCCGATCAAGGTGGATTTGCCGGCGCCGTTCGGGCCGAGCAGCGCGTAGAAATCGCCGGGCATCACGTCCAGCGAGATGCCTTTGAGCGCTTCCACGCCGTTGTCGTAGGTCTTGCGCAGGTCGCGCACGCTGAGGGCGGGCGTCGCGGGCGCGGCGCGTTCGGGGGAGTCGGTGGATTCGGCCATGGCGCGACGGGGCGCGGTGCTCGGGCGGCGGAACCGGTAGTATAGGCGCTGCGTCGGCCGCCCGGACCCGATGGCTCGCCGAGACAGACCGTCTCAGCGGACCGCGTCCGCGAACCGTCCGACTCGCGTATCACTCCGCGCTCGGCATCAGCGCCCTCGTGGCGCCATCGCTCGCGTCGGTTCCTCTCATTCGCTCACGCACGCTCCGGTCGATTCCGTGTCCGCACACTTTCCGCTCAAACTCGTCGGTCGCCGCATGCTGGCCCCGACCGTCGCACACCTCAGCTTCCTGCGCGACGACGGCGCGCCGCTGGATTACATCCCGGGGCAGTTCCTGCAGGTGCATTTCCATTACGCCGACGGCACCGCGACCAAGCGCAGTTATTCGCTGGCGACCCAGCACGACCACGCGATGAGCCCGGGCGATTCGGTCGAGATCGCGGTCAGCTACGTGGCCGGCGGCGCCGCCACGGCGCTGTTCGAGAACCTGCCGCTCGGCGGCACCGTGCAGGCCAGCGGCCCGTACGGCCGTTTCTGTCTGATGCCCGCCGACGCCAATCGCCGCTATTTGCTGATCGGCACCGGCACCGGCGTCACCCCGTACCGCGCGATGCTGCCGCAATTGGCGGCCGCGATCGCCGACCGCAGCATCGAAGTGGTGCTGCTGTTCGGCGCGCGCACGCCGGAAGAACTGCTGTACGGCGACGAATTCCGCGACTTCGCGAACGCGCACCCGAATTTCCGCTTCGTGCCCTGCTTCTCGCGCGAATTGCCGGCCGCCGACTCGCCGCACGCGCACGCCGATGTGCGCAAGGGTTACGTGCAGGACCAACTCGCCGAATTCGCGCCGAACGCCGCCAACGACATCGCCTACCTCTGCGGCAACCCGAACATGGTCGATGCCTGTTTCGAGGCGCTGAAGCACTGCGGGCTGCATGTGCCGCAGATTCGCCGCGAGAAGTACGTCAGCAGTAAGTGACGCATCGAAACGCGGACACGGATCCGCGTTTCGATGTGCGCCGCGTGGGCGGCGCTTGGTTTATTGCGACACACGACAGCCCGCGCTGGGCTGTCGTATCACTTGCCTTTGCGCTTTTTTTGCAGCGATAAGACGCGCGGCATGATGGGTTGGCTTTGGGACATTTCCCCCGAGTTACCGCAGTTATCCGCGAACCACTCCGTCTTTTCGCCCGGTTGCAGGAAAAGCAAATACGTTTGTCCGACCACCATAGGAAACCGACTTGTGGTGTTTTCGGAGCGAACGTTCAGTCGGGCGCGCGGCGTTCCCTTGAACGCGCGAATGGGGGCTACGTCGTAAACCGTTGCGACATAGCCCTGCGGGTCGCTTGGATCGCGAATGTATCGCTGGCGCAGGACGCGCCCCGCGATCACATAATCGCTATCGGCGAACTCGGTGTCGACGGAAGGATTGCGTTGGTCAGTACACAAGGCATGCGCGTGAAACGGACCAATCCCGGCCAGCAGTGCGATCACCATCCTCCATCCGCGTCTGTTCTTCACTGGGTTCCTTCAGGGCACCTTGAGCCATCGGGTAGATTGAGAGTGACGCGTTGCACGCCGTAATCTCTGGAAGCGCCCGGAAGCTCGATGATCAAAAGCCTCATGAACCCATGCGTGACGATTTCTCTATTCATGAGGAAGCGTTGGTATTGATCGGTCGAGGCATGTCCGAATCGACGGCGCGTGGGCGCATCGTCGATGATATCCCTAACGCCGACGAAGGTCGCTCCGTTTCCGAAACCGCCGCTGATTTGATCGAGAATAGGGCGAAATTCTTGCTTGTCGAGGCCCCACTGACTCGGTATGACCGCAGCGGATTCGCTAGTGACGCCGTATCTGGCGAGGTTCGAAGGGCCGGTATCGAATCCACCGCCTTGTCCGACCAGATTACGATTTCCCTGAAGCACGCGGGCATAACCCCTGCAGCGGCATAATCCCAAGAGGTCGGTATTCATGATCGGGCTGCCGCCGACATACGAATACGTGCTGACGCCGCCTTCCAAACCGATCGGATCGCTCTGAAGATAACGCCCCAACGTCGGCTCGTAGTCGCGGAATCCGTTGTGCCAGAGGTTCGATTCCGTGTCGTAGTACTGGCCGGGGAAGCCCAGGCTCAAGCCGCCGATTTGATCCAGCACGACGCCGCGGTTGAAGGCCCAGTTAGCCGCACGCCAAACGCGTTGTTGGCTCGCGTTCGTGACCATTTCCGGACGACCCAAATGATCGGAATGGATCCAATACAAGGTGTTGTTGCGAACGAGGCCGACCGGTTGGCCGCCCAACCACAGGTAGTTGGTCCAGGTGCCCGCCCCGGTCGCGCCGTTTCTGAAATGCTCCGCGAGCATGATGTTCTGCCCGGCGTAAACGAACCGCGCGGTGTTGCCGCCGCCGTAATATTTTTTGACGCGCTGATCTTGCGCATTGAACGTGTACGTCGTGGTGAACCCGTTGCGCGCCTGCTGTTTCGGGCGCAGGTAGGCATCGTAGGTCATCGTTCCGTACACGCCGTCCGGCGTATGCCAGCCATCGACGTTGCCCACCGCATTGGTGCTGAAGCTGCGGCTTAGACTCGGGCTGATCGCCGACTGTAGGCGGTGATTGGCGGCGGGGTAAGCGTAGTTCGTCGTCACGCCGTTGTCGGTGCGGCTGGTGCGATTTCCGATCGCGTCGTAGGCGAGCGCGAAGGTATTCCCGGGCAAGTTTTGTTGCGTCAAGCGGCCCAGCTCGTCGTAGGTGTAGGTCTGGGTCAAGCCCGCGTCGGCACCGTTGGTGATCTGGGTGATCTCGTCGTTGGCGTTGTATTGGTAGTACAAGCCTTGGATGTAATCGGTGTGGATCGCGGTGAGACGACCGTCCAGATCGATTTGATGCTGCCGCTGCAAATTGTTGCCGTAGGTCCAGTTGGCGATGCCGCCGAAGGGATGGTAGTTGAGCGAGCCGGCGACGACCTGGGTGGCGCCGTTGATCGTCGCGGTCATCGTGCTCAGCTTGCCGTTGCTGTACGCATAGCCCGCCGAAATACCGCTCGGGTAGCTGATGCCGGTGAGACGGCCGGCATTGTCGTAGCTGTAGCCGGTCCAATCGTCGGTGGTCAAACCCGCGGTGAAATCTCGCGTGACGGCGATTTGTCCTTGCGGGGTGTAGCCGTAATGCCGCGCGCCGTCGCCGTAATTCGCTTCGCACAAGCGGTTTTTGCCGTTGCTGCACCAGTCGTAACCGAAGCTGCGGCCCTGGGTGGCGGTTCCGTACCAAATCAAGCGACCGAGACTGTCGTAGACATAGCTCAACGCGCTGCCGTCGTGTCGCGTCGAGTACGTCCGCAGCCCGGCGGCGTCGTATTGGAAACTGCTGACGCCGGTATCGGGACTGTTTTGCGCCCACACTTGGCCGAAGCCATCGTAAACGTATGTCGTGCTCAGGTTCTTGGCATCGGTGACTTTGGTGATGCGATCGCCCGCATCGTATTCGAAGCGAGTGATGCCGCCCAATGGATCGGTCGATGTGACGATGCGATCGAGTGCGTCGTAGACCATGGTCGTGACCCGATTCAGCGAGTCGGTCGTGGTCTTGGTGTTGCCGTTATCGTCGTACGTGAAGCGATTGTTCTGGCCGTTGTTGCCGTACCGCGTGCGCACGCGGCCCAATTCGTCGTAGGCCGCCATCTGGCTTTCCGTGACGGTCGGCGTTTCGGTCCAGACTTGCTGCTCTTCGACGCACTCGGTTTCGCCCGCGATGGTTCGCCAGCGAACGCATTGCGTTTCGTAATGCCCGATGATCTTGCGATTCTCGAGGCGGGTGATATTGCCCATGTTGTCGTAGGTATAGACGCGATCTTCCTTGAGCGCACCTCCCGACACCGTGCCGTTGGCGGTGCGCCAAACGCGGGTCAAACGCCGCGACGCGCTGTACTCGTAGTGCGTGACGGTGCCGTCGGAAGCGGTCGAGGAAGCGAGCAACCCTTGCGCGCTGTAGGTATAAACCGTATCCGCGGCGACGCCGTTGATCCAGTGCCGTTCCGTGGTCACGCGGCCTTGCGCATCGTAGAACACATCGGTGATGGCGCCGTTCGGGCCGGTGATGCGGCCGGGCAGACCGAGTCCATTGTGGTTGGAGTAGGTCGTCGCATGGCCGAGGCTGTTAGCGATCGAGAGCAGATCGCCGAATTCGCTGTAGCTGGTCACGATAGCGTCGCCGCTGCCGGCGACCGGACCGTCGACCGTGACCGTGGCCAGCATGCCGTTCGCATGTTGGGTGTAGGCGTAGGTCGTCGTTCGGGTTTGGTTGGCCACGCCATGGGCGCTGAGGTTGGTTTGCGCGATCGAAGCGACGCGATTGTTCGCGGTGTACGCGATATCGACCTTGCGTTGCCCGACCACGCTCACGCTGGAGATGCGGCTGCGCGCGGAATCCCAAACGTATTCGGTGGTGCGCGCGGCGGGCGTGCCGGCGGCTTCGACCTGCTTAAGCAATTGTCCTTTGGCGTTGTAGTCGGAATCGCTGAGGTTTCCGTTGAAATCGGACGCGATGTCCGGATAACCGTTCGCATCGTACGTGCTCTCGCGATAGGTACCGCCGCAATAGGTCGCCGCATGCCCGGTCGTCGATTGGATTTGTCCGTTGACGAAGGTGTAGCTCGTCTGTTTACCCAGCGGATTGGTCGCGAACACCTCGAACGTGTTGCCGTAGCTGGCGTACGCGTACGTATTGCGATCGATGTTGCCGCCGTGATGGCTGAGCGTCGCACGCCCGTCGGCGTCGTAAGCGAACCACGAATAGCGGACGCCACCGTAGGTTTTCCCGGTCAGCGCACCGAGGAATCGCGTGTCTTCGTAGTGATACGCGATCGACAACGTCGGCGTGCCGGGTTTCGAAACCGCCGACAGCAAATGCAAGCCGCTGCCGAAACGATTGCTCAGATAGGCGTAGCCGTAATAATTGCCCGCCAGATCGCGCACCGAGGTCAATTGCCCGCCGGTCCACACGAAGTCGATGTATCGGCCCGACGTATGCGTCACTTTGGTCGGATACGTTCCGCTGTAGAGAAAGGTCCAACCGATCCCGTATTCGTTCCTGATCTGCGAAACGTAGCCTGCGGACGAATACGTTTCTTGTCCGTTGTCTTCGCCGAATAATTTGAAGGTTCCGTCCGGTTGAACGACGATTTTGGCGATCGGCGAGACTTTTTCCTCGTAGAACACGCCGTCCGCGGCGTTCTTGACGAACTTGATCGTTCGTCCGTCGGGGCGGTGCGCCCAAATGATGGTGTTGGCGCCGATGCCGCAGGTTCCGCCTCCCGGGCGCGGGTAGCATGCGTTCACGTCCGCGACGCCGAACGACAGTTTGTAGTCGAAGTTGGTCTGCCACTGCTTGCCGAAAATCCCGACGCCGTCCCAATCGCTGTTGTAGGTTCTGGACAAATACAGCGCGAGTTCGCCGGTGCCGCTGAAGTCGATCTCGGGTTCGATTTTCGAGCCGCTCGAAATCAACACCGGATTGCCGAGCATGCCGATTTTTCCGGCGGGGGAACTTGCGCCTGCGTTGACGTCGTTGCAATCGCGTTGCCTGGCGTTATCGGACCCCGAACCGCGATTTTCGATGATGGCTGTCCAGTCGCCGTCGCCGATATTCCTCAGCATGTCGCTGATGATCATCATGTCCACGCAGCCGACGCCCTGAAGCCGGACTTGGCCGGAGCCGCAGGCGGGCGCGACGACGACGATGGTTTCGAGCGGCGGCTTCGGTTCTTCGGCGCGCACCGAAAACGATATGGGCGCGAGGGCGCCGAGCGCGAGCGCGGAACACAACAGCGTCGTCGGTGTGTTCGTGTGGTTTCGAAGAGTCGTCTTCGTGCGTGAATAACTGTGTGCGTTTTTCATGTCGTCGTGGTCGTCTGGATGTTCCCTGTCACTTCAGTATACGTATCTCGAAAAAAACGTTATCAAATGGATTTGATATTCGCGTCGATGTCTGCGTCGATTACCGCATCGTTGTTCGCAATGTGAAATGCATTTGATTTTTCGATCATGCGAACGCGCGATAAGAATCGAACCTTCGCGACGCGCGATATCGCATTCGCGCGACGCTGTGCGTGCGTCGGCTCGCGCAGCGAACGCTTCGACGCTTCGCGACACGCAGCGATTTCGGGCGCATTGGGCGCTTTTTCTCGCGATCGATCGCCGCTCCTGCCATGACCTCTGGGGCATGGCGCCACGTCGCCATCGATTTATGCTTCGCTCAGATTTGCATTTCGACAACGCCATCGCACCGAACGAACGACGTCGGTAGGTCGCGCGTTTCGGCGTGTTTCGATGCGCCGACGATCCATCCTCGGGAGTTCGCCGAATGTCCACACACGACGACCATGCGCCGGAGCCTCCGGTCGTCGAGCGCGCCGCGCATACCGCCGTCGTTCGAGACGGCTCGCGTTCGACGCTACGCAAATCGCTGTCGCTTCTTTGTTTCGCCGTCGGCGGCGCGCTGATCGGCTGGCTGGGCGCTCGCTTCGGCGCGCAGAAAGAGTTGATTCGCTCGCTGCTCGGTCCCTTGGACGCGTTGAACGCGCTCGATCTGTTGGTGCTGCCGTTGTCGATGTTTCTGGTCGTGCTGTGGCACGAATTGGGCCATTTGGCCGGCGGCATGACGCGCGGGATGCGTTTCTTGCTGTTGATCGTCGGCCCGTTCCGCTTGCGGCGCACGGTGTCGGGCTTGAGATTGGATTGGTTTTTGCGCGGCGAGACGTTCGGCGGTTTGGCGGCGGCGATGCCGGCGAAGGGCCGCATCGGCGCGCGCGAGTTTCTGCCGCTGGTGATCGGTGGGCCGTTGGCGAGTCTGCTGTTGGCTGTCGTGGGCTTCGCGGCCGCGTACGCGTTCGACGGCCGCTGGGCGGCGCATGCGGGCATTGTCGGCGCCTTGTCGTTCATGATTTTTCTCGTGACCGCCATTCCGATGCGCGCGGGCGGTTTTCTCAGCGACGGCATGCAGTTCCTGGAATTGCTGCGCGGCGGGCCGGCGGTGGAGCAGCGCAATCTCGTGGTGGCGGCCTACGCCGAAAGCCTTGCGGGCATTCGTCCACGCGATCGCGATACCACGCTGCTGGAACGCGGCTTGGCGCTCGCGGGGCACGAGCCGATGCGCGATGTCGCACTGCAGTGGATGGCGTATCAGGTCGCGCTGGATCGTCGCGAGTTGGACCGCGCAGGGCATTGGATCGATCGCGTGGCCGAAGGCTACGCCGCCTACCCGGCCGGGTTCCGCGAAGCCTTGGCCTGCGATGTGGCGTATTTCGCGGCGCGCTATCGCGGCGATCTGCCGACGGCCTTGGAATGGTCCGCGCGGGCGAAGGGCGGGATGGTCGAAACCGCGGCCCGCGCGATGACCGACGCGGCGGTCGCGTTGGCAGGCGACGACCCGGCCGCCGCAGCGGCGGCGGCGGATCGCGGCGAAGCGGCATTGCGCGAGGTCGGCGATGCCGGCACGATCCCGCTGCTGCAGGACGAACTGCGCGCGCTCCGGGCCGACGCGCTGACGCGCTCGGCGGCGCTGCGGGGCACCTAATCGTGCGCATCGGTCACATTCGTCGCGGCGGCGCGTCCTCGCTACGAACGAACGCGAACGCTCGGCCTGGTTTGCTTGGGCTCGCTTCGGCTCGCTTCGGTTCGATGTCGCCCGGTTCGGCCGCGTTCGTTAGCCGGGTCGGTATGCTTCGCCGTAAACGCTCTTTCCTGTTTCGTCATCGAGGATTTCCATGATCATCGCCCGACCTTCCCCCGGACGCCTGTTCACGTTTCGCCGCCGTGCTGCCGTGCTATCGCTTTTCGTCGCCTGCGGGTTCGTCGCGGCGGGCTGCGATCGCGCACCGCAGAACGCCGGGCCGCGCGCCGACGAGAACGGCGATCTGCGTTACGGCGCCATCACCTTCAAACCCTGCGCGTTGAGCCAAAAACGTATCGCCGCGGTGGAAGCGCAGTGCGCGACGTTCGCGGTGCCGGAGAATCACGACGCGCCGAACGGCCGCAAGATCGAATTGTCGATGGCGCTGATTCCCGCAAGCGGTCAGGCCGCGCCGGATCCGATCGTGTTCTTGGCGGGTGGCCCGGGGCAATCCATTCTTGAGGCCTATCCGATGTTGCATGCGGGCGTGCGCGACGCGCGACGCAATCGCAACGTGTTGCTGATCGATGCGCGCGGCACCGGGCGCTCGCATCCGCTGCAATGCAATGAGATGGATCGGCTGCAGGACGCGCCCTCGCTGTGGCGCGATCGCGATGCGATCCGCGGAATGGCCGCGAGTTGCCGCGACCGCTTGAGCAAAACCTCCGACCTGCGGTTCTACGGCACCGGCGACCATATCCGCGACCTGGATGCGGTGCGCGCCGCGCTGGGCGTGGAGCGCTTCAATCTGGTCGGCATCTCGTACGGCACGCGCGTGGCGCAGCAATTCGCCGCGCGCTATCCGACGCATACGCGCACGGTGACGCTGGATTCGATCGCGCCGAACACGCTGGTGCTAGGCCAAGAGCACGCGCGCAATCTCGACGACGCGCTGAAACGGCAATTCGCGCGCTGCGCGGCGGATGCGGCCTGCAAACGCAATCTCGGCGACCCGGCCGTCACCCTCGCTTCGGTGCGTCAACGCCTGCAAGCAGGTGGATTGGCGCCGATACGCTTCCGCGACCCGAAAACCGGCGACTGGCGCGAGGAAACGCCGAGCTTCGGCCATCTGAGCGCGCTGTTACGCTTGTACGCGTATCAGCCGGCGTCGGCGTCGATGCTGCCGCTGCTGCTGCGCGACGCCGAGCAAGGCCGCTACGAGCCGCTGTTGGCGCAAGCCAATGCGATCGGCAGCGATATGAACGACGCGATCATGATGGGCATGCATCTGTCGGTGAGCTGCACCGAAGACACCGAGATCCGCGTCGATCCCAAGGACGCCGACACGATCATGGGCACCGATCTGGTGGAATTTCTGTTGGCGCAGTGCGAGGCGTGGCCGAAAGGCAAACGCGACCCGAATTTCCGCAAACCTTTATCCGGCGATGTGCCGGTGTTGGCGGTCAGCGGCGAGTTCGATCCGGTCACGCCGTCGCGTTACGGCGACGAGGTGGTGAAGACCTTGCCCAAGGGCCGGCATCTGATTCTGCCCGGCCAAGGCCATAGCGTGCTCACCGTCGGCTGCATGCCGAAATTGTTCGCGCGTTTTCTGGAAACCGCCGACGCGAAAAGCCTCGACGCCGCCTGCCTGAAACGCCTGAAACCCAATCCGCCGTTCGCCGGCAATTACGGGTGGGAACCATGAGCCTCGTCGCCGCGCGTCGCCCACGCATCACCGCCCCCTTTCGCATTCGAGACGCGTCATGATCGAAGTCAACGCTCTGAAAAAGTCGTTTAAGACCAAAACCGGCACCGTGCAAGCGGTCCGCGATGTCAGCTTCGTGGCCGAAGACGGTCGCATCACCGGCCTGCTCGGCCCCAATGGCGCCGGTAAAACCACCACGCTGCGCATGCTGTACACGCTGATGGCACCGGAATCGGGCAGCGTGCGCGTGGACGGTTTCGATATCCAAAAAGACGCGGATGCGGTGCGGCGGCGCTTGGGCGTGCTGCCCGACGCGCGCGGCGTCTACAAACGTCTGACTGCGCGCGAGAACATCGCCTACTTCGGCCGTTTGCACGGTTTGGACGAGGCCACCATCGCGCAGCGCACGTCGGACATGGCGAAGACGCTGAAGATGACCGATTTCCTCGACCGTCGCACCGAAGGCTTTTCGCAAGGCCAGCGCACCAAAACCGCGATCGCGCGCGCGTTGGTGCATGCGCCGAAGAACGTGATTCTGGACGAACCGACCAACGGCCTGGACGTGATGACCACGCGCGGCCTGCGCGCGTTCCTGCAGCATCTGCGCGCCGAAGGGCATTGCGTGATCTTCTCCAGCCACATCATGCAAGAGGTGGCCGCGCTGTGCGACCGCATCGTGGTGATCGCCGCGGGCGAAGTCAAAGCCATCGGCACCCCCGACGAACTGCGCGCGCTCACCGGCGAAAGCGACCTCGAGGACGTGTTCGTGCGCCTCGCCGATCTGGATAAAGAGGAGGCCGCATGAGCACCGTGTTGACCGTCGCCAAAAAAGAACTGCTCGATCTGTTCCGGGATCGCCGCACGGTGATGCTGGGCTTGTTCATGATGCCGTTGCTGGTGCCCGCGATGCTGCTGGGCATGAGTTCGCTGGCCGAGAAAAAGCAACGCACGCAATTGGAATCGACGCTCTCGCTGCCGGTGATCGGCGCCGAACGCGCGCCGAATCTGGTCGCGTTCCTCAAAAGCCAGAACATCGAAGCCAAAGCGCCGCCGCGCGACGCCATCGCGGCGGTGCGCGATCAAACCTACGACGCGGTGCTGCGCATTCCCGAAGCGTTCCCGACGCAGTGGCGCGGCAGCGAACCGGCGGTGGTGGAGATCATCTACGACAGCTCGCGCCAGGACTCGCAAATTCCGGTCGAACGCATCCGCATCACGCTGGAAGCGTACGCCGGGCAATTGGGCGCATTGCGCGTACTGCAACGCGGTGTGGACCCGAACATCGCCGCGCCGGTCTTGGTCGCGCAGCGCGACGCGGCCACGCCCGAATCCAAGCGCGGCATGGTGCTCGGTTTGATGCTGCCGTATCTGCTGATCATCAGCAGTTTCTTGGGCGGCGCCTACTTGGTGATCGACGTCACCGCAGGCGAACGCGAGCGGCAATCGTTGGAGCCGCTGCTGGCCACGCCCGCCGCGCGCACCGCGATCATGAGCGGCAAGATTCTGGCCGCCTGCGCGTTCGCGATGCTCAGTTTGGTGCTGATCCTCGCCGCGTTCAAACTCAGTCTGATGTTCGCGCCGGGCGGCATGCGGTCGCTGTCGATCTCCACCCAAGTGATCGGGCAATTGCTGGTGGTGCTGCTGCCGATGGTGTTGATCGGTACGACGTTGCTGACGTTGATCTCGGCCAGCGTGAAGTCGGTGAAGGAAGCGCAGAGCTATATGTCGCTGCTGATGCTGCTGCCGATGCTGCCGACGGTGATGCTGATGGTGAATCCGATCAAACAACAGGTGTGGCAATTCGCGGTGCCGTTCCTCGCGCAGAATCAAATGATCCTGAAGCTGCTGCGCAGCGAACCGATCGGCGCGGACGTGTGGGGCGTGTATCTGGGCTGCGGCTTAGGCCTCGGTCTCGTGCTTTGGGTGCTGGCTGCGCGCTTGTATCACCAAGAGAAGCTGGCGATTTCGGGCTAAGGCTCCGCCGCCGCTCGCGAACGCGAAAAACCCGGCCTCGGCCGGGTTTTTCGTTCGTGTCGGCGGCGTGGGCGCAAGCGAGGTTCGAGCGGGCCGCATCGCGTTTAGTTGCTGGGTCTGAACCCGATGGTGCGTCGCGTGGTGACCGGCGCGGCGATCGGCTGGAAGCGCCAACGCTTCACCGCCGCGACCGCTTCGCGATCGAACACGCGCGGCGGATTGCCGCGGACCACGCGGGCGCTGGTCACGCTGCCGTCGGTGCCGACGGTGAATTCGACCAACACCTCGCCGGACTGGCCGGCGCGCAAGGCTTCGACCGGATACTTCGGATCAGGCGCGCTGATCGCGCGCAAATCGCTGGCCGTGGGCCGCGCGGTCGCGACGCGATTGGCTTCGGCTTGACGCGCCGCTTCGGCTTGACGCGCGGCTTCCGCTTGGCGCGCGGCTTCCGCCTGACGCTGCGCCTCCGCTTGGCGCGCCGCTTCGGCCTGACGCGCGGCATCGGCCTGTTGCTGCTGCTGTTGTTGCTGCTGTTGGGCGGTTTGCTGCGCGGCGCGGCGCTGCTCTTCTTCCTGCTGCTTCTTGCGATCTTCTTCTAGCTTAGCCAAGCGAATTTTTTCGGCTTCGGCGTCTTCCGTCTGCTGCTGTTGGCGCAGGGCGAGGGTGGATTGCCCGTCGGAAATCATTTGCTTCAGACGCGGCAGCGCCGGCGCGGTCTTGTCGGTTTTCTCGATCAACGCGTACAGCCGTTGCGCTTCGACGAAATCGTCGCGGCCGATACTGGTTTCGGTGGCGATCAGCGCGTACGGCATCAAGTCGGTCAACGCGCTGGCGATCGCCGCATCGTTCGGTTGTTTGTCGCGCAATGCGAGGTAGTACTCCATCGCGTTATTGCCGGCCGGCGCGTACATACGTTGCTCGGCTTGCGCGGCACGGGCGGCGGTGCGCAGTTGATCGACGCTCATCGCCGCGACCTGGGCGGAAATCACCGGCGAGGCGATCGGCGTGGTCGGCGTTGGGGTCGTCGTCTGCTGCGCGGCGGGATCGGCCGGCGCAGGGGTGTCGCTCTTATCGCCGCAAGCGGTCACGAGCAACAGGAGCGCGGCGGCGAGGGTCGCGTGGCGCACTCCGGCGCGAAGCGAACGGGCGGGTGTCGGAGCATAGGGTTGGGCGGCGGACATCTCGGATACCTGCGATGGCGAGGGCGACGGCGGGACGGCACATCCTTTGCGCAAGCATAGCTCCTGCGACGGCCATTGTTTCGCCGACCGTCGCACGAGGCGCGGCCCGGCCGCGCGGGGCGCTATTTTCCGATGCAGAAGGTCGAAAAAATGTGACCGAGCAGATCATCCGGCGCAATGCGCCCGGTGATTTCGCCCAAGGCGTCGTGCGCGGCGCGCAACGATTCGGCCGTCAGCTCGAACGCGCCTTCGTCCATGCGGCTGCGGGCGCCCGCAAGCTCCGCCCGTGCGCGGCGCAAGGCATCCACCTGCCGCGCACGCGCGCTGAAGGCGCCTTCGACGCCTTCCCCGCCGCCGCCGATGGCCGCCAAGCGCGCGTGCAACGCGTCTAAGCCCGCGCCGGTGCGCGCCGACACCCACAGCATTTCGTCGTCGGACTCAGGCGTGTTTTTTCGCGAAAACGCCAACAAATCCGCCTTGTTCGCCACCCACAGCCGCAGCGGAACGTCGGCGATGGCCTCGGCCACCGCAGCGCGGCCGGCCTCGATGTCCTGCGCGTCCAGCACCACGATCGCCAGATCGGCGCGGCGCAATTCGCCCTCGGCGCGGCGCATGCCTTCGCGCTCGATGACATCGCCGCCCGTGCGCAAGCCGGCGGTATCCACCAAGGTCAGCTCCAAACCGTCCACGCGCACCGTTTCGCGCAGCACATCGCGGGTGGTGCCGGCGATATCGCTGACGATCGCGCGGTCGCTGCCGGCCAGCGCGTTCAACAGCGAACTCTTGCCCGCGTTCGGCGGGCCGACGATCACCGCATGCAGGCCGTCGCGCAGTTTTTGGCCGCGTTCGGCCTCGCGCAGCAGCGCATCCAGATCGTTTTCGGCCTGCGCGAGCCCGGTTTCGATAGCCGAACCCCCGAGCGTTTCGATGGATTCATCGACAAAATCGATCGTCGCTTCCACGTGCACACGGAGCCTCAACAGCGACGACGCCAGCGCATCCACGCGCTGCGAGAACACGCCGTCGAGCGAACGCCGCGCCGCCCGCGCCGCGCGCTGGTCCGCCGCCGCGATCAAATCCGCCACCGCCTCGGCCTGCGCCAGATCGAGCTTGCCGTTGAGGAACGCGCGTTCGCTGAACTCCCCCGCCCGCGCCGGCCGCGCGCCCAGGGCGCAGCAGCGATCGAGCAACGCGCGCAACACCGCCGGGCTGCCGTGCGCCTGCAGCTCCACCACGTCTTCCCCGGTGTAACTGGCCGGCGCACGGAAATACAGCGCGATGCCGTCGTCGATGGTCTCGCCGTGTTCGTCGCGGAAACGCGCGTAGTGCGCGTAACGGGGTTTCAGTCGCATGCCGCACAGCGCATGCGCGATCGTCGATGCGTTCGGACCGGAAATGCGGATCACGCCGACGCCGCCGGAACCGGCGGCGGTGGCTATCGCGGCGATGGTGAGGATGCTGTTAGGCAATTTTTTCTTCCCTAACATACCCGGCGTATTTTACGAGATTGATATAGCTAGCGATTGATGGATGATATTTTTGATTTACATACATTGAGTTCGGTCGCTCATCGTAAAAATCTTGATAGTTGTTCTGTGGATAAGGTGATAAATGACTTGCTTCTAAGATCTTCTCTAAGTCCTGATTTGACCATGTGAAATACTGGTTTATAACCGCTTGTAAATCGACACTTGTATCTATACCTCTGCGGCCAAATTCATTCAAAGTATAAAAAGAAATCGTGGTTTCTTTGTAGATCGAAGGCGAAAATGCTGCATTAAGTGACATATTGTTGTTCGGATTTTTGATTATTTCCAAAAAAATGTCTTTCCTTTTATGAATCAACATGCTCAGAAAAAAAAGCCATAGGACAAAAATTTTCTTGTTTTCTTCGATTGAAGCTGCTGCAAGATCTGCAATCATAAATACTTGCTTTTGAGACCTTAGATCAAGATCGAAAGCATCAAAGATCAAAGCTATTGTATCTTCCGCTGTCGATTTATTTGGATGCTTGAGATGACTTGGTAATCCAAAAGCTAATTTTCTATTCGATAAAACTGGTGCTTGTTCGAATAGAAGCTTGGCGTAGCTGACGTTATTTGGTGCGGGTATTGTAAATTCATGATCGAAGAATCTCTTTAGATACCCGCCAGCATTGAAGCCAGCCCCATATACGCCGCAGATCGAATGACTTAGCTGTTCAAGATTGGTAGAAACAATGAAACAGATGTTCGGCATTCCAAAAATATGCTTGATTTCTTCAAGAAGATTGATGGCATACGACGGCCGACAGCGATCAAGTTCATCAACAAACACAAAAGCCGGCAAAGTCGCATCAGTATTCTGATCGATCAGCTCCAGTGCTTTCGACATTGATGTTTTGAAATTCTTAATCGCCTCGCTGCGCTTTTTCTGCTCTCCAAGCGCGCTTTCAAAAATCTTATCGAGCCCCGCCTCGATCTTCTCGCTCGACAACTCTTCTTGCGGTTCGATAGACAACGGATCATCACCATCGACTGCATCCATCAATTCTTTGGCGGCGATACCGGTAAACTTTTTCAGCATCGCCGTCGCTATTAATTTCGATACTGGTAATACGGCCCGGCGCAGTTCCTTCACGCTATCGCGCACCATCTCGCCTGCGCGCACTGCCAGTTCCTGCTTCGCCGGCATCCGTGCGACCCATTCGTCGATGGTCTCCTTGATCGCCGCCATCAACGCGATGGCCGCTTCCTCGCCGAGGTCGTTTTCCCAGGCATCGAAATAGACAACCGGGTGGCCGCGCGCTTTGAGGTCGTCTGCCCAGTGCTTCACGAAAAACGTCTTGCCGGTGCCCCAACCCGCGTCGAGGGCGACGGTCAGGCCGCGCTGCTGGCGCTCCGAAACCGCGCGGGTTTGTTCGGTCAGCGCGTTGGTCAGAAAATCGGCGAATCCGCGGCGGTCCAGCACATCGTCTTTCCAAATTTCGGCGCGCGGGTCTTCGTTTTCGGACGGCGTTGGCGTGTCCTCGTTCATGCCACATCCCCTGTTTGCGATGCAGGGATACTAACGCAGGGTTCGCTGGCCCTCATCCGCCCCCGGATCAAGTCCGGGGGCACCTTCTCCCGCAGGCGGGAGAAGGGTGTGGCTGGCCGATGCGAGGACGCTCATGTCTCGGTCGCGTCGCACCCTCGTGTCCTTTCGAGCACTCTCGAAGACGTTCGAACGCGCTCAAATACGAAGCCCGCCTTACGGCGGGCTTCGTTAGCGAATGCGTCAGCGACTGTACCGGTGCCGCATCACTTCGCCACAGTCGCCTTGTGCTCGGTCTTCTCGCCGTATTTCTTCATCATCCACCACTGCTGCAGCATGCCCAGGGCGCCGTTGGTCACCCAGTACAGCACCAAGCCGGCGGGGAAGAACATCAAGGTCACGCCGATGACCAGCGGCATGGCTTGCATCATCTTCTGCTGCATCGGGTCCATACCGGCCATCGGGGTCATGCGCTGGGTCAGCCACATGATCGCGACGTTGAGGATCGGCAGGATGAAGAACGGGTCGTTCGCGGTGAGGTCTTGCACCCACAGCATCCACGGCGCTTGCCGTAGTTCCACCGCTTCCACCAACACCCAGTACAGCGACAGGAACACCGGCATCTGGATGAAGATCGGCAAACAACCGCCGGCGGGATTGATCTTTTCTTTCTTGTACAGCTCGATCATCGCCTGCTGGTATTTTTCTTTGTCCTCGCCGTAGCGTTCTTTCAACTGCTGCATGCGCGGTTGGAACTTGCGCAGTTTGGCCATCGATTTGTATTGCGCGGCGGACAGCGGATACAGCAACAACTTGATCACCACCACCAGCAGCACGATCGCCCAGCCCCAGTTGTGGGTGATTTTGTGCAGCATCGCCAGCGTCCAATGGATCGGCTGCGCGATGACGGTGAAAATGCCGTAGTCCAGCGTGCGCTCCAAACCGGGCGCGACTTTCTCCAGGCGTTCTTGGATTTTCGGGCCGACCCATAATTGCGCGGTGGTGCTGGCTTTTTGTCCGGGCGCGAGCGCGAACTCGGGGCCGGCCGCGGCGATGCCGTACTGGTTGCCGGCGTTGACCAGCGTGTAGTTCGCTTTCTGGTCCTTCTGCGGGATCCAGGCGGTGAAGAAATAGTGCTGCAGCAGCGCGACCCAGCCCCCGCCGACGGTGGCGTTCAACGGGCCGTCGTCGACGTAATCGTCGTATTTGCGCTTTTCGTATTTCTGCTCGTCGTTACGCCAAGCCGCACCGTTGAAGCTGAAACTGTTGGGCTGCATGATGCTGCTGGCGATCGCCGGCGGAATGCGCGAGAGCTGGCGATACACATGGCCCTTCCAGGGCGCCGCGCTGGCGTTATCGATATCGTCGCGGACCGTCAACAAATAGTCGCCGCGCTTGAGCGTGTACGTGCGGCGGATCGCGACGCCACCGGCGCCGGTCCACACGTAGCTCGCGCTCACCGCGTCCTGACCTTGCGCCAAGACGAATTCGCGTTGCGCCTGCGCGGGCACGAAACCGCCGTTGTGGTTCGGCGCGCCGGCGGCGCTGTACCAACCGCTTTGGGCGACGTAGTAATCCTTGCCGCTGTCTTGCAGCAGGCGCACCGGCGGCGAGTCTTTCTTGCGTTCTTGCGGGAATTTCAGCAAATCGGCGCGACGCACGCTGCCGCCGTCGAGAGTCAAACGCAGCACATCGTTGCTCAGCACCACCGTCGTCGCGACCGGTGCGGCGCTCATGGTCGGCGTGGCGGGGGGTGCGGCACTGGCGGGTGCGGTCGCGGGTGGAATGTTCGCGGTCGGAACCCCCGGCACGGGCGCGGCGGTTTGCGGTGCGCCCGGCACCGGCAGGCTCGCGCTCGGCGGTGCGGCGCCGTCGGTTTGCTGCACGACAGGCGTTTGCCCGCGCATGGTCTCGTGGGCCTGTTCCTTGTTCCACTCCATCCACAGCAGCATCGCCACCATCAACCAGGCGATGATCAAGAACGTTCGAGTTTGATTCATTGGGGAGGAGGCAAGAGATCGTGTCGCCGATGCCTCAGGCATCGGTGGACGTGGCGGGAGGCGACGCCGGCGGGGCGGTCGGCGGCAAGGACGATCGCGTGCTGCGAGCGCGCGGCATTGTGCCGGTCGCGGCGGTCGGGGGCAACGCGCCGCAGCGGCGAAGCGCGTGTTCGAAGGCGGCGATCAATTCGGGGCCGGTGGCGCTGGCCGCGGCGCTGCGGGCGACGACGACGTAGGCGCCGGTCGGCAGCGCGGCGCGGTGGCGGCGAAAATGATCGCGTAACCGGCGTTTGATGCGATTGCGGCCGACGGCGCGCCGATCGACTTTGCGCGAAATCGCCAATCCGAGCCGAGCGGGCGCGGCATCGTCGAAGTGATGCACAGTAAGCAAAGGCGTGGCGAAACGTCGACCGTGCGCGAACACGCGGTCGAAGTCGGCTTTGGCGCGGACCCGCGCTTGCGGCGGGAACGAAGCGCCGATCTCGTGAGGGGCGAGGCGACCGGCCATAGGCCGGGCGGCTCCGTCGACGACAGGATCCGACGACGAGATCAGGCGGTGAGGCGCTTACGGCCCTTGGCGCGACGACGCGAGAGGACCTTACGGCCGTCGGCGGTCTTCATGCGGGCACGGAAGCCGTGGTCGCGCTTGCGCTTGAGGTTGCTGGGTTGATAGGTGCGCTTGGTGGCCATGGTCGGGCTCGTGAGGCTCGAAAGTAACGGTGAGCGTGCGCGTTCGGCGCACAATGAACCGGCGATAATGCCCGACCCGGTGCGTCCGGGTCAAGCCGACATCCGCCGCGACGCGAATCCCTCTCAGCGATGTCCATCGCCGTCGGGTGCGGGCGACCGGCCGGGGTGGTAGTCTGCGAAGCCTTCCCGCCCCTCCGACCGCGACCGCTGTACGCGCGCGTCGCGACGGCTTTCCGCGATACGAACGCCTCGCTCTGGGGGTCGACGGCATCGATGGTGCGCGCCGACCCGACGACACGCGTCGGCGGCCCCCGACCCGATCCGTTGCCAGACCCTCATCCCGACGCGTTCCCCGATCCGCTCCCCGACTCTCTCCCGACCCGATGGATGCCTGGCCCCGCTGTCTCGAACGCCTCGAAGCCGAATTGCCGGCCGAGGACGTTCATACCTGGCTGAAACCGCTGCAGGCGCGCGTGCGCGACGACGGCGGCGTGCTGCTGTATGCCCCGAACGCCTTCGTGCGCGACGAGGTGCAGGCGCGTTATCTGGGCCGGATCAGCGAACTGCTCGGCCATTTCGCCGGCAACACGGCGGTCAGCCTGGAAATCGGTTCGGTGGCGCGGCCGGCGGCGGTGTCCAACGGCCAGGCCGGCCAGGCCGGCCACGCGCCGACGATCGCCGCGCGCGCGTCGGGCGGCGCCGAGTTCGCGGGCAATCTCGACTCGCATTACGGTTTCGACAATTTCGTCGAAGGCCGCAGCAATCAGCTCGGTCGTGCGGCGGCGTGGCAAGCGGCGATGAAGCCCGGCGATCGCGCCCACAACCCGCTGCTGCTGTACGGCGGCACGGGTCTGGGCAAAACCCATCTGATGTTCGCGGCGGGCAACGAAATGCGCCGCAACAATCCGGGCGTGCGCGTGCTGTATCTGCGCAGCGAACAGTTCTTCAGCGCAATGATGAAATCGCTGCAGGACAAGACCATGGACGCGTTCAAGCGGCAATTCCAGCAGATCGATGCGCTGCTGATCGACGACATCCAATTCTTCGCCGGCAAAGACCGCACCCAGGAAGAGTTTTTCCACACCTTCAACGCACTATTCGACGGCAAGCAGCAAATCATCATGACCTGCGACCGTTACCCGCGCGAAGTGGACGGTTTGGAACCGCGGCTGAAGTCGCGACTCGCGTGGGGCTTGTCGGTGGCGATCGAGCCGCCGGATTTCGAAACGCGCGCGCAAATCGTGTTGTCGAAGGCGAAAGAGCGCGGGGTGTCGCTGTCCGAGGACGTCGCGTTTTTGTTGGCCAAGAAGATGCGCAGCAACGTGCGCGATTTGGAAGGCGCGCTCAATACCTTGGCGGCGCGGGCGAATTTCACCGGCCGCGCGATCACCGCGGAGTTCGCGCAGGAAACCCTGCGCGATCTGCTGCGCGCGCAGCAGCAGGCGATCGGCATCGCCAATATCCAGAAGGCCGTGGCAGACTACTACGGTCTACAGATCAAGGACCTGTTGTCCAAGCGTCGGACCCGCTCGTTGGCGCGTCCGCGGCAAGTGGCGATGGCCTTGGCCAAAGAACTGACCGAGCACAGCTTGCCGGAGATCGGCGATGCGTTCGCGGGGCGCGACCACACCACGGTGTTGCACGCGTGCCGCCAAATCAAAACGCTGATCGAGAGCGACGGTAAGCTGCACGAGGACTGGGATAAGTTGATTCGAAAACTGAGCGAGTGAGGGGTGACGAATCCGGCGAAGGATCGGGTCGGACAAGTTGTGGATAAGTCGTGCGGAATTCGATGCGCGCCAAGTTATCCACAGAGTGTCCCCGGGGCTCCGGGCCGGTTATCACCGCAGTTGTCGCGTCAAAAATTCCATCGATATCAATGCGTTAAGTGAGTTACACCCGCAATTTCGCGCTACCACCACCACCTGCTTTTTAGATTTATCGTTTCGAAGCCTGGCCTCGAGGGGAACCCAATCACATGCGTTTCAGTCTGCAACGCGAAGTGCTTTTGAAACCGCTGACGCAAGTCGTCAACGTCGTGGAACGTCGCCAGACCTTACCGGTGTTGGCCAATCTGCTGGCGCGCGTCGAGGGCGATCAACTCTCGCTGACGGGCACGGATCTGGAAGTCGAGATGGTCGCCCGCACCCGGGTGGACGACGCCCAAGCCGGGGAGGTCACCATCCCGGCTCGTAAGTTATTCGAGATCGTGCGTGCGCTACCCGACGGCAGCAAAGTCACGGTCAGCCAAACGGCCGACAAGATCACCGTGCAGGCCGGCCGTAGCCGCTTCACGCTGGCCAGCCTACCGGCGAACGATTTCCCGTCGCTGGACGAAGTGGACGCGACCGAACGGGTCAAGGTCGGCGAGGCTTCGCTGAAAGAATTGATCGAACGCACCGCGTTCGCGATGGCTCAGCAGGACGTGCGCTATTACCTCAACGGCTTGCTGTTCGATTTGCGCGACAAGGCCCTGCGCTGCGTCGCGACCGACGGCCACCGGTTGGCGTTGTGCGAAGCGGTGCTGGAAGACACGGTGCAGACCAAGCGCCAAATCATCGTGCCGCGCAAGGGCGTGCTGGAACTGCAGCGTTTGCTGGAAGGCGGCGACCGCGAACTGGAACTGGAAATGGGCCGCAGCCACATTCGCGTGAAACGCGACGATGTGACCTTCACCAGCAAGCTGATCGACGGCCGTTTCCCGGATTACGAAGCGGTGATTCCGATCGGCGCCGACCGCGAAGTGAAGATCGATCGCGAAGCGCTGCGGGCCTCGCTGCAGCGCGCGGCGATTCTGTCGAACGAGAAATACCGCGGCGTGCGCATCGAAGTGTCGCCGGGCCAGCTCAAGATCAACGCCCACAACCCGGAGCAGGAAGAAGCGCAGGAAGAGGTCGAAGCCGAAACGAAGGTCGATAGCCTGACCATCGGTTTCAACGTGAACTACCTGCTCGACGCCCTGTCCGCGCTGCGCGACGAGCATGTGGTGTTGCAATTGCGCGACGCGAACTCCTCGGCCCTGGTACGCGAAGCCAGCAGCGAGAAATGCCGGCATGTGGTGATGCCGCTGCGGCTCTGACTCTGTCGTGCCCCATCGCGCTTCGTTCCACGTGGAACATGGCGATGTGCGCGAAGGTTTCGCGGTTTCGTCCCTCGGATCGAACCGAACATCGTGTCTCGACATCGCCCGGGCCTTCCCGGGCGATGTCGTTTTCAGCCCACCTCAACCTGATCGCTGATGCGCATCGAACGCTTTCAGATCGCTAATCTCCGCCCGTTCGAGCGCGCCGAGCTACGCCCCGCGCCGGGGATCAACCTGTTCGTCGGCGAAAACGGGTCGGGGAAAACCAGTTTGCTCGAAGGCCTGCATGTGCTGGCGTACGGCCGGAGTTTCCGCGGGCGCGTCCGCGATGGCGTGATCCGAACCGGCGCCGAAGCGATCGAATTGTTCGCCGAGTGGCGCGAAGAGGCGCATCCGCGCTTGCGGCGGGTCGGGTTGCGCCACACCGGCGCGCGCTGGGAAGGGCGGCTCGACGGCGAACCGGTCTCGCAACTCGGCGAGCTGTGCGCCGCGCTTGCTGTAGTGACCTTCGAACCGGGCAGCCACGCTTTGGTCACCGGCGGCGGCGAACCGCGGCGTCGGCTGGTGGATTGGGGTTTGTTCCACGTGGAACCCGACTTCTTGGCGATCTGGCGCCGTTACGCCCGCGCCTTGAAACAGCGCAACGCGTTGCTCAAGGCCGGAACCCGCGATAACCAGCTCGATCTGTGGGATCGCGAACTCGCCGATGCCGGCGAACCCCTGACGCGTCGCCGTCATGCCTACATCGAGGCCCTGGAGCCGTTGCTGCAAGCGGCCGCTGCGGAGTTGGCGCCTTCCCTCGGCGCCGCGCGATTGGAGTTCCAGCCCGGCTGGGCACGGGAGACGCTTCCGTTGGCCGATGCCTTATTGGTGGCGCGGGATCGCGATCTCGCGAACGGCTACACCTCGGTCGGCCCCCATCGCGCGGATTGGCGGGTCGATTACTCGGCTTTGCCGGGCCGCGAAACCCTTTCGCGCGGGCAGGCCAAGTTGACCGCCTTGGCTTTGTTGCTCGCGCAAGCGGAACGGCACGCCGCGGTGCGCGGCGAATGGCCGGTGGTGGTGCTGGACGACCTGGCCTCCGAATTGGATCGATCGCACCAACGCCGTGTCTTGGCCCGATTGGTCGCTTCCGGCGCCCAGGTGTTCATCACCGGGACCGAACCGTTGCCCGTACTCGATGGACTGGCGGCCGAAGTGGCCGTGTTCCACGTGGAACAAAGGCGTGTCGTGCCGATGCCTCCAGTGCCGCACGCGCCTTGAGGCCATCGCGCCGCCCTTGCTCCCGCGCACGAGCCGGTGCTAGTGTCGGCCTTCTTCTCTCGTTGCAGGAGGCGGCGAACCCCATGTTCCGCGCATTCTCCCGCCCGGTCCGGCCCTGGCGCCGAACGGCGGCGGCCTTGCTCGGGATCGTGTTCGTCGCCGGATGTCAGCCCGCCATGACTTATTCGACCGTTTCCGACCCACCCGCCAGCGCGCCGAACCGGCCCTACACCGGTACCGTGGCCGATTGGCCCTTGTTCTTCACCCACCAACAGTTCGGGGTCGTTTGTTTCGACACCCAAACGTGCCGGGTGGTCTACAACGACTTCGAATTCGGCAATCCGGCCCCGACCGGTCCCGCATCCGCGCTCACGCCGCAGGCCTACGATGCCGCCTTGAACGCCAGTTACGGCCCCGTCGCGCGGACCACACCACCGGCCGAAGTGGTATGGCGAAGCAAAGATGGCTCGGAGCTGCGGACCGAGCTGGATATCGCCGCGATCTTCGCCGACGGCGCCATTCGGCATCAGGTGCCGCGGGAGGACATCCCCGAAGGCATCAGCATGGGGACCACCCACGTGTTGATCGAAGTGAACGATCGCACCGTCAGCGTCTACACCCGGACCATGATCCCGACCAAACGCGAACAGATTCCCGGCAACAAGCACAGCGCGTTCCGCGACGATCTGATCAAGGTCTACAGCCGAACCTATTGAATAGCGAGTGGGCTGTCGAACGACAGCCTCGAGTCCAGCGGTACTGGAGGGGGTTGCGAACATGTCGAACAGTGATGGCGAAGTCGTACCGGGCCGCCCGGTCTTGGTGGACGAGCGAGGCCGCCCGGTCAAGAAAGACGACGTCGAGGTGGCGCTGGCCACACAGGCCGATCTGAGGGCCTACACCGACGCCAATCGCAAACTGGGGGAGATGCAGGTCCCCGTGTTGGTGAGCAACGACCGACCCAACGAACGCTTGTTCGTGGCGGTGCTGGACGGCACCGGCAACGATATGAACGACCCCTCGAAAGGGGCGCGCACGGGCGTCGCGCAGATTCATCAAGAAATCCAGGAACAGCGCGCGGGCGGCGTCACCAATGTCGCTTCCGGCTACGTCAACGGGCCCGGCACGGGCGCGTACAGCAACTGGAGCACGGATGGCGCGACCGGGCACACCTTCCAAGAGCGCGCCGAAACCATGTACCGGCAGTTCACCGAACAATCCGCGAAGTGGTTGAAGGAAAACCCCAACGCCGATATCCGCGTCGCCGCGATCGGTTTTAGCCGCGGTGCGGAGGAGGCGGCGTACTTCACGCGTCTGGTCGACGAACGCGGTATCCAAGATCCGACCGGGGCCAAGTACAAAACCACGCACGACGGCCTGATCACCAGCGTCGAATACACCAAACCGCCGCTCGTCGCGCCCGGCGAAGTGAAACAGGCGGCGATGCTGATGGACCCGGTCGCGACCGGCGACCCGCGCAATTACGACCGTCGTTTGCCCCCGACGGTGGTGTCTGCCCTGCAGATCACCGCCCGCGACGAGACCCGCGACCAGTTCGTCGGCACCCCGCATTTGCCGGCCGGGTTCAGCGACGGCAACCGCTCGCTCAACATCACCGTCCCGGGCGCGCACAGCGACATCGGCGACGGCTATTTCGCGAACGGCTTGGGCACCCGCAACACCAATATGGCCAAGCAGTATCTGAATGGCCTGGTCGATAACGACAAGCCGTTGCTGGCCTTGCGCCCGGAAGCGCAGGGGCTGAGCCCGAACACCAGCAATGTGATCCACGACTCCGAACGCCACATGCCGAAGGTCTACACGCGCATGGGGTTCGACAAAGACGGCGTTCGCGATACGAATCTGCAGTTAGGACCGCCGGAATACGACTACATCAACACCGGTCGCGGCGCGGTTCGCGTGCAAATGCCGCCGAGCGAGGAAAATCGCCGTCGCGAACCGATCGACCCCAAATTGACCGAAGGCCTGGATTACCGGGCGTTGCCGCTCGCACCGACGCCCGGTACGCCATCGCCCGACCGCGCGGCGGCGCAGCCGCAGAACGGCACGCCGCCGACCTTGGTGGAGCCCGGCCACCCGGGTAATCCGATGTACAAGCAGGCGCTGCAGGGCATCGAAACCTCGCCCAACATTCCGCCCAACAGCATGGACGCCGACCAACGCAGCCGCGCGGCCGCCGCGCTGACGGCCACCGCGGTGGAAGGGCAGGACCCGCTCAAACGCATCGATACGGTGCTGTTGAACCGCAACGCCGACCGCTTGATCGCGATGGAAGGCGGCGTCAACGACGCGGCTCAGAAATTGAAGACAGTGCCGTTGGATCAAGCCCTGAACACATCGGTACACGAATACACCAAGCGCGTCGAAGTCGCGTTGGACGAGCAGACGCGAACGCAGCGGGCGCCCGCGCCGCAGCAAGACGCGCCCACGGTCGCCGCGCCCTCGCGTTGAACGCTCGTATTCGCCTGGAGGAGTAGCATGTCGGCATGCGAACGCAGACGAAGCACACGGCCCGCACGAGCGCTATCCGCCATCGCGTAGGGCCGTCGTTGGTTCGTGGGGTATGCGCGGCGATGATCTTGATGACGGGGAGTTGCGCCATGAACGAAGCGACGATGCAGGCTCCGCGACAACGGGCGCGCATCACGGTGGCGCCGGGCACCACCACCGCGCAAGTGTTCGCCTGTGCCGAGCGCGAATTGCGAACGCTGGCGACCGAAGACGAGATGTGGTTGGCCGAAGTGACGCGTCGCGATGCGTCGGCAGCGATTCTGGAAAGCGGCGACTACGCCGACGAGAACGTATCGGGTTTCCGCGTTCGGCTGCAGCACCGCGTCGACGCCAACACTATCGAACTGGAACTGAAGGGCGCGGGCGCGTATTTCGTCGACCTGGGTGTGGATGCGGCGACCCAAACCTTCCGCCAACGCTTCGAACGCTGTCTCGCCGGCGGCGCCTGAGCGCGCACCGACACGCACCGCAACGCAACTCGTACTGGGGAACGTCATGGCCGATCGCGAACCGCAATACAGCATCGAAGCGCGATCGCTGAGTATCGTCGGCGGCACGGCCAGCCACGATTTCTGGGTGATGCGCGATCAAAACGGCACCGCCGTGGCCGAGTTGCACGGACTGGCCACCGATCGCGAAACCAACCGTTACGTGCCGATCGGTAACAACGAAGAGCGGCATTCGCTGCGCGTGTGGCATTTCGTGCGCGACCCTGCGTATGCCGAGGAGTTGGGGGTCGGAACAAGCCGCAGCGGGCTCCTCCAGGACGGGCAGGCCAACCGCACCGTGTTAACCGCCGGCCGCGAGGAGGTGATGGCGCGCTGGAATGCGGCGGTGGCCGCGAAAGAACCGCTCAACGCACTCGATCTGAACTACCCGAATTACGGCTTCCGGCTTCTCGGCGATACCGTCAACAGCAATTCCACTTACCGAACGCTGGGCGAAGTGATGGGCGTGCCCGTGCGCGATTTCCCCCGCGTGCTCGAGCCGGGCGTGGACAACCGGATGACGAGCCCGGAACAGATCGAACGCTGGCGCAACCCGAGCTATCCGGTGCTCCAAGAACCTTCGATACGCGAAGGTAGCGGCTACCGGCGGTTGTCGCAGACCGACAACGCCCAGGAAACGGGCACGCGCTACGCCGCGGCCGAGCAGGCGATCGAACGTCTCGGGCCGCAGGAGCGCCAACTGTACGAACAGGCCAGTCGCGCGGTGCAAGAGCGTGGCGGCTACAGCGAGGAGCAGGTGCGCAACATCGCCAGCGCTGGCCTGCTGGCGTGCAAGAACAACCCGACCGTGCGCGAACCTCAAGAAGTAGCCGTTCACGGCGACCACCTGTACATGGTCCATTTCCCGCACGGTCGCGACCGTGAGCCGGTGCATCAAGCCAACGTGAAACTCGACGAAGCGGCGCGCATCCCCGCCGAGCAGAGCCTGCAGGGCGTGGAAGCGCTCAGCCGACAAGCGTCCCTGGCACAACAACACACCCAAGAGCACCAGCAGAGCGACACGCAGGCCCGGAGCGCTCGAGTTTGACGCGTCACCAGCTTTTGTTTCGGATCACCACAACATAAACGGATGCGGACCCACGCCGCTAAAACGCGAACGCGGTCACATCGTCCGTCGCGCCGAATGCGGAAATGCCGCACCCGCGAACTAACGCTTGTTTAATCGCATGCTCACATTCGAGTAACAACCGGCTAATCGAGATTTAATCGACGACTTCGAAGATGAGCGCCATGCTCGCCTCATCCTCGAATAACCCTCCGACCCCGAACGCGACCTCCGGCGTGCGCCGGCTGCACTCGGAGCGCGTCGAACCCGACCATGCCGATCGCGCCGAGGCGGAAGCGTTCATCGCCGCCGTCTATCGCGAACGCTACGGCGCGGAGTTGCGCAGCTTTCTGCCGCATTTGATCGTCTTCCGCGACGAGGCCCGCGCGATTTGCGCGGCCGTGGGCTTGCGTTATGCGCGCGAAGGCCGTTTGTTCGTCGAGCGCTATCTCGATGCCGACGCCGAAACCGAAATCGCGCGCGCGCAGCGCACGCCGGTGCCGCGCGAACGTTTGGTGGAAGTGGGCAATTTCGCGTCGCGCACGCCCGGCGATGCGCGCGAAGTGATCGTGCGTTTGACGAGTTTGCTGCACGCCGAAGGTGTGCGCTGGGTGTTGTTCGCGGCGACGCGGCAATTGCGCAACACCTTCGATCGACTGCATTTGCAAACCGTGCCGCTGGCGCCCGCCGACCCCGCGCGCGTGCAGGACAGCGACAATCAATGGGGCCGTTATTACGACGCCAAACCGATGGTGTTGACCGGCGATCTCGCGTCCGGTTACGCCTATTTGCAGCGCCGCGCCGACGCCGCGGGTCCGGCCGAACGCGGCTGGTGGTTATCGTCGCCGTTGAGCGCACCGTGCGCAGCGGCTTCGTGATCGCGATGACCGATCCGCGCACAGCGACGCCCACGTTCGATGCGATGCTCGATGGTTTGCCGTCGTCGTCGCTGCGCATTCTGTCCGCCGATGGCGAGCGCGATGCGCGCTCGCTCGCCGATGCCGTCGCGCGCTGCGCCGAGGCGTTGACGCAGGCCGGATTGCGGCGTGTCGCCAGCCGTTTGGATAACGGCGCGCCGTGGTTGATTCTCGATCTTGCGCTGCGCCGCATCGGCGGCGCGCACATTCCGCTGCCCACCTTCTTCACGCCCGCGCAGACCGCGCACGCGTTGCGCGCCAGCGGCGCGGACGCCATGGTCGTCGCCGAAGACGCGACGCAGTCCGACGCCGCACAGCGCGGCGCGCTGTCGTTGACATCGGGTTTACGCGCCGTGCGTCTCGACGCCGCGGACGTGCCGCTGCCCGCCGGCACGGCCTGCATCACGTACACCTCCGGCACGACCGCGCAGGCGAAAGGCGTGTGCTTGGACGCCGCCTCGATGCTGTGCGTCGCGACTTCGCTCACCGAGGCCACCGCGTCGCTGCGCCCGCGTCGGCACCTGTGCTTGATGCCGCTGTCCACGCTGTTGGAAAACATCGCGGGTGTGTACGCGGCGTGGTTGACCGATGCGGAGATCGCGGTGCCGTCGTTGGCCGAGATCGGCTACAGCGGCGCGGCCGGGCTCGATATCGCCGCGCTGTTGCGTTGTCTGCATCGTTACCGTCCCGAAAGCGTCATCGTGTTTCCGCAATTGCTGCTGGCGCTGACGATGGCGGCCGAACAAGGCCATGGCTTGCCCTCGTCCATGCGATTCGTCGCGGTGGGCGGCGGACGCGTGGGCGAGGGCTTGCTCAAGCGCGCGGCGGCGGTGGGCTTGCCGGTGTACGAAGGCTACGGCTTGACCGAGTGCGCCTCGGTCGTCTGCCTCAATCGTCCCGAAGCGGTGCGCCCGGGCAGCGTCGGTCGGCCGTTGTCGCATGCGCGCGTGTTCGTGCGCGACCAAGAATTGTGGGTCGATGGCGTGCGTTGTCTCGGTTATCTCGATGGCGACGACTTAGCGTCGGGACCGATCGCCACCGGCGATTTGGGCCATATCGACGACGACGGCTTCGTACACATCACCGGCCGCCGCAAACACATGTTCGTCACCGCGTACGGCCGCAACGTCTCGCCCGAATGGGTGGAAACCGAAGTGCTGCAGCACCCGCTGTTCGCGCAGGCGATGGTCGTGGGCGAAGCGCGTCCGCGCAACGTCGCGGTGCTGAACCTGCGCCGCCCCGATGCCGACGACGCGACGATTCGCCGCGCGCTGGCCGAGATCAATCGCGGTTTGCCCGATTACGCGCAAGTGAGCGATTACGTGCGCGCCGATGCGCCGTTCGCGGTCGAGAACGACTTGCTGACGTCCAACGGTCGCCTGCGTCGCGACGCGATCGCACAGCGCTACGCCGACGCGATCGCTGCGCGTTACGCCGACGAGGCCGCATCGCCATACGCCCCCGTTAACCGTCTCGCATCGCATGCCGTCTCGCGCGACGCATCCCACGACACGCCTCAAGAGATCGCGCTATGAGTTTTCACGACGAACTGCTCGCCGCCACCCGCACCGAACGCGAGGCGCTGCTGTCGGTGCCGATCATCCGCGACGCGCTCGATGGGCGCATCGCGCCGCTCGACTACATCGCCTTCCTCACCCAGGCCTATCATCATGTTCGTCACACCGTGCCGCTGTTGATGGCCTGCGGCGCGCGTTTGCCGGCGCGTTTGGAATGGCTGCGCAGCGCGGTGGGCGAATACATCGAAGAGGAAATGGGCCATCAAGAATGGATCCTCGACGACATCGCCGCTTGCGGTGCGGATCGCGAGGCCGCCGCGAATGCGACGCCCGCCTTCGCCACCGAGATGATGGTCGCTTACGCCTACGACACCATCGCCCGCGGCAACCCGGTCGGGTTCTTCGGCATGGTGTTGGTCCTGGAAGGCACCAGCGTCGCGCTCGCTACGCGCGCGGCGGAAGCGATCGAAAACGGGCTGAACTTGCCGCGCAACGCGTTCTCGTATTTGCGCTCGCACGGCGATCTCGACATCGAGCACACCGGCTTCTACGAAACGCTGATGAATCGTTTGGACGATGCCGACGATCGCGCCGCCGTGATCTTCGCCGCGCGCCGGTTCTATCGTTTGTACGCCGATGTCTTCCGTAGTTTGCGCGATGAGGCATCCGCCGCCGCGCCGTGCGCGCTCGTCGCGGAGGCCGCATGAACGCGCTCGATCTGCGTGGTCGCACCGTGGTGCTGACCGGCGCGTCCGGCGGCATCGGCGCGGCATTGACGTCCGAATTCGTCGCCGCCGGTGCGCGCGTGCTCGCCATCGGTCGCGATGCCGCGCGCTTGCAGCGCGTGGTCCAAACGCATCCGCAGGGCGCCGTCGTCGCCCTCGTGGCCGATGTCGCCGACGCCGTCGGCCGTGCCGACATCGTCGCGCGCGCCGGTACCGAAAACGCATCGATGTTGGTGCTGGCGCATGCGCAGTCGGCGTTCGGACTGTTCGAGGCGCAAAGCGACGATGCGTTGGAACGCATGCTGCAGACCAATCTCACCGCGCCGATGTTGTTGATCCGCGCCTTGTTGCCGACGCTGCGTGCGCAAGCGAGCGCGCAGGCGCCGGCGGCGGTGGTCGCGGTCGGTTCCACGTTCGGCGCGCTGGCGTTCCCGGGCTTCGCCGGCTACAGCGCGAGCAAGTACGGACTGCGCGGTTTGATCGAAGGCCTGCATCGCGAATACGCCGATGCGCCGATTCGTTTTCAGTACCTGGCGCCGCGCGCGACGCGCACCGATTTCAACAGCGCCGCCGTGGTCGCGATGAACCGCGAACTGAAAACCGCCGAAGACGCGCCCGAAACGGTAGCCGCCGCATTGCGCATCGCGATCGAGCGCGGCGTATCGCGCAAACAACTCGGTTGGCCGGAGGCTTTATTCGTGCGCCTCAACGCGCTGCTGCCCGGGCTGATCGATCGCAATCTGAAACAGCAATTGCCGGTGGTGCGTCGTCATGCCGCATCGGCGGCCTCCGCATCGCGCCCGTCCGTTGCGCCCGCCTCAAGCGCATCGTCTTCTGTCCTGTCCACATCCGTTTCGTCCACATCCGTCCCGCCCTCGCCCGTGGAGGCACCGCAATGAATCCGTTCTCCCAACACCGACTGTCGTCGCTCGCAGTGATCCTCTGCATCAGCCTCTCGGGTCTCGTCCACGCCGCCGATCCCAGCCTGCCCGCCGATGTCGGCGCGGTGCAGGACCAGTGGGCCGACATCATGTACAAAATGCCGAAAGCGCAGCGCGCCGCCGCGCTCGAAACCTTGTCCAAGCGCGCCGAGGTCGCGCGCAAGGCGCACCCGAAAGACGCTGGCGCATTGATTTGGGAAGGCATCGTGTTCTCCAGTTGGGCCGGCGAAAAAGGCGGTGTCGGTGCGCTCGGTTTGGTGAAGCAAGCGCGCAAAGATTTCGAGCAAGCCATCGCGATCGAACCGAACGCGCTGTCGGGTTCGGCGTACACCAGCCTGGGTTCGCTGTATTACCAAGTCCCCGGTTGGCCGATCGGCTTCGGCGACGACGACAAAGCGCGGCAAATGCTGAAGAAAGCGCTGCAGATCGACCCCAACGGTATCGACGCGAATTATTTCTACGCCGATTTCCTGCGCGAGCAGGGCGAACACAAAGCCGCGGCGGCGGCGCTGGAAAAAGCCATCGCTGCGGCGCCGCGTCCCGGTCGCGAAACGGCCGATCAGGGTCGGCGCAAAGAGGCGCAGACGATGCTGGGCAAAGTTCGCGCGGAGCTTGCGAAGCACTGAGGCCCGCCGCACACTGCGCGCATGCGCGTACTGTTGGTGGAAGACGACATTTCCTTAGGCGAAGGCATCCGCACGGCGTTGCGCCGTGCGGCCTACAGCGTGGATTGGCTGCACGACGGCGCATCCGCGCTCAACGCCATCCGCGACGACATCGAGCGCAGCGAAATCGATCTGGTGGTCCTCGATCTGGGCCTGCCGCGCATGGACGGCATCGAAGTCGTTCGCGCCGCGCGCCGGCTCGGCGCGAGCGTGCCGATCCTGGTGTTGAGCGCGCGCGAACGCGCCGCCGACCGCACGCTCGGGTTGGACGTGGGCGCCGACGATTACCTCGGCAAACCTTTCGACACCAACGAACTCATCGCCCGCGTCCGCGCGCTGCTGCGTCGCAGTCAGGGCCGCGCCAATCCGACGTTGTCCTGCGGCGCGTTGGAGCTAGACCCGGCCAACCTGGCGCTGCGTTGGCAGGGGCGCAATATCGATCTGCCCCGCCGCGAATTCGCCTTGCTGCGGATGTTGATGGAAAGCCCCGGACGCATCGTGTCGCGCGAATCCGTGCAGCAGCGTCTGTACGGTTGGGACGAAGACGTGGCCAGCAACGCCTTGGACGTGCATATCCATCATCTGCGCCGGAAATTGCCGCCGGCCTTGATCCGCACCGTGCGCGGCGTCGGCTACAGCCTGGACGAACGCATCGCCGCCGGCCCGGCCGCGGCCGACGCGGGCGACGGACATGCCGCGTCGTGATGTCGCCATGACCGCGATGCCGGCCTCGTCATGACCTCGATCCGTCGGCTGATGCTGGTGTCGCTGATCGGCACCGTGTCCGTGGTGACGATCGTCGCCGCCGGATTCAGCTATCGCGTCGGCCTGCAGGAAGCCGGCGAATTGTTCGACGCCAAACTCGCGCATTCGGCGCGAGTGCTGACCAGCCTCGTCGATGGCTCGCTGCAGGACATGCCCAAACGCGCGCTCGGCGAACCGTTGGCGATCGAGGTGTGGCACGGCGAAGCCGAAGGCAAGGGCACCGAATTGGCCTTTTCCACCGGCCACGCCTACGAAACCAAACTCGCGTTCCAAGTGCGCGATCGCGAAGGCCGCTTGTTGATGCGCTCGGACAGCGGCCCGCTGCAGCCCATGGCGCCGTTGCGACCCGGCTACGCCGATCGCACCATCGACGGGCAACAGTGGCGCACGTTCACGATGCGCTCGCGCAACGGGTATTGGTACCAAACCGGCGAAGCGTCGGATATCCGCGCCGAGATCGCCGAAGAAATCGCGTTCGGCACCCTGCTGCCGTTGTTGGTCGCCTTGCCCGTGCTGGCCGCGTTGGTGTGGTGGATCGTCACCTGGTCGTTGCGCGATCTGCGTCGGGTGTCGGCCGAGATCGGCGAACGCGCGCCTGAGCGGATGTCGCCGCTGCGCCTGGAGCGCGTGCCGGCGGAGATCGAACGGCTGGTGGTCGCGATCAACAGTTTGCTCGCGCGCTTGGACTCCGCGTTGGCGCGCGAACGCCGTTTCGTCGCCGAAGCCGCGCACGAACTGCGAACGCCGATCGCCGCGCTCAAAGTGCATGCCGATAATTTGCGCAGCGCGCGCGACGCCGAAGAATCGGAAGAATCGCGACTGCGCTTGGACAGCGGGATCGAACGCATCGAACGGCTGGTCTCGCAACTGCTCACGCTCAATCGGCTCGAACCCGAAGCCGCGCTGTCGGCGACGGTGCCGATCGATTTGGATCTCATCGTGCGCCAACAAACCGAGGCGCTGCGCGCGCTCGCCGACGTGCGCCGCATCGGGCTGGAAGCGCGAACCGCAGCGGTTCGCGTGATGGGCGACGCGCCAGCGCTGGAGTCTTTGATCCGCAACGTGATCGACAACGCGCTGCGCTACACCCCCGAAGGCGGCCGCGTGCGCGTCGCGCTGGAGATCGAATCGGGGCGGCTCGAACCGGATCGGCTGCAAGCCTTATGGGCGATCCTGTGCGTGGAAGACAGCGGCCCGGGCGTGCCGCCGGAAGCGCGCGAGCGGATTTTCGAGCGCTTCCATCGCGAACCCGGTAGCCGCGTGGAAGGCAGCGGGCTAGGGCTGGCGATCGTGCGCGAGGCGCTGGCGCTGCATCGCGGCACGATCAAGCTGGACGCATCCCCGGAGTTGGGCGGCCTTCGCATCCGCATCGCGCTGCCGGCCTTGGCGTGAGACGGCGGGGCTCGCGTCGTTGACGCGCGAACCCGCGCGCACGTTATGATCGGGCGGGGGGATCCTGCCGCCGCCGCGCATTTCTGACGACCGCGCGACCGGCAAGAGGACCGACAGATGACGACGCAAGACGAAACCGGCAGCGTACCCCCCAACGAACTCGTGCATGGCCACGACTACGTGATCGACCCCGAAACGGGGATGAGGGCGAGGTTGGACGGTACCCCTTATGCGGCGGCCGATGCCGGCGACCTCGCGGATATCGAAAACAAAAAACGACAGCAAGCCGAAATGCAAATCCCGCTTCTGGCCGGGAAGGACAATCCGAACGCATTCGTGTTCTTCGCCATGCTCGACGGTACCGGTAACGACAGGCATGACCAAGACCATGCGCCCACCGGCGTCGGGCAGACCTACGAGCAACTCAAAACGCAGATCAATGCGGGTTACGGTGATGGACATGTCGCCGCGGCGTATGTCACCGGCGCCGGGACAAGATCGTTTGGCGAAGATTTAGGCCTTGATCTGGCCGCCGGCTATTCCTCGAACGATCGTGCCGAGACGATGTACGTGGAGTTCTGCAAGCAAGCGGATGCATGGCTGAAGAAAAACCCGGACGCCGAAATCAGTCTCGCCTCCATGGGGTTCAGTCGTGGTGCGGAAGAGGCCGTACTGTTAAGCCAGCTCGTGGAACAACGCGGCATTCGGGATCCTGCCTCGATCGAGTACGACAGGCGCGCCGATGGTTTGGTCGACGCCGGAACCATCAGGTTCGACGACAGCGTAAAACCGTTGGTCGAACCCGCGGACGTCACTCAAGTCGTCATCCCGATCGACCCTGTCGCGGAAGGACAACTCGAAGATCCGATGTTGTACAGCGGCGCAGGTTTCGTGCCGCCCGGGATCATGTCGCCGGACGATATGGCGGCGACATTGGAACGCGCCTCGAAAGAACGACTCGACTATGGCATCCCGCCCTCCGTCGCCGGCGTGTTCATGCTTCAGGCGCGGGACGAAACCCGAACGGCATTCATCGGCACCGATCACGTCCCGGATGGGTTGACCGACGGCAATACGCGAGCGAGTTTCGAAATGCCGGGTGCGCACTCCGACCTCGGCGATGGCTATTACGCGAACGGCCTGGGCGTTCGCTATACCAACATGGTCAAGAACTACGCCAACAATCTGGTGGATTTCGACACCCCGTTGTTGACGCTCAACCCGGAAGACACGAACCCAGGATTGGGAAGCACCAACGTCATTCACGATTCGGAAAAACATCCGGCCGGGCCGCTGCCCGGAGAAATGGTCTACGACGAGGACGCGTTTCGAGACGACGGCAAGCGCGATAACGTCGCTCCGAGCAGACCCTATGAACCGATGGACCCGGCGCTGACGAGCGATGTGGAGTACCGCAAAGCGACGATCGCCGCAGCCCCCGTCGCTTCGTCCGACACGGACTTCGGCATCTTCTACGACCCGAAAGACGAACAGCAAAAAGGCTGCGCCTTGGTCCCGCCGGCGATCGAGGTCGCGTCGCCCTCGAACTATCCCTCCTCGAGCGTCTACAACATCACCTCCACGATATTCGACGCCGCATGCGAAACCGGCGCGTTTCCGGTGGAGAAAGCCGAACCCGCACCGCCGCTGGAACCCGAGTTGGTGAAAATCAAAACCCCCTCGGGCTACACCTGGGACGCCCCGCCCATGAAAGGCGAGACGGGAATCGAAGTCGTGGGGACGTTGCCGATGAACACCGAGACGCACCCCGCGTTTCCGATGTACAGCGAAGCGTGGAATGCGATGGCCGATCCGGCGAAAACGAATATCTCCTCAGGCGCCATGAGCCAGGACGACCGTGCGCGTGCCGCCGCCGCCGTCACCGCCGCCGCGATGGTCGGTCCACCGCCGCTCGACCATATCGATCACGTCGTCTTGAACAAATCGGCCGATAAGTTGATCGCGATCGAAGGCGACCCGATGGATCCGGCGAGCAAGCGCGTGATGGTGCCGTTGGAAGCGGCGGTGAAAACGCTCGTCGAGGATTCCACCCACAAAGCGGTCGCGGCGATGGACGAGCAAAAGCAAAAAACGCCGTTGGCGCCGCAGAACGATGCGCAGACCACCGCGACGCCAGCCGCGCGCGGGCCCTGAATTCGATGGGGCCCGCGCGGCACTGCGCAGACGCCCCGCGCGACGGGCGTTGCCGTCGGCGCGAGACGCCGGCAGACGCTCAGCCGCAGGCGAATTCGTAACGCCCGATGTACGCCCAGGTGTAGTACGCATTGGCGTATTTGTTCATGTACGCCTTGCCGCCGCTGACGCTGGTGACCACGAACTTGTAGCAAGGTGCGCGGTTCGAGCTGGGCGTGGCGCAGGTGTTGCCCTGATACAGGGTCGTTCCCACCGCCGGGCACGCCACTGCGGCCGTGGACGAGAATGCGCAGCCCAGCAGCGGGACGGCGGCGGCGAGGGCGAGAATGCGACGAAGCGTGCGTGTCATGCGGGGTCTCCGGAGGGAAAAATGAAAATTGCCGGACACGCGACCCGGTCGGTCGCGCGCCTGCGTGCGCCCCCTCGGCCGATCGCTCGCGTCGGAGAGTCGTCCGAACGCCGAGGTCTCGATCGACCCGCGCCGGCAGGGTAATACCGCGAATGGAAAAAGAGTGTGAAGGCCGCGTCCCGAGCGGCTGGGGTGAGGTCGGCGGGCCGCGCGCAAACGGCCGGAGAGGCGCCCGAAGCGCTATAATCGCGCACCGAACCCAATAGCTAATGTGTCGCGGAAAAATTCCGCGCGCAGCGGCCGTTCCGCACGCCCAGCCGATCAAAACGAATGACCGACGAAACTCAGCAAACGCCCGGCCCCAACAACACCTACGACTCCAGCAAGATCACCGTTCTGCGCGGCCTGGAAGCGGTCCGCAAACGTCCCGGCATGTACATCGGCGACGTTCACGACGGCACCGGTCTGCATCACATGGTGTTCGAGGTGGTCGATAACTCGGTGGACGAGGCCCTGGCCGGTCACGCCGACGACATCATCGTCACCCTGCACGAAGACGGCTCTTGCTCGGTGTCCGATAACGGCCGCGGCATACCGGTCGATATCCACAAAGAAGAAGGCGTGTCCGCGGCGGAAGTCATCCTCACCGTGCTGCATGCCGGCGGCAAATTCGACGACAACAGCTACAAAGTGTCCGGCGGTCTGCATGGCGTCGGCGTGTCGGTGGTGAACGCGCTGTCCGAACATCTATGGCTGGAAATCTGGCGCGACGGGCATCATTACGAACAGGAATACGCGCTCGGCGAGCCGCAATATCCGCTGAAGCAGTTGGAGCCCTCCGACAAGCGCGGCACGCGTCTGCGCTTCAAGCCCTCGGTCGAAATTTTCACCGATGTCGAATTCCATTACGACATCCTCGCCAAACGCTTGCGCGAATTGTCGTTCCTGAATTCCGGCGTGAAGATCACCCTGATCGACGAGCGTCGCGACGAACGCGGCGACACGCGCCAGGACGTGTTCCAGTACGAAGGCGGCATTCGTTCGTTCGTCGAACATTTGGCGCAACTGAAAACGCCATTGCACCCGAACGTGATTTCGGTCAGCGGCGAGCAGAACGGCATCACCGTCGATGTCGCCCTGCAGTGGACCGACGCCTACCAAGAAACGATGTTCTGCTTCACCAACAACATCCCGCAAAAAGACGGCGGCACGCACTTGATCGGTTTCCGCGCCGCGCTCACGCGCACGCTGACCAACTACATCGAGCAAAGCGGCATCGCCAAGCAGGCGAAGGTCACGCTGTCCGGCGACGACATGCGCGAAGGCTTGATCGCGGTGTTGTCGGTGAAAGTGCCCGACCCGAGCTTCTCTTCGCAGACCAAGGAAAAACTGGTCAGCTCCGAAGTGCGCCCGGTGGTGGAAAGCACCTTCGGCGCGCGCTTGGAAGAATTCCTGCAGGAACACCCGAACGAAGCCCGCGCGATCACCGGCAAGATCGTCGATGCGGCGCGCGCGCGCGAAGCCGCGCGCAAAGCCCGCGACCTCACGCGTCGCAAAGGCGCGCTCGATATCGCCGGCTTGCCCGGCAAATTGGCCGACTGCCAAGAAAAAGATCCGGCGTTGTCCGAACTGTTCATCGTCGAGGGCGACTCGGCGGGCGGCTCGGCGAAACAGGGCCGTAATCGCAAGAACCAAGCGGTGCTGCCGCTGCGAGGAAAAATCCTCAACGTCGAACGCGCGCGTTTCGATCGCATGCTGGCCTCCGCCGAAGTCGGCACCCTGATCACCGCGCTGGGCACCGGCATCGGCCGCGACGAATACAACGCCGACAAACTGCGCTACCACCGCATCATCATCATGACCGACGCCGACGTCGACGGCTCGCACATCCGCACGCTGTTGTTGACGTTCTTCTATCGGCAGATGCCCGAGTTGATCGAACGCGGCCACGTCTACATCGGCTTGCCGCCGCTGTACAAAATCAAGCAGGGCAAAAACGAGCTGTACCTGAAAGACGACGCGGCGCTGGATCAATACCTCGCCAACAATGCCGTGGACAACGCCAAACTCATTCCGGCCGAAGGCGAGTTGCCGATCGACGGCGCGAATCTGGAAAAACTGCTGCTGGCGTTCGCCGGTGCGCGCGATGCGATCGTGCGCAATGCGTATCGCTACGACCCGGCCTTGCTCGAAGCGCTGATCGACTTCACACCGCTCGATGCCGACTCGCTCGCGCGTCATACCGATGAGCGCGCCGAACTCGACGCTTTGGAAGCGCGGCTCAATCGCACGGGTCTCGGCCGCCCGCGGTTCCGCGTGTCCGTGCAAGCGGCCGCCGACGGTCAACCCGCGGCCTTGCGCGTCGAACGCATGCACATGGGCGAGACCGCGCTGCAGATCTTGCCGCTGTCCAGCTTCGAACACGGCGAACTGCGCCCGCTGCGCGAAGCCGCGGCCATGCTGCACGGCTTATTGCGCGACGGCGCGAAGATCGTGCGCGGCAATCGCGAGGAGCCCGTCGCGCGCTTCGCCGACGCTTACGCGTGGTTGCTGGAAGAAGCGAAAAAAGGCCGCCAAATCCAGCGCTTCAAAGGCCTCGGCGAAATGAACCCGGAGCAGTTGTGGGAAACCACGGTCAACCCGGACACCCGCCGTTTGCTGCAGGTGCGCATCGAAGACGCCGTCGCTGCCGATCAGATTTTCTCGACGCTGATGGGCGATGTGGTCGAACCGCGCCGCGAGTTCATCGAAGACAACGCGCTGAAGGTGGCGAATCTCGACGTGTGAGGTTCGCGTCTTCGGGCCGGCGGCGCGGTTCTCCGTCGTTGCTAGGCTCGAACATCCTGTTTTTTTCGAGTCACTGATCGCCAAGCAACCCTGCCTTGGGCATCCTTGCCCAAGGCGTTCGCGGGCGCGCAAGCCTGCGGCTCGCGAACGCGCCCACTCACCCGCGCCGCGAGTTCATCGAAGACAACGCGCTGAAGGTGGCGAATCTCGACGTGTGAGGTTCGCGTCTTCGGGCCGGCGGCGCGGTTCTCCGTCGTCGCTAGGCTCGAACATCCTGTTTTTTTCGAGTCACTGATCGCCAAGCAACCCAGCCTTGGGCATCCTTGCCCAAGGCGTTCGCGGGCGCGCAAGCCTGCGGCTCGCGAACGCGCCCACTCACCCACGCCGCGAGTTCATCGAAGACAACGCGCTGAAGGTGGCGAATCTCGACGTGTGATTCGTCGTCGTTCGCTTTTGATCCTCGCCCGCGCGGCTTCTGCGTGTCGCGAACCTGACCGTCGTCGCGCGCGGCCTCGTGCCTTCGTGCCGAAGACGTCCGCATCGATGAGCGTTTCGAATTCGTAAGAAATTCGTTCATAACACGTAAAACCATGAACGCTCGCCCCGATAAATCGTGCGAAGTCGGTGCAAAGTGTCGAAAAAATTCATCGCACCCGTTGACATCGCCGGCCATCGTGCAACCCTACACGACCCTTACGACGCAGGGAGCCCGCCATGTCTCTTCGCCACCTCCGGATTGCGCTGCTCGGCGCCGCCGTGGCCGCGACCGTGACCGGCTGCGCGACCACCACGTCGTCCACGGGCCGCAAACAATATGTCGGCGCGGTGTCGCAGCAACAACTCGATCAACTCGGCGCGCAGGCCTTCGATCAGACCAAGGCGCAGAAGCCGCTGACCCAAGACGGCCGCCAGTCCGCGTACGTGCGTTGCGTGGTCGATGCGATCGCCGCGCAACTGCCCGACGGCCAGCGCCGCGCCTGGGAAGAAGCTGTTTTCGTCGACAAAAACCCGAATGCGTTCGCGTTGCCCGGCGGCAAGGTCGGCGTGTACACCGGGCTTTTCGATGTCGCCAAAACGCAAGACCAATTGGCGGCGGTGATCGGCCATGAAATCGGCCATGTCATCGAACGCCATCACGACGAACGCATCACCCGCGCGTACGGCGCGCAAGCCGCGCTGACCGTCGCCGGCATGCTGGCCGGTTCGCGCTACGGCGACGGCGCCGCGCAAGGCGTTTCGCAAGGCGGCGGCGTGTTGCTGCAGACCACGTTCCTATTGCCGGGCACGCGCGCTCAAGAAAGCGAGGCCGACATCGTCGGTCAACGGCTGATGGCGCAGGCCGGTTTCGATCCGCGCCAAGCGGTCGATCTGTGGCAGAACATGATCGCCGCCACCAATGGCGCCCGTCCGCCGGAATGGTTGTCCACCCACCCCGACCCGCGGGCTCGCATCGGCGAGCTGCAAAAACGCGCCGAACAACTGATGCCCGTGTACGAACAAGCCCGCGTCGCCGGCCGTAAACCGCGTTGCGGCTGAAACGCTCTGTTGTGCATCCCTATTCAACGACCCTCTCAGACCTTCGAGACCGCCTTATGAGACATCCCGTCGCCCAAACCCCTCGCCTGCTGCTGCAGGCCGCTGCCGTCGCCGTCTTCGGGCTGGGCCTTGCGTCCGTCGCGCCCGTTTCCGCGCAGGACAGCGAAGCCGACAGCTTGGACGACGTCAAACGCAGCTCCAGCGGTAGCCGCACCGCGGCGGGCGCGTCCGAACGCGGGCGCGAGCGCAAACAAGAGAGTGCGACCAAAGCGCCGGCGGTCTATCCGCTGGCGACGCGCAAAGACCCCGGCCTCAAGGCGAGCAACAAGGGTTCGAAGGCGCTGCGCGACATCGTCGCCGCGTTCGACGCCAAGAAAGGCGACGAAGCGGCGACGAAAGCCGAAGCGTTGATCGCCGACCCCGCCGCGAACGCGTACGACAAAGCCTTCGCGCACCAAGTCGCCGCCAGCGTCGAGGCCGACCGCGAACCGCCGAATTACGTCAAAGCCATCGAGCATTACAAACAAGCCGTCGCCGCCGATGCGCTGGACAATAACGGCCATTACCAAATGCTCTACAACTTGGCGGTGATGCAGAGCCAAGCGGATCAGTTCGCCGAATCGCTCGTCAGCCTCGATCGTTTCTTCAACGAAACCAAGAGCGATAAACCCGAAGCGATCGGCTTCAAAGCGTATCTGCTCAACCAACTCGAACGCCCGGCCGAAGCCGCGGCGCTGTACGAGCAAATTCTCGCCAAGAATCCCGACGACAAAGCCACGCTGATGAATGCGGTGTCGCTGTTCCAACAGGCCGGCAACGACAAGCGCGTCAACGAATTGTTGGCGACCGCGCGGCAAAAGAACATGCTCACCACCGACAGCGAATACCGCACGCTGTACGTGCCGCTGATCAACGGCGGCAAGCTGAAGGAAGCGGTGGAGTTGATCGACGAAGGCATCGCCAAAGGCGCGATCAAACCCTCGCAGAAATTGGCCAACGACCTGTCGGTGATCGCCCAAACCTACTACGCCGAAGAGAACACGCCCAAGGCGATCGAGATGTTCAAGCGCGCCGCCACCGCTTCCGAAAACGGCGAGGCCGCGCTCAATCTCGCCCGCGTGCTGCGCAACGAAAATCGCATCGCCGAGGCCAAGCAGGCGGCGCAGGAAGCCTTGAACAAAGGCATTAAAAACCGCGACGACGCAAATAAAATCCTCGCTTTACCGGGGAAATGACGCTGTAACGCGCGAATCGGAGGGGGGGTGTTGGTAAGTCCCCGACGATTCGTTATCCTTCAAGGTTCCCGCGGTCGTCACAGGATGCGCCGCCCGCGGTTCGACCGAGCAGGGCGCTGCGGCGTCCGGCATGGTCCGAACCGGAATTCGAGTACTATCGAGCCAGCCTCCGCGAGCCCTGTACGAATCGACCCCGGTTTCGAGCCTGTCCTGGCGAGCCCGTCTCCGAAGAGATCGGCTCCTAGAGCCCGCACAACGAGCCTGCAAACCCGAGCCAGCTGCGCATGACCGACCACTTGCCGAACCACGACAAGAAGCGCGACGACCGCGAAGAGACCGCCCTGAATTGGCCGCGGATCTCGGCGATCAGTTTCGCGATTGCTGCCCACATCGCGGCGATCATGCTGCTGCTGGTGCCGGTGACGCCGCCGGGCGCGCAGCAGGAAGAAGAAGACGTCACCAGCGTGGTGATCATCGAACCTCCGCCGCCGCCCCCGCCGCCGCCGCCGCCGCCGCCGGAGCCGCCGAAGGAAATCAAGCTCACGCCGCAAGAAACGCCGCGGCCCGTGGTCGAGCCGCCGCCGGAAGAACCGCCGCCGGTGCCCGATCTGCCGCCGTCGCCGGTCGATACCCCGGCGCCGCCGCCGGCACCGCCGGCGCCCCCGGCACCCCCAGCGCCCAGTGCGCCGCCGCGCAACACGGACGACCTGCGCGCCAGCATCTGCTCCAAGCCCTCGCTCGCTCCGTTGCAGGCCGCCGCCAGCCGCGCGGGCGGCAACACCGACTTGGTGTTGTCGCTCACGTTCACCGCCGACGGCACCGTCACCGACGCTAGCGTGACCAAGAGCAGTCGTAATCGCGATCTCGACCGTGCCGCCACGACCTGGGCGCGCAAGGTGAAGCTGTGCCCGGGCGCTGCGGGAACCGGCCGACTGCCGTTCTCCTTCAGCACCGAATAAACCATCCTTCCACACACAAGAAAGGTAAGCGTCATGCTGCAGGACATCCTCACCCTCGCAACCACCGGAGCCGGTAGCAACGCCGCCGCTCTGTCGCAGATGGGCGTCGACCATCTGGCGGCGGAAATGCTCGGTAATCCCGGGAAATACATCGTTCAGTTGACCGTGGCCGCCACGCTGTTGCTGATGTCGTTGTTCTCGCTCTACTGGATCGCGATCAACTTCATCAAGAACATGAATCTGCGCCGCCGCGGCGACGTCGTCACCCAGACCTTCTGGGAAACGCCGAACGCGCAGGACGCGATCCGCTTCATGGAAGAGCAGCCCAAGAGCGAACCGTTCTCCAAGATCGCCCTCGATGCCGCCCAAGCCGCCGCGCACCATCAGCGCAACGAAGGCTCGCGTTTGGTCGAATCGCTGAATCGCTCCGAGTTCGTGGACCGCGCCCTGCGTCAGGCCGTGACCCGCGAATCGATGAATCTCGAAAGCGGCTTGACCGTCCTCGCCACCGTCGGTTCGACCGCGCCGTTCGTCGGTCTGCTCGGTACCGTGTGGGGCATCTACGGCGCGCTGATCCGCATCGGCGCTTCGGGCCAAGCCTCGATCGACGCCGTCGCCGGTCCGGTGGGCGAAGCGCTGATCATGACCGCAGTCGGCCTGTTCGTCGCCATCCCGGCGGTGCTCGCGTACAACTTCTTCGTGCGCCGCAACCGCATCACGAACAACAAGTTCGACACCTTCGCCCACGACCTGCACGACTTCTTCGCCACCGGTTCCCGCGTCGGCGAGAACGGCGGCAAGCGCTGATCGTCAGCGAAATTCGACTAGCGCATTCGACGGAGCACAGCCATGGCCTTCAGTAGCGGCAACGACAGCGGCGGCCCGATGTCCGAAATCAACGTCACGCCCCTCGTGGACGTGATGCTGGTGTTGTTGATCATCTTCATGATCACCGCACCGTTGATGTCGCACAAAACCAAGGTCGAGCTGCCCCAGGCGAACCTCGAGACGAAGGACAACACCGTCCCCCCTGCGCCGCCGATCACGGTCGCGGTCACGGAGAAGGGCGCGACGTTCTTCAACGACGAGCCCGTCACTCGCGAGCAGTTGGAAAGCCGGTTGTCGGTGGAAGCGCAGAAAGTGCCCCAGCCTGCGGTCAACGTCCGCGGCGACAAGACCACGCCGTATCGTTTCGTGAACGACGTGGTCAACATCGCTCAGGCGCAGGGCATGCGTAAAGTCGGCTTCATCGCCACCCGCGAACGCTGATGCGTTGACGTTACGAATCGGAGATTTCGAGTATGGCTTTTTCTTCCAATTCCGGCGGCGGCCCCATGGTCGATATGAACGTCACGCCGCTCGTCGACGTGATGCTCGTGTTGCTGATCATCTTCATGGTGACCGCGCCCATCGCCTCCTACCCGATCGATATCGATCTGCCGCAGAAGACGCTGGAGCCGCCGAAGAATCCGAAAGAACCGCCGGAACCGGTCAAACTGCGTATCGATCAGTCGGGCCAGGTTTATTGGAACGACAGCCCCACGCCCATCAGCGCCTTGCGCATGATGATGCAGGCCGAAGTCGAGCGCGATCCGACCAATCAGCCCACGCTCGAGATCGACGTTAACCAAGACGCGCGGTATGAAGTGCTGGCCAAGGTGCTCGCCACGGCCAAGAACGCCGATATGAAGAAGATCGGCTTCGTGAAGAAATAGCGTCGTTATGCACTACCCGCCCGGCGGGTCGGACTGCAGCCCGATCCCCGGTCTTCGCCGGTTGCGGCGAAGAATCGCTTACCGGAACTCCCGAACGCCGCCCGATGGGCGGCGTTTTTTATGCGCCGTTCGACACGAAGCGAGGCTTGCGCGACGCCGAGGGCCGGGCGTAAGGTGGGTTCGCCGGGCTTCGAAACGCAACGCCGTTCGTGTTCGTCGCAAGGCCAGGACGCAGTGCCCTCAAGGATGGCCCTCCCGTTGCCGCAGGAGTTCGCCATGGCTTACGCACAGGTTCCGCAACAAGGCGCCATCGCCGAAATGAACATCACCCCATTGGTCGATGTGATGCTGGTGATGTTGGTGATTTTCATGATCGCCGCCCCGGTGTTCACGCAGGCGATTCCGATGGATCTTGGCCGTGGCGATGGGCATCCGCCACCGCAAGCATCGCCGACCGAGATCCGCATCGACGCCAGCGGCGAAGTCTTCATGAACGGCCAACCCGCGCCGCTGTCGGCGTTGGGCGCGATGTTCTCGGCCGAAGCGGTGCGCGCGGGCGAGACGCTGCCGGTGGTCGAAATCGACGCCAGCGGCGACGCCGATTATCAAGTGGTGGCGAAAGTGCTGGCGCTCTCGCAGAACGCCGGTCTCGAAAAAATTCGCTTCGTGCGCTGAGATTTCGTCGAGATCGCGGCCGGTCGTTTCGTGCGACCGGTCGTGTGTTCGAACCGAGCCGATCGCTTCGATGAGCGAACGATCGAGCGACAGCGAAGCGTTCGCCGATCAGCTGCCCCGCAACACCGCCAAATACGCTTTGACGGTGGCGTCCAACCCGGCGTAAAGCGCTTCGCCGATCAAGGCGTGGCCGATCGACACTTCCAACACATTCGGCACCGCGGCGAGAAATACGCCGAGGTTGTCCTGGCTCAGATCGTGCCCGGCGTTCGCGCCTAACCCCGCGCGTTGCGCGGCGCGCGCGGTCGTGGCGAATGCGGGCAATGCGTCCTGTGGACGCCCCGTGGCATACGCCTCCGCGTACGGGCCGGTGTACAACTCGATGCGATCCGCGCCTGTGCGCGCGGCGGCGGTCATCGCGGCCTCGGCCGCACCGTCGTCGGCGAGGGCATCGGCGAACAGACTGACGCGACAACCCAATACTTTCAGCGTGGCGACATGCGCGGATAACGCGGCTTCGTCGCGCACGAAATCGAAGCCGTGGTCGGACGTGAGCTGGCCGTCGCCGTCGGGCACCAGCGTCGCTTGCGCGGGTCGCGCGTCCGCGCAGAGCGCGGCGAACCCCGGGTACCCGGCTCGCGGCGGCGCGAACGGATTGCCTTCCAGATTGAATTCGACGCCGTACTCGCGCGTGAGTTCGGCGAGCGCATAGACATCCTCGGCGCGGATATGGCGCGCGTCGGGCCGGGGATGGACGGTGATGCCGTGCGCGCCGGCGTCGAGGCAGGCGCGGGCGGCGGCGACGACATCCGGGTCGCGCCCGCCGCGCGAATTGCGCAGCACGGCGATCTTATTGACGTTGACGCTGAGGACGGTCACGGCGGCGGCGAAGCGATATGTAGGAGCGAGCAGTGTACGACGTCGCGGCGCCCGCTTTTACGATGTCGCCTCGACGACGTCGTCGATCGCGCGAAGAGCGCGAGCATGTCGCGCGAAGACAAGGACGGGTGCGTTGCCGCGATCCGACTGCGGTACGGCGGTCATCAGACGGTTTACGTCTGGTCTGGCAGAAGAGAAACGGGGCGGGCACGAGCCCGCCCTACGAACGATTATTGCGGCGCTTGATTGCCGGCGATGGATTCCGATGCCGATGCATGCTCGCCGGTTGGGCCGGCGGCGGTCTGATTACGGCGCGCTTCGGCTTGTTCGCGCAAGCGACGCAACTCTTGCGGGTCGATGATCATCGCTTCGTTGCGGGTGCTGTCGCCCACGCGTTGCGCCATCAACCCCATCAGCCAAACGGCCGTGAACCCCAAAGCGACTAGAATCGAAATCGTGAGCACCACCACCGAATGCGTGGTGAAGGCCACCAGGAAGGCCGCGGCGGCCAGCAGCAGGAACAACCAGGACATACACCGCTCCGTTCGGGGGTTGGAGATCGCGTGCAGTGTACCGTGCGCTCCCGGTCGCGTCGCCTCGGCGGTCGCCGCTGGACGGGCAGGCATCGCCGCTCGTCGTCTGCGTCGTGCGTTCGACCCTCGGCGCCGCCCGTTCGCGAGCCTTGGCGCTAACGCGCCCGGCACCAACCGCCGTCAAGAGGTGCTGCCGGTGCTTTCTGCGGGGACCTCATGCCGGGCGCGGCGAGGCGACGCGATTCCCCGGTTTCGGTCACAGTAACGGCGACATCAACCGCGCCAGCGCTTCGGGCAGGCGGCTGCGCAGCACTGGCCTCGCGCGGTCGTCGCGTACGCGCGGCGCGCTGGCGAATTCGCCCTCGATCAAGCGCCCCAGTCGCTCCGCCACGTCCGCGTCGGCGAACAGCATCGTCACTTCGAAATTCAGGCGGAAACTGCGGTGGTCGAAATTCGCGCTGCCGATCAACGCGGTGTCGCCGTCGATCAACAGCGCTTTGGTGTGCAACATGCGCGGCCCGTATTCGTAGACTTTCACCCCGGCCGCGAGCAGATCGTCGTAGTACGAACGCGCCGCCAGCGTCACCAACAACGAATCGCTGCGCTTGGGCACCAGCAGCCGTACGTCCACGCCGCCGAGCGCCGCCGAGGTCAGCGCCATCATCGCCGCTTCGCCGGGCACGAAATACGGCGTGACCAACCACACCCGCCGGTTCGCGGCATGGATCGCGCCCACATGCAGGCGATGGATCGTTTCCCACGGCGAATCCGGCCCGGAGGTCAACACCTGCGCGGCGATCGTTTGCGATGCGTCGGGCGAAGCCGCCGCCTCGACGTCGGCCCGCGTGCGCGCGAGCTCCGACATCACGTCGCGGCGACCGCTGGCGTAGACCCAGTCCTCCACGAACACCTGCTGCAGCGCGCGCACCGCGTCGCCCTCGATACGGACATGCAGATCGCGATACGCGTCGGTGCGCAGCGTTTCGTCCTCTTCGTCGGTGATGTTGATGCCGCCGGTGTAACCGATGCGATGATCGATCACCACGATCTTGCGGTGGGTGCGCAAGTTCATCCACGGCCGATACCAAAATCGCAAAAACCGCGTCGGGTGGAACCACACCAACTCGCCGCCGGCCGCTTGCAACTCGGCGAAAAAGCGCTGCGGCGCTTTCGCCGAACCGATCGCATCGAGCAACAAACGCACGCGCACGCCGCGTTTGGCGCAAGCGATCAACGCATCGCGCAACGCGGCGCCGGTGCGATCGGGCGTGAAGATGTAGTACTCCACATGCACATGCAGACGCGCCTGCGCGATGTCGGCCAACAACCGCGAGTATTTGGCGTGACCGTCGATCAGCAGCTCGGCCGTGCGCGCGCGACTGGGGCCGAGGCCCGTCGTCGCCGTCGCCAGCCGCATCAATTCCGAGGTGTCCCGATCCGCGTGCGCGTCGGCGGGCCGACCATCGTCGCCGGTCTCGGCGACACGGCTGCGCACGCGGCGCAACCGCTGACGCACGATCCGCTGCGGGCCGAACAAGTGATAGATCGCGAATCCGAAATACGGCAACACCGCCAGGCCGAGAATCCAACTCAGCGTCGCCACCGGTTCGCGCTTCTGCAGCACGATCCACGTGCCCAGCACGATCAAGTACGTCACCCACGCCAAGTACAGATATAAGCCCAGGTGTTCGACCGAATCGAACCATCCCGAGAGCTGCGACCACGCATCGTGAAACGTTCGCATCATGTTCCACCGAAAAAGCGAGCTTGCACAGGCCTCGCGGGTTGTCGCGTTCGCGCCGCCGTCGTCGTCGCGCCGATTGAGACGCGACGCGCGTAGGCTACTCGCATGCGCGACGTCGGCAAAGTGAACCCGCGGATCCACGGCCCGCTGAAAGGCCGCGGTGCCGCCTCGTACGTGCCCGGGCGCTACGAAAAAACCGCGGTCGAGGCCGAAGACGACGGCTGGGGCTCGGTGTACGTCACCGAAGTCGATGCCGGCGACGGTACCGAACGCACCGACGATGCGCGCATCGCGCCCAGACTACAGACGCACGTCACCGAAGAACGCGCGCGCAGCATCGTCAGCCGCAATCAGTCGCCCGACATTCCGTTCAGCCAATCGCTGAACCCGTATCGCGGTTGCGAACACGGCTGCGTCTATTGCTTCGCGCGGCCTTCGCACGCGTATCTCGATCTGTCGCCGGGTTTGGATTTCGAGACCAAGTTGTACGCGAAGACCAACGCGGCCGAATTATTACGCAAGGAATTCGCGCGCAAAGGCTATCGCTGTTCGCCGATCTCGCTCGGCATCAACACCGACGCGTATCAACCGATCGAACGCCGCTACCGCATCACCCGGCAATTGCTCGAAGTGTTCGCCGAGCATCGGCATCCGGTCAGCCTGATCACCAAAAGCGCGTTGATCCAACGCGATCTGGATCTGTTGGCGCCGATGGCCAAACAAGGCTTGGTGGCGGTGTATGTGTCGATCACCACGCTCGACAACAAACTCTCCTCGAAACTGGAACCGCGCGCCGCCGCGCCGCATACGCGGCTGAAAACGGTGCAGGCGCTGCACGAAGCGGGCGTGCCGGTGGGCACGATGGTGGCGCCGGTGATCCCGACCATCACCGATCGCGAGATCGAGCGCATCCTCGAAGCCGCGTACGAACACGGCGCCCGCGCCGCCGGTTATGTGTTGCTGCGCTTGCCGCACGAATTGAAACAGGTGTGGCGCGAGTGGCTGTCGCTGCATTACCCCGAGCGCGCCGCGCACGCGATGAGCCTGGTGCAGCAAATGCGCGGCGGCAAAGATTACGACAGCGGCTACGGAACCCGCATGCGCGGCGAAGGCCCGTTCGCCGACCTCATCGCCATGCGTTTCGCCAAAGCCTACAAACGCATCGGCTACGGCCGCCTGCCGCCATTGGACAACTCGAAATTCCTGCCGCCGCTGCCGCCGAAACCCGCATCGCCGCAGGGCGAGTTGTTTTGATCGCTTGATTACCGGGCGGCATGATCGACCTGGTTTCCGCGGCACCCTCCGAGTTTCCAATCACGTGTCGTAGGGTGGGGTAAGCGCAGCGCAACCCCACCATCAATCGAAGCGAAGCATGACAAATCATCGAAGATTCCGGTATCGCCGCAGGAACCAGACCGATCATGCCGCCAGACAATCCGTCGATGTCGTGTCGAGGGGTTGTCTTCGGGAGCGTTAAGGTTTACGCGATCCCACCCACATCGCTTCGTTTTATGGTGGGGTTGCGCTGCGCTTACCCCACCCTACGACGTTCCCTCGATATAACAATTCCGCGTCTTATCCAACGTCAACAACAAACGCACCGAGGGATGCTTCGACTGCGCGCCGAGCGTGAAGATCACGCCGTACAGCGGATCGGATTTCGACTTCGGATGCGCGACGAACGCCTGCTCCTCGCCTTGCGGGATCCAGGTCAGTTCGTAGATGTGTTTGTTCACCGTCGCCCAGGCCGATCGCGATAGGCCGTCGATCTCGTAGCGCACCGATACCGGGTCTTTGTACGTGCCCGAAAAGCGCTTCACGCAGGCCGCGTCGTTCGCGGGTTGGGGTCTTCCCAGAATGTCGAGGCCTTTGATCGTCGTCAGCGGCAGCGTCACCGTTTCGCTGTTCGGCGCGGCCGCGACCGCATACCCGGCTGCGAACATCGCCGCGATGGCCCATGCGAATCCGCGTTGCGCGACGCGGCATACCTTCCTCGGTCCGGACATGGCGCTTCCCTCGATTCGGCGGCCGCGGACATTCGCGGCGCTCGCCTGCTTCGATCAAAACGCCGTAGCGGGCTACGTGTGAACGGGATATGCGGTTCATGCCATTCGAAGAGCGCAGTGACCGCGTTGAAGAGAAGGCACGAATGCCGACGTGCCCGCGATGACAGTGGCGCGATCGTGCCGACCTCAACCCAAAAACGGCCGCACTTTGCGCTCGAGCAGCTCGATCAGCGCCGGGTCCATGAACGCATAGTCGTCGGGAATGCCCAGGCAGACGATGGGTTTTCCGTCGAGTTGGGTTTTATAGCGTTGTTGCAGTTTGGCCCGGTGCGTTCGTTCCATCACGAAAATGCGATCCGCCCATTCGATCAATTCCGGCGACACCGGGACTTCCGCATCGCGATTGGTGCCGGCCGACAGCACCTCCAACCCGGGTTCTTGCGAGAACACGTGTTCCGCCGTCGGGCTGCGCAGTTTGTTTTGGCTGCAGACGAAGAGAATGCGTTGCATGGCGTGGTGCGTGTGTGGTCGATGCCGCGAGAGTGTCATGCGAAAGGCATCAAAAGCCGAATGCCCTCCATGGCGTTAAACCTCAACATTCTGATCGCCCGGCCCGGCCATCCGTGGCCGGGCGTTCGCGATCGCGCGAGGCAGCGCCTCGCAAGCGCGATCGCTCACCCATACAACTTCTCCGCCCGCTGAAACAAAATCCAACTCGTCGCGATGAACTTATCCCCGCGTTCCGGGCGATTCCCGCGATGGGTGTGGGTGAAGGCAGCCGGAGCGATCAGCAGCGAGCCGGTTTTCGGCGCGACTTTGCGCTGTTGGAAGAAGAACTCGGTTTCGCCTTCGTCGAATTCGTCGTTGAGGTACACCGTCCACAGCAGATGGCGGTGCAAGGTTTCGCAGGCGGCGTCGCGGGGGTACAGCTCGCAGTGCCAGTACGGGTAGCCGCCTTCGCCGGCGCGGTACCACTGCAGGTTGATTGAAGCGGGGCGAAAGCAGGTTTGCACGAGGCTAGCGACGTTGGCGTCGTCCATCGCCGACACGTCCTCGGCGGTGAGCCGCCGCAGTGCGCCGTCGGGGCCGGGCTGCTGCAGCATCAGCGGCGCGATCAGCGTCTGCGGGTATTCGCGGATGTATCGGACCAGGGCGACCAGCATCGCCAGATTCAGCGCCTGCTCCACGTCCAGCCAGACCGGTTTGCCGCTGATGGTGATGTCGCGGCTGCGCTTGAGTTCCGGGTACACCCCGCCGCCCACCTGACCCGGCACCAAGTCGCCGCTGGCGCGGATGCGGGCGACGATGCCCGCGCAGGCCTCGCGGGTGAGCGCCTCGTCGGTGACGGCGATGAAGTCCTTTTGCGTGGGCGTCTCGTTCATGATCGGCTCGATCCGGGGGGCCGGGAGATGGTAACCGCAGGCCGTTTCGTCGGGCGGGCTTGTGCCGGGGTCGCTGGGCCCAAAGCCCGATCGAATCGCGATCCACGCGACGAGCGTCTCGGTTCGGGTCGCGGACCCTCAAGACGAGCAGCCCATCGGCTCGGGGATCGCGCCCGGATGCGGGCGACCCGGCGCCGTCTCAGGCCGGTCGGACACCAAAACCCGCGATTTCCCTGCAGCTTTTGTCGCTAAGCGATTGCCCGGGCTGGTATTTCTGGGCATAATGCGCGGCTCGCTGCGGCCGACCCATCAGATTGACGGCCCGGAGGACGGAAACGCGATTTCGTCCCGAACCGCAGCGACACCCCACCGATCCGTATCGCGTGGCGGACGTTCCGGCCCGGTCGCATCGACCTGCCCGAACCGACGCCGGGGCCGCCGTCTCCCGGGCAATGGGAGACATCCGCAGATCGCTCGCGCCCCAGGCGTCCAGCGTTCTTATCGAGAGGTGCGTATGTCCCGCGAATGCCAAGTCACCGGCAAGCGCGTCGCGACCGGCAACAACGTGTCGCACGCGAACAACAAAACCCGCCGCCGTTTCATGCCCAATCTTCACGAGCGCCGTTTTTGGGTCGCTTCGGAAAACCGTTGGGTGAAGCTGCGCGTTTCCACCAAAGCCCTGCGCACCATCGACAAGAACGGCATCGACGCCGTGCTCGCCGAGCTTCGCGCCCGCGGCGAAAAGGTCTGAGGAGTAACTCACCATGGCGTCCAAGCGCGACAAAATCCGCCTGATCTCGTCGGCCGGTACCGGTCATTTCTACACCACCGACAAGAACAAGAAGAACACCCCGAACAAGATGGAAGTCAAGAAATACGACCCCGTCGTTCGCAAACACGTGATGTACAAAGAAGGCAAGATCAAGTGACGCAACGACGCGTTCGCGTTTCAGCGAACGCCTTTGCCGTTGGGTCACCCCGGCGAATGCCGGGGTCCAGCCTCAAGAAACCCGCCTTTCGGCGGGTTTCTTGTTTCTGAGCCGCACGAAGTCGAGAGACACTCATTCGAGCCGCACGAATCCCAGCGGCACCCATCTACGCCCCACCGAATGTCATCCCGAGCCGAAGGCGAGGGACCCGCTGTTCGATCCGAGGAAATGTCCTGCCCGCAAGCCGGTTTTCGCGGCATCCACGGCGAGAACACATATCGCATCTCGATAGCGAGACGCGGTAGTTTTAGCGTTGTCGTCCCGATGATCGTCGGGATGATGCATTCATGATCGGATGACATTCCGAAGTCTCGAGAGAGGCTGCGCAAAACCCGGCCGACGAACTCCGATCGACGCCCAAGAAAAAGCCCGCTTCGCAGCGGGCCTTTTCGTTTCGCATCCTGCGAATCGGAGGTTGCGAGAAACCAGGATTACGCGCCTTTCGGATTCGAGCCGAACTGGTTGTCGCCCGGGTCGCTGTCCTTCGCCCAGAACACGATCAGCACGATGACGCCGATGATCGGCACGATGCCGATGAGCTGCCACCAACCGCTCTTGCCGGTGTCGTGCAGACGACGGGCGCCGACGCCGAGGCTCGGCAGCAGCACGGCGAGTTGATACAGATTGATCAGATACTGGAACTTGACGATGCTGCCGACGATGGCCAACACCACCGCGATCACGAAGCTGATTAAGGTGAACATCCAAAATTCCTGGCGGCGAGCGCGGCCGTCGAAATTGAAATACTTGTTTTTGATAACGTCGAGATACCAATTCATATGTTTCCCCAAGTCGAGATGACGTCGATGCTGTGGCGAACCGTGGACAGCCCCCAGGCGCCCGTCGGATCGGTCGGCGCGGTCGTCCGAGACGAGCGGCCCGGGGGCAGTATGGCAGGCGGGCCGTGACCCTGCCAATCGCGCCGACCGACGCATTCGCCCGCCTCTGCGCCCTCGCCGCCCGCCGACAGCGCGCCGGAAGCCGCCCGGCCGCATACACTGCAGCGACGACCGCGTCGGGTCGCCGCATCGTTCGGCGATGGGCGTGAGCGACGCGCAGGCGAGGGCCATAGCGAGGGCGATGACGCGATGATTCCGGGTTGGGTGCTGCTGCTGGTGTCGTTGGGCTACGTCGGGCTGCTGTTCGCGGTGGCGTACGTCGGCGACGTGCGCGCGGAAACCCCGGGTTGGCGCCGTTTGCGGCCGATCGTGTATTCCCTCGCGCTGGCTGTGTACTGCTCGTCGTGGACGTTCTACGGCGCGGTCGGCACCGCTGCGCGCACGGGGCTCGGGTTTCTGCCGATCTATCTGGGCCCGCTGCTGCTGCTGTTGTTCGGCTGGCGCATTCTCGAACGCTTGGTGCTGATCAGCGGCGAACATCGCATCGTTTCGATCGGCGATTTCTTGTCCTCGCGTTACGGCCGCGCGCCGGGGCTCGCCGCCTTGGTCGCGGTGGTCGCCTTGACCGCGGCCGTGCCGTACGTCGCGCTGCAGTTCAAAGCGGTGGCGATGAGCGTAGAAGTGCTCGCGCCCGGCAGCGACGACGCGCTCTTCGCCGACCCCGCGCTGTACGTCGCGTTGTTGTTGGCGGTGTTCGCGATCTTGTTCGGCACGCGCCAAATCGACGCCACCGAGCACCATCGCGGCATGGTGCTCGCGGTGGCGTTGGAATCGCTGATCAAACTGCTCGCGTTCGTCGCCATCGGCGTGTTCGCGCTGGCGTATTTGCCCGGCGAAGGCGGTTTAGTCGCGCGCGTCGTGCAGAGCGGCTACCGCGTGACCGAACACGGCATGCCGCCGGGCTTCATCGCGCAGACGCTGCTGGGCTTCACCGCCATCGTCTGTTTACCGCGGCAATTCCATGTCGCGGTGGTGGAATGCCAAGACCCCGCGGACTTGCGTCCCGCGCGCTGGTTGTTCGGCGGCTATTTGGTCGTCTTCAGCGCATTCGTATTGCCGATCACCTTCGCGGGACAAGCGTTGTTGGGCGCGCAAGGCGTCTCGCCCGACACCTACGTGTTGGCGCTGCCGTTGGCGCTGGATCGCGAAGCCTTGGCGCTGATGGCGTACATCGGCGGCTTCTCCGCCGCCACCGGCATGGTCATCGTCGCCAGCGTCGCGTTGGCGACGATGGTCAGCAACGATCTCGCGATGCCGCTGTTGCTGCGCAGCGGCGCGTTCGCCGGACGCGGCAGCATCGATCAACAAGTGCTGTGGGTGCGTCGCGTCACCATCTTGGCGTTGGCGTTGATGGCCTACGCATACCATCGCGGCGCCGCCGATGGCGACACGCTCGCGCAGCACGGTTTGCTCGCGTTCGCGGCGGTGGCGCAATTCGCGCCCGCGCTGATCGGCGGCTTGTATTGGCGCGGCGCCAGTCGCTCCGGTGCGTTCGCGGGCGTGTTCGTCGGCGCTTCGTTGTGGCTGTACACCTTGTTGTTGCCGGCGTTGGCGCACAGCGGTTGGTTCGACACCGGCTGGGTCGAACACGGCCCATTCGGCATCGCGTGGTTGCGGCCGCGACAATTGTTCGGGCTCAGCGGTTGGGATGCGCTCACCCATGGCGTGTTCTGGTCGTTGTTGTGCAATCTCGCGGCGTTCTTTCTGGTGTCGATTCGTCGTCGTCCGCGATTGCAGGAACAACTGCTCGCGGCGACTTACCTCGATCCCTACGCGCAGCGCTCGCCGTCCGGCCCGGGCGGTTGGGCCGGCAGCATCCGCAGCGGCGAATTGCTCGCGCTGGCCGAACGCATTCTCGGCGAACGCCCCGCGCGGCGCGCGTTCGAGGATTACGCGAAACAACAGGGCCAACCGTGGCAACCCGAACACCTCGCCGATCGCGCGTTGGTGCAGTTCACCGAACGCCAACTCGCCGCCGCCATCGGCGCCGCGTCCGCGCGCCTCACGCTCACCACCGCTCTGCGCGGCTCGGGCATGGAGTTGGGCGAAGTGGTCGCGCTGTTGGACGAAGCGAATCAGGAATTACGCTTCAACCGACAAGTGCTATCGACGACGTTGGAGAACATCAGCCACGGCGTCAGCGTGGTCGATACCGATTTGCGTTTGATCGCGTGGAATCGCCGCTATCAAGATTTGTTGGGCTATCCCGACGGCATGCTGTACGTCGGCCGCCCGATCGCGGATTTGATCCGCTGGAGCGTCGAACGCGCCGAAATGAACGAGTTAGGCCCGGTCAGCGCCGACCCCGACGAACAAGTGCGCCGTCGTCTCGCGCATTTGCGCGCCGGCCGTCCGTACGTGTTCCAACGCGTGCGCCGCAGCGGCCAAGTCATCGAAATGCGCGGCCAACCGTTGCCCGGCGGCGGTTACGTCACCAGCTTCAGCGACATCACCGATTACAAACGCGCCGAACAAGCGCTGCGCGACATCAACGAAACACTGGAACAACGCGTCGAAATGCGAACGCGCGAAGCAGAAGCCGCGCAGCAATCGAAAACGCGCTTCCTCGCCGCGGTGAGCCACGACGTGCTGCAACCGCTGAACGCCGCGCGCTTATTCGCCACAGCACTGCGCGAAACCCGCGACGAAGACGCGCGCACGCATCTGGCCGAACGCGTGGACAGCGCGCTGCGCGCCGCCGAGGATCTGCTCGACGGCTTGCTCGACGTGTCGCGCCTGGATGCGGGCGCGTTGGCGCCAGAGTGGGCCGCGATCGACGCCGCCGCGTTGTTGCACGATCTCGCCGCGCAATACGCGCCGAGCGCCGAACGCCGCGGCCTGCGTTTGCGTGTGCATGCGCGCGAAGGTTTGATCGTGCGCAGCGACCGACGTCTGCTGCGTCGCGCGTTGCAGAACTTTCTCGCCAATGCGATGCGCTACACCCGCGACGGCGGCGTGCTGCTGGCGCTGCGCGTGCGCGGCGAACAAGTCGAATTCCAAGTGTGGGACACCGGCCCCGGTATCCCGCAGCATCATTTACAGCAAATCTTCGAGGAATTCCGCCGCTTCGACACGCCGCAAGACAAAGCCGGCATCGGCGGCGAACGCGGCTTGGGCCTCGGCTTATCGATTTGCCAACGCATCGCGCGCACGCTCGATCACCCGCTCAGCGTGCGATCGCGCGTCGGCGACGGCAGCGTGTTCGCGATACGCGCACCGCGCACGACCGCGCGCCCGCTGCCCGCACAACCGGAGATTCGCCCGCAAACCGATAGCCTCGCCGGCCTGCGCGTGCTGTGCGTGGACAACGACCCGGATATTTTGGACGGCATGCGCGCATTGTTGGAGCGCTGGCACGCCATCGCCATCCTCGCCGCCAACGTCGACGACGCCCTCGCCGCGATGGACGCCGCCGAAAACCCGCCCGATGTCGCGCTCGTCGATTATCACTTGCACGACCGCTTGGACGGCCTCGGCATCATCGCGGAAATCCGCCGCCGCGCGAAACGCGACATCCCCGCCGCCCTACTCACCGGCGACGGCAGCGACGCCGTGAAACTCGCCGCCCGCGAATACGGCTGCATCGTGTTGACCAAACCGGTGAAACCGGCGTCGCTGCGGGCGTGGTTGGCGGCACGGGCGTAGGTTGGGCTTTATGCCCACTGCATTTCGCGTGGTTCGCAATTCGTAGCGATGGTGGGATTGGTGGGCTAGGGTTCCGCCCTACGAGACTATATGCCCACCGCAGAGCTTCGATTCCATCAGCGGTGGCGATGTTGACGCTTGTTAGTAGGAGGAACAGACTTCTGGTAAGTGTTATCAGGGGAGGCTACGGATGGCTCGTAAGACGGGAGGGGGCTCTCTCTTATTCATAGTGCTTGTACTTGGCTGGGCATTGTCCAAATGCGGCGGCGATACCGATACGCCGACCCCGGATTTGCCCACTCCGCCGCCTCTTGCAATCGTCGCAGCTCAGCCTCTAGAGACAATGTACGTCAACGTGCCGGCTCTGAATCAACGAGCCGCTCCGAATGGTTCTATTGTCGGAAAAGTAATAGGGGGCGACGCGGTAACCGTCTACGACAGGCAGGGCGATTGGGCAAGAATTTCACCGGATAGCTCGCCGCCGTTGTGGGTGTCGCAGCGCCACCTCTGTCTTGGCTCAGGTTGTTACATTCCAAAGCAAAAGCGAATACGAAATAACACTCCAACCAAGCGTTCTCGCTTCAACAGTGGCGACGACGAATGCCCTTGCTCCGGCAATCGCGTTTGCATAGGGCCTCGTGGTGGCCGTTACTGCATCACATCGGGTGGAAACAAGAGGTATGGTGTATGAGTCTTGATTGTTCATTTAAAGCAAAGCTATTGCGCACCCTGTGAAAATAAGACCTTATGGGCAGTGAGCGGATATGATGCGGCGTGAAAAAGAGAATTTCCTTGAGCGCCCTGTTCCCGCAGCGTTGCTTGCGGGGCTAATTGTATTATCAATTATTGCGTTTTCTGTAGAAACGCTTCCCGACCTCGATAAAAGAACAATGAGGTTCCTCGAATATTTCGAGTGGGTGGTCGTTGCGATTTTCAGTGTCGAATACTTATACCGACTCGCTGTAGCAAAAGAAAAGCTGAAATATATATTTAGCTTTTATGGAATAATTGATTTGCTCGCAATTCTTCCTTTTTACTTATCTCTTGCCATCGATTTGAAGAGCCTACGTATCCTTAGGTTGCTGAGACTGTCCAGGCTTCTTAAATTATCTCGCTACAATTCTGCTTTCGATAGGTTGCGCTGTGCGTTCCTTAACTCAAAACATGAGCTGATAATTTCAACGGCGTTCCTGGCTATCGCTATCTATCTTTCGGCCTTCGGTATCTACTATTTCGAACATGAAGCACAACCAGATAAATTCCGTAGCATTTTTGATGCAATGTGGTGGTCGCTTGCGACCGTGACAACTGTTGGATACGGAGATATCTATCCAATTACCCTAGGAGGGCGACTTTTCACTTTCGTTGTGTTGATATTCAGTCTCGGGCTTGTTGCAGTTCCGGCCGGAATATTCGCTACAGCATTAATGTCCATCCGGAACGAAAAAGCCTAGAACATTTCTCAAAATCGAAACCGCTACGATTTTCAGCCGTCATCCCGGCGAAAGCCGGGATCCAGCTTAAGAAAAATGGACGAAAAGCTGGGTTCCGGCTTTCGCCGGAATGACGGTACTAAGTCAATCTGTTTCCCCAATAATTTTGAGATGCGTCTTAATAACCCGCAGGAGGGCGGGTAAAGCCCGCCAGGAAAAAGTCATATCCCGCATGGCGTGAAGAGATTAAAAATGGGCGGTCGTCGTGTTCTCGCAAGAACCCCGAAAGGCGGGTTGGCACCCGCCCTACGCTGACACGCGTCCGCCAACTCGCTTTAACTCAAGCGTCAGGCCTCGCAACCCAACCACTCGACGTGTCGTCTCTTTGAAGAAAACAGTTCTAGCTGGGCTTACGTACTTTGCCATTGTGCTCAGCACAGGCTTCGTGCTTGGTGTGATTCGTGTTCCGTTCCTGGTTCCGAGGATCGGGGAGCGTTGGGCGGAGCTTGCGGAGATGCCCATCATGGCCGCCGTCATTTTTTTCGCTGCAGGTTTCATTCTCCGGCGTTTCCCGGAAATCTGCGTACCTACTCGTTCGTTAGCAGTGGGTGTTCTGGCGCTTGTGTTAGTAATCGCGGCAGAATTAGGGCTTGCAGTTGTGCTTCAAAATCAGACGCTGGCTGAGTTTCTCAAAAGTCGCGATAAGGTTTCCGGCTCCGTCTACCTCGCCCTGCTCCTGGTTTTCGCGGTCATGCCCCGTCTTCGTCTCTCCAGCCATCGGAGAGCTGCGGCGCATGGCAAAGCGTGATGCCCACCGCTTTTCTAATCGCTCGTTAAAACAGCTTCCGCCGCGTAGCATCAACCGCTCACACCCCGCCACTAGTAAGTAAAAACATAAAACTTTAGGCACACAATGGCACTACGAGACTCCAAGCTGTTTCGCATTGTCGGCTACACGATGTTCGGTTTATCTTTGGCGAGCTTTGCCTTCGCGATCGTCATGCGAGTCGCGCACGGCCAGGGCGCAGAGATCTATCATGGCGGTCGCGGCCTGCCCATCCCCAACATTGCCGCGCTGGTGACGATCGTCGCGATCGTTTTGATTTTGCTCGTCTGGTTATTTCAGTTGGCCTGGCGCAAGTGGCGTCATTTGAAAAGCCGAAAGAGCGAAACATAACCATACGTTCAAACCCGAGCCGCATTGTGAAGTCGCCCCACCCCAAGAACGAATCGACGTGATGACCTGGTCGCAACTGCTGTTTTCCGGATTCCTCTATGCCCTCGGGCTTGTTGGATTGTTCGGCATCACCTTGCTCCCGCTCAGGGCATGTCGAGCGTTTGTTCGCAATACGAATCTTTGGCGCGCCTCGGGCCTTGGGAAAGCGGCTCTCATCGTTGTAGCGATCGCCGCCATCGCTGCCATTTCGCTCAGCGTTCCTCACCTTTCGCGGGTCTTCCGCTGCTTGACGGAAGGGCTCTGTGGCCCGAATCGCGCCAGCGGATGGCTTGCGCTGTGCTTCGTCGGCGCGTTCTATTTGATGTTCGAGGCGGTTTCGATCACGGCGCTGATGCTGGCTCGAAAATGGCGCAGGCCACACTCTCTGCCCGTAGAGCCCACATAAAGCAAGCGAAATCCGCCAAGAAAAACAATGTTCCGCAAGACGCGACGGGATTTAAGATGGATAGTCGTGTTCTCGCATAAACCTCGGAAGGCGGGTTGGCACCCGCCCTACGGAACTACGGCATAGTCTGGTTGTTGTCGCTTCGTGGCGCGGCGCACGTTTTGGATACCGATGGACACACTGACGAACGCGATAAAAACGGCCTTTCTCGAAGCCCTGAGCGACTTTCGTCCTAATGCGTGCCTTGAGGACGTGGAGATTCTCGCGTACCTGCACACCGTGGAGGATCGCGGACACGCGAAGTCGTTCGCGATTCACGCTTGCATCGGCTTGGCGCGCATCGTCGAATCCGACGCCCCATCGTTCATCCTCGGATCGTTCTGTCGAACCCGAAAATCCCCATGGGCTCTGGACGTATTGGAATGCGGCGACAGATTCAATCCGCCGCCTTCGCCTTTCGAGCGTTTCGAAAACAGGCCGACGGGCGCGCAGATCGCGTCCTTCCTCTCCGCGCGAGGCGGTTTCGAGGTTGCGGACGGTGCGCGAGTGATTTCGGAGTACCGAGCGGATGGCGTGCCGCGACGGGCGGCCGACCCGGGCAGCGACGGATAACGAAGCGCGGCTTCCCGAAAACCATATCGTCGAAAGGAGTCTTGTATGAACGCCTTTTTGTATATTTTCTTGTTCGCGGCGATGGCGACACTCGCGATCGTCCTTACGGTGTGGGAATTCCGCTTGAGCCGCAAACTCGCGTCCGCGCATCCGGACGCGCATGTCGAACTGCGATTCGATAAGGTCGGATCCTGGCCGGGGTGGAACATGGCGCGCGCGCGACATGCGTTTCGTTCGCCCACGGTCGCGGCGTTGCCGCCGGAACTGCTTCGCTCCGTCCGTCGTTACGTGATCTTCGAAGTCGTGTATCTCTGGGTGTTCGCTGCAACCCTTTGTGTGTTCATGTTCCGTTGGTTCTAGCGTGTCGGCGCGGCCGAACGAAGCCGACGACGGCGAGCCAACGCCGACGACCTGGGTTCTTGAGGTATTGCCGAAGCGCGATATCGTGCCGAGACGAACCTGCATGCGCGCATCGCCCGACTGAAGTGTTAGTGTCCGGTTTTCCGAGCGATCGCGGGGTGTTATGGAATCCGATCTTGCGCAGATCAAACTGCTGTTGTGGATCGTTCTTGCGCTGCAACTCCTGTTCGTCGCGGCGAATCTCGCGTGCCGCTGGCTGGGCTGCGGAAAGGACGGGCAGCCGGACTATGCCGACCTCATGATGCGGGGCAAGCACGAAGAGGTGTTGTCGCATACGAAGCAGCGCCTGAACGTCTACCCGGCCGATTCCAATGCGCTGTATTTCCGCGCGCGCGCACTCGAGGCCATGGGGCTCAAGAACTCCGCCAAAGAATGCGTTCAGCGCCTGATTCAAGCGGAACCGCGGATGGCGTATGCGCTTAAGGATTGGATCGATTCGTTGGAGCGTTCGAGCGAGAATGAGCATCCCGTGTAGGGCGGGTGAAACCCGCCGAAACGAAGCGATCTCCTGAAAGGTACGGTGAGATTCAAGAACGGCGAAGGTTATGCACCTCGCGAACCGCAGAAGGCGGGTTGGCACCCGCCCTACGATGCTGCAACCGACGATTACGGCGACCACCGCATGACAACGACGCATCTCGATCCGATTCGACAACGGATACGATCGCTGGACATCGATCTTCCTCCGAGCCCTTGGAAAAAAATCGGTGCCGTTGCCGTCGGCGGGCTTCGCAGTATCGGCTTCGATCGAGATTCCGAAATGTTGTTGATCGTTTCGAGCATGGGCCGTGGCGTTATCGACTGTTGCGATTGCGCAAAAGTCGCTCGCGACGAAGCCGAGTATTACGCCGGGGAAACGTATTTAGAGGCGGAAGGCATCGGGCAGCTCGAAGGAAAAACGATTCGTATGGCGGGCTTGACGGGCGGCGGGCTACCGAACGTCACGCAAGACGGTTGGATGCTCGAGATCGTGACCCTGGATTGGCCCGAACACGATGTTTTACTCGCTGAGCCGTATACGACGATTTACGATTCGCTCTACGGCAAACCTTCCAGATTCAAGAAGATCGCGCGCGAGTCAGAACTCAGAGCGTACGGGTTTTCGTACACCGGTAAATCTTTGGTGATCGCCACGTCCAGCGAGATCGTCGTTTACGGCCGAGAAAACAAGTAACGCGCAGAGAACGGCGAGATCCAGGCGTTCGCCGGGATGACGAGACTGGACGATCGCGAGAACGACGAACGATGCGCATCGGCGACCTCCTGCGATGCGCCTCAAGGCGCCGTGCGATCGTCCACACGCGTCGCGTCGGTGGAGATTTGCATGCCGGTGATCTCCTGCGTGGAGGCCAGCGTTTTGCCGTCGGTGGACAATTCGAACGCGACGGCGGCGCGGTCGCCGTCGGCGAACAGATACGTGGCTTGAATCGCTTGTTTCGACGGATCGCTGGCTTGCACGCTGTAGGCGTGATCGAAACGTTTGCCGTTCGACTGGATGAGCGTGTAGGCGCCGGTTTTGGTCGTCGCATTGAGCGGGCCGTAGTACAACTGGTCGCCCGAGTCCGTGGCCCAGTGGCCGATCAATCGCGGCGCGGGGTCGCCGAGCGCGGAGAGGTCGGGTTTCGGCCCGGAGCATGCGGCCAAGCATGCGAGCGAAAGGGTGAGCGAGAGCTTGAGCGAGCGAGGGGCGAGGCGCATGCGAGGGTCCGGGCGAAGACGAGAAGCCGCCATTCTGCCGCAGCCTCGCGGAGATGGCGCCGTCGCCGGCCCGGACACATTTCGACATCCTTTCTGCGCGACGCCGCGTTAGGCTGCGTGCGTCGAACCGCGCCAGGGGAGCGCTCGCCATGAAAACCGCTGTGATCGTCACCGTGTCCGCCATGACGTTGTTCGCCGCCGCAACGGCGACGACCGATCTGCGCGCTGGGCCGCTGCGCGAACGACTGCGCGAGCGCATGCAGCAGCGCGCGGCTAACGATGGTATGCGCGATGACGGCATGCGCGAGTTCGGCGGTGCGATGAGCTGCGCCGATTGGGCGAAGCGCGCGGATCGTGTGGTCGAGCGCAGTGCGAGCCGCCGGACAGGACAGCCGCCGGATCGCGCCGATGTCGCCTACGGTTCGGCGCCGCGCGAACGGCTCGATGTCTTCTTGCCGGCGGTTTCCGCGCGCGGCAGCGCACCGGTGATCGTGATGGTGCACGGCGGCGGCTGGTGCGTCGGCGATAAATCGATGGATAGCGTGACCGCGAACAAAGTGGCGCGCTGGACGACGCGCGGTTTCGTGTTCGTCTCCGCGAATTACCCGATGGTCAACGATGGCCTCGATGCGCGCGCGCAGGGCGATGAGATCGCGAAGGCGACCGCCTTCGTGCAGGCGCATGCGGCCGAATGGGGCGGCGATCCGAACAAAGTGATCCTGATGGGCCATTCGGCCGGCGCGCATTTAGTGTCGCTGGTGAACGCCGACGGCGAACTGCGACGCCGGCATGGCGTGCGTCCGTTGCTCGGCACGGTGTCGCTGGATGCCGGCGCGATCGATGTGGTCACGCAGATGCCGAACGTGTACCCGTTTCTCAAGGCGCGCTACCGCGAAGCGTTCGGCGACAGCGAGGCGCAGTGGATCGCGGCTTCGCCGTATCACCGTCTCGGTCGCGATGCCGCGCCGTGGCTGGGCGTGTGTTCGACCCAGCGCAAAGACGACCCGTGCAGCCAAGCGCGGGCGTATGTCGCGAAGAGCGAGGGCCTGGGCGTGCGCGCCGCCGTGTTGCCGCAACCGATGGGTCACGGTGCGCTCAACAACACGTTGGGCGAAGACAACGACTACACGCGCGAGGTCGAAGCGTTCATGGCCGGCTTGGATCCCGCGGTCGCGACGCGGTTGCGGGATTGAGACGCGTCGCTCGCCGCGGTTACTCCGCCTCTTCCGGCGGCGGCGTCACCGTTTCGGGATCGAGCGCGAGTTTCCCGGCGATCAGCACCGCTTGGGTGCGGTTGTTCGCGCCGAGTTTGCGCAGAATCGCGGTCATGTGCGCTTTGATGGTGGCTTCGGAGACGCTCAACTCGTAGGCGATCTGTTTGTTGAGCAAGCCGTCGCAGAGCATCTGCAGCACCCGGAATTGTTGCGGCGTGAGATCGCGGATGCGGCGGGCGACATCGTGTTCTTCGCTGCCGGCGGCGGGCGCGGTCATCGCCGCGGCGGGCACCCAGCGGTCGCCGGCCAAGACGTGGCGGATCGCCTCGCCCAATTGCACGGCGTCGGCGGATTTGGGCAGAAAACCGACGGCGCCGTGGTCCAGCGCGCGGCGCATCGTCGCGGGATCTTCGCGCGCGGACACCATCATCACCGGCAATTGCGGGTGCAGCGCGCGCAGATGCACCAGCGCGCTGAAGCCTTGCGCGCCGGGCATGTTGAGATCGAGCAGCAACAAATCGGCGTCGGCCTCGCGTTCGGCGAGGGCGTAGAGGGTCTCGACGTTCTCGGCTTCGTGCAGCGTCGCGTCGGGGATCACCCGCAGCACCGCGCCGCGCAGGGCTTCGCGGAACAGCGGGTGATCGTCGGCAAGCAACAGTGTGGTCACGCGAATTCCAAGAATAGTGCGGCGATACCGCGATGCTGTCGTTTTACCGCACCAAGCGTTCGTTCACCAGCGACTGCACGACCGCCGGGTCGGCCAGCGTGGAGGTGTCGCCGAGTTGTTCCGGCGCGTTTTCGGCGATCTTGCGCAGAATGCGGCGCATGATCTTGCCCGAGCGCGTCTTCGGCAGACCCGGCGCCCACTGGATGAAGTCGGGCGTGGCGATCGGGCCGATTTCCTTGCGCACGTGTCCCACCAATTCCTTGCGCAGTTCTTCGCTGGTGGTTTCGCCAGCCACCAGGGTGACGTAGGCGTAGATGCCTTGGCCTTTGATGTCGTGCGGGAACCCGACCACCGCGGCCTCGGCCACTTTCGCGTGCGAGACCAGCGCGCTTTCCACTTCCGCGGTGCCGATGCGATGGCCGCTGACGTTGATCACATCGTCGACGCGGCCGGTGATCCAGTAATAGCCGTCTTCGTCGCGGCGGCAACCGTCGCCGGTGAAGTACATGCCCGGATAGGTTTTGAAATAGGTGTCGATGAAGCGTTCGTGATCGCCGTAGACCGTGCGCATTTGGCCGGGCCACGAATCGAGCAGCACCAGATTGCCCTCTGCAGCACCGTTGGAAGCCTCGCCTTCGAGCATCGCGCCGTTGGCGTCCACCAGCGCGGGCCGCACGCCGGGCAGCGGTTTCGTCGCCGAACCGGGCTTGAGATCGGTCGCGCCGGGCAGCGGCGAGATCAAAATGCCGCCGGTTTCGGTTTGCCACCAGGTATCGACGATCGGGCAGCGCCCTTCGCCCACCACGTCGTAGTACCAACGCCAGGCTTCGGGATTGATCGGTTCGCCGACGCTGCCGAGCAAACGGATCGACGCGCGCGAGGTCTTCTTCACCGGCGCTTCGCCTTCGCGCATCAACGCGCGGATCGCGGTCGGCGCGGTGTAGAAAATCGTGACCTGATGTTTATCGACGACCTCCCAGAAGCGCGAGACGGTCGGATAGTTCGGCACGCCTTCGAACACCACCGAGGTGGCGCCGTTCACCAGCGGACCGTAAGCGATATAGCTGTGGCCGGTGACCCAGCCGACGTCGGCGGTACACCAATAAATATCGTCGTCGCGCAGATCGAACACGCTTTCGTGGGTGTAACTGGCCCACACCAGATAACCGCCGGTGGTGTGCAGCACCCCCTTGGGTTTGCCGGTGCTGCCGGAGGTGTAGAGGATGAACAGCGGATCTTCCGCGTTCATGCGCTCGGGTGGGCATTCGGTGGGCTGCGGATCGACCACCGCATCGAACCAACGATCGCGCGGCATCTGCATGTCCACCACGCCGCCGGTATGGCGCACCACCAGCACCGTTTCGACCGAATCGGTGCCCGGCATCTTCAACGCGGCGTTGACGTTCGCTTTGAGCGGCACGGATTTGCCGCCGCGCAAACCTTCGTCGGCGGTGATGACGATTTTGCTGTCGCAGTCGGCGATGCGGTCGGCGATGGATTGCGGCGAGAACCCGCCGAACACCACCGAATGCACCGCGCCGATGCGCGCGCAGGCCTGCATCGCGACCACCGCATCGACGATCATCGGCAAATAAATGGTGACGCGGTCGCCCTTCTTCACGCCCAGGCTGCGCAGCGCATTGCCGAGTTTGCACACGCGTTCGTACAACTCGCGGTAGCTGATGCGCTGCGCCGGTTGATTCGGATCGTCCGGTTCGAAGATCAACGCGGTCTTGTCGCCGCGCGTCGCCAGATGGCGGTCGAGACAATTGACGCTGGCGTTCAATACGCCGTCGGCGAACCAACGGATGCGGAAATCCTCCAGCGCGAAGCTGACGTCCTTGATTTGCGTGGGCGGCGTGAACCAATCCAGGCGTTCGGAGATTCGGCGCCAGAAAGCCTCGGGGTCGCGCAGGCATTCGGCGTAATCGCCGTCGTAGCTCGCGCGGGTATATCGCGCGCGGGACGCGAACTCCGCGGAGACGGGATAGACCGACAAGACCGGGTCATTCGGCGAATTGGGCGATGACATAGCGCGTCCTCCTGATGAATCGATGCGCGCAGTGTGCCCCAAGCACGCGTCGCCGGGCTTAGACCATGGTCGAAAAGACCGGCGAATTCCGGCTCGATTCGACCAATGGCGAATAGGCGCGGGCCGATGCGGGGCACAGGCTGCGCGAACACCGCATCGCCCTCGGGAGGGGCTTCGTCCATGAATATCGCATTGCCCTTACGGCGGCCATTGATGCTCGCCATGATGGTCGGCCTGATGGCGCCGGGGCTCGCCATCGCCCAGAGCGCCGAATCCACGCGCGAACAAGCCTTGGAAGCGCGCGTCGCCGAACTCGAAAAACTCGTGCAGCAGCTCGTCGCGCAGCAACAGCAAGCGCCGCAAGCCGCGCCGGCCGCGCCCGCCGACAACAAACCGAAAATCCAAACCGCGCCGATCATGCCCTCGGCCAACCCGGGCACGCGCTTCAGCTACGGCGGTTTCATCAAACTCGATGCGATGGTCACCGACACCAGCGACGGCGAGATCCCCGACGGCAGCGTCGGCCGCTTGTTCTACCTGCCCTCGACCATTCCGGTCGGCGCCGCCGCTACCAACGAAGGCACCGACACCGACATGAGCGCGCAGTTCTCGCGCTTCTGGTTCGCGGGCGATACCGATCTGGAATCCGGCGACAAGCTCAAGGGCTATCTGGAATTCGATCTGTTCGGCGGCGGCAATATCACCGGCAACGAAACCTCGACCAACACCTACGGCTTGGCGATGCGTCAGGCGTACGTGAACTGGACGCGCAAGAACGGCTCGCAAATCTTGGCCGGCCAAACCTGGTCGAACTTCCAAGACACCGCCTCGTTACCCGATGCGGTGGATTTCGTCGGCCCGACCGAAGGCACCGTGTTCGTGCGTCAAGCGCAAGTGCGCTACACCAAGGGCGCGTGGTCGTTCTCGGTGGAGAATCCCGAAACCACGGTCACGCCGTTCCGCAACGTCGGTGCGCGCATCAGCAGCGACGATAACTTGATGCCCGACATCACCGCGCGCTGGCAGAAAAAAGGCGATTGGGGCCATGTGTCCGTCGCCGGTTTGGTCCGTCAGTTCGCCTACGAAAACCCGGCGGCCAACATCGACGACACCGCGACCGGCGCCGCGCTCAGCGTCTCGGGCAAGTTCAACTTCGGTAAGAACGACGACCTTCGTTACATGGCCACCTACGGCCGCGGCATCGGTCGTTATCTCGGCTTCGGCATCGCCAGCGACACCGTGCTCGACGCCGGCGGCAGCTTGCAAGCGATCGACGGCTACGGCGCGTTCGCCGCATGGCGTCACGCGTTCTCGCCGAAGCTGCGCGGCAACCTGTTCTATTCGATGGCGCATTTCGATAACGACACGGCCATCACCGGCTTCACCGTCAACGAACGCGCGCAGTCGTACCACGCCAACCTGATCTACTCGCCGGCACCCAAACTCGACATCGGCGCCGAATTCATTTTCGGCGAACGCTCGCTCGAGAACGGCGCCGACGGCGATCTGCGTCGGCTCCACACCCACGTGAAATATTCTTTCTAACGCCGGAGGGCTCGGACTATGTCTAGCGTCACTGCCTCGACTGCGCCGCAAACCGGCGAACTCACCAAGGACCACAAGAAGGTCATCTTCGCCTCCAGTTTGGGGACGGTCTTCGAGTGGTACGACTTCTACCTCTACGGGTCGCTCGCCGCGCACATCGGCAAGCACTTCTTCAGCGGCCTGAACGAAACCAGCCAATTCATCTTCGCATTGCTCGCCTTCGCCGCCGGCTTCGCCGTGCGTCCGTTCGGTGCGCTGTTCTTCGGCCGCCTCGGCGACATGATCGGCCGCAAATACACGTTCCTCGTCACCATCGTGATCATGGGTTTGTCGACGTTCTTGGTCGGCGTGTTGCCCGGCTACGAGACCATCGGCATTCTCGCGCCGATCATCTTGATCTCGTTGCGACTGCTGCAGGGCCTCGCGCTCGGCGGCGAGTACGGCGGCGCCGCGACCTACGTCGCTGAGCACGCGCCGCACGGCAAGCGCGGCCTGTACACCAGTTTCATCCAGACCACCGCGACGCTCGGTCTGTTCATGTCGCTGTTGGTGATCTGGGCTTGCCGCAATTACTTCGGTAAAGAAACCTTCGAAGCCTGGGGCTGGCGCATTCCGTTCATCGTCTCTGTGGCGCTGCTCGGCGTGTCGGTGTGGATCCGTCTGCAACTCAACGAATCGCCGTTGTTCAAGCAGATGAAAGCCGAAGGCAAAACCTCGAAAGCGCCGATCACCGAGAGCTTCTTCTCGAAGAACGGCAAGATCGCGTTGCTCGCGCTGCTCGGCGCCACCGCCGGCCAAGCCGTGGTGTGGTACACGGGTCAGTTCTACGCGTTGTTCTTCATGACCAAAACGCTCAGCGTCGATCCGAACACGGCCGACATCCTGATCGCGATCGCCTTGGCGATCGGCACCGGCGGATTCGTGTTGTTCGGTTGGTTGTCGGACAAGATCGGCCGCAAGAAGATCGTCATGTTCGGTTGCTTGCTGGCCGCGTTGACCTACTTCCCGGTGTTCAAGACGCTGATGAGCGCGGCGAACCCGGCGCTCGAAAAAGCCGTCGCCACCGCGCCGGCCAAAGTGCTCGCCGATCGCGACCGCTGCGCGCTGCAGTTCGACCCGGTGGGCAAGAAGACCTTCAAGCAGTCGTGCGACATCATCACCTCGGCCTTGGCGAAGAAGGGTATTCCGTACACCATCGACGCCGCGCCGGCCGGTAGCCTCGCCAGCGTGACCATCGGCGGCGCCACGATCGAAAGCTTCGAAGGCGAAACCTTGGCCAAGGACGATTTCAAAGCCAAATCCGATGCGTTCGGCAAATCGTTGGGCGAAGCGTTGACCGCCGCCGGCTATCCGGCCAAGGCCGACGATGCGCAGATGAACAAGCCGTTGGTGATCGCGCTGCTGACCTACCTCGTGCTGTTGGTGACGATGGTCTACGGCCCGATCGCGGCGTGGCTGGTCGAGCTGTTCCCGACCCGCATCCGCTACACCTCGATGTCGCTGCCGTACCACATCGGCAACGGCTGGTTCGGCGGCTTCTTGCCCTTCATCGCCTTCACCATCGTCGCCGCCACCGGCAACATCTTCAGCGGCCTGTGGTACCCGATCATCATCGCGTTGATGACCCTGGTGATCGGCTCGCTGTTCCTGCGCGAAACCAAAGACGTCGATATCACCCAGTAGGAGCGCCGGCAGGCGCGACCGTCTCCATGGCGCGACCGCCTACCCCGCAAACAAGCACGACGCCGGCGAAAGCCGGCGTCGTGTGTGGGAGGGCCGGAAAGTTTTTGTGGGAGGGCCGGCAGGCCCGATGTTTTAGTAGGAGGGCCTTTAGGCCCGATGTTTCAGAGGCATGTAGTTTCCCGCTCCGATGGAGTGGATTCGGGCCTGCCGGCCCTCCCACAAAGCAGGCATCGGGCCTGAAGGCCCCTAGAGCGGCATCGGGCCTAAAGGCCCTCCTACAGAGCGGTATTGGGCCTAAAGGCCCTCCTACGAATCACGCGTCCTGCTTCGGCCCCACCAATTTCGACGCCAGGATGCCCACTTCGTACAGCAGGCACATCGGGATCGCCAACATCAATTGCGACAGTACGTCGGGCGGCGTGACGATGGCGGCGATGAAGAAGATGCCGACGATCGCATAACCGCGCCATTCGCTGAGTTGTTTCGGTGTCACCCAACCCATCAGCACCACGATCACCAACGCGACCGGCAGCTCGAAACACACGCCGAAAGCGAAGAAGATCACCAGCACGAAGTCGAGATATTTGGTCGGGTCGGGGGTGATCTTCACCACATCCGACGCGAATTGGGTGAGGAACCCGAACACGCCCTTCAGCACGACGAAATACGCGAACGCGCAGCCGGCGTAGAACAGCAGCAGCGACGACACCAGAATCGGCACCGCCAGGCGTTTTTCGCGTCGATACAGGCCGGGCGCGATGAAGGCCCACGCCTGATACAGCAACCACGGCATCGTCGCGAACAAGGCCACGAAAAACGCGAGTTTCACCTGGGCCATGAACGGCGACATGACTTCGACCGCGTTCAAACTGCTGCCCGACGGCAACGCGGCGAGCAGCGGCGACACCAACCAGTCCAACAGATGCTTGGAGAACGGCACTAAGCCGAGGAACACCGCGATCAGCAGCGCGACGCCGCGGATCAAGCGCGCGCGCAATTCGATCAGATGATCGATCAATCGGGCTTCGCCGCCGTCGATGCCGTCGGCGTTGGGCTCCTCGTTCGGATCAGCGACGGACATCGGCGGGCTCCTGCGCGGCCGCGTCGGACGTGTCCAGCGCGGGCGGTTCGGCGGCATCGGCGGCATCGACCGATAGCGGCGCGTCGAGGGCGAGCGTTCCGTCGGTTCCGCCGCGCTCGACATCGCCGCGCAGCGCATCGAATTCGCGGCGCACCTCGGCGTCGGTGTCGCGGATGCTCGCTTCGACGTTGCGCAGCGCGTCTTGGCCATCGCGCAGGCTGCGCTTCAATTCATCGGCCGCCAGCTCGCGCTCCAACTCGCTTTTCACCGAATACCACTGCGCACGCGCGCGACGCACCCACAAACCGGCGAAGCGCGCGGCTTTCGGCAGGCGTTCGGGGCCGAGCACGATCAAGGCGACGATCGCGACCAGGAAGAGTTCGGAAGCACCGATATCGAACATAAGCTCGTCAGGGGCGCGTTCGAGCCGCGCCCGCTCGGGAAAGGCGGCCTAGCCTCAACGCGCGACGTTGTCGTCGTTGCGGGACGATTCGCTCGACGCGTCTTTGGCCGCGTCTTTCGACTGGTCGGTCAATTGCGCGGGTTTTTCGTCGCCCTGCACGCCTTTCTTGAACTCGTTGACGGCCTTGCCCAGATCCTTGGCGCCGCTGGTCAGGCGTTTGGTGCCGAACACCAAGAGCACGATCACCAGAACGATGATCCAATGCCAGATGCTGAAACTGCCCATGGGTGCGCTCGCAGTGAAGAGTTGATCAGGATAACGCACCACTGCGACGCAGGTTGAGCGCAGCGTCGCGAGTGCTTCTTTTTCGCCGCCGCCGATCGGATCGGCCAGCGGCGGAGAACGTCAGGGCAGCGGTTCGGCCTTGGCCGGGGCGTCCACGGTTTCGAACGGCTGGGGCTGGGCCGGCGCGGCGTCGCTCGCGGGCATCGGTGCGGGCGCGGCGTCCGCAGGCGCGACCGGCATGATCGGCGACGTGGCCACCGGGGCCGGGTCGTCGGCGCGCCGCTGGCGGGCGCCGGTGCTGGCCTGGGCCAGCAGGTCGCGGAACTTGGCCACGGCGTCGGACGCGCCCTGCGGCGCGCGGTCCTCGAAGATCATCCGCGGGGTGGTGTCGCGGCCGTACACCGCTTCGTTGGATTTGTCGTCGATCGACAGCACCGCGCCGTCCAGCGCGACCCCGGCGAACAGGCCCCGGGCGCGTGACCACGACCAGATTTCGGCCTTCATCCGCCCGTCGGTGGCGGCGGCGGCATTGCGGCCCATCGGCCCGGCGGCGACGCCGGCATCGGCGCCGAGGGTGAATTTGCCGTTGACGATGGAATCCAGGCCGCGCTCGCTGCGGAACACCAGCACCACGTCGGCCGACTGCACGCCGACCTGCAGGCCGATGCTGCCGCCGGTGAGGGTGACGAAACTGGGGTTCGACCAGTCGCCGTCGGGCGTACGCACCGCCAACAGGCCGCGGCCGCGGCGGCCGCCCAGCACCAAGCCGGCTTTGACCGTGTCGGGCACGATCACGATGGCTTTGGCCTCGTCGAGCAATTTGTCGGGGATCGCGGATTCGGGGATCGCCTGGATTTCCGCCAGCACGCGCGCGGCGTTGTCGGCCTGGGTGTCTTCGCGTTGGCCGGCGAAGGCGAGCGGGGCCGCCAGCGCCGCCGACACGAACAGGGCGGCGGCGAGCGGACGAAGGCGGTGGGAACGTGGGGACATCGAACGGACTCCGTCGGGGGAAGCCCCCGCAGCCTAGCGGGGGCAGGATGAATCGCAGCGGCACGGTGCGACGAGGCGCATCGCGAGCGACGAGAACGAGCGCTGGTCATGAGCATCGATCACGATGCCCGCGCGCCGAACCGGCATTTTAGTGTCCGACCGCGGCTTTCGTCCTGGGGCTCCGGCACGACACCGACGGGACTGTGCGCGGCGACGCTGACGGGACCGCGCCCGGCTGTCATCCTATGCGCGATGACCACACCGACCGAACACGACACCGCCGTCCTGCTGGTGAACCTGGGCACGCCCGATGCGCCCACACCCAACGCCGTACGCCGTTATCTCTCCGAATTCCTCCACGACCACCGCGTGGTGCCGTTGACGCGTTGGCTGTGGTGCCCGCTGCTGCACTTCATCATCCTGCCGATCCGCGGCCCGAAAGTGGCGAAGAAATACGCGGAAATCTGGATGGACGGCGGCTCGCCGCTGGCGGTGCATACACGCGACCTCGCCGCCGCGATGCAGCCGCTGCTGCCGAACGTGCGGGTGGCGTGGGCGATGCGTTACGGCAATCCGTCGATGGCCGATGTGGTCGCGAAACTTCGCGCCGACGGCGTGCGACGGATCGCGGTGTTGCCGCTGTACCCGCAGTATTCGACCACCACCACCGCATCGGTCGTGGACAAGGTCGAAGCGCTCGACGACGACGCGCATCCAGGCGCGCTCGTGTTCTCGACGATCGAGGACTACCACCTCGACGCGGGCTGGGTCGCTGCCGTCGCCGATTCGATCCGCGCGCATTGGGCCGAACACAGCCGCGCCGAGCGCTTGATGTTCTCGTTCCACGGCATTCCGCAGCGTTTGGTGGATGCGGGCGACCCCTACGCCGCGCAGTCCCGCGCCAGCGTGGACGCCATCGTCGCCGCGCTGGGCATCGCGCCGGATGAGGCGATGTTGACCTTCCAATCGCGTTTCGGCCGCGAACCCTGGTTGCAGCCGTACACCGACAAAGTGCTGGAAAGCCTCGGCGCGCAGGGCATGAAGACGCTGGACGTGGTCTGCCCCGGTTTCGCCGTGGATTGTTTGGAAACGCTGGAAGAAATTTCGATCCAGAACGCCGAACTGTTCCGCGAGCACGGCGGGCAATCGCTGCGCTACATCCCCTGCCTCAACAGCTCGCCCGCGCATGCGCAGGCGCTCGCGGCGTTGGCGATGCGGCATCTGAGCGAGAGCGAGAACGCGCATGGGTGAGATCGGTATCGCAGAAGGTGGCCTGCGCGAGATCGGCATCGACACCCCGCGCGGCCGTTTCGCCGCGTTGACCAACGGCGTGCCCGTCGGCGACGACGGCGCGCCCGATGCGCGCCCGCCGCTGCTCGCGCTGCACGGTTGGCTGGATAACGCCGCGAGTTTCCTGCCGATGGCGCCGCTGCTGGCGCACTATCATCTGGTCGCGATGGACATGCCCGGCCACGGCGGCAGCTTCCATTACCCGGAGATGGCGGAGTACACGCCGTTCAGCGCGATGCTGGACATCGCCGCCGCGGCCGATGCGCTGGGTTGGCCGCGTTTTGCGCTGCTCGGCCATTCGATGGGTGGCGCGTTGTCGACGTTGTTCGCCGCTGCCGCGCCCGAACGCGTGGAATCGCTGCATCTGATCGAAGCGTTGGGCCCATTGGCGGCGCCCGAAGTCGGCAGCGGCGAGCGCCTGCGCGATGCCTTGAGCAAACGCCGCGCGCTCGACGCAGGGCGCAAACGCGTGTTTTCGTCGGTCGATATCGCGGTGCAGGCGCGCATGCAAGGCAATATCACCACGCTCGACGAAGCCTCGGCGACCGCGATCGTGCGCCGCGGCGTGCGCCCGGTGGACGGCGGTTACGTGTGGAGCAGCGACGCGCGACTCACGCTGCCCACTGCCGTGCGCATGACCGACGGCCAAATCCACGATTGCCTGCGCGCCATCCAATGCCCGGTGCGGTTGCTGATGGCCGACCCGCATCCACCGTACATTCCGCCGTCGATGATCGAAACCCGCACCGCCTGCGTCCGTGACATCCAAAGCCGCATCCTCCCCGGCAGCCATCATCTGCACATGACACACCCGCGCGACGTCGTCGAAGCGCTCGGCCTGTCATCGCCGTAGCGGCAATGCGAGCGCGCCAAGAGAATATTGTGGGAGCGCCGGAAGGCGCGAACGCTCTTTGAGGCGACAAGAAAATTCGAGGACGATGTCCTTGACCAGCCTTCAGCGGTTGAAAACAGGCGCTCTTACAGAGAAATCGGCTCAACCCATTGTGGGAGCGCCGGCAGGCGCGAACGCTCTTTGAGGTGCCGCAGCGATTCGCTGACGCTATCGCGCCTTCCGGCGCTCCCACAGAGCGATCGACTCAACCCACCAACGCCTGCAGCGTCGCCTTCAGCGCGCGACCCTCTTCGCGAAAATAATGGCGATGCCGTTTCCAATCGGGACAGCGCGCTTCCACTTCGCGCCAGAACCGCGGCGAATGATCGTGATGGATCAAATGGCACAGCTCGTGTACCAACACATATTCGAACGCGTCGGGCGCGCCCAACACCAGCGATAGATCCAGCGCCACCGTGCCGTCGGGCGACAGCGAACCCCACTGCGAACTCATGCGCTTGAACTGCACCCGCCGCGGCGCGCGCGGCAAATCGGGGAGATAACGCGGCAACCAGCGGCCCACATCGGCGCGCGCTTGCGCTTCGTAGAAATCGCGCAGCGCCCGGCGCCATGCCGCATCCGAGCGCTTCTCGGGCAGCGCGCAATGCACGCCATCGTCGTCGCGCCGCAAACGCACGAAACGGCCGCGTTCCCAATGCAGAGGCACCGCTTCGCCGCGTAACGGCAGGGTTTCGGCGATGCCCGGCTCCAGCGCCGCATCGTCCGCGACCGCCAAACGATCCAATTGCGACGACAGCCACGCGCGATGTTCGGCGAGAAAACGATCGCCCGCGACGAGGCTGGCGCGCAACGGCAGCGTCAGGCGCGCACCGCGTTCGCTCACCGACAGTTTGATGCGCTTCGCGCGCGCATCGCGCACGCGCAAGACCTCGACGCTGCGACCGTCGTCCAGCGCGACCGCGATGCGCTCGCGCGTTTGCGCGGGTGCCGCGGCGACGGCATTGGTGCGTTGGAAGAAGCGAAGCGACATGCGGCGGATTATCGCGTGATAAGAGCCGGACGCAAGCGCGGCCGGACATCACGGCAACGTCGTCGCGGCTGACGCCGCTCCCACAGGATGAACGCCATTGCGGGAGCGGCGTCAGCCGCGACCGATGCTCGAACGCCATCATGTGGGAGCGGCGTCAGCCGCGACCGATGTCCGATTCCGAAAAGCATCGCGCCTGCCGGCGCTCCCACAACAGCATCTCTTCTGCAGGAGCGCCGGCAGACGCGATAGCATCAACAACCGATTTGCAGGAATGCCGAATTTCGACACGGCCGAAGGCGGGTCGAAGCGCACCCCAGCCGCCGCATTGTGGGAGCAGCGTCAGCCGCGACGTTTCTCGGAATAGAACATGCACCGTAGCGCTCGCCTTTTCCACAAGGCATCTGCTGTTGTGGGAGCGCCGGCAGGCGCGATGCTTTTCGCGGAATCGAACACGCACCGCAGCGCTCGCTATTTCCACAAGGCATCTGCTGTTGTGGGAGCGCCGGCAGGCGCGATGCTTTTCGCGGAATCGAACACGCACCGCAGCGCTCGCTATTTCCACAAGGCATCTGCTGTTGTGGGAGCGCCGGCAGGCGCGATGCTCTTCGCGGAATCGAACACGCGCCGCAGCGCACACCATTCCCACAGGGCGTCTGCTGTTGTGGGAGCGCCGGCAGGCGCGATGCTTTTCTCGGAATCGAACAAGCGTCGCACCGCCCGCTGCGTCACTCCGCCTTGGACAACTTCAACGCAGGCTCCAGCGTCAAGAACAGCCGCCGCACTTCCGCGCTGAACAAGGCGAAACGCGCGTCCAACTCCGCGCGCAGGTCGTCGCGCTCGGTCGATTCGAGTTGATCCACCGCGCCGTCGAGGAATTTCAGCTTGCGGATCGTCAAATCCTCGCCCAATACGAAACTCACGTGATCGTCCAACATCAGCGCCAAGCGCGTGACTTGCTTGCCCGATTCCAGATGCTTACCGATCTCGTCGCTCTGCAGTTCCTGGCGCTGGCATTTCACGATCGCGCCTTGATCGGTCGGGTCGCGCAGTTCGCATTCGTCGCCCAGCGACAGCCCGTCAGGCAGCGGATCGCCCGCGATCCAACCGGTCAGCACCGAACGCGGCGCCACTTCGGCGTTCAGCGGCAGCGCGGGAAAACTGCCCAGCGCATGACGCACATCGGAGACCACCGCCTCGGCGCTTTTGCGCGATGACGTGTCCACCGCGATGAAGCCGTGCTCGCAATCGATCATCGCGTCGGTGCGGCTCGGCCGCACGAACGCGCGCGGCAGCAATTCATGCACCAAATCCTCTTTCAGCCGCTTGCGCGCGCGACCGCCGAGTTTGCGGCCTTCCTTTTCTTCGATTTCGAGGAGTTTTTTCTGCAACAGGTCGTTGACCACGGCGCTGGGCAGCAGTTTGTCTTCGCTGCCGGCGGCCAACCAGATCGCCTCGCCGATGCGATGCGACAGCGCTTCGCCCTCGCCGCGCCCGAACGGCGAGACGAAGCCGCGCGAGGACAATTCCAAAGCGCCGACCGGTTTGAGCGCGCATTCGACGAGGCCGGCGTCCAGATCGTCGAATTTCAAAGAAGCGGGGAAACGGAAGAACGTGAGATTGCGAAAAAACATGAGTATCCAGCGAAAGAGTGATCGGTCAGCGCCACCAGCGCTGTTCGGAAGGAATTTCCACGTCGGGTGGGCCCGAATGTTTCCATTGCCAAGCTTCTGCGACAGTCAGTTTACGTACGCCGCACATTTCGAGATCGCAGGCGCGAGGCCAACTGCCGTCGATCAATGAGATGCCGGTGATCTCCGCGCCGTCGACGGCGATGCAGAGGCAGGGATGATAAGCGCAGTCTTCGTACAGGTCTCCGGGTTCGATGATTTGCGGCGTGGTGTCGGGTTCATGCTCCGGCATCGGCTGCACCATCGTTCCCCCCCAACCACGCATGCGCATCGGGCATCGCCGCATCGCCGCGTTTGCCCAGCGACAGGAAATCGAACAGCTTCGGGTCGCTCAACTGCGACGGGCGGATATCGCCAAGCGCGCGCGCGATCTGCTCGACGCGCCCGGGCGTTTCGCGCTCCCACGCGTCTAGCATCTTCTTGGTCTGTTTGCGCTGCAGATTCTCCTGCGAGCCGCACAAGTTGCACGGGATGATCGGGAACTTGCGCGCTTCGGCGTAGGCGGCGATATCGTCCTCGCGCACATAGGCCAGCGGGCGGATCACCACATGCTTGCCGTCGTCGCTCAGTAGCTTCGGCGGCATGCCGCTGATCTTCGAGTGGAAAAACAAGTTCATGAAGAACGTGGCCACCAAGTCGTCGCGGTGATGCCCCAGCGCGATCTTGGTGAAGCCTTCCTTCTCGGCATGGGTGTACAGCGCGCCGCGCCGCAGCCGCGAGCACAGCGAGCACATCGTCTTGCCCTCGGGCACCACCCGTGTCACCACCGAGTAAGTGTCTTGTTCGAGGATTTTGTAATCGACGCCGATCGAGGCCAGATACTCCGGCAGCACGTGCTCGGGAAACCCCGGCTGCTTCTGGTCCAGATTCACCGCGGTGATCGAAAACCGCACCGGCGCCTTTTTCTGCAATTGCAGCAGGATGTCCAACAGCGTGTAGCTGTCCTTGCCGCCGGACAGGCAGACCATCACTTTGTCGCCGTCCTCGATCATGCCGAAATCGGCGATCGCGCGGCCCACCTGATGGCGCAGGCGCTTGGCCAGCTTCTGGGCTTCGTGAGCGGCGCGGCGCGAGGCCGGCGGCGCGGGTTCGGACAGGGGCAGGACGGTGCTCATAAGCCGGGCATTTTAGCCTGCCCGGCGCCCGTGACGCTGCCGCGTCGTCGCGCTAAGCTGGCCCCATGACCCACACGCCCGACGCCCCCGAGCAAACGCGCATCGCGCACCGGCTGACCGAACTGCGCCTGGAACACCGCGACCTCGACCTCGCCATCGACCGCCTGCACGAAAACATCGTCGCCGACGAACTGACGATCAAGCGCTTGAAGAAACGCAAGCTGCAGTTGAAGGACACCATCGCGCGGTTGGAGTCGGCGTTGATACCGGATGAGCCGGCGTAGGGTTTCGCTGACTATTATTGAACGAAGCGCTGACGGGTAAAATTGACGTCATTTACAAGAATTGTTTGAGAGAGGGAGAAAAAAGGTGCAACGGAGAGAGATCACGGAAGAGGCTGTGCGAACTGCAATGCAGCTCAGACCTAGGAGAATTTGCCTTGCTTCGACGCATGCGAACGCATTGAAAGAGCAGCCTGGGAACGCGCATGTTGGATTAATCAGTTTTCCTTTCGATGAAACGATCAAATATGTATTTGAAAAAATGACAGGGCTTTCGTTGTTCCCAAGTAAATTTACAGGTTCCTTTCGAAGCATTAGGAGCCAAGAGGAATTGTCGCTTATCAAACAATGGGTTGATTCGATAAAGCCGCATGTGTTTTTAAGGGATACATTGAGTTTGTCTATGGCGTTATCAGAGCACTTTGTTTCAGACGGATCTACAAGATCAATGGTCGGTGAATTGGAATATCAGGCCAAATACCATCAGAATGAACAAGCGATAGCTCAATTGGTCGACATGGTTGTTGAGTTCATTCAAAAAATTCCTGGGTATAAACGAGCTGTCCATATGTGCGCTGTTCCTCCGAGACCAGGAAAAGAGTTCGATCTGCCCGCACTCATTTCTTACAACGCCGCGCTTCGCCTTGAGAAGACAGACATCACGTCCCGGTTGAGATGGAATGGTAAAAAGCCGAGCCTGAAAGAAACGCCTGTAGATCAGAAGTGGCAAAAGCTTACGGAGGTAGGGATGTCGTGCTCAGCTTCGATTGCCGGCCCAGTCGTGCTGATTGACGACCTTTATCAGTCAGGCATCACCATGCAATATGTGGCTTCCATGCTAATAAATTCAGGTGCGCCAGCTGTATACGGCCTAAGTATTGTGAAGTCGAGAAATGATGCGGACAACGTATGAGCGCAATGCATGCAAAGCTCAAAAATTTTCTAGAAGCCGCGTCGGGTAAAAGTGCGGGAGAGAATCTTTATGAGAGCCAAGCTCAAATTGAAATTCAATCCGAGAAACTCTCTAAGGCCGGCATTTCCTTGGTTACTATCGGGGACAATAGTTACCCTGGCCAGCTCAAAAGAGTCCTTGGCAACAAGGCTCCAAAATACTTATTTTATAAAGGGAATATTAGTCTTGCAGACATGCCCCAGCTTGGTTTTTGCGGCTCCAGAAAAGCCAGCCAGAGAGGGTTGGATGTTTGCACTGAGATTGTAAAGGAAACTGTTGAGATACACGCTGGGGTTACTGCCGGGTATGCCGCAGGAATAGATCAGTGCGCTCACGCAACAGCATTAGATCTAAAAGGGCACACAATAGCTGTTTTAGCAGAAGGGATAATGAATTTCACGATTCGTGAGATTCTGCGTGACAAGTGGGATTGGGATAAGGCGTTGGTCGTTAGTGAATTCCTGCCCGATGCTAGGTGGACTGTCGGTAGGGCTATGCAGAGAAATCGCACAATAATAGGCCTGAGTCGTGCACTTGTTGTTATTGAGGCAGGTGAGAAGGGTGGGACTTTTGAGGCGGGAAAAGCCGCTTTAGGCCTTGGACATCCAGTTTTTGCTCCAATGTATTCTGAAGATTCTGGTGTTGGCACTGGGAACAAGATTCTTGTCGAGCGTGGTGCTGTGCCCTTAATGAGAAGCCGACATACGGGATTGCCGAAAATCCAGAAAATACGAGAACTATTGAGTAGTGCCTCGTAAGTTGAAACTGGGCAAAGAAAACCTCAACAAGTTCGCCAAACGCTGAAGAACTGTTTGAACCGCTTCATCGAAGGTTTTGAGGTGACGACATTTCTACGTGCACCACGAACCCTTCCATATCAGGTTTCCCTGTGCACACAGCACACCCGCGTGCCGGCTGATACACGATCGGCCTATCCGCCCAACGACACTTCCGTCAGCGTGATCGCGAAAAATTCCACCTTGCCGCAACCGGGGCCGGAGCAGGCGTAGACGTCGAAGGATTCGCGGTTGATCAACAGTTCGCCGATGTTGCCGTAGATCAGGCCCGGCAGGCGGCTGCCTTCCTGGAAGCGCATGCGGCCGAGGGTGCGCATGGGGGCGCCGCAGCGCAGGCAGGCGATTTCGCGCGGTTCGGCTTCGCCTTCGTCCACCATGAGCGAGTCGTCGCGGACGAACCCAGGGTCTTTCGGGGCGCCGTCGATCTTCGCGCCGCAGTTCCAGCAAACGCCGAAATCCGAATCGTTGTCTTCGCCGCAGCTCGCGCAATTCCAGATCGCCATCGGCCATGCCCCCAGGTGGTGCGTATCAGCTTAGCCGTTGCGTGGCGCCAAGGCCGCGAAGCGCGGTGCGGACGCGATCCGATCCGGAATGCCGATCGCACAATCGACTCGCGCATCGCATCGGCGCGCTGCGCCGCGCGAGTCGCCGGGGGCTTACTGCTGCATCGCAACAGAAATCCTATTCACCCGCAGCGGCGGGGCGACGGGCTATGCTGCGGCACCGCTGATTGGGGGATCGTCCATGCTGCCGATGCAACAACGCCTGTCGTTGCCGTTCTTGATGCTGCTCAGTCTGCCGTCCACGGCGATGGGGTTCGCGCTGGCGGTGCAGATTTCGGCCTTGAGTTGGTTGCTCTCGACGAAATACGGGCTGGAGATCCACGACATCGGCTTGGTGTGGGCCGCGGGGCCGCTGGCCGGCATTCTGGGTCAGGTCATCATCGGCATCATCAGCGACAACATCTGGTTCTGGGGCGGTCGGCGACGGCCGTTCATTCTGGTCGGCGGCGTGCTGACCGCGCTGATGCTGTTGGCGCTGCCGTCGATCGGCGCGATCGACAAGGCGCTGGGGTTCGACGCCATTCTCGGCGTGGCTATTACCGTGGCGATGGCGCTCGATCTCTCGATCAACATCAGCTTCAATCCCACGCGCTCGATCATTTCCGACGTGACGCCCGAAGGGCCGGCGCGCACCGCGGGCTACACCTGGATGCAGACGGTCTCCGGCACGTTCGGCGTGCTGGCGTACGCGATCGGCGCGGTGTGGGGCAATATCGCGTTGATTTATTTCGGCGCGGGTTTGGTGGTGTTGTTCTCGATCGTGCCGGCGCTGTTGGTGGAAGAGCCGCGCGCCTTGCCGCACACCGAGATCGGCGCGCCGACCGAAAAACTCTCCGCGGCGACCGTGTTGCTGTTGATGCGGCCGCTGTGGGCGTTCGCGGTGTATGCGTTGATCGCGATGGGCTTGAAGATCGCCGGTTACAAAACCCACAGCCTGTGGTTGGAGGCGGTGTTCGGCGTGTTGACGTTGGTGTTGATCGCGCATGCGTTGACCGAAAAGCAGACGCTCGACGGCCGCGAAGACATCGGCGGTTTCCGCAAAGTGTTGGCGGCGCATGCGATCAGTTGGTTCGGCATGCAAAGCCTGTTCGTGTACATGATCGGGTTCGTGCAGCAGCGGTTTCCGAATTTGAATGCCGACGACACCGGCAAACTCATGTCCTTCAGCTTTCTCGCGTTGAACGCGGTGGCGGCGTTGGCGCCGGCGTTGGTGTTGAATCCGTTGGCGCAGCGCTTCCGCGAAGTGCGCGTGCATGCGGCGAGTTTGGCGACGATGGCGTTGGGGTTCGGCGTGGTCTATCTGTTCGGCCACAGCGCGACGATGGTGTACGTCGGCATGGCGGTGATGGGCTTGGGTTGGGGCGCGATCGTCAGTCTGCCGTTCGCGGTGTTCTCGCAAAGCGTGTCGCCCGCGCGCATCGGCCTGTACATGGGCGTGTTCAATCTCAGCGTGGTGCTGCCGCAGTTGGCGGTGAGCTTGGGCGTGGGCTATCTGCTCTCGCAGCTCGAAAATAAAGCGCTGGTGTTCGTCATCGGCGGCGCGTGCATGGCGCTGTCGGCGCTGGCGTGGTTGGCGGTGAAGCAGGGCGTGCGCGGCACTGCCGTGGCGGGGCCGAAGGCGACGCACTGACGCGTGTCGCTCGTGCGTTTATCGCCTGGATTTCGCGCATTTCGCGGATGAATTCGCGCCATGACTGCGCGAATGTGAACCGGATTTGAGATTTGGCCGCGATGCGTGCGGCGAGTCGATGTTTTCGCGTCCGAAACGTCGCCAAGCCAGACGACGGCCGCTACACTTCGCGCCTCGAATCGCCGTCGTCGATTGACGACGCGCGTACAGCGTTCAGGGGATCGCCATCATGTTCTTTTCGCCGTTGCGGCAGCGTTGGGTTGCGCGCGTGTTTTCGGTGTTGGTGTTGCTTTGCGCGGCGTTCGCCGCAGGGTCGGTTTGCGCGGGGACGCGCTCGTACGGCGGCGACCCGGCGCTGGATCTGGGCGAATACCATGCCTGCGGGTTGATGGAAGACGGCCAGCCGGCGTGCTGGGGCTCGAATCCAGGTGCGGCGCCGCGCGAGCCGTTCGCCAAAATCAGTGTGGGTTTCGACCACGCTTGCGCCCTGCGCGGTAACGGCCAGATCGCGTGTTGGGGCGCGGCGGCCAGCACCGCCACCCCGCCGCCGCCAGGCGCGTACGTCGCGGTCAGCGCGGGCAACGCCGACAGTTGCGCGATTCGCGGCGATGGCGCGATCCGCTGCTGGGGCGGCGAATTGAGCGTCAACGCGCCGACGACCGGCGCTTTCGTGGATATCGGCGTGGGTAACGGCCGCGCCTGCGCGGTGCGCGGCGACGGCACGCTGCAGTGCTGGCAAGCGCCGGGTTTCGCCGGCTTCGGCGCCGCGCCCGGCGGCCGTTTTCTGGCCGTGAGCGTGGGCACCAGCCACGCCTGCGCCTTGCGCAGCGACGGCAAAATCCAGTGTTGGGGCTCCAACGCGCAGGGACAGACGGCGGCGCCCAGCGCGCCGAACTTCGTCGCGGTGGCGTCGGGTCATCAACACGCCTGCGGCATCAAAGAAGACGGTGGCATTGCCTGTTGGGGCGCGAACCCGTCCGGGCAGTTGAACGCGCCGGCCGGCAAATTCGTCGCGATTTCCGCCGGCCGTCTGCACACCTGCGCGCGTAACGACGAAGCGGTGGTGCGCTGCTGGGGCGGCACCGGCACCAACGGCGAATTGAACGTGCCGTACTACGACTTCCAAAAACTGGCGGTCGGGCCGGATCAGGCCTGCGCGCTGGTGTATCTGGGCGACATCGCCTGCACCGGTGCGACGACGGCGCTGACGCCGCCGATCGGCCGCTACAACCGCGTCAGCTTCGGCACGAACACGACCTGCGCCCTGGGCGTGGACGGCCGGCCGACGTGTTGGGGCGTGTCGCTCGGGACGCCGCCGGACGAGCCGTTGACCGCGATCAGCGTCGGCGCCGCGCACGTGTGCGGCATTCGCGTCGACGGCAACGCGGTGTGCTGGGGCGATAACGCCTCGGGCCAGGCGACGCCGGAGCCGGGCGAGTACATGGCGATCGCCAGCGGCGACACCTTCACCTGCGCGCAACGCACCGACACCGGCATCGTCTGCTGGGGCCAGGGCGCGGCGGTGGACGATGCGCCGGAGGGCGCGTTCGCGAGTTTGAGCGCGCACGGCGGCAACGCCTGCGTGCTCGGAAACGCAGGCAACGTGCAGTGCTGGGGCGCCGATGCGGCGACGCTGCAACCGCCGGCCGAGATGACGTTCTCGTACATCGCCGTCGGTGCGCATCACGTTTGCGGCATTCGCCAGAGCGGCGCGGTCGCGCTGCAGTGCTGGGGCGACAACGCGCACGGCCAGTTGCAGCCGCCCACCGGCACCGGTTATTACCGCATCGCTGCCTACGGCGACAGCACCTGCGCGAATAATTTGGCCGGCATGGCGTGTTGGGGCGCGTTGAGTTCGACGCTTCCGAGCACATCGCTGCGCATGGCGCCGCTGGAGATCGCCGCGGGCGATGCGCACACCTGCACCGTGCGCGGGCAACGCGGCGTGCGTTGCTGGGGCGACGACACGTTGGGACAACGCGCGGTGCCGCGTCATCGCGCGCAATCGATCAGCGCGAACGCCGACCACACCTGCACGCAACGCGCAGGCGAAGGCGCGCGGTGTTGGGGCGACAATCTGCACGATGGCTCGACGCCGCCGACCACGCCGCTGCGTGCGTTGGACATCGGTCAATTCAACGGCTGCGGCGTCGGCGCGACCGGCGCAGCGACCTGCTGGGGTTGGAACGTCAACGCCCAAAGCACGCTGCCGACCGATCTGTTCCGCAGCGTGGCGACCGGTTTGAACCACAGTTGCGGCGTGCGCGACGACGGCACGCTGGCGTGTTGGGGCTACAACGCCGACGGCCAAGCGACGCCGCCTGCGGGCACCTACGCGGCAGTGGACGTGGGCGAGCGGCATAGCTGCGCGATCGCCGAAACCGGCGTACCGACGTGTTGGGGTTTGAACACCGAAGGCCAAACGACGCCACCGGATCTGGGCGGCGCGACGTATCGCGCCTTGGCCTCGGGCACGTTCCATAACTGCGGGATTCTGAGCAACGGCGGGATCGCGTGCTGGGGCCGTAACGCGAACGGCCAATCGACGCCGCCGGAGGAAGGGCAGTACGTGTCGATCGCGGCGGGCACAGCGCACACGTGCGCGATTCGCGACGACGGCGGCCGCGTGTGCTGGGGTGCGAACGAAAGCGGGCAGGCGCCGCAGCCGACCATCGGGCCGGCGGTGTTGCCGACATTGACCAACGGCGAATACGCGCAGATCGATTTCACCATGACCGCGAGCGGCGGTTACGTCGCGCCGAACCCGAAGTTCTATTTCCTCGGCGGCGACTATCCGCCGTACAACTTGGAATTCAACGAGTACGGCCAACTGCTCGGCGTCCCGCAGTACGACCCGGGCGTGTACACCTTCACGATCGAAGCGCGCGACGAGAACGGAGTGGTCGCGAAGCGCGACGTGCAGCTCACGGTCGTGAACCCGCCGGACACCACGTCGCCGCAGATCGTGCCGAGGTATAACGGCTTCGACTTCTACACGCCCTGGTACAACACCGACGTCGAATTGACGTGGCAGGTGACCGACGCCGAGTCGTCCGTCAGCGCGACCAGCGGTTGCGAGACCGTCACGGTGACGACGGATACCGACGGCACCGACTTCACCTGCACCGCCACCAGCGAAGGCGGCACCGCCACGCAAACGGTGACGATCCGTCGCGACACCGTGCCGCCGGATACGCGACTCGATCAAGCGCCGCCGGCCGAAAGCTGGGGCAGCGGCGGCTACTACAGCGAAACGCTCGCGTTCTCCGCCGTCGGCACGGACCTGTCGGGCGTCGACGCATTCGAATGCGGTGGGTCGACGGGGAGCTATCACGCTTGCGCATCGCCCTTCCCGATGACCTTCCTGACGCTCGATACGACGTACACCATGTACATTCGCGCCAAAGACCGCGCCGGCAACGTCGACCCGACGCCAGCGATCGCGACGTGGATCCGCCGCCGCGACACCACGCCGCCGGTCATCACGCCGACGTACGCGGGCACATTGGGCGACAACGGTTGGTACGTGAGCGATGCGGATCTGACCTGGACCGTCGAAGACCCGCATACGCCGATCGTCTCCAGCGCAGGCTGCCAAGCGCTGCATGTCGTCGCCGATACCACGGGCATCGCCAGTCAGTGCAACGCGCGCAGCGGCGGCGGCGAAACCTGGAACTACGGCTCGATCAAACGCGACGTGACGCCGCCGACGGTCTCGTCGTCGTTGAGCGCGGCGCCGAACGCGGCGGGTTGGCATCGCCAGAACGTCACGGTGTCCTACGCCTGCGTCGAAGCCACCTCCGGGTTGACGGCGTTGTGTCCTGCGACCGATATCGTTTCGCAAGACGGTGCGGGCATCGTCGTGGCCGGCAAGACCGTTCGCGACAACGCCGGCCATACGGGTACGTCCAACGCGGTGACGATCAACCTCGACAAGACCGTACCGTTGGTGTCGACCGAGCCGCGCACGCCCGCGAACGCGTTCGGGTGGTATCGCGACGATGTCACGATCGATTTCACCTGCGTCGAGACATTGTCGGGTCTGACAGCGCCGTGCCCGGCGCCGTACACCTTCACCCAGCAAGGCCGCGACCTGACGTACGTAGTGCCGGTCAGCGACATCGCCGGCAACCAAACGATCGGTGGCCGTTCGTTGTCGATCGACCGCACCGTGCCGACGATTTCGGCGTTCGCGATGACTCCGCCGAATGCGGCGGGGTGGTATCGGAGCAATGTGGACGTGCTGTATTCCTGCAGCGATGCGCTGTCGGGCATCCGCGTGTGCCCGGTCGTGCAAACGTTGACGCAGGAAGGTGCCGCGGTGTCGTCCACCACGCAAACGACCACGGACTACGCCAACAACGTCAGCGCGCCGAGCAACGTGGTGACGGTGAAGATCGACAAGACCGCGCCGACGTTGAACGTGACGATGCCACCGGCGACGGTGTTGTTGAACGCGACGCACGACTTCCAACTCAACGCGACCGACGCGCTGTCGGGGATCGCCTCGCAAAGCTGCGGCGCGCTCAACACCGCCACCGTTGGCGCGCGCACGGTGACGTGCGTCGCGACCGACCGCGCAGGGAATCAGACCTCGCGCAGCGCGACCTACAAAGTGGTGTACGGCTACGCCGCGTTGTCGGCGCCGCTGAGCAATCCGACCCAGGTGTACGTGGTGGCGGCGCCGCGTTCGGTGCCGTTCGAGTGGCGGTTGTTCGACGCGAACGGCGCGGCGGTGACGAATGCGACGCTGACGCAGACGACGGTCACGGACGTGGCATGCCCCGACACGGGGGTGAGCTTGCCGACGCCGCCTGCGGGCGAGACGAACAGCTTCGTGCATTTGGGCGCGGGTGCGTACCGTCGGAACTGGTGGATCAACTACACGGCAACGGGCTGCGTGCGTTTGGAAGTGACGTTGAACGACGGCAGCGTGCGCAACGCGATCGTGCGGATCGTGCCGAAGACGATGCGGACGGGCGGGAATTACCCGTCGTCGCGTCCGCCGGTACCGACGAGCAACGCCTCGCCGTCGCGGCCGGTGCAGACGGCGCCGACGACGCAACCGACGACAGCGCCGACGACGCGCCATCGCGGCGCAGTGAACCCGCGCCGGCCGGATCTGCAGAAACGCAAGAAGAAGTGAAGCGGCGTCGCGCGTTTTCGGCGCGTCGTTGCCGTGGGTGGTTTCATCGAATCGTTCGCCCGGCGTCGCCGAATGCGCCGCGCCATCGTTTTAAGAGAGGTCGTGATGAGTCAGTCGTTCGTGCGGTCGTTTCGGTCGCGTTTTAACGCCGTGGTGTTCGGCGGTGCGCTGTTGTCGTGCGCCGCGTTCCTATCGTTCGCGGTGCAGGCCGCCGCGCCCGAGGCCGCGGTCGATGCCGGCGAATATCGCAGTTGCGCGTTGCGCGAAGACGCGACGCTGATGTGTTGGGGCGACGTGAATTACGGCGACTACGAGCCGCCGACCGGCCGTTACGTCGCGGTGAGCGTCGGTTTCGATCATGCGTGCGCGCTGCGGCCCGGCGGGCAAGCGATCTGCTGGGGCAATGCCGGTTCGATCGCCACGCCGCCGCCTGCGGGTTCGTATCTCGCGATCGATGCGGGCAACGCCGAAACGTGCGCGGTGCGCACCGATGGCCAATTGCGCTGCTGGGGCGGCGTCTTGGCCGAGGCCGCGCCGACGACCGGCCGCTATCTCGATGTCGCCTTGTACAACGGCCGTGCCTGCGCGATCCGCAGCGACGGCGCATTGCAATGTTGGCAAGCCGCGGGTGTGGCGAGTTTGGGCGCGACGCCGAGCGGGCGCTTTCTCGATGTCGGGCTCGGGCAAAGCCATGCCTGCGCGCTGCGCAGCGACGGCCAAGCGCTGTGTTGGGGATCGAACGCGCAAGGCCAAACCGCGGTGCCTGCCGCAACGACGTTCGTCGCCTTGGGCGTGGGCTATCAACACAATTGCGGTGTGCGCGAGAACGGCACGCTGGCGTGTTGGGGCGCGAACCCTTCGGGACAGTTGACCGTGCCGACCGGGCGTTACACCGCGTTGACCGTCGGCCGCGGTCATGCCTGCGCACGCGACGAAGAAGGCGCGATTCGCTGCTGGGGCGACGATGGCCCGGGCAAGGGCGCGACGGTCGTGCCCGGCACCGGTTTCAACCAAGTGTTCGCCGGCCCCAGCTTCGGCTGCGGACTCACCTTCGGTTACGACCTCGGCTGCGTCGGCCCGACCACCGCGATGACGCCGCCGGTCCGCCGTTATTTGGATTTGAGTTTCGGCGCGAACGCCGCCTGCGGCGTGTTGCTCGATGGTCACATCGAGTGCTGGGGGCAGTCGTTGGGCGCACCGCCGCCGAACGAGCGGCTGCAATACGTCGCCGTCGGCGGCGCGCACGCGTGCGGTATTCGCATCAGCGACCACACCGCGGTGTGTTGGGGCGACAACAGCGACGGCCAGGCGACGCCGCCGGCCGATGCCTTCAGCGCCATCGTCAGCGGCGATCGCTTCAGTTGCGGCATCAAGGACAACAACAGCGGTCGCGTGGTGTGTTGGGGCCAGGGCGCTGCGGTGACCGACGTTCCGGCGAATCAGTACTTCTACAGCATCGATGCTGACGGCGCGAACGTCTGCGGTTACGCCGGAGGTTCCAGCAAGTTCTGCTGGGGCGCCGATGCCGCCGCGTTGCAGCCGCCGAATGGCGTGCTGAACATCCTCACGGTCGGCGCGCGGCATGCGTGCGCGATTCAGTACAACACCGGCAGCCGAATCGTCTGCTGGGGCGACAACAGCCAAGGCCAGTTGCAAGCGCCGACGGACGGCGGGTACTACAAACTCGACGCCTACGGCGACATGACCTGCGCATACAACAACGCAGGGATGACGTGTTGGGGCGCGCAAACGCTGTCGCGCGGCAATCCGGGTTTTCGTATGGCGCCGGTCGCCATCGCTGCTGGCGACGCGCATAGCTGCACCGTACGCGGCGACCGCGGCGTCGGCTGTTGGGGCGATAACGCATTCGCGCAGAAAAACGCGCCGGTGCATCGCGCGCAATCGATCAGCGCGAACGCGGACCACACCTGCACGCAACGCGCAGGCGAAGGCGCGCGGTGCTGGGGCGACAATCTGCACGACGGCTCGACGCCGCCGACCACGCCGCTGCGTGCGTTGGACATCGGTCAATTCAACGGCTGCGGCGTCGGCGCGACCGGCGCCGCAACGTGCTGGGGTTGGAACGTCAACGCCCAAAGCACGCCGCCGACCGATCTGTTCCGCAGCGTGGCGACCGGTTTGAACCACAGTTGCGGCGTGCGCGACGACGGCACGCTGGCGTGTTGGGGCTACAACGCCGACGGCCAAGCGACGCCGCCTGCGGGCACCTACGCGGCAGTGGACGTGGGCGAGCGGCATAGCTGCGCGATCGCCGAAACCGGCGTACCGACGTGTTGGGGTTTGAACACCGAAGGCCAAACGACGCCACCGGATCTGGGCGGCGCGACGTATCGCGCCTTGGCCTCGGGCGCGTTCCATAACTGCGGGATTCTGAGCAACGGCGGAATCGCGTGCTGGGGCCGTAACGCGAACGGCCAATCGACGCCGCCGGAGGAAGGGCAGTACGTGTCGATCGCGGCGGGCACAGCGCACACGTGCGCGATTCGCGACGACGGCGGTCGGGTGTGTTGGGGCGCGAACGAAAGCGGGCAGGCGCCGCAGCCGACGTTGAGTCCCGCGACGTTGCCGACGATCCGCAACGGGCAGCCGCTCGCGATCGACTTCCGACTCGACGGCAACGGCGGTTACGTGCCCTCGGGCACCACCATCCGCATCGTCAGCGGCAAAATCCCGTACGGCACGTATTTGAACGCGGCGGGCCAAGTGCGCGGCACGCCCGCGGACATCCTCGGCGACTACACGCTGACGATGGAGGCGACCGACGAGAACGGTTTCGTCGCCACGCGCGCGTACGCGTACACGCTGCTGCGCGCGTTGGATACGACGCCGCCCTACGTCGAGCCTCAAGTCGGCGGCGAAACCGCCACCCGTGAGTGGTACAGCGGTAATTTCACGTTGACTTGGCGCGTGGTGGAACCGGAAACCACCGCGACCCTCAGCGGCTGCGGCCCGCGCACGTTCGCGCAGGATGCCGACCGCATCTCGATCACCTGTACCGCGACCAGCGAAGGCGGCACCAACGCGCGCACGATTCTGATGGGCCGCGATTCGGTGCCGCCGGACACGTCGTTCACGCAAACGCCGCCCGCGATCGTCTACAGCAACGATTACTACACCACCGTCGATTTCGCCTTCGCTTCGCCGGGCGACGATCGTTCGGGAGTCGCGGGTTTCGAGTGCAGTTTCGGCCACGCCGGCAGCGCGCCGACGAGCTTCTTCCCCTGCGCATCGCCCTACACCACGATACAGATGACCGCGAGCGAAGCGCCTTACGCGCTGTATGTGCGCGCCGTCGACGCCGCGGGCAATGCGGATCCCACGCCGGTGGCGCACACGTGGATCATCCGTCGCGACAATACCTCCGCGGTCGTCACGCCGATCGTCGTCGGCATGCTTGGCGACAACAATTGGTACGTCAGCGACGTGTCGCTGAGTTGGTCGATCGTGGATCCGGAGAGTCCGGTGTCGATTATCGAAGGTTGCGATCCACGCGAAATCACGGCCGACACCACCGGCACGGGTATTTTCTGCCGCGTTCGCAGCTTGCCCGGCGAAGCGGTGGGCTATGCCTACATCAAGCGCGATGCGGTGGCGCCGACGGTGACGGCCTCGACGACCGCCGTCGCCAATGCCGCCGGTTGGCATCGCCAAAACGTGACGGTCGCGTACGCCTGCGCGGATGCCACATCGGGCCTGACCGCTTTCTGCCCGGGGCAGGAAACGTTGTCGCAGGAAGGCCGCGACATATCGACGACGGTCAAAACGATGCGCGATTACGCCGGCAACGTCGGCACATCCAACGTCATCACGATCAACCTGGACAAGACCAGGCCGTTGGTGTCGACCGAGCCGCGCACGCCCATGAACGCGTACGGCTGGCATCGCGACGACGTGACGATCGACTTCACCTGTTTCGAGACGCTGTCTGGACTCAGCGCGCCATGCCCGGCGCCGTACACCTTCACCGGGGAAGGCCGCGACCTGTCGTATCAAGTCCCGGTCAGCGACAACGCCGGCAACCAGGTGTTGGCCGGACGTCTGTTGTCGATCGACCGCACCGCGCCGACGATCGTGGCCTCCGCGACCGGCGCGCCGAACGCCGCGGGCTGGTACCGCACCAACGTCGGCGTGGCGTTCGCCTGCAACGACGCGCTGTCGGGCATCCGCGTGTGCCCCTTTGCGCAGACCCTGAGCCAGGAGGGCGACGCGGTGTCGTCCACCGCGCAAACGACGGTGGACTACGCCGACAATCTCAGTGCACCGAGCAACGTGGTGACGGTGAAGATCGACAAGACCGCGCCGACGTTGAACGTCGCGATGCCGCCGGCGACGGTGTTGTTGAACGCGACGCACGACTTCCAACTCAACGCGACCGACGCGCTGTCGGGGATCGCCTCGCAAAGCTGCGGCGCGCTCAACACCGCCAGCCCCGGCACGCGCACGGTGACGTGCGTCGCGACCGACCGCGCCGGGAACCAGACCTCGCGGTCGGCGACGTACAAAGTGGTGTACGGCTACGCGGCGCTGTCGGCGCCGTTGAGCAATCCGACCCAGGTGTACGTGGTGGCGGCGCCGCGTTCGGTGCCGTTCGAATGGCGGTTGTTCGACGCGAACGGCGCGGCGGTGACGAATGCGACGTTGACGCAGACGACGGCCACGGACGTGGCATGCCCCGACACGGGGGTGAGCTTGCCGACGCCGCCTGCGGGCGAGACGAACAGCTTCGTGCATTTGGGCGCGGGTGCGTACCGTCGGAACTGGTGGATCAACTACACGACAACGGGCTGCGTGCGTTTGGAAGTGACGTTGAACGACGGCAGCGTGCGCAACGCGATCGTGCGGATCGTGCCGAAGACGATGCGGACGGGCGGGAATTACCCGTCGTCGCGTCCGCCGGTGCCGACGAGCAACGCCTCGCCGTCGCGGCCGGTGCAGACGGCACCGACGACACAACCGACGACAGCGCCGACGACGCGCAACCGAGGCGCGGTGAACCCGCGCCGGCCGGATCTGCAGAAGCGTAAGAAGAAGTGAACCGTCCGAGCGCGGCGTGCGAACGCCGCGCTCGGGCATGCGCCCGAAGACGCAAACGCCGCGGTTACGCGCCCGGCACGTAATCCAGCGGCGATTCCGGGCCTAACGGCGCGCCGGTGAAATACCAGAGCACGAGCAACGCGGTCCAGATCAGCCCCAGCGCGATCGAGTAAGGCACCATCAATGCGATCAGCGTGCCCAGACCTGCTTTCGGGCGATATTTCTGGAACACCGCGAGGATGATCAGCAGATAGGAATTGAGCGGGGTGACGATGTTCACCACCGAGTCGCCGATGCGATAGGCGGCCGTCGTCAATTCCGGGCTCATGCCCACGATCATGAACATCGGAATGAAAATCGGCGCCAGCACGCCGAATTTGCTGAGCATGCCGCTCATCGCGAAATCGCCGAAGACCACGACGAGGACGAAGGCGACGATCAGCAGCGGAATGGGCAAATCGGCGTCGAACAGCAGCGTGCCGCCGGCATACGCCAACATGCGGTCCAGGCCGCTGTAGCCCATGTAGGCGACGAACTGCGCCAGGAAGAACAGCATCACCAGCACCGGCACGATACTGCGGATGCCGTGATTGAGCGCGTCGGCCAAATCCTGCTGATTGCGCAGCGCGCCGTTGAGTACGCCGAAGACCACGCCGGGCAACAGAAACAGCATGAAGATCATCGGCACGATCACGTGCGACCAGCGCGGACCGGGCGATTCGGCGAGCCGTGGCGCGCCGTCGGCGACGATCTGGAACGGCTCCTTCGCCAGCACCGTCGTGCCTTCTTCGAGTTCCACGCCCGCGGGCATCAAGCTCACCGCCTGCTGAGTCAACACGCGGCCGTTGGGCAACGTCGGTTGGCCATCGCCGTTGAGCGGCATGCCGGGAACGAAGATCAGCGCCGCCAACAGCGCGATGCCGGCGAACATCGCCGCCAACGCCCCGCGCAGAGCGCGGCGTTCGCGCGGCGCGAGCGCCATCTGTTGCGCGGTGCCGTCGCCCGCGGACTGCATGTCGTCGGGATGCTGCCGATGCAGACGCGGCTCGACGATGCGATCGGTGACGAACCATCCGCCCAACATCACCGTGAACGCCGAGGCGACCTTGAAGTAATAGTTGTGCAGGATCGACACGGTGTAGCTGGGGTCGATCACCCGCGCCGCATCCTGCGCGAAGCCGGTGAGCACGCCGTCGCTGCCGTTGGGGAAAAACCCGGCGCCGAAACCGCCGGCGACGCCCGCGAACGCCGCGGCCATGCCTGCGACCGGATGCCGACCCATCGCCAGAAACAGCGCCGCCGCCAGCGGCGGCAGAATGATGTAGCCGGCGTCGGACGCGATCGACGAGGTCGCGCCGATCAGCACCACCGCTGGCGTCAGCAGCCGCCGCGGCGTCAGCAGCGCCAAGGCCCGCATCAGCGCGCTGAAGAATCCGAATTTTTCCGCCAACCCGATCCCCAGCATCGCGGTGAAGATCAGCGGCAGCGCTGGCATCTGCGCGAAGTTGCGTAGCGCCGAGGACAGCATCCAATAGATGCCGTCGGCGGTGAGCAGCGATTGCGGCGCGATCGGTGCGCCGCTGTCGACCAGTTCGACCACGGGCCGGCCCTTGGCGTCGAGCTTGGGCGTCTGCGCGACGCTGCCGTCGGCGGCGGTCGTCGCGACCATCGTCACCGTCGGTTTGACCGGTTGCACCTGCCAGTCGAGCGCCGACCCCACCGCCGATAGCGCCACGACGAAGGCGGCGAGCAAGGCGAACAACAGCGCCGGCTCCGGGAGTTTGTTGCCGACGAATTCGATCCAATCGAGGACCGAGCGGCGGCGCGAAGGCGCCGGTTCCGGGAGGGCTTCTTGCATACGGGAGGCGACGCGGATGGAGGCCCGGCGACGCTAGCACACGCGAGGTGAACGCTCGTCGGACGGCGCGTGGGCTCAGCTCGAGGGCGATTCCGTGTCCGACTCCGGTTTCGCCGCTTCCGGGCTGACCTTCTCGATGGTGTGGCGCAATTCGCGACCGAGAATCGTCTTCGCGTCTTTCGCCCAAATCTCCAGGCGATGGTCGTAGACGAGTTTCGCGTTCTCGTCGGCCCACACGAGTTTGAGTTCGCGCAGTTTCTGGATGAAGCTGCGGAACAGGCTTTTGTCGAAGAATTCCGGTGCGGCCGGCGCGTACAGCAGGCTCAAGCGCTGCGCGGCGAGATGGCACAAGCTTTCGAGTTCGGCCGCCCCCAGCGCGCCCGGGCCGTTCTTGGCCAGCACCGAGATCGCGATGTAATAGCGCTCGAACGCTTGCTGCAGCGGGTGGCCGATCGCGCGCAGGCGGAACACTTCGTCGGATTGCCCCGCGTTGCGGGCGAGGATGCCGTCGTCGTCGTCGCTGACTTGCTGCAGCAGGCCTTCGCGAACGAACACTTGGATCGTGCGTTCCAGATGTTGCGCGAAGCCGTCGTCGTCCCACGGCAAGAACAATTCCGTCTGCAGGAACGGATACAGCGAACGGCCGAGCCGCATCAGCGTCGCCCGGCTCATGCGTCGGTTGTGCAGGAAGCAACAGGCGATCCATGCGCTGGCGGTGAACAGATGCAGCACGTTGTTGCGGTAATAGCTCAGCAGCACCGCGCCGTCGCCGTCCACTTGCAGCACGTCGCCCAGCGGATGCGAAACGCGTTGCAGCACGCCGATGTCCTCGCCATGGGCCACGATCTCCGCCGGCGTGTGCGGGGTGACGGTGACGCGGTCGGAATACGGCACTTCGGCAAGCAAAATTTTCGACAGCGCGATTTGCGCGAGCAGGTCCGCTTCGCCGATCGCATGTTTCGGCGTGGACAGCACCGCCAGCGCCAGCAGATTGATCGGATTGACGTCGGCGGCGCGGTTGATATTGATCTGGACGCGATCGGCTAAGGTGTCGATGACGTTCGATAACCACTGCGGCTTGTCTTCGTCCGGCAGCGGCTGGCCGTCCCAATCCGGCGCGCGTTCGGCGAGCAGATCGTTCAACCGGATCGGCTCGCCGAAATTCACCACCACTTGACCGAAGTTGCTGCGCAGCACTTTCGGAATGCTCCACAGCAATTGCCAGATCGATTCCTTCGGCTTGGCCTTGCCCGACAGCTCGTCCAGATAGCTGTTGCCCTCCATCAGCTTTTCGTAGCCGATGTAGACCGGCTGGAACAGCACCGGTCGCGTCGGTTGACGCAGGAAGGCGCGAATGGTCATCGCCAACATGCCGCCTTTGGGCTGCAGCAGGCGCCCGGTGCGCGAACGCCCGCCCTCGATGAAGTATTCGATCGAGAAGCCGCCCGCGACCAACTGCGCCACGTATTCGGAGAACACCGCCGAGTACAGCGCGTTGCCGCGGAAACTGCGGCGCAGGAAAAACGCGCCGCCTTTGCGCAGCACCGTGCCGATCACCGGCAGATTCAGATTGATGCCCGCAGCGATATGCGGCGGCACGATGCCTCTGTTGTAGAGCAGATAACTCAACAACAGATAATCCATATGGCTGCGGTGGCTGGGCACGTACACCACTTCGTGGCCCGGCGCCGCTTCCTTGAGCTTATCCAGGTGATGCACCAGCACGCCGCGGTAGATGCGGTTCCACACCGTCGTCAGCAGGAACGACGCCGAACGCACCAGCGGCGGCGAGTAGTCGGCGGCGATTTCGTAGGCGTAGGCGTGCGCTTTTTTCCAGGCGTCCTCTTCCTTGATGGATTCGCGGCGCGCGGTGTCGGCCATCGCCTGCCGCACCGGTTCGGCCGCCAGCACTTTGTCGATCAGCAAGCGGCGAGTGGACAGATCCGGGCCGATCACCGCTTCGCGGATGCGGTTGAAGTGCGTGCGCAGCACCCGCGAGAGTTTGCGCACCGTGCGTTCGGGCGGCAGGCCTTCGTCCAAGACGCCGCGCACCGAGACCGGCGCGGCGAATTTCACCGTGGTGTCGCGGCCGTTGAGCAGAATCGCCAGCACGCGGCGGAAACGGCCGACGATGGTCCAGTTCTCGGAGAACAGCACCGAAAACCAACCGCTTTGCCGTTCGGGCGCGCGGCCGACGAAGATCGAGACCGGAATCAGACGTACATCCAAGGCCGGATCGGCGCGATGCGCGTCCAACAACCGCGCCAGCGATTCCGAATGCGATTTCGTCGGTGCCGGCGCTTTGCCCGCGGCGAGGTCCGCCGCCATGTTCAGCGCGTTGTTCGCGCTGCGGCGCGACAGCGCGACGTAAGCGCGTTTGCGACCCAGCGGGTCGCCGGCCACCGGCAACGGCCGCAGCGGCGAAGGCAGACCGGCGTTGCGGCAGGCGCGATCCAGAATCAGCGCATTCGATAGCCCGTAGCGCTCTAAGACGTAACAGACCGGGCGCGGATCGTTGGCTACACCGTCGGGCAGCGATTCGATGCGCAGCTCGATCCACGGCTCGATCAGCTTGCCGAGCAGGCCCGACCACCACGGGCGTCGGCCGCGCGGCACGGGCGCGGCCGGCGTGGCGGCGACGGGCGTCGCGGCCATGGGCAATTCGGTTTGTTCTGGAGCGGAATCTCGTACTGGAGCGGAATTGGCAGCGGGTTCGAGTGCGGGTTGGGGCATCTCGTCGCTGGGCGCCGGCGCGGCGCTATCGTTCGTGTGCGCGGCATCGTGCGAGATCTCCGCGACCGGCGGATCGGTCGGGATCGTATCGGCCGACGTCGCATCGATCGCTGACGCTTCGGCGTCGGCGGTGGAGATCGTTTCGACTTCGGCGGGTGCCTCGATCGATGTCGTGGTCGTCGCGGGTGGCGTCGTGTCGTCTGCCGTGGCGGCGGGCGCCTCGGCGGCGGCCTCGTCGGTCGGCGGCGGGTTCGCGTCGGCGGGCGCGGCGCCCTCGAACAGCGGCAAAGTCGGTTGGGTCGGCATGGTCGCCGTCATTATGACGAAGTCGGCGCGGTCGTTTTCGGTGCCGCGGTGTTCGGCGATGCCGGCAATGGGTCGGTCGTCGGCGCGGGTTCCGGGGCGGCGGGTAGTTCGGCCGGCGCGGCCGCTTCGCGGGCGTGACGCAGATGATCGCGCAGGTACCAACGCCCGCCCACCCGCTGCAGCGCGATCACCGTGTCGATACGCCGATTCCCCAGCGGATAGCGCAGGCGCACGCGGGCGGTGTCGTCGGCCTGCGATTCCACGGTGACGGTCAATTGCTCGAAACTGCGGTCCAAATCCAGGCCGTATTGCCCCAGCGCCGTCTTCAGGCTGCCGAACACCGGCCCCAGACGCCGCAGACTGTCTTCCATCCCGAAACGCTGGAAATCCTCCGGCTTGGCCAGGCCGCTGCGTCGCGCGGCGGCGGTGAGCTGAGCGATGCTGCGCCGCGCCCGCTGCGGGTCGCCGAGCTTGGCGGTTTTGCCCCATTCGCTGAGCGCGCCGATCAATTGCGTGTAGTGCGCGCGTTCGTCCTCGCTGAACCCGGGATCCTTCTGCACGAACTTCGTCCCGAACAGCCCCAGCGTCGCCGCTGCCGAGTGGATATCGCGGTTGGCGTTGGCGAATTGGCGGTCGAAGGCGCGGCGCAGCGTCGTCTCGGATTTGGGCGCGGCCAAGGCCTGCAGCATCGTCGGTGCGCGTTCGCCGAACGGCAATTCGTCCAGGGGCCAGCGGCTGCGGTTCTCGCGCCAGGCCTGCTGCAAGGGCGCTTGCAGTTCCGGCGGTGCGGCGGCGTGCGCGAAAGCGTTGAGGTCGTTCGCGCGCAAATGCGCCGCCAACAACAACACCGCGGCCGCCGGTTCCGCAGCCGCGCCGGTATCGGCGGGACGATCTTGCCCGCAGCCGCCGACGAACAACGCCGGCAGCAACAGCAGATAGCCGCAAAGAGCGGATCGAGCGCGCATGGTCCCCTTCGAAGCGCGGGCCGGTCTCGGCCCTCGGCCGGCGCGTGGTTCGCCCACGTCCGGCCGGCCATCTTGGCCGGGGGCGGCCCCAGCGGCAAGGCCATGTCGCGTGATCGCGGGCAAGAAAAAAGGAGGCGCAAGGCCTCCTTGAAGCCGGCTTGCGCCGGAGAGCTACGGTTGTGGCATGGCTCCGGCAAGCCGGATGGCGGGCAGGATAGCGCCGCCTCAGAATTAACGCAATACTTCAACTAACCGCATCTAAGTGCATGATTATAAAAAAAATATAATTAACGATCTGCGGTGTCCAATGCCTCGCGCTTTCGCGCCCGCCGGGACTCCAGAGGTTCGGCCCAGGCGTTGTTGAACAGCGCCGGCTCCCACGACCCGTAACTCGGGTTGGGCAGCACCCACCAGCGTTCGCCGAACCAGGCGGCATGGCGGTCGTACAGCGCCGCGCGGTCTTGCGGGGTGTTGGCGACGATTTGGGCGAAGTCGCCGAGCTGATCGCCGAACTGCATCAGGATGCGATAACGACGACCCGCGAGTTCCCGTCGGCAGCGCTTTTCCGAGCCTTCCTGTTCGCAGTCCTCCACGAAGGTGCCGAGCCCCAGGAACACGCTGTCGTCTTTCACCGGCAAGCCCACCGCGCGCAAGTTCTCCAGGGTCGGCGCGCCCAAATGTTCGGCCCGGTTGGAGATGTAGAGCATCGTCACCCCGCGAGCGTTCGCGTAACGCGCGAATTCCAGCGCGCCCGGCACCGGCCGCGCCTTCTTTTCCTGCACCCAGGCATCCCAACTGACTTCGTCGTACTGTGCGCCGTCGCGGACCAGCCGCGCTTGGTACGGCGAGTTATCGAGGACGGTTTCGTCGATATCGACGATCACCGCGGGCGGCAGTCCGCGCGCGGGGACGGTGCGTTCGTCCGCGGCCAACGCATCCCAAGTCGGGTCCTTCAAGGCCTCGTCCAGCCGCGACATCGCACCGCGATACACGCTCTCGCTCACGCCGCGATATTCCACCGCGCGCTGCATCCACAAGGTGGCATTGAGATTGTCGTTGGCGGGCATGGCGTCCGCGCTCGCGACGACGGGCGTCTCCGCAGGCATCGGTGTGGGCGTCGGTGCGGAGGTGTCGGCGAGCGTGCGGCAACCGGCCATCGTCAACAACGCGGGCGCGAGCGCGAGCAGCAAAAGGGAACGACGCATAAGCACTCCGTGAAACGATCGGAAAAAAGGTCGAAAAATAACGTCGGCAGTGTAGCCGACCGGGATTACAACACCCCCGCGATCGTCCCGATCGCGAACGCGAACAGCAATACGGCGACGAGCCGCTGCACGCCGGCCATCGTGGTTTTCTTCAGCAGCTTATTGCCGACGAAGGCGCCGACGAAGGCCGAGAGCGTGGCCACCAGCAGCATCGTCGCGTCGAGCCGCGCGACATCCCGCATCAGCGCGGTCGAATACTGCGACAAGCGCGAGACGTCGATCAGCACCGCGATCGCCGCGCCGGTGGCCACGTACGCATGTTTATCCAAACCCGCGCGCACCAGAAACGCGCTGCGCAACGCGCCTTGCATGCCCGCCAGCCCGCCGAAAAACCCGCTGAGCGCGCCGCCCAGCGGAATCCAGCGCGCGTCGAATTCCATATCGCGCAGCTTCGGCACCAATTCCACCAAGGCGAAGAACAGCAACAACCCGCCGATCGCCAATTTCAACGGCAGAATTTCGAACCGCCGGCCGAACGCCGAATACGCGTACAGCGCCGGCCATGCGCCCAAACGCGACAACAGCCACGCGCCGACGAACGCGGCGATCATCGCCGGTAGCGCGAAGCGCAGCAGCGTGTGGCGCTCGATATGCCGATGCGTCAGCGCGACCTTGAACAGACCGTTCGCGCCGTGGACCACCGCGGTCGCCGCCACCGCCAGCGGCAACGGCATGAACAGCGCGAACGCCGGCAGCAATAAAGTGCCCAGGCCGAAGCCGGAAAAGAACGTCAGCAGCGATGCCGCCAATGCGATGACGCCGACGACCAACCAACTCACGATCGATGCGTCCACGACCGGCGCCGCTCAGTTTTCCAGCAGCGCTTTGATCGCCGCGAAACCGACGCTGGCGCGCTCCTGTTTGCGCGCGGCGTCGGCGACCGGATCGGCGCCGTCGCGCTGCAGTTCGGCGCTGGGCAATTCGTCGAGAAAGCGGCTGGGCGTCAATCGTAGTTTCGTTCCCCAACGCTGCGCCTCGCGCGCGTGCGAGAGCCACAACTGTTCCTTCGCGCGGGTAATGCCCACGTACAGCAATCGGCGTTCCTCGTCGAGCCGCCCTTCTTCCAGGCTGGCCTCGTGCGGCAGCGAACCGTCTTCCATGCCGATGATGAACACGTAGCGGAATTCCAAGCCTTTCGCCGCATGCAGACTCATCAACCGCACTTGGTTGCCCGGGTCGCCTTTGTCGGCGTGGCTCAGCAGCGCCAGGGACGCCGCCAATTCGCCGGGGCCGGCGCCGCGCGCACCGTCGAACCAATCGGCCAACTCGTCCAGATTGCCGCGACGCAATTGGAACAGTTGCTCGCTCTTGCATTGCGCGCGCAGCGCGGCGATCAAACCCGAACGCTCGTTGAGCGAACGCACCAGCTCCGACGGCGGAAGCCGCTTCGCGTCGTTGCGCAACTCGCGGACCAGATCGACGAAGCCGTTCAACGCGTTCGCCGCGCGCGGCTGCAGTTGCTTGAGCAACGTCACCGACTCGGCGGCGCGCGCCAACGGCATGTGCGCCTGTTGCGCCAACTCGCCGAGTTTCGCCAGCGTGGTGACGCCGACCTCGCGCTTGGGCGACTGCACCGCGCGCAGAAACGCCGCGTCGTCCTCGGGGTTGGCGATCAACCGCAGCCATGCCAACGCATCCTTGACTTCGCCGCGATCCAAAAACGCGGTGCCGCCGCTGAGGTGGTAGGGAATCCGCAGCAGTTGCAGCGCTTTTTCCAGCGGCCGCGATTGATGATTGCCGCGGAACAGAATGCAGAACTCGTGCCACGGCGCTTGCCGCGACGCGTTGATGAATTGGATTTCGCTGGCGATGCGCTCGGCTTCGTGATCGTCGTCGCGGCATTCGAGGATGCGGATGCGCTCGCCGTCGGCTTGATCGCTCCACAGTTTCTTCGGGTGTTCGTGCGGATTATTCGCGATCAACGCATTCGCCGCGCGCAGCACGCGATTGCTGCAACGATAATTCTGTTCCAGCTTGACGATGCGCAGTGCCGGGTAGTCCTTGCCCAACTGCGACAGATTTTCCGGGTTCGCGCCGCGCCACGCGTAGATGCTCTGGTCGTCGTCGCCCACGCAGGTGAAATCGCCGCGGTCGCTGGCCAGACCTTTCAGGAACCGATACTGCGCATCGTTGGTGTCCTGGCACTCGTCCACCAGCAAATAGCCGATGCGTTCGCGCCAGCCCAGTCGGCATTCCGCGTCGCTTTCCAGCAGCGTCACCGGTAGGCGGATCAGATCGTCGAAATCCACCGCGTTGAACGCCGCCAAGCGCTTTTGATATTTGGCGTAGAGAACCGCCGCCTCGCGTTCGCGTGGCGCGATCGCCGCGTCCGCCGCTTGCTCCGGCGACAACCCGGCGTTTTTCGCGCGCGAAATCAAGCCCTGCATCGCCTGCACCGCATCGGGTTTGGCCCCGGGCATCAAATCCTTCAACTGCGCCAGCGAATCGTCGCTGTCGAACACCGAAAACCCGCGCTTGAGCCCCAGTTTCGCGTGTTCGATCTGCACCAAGCGCAAGCCCAGCGCGTGGAACGTGCAGATCGTCAAACCTTCGGCCGCGTCGCCCTTGATGCGACGCGCGACGCGCTCTCGCATTTCCTTCGCGGCTTTGTTGGTGAAGGTGATGGCGGCGATGCGTTTGGCCGGAAAGCGCCGCGATTGGATCAAATGCGCGATCTTCTCCACGATCACGCGGGTTTTGCCGCTGCCCGCGCCGGCCAAGACCAGCAGCGGGCCGTCGGCGTGCAGCACCGCTTCGCGTTGGGGTTGATTGAGACCATGCATGGAAAAAGACGGAATGACCAAAGTCCTGTAGGCCATCAGTTTACCCGTCTTGGCGCGTCCGATCCGCTAACGTACGCATCCATCGCACGCAGCACACGCTCGCCCCCACATCGGCAAGGATTCCGCAACCACCATGGCCCGTACGCATCGCCCCGTTTCTGGTTTCACGACGACGCTGCTCGCGCTAGCGCTCGCCACGTCCTTCGCGGCGGTGTGCGCCGAGCGCGGCGCGAGCGAGCCGACCGACGATCCGATGCTGGCGACCGCCGGGTTTCTCGAACATCACCAAGACATCAAGTACCGGTTGATGGGCTTGGACGCCTACGAAAAGCGCGATTTCGACAGCGCGCTGCGCTTCTTCCGCCGCGCCGGTTTCTACGCCGATAAACCCGCGCAGGGCATGGTGGCGGAGATGTACTGGAAGGGCGAGGGCGTCGCCCGCGACCCGGCGCTCGCGTACGCGTGGATGGATTTGGCCGCCGAGCGCGGGTATCGCGGCTTTTTGCTGCTGCGCGAAACGTATTGGAACGCATTGAGCGCCGCCGAACGCGAGCGCGCCGTCGCCGAAGGCCAAGCGCTGTACGCGCAGTTCGGCGACGCCGCGGCGAAACCACGCTACGAACACAAGTTGCGCATCGGCCGTCGCGAAATGACCGGTAGCCGCACCGGCTTCGATCGTGGCGTGCGCATCGAAATTCCCGGCCCGGCCGGCGAGCAAGCGATCGAAGGCAGCAAGTATTACGACGAGCGCTATTGGAACGCCGAAAAATACTGGGCCTGGCAAGACCGGCAATGGGTGAAGCCGAAGATCGGCAAAGTCCGAATCGGCGAGTTGGAAACCACGTCGATCGAATCCACCGATTCGCGCATCCCGAAAACCGCGCCGCAAGTCGATGCGCAAGAACCCACGGTGCCGCAGCCGCAGTGACGCTTCGCTCGCGTCGCCGCAGAACCGCGCACCGCTCACCCCGTAACGCACTCCCCCCTCGTTCCTTCTCTTTTGGAGAACACCATGAATACCAGGATATCCGCTCTCGTCGTCGCGATCGTCTGCGCGCTGGCCGCGCCTGCGCAGGCGTCGGCAGCGATGCCCGACACGCTGTCGATCGAAGATGCCGAACAGGCGAAGGCCGGCGTCGATACCGACGCCAAGGCCATGGACGAATACGACCAGTTGGCGAAAATGGCGGCCAACCATCCCAACGAGCTGCACCGCATCTTCGCCGCGAAAGCCGCAGCGAACGGCGATTGGAACGACGCCGCCAAACACTTCCGCAAAGCCGCGCGCTACGCCGATAAATACTCGCAGCACCGCCTCAGCATGCTGTATTGGCACGGCGTCGGCGTCGGCAAAGATGTGGTCGAAGCCTACGTCTGGGCCGACATCGCCGCCGAGCGCGGCTACCCGCAATTCCTCGCCATCCGCGAAAAAATGTGGGCGGCGTTGACGCCCGAACAGCAGGCCGCGGTGCCCGCGCGCGGCGACGCGCTGTACAAGGAATTCGGCGACCCGGCCGCCAAGCCGCGTTTCGCCGCCGCGCTGGCGAAAGGCAAAAACAAAGTCACCGGTTCGCGCACCGGTTTCGCGAACCATTTGGCCATCGTCACCCGTGGCACCGGCATCAGCCTGTTCGGCGACGGCGGCGGCGTGAACTTGGAACGCATGTACGAAGCGTCGCGCACCAATCCCAAGAAATACTGGGAGTTCGAGGATTACGCCTGGAAGAACGTGACCGTCACCGTCGGCGATTTCCAATCGACCTCGAAACAGCCGGCCGCGCCCGCGAAGAACGAAGAACCCGCGAAGACGCCCTGATCGTCGGATCGAGCGATCGAGGGTGACGTTCGGACACCATCGAACGCGACTCTCGGCAGGATTGGGGCGAGATCCAGGCGACATTGAGGCGACATTGCGCCTGCTTCGCTGCGATGCGGGCGCGAAGGCGCCCTAGTTTCAAACGAACCCCCAAACGATGCGGGGGTTCCAACGATGTCGTCATCGCGCGCTTGCGCCGGTCGGCGGAAGACGGGGACAATTCCCCTCCTTTCCGCCCTCCGGCGCCACGCCGGCCCGACCGGACGCATGGCCAAGCTCTATTTCTATTATTCGGCGATGAACGCCGGCAAGACCACGACTTTGCTGCAGTCGGCGCATAACTATCGCGAACGCGGAATGCGCGTGCTGCTGTTCACGCCGGCCTTGGATTTTCGCGACGGCAGCGGCGTGGTGGCGTCGCGCATCGGGCTGCGCGCGGAAGGCGAAGCGTTTTCGCGCACCGACGATCTCGAAGTCTGGGTGCGCGCCGACATCGCCAAGCATGGCAAAGTCGATTGCGTCTTGGTGGATGAGGCGCAGTTCCTGACCAAGCCGCAGGTGTGGCAACTCAGCGAAGTGGTGGATGCGTTGCGCATCCCGGTGCTGTGCTACGGCTTGCGCACCGATTTCCGCGGCGAGTTGTTCGAGGGCAGCCAATACTTGTTGGCCTGGGCCGACGAGATGGCCGAGATCAAAACCATTTGCCACAGCGGCAAGAAAGCGACGATGACCGTGCGCGTGGACGACAACGGTTTCGCGGTGCAGGACGGCCCGCAGGTGGAGATCGGCGGCAACGAACGCTACGTGTCGGTCAGTCGCGCCGAGTTCAAGAAAGTGATGCGCGGCGAAGGCCGCATCGAACCAATGCAGACGCCGCTGCCGTTGGGTTGAGGTTGGCGGTCTTTTATATCGACCGTGTCCGAAGATCGGTTTATGCCATCAAGCTGATTCGCTAAGGTCAAGGGCTTTCGCGCTCGCGCGCGACCTACTTTTCTTTGCTCGTGCAAAGAAAAGTAGGCAAAAGAAAGCACTTTTCCCCGACACAGCAATCTAAACACGTAATTGCTTCCGGGATTTTTCGATTCGCCATCCTTGGCGAATCGAAAAACGACGGGCGTCCTGCCCGCCGCCCGATGGGTCTGGATTCAATCTTGCTGTTTACCGCTATGCAAGGTCAAAAGCAGCAAGAGCTAATTCAAGGAAAACCCTAACTTCCGTCCCGCAACGACGGAAAATCCTCGCGCGCGTCGTAAAAGCGATCGATATCGATGCCCTCGACGACCGCGTTCTCGCCCACCGCGACCGGTTTGGGCATCTCCGGGCATGGCGCGCGGATGCATTGCACGGGCTGCATGTGGCCGCCGACGCGGTATAGCGGCGTGCCGCCGTCGGTTTCGGCGATCACGATGTACTCGTCGGCCGGCAATCCCGCGATGCGGTAATGGCCTTGATCGCGTCGCGTGTCGATGCAGACGCGCTTGGCCTCGCTCGGCGCGCCGCTGCCGATCGCGCAGATGCGCATCGGCGGGATCGCGTGCGCGGGGTGCGCGATGCGGCCTTCGATCGCGCCGCCCGCGGGCTTCGCGGACGCGTCGCGGGTTTCCGAACGCACGCAGCCGCTGCAAGCGAGCCACGCGATCGCGGCGATGGCATAGACGAACGGTGCGCGGACGGTGGTCATGGGGAACTCCGAGTGTCGGTCGGTTCGATGATAGCGGGGCGCATTCGGCGACGGCATCTTCGCGTGCTTTCGGCGGCTCGGCCGCGGTCGATCGGCTCTCGGGTTATCTGCAGTCGGCGCGCAGACGTTCGAACTGACGCCGCACCGAGCCGCCCTGCGGCATCGCGTCGTCGACTTTCGTTTCCAACGCGTCGAGCGTCTCCAAGGCCTTCGTCGCCAGCAGCGTTTCGGGCTCGCCCTCGCGTTCGTTCGGCGCCGATCGCGTTGCCGATCGGCACCGCGTTGCGGCGACCGCCGCCGCCGCCAGCCACGCGATCTTGCGCAACTCCGGGTCGCCCTGCGGCAATGCCGCCAAGCCGTCCAATCGGGCCAGCACCGCGTTCGTTCGCGCGACAGCCGCATCCGCGGCGGCGGCATCGGACGATGGGTCGTTGTCGGCCGTGTCGTTCGCGGCCGTCGCGACGCGCCGCAGATCGAATAAGGCCAGCGACAACGTCGCACGATAGCTGTTGGGGTGCGTGCCGTCGTAGCCATCGTGGGTCAGCCGCACCGCTTGTTGCAGTCGCGCGCGCGCCTGCGCGTCCTGTCCTAACGCGGCCAGGGATTCGCCGATCAGACGCGCCGTATCGCCGATTAGCGCGTGGTTCTTGCCGACCCGCGCGATCCGCAGACGCTCGACTTCGCGCAGTAGCGACAGCGCCGCTTGGTCGCGCCCGGCTTCCTGCAGCACCATCGCTTTGTTGAACAGGATGTTTTGGTAATACTCGTCTTCCGGCGTTTTGCGCAGCGTCGCCAGCGCACGGTCGAGCAGCGTCAGCGCGGCTTCGGTGTCCCCGCGCTCGAAAGCGATGATGCCCAGGCTGTTGTCGTCGCGCGCCACTTTGGCGTGACGCTCGCCCAGTCGCGCGACTAAGCGTGCGCGGGTCTGCTTGAACGCCGCCTCGGCTTCGTCCAACCGTCCTTGGTCCACCAAAATCGCCGCGAATTGACGGCGCGCGTCGATCGCGTCGGGATGGTCCTCGCCGCGCAGCTCCAGCGCGAGCGATAGCGCGTCGTAGCAATCGCGTTCGGCGATCGCCAAATGCCCCGCGCGGCGCTCCAACGCGCACAAATTACGCTGCAGCTCGATCGCCAGCGGGTGGCGATTGCCGACGCTGGCCTCCAATTGCGCCAGTGCGTTACGGTAGCCGCGCAAAGCGCCGGTCAAGTCGTTCTCGTCGCGATCGAGCGCGGCCAAGTCGCCCAGGTTCTCGACCACACCGGCGATGTCGTCGAGCGTGTTGCGTCGAATCTCCAACGAGCGTTGGAACAGCACCCGCGCCTGCCGCGATTCTTTGTCCGCCTCGCTGCGACAGCGGCCCAGTTCGGAATAGAACGCCGCCGCATGCACCGGCAATTGCCCTTGCAGTCGGCGCACCTCCGCTTCCATCGGCGCCATGTGCGCGACGCATGCCTGCGCTTGCCCGAGCTGTCGCTGCGCGCGGCCCAAGTCCGACGACGACGCCAAGCGCAAACTGTAAGGCGCGTCTTCCAAGGGTTCGATCAACGTCGCCTGCAGTTTCAACAAACGTTCGGCGTCCTGGTAATCGCCCAAACTCAGACGCAGTTTCGCCAGCACGCCGAACAATTCTGCGCGCGTCAACGGCTGCGCCGACAATTCGCGATTGGCGCGCTGCTCGCCTGCGCGCAGCAGCTCGCGTACGTCCAGCGGGCCGGTGGACGTGCCCCCGGTTTGCTCGAACAAACCGGTCACGAAATTCTGCAGCGCCTGCGCGCGGTTCGCTTCTTTCTTCGCTTGCTCCGCCTGCCAGGTCACCAAGCCCAACGCGGAGGTCAGCACCGACAGGATCAACGCCGCGGTCGCCAACACCCAGCGGTGGCGATGCACGAATTTGTGGCTGCGGTAGGCCAGGCTCTGCGGCCGCGCCAGCACCGGTTTGCCTTCGAGATAGCGATAGAGATCCAGCGCGAACGCTTCGACCGAGGCGTAACGTTGCTCCGGCCGCTTCGACAGCGCCTTGAGCACGATGTTGTCCAGATCGCCGCCGATTTCCCGCGCGCGTCGGCGCAAAGACTGCTTGCGCGACGGGTCGCTGTCGGCTTCGCGCTGCAGGTTCATCGACGGCTTCTGCGGATCGGTCAGCAGAATCGCCTCTTCCCACGCCGCGTCGCTTTGGCGACTGAGGCGATAGGGTTTGGTCTCGGCCAGCAACTCGTACAGGACCACGCCCAGCGAATACACGTCGGTCATGGTGGTGACCGGCTCGCCGCGGATCTGTTCCGGCGCGGCGTAGTGCAAGGTGAAGGCGCGCACTTCGGTGCGCGTGCTGTCGCGCCCGGGTTCCGGGCCGTCGAGCAGTTTGGCGATGCCGAAATCCAGCAGCCGCACTTCGTCCAGCGGCGTGACCAGGATGTTGGACGGTTTGAGATCGCGATGCACGATCAAGTTCGCGTGCGCGTGGCTCACCGCTTCGCACACTTGCAGGAACAGACGCACGCGTTCTTCGGTGTCCAGGTCGCGGCTGCGGCACCAATCGGTGATCGCCTCGCCCTCGACGTATTCCAGCGCGAGATACGGTTGGTTATCGACGCTGATGCCCGCGTCGAGCAGGCTCGCGATATGCGGGTGGCCCAGTCGCGCCAGAATTTGGCGCTCGCGATTGAAGCGCTGGCGCAGGTTCGGGTCGGCCAAACCCGGGCGCAGCAGTTTCAGCGCGACCCGGCGTTGGTACAGCCCGTCGGCGCGCCGCGCCAGCCACACCTGCCCCATCCCGCCTTCGCCCAGCATCCTTTCCAGCTTGTACGGGCCGATCATCGTCTCGGGTTTCGCCGACGGCGGCGGCGTGACCAGCGGCTCGCTCAGGAAATCCTGATGCTCGTCTTCCAGCGTGAGCAGTTTTTCCAGCTCGTCGGCCAGTTCGGCGTCGTCTTCGCGCAGTTCGACCAGCCGTGCGGTGCGCTCGGCGGCGTTGAGTTCGATCAGGGCGTCGAGCAACGGCGAGAGCCGCTGCCAGCGTTCGGCGTCCATCGGGTCAGTCTGTCGGGGGCGCTCGGGTGGGAGCGCGGATGATCAAAGTACCATCGAACCGAATGGGCGCTAAGCGCAGCGGCTCAGCGACCGTCCGGCTCGCCCAGCGAGGCCAGCAGGAACATGCGCGCCTTCTGCCAGTCGCGGCGGATGCTGCGTTCGGAGCGTTTCAACAGATCGGCGATCTCTTGCTCCGACAGGCCGGCGAAGTAGCGCAGCTCCACGATCTGCGCGAGCTTGATGTCCACCTGCGCCAATTTGGTGAGCGCCGTGTCCAGGCCCAGCAGGTCTTCGTCCAGGCGCAGACCGCCCTCGACGTCGTCCGGCAGTTCGGTCACGCGGTGCAGATCGCCGCCGCGTTTTTGCGCCAACCGTTGACGGGCGTAATCCACCACCACGCTGCGCATCGCCGAGGCCGCGTACGCGAAGAAATGCGCGCGATCGTCGAACTGCACGTCGCGGCGACCGATCAGCTTGAGATAAGCCTCGTGGACCAGGGCGGTGGCGTCCAACGTCTGCCCGTACTGGCCGGCGAGTTGGCGTCGCGCCATCGCGTGCAGTTCGTTGTACAGCGTAGCCAGCACGCGATCCAAGGCTTGCCGATCGCCATCGCGCGCAGCGTCGAGCCATTGGGTGATCGCGGGTTCGGACGGTTCGGTCATGGGCGCCTCGTAAGCCGCGACTATACCGCGAATGCCCCCGCGCCCGGCACTGCCGCTGGCCGCCGTCTCACTTCTGGCAGTGCCCGCACCACACCGTCGCGCGCTGCGCCAGCATCGCCTGCTTCAACGGCCGGCCGCAGCGTGGGCAGGGCTCGCCGCCGCGCCCGTAGGCCGACAGTTCCTGCTCGAAATACCCCGGCGCGCCGTCGGGACTGAGGAAATCGCGCAGCGTGGTGCCGCCGCGTTCGATCGCATAGCGCAGGATCGCGCGCACCGCATCGGCGATCGCGCCGTAGCGCTCGCGCGAGACCTTGCCCGCCGCGCGCAGCGGCGACACGCCGGCCATGAACAACGCTTCCGCCGCGTAAATATTGCCCACACCCACCACGATCTTCTGATCCATCAAAAACGCTTTCACCGGCGCGCTGCGCCCGCGGCTGCGTTCGTACAGGTAATCCCCACTGAACGCCGCGCCGTCGAAGCGCGCGTCGCCCTCCGCCGCATCCGCCGGGTCCACGAGCGGCTCCGGCCCCAGATCGCGCAACAGTTCGTGCGTCTCGCCCGGCGCCTGCCACAACAAGCAGCCGAACCGGCGCGGGTCGTTGAAGCGCAGCACGCGTGGACCGCCTTCGCGCGCGTGCGCATCGACAATTTTCTCCCTCCCCCGCGCGCGGGGGAGGGTTGGGGTAGGGGAATCGCTGGCCGACTCGATCGACAGATCCACATGATCGTGCGTCTGCACCGGCGTGTCCGCCGGCAACACCCGCATGCTGCCGGACATGCCCAAATGCCAAATCGCCGTGCCCGCATCGGTGTCCATCAACAGATACTTCGCCCGCCGCCGCACCGCCTCGATTCGCCGCCCCGGCAACAACGTGCGGATTTCGTTCGGAATCGGCCAACGCAAATCTTCGCGACGCAGCGTCACCGCAAGCACGCGCCGCCCTTCCAGATGCGGCGCCAACCCGCGACGCGTGGTTTCGACTTCGGGGAGTTCGGGCATGGGGGTGGATCGCCAGGGATTGCCGGCATGATACTGCGCGACGGTAACCGCTCGGGCCCGGATACGGCATGACAACGACGATGTTTCCCGTGTGTTTGAAAAGCCGAGGCGCCGAACATTGGTTCGCATGGCGATCGGTCCAAGATCCGGAGGGCGCCATTGCGCGAAGCGACGAGCGTCCGCTCGTGTCGTCGTCGTTGTCCGCCTTGAGCGCACGCTGGCGCGAAACGCATCAGGAGATCGCGATCGACCACGAAACGTTGACGATCGATCTCGACGCGCTCATCGCGAATCTTCGCGATGGTTTGGCGATGGATTCCGAAGCGCTGCTCAACGCATTGAATATGCTCGACGATGTCGCGCACGCTTGTCGTGCGACGGGTCGCCCAGAGACATTCGGCTGCATCGTGTCGCACGGGAAGCTCTACGACATTGTGTTTTCGCGAACGCGCGTGGCCCGTCTCGTTCAGGTACCGTTTGAGCCGACGTCCGCGGCGGATCGGCCAAGGCTCGTCGAGTGGTTGGAGGCCGGCGCCGAGATGGTGCGTGAGACAGCGATGCCGCAAGCCTTGTAGCAAGTAGAGTGGAGTAAGCGCAGGCCCACGATCGCAGAGTTTCAGTCGCGCTAGACCCCTAGACTTGCCTTGATTCCCACCGAACAAATCGCAAAGAATTCGTCCCCGATGATTGCTTGCGACAGGGGCTGGATGACGATGGTGGGCCTGGGGCCTAAGGTCTCCCCACTTTTTCTCGACGCTTTTGCTCAGGCCACGCTCCAACCCCGCAAGCGATCTGCACCATTTGCGGTGGCCACCATCGGCGTCGCAACCATTCCAACCCTCGGCGCTGATCGCTGTATCGATGGCGGTGGCTCTGTTGCGTCGTCATCGGATCAATCGTCACGCCGACTGCCCTGATCGCCTTCGCCAGCAGCCATGCCGCAAAAGCGGCCATCGTGTGAAGCA
>Ga0209174_10000018_pt1 | contig 136280 bp, 121 predicted proteins | sample JI91814BDNA_FD_187505 | JGI IMG/M metagenome (GOLD analysis project Ga0209174, IMG submission 187505) | Wastewater effluent complex algal communities from Wisconsin, to seasonally profile nutrient transformation and Carbon sequestration -... | ecosystem: Engineered > WWTP > Effluent > Algae...
ATAATAGAATTAGTAGGGATTCTGACCAGGGTCACTTTTTTTATAAAAATTCCCATTATATTTTCAATACATTATTTGGAAAAATTAAAGAAAAAATAAAAGATATAAATAATCGAGACTCAATCATAATTATTCCAGATCATTTAACTTATTATATTCCGTTTAATGCACTTGTAGTTGGAGAGCATACTATTAATAAAAAAATTGTTAAAAAGTATTTAGTAGAGGAATCTTTTAATATAGTTCTTTCTCCTTCTTCATTAATTTGGAATGGACTATTTACTGAGAGAATGTCTGAAACAGAAAAAAAGTTTTCAAAATTTCTACTTTCATTTGTAGATTCCGTATACTCTAATTCAAACGTATCTTTTACCAAACAAGTTAAAGAGAGTAATACAATTTCGGAAGAAGAAAAAAATATTTTAGAGCTAAAAGATTTTCAAATTAAATGCAAGGATGCCTTAGAAAATCTTTATATTAAACCTAAAGGTAATTCCAAAATAAACTTAGAAACAACTTTTTACGATAAATTAAAATCCAATCCAAATGAAATAAACAAATTATGGAAGAACAAAGATATTAAAGAATACAAAACAATTTTATTCTTTGCACATGCATTAAGATTAAGTAGAGATGATATTCCTGTAATTGCATTAAGTTCAAGATTAAATGTTCAAAGAAACTTGGACTTCCAAAAAACATTAGAAGAGTATGAAAAGAATGAATTGAATAAAAAGGAAATGGATAAATTGGGAATACTTGCCTGGACAGATATACTTCGCTATGAGTTTAAAAACTCACTTGTAATTCTTGCCGGTTGTTCAACTCATACAATAGGAACAAATCTGTTCGGGGATATGCCAAGTTTACCAAATGCATTTCTTATATCCGGTAGCAGCAATATTCTATCAACTCTTTGGAATACTGACGCATCAAGAACCACAGAAATCATAGGTTTGCTTTTGAAAGATTTAAAAAATCAAGATTTGGTAAATGATAAATCTACAGATACAAACAATGAACGGAAGTCTGAGAACTACTCAAAACATGTTCAAAATATTCAACAGCAATTTATTAATGCAGGGGAGCCTGCAAGAGATTGGGCTCCCTTTGTAATTTATGGTTTGGGACAATAGAATATTTCCCATTATCTAGCAAAGGAAACTTATCATGAACCAAGACTTACAATTCGACCAACTAGTAACATTATCCGACAGAACCATACAAAAAATTTTGATGGAGACTGACAGTAATGATTTAGCTCTATCGCTTAACGCTTCTTCGGACGAACTGCATGAGAAAATATTTCGAAATATGACTGATAATGCAATCCCTCTCATAAAAGAATTAATAGAAAATCTAAGCAAATCTCCGCTCGAAGAAATCGTTGCCAGTCAAGAGAGAATACTTGCCATTTGGCGGAGTCTCGAAGAAGCAGCTGAGATAGAAAGGGAATAAGGAATCGGTCAAATAAGAATCTAGATTTGTATCAAAATAGAATATTTTTATTTTTGGTCGGAAAAATAAATTCTCTCAATTGTTATTAAAAATAGAGGCTGACAATGTTAACCAAAAAATTTCTAATTATAATCATCCTTTTCTTTCTAATGATAATCTTATCTGCAATGGATAAATCAAATCCAAAGCATACTTTACTTAACAAAAACTCCGGGACCGTTGAATACAGAAACTAATAAAAAAAAGAATTGTATTTATAGATTCTACCGATTTTTTAGAGCGTATTTATGAAATACAGAATAATACTAATTATCCTCTTTATTGGAATATTTTCTTTAACTTGCCTTTATACTCTAAAATATTTATTTTACAATGAAAACCTTCCGAGCGAGGAAGAATTTTCGATTTGCCAGCTCTCGGATGGATTTGATTTTCCTGTTGGTAAGCCCGATGCTAAAAAATACTACGATGCGCAAAGCTTTGGAGTAAATGATCACTTAGGTGAGGATTGGAATGGGAGAGGTGGGGGAAATTCTGATTTAAATGATCCAGTCTTTTCTGTTTCGGATGGAGTGGTCTTCTGGGCAAAAGATAGGGGAGGAAAATGGGGAAATATTGTTCGTATCCTACATAAAGTAGATAATAGCAATTATCCACAATACATTGAATCCTTCTATGCTCATCTAGAAAAGATTTTAGTTAAAAAAGGAGATATCGTAAAACGCGGGACACAAATTGGAACGATTGGAAATGTAGGCGGAATTTATTTTGCACATCTGCATTTAGAATTTAGAAATAAACTTGGAATGGAAATTGGCGGAGGATATTCTTCCAATCAAGAAGGATACATTTCTCCCACTCAGTTTATAAAATCACATAGACCAAAAAAATAAATTTTAATATCTGTTTAGGGCAAATCTATGATTCAAAGAATTTTTCATTTGGAAGTCTGCCCAATGCATCTCTAGAAAATTCTTTTTTAATTCGATTTAAAAAATACATATCAACTTCGCCTTTATTTTTTGCCATTACTTTGCCTCTGTATTCACTTTCAAATTTTGACTTAACCTCTTCATAAGTAGCACTCGAAATATTGATTCTACCAGAACAACCACTAGACTCCATTCGACTTGCAATGTTGACTGTATCTCCCCAGATATCATAGGCAAACTTCTTTTCTCCAACTACACCCGCCATTGCAGGACCGGAGTGGATACCAATGCGTATCTCCCAATAAGGTTTACTCTCTTCTTTCTTAATCGATTTTAATTCATTCATAATCGATAGAATTTCCAGTGCCGCCAAACAGCAATCAGCCGCTTTAGTAATATTAACCTTTGGAATTCCTCCCGCACACATATAACTATCGCCTATCGTTTTTAATTTTTCTAAATTATATATCTCTAAGACTTTATCGAATTTAGAAAAGCATTTATCAAGTTCTTTGATTAATTCATGCGGATTCATTTCTTCTGCAATTTTTGTAAATCCCACGAAGTCAGTAAACATAATCGTTACATTTTCAAAATACACAGGCTGAACTGTGCCTTTTTCTTTTAACTCTTCTGCAACTAGTTCGGGAAGAATATTCAAAAGAAGTTTGTCTGATTTTTTCCTTTCCTTTTCTGCTTCCATTTGAGCGATGAGTGCAATTTTTCTTTCGATATCAGCTTGCACTCTTTCTCTATCAGCATTTTTTTTTGCTTCTTGCAATTCTGTAAATAAATTTGAGCCATGTATAATTCCGGCGAGCTGTTCAGCAAGAATAGAAAGCTTTGTTATATCATCCCTGGTTAATTGTAATTCGCCTACATTGTATAAATCAAGAAAACCAATGGGCTCATTTTGTAAAATTAAAGGAAGCATTAACATATTCTCTGCTTTGATTACTTTTACTAAAAATAATTCTTCCTCATTTAATATGGAATATCTTATCTTTGAATAAATTACTTTTTTAGTTCTAAATGCTACAGAATGTGCACCTTTCTTTTCATTAATTTTTGTTTCGGTTTCCATTACTCTCTTACGATCTTCTTCGGAAATAGATTCAGGTAAAGAATAGGCAATAGTTTTAAGTGTGTTCTTATCGGGTCTAACACTGCTTAACCCATAATGTTCTATACCAAAGTTATTTTTTACATAAGACTGCACTTTTTGCATAATTATTTTTATATCCAATTCTTCATTGAGACTTTTAATTAATTTATTTAACTCCTCCATTTCTTTTTTTTGTTTTTCAGTATGAAAGAGTAAATTCACAGTATTCACAACTCCAGCAATTTGGGAACAAAATACATTTATCTTTTTGATATCAGATTTATTAAGCTGCATTGAAGTTTCAATATTCGAAAATGCCATCAGTCCGATTGCCTTTTTGCTCATTAAAAGGGGAACTTCTAGAAGGGACAAAGAACCGGTAGCATTCATAATATCTTTGTCTATTGGAAATTTTAGTTTAGATAAACTCTTTGCGAAGAAGGGTCGGCGCCTCTTCCATACGATAGCCGATATACCTCCCTCTTTACTAAGTGGGACTTGTAATTTCTCCATGAACTGGTATGCGTTGTCTGGTATTTTAGTATGACTGTATATTTTAAAAGTTTGTAGACACTGCTCTTTTGAATCAGGCAAATAAAGCCATACAGCTGCAATATTATATTTTTGATAAACGTATTTAGAAATTTCTATAAATATTTGCTTCAAATCAGAATAAGAATTTATTACATTGGTAAAATTATTTAGTGCTTCAATTTCTTCTTTGGATGTATTTAATTCCTTTGTTCTCAGTTTAACTTTATTTTCTAAAGATTCTGTTAAATTTTCTACTTCTTTAAATGCCTTTGAAAACTTTAAAGATAAAATCATTGCCTGTGAAAATATCATCACGACTAAAGCATAAGGACTAAAAAATCCTGTTTGAATCAACTCCCTGGAATATAAGATATCTTGAATAATAGCAAATGCTAATACTACGAAACCGAAAAGTGAAATGATAGAATATTCAAATTGTTTTATTATGGAATAAATTAATATAAAAAGTATATAAAGTATTGCTAATATAATAAATATTTGAAAGTATTCTGCGCCCTGTGAGAATATTCGAACCGGGTAGCAAAATGAATAAAGAGTAAACAAAGCAGAAGACGCATACATGAATTGAATAAAATACTTGTTCCATTTATTTTTAATATGAAGGGTAAAATACTGAATAGCCACTGGAATGCTTAAATACATAGAAACATATTCCAGGAGTGAATAAAACTTATAGCCTAAATTCGGAAAAGTTTCTGTAAATAAATACTCACTCGTAGAAATTAATCGAATAAGAACAAGTATGCATAAGAGGGAAAAGTAAAGCGGAGATACTTCTTTTCTACGAATCGACCAGATGAGTAAATGATAGATTCCAATAATAAAAATAATTCCAGTAACAAATAAATCACTTCCTCTTCTATTATTTACATAGGCTTGAACCTGGTTTGCTCTTCCCAGGTATAAATGATTCCAGAGTCCGCCGAGTCGATTGTGATAATTAGAAACCTGTATAACGATTTCGAGATTATTTGTATTGGATTGAACAAATCCAATAGAAGGTAAATGGAGTGCTTCTGATTCACTCTCATCTCTACCGATCACTCCAACAGAGTGAGTTAGTTTTGAATTCATAAAAATGCGATAGGCGGTTCCCTGGTATTCGCTTCGAAGAGCGAGAGCTTCTCCAACCAATTGCTCGGGTAATTGAATCGATAGGCGATAGGTTGCATATCCATTTCCATCAAGAATTTCACCATTTCTAAAATGTCCGTTCCAAGAATGAGGAACTTTTATATAGTCTATCGTATTTAAGAGAAGTTTACCATTTTTACAATTTGGTTTAGTTGTTTCACAAATAAAATCGTTAGGTGTAAGAAGTTCCTTCCAATAAAACTCCCATTCTCCATTTATTTTTATAATTCCTTCTTTCCTAGTTGCGTCATGCGAAAAGGGATTCCACTCTCTTATGTCTAGAACTCCTTTTTCTGCCTTATATACAGTTTGTGCTTTTGATACATCACTACAAGTTAGAAATGAAAACAAGATTGTAATCGTAAATACAAGTAAGTGCATTTGACAATCAATTCTTTCTGCCTTTTAAAAATCAAAACTTTTTATTATTTATTAATTGAATTAAAATTCTTTGATTGGAGTATTCTTTTAGAATGAATAGATTATTCGATCACAGAAAATATATTCTAATGATGACGTTGCCATGAACTAGGAATTGTGTTTTGAATTGTATGACTCCATTATTTTTTTATAATCATTTTCTGAATCATAGATACAATATCTATCTTTTCCAAGTAGCTTGGCTTCATACACTGCATAGTCAGCTTCTTTTTGAACTTTATAGTATAAATTTATTGTATCATCGAAAATCATAGCTTTGTTCTCAGAAAAATCAAATTCGAATATTGAGACTCCCATACTCGCGGTTACTTTTATTTCTTCTCCTGTTTCAGATAAAACAGTAATATTACGAATTGCTTTTATTATTTTATTTAAATAACTAACGGCTCCGTCCATTGAAGTTAAAGGAAGAACGATATCAAATTCCTCTCCGCCAAATCTAAACATATAGTCTGTGGGTCTTGATAATTTCTTCAAGGTTTTTGCTACGCTAATTAATGCTAGATCACCTATCGCATGACCATACCGATTATTTAACGCGCGAAAATTATCTAAATCGATTCTAATATAGGTCATTGGAATAAGACCTTCTCGTTCACTCGGCTTCCAATATCTAGAAATAGTTCGGATTATATCTACAAGAAATTCTTCTTTATAAATCAAGAGGGATGTCTTTGAAACAATATTTGATTTTTCTTCTGCAATTTTGTATTTGCCTAACAGGGTATAATATTCTAAGTGCATTTCCCTTAGACAATCAATAATTTTAACATCAATATTTTCTGTTAATACAAGTTGACTCAAAACTTCTAAAGATGCCTTTTCAAAATTATTAAAATCAAAATCGCTAGAAAATAATTCATCCATAAATTTCCATTAGAAATATACCCTTTTTTTCCGCCTTCATTTTTCTAATTATTCTCACATGTAAAAATCATCTGCTTTGTCGAAGAATGTTGTTTCTATAAAAGTAATTTGCTTAAAATGAATTCACGAGAAAAGATTACTGCTATATGAAAATAAGATTTTGTGTAAAGTAAAGGAATTTAGGAATTGAACTCTATCTTGTAGACTTTATACGATCGGATAATCAGTATTACACTCGGTGAAAAGATTAAATCTAAAAGTGAAAGATTTTTTCAAATCGTCAAAGCAATCAATGTTCAATAAGGCCGGTTCCCTTATTTTGGGTATGGGTCTTTGTATCATACTAAATAATCGCGAACAATTCCTTCACCGCGCTTTATTTTATCCCGAACTTTCTGACTGATTTTACGATTATCTTTTTTAATAAGTTCGACGAGGGGCATAATGCGTTTAGCCTCAGAGTCTTTGTCGTATTTAGAACTCCATAAAACCATTTCAAAGATCAAAGGAATAAGATCTAAACCCTTTTCTGTGAGAGAAAAAATATCTTTTCTTCCATCGGTTTCATCTAAATCACGCTGTAAAATTCCTGCCGCAACAAGATTCTCCAAACGTGTTGCTAAAATATTTGTAGCAAAGCCTTCTTCTGATTTTAGGAATTCTCCATAAGTTCGTTTGCCCCGAAAAATAATATCTCGAAGAATTAAAAGTGCCCATCGGTCACCGAATGCCTCAAGTCCATAATTGACGGGACAATGGGATCGAAGTTTATTTTTTTCTTTTTTCATCTTTTAAAAGTATCGTCAATATTTCACTTGTAAATTGCAAGTAATATTTAAAAGTTGTAAAAAAACAATTTAGGAGATTAAAATGATAGATATCATTCATAGAATAGGAATTAAAACACCGGTAAATCAAGTATACAAAGCTTTAACAACTTTAGAAGGTCTTAGTAATTGGTGGACAGAAGAAGTAAAGGGTGATGAGAAAATTGGTGAAAAAATTGAGTTCTATTTTCGTACTAAAGCAGGAGATCTGATTGGTAGAATGGTAATGGAAGTAAAAGAACTAAGCGATTCAAAAAAAGTTCGATGGCGCTGCATTGAAGGACCTGAAGAATGGATTGGAACAGATATAACCTATGAACTTTCAGTTGCGGAAAATCAGACTATTGTGCTATTCGGTCATAGGAATTGGAAAGAAGCAGTTGAGATGACATCACATTGTAGTATGAAGTGGGCTGTATTTCTTTTGAGTCTTCGTGAATATTTAGAAACCGGAAAAGGAAAACCTTCCCCTAATGATCTGAAAATTGATAACTGGAATTAAAGTTTAGGAGAAAAATGAAACAAAAAGATTTTACAACATCAATATTGATAGATAAATCGCCGGCAGAAGTATTTAATGCGATCAATAACGTACGCGGCTGGTGGCAGGGAGAAATTGCGGGTAACACTAATAAACCGGGTGATGAGTTTACTTACCAAGTGGCTACCATTCACTTCTCGAAACAAAACTTGCCTTCACACATCATGGCTTGGTTCCGACCTTTGAATGTTATGGAAATTGTTCAAATGCTTGGGAGTTATTGATTCAAAAAAGCCTATATAGTTTTATTACTACTGGCAAAGGCGTTGACGTATTTTAAGAATACAATTATAGGATATGGATAGGAGAAATTTCGTATGTATGAAAAGCTACCGCAAAGAATAGAAGGACTATGGAAAAATCTTTCCGATGTTTTAAATGCATTCGGTGCGATAGGCGATAGACTTGATCCAGCAAAAATTAATTCTTATGCTGATACACTGGCTATAAAAACAAAAGAACTCAAAAATATTTTAAATGAAATAGAACCGGTTTATTCTTCAGATAATTCTACAGAGTATGCAATCATACAGGCTGCATCACAGGCAATCCAGGCAGTCGACCGTTTTGAAACGGCACGAGTTGGTCCACATGAAATACTAAAAGCTTACCAGTCCTTTCGTCCTATGCATAGGGCTGAGGAAATTCTGTATCCATTAACCACACAGTATGAAGATATCAGCAAACATTTTCTACATCCTTCCCAAAAAGAAAATAGAGAGTTATTAGATCAATTTTACAAATCAAAAACAACCATCGAAACTTTGGAAGCTGGAAATTCAGGAAGCAATACAGAGAAGAGAGGCATCATAGAAGTAAACAATAAGCGAGGACAACGTGGAGGCTATACTTTATATATCCCTGAATACTATGAAGCTAACTCTAAATATCCTCTAGTAGTTGCACTTCATGGAGGTTCAGGACATGGGGCAGATTTTTTTTGGAGTTGGCTTCGGGATGCAAGAACATTTGGATTTATACTGGCAACTCCTACTTCACTAGATAGAACCTGGTCGCTTCATTCTATTGCGACAGATGCAAATCGACTCAATAAAATGCTCTCCGAGATTTCTAGTAAATGGAATATTGATACAAAACATATTTTACTTACAGGCCTCTCTGATGGAGGAACCTATACAATGCTTTTATCCATCGCTCACCAATCTCCCTTTACGCATTATGCGCCCGTTGCTTCGGCTGCGCACGTTCTAATAAATCGTAACACAGGAACAATTACTGCTCCAGTGAAAGATATTCCCATTTACCAAGTACATGGTGGTAAAGATTGGATGTTTCCAGTGGCTAGTGCAAGATTAGCCGCTAATGCTCTAGAAAAAGCAGGGGCAAAAATAATCTATAAAGAAATTCCAGAGCTTTCTCATAATTATCCGCGTGATGAGAATATAAATATATTAAAATGGTTTTATCCAGAATGGATTGAAGGAAAAGAACAATGAATGAGAAACTAACGTTAGACGACTACACAATCGGTGAAAAATTTATCACACCGGGACGCACGATTACAGAATCCGATATTACTTCCTTCGCAGGCTTATCCGGTGATTATCACCCACTGCATACAGATATTACTTATGCTGAAAAGACAAAGTTTGGCGAGCGCATTGCACACGGCATGTTAGTATTGGCCGTTGGAACTGCACTACCCAATAGACTCGGTCCAAATTATTTTTTACCAAAATCATTTATCGCATTTTATGGAATGGAACAGGTGCGTTTTACTGCACCTGTAAAAATTGGCGATACAATCCGATTTGAAGGTGAAGTAACTGCAATCGACGCTAAAGACGATAAGCGCGGCGTATTAACGTGGTTTGGTCGCATTATCAATCAGCGAGATGAGCTATGCTGTAGTGTAGTGATGAAATTGTTTTGCGGAAGATAGGGAGTTGGCGCTAAGTTTATCTTATTAGAATATTATATACCAAATGACAAAAGTAATTTCCCACAAGGACTTTATTTGAATAGCATTTGGTATAGACCAAACGCGCTTTTAAATTTTTAAAATGAGACTTTTCTTTTGGCGTTCGGTATAAATATAAAAAAGTCTCTGCACAAAGAACCCAGAAAAAATCTTGAGGAATTTTGTAATTATTGCGAAATAGAAAATTGAAATCAAGAATAGGAGAATTCTAAACTAAAACTATGAAAGGATATCCAAAAAAAGACTATTTAATTGCAACAGGACTAATCCTACTTTGCATAGTTCCAATTATTGGTGGCATTGTCCGCTTACTTAGTATAGCAAGCGGAGGACCGGTTACACCAGAAAACGAACGATTTCTGGTAACACCTACACCGGCAGTGATTCATATTATTGCGTCCATTATTTTTGGTTTGCTTGGAGCATTTCAATTTGTTCCAACCTTTCGTAATAAGAATAAAAAATGGCATAGGATTGCAGGGAGAATTCTTGTTACTATGGGTCTAGTTTCGGGGCTAACAGGATTATGGCTCACCGTTTTCTATCCGCATGTTCCGACTGATGGCGATTATCTCTATTCTATTCGCATTATAGTTGGTATCGCAATGGTTATATGCATTGTATTGGGGTTTATTGCTATTAGACAAAAGCAATTTTCTAAGCACAGTGACTGGATGATTCGAGCTTATGCAATTGGTATGGGTGCCGGCACGCAAGTATTTACTCATCTACCCTGGTTTATTTTTGTAGGAGAACCAACGGGTCTTCCGCGTGATTTAATGATGGGTGCAGGTTGGGGAATCAATCTAGTAATCGCTGAGTGGATTATCAGGCGAGATAAATAATTTTAAATTAATTTCCTTGACAATAGTTTCCATGGAAACTATATTGATTTTATGAAGCCAAAGATTAGCGATCTTAAAAAGCATATAGGTTTTTGGATGAGGATTGTTTCAAACAATGTTTCTCATTCTTTTGCACGAAAGCTAGAAAATAGTGGAGTGACTGTTGCCGAATGGGTGGTGATTCGAGAAATGTTAGAAGGGGGAGATACAATTTCACCGAGTCAAATCGCAGAAATAACGGGAATGACTCGCGGTGCTATATCAAAACTAATAGACCGTTTACTAACAAAAAAATTAGTCACTAGAAAAGAATCCACCCAAGACCGTAGATACCAGGAATTAAGACTTACGGGTGAAGCAAAGCAATTGATTCCTAAGCTTGCGAAGTTAGCAGAGGAGAATGACGAAGAATATTTTTCTGTGCTAACTAAAGACGAACGAAAGAAGCTAACAGAGATTTTAATCAAAACGGCTGAATTAAACAAATTAACAAAATTCCCAGTAGAATAAAGGAAAAAACAATGAATACCCAAAAAATTAAAGAAGTAATAACACTAACCCATGAGGGTAAGATTACTTTTCCGCAAGTTGTAGGAGCCTTGATAAACGAAGGCATCGAGTCTTACCATGTAGATTATATCCGATCGGAAAATCGCTATTACCTGCCAAATGGCGAAAGCCATGTAGAAGCAGTCCCGCATAAATTCCCCACTCCCGCAAAAGAATTTTCAGCGGATAAAGTCAAAGCCTCTATTAAAAGAATCCAAGCAGGAGAAATAGACTATAATACTTTCTCTGACGAAGTTATACAAGCAGGCTGCGTTTATTACATCGCTTATCTCGCCGGCAAACGAGTTATTTACTTTGGTCGAGAAGGTGATATGCATATAGAGTATTTTCCGAAGGGGAAGTGAGATGAAAATGTAAGATTGAGTAGGTAAAGATGGATTTACAAATGCTAGAATTTTTTAAATTATTGAGTGAAATCTTATTCTTCAATTATTTTTTTTACTTTTAAATAAAGCTGTTTTTCATAATTATCAAAGCTATTAAGAATCGAATTTCTTTCTGCAATATTTGTCGAGTCATAGTAATCAATAATTCTTTGAGGAACACCATAATCACTTGCTGTTCTTGCTTCTGAACTAAAAGCGTTATATTCAAGTTTGATAAGCAACTTGTCAATGCCTGAAACTTTTTCAAAGTCTATTTTTTGTTTTATTGATGCCCAAAACTTATACATTAAATTAAATACACCCAAATACTTTACTAATTGATATTTATATGTATTAAAAATTAAAGAAGAAGAAATTCTCATTGCTGAATTCACAGCCCTTTTATTTTCCTTTTCAATATCTACTTCTTTTCCATCATCTATTTTTTTCTGAATTTTTTCTGTCTCTCTTTTGTAGTTATAATCGTAAATACCTGTAAAGCCATTGTTTAGATAACCGATCATTGAAGCATATAATATTGATATTTCAACTCCATCTTTGTCTGTATATGTTTTTTCGATTAGAGATCTTAAATTTTTATTTTCTATATAATTAACGATAATACTGAGTATAATTTTAAATCCTTCTTTGTTTAAAAATAATTTAGGTCCTGAATTTAAATCTGATACCAATTTTCTAATTTTAGTTTGAGATTCAAAAGATAGATTATTTATTTCGTCATATATTTTTATTTTATCTCTTTTACTTATTACTTTAAACTGAGAAATTATATTTTCCGGAATCCCTTTTTGGTTTTGAAGAATCCTAATTTCTTCAAGTCTTAATTTACTTCTATCATCTAAAAATTCAAATGGTGTCATTTCATCGTCGATCTCCTTCCTATCAGTTGAATTCTGATAATTTTTATGTTCGATTTGATTACCGATTTCCTCAATTCTATCAATAAATTCTTTATCTAAGGAAATAACTCTTCCTTTATAATGCTCCATAAAACGCCCAGCTCTACCAGCAATGTTTTTAGCATCAAAAGTCAATAGGGGCTTACCATTCTTACCTGCACCTTTTTCGCTTTTATAAACTATCATATTTTTAGCTGTAGTATTAACACCTTCTGTTATTGTCGTTGTTGAAGTTAATATATTAACTCCTGATTCGACTGAATTAAATAAACCAATTATTTCCTTCTGTATATATTTTGGAACTACTCCATGATGGACACCTATTCCCTTTTCTAGGGCCTCGATGACCACCCAACTTTTATCATATTTACTTTTTAAATGTTCAAGAAAATTAGTAAATGATTCTGTATTTATCTTAGCTTTTTGGTATTCAATTGCAACTTTTTCTGCAATGGCCTGTGCATTACAATAAACTATTGCATTTTCATTTTTTAATAATAATTTATCCAGTATCTCTTGAATTTTTAATCTTTTTGTTTTCTTTCCAGTGAAATCAAAGTCAATACCTTCAATATTTATTTTACCAGTAGTATTTTCTATTTCTGTTTTACTTACTTTAACTATTTCGTATTCGTTTCTTAATAATTTAATAATTTTAAAATCATTGAGAAATAAATCGAACGAAGGATTATAATCGGGAGAATCCTCATTAAAAATTTCTATATAAGGCCCAGCTAACAATAAATCAATATTAGAATACTTAGATAACCCATAGAATATAGCCATCCTGTATGCTACGTCTCTTTCATTTTCTTTAGCCTCGTCATCTATAATGTATCCATTATCAATTTTATAAACTTCATCAACAAAAATAAAATCTAGGGTAGGCGGATGAATATTTTTATCTAGAAAAGATAAAAATCGTTCTGGTGTGAATATGAAAATATTATTTTCACCATATTCGTTATCGATTTCGCTAAGCGTGTGTATTTTATAATCAATTGGGAAAATAATTTTGCCTTCTTTAATTTTTGATAAATTTTCAGTCAGCAATGCTATACTTGGAAATATTAAAACAATATTTTTGTATTGAATTTTTTTGATTACTTCGTAAACTAAATGTGTTTTACCGAATGAAGTAGATGCAGAAAGAAAAAAGCGATTTTGTTTTCCTTTTTCAAATAAATTGAGAATATCCATTTGAAATTTATGAAGCTTTGAGCTTTCATCAGTGTAAAGTGAGGACTCATACAATAAAGATGAAATAGTATTTAATCCAATGTTTTCATCTTCAATTGAAAAAACATAATTCGTATTAAATTTATTTAGAATATCATAATATTGTGGGACACCCACTTTGTTTGATAGATAAAGGAGAAATCTCTTATCTGCATCATCAAGCTCTTCATCTTTTATGAAATCAAAAAATTCGCAGACTTCATCTAACAGTTTATGAGAAGGCAATATCCCATTAGTGTATGAATTTAAAGCTGCTACGACATTAAGGGTTCTTTCTTGTTTATCCATTCTATTATTGTTTCTTTAGCGGATTTAACGTCATCAATTGGAATAAGTATAAAAAATATTGAGTAATCTAAACTTATCTTATCAAACTTTAAATGATTGTAATTATTGTTGATATGATTTGTTACTGCTTTTATTGTTTCAGTATAATCATTATTTATTTTGTCAAAAGTTATAAGTACAGGATAAACTAGTTTTATAGCATTTTCTTTTAGCTCTTGCTCTAGTGAATCAATAATTTGTTTATCCCATTTATCAAGTATTTTAAAGAGTTTAGATTCCTTATCAAGTATATTCCCCTTTTTCTGAAGTATAACCGTGAAATTTGTATTAAGATATTCATCAGAAATTACATTAGTTATTTTATAAAAAACACTTTTAATTGCTCCTTTAAAATCTTCATAAAACTTAGTCTCTCCGAACCAAAGTTCAATATCTTCACCCTTTTGTATTAATTGAAATGCGTCATAACCAGTTACTTCAGATTTTTTTTGAAGATCATAAAAATATCCTCTTGATACAAGGGTATCTGTTGAATAAAAATATTTTAGAATAGCATGAAGCAACGCCTCTCCATAAATACCAAATTTTCTTTTTGCAAGAGCGCTTGCTGAATCGTCATATCTAAATTTTGTGTTAAATGCTTTTAGAAACATCTTCTGGTGATCTCCACCTGACAATTGAAATTCATCGTATGAATAATATAGAATACTTTCATAAATTATTCTATTAAAACTATCTATATTTTGGGCTTTATAACAATCGTCTCCTAGATCAATTTTAGTTACGCAAGTTCGGTCAATACCTAATCCTGAATGAGGCAACTTATATTCGAATAGTATTGTGTTCCCAATTAGATTTTTTAAACTTTCTTTCATTTTTTTTTTACTATTCAATGTTTTTTGTGAAATCAAACTTTGCAGTTAACTCCTGTTATATCCATATTACTTACGGTGTCAATAGTAAAAAAACAAAAGAATAACAATGCTCGATATTAGAAGTGAAATTAATAGATAGTAACTTTTGCTTAAGCCATTATATGACAAAAGCATATACTTACAAAAAGCAATATTTTACTTTTAAATTAGGTAAATTAATTTTCAATAGATATTAATTCGGCTAGATAAAAATTGATTATGAATCCATCTTCTCCTGCTCATTTTTCTAATTCCACGACCAACTCCTATCGACAAATACTTTGACTCTCCCCTTGCCAAAGGGGAATACTCCACATTATCCGAAAATGTCTATAGAGCTAGTGAACTTAATAATCTAACGCACATTCAAATCCCATCGTATCTTTTATCTGTGTTCATCCGTGTCCATCGGTGGTAATCTTGAAAAGTCGCCTAATCAACATCACCCGCATCTCCCTTTCTCGGACGAAACTTATCCACCAAGTCCCCGAACATCACCTTGAGCGCTTCCCCACCATCAACCGTTATCGTAGAGCCGGTAATCATTTCCGCAGCAGGGCTTGCGAGAAATAAAACAGGACCAACAACATCTTCGGGACCCGGGAATTTTCCAAGAGGGACTTTGCTTTTAATTGAGTCAATGATTTCCTCATTCAACCAGAGTCTCTGTAAACTACCTTTTGTGAATACCGGACCAGGGCTAACGTCGTTTATGCGAATTCCATACTTTCCCCATTCACTTCCGAGAGTCTTGCCTAGATTGATAATTCCTGCTTTTGCGGCACCCGAGGGAGCCATATAAGGAGAGCCAGTCCAACCTGTGGTGGAAGCTATATTGATTATATTGCCTTTGAATTTAGTCTTGATCCATTTCTTTGCTACTTCGCGGGTAACATAGTATGTACCGCTTAGGACTGTGTCGATGATTGCTTTCCATCGAACTGGTGTTAAGTTTTCAGTTGGACGAAGAGTATTAGCCCCTGCGTTATTGATTAGAATGTCGATTTTTCCCTTGAGCGCAAAACTAGCATTAACCATTCCGCGCACTTCTTCGGGTTTAGAAATATCACAGGTGAAATAAGAAATCTCTTTTCCTAATTCTTCTTTAAATACTTTTTGAGTTTGGATTAATTTTTCTTTATCTCTAGAGCTAATGATTATATCCGCACCCAGTTTAAGAAAGCTTTCAGTCAAATGCTTTCCGATTCCAGAACCTCCACCAGTGATTAACACCGTTTTGCCTTTAAATAAATCTTCTTTATAAACGGCAAGTGGGTTGAACTTTTTTTCTTTCATAAAAACCTCTTACGGGATTGTGTAAAAATATAAGAAATGTTTCTCACAGAGCACACGGAGTTCACAGAGAAAAACACAATAGCGATAGCAGATGGAAAATTATCGAATGCGTCAATATCCTCCCTCCGTGAACTCTGTGCTCTCTGTGAGAAAATCACTTTATACCTTAATCCGTTTTGCTTCGGAGTGAGCGATAATCTGTTTTTGTATTTCGGAAGTTCCACCGCCGATTTCTGCAATTTTAATATCGCGGTAGAGTCTTGCGACTTTGTATTCTTCCATGTATCCCGCGCCGCCGTGAACTTGGACTGAGAGATTACAAACTTCTCTGGCAAGCGTTGAGGCTAATAGCTTTAAGGTGGCAGTCTTCGCGGTTAGGTCAACAGGGTAACCGTTATGCGAATGCTTGGTTCCGTCTTCTTTTTTATTTGAAAAATGATCCATCATCCAGGCAGTTTCATAGAGAACATTGCGCGAAGCTTCATATTTTACAAGCATATCAGCTAACATAAATGCCACTAGTTGGTGTTTGTAAATCGGTCTGCCAAATGTTTTTCTTGTTTTAGAAAATCTTCTAGTCTCAGAGAGGCAAGCAGCCATTACCCCGACAGAGTAAGCGCCGAGAGAAAGTCTCTCACGATTAAATGCATCCATGATAATTTTAAACCCTCTCCCTACTCTACCTAAGATATTAGCAGGAGAAATTTCTACATCCGAAAAGAATATTTCACCAGTAGGCGAACCTTTTAATCCCATCTTCTTCATCGGCTTACCCTGCATAACCCCTTTTAGTTTCATATCCACTATAAAGCAAGTAAGCCCTAAGTCTTTTCCATCTTCTGTAAAATAATTGGTAAGAACTAGAGAATAATCGCATATAGGCGCATTGGTAATGTAAGTCTTTTGTCCGTTTAGTAATAGTTTGCCGTTTTTGGTTTGGACTTTTGTTTTCATTGCTCCAACATCCGATCCAGCATCAGGCTCTGTGACTCCAAGACTACCAATTTTATTTCCGGCTATGATGTCGGGGAGGTATTTCTTTTTTTGTTCTTCTGTTCCAAATTCTTTAATGGGTAATCCAAATAATCCAGCAGAAGCCCCAACGGAAAAAAAAGTAGAACCACAGCTTTCGGCTAAAATTTCTTGTGCAATCATAGCTTGCGAATAACTAGCATTACTCCCACCATATTCTTCTTCGTGCAGTAACCCAGTGAAACCTGCGTCCGCTAATTTTCTAAACTGCGCTCTTGGAATTTCTCCTTGTTCTTCATAGTCTACTGAATGTGGCTCTATTTCTTTCTTGCAGAAATTTCGAAAGCTCTCTGCAAAAGCTTTTTCTTCATCGTTAAATTCAAAGTTCATTGTTCTACCTCATGCAGGCTGACCGAGCCTGCCGGCGGCTTGGGCTAACGCCCAAACCCATTCATTGCCTTTACTTCAAGTATTAGCCGCAATAATAGAGCGCATAACTTCACTTGTCCCCGCTCCGATTGTTCCAAGTCTTGTATCTCGGTAAGCGCGTTCAATTGGGAATTCATGGATAAAAGAATACCCACCGAAAATCTGTCCCATATCGTAGGCTACTTCGTTAGAGGCTTCCGTGGCAAATACCTTCGCAATCGAAGATTCAATCGGGGCTGGTAGACCTTGATCCTTTTTGACTGCGCTCTTATAAATTAAAAGTCTGGCAGCGTCTAATTTCATTCTGCTCCTAGCAATCTTTTCTTGAATCGCCTGGAATTTTATAAGTGGCTCACCGAATTGCTTTCTTTGCTTTGCATAGAGCACTCCACTATCGATCATATTTTGCATAGAGCCAATGCTTGCAGCGACTAATACAGTTCTTTCCCATTCAAGGGTTGCTCTACCGATTCTAACAAATCCAGAATTTTCTTTTTCGAGTCGATTCTCTTCTGGAACTTCCATATCTTCAAAGATTAATTCACTTGTAAGGCTTGTGCGCATCCCCATCTTGTTTAATTTCTTTCCTACTTTGAAACCCTTGTATCCTTTCTCAACGATAAACACTGATATACCCATTGCACCTTTGGATTTGTCTGTAACCGCCATGACGATAAAGACATCTCCGATTGGTCCATTTGTGATGAACATCTTGGTTCCGTTTAATACGTATTTGTCGCCTTTCTTGACTGCGCGTGTCTCCATACTTCCAGCAGCATCGGAGCCGGAACCAGGCTCTGTTAATCCAAGACCTGATGTATATTCGCCTGTCGCAAGCTTTGGCAGATACTTCCTCTTTTGCGCTTCTGTTCCACAAAACACAATCGGCATTGTCCCAATGATGGCATGTGCTCCGAGTGCGAGTGTAAGACCACCGTCACAAGAACCTTCTGCAAATGCTTCGTGTGCAACTGTAGTCATAAGACAACTTGCTCCTTGCCCCCCATATTCTTCTGGAATGGATAATCCGAGTAAGCCCATCTCACCCATTTTTTTCCAGAGACTTGGATCCCAGGTTCCATATAAGTCTCTTTCTTCTGCGCTCGGGAGGATAACGCTTTTAGCAAAGGACTTTACGTTTGCTTTGAATTCTAAAATTTCTTCCGGTAGCGCAAAATTCATATTATCTTTAAATCCTTCTTGGGAGGAAGAACTATACAGCTTCCCTTACTCACGGTATCTCCCTTTTGATTTCGCCAGATGAGAGCCATTTCAATTGCTTTCATACGCTCGATCTTTTTAGTTACCATAGCGGTTATCGTAATAGTATCCCCGAAGTAAACGGGGGCTCTAAATTTTTGGGTAATCTCCAGAGCAACCGTTCCAAGTCCCGGCAATTTCATCCCGAGAATATTTGCAACAAGAGACGCTGCAAGTCCACCATGAGCAATTCGTTTTCCAAATTCAGTCGTCCTTGCATACTCTTCGTCTACGTGAAGTGGATTAAAATCCCCACTGATTCCAGCAAATAAATAAACATCCGTCTCCGTAATCGTCTTCGCAAAAGATGCCTTATCCCCAATATTGATTTCTTCGTATGTTTTTCCTTTCTGATACATGATGCCTCCTTTTTAAAGATTACCACCGATGAACACCGAGGACACCGATAGCAAAACGATGTTACTTTAATTCAGTATATTCTTTTTCATTTCGTAACGTGCATCATTTAGTCACACATTATATAACTGCATAATCAAAATAAAAACCATCGTATTTTTTATCGTTCTTTTATCGGTGTTCATCGGTGGTGAAAAAATTAGTTCACCGGTTTAAAATACCTTATATCGTATAACGTTCCTTTTCTCTTGTCTAAATCTTCCCAGACAGGCTCAACTCTTAGCCCAATCTTGATTTCTGCTTCCGGGATTTCATCAATCAAATGATAGATATGAGTATTCGAGCCATCTATTTTGATATAACCATAAGTATAAGGAGGTTTTTTGGGTTGTCCCGGAAACTCCATATATACCGTTGTAAATGTTTCAAGTGTACCTACGTTTGGAAGCTCTACCCATTCAGTACATTCGACGTAACACATACCGCAATATGATTTGGGAGGACATTGAACTGTATGACACTTAGGACAGCGGATACCATATATTCTCCCCTCAGCCTTAAGACCTGTATAGAATTTTGCAAGCGCTTTACCGTAGACCCATTTGTAAGGAATAACGACATGACCATCGACTTTACCCACGAGTTTGAGGTTTCCAGTGTAATCCTCTACAATTTTATTCTTTTGAATTTTACCAGTTGCAGTTTTTGGAAATTCAGTTACGATTTCGATAATCTTTGGAAATTTAAAACCTGCTACTCTCGGGCGAAGATAAGCTTTAATATCTTTATCAGTTACAGTAGCACCTGCCTTCGGTAGAATAAACGCACCTACTACTTCTCCATAAGTCTTATCAGGTATGCCGACTATCGCACACTCGGAAATGTCTTCATTTTTATAAAGCACCTCTTCGATTTCTTTCGGGTAGATATTTTCTCCCCCGCAAATAATCATCTCTTTCTTACGACCGACTATGAAGTAATAACCGTCTTTATCTCTATAACCCAAATCACCGGTGCGAAGCCAACCATTTACAAATGTCTTTGCATTCTCTTCTTCTTTTTTGTAATAGCCAAGCATCATGTTGGGACCTTTGATCATAATCTCGCCTACGTCACCATCAGGAAGTGGCTTATTGCTATTATCCCAAATTGCCATTTCTTGCCCGTCGATAGGAAGACCAATAGAGCCAATCTTTCTTTCTCCATGAATTGGATTGAGAGAAGACACACAGGTTCCCTCAGACAAACCATAACCTTCGATGATTTTAGTTTTAAATTTATTCTCGAATGTATGAAATACTTCTACAGGCATAGGAGCCGCACCGCATACACACGCTTTGAGAAAACTTAAGTCCTCTCCCTCCGCTTCTTTCATTTCATTGAGATAATTGTAAATAGTCGGAACTCCACTGAAAGTCGTGCACTGGTATTTTTTTAAAGTTTGAATAAAACTTCTAGGCTTAAACATTTCTTCTAGCACAACAGAAGCTCCCGCTTGCAACGTCGCCATCATAGAAGCAATCTGAGCGTTGACGTGGAAAAGCGGCATTATGCACAGCGCCTTGTCCTCTCTTTGCAAATCAATATAGCGAGGTGCAACATAACTATTATATAAAATATTGCTATGTCTTAGAATCACTCCTTTCGGATGCCCCGTGGTGCCTGACGTATAAATCATAGAAGCGGGATCATCAGGATTAACCTCTGTAGAAAAATTCTTATCGCCTTTCGCAATAAAATCTTTTAATAGAATCGCAGTAGAATACTCTTTCGGAATTTCATCACCTGTGAGGATAACAAGCTTTATCTTCGTAAGAAGTCTCCAGGAAGGCTCTAGCATTTTTCTATATTGCGGAGTTGTAATTAAAACTTCTGTATCACAATCGTTGATGATATATTCCAACTCATCTGCTTTTAAAAGTGTGTTTAAGGTTACACCTACGTATCCGCCTTTCATAGAGCCAAACCAAGAAAATAAAAATTCAGGAGAATTGGGAATTAAAATTCCTACATGACTTCCTTTTTTTAATCCTAGATTTTTTAAGCCAGACGCAGCTTGATTGGTTACTTCATGGAATTGTTTATAACTCCACTCTTGGTCTGCGAAGTAGAGATAGGTTTTATCTGGCATTTCCGCTGCGCGCTTTTCCAGAATATCGGGAACTGTTTTATAAGGACAAATTACATCTTGTGTGGTCATGGTTTTCTCCTATAAATTCTCTGGAACAAAATGGTCGATGTCCCGGATAGTTCCAATTCTTTCTTCTTTCCAGACAGGTTTTAACTTGTCGCCGGGCTTTAATGCTAATAGCTTTTCTTCCGATGCCACTACAATGTGGAGTAACTCAGTATCCGCTCCTACAAAACTAAGTGCGGCTAACATATATGGCACTTCAACCCCTTCCGGTTTATTCCAGGGAGCTTCGTAAACAATCGTTCCAGTTTTTAAAGTAGGACTTCCTACAATTCTTTCGAACTTGGTCATCTTCTTATTTGCATAAGGAGACCAACCCTGTGGAGGAAGAAAGACTTTAGATGTTACAGAGCAGCGAACAGCGCTTAGCTCCTTTCCATCCTTTAAATTGGTAAGGAATTTTCCAATCGTCTGACCGGGACTCCATTTATAATCCAGAACGATTTCGCCGTTTAGTATCTTTACGTCTTCCATTAGCCTTTCCTCTTCTTTCTGTTCTCGAATGAGTCTTTGATTTCTTTTTCTTTACTCATAATCATAATCGTATGAAACTGAATCGCTCCACCCCAACCATGCGCCAGTCCAATCTCTGCATGTTCCACTTGGTGCTCACCGGCTCTTCCCATAATCTGCATTGCAATTTCCGCCTGACGAATCATCGCAGAGCCGCCGATGGAATTATTAGATAACACTCCACCACTGGGGTTAACAGGGAGTTTCCCGTCCATACGAGTTGCACCTGAGTCAATGAGTTGGCTTGCAGCTTTACCCACATCACAAAGTCCGAGTGCTTCGAGCCAAATCAAGTGTTGGCTCGTAAATGCATCATAGATTTCAATTACGTCAATGTCTTCCATTGGATTTGTAATCCCTGTCTCCGCATAACACTTCCTAGCCGCTTCTTTTAAAGCAATTGGAACTGACCAATCCCTATCAGGATAATTTACACCTTCCGCAATAGTCGATACAGACTGCACCCAGGCTTTTGGTCTTGGATTTTTATCTGCATATTCTTCTGATTGCAATACCATTGCACATGCTGCATCACTAGTCGGGCACGAATCCAAAAGTTTCAACGGCGTGCTAAGCCATGCCATATTCATCATCATGTCTTCCGAAATCTGTGGAAGTTTTAAAGTTGCATTAGGATTATAAAGCGCGTTCTTACGCATTTGTGTTCCAATCTTTGCCAGGTGTTCGAGTTTAGCCTCAGGTGCTCTATGCATATAGGCGCGTGTTTGACAGGCAACAGCAGAAGGAGCACCGGCAGCAAAGTCTCGTCCCATAGTCGGGGAGTAAACAAGGCTTAGCCCCTTTTGAACAGAGGTTTCGGTTAATTTGTCGCCGGAGATAACAAGGACATTATTATAAAGTCCAGAGCTTACCATATACCAACCGGTGATTCCGGTGGATGCTCCAACAGTTCCGCCAGTTTGGATTCTATAATGGGGTTTCATGACTCCAAAGGTAAAGTCTGTGGCAAACATTTCCGGTTCGTTGATCCCACAAAAAAATTCTGGACTACTGCTGCAGATGACACAATCTATATCGTCTATCGTAAGTCCCGCATCTTCGATTGCCTGTCTTGCGGCTTCTCCCATTAGCTCCGAGAAGTTAACATCTTTACGTTTGAGTTTTGTTTTAGTTTGACCAATTCCAGTAATTGCAACTTTTCTTCCCATGATTATGCCTCCACCACATAAACAATATTTGCCTGCATTCCAAGTCCTGCCGTAGCATGTGAAATAGCAGTCTTCACACCTTTTACTTGCACATCTCCCGCTTTACCGGATACTTGAAGGCTAGCTTCCATTAACCGCGCAAGTCCAGAGCCATAGATAATATTACCGCAAGTTACTCCCCCGCTAGGGTTAACGGGGAGTTTCCCCTCTCTAGTCGTATGACCTTCTTTTAGAAATTGAATTGCCTCGCCTTCCCTGCAAAGTCCGAGAGCTTCATAGAGCATTAATTCCTGGTGCGCATAACATTCATGAACCTCCGCAAGTTGAATTTTATCAGGAGAAATTCCTGCCATCTTATAAGCTGATTTTGCAGCCATTTCCGCGCTTTTAAGCCTGGATAAATCTCTATAGGTTGGATAATACGCATCCGAAATAAGTCCCATTCCAGTTATATAAGAAGCATCTATTTTATTTTCTTTGCAGTATTCTTCGGTTGCGAGTATTAATGCAACACAACCGTCACCAGTTCGTCCCGTGCTTAGCTCTGTAATGGGGCTTGCGATTTTTTTAGATCTTAAAATATCATCGACAGAGTAATCACCTGCTTCCCCTTTCATTATGCGTGGATTTTTAATTCCAGCTTTTCGATTCTTACTGGCAACTTCTGCAAAATCTTTTTCGGTAGCTTTTGTTCTTCCTGAAAAATATCCTGCTTGTATAGCGGCTATCGTATTTGCATCCGCCCCTACAGGACGAAGATAAAAAGGATCAGCACACATTCCACTGAATGCGGATAATCCACATTGTGTCCCTTTAGAGAATCCAGCTACGAGAGCAGTCTTAAACTTTCCAGTTAGAAGTCTTGCGATTGCATAGTGAACAGCCCATGCCCCGTCTCTTTCTACTTTTGATTCTTCTTTCTGAAATGCGCCTGCGGCTTCGACTGTTTGCACATGCTGAATCGAAAGACCGTCTAACACGTCATCACCCGCTTGGATGACTGTATCAATTTGTCCTATTGACATTCCCGCCGATTTAAGAGCTGCCTGCACAGTATAAAAGACAGTATCCTCAACCGCCCAATCCTGGTTCTCTCGCTCAATATGAATTGCGTGTCCTATAATTCCTATTCTCATTTACAACCTCTCTATTTTCTAATATAACCTATTATCATTTTTTCTAGTTCGTTTACTTTTTTTTGAAACATTTCTTTTCGGGGTTTAAAAAGTGCATGGTAAAGTATAAGTCCGTCTATGGAGCTAATGATTACCGTTGCAAGATTTTTGGTGTCTAAAGAATCAATGAATACATTTTGCTTTTTACCTTCGCGCAAAAACTGGTTTAGCCGCACAGCCATTCGTTCAAATCGTTCTGACATACTTTTATTTAAACCAAGTGCCTTTCCTTTTCCGGAAGACCAAAATTCAAAGTGAATCGGAATGATATCAGATAGTGTTTCAATATCAAAAAAAGATTCCTGCAAAAATGCTTTTATAGCTTTTTCAGGATCACTGGACTGAAAGGAAAATTCTTTAAACCTGTTTTCCTGCTCTGAAAAGAAATCACTTACAAGCTTTTGCACAATTTCTTCTTTTGAAGAAAAGTATTCATAGACAGTGCCTTTTCCAATTTTTGCGATAGTTGCTATCTCTTCTACAGTAGCTTCTGCAAAGCCTTTTGTCTTAATCACCTGTAAAGCTGCATTCACAATGAGCTTCTTTTTTTCTTCTTTGTCTACCGGTCTTGGACTCACAAATCCATTTCTATTTATGACCGACCATTCGGTCAACGATAAAAATATTTTTTCTATCAAGCTAACTATTACTTCTAGCCCTGCATACGAGATTTCCTTAATGAGTTTCAGACTCGCTTTAACAAAAATACCTAATATTGGGTATTTACAAAACAAGAAATCTTTCCTATATTAAAGTATATATAAATAGAGGGGTAGAATATGAATAATCAAAATGACTGCGAATTACTTTTGTTTGAAAAGAGTAGAGAACAGGAAACTATTGTTAGCCGCTGCATGCGAAGAAATGCACACATTGAAGATGTGGGCTCAACTTGTCCCAATTGCCCGAACTTTCGAGATTCCAGTAAGGATTTTCTTTTAATAGATGAAGAGGATTAATCGGATCACTCAAATATAAATTAATAGATTAAAGCAAAAATGTTTTAGCTAATTTTTCTGGCGTAATTGGTTTTGAAATAAATAAATCAATTCCAGCTTCAAAGCATTCCATTTTTTCGCTATCCATAGCATTGGCTGTTAAAGCAATAATTTTTATTCGAGGCAAATTATGAGTAGCCTCAAATTGACGAATTTGTTTAGCAGCGTCAATACCACTGAGTTTTGGCATTTGAATATCCATAAAAATTAAATCAAATTTTTCTTCCTGGAACATTGAAACTGCTTTTAGTCCATCTTCGGCAATTCTACACTTATGTCCTCTATTAGAAAGCATTCTTTCAATTACCATTTGGTTAATTGGATTATCTTCTGCGATTAATATTTTTAGAACTCGATTGTTTTTGTTTTCTTGAAAAATTATTTTTTCTTTTTCATCAGTAAGACTTTTACTTTGCAACAAAGGTAAAGTAAGAGTAAATACACTTCCCTCTCTTACTTTTGAGTCTACTTTTAATTTGCCTCCCATAAGCTCAACAATACGAAGTGAAATGGACAATCCCAGTCCTGTTCCCCCGTATACTCTAGCGATTGACGCATCCTCCTGGACAAAGGGCATAAAAAGTTTAGTTATAGTTTCTTCACTCATGCCAATTCCAGTATCTTTTACCTGGATTTGAAGTGTGTAGTTTTCATCCGATTCTTGAAACAGAGAGCTATATATTTCTATTGAGCCTTTTTCTGTAAATTTAATTGCATTCGAAATTAGATTTCCCAACACTTGCTTTAAACGATTTACATCTCCAACTAGATAGAGATTATTTTCTATATCAGTAATGAATTGATAATCGATATTTTTTTCTTTCGCCCTGGGTATAAAAAGCTCAAATACATTTTTTAATGCCCGTGCAGGCTCGAAAGCGACATGCTCAATTTCCAGTTTGCCAGCTTCTATTTTAGAAAAATCTAATATATCATTTAGTATGGTTAAAAGCATATTACCCGAACTCAAAATTGCCTCAACTAATTTTGATTCATCTTGATCTAGATTTTTATTTTTTAATAAATTCGCGCAGCCAATGACTCCATTCATTGGAGTGCGAATTTCATGTGACATCATTGCAAGAAATTTACTCTTTGCGGAATCTGCTGCTTTCGCTTTTTCCAGCGCACTATTTAATTCATCTGTTCGTTTCAGAACCTTTGATTCTAATACTGCATTATTTTCTACTAATGCTTCAATCAATACTGCTAGCATTAAAAAAGATAAAACTGTAACATAAATAAATGTTTGAAGAGAAATGGCTTCTATTGCTTGACCACTTCCATGAGCAGCGAACGGTCCGCCTCCTTCAATCGATTTTATCATTGCGACAGTTGTAATGATAAATAAATTAAGTGAACTACCAAAGACTCCATATCTCCAGGCAACAAGTATTAAAAGAGGATAAAGGGAAAATGGAAGCTCCAAAAAAGAGGAAGCCTCTTCTCTAATTCCAAAAATATGATTACTCCATATAGCTCCCAGTATAACAATGAGAATAATTTCTATTATCCTCAATGGATTTTTCTTGTAAAAAGAAAATGCATTTGGAAGAGAAATAATAAGAGGACTTAAAACTACACAACCAAGAGTGCTTGAAAGAAACCAGGTTTGAAAAATATCATATACATTTCCACCAAACCCATAAACTACTGCAGTTGCCCCAATGATAGCATTTACAACATTGGAAAAACCAAGTGCAAAAATAATAAAAAATAAAAAGTCACCGGGTCTTTTTTGAATTTCAACAGGAGACTTCCTGAAAAAATGTAAAGAGTCAATTGCGAGGGTAACAAGTATTACATCCGCAAAGGCAATTGCTACGTTAACTATCCAGGGAAAATCCTGCTTAAAATATCCAAAGATCAACTTGGTAATAAAAATTAGAATCAGACTTTCTTTACGAAAATATTGAGAAGTTAAAGTAACTACTCCAATCAGAAAAGCTTCTGCAGGCCAAAAGAGCCAAATTTGTTTTGGAGCATAAAAAAAATAATGACCAAAATCCAAACAATACCAATAACCGATGCTTGTGAGGACTGCAGTAAACCATTTCCACTTCGCGGGTAAATTTGCTTTGTATCTTTTTTCTTTATTACCAAACAAAGATTTTTTCTCACTAAAAAAACATTACGACATTTTAATAGGAATGAATTGGTAATTGCAAATCTATTTTTTTATTTTAAAGTTTTTATATAAATTTTTAATGAGCTTTATAAATAAATCTTTCATGCCTTCTACTTCTACCAACAGTAAACTAGAAAGCAATGACTAAATAGGACTAAACCTAAAACGGAAGTTTTATATAATCACTCTCCCCGGGAACTTGTCCAAAAAGATTTAAGTCCTGATTCTTCCATGCAATTTTTGCTGATTGAATTTTATCCTTTGAAGTAGATACGAAATTCCAATCAATGAACCTAGGCTCAGGAAAATTTTCTCCACCAAAAATAGAGACGATAGAATCCTCCAATGCCTCAATTTCCAATTCATTCTCAAGATCGGGTAAAATGAAATTTGGCGCAGTAATTATTTCTCCAGTCTCAGATTTTAAAGAACCTTTTACTATATAAATTCCAAGCTCCATTTGATTTGTTGGGATTCTAACTTTCTTACCTGATTTCAACCTGATATCCAAAAGAATTAATGGAGATTGTATTTTTGTCTGTGCTACTTTTCCAAACAAACTACCTGCTAATAATCTTATATCACATCCATCTAAATTAAATAATGGAAGCTCCTTCTCTTCAATGTGCTGAAAGTCAGGTGGCATATCTTCTTTATCCGCAGGAAGAGCAATCCAAAATTGAAGTCCATGCAAATTAAATCCAGTTTTTTCTAAAGCTTCGTCTGATCTTTCTGAATGAGAAATTCCTCTACCACTTGTCATCCAGTTGATTTCATTTGGACAAATTGCCTGCACTACTCCAGTGCTATCTCGATGAATTAATTTGCCTTCAAATAGGTAGGTTACTGTGGATAAGCCGATATGTGGGTGCGGTAAGACTGCAATCTTTTTGCCAACCGGAATTTTTTCCGGTCCCATATGATCTAAAAAAACAAAGGGACCAACGTTTCGTTTCTGAATTCTTGGGATAACTCTTAGCACTTTTGTTGTGCCTATACTGACTTCTTTGGGTGGAAATATGAGTTCTGGTTTCATTGCATTAGCCTAATCAAGTCGACTTCGGAAGGTCTTCTCTTCCATCGGAATGTTTGGCAAATCGTCCTTTGCCTCTCGGATGAACTGGCTCCGAAGAATTCCAGGACCAACCGCCAAACTGAGTCATTTGAAAATCTCGAAACGCTGCTTGAATCTCTTCAGGAGTATTCATCACAAAAGGACCGTATTGAACAACTGGCTCACTAATAGGTCTCGCTTGCAAAAGTAAAAACCGTGCCTCCTCTTCTCCGTTTTGAATGAGTGCATCTTCGTCTGAAATTAATACCATACTATGATAAGATGAAATTTCTGTATCTGCCACCTTTACTTTAGAGCCTTTGTAAAAATAAAGGCTTCTATTGACTCCTGAAATTCCTGCGGGTAATATCCATTTGGCTCCCGCGTCCATTTTAATCACCCAGATTGCAATTCCATTCTTTGGGTCAGATGCCCAGGAATCAGGTGGAGGAGGAGGAGGTTGTAATCCTCCTAATTTTCCAGCGATAATATCTACTTCTATATTTTTTCCATTTTCATCTTTTGTTTTATATTTTGGAATCGATTCATTCCAGAGCATTGTAAAATGAGGTTTTACAAATTTATTCGCTTTAGGAAGATTTAACCAGATTTGAAAAAGTTCGAGCTTATTGTCCTTATCCTCATTTACTAAAGGAAACATTTCTGCATGTTGCACTCCGGCACCGGCTGTCATCCACTGCACATCACCTGCCGAATAACGTCCAACTGCTCCCATAGAATCAGAGTGATCTACAAAACCTGAGCGCACAACGGTTACTGTCTCGAAGCCGCGATGGGGATGATTTGGAAAACCTGGAATATTTTCTCCATGATACATCCTCCATCCGTCCTTGACTTGAAAGTCCTGACCTATATTACGCCCTGCTAATTTAGATTTATCAGGTCCCATAGAAGCATTTCCCTTTGGATAAAAATCCTCATGGTGAACGCAAAACAAAAAGGGATCTAAAGTCTCCCATTGAAATCCCATTCTACTTATACTTTTAATGATTTGTTTACTCATAGTTATCCCCTGTTCTGTATTCTTATAATCTGATTTATTCGATTGTCCAAATAGTTTAAATAATATAGCCGGAATACCAATGGAAGTAATTCCAAGGATTATTTTCTTTAAAAAATCTTTTCTAGTATTCATAATTACTCACATTATTTTAATTCCCAGTTTTTAGTAAAATCATTTAGGTAATTTCCCTAATTGCGGACTACCCCTATAGACAATCTCAAATTCTCTTGCTACACTTTATCTATTACAAAAAAAGAGTAACAAATGAAAGATTTAGATTCAAATAAAAATTTACACTTCCTTAACAAAAGACCATTTCCAGATGAGAACAAGAAAATTTCTACACAGAGAAATCCCTTGAAATCTCTCGGTGTCTTTGTTCCTACGCTTGTGGTAAGTTTATCAAATCTATGGCAATCTATTCTGTTTATGATATTTTTTTTTCTAATTCCCTTCTCTCTTGTTGCAAAAGAGCGAATCGGTGTAATGGATTTTATAGAGTCAGAAGGTCTTCCCCGCGATACAGGAAAAACAGCGGCTACTCACGCCATCATTGCTCTTTTAGATTCGCAAAAATATACAGTCATCGAAAAGTCTACAGTAGAATTTATTTTAAAAGAGCAAGCCTTACAAAAAAAAGGATGCACTGATACTGACTGTGCGATACAGACTGGAAAGCTAATAGCAGCTAATCTAATGTTAACCGGAAATATAATCGAGCTAAATAAAAAAATTATAGTCTCAATAAACATTCGAAATATCGAGCAGGGAAAAGTAGAATTTTCTGAAACAATGAGTATCGCGAGCTTAAAAGAATTGGAATTCACAATCACAGGGAGTATAGAGCGATTTGTCGCCAAAAAGAATAAACCCTCTCTTCCGAATGTAAAACAAGTATATACCGAATTACCACCATTAACCGATGAACAGCGTTTTGCTGTTCTTGGAACCTATCTATTTCCGGGATTCGGTCATCTGATTGACGGGCAAGCTTTTAAAGGTATGTTTTTTATGTCTGCCTTTATCTACTCTACCTACAACTTTTTAGAACTTACACCTTTAGCAAATAGAGAATCAAGAAAAGATATAATTCAAGATTATAGAGGAGGTATTGCAATACTTGGAACAACTGATACTTACTCTCAATCAGGTAAAAATAATGCGGCTGCGATGTTTGGAATTCTTTACCGGGATGAATTAAAACGCGAATGGGAAATGCACACTAGATCACTGAATAGCGGTTATTTATTATTAGCCATTTTAACGATCATTCATACTGATATGCATTTTACTATCCTTGATAATTATTTTTTAAAATCCTTTCAGAACATCTACTTAAATACAGCTTTAGAAAAAGGAACAAATCCAAATTTTGAGAATCGCAATTTTGCTGCAAGACATGAGCTTACATTTAAATGGAGATTTTAGCATGAAGTTTTTATTTTTATATTTCGTTTTAATCTTTTCGGTTTACTCCAAAGAGAGAATTGTAGTTTTAGATTTTATTCATTCCTCTAATGTTTCGCGAGAAATTGCTGTTAGCTCTAACAAATACTTTGTATCGGAACTTACAAAAACAAATCAATATTCAATTATTGAAAAAACTCAGCTAAGAGAAATATTAAAAGAAATAGAATTCCAACAAACAGGCTGCACTGATACGGTATGTGAAATTAAAATCGGAGAAATGCTTTCTGCGGATAAGATTGCCTCCGGGAATATTATTAGAAAAGATAAAAAATATATCATCACCATCACATTTCGAAATGTGAAAGATAAAAGTCTAGAATTTTCTGAGACAATTGACATCTATGATTTAAATCAATTAGAACTAACAATGAATATCCTCATAAATAAAATAATTCCATCGGACAATATTAATAAAAAACTAGAATCTAGCATAGATAATAAAAAGCAACTCGCTTTAAATAGAACAGTAATTCTTCCAGGTTGGGGTCATTTTTTTATAAACCGAAACAAAGAGGGATTTGCCCTTTCTTCTTTGTATGTAATTAATCTACTTAACTCCATATATAATTTTTCATACAAGAATAAAGAGATAATGGGGGAAACAAAAAAAGAAATACATGACAATAGAGTCCTATATTATTATATAAATCAAAATTTTAATCCTCCGGCGAACAATCCAGTAATCGCTTATTATTTTTTTGCCCTGGGAAATTCTACTATCGATCATAAAACTTCGCATGTCTGGAATGTAAGCCTGGTGAGCGCAACTATAGTCTTTGCTACTATGATAGCCGCAATTGCAGATATTCGATCCATGAATAATGAAACTCAATTCTTTTCCTTTTTAATTCAACCGGAAAAAGACTCATCAAAACAATTGTCCCCAACACCCTATTTTAAAAATAGCACACAAATAGAATTCATTTATACAATGAGGTTTTAACTATGAAGTATATAATCCTATTTTTTATTTTCACTCTTTCAATTTCAGCTAAAGAAAGAATAGTCGTTCTTGACTTTTTGCATTCTAGGAATGTTTCGGAGGCAATGGCTGTTAGCTCCTACAAATACTTTGTATCGGAGTTAAATAAAACAGGAGAGTTTTCCATCGTTGAAAAAAGCCAGATGAAAGAAGTGCTAAAAGAAATCGCTTTCCAACAAACTGGATGCACCGACACTGCTTGCGAAATTAAAATCGGGGAAATGCTAGCAGCAGATAAGATTGCATCGGGAAATATTATTAAGAAAGGAGATAAGTATATAATCTCTGTGAATATTAGAAAAGTCTCAGATAAGAGTTTAGATTTTTCGGAGACGATTGATATATATGATGTAAAAGAATTAGAGCCTACAATGAGTATCCTCGCCGAAAGAATCATTCATCCTGAAAAAATCATTGTAAAGCCAAAGCCTAAAACGCAAGAAGAAATCAAACTAGAAAAAAGAAACGAGGAATTAGCAAGACAGGATATAATGCATAGAGGAGCATTGTTGCGAACACTTATTTTCCCCGGGTGGGGTCATTACCATTGGAATCAAGATGATAGCGGTTCTTTATTTCTCGGTTTTTATACAGCAAGTATTGCATTATCCGGTGTAATATTGCCTGCTATAGAAAATAAAATAGTTAGCGATATAGAAAGAAAAATCACTACCATGGAAAATTTATTTTATATTTACTATCTTCAACCTGGAAATTCGCTAGCGGATAATTTCGTTAAGTCCCTATATCTGGGTGGATGGGAAACTGGTATGCAAAACAAAACATGGGATATTAAAGCAACACGAGTAATTAGTTATATAATTCCGATTGCCATTATGGTATTTGCATTGCAAGATATTCAATCCATTAAAAAAGATAAAGAGCAGGCAATATTCTCGCTTTCCATCAAACCAGAATCCGCCCCCGCATTACGGCAAACTAATTTTTATCCGCAAAAGGGTACGCACTTAGAATTTGCCTATACAATGAGATTTTAACTATGAACAAAAGAATTATTTTTTACCTAACAGCATTTTTACTCAGCGGAGTAATAACATTATTTGCAAAAGTAGGAGACAAGGCACCTTCTAGTTTCATTTTACCGAACAAAGAAAAAACAGAGCACTTACTTTTTAAAGAGCACATTGAAGGAAAAACAGTAATCTTAAATTTCTTTGCAAGCTATTGTCTGCCTTGCAAGGAAGAAATTCCTGAAATACAAAAGCTAGCCGCTAATTACAAAGATGTTAAACTAATCTTCATCAATATTGACGAAGAGAAAGACTTTGCAAAGGTAGAAGAAGTCATTCGCGAGTGGAATATAGAATATCCAGTATTACTCGACCCATACCAGGTAGCAATCAAACTATACGCCAAATCTAAATTAGCCGTTCCTGCTACATTCATTCTAGACAACAAAGGGAAAATTCGCTTTGAAGCAATTGGCTATGAAAAGGACACAATACAAAAAATGGAAAAGGTGCTGTTTAAGATTACCACCGATGGACACGGATGAACACGGATAAAATTTTTTTATTTCTAATTCTGACTCTATTTAGTTGTAATTCAACAGAAAAATCAAATTGGCAGGAGAGGCTAAGGGCAAAAGAAAGTATTCGCTTTCAAATTCCTGTTTTCGAAATAGATAACCTAACTCGTGAAAAAAGAATTTCCCTGTCCAATGAATTTGCTACCATCTTTACAAAGCATTCGGGCTATTCAGCAGTTGTTTTAGATGATAAAATTAAGACTGAATTTATTCATCGAAACGAATCAATTCCATCAACCAATTTTACTATTCAATCCAAATTCTCTCACGGCGTCTTACGTCTATTAGTCGTAGATTTAGAAACAGGAGAAATTCTCAGTTATGGCAAAATGGAATTATCCTCAGATGAAGATCTACCCAAACAATTTGAAAAAGTAATCGAAGAACAGTTACTGAAAGGTAAATAACTCTATTTTTTCTTGCCATTTTAACATTCAATTACTCTAATGAAATAGAGGAATCAATATGCACCAAATGAATTTTTTAGAAGACTTAGTTATGCTAAGCATAGTTGCAATGGGAATTATCATAATCTTTCAGAAGTTTAAAATACCTTCTGTAATCGGACTCATTCTAACGGGAGTTTTGTTAGGTCCGAGTGGATTTAAAATTGTAGATGATATGGCTTTGATAAGCTCTCTATCAGAGCTCGGAGTAGTTCTACTCCTCTTTACCATTGGACTAGAGTTCTCACTCGAAGAATTATCAAAATTAAAACGAATTGTATTTGTGGGAGGAAGTTTACAGGTGATTATCACGATACTCACACTGGGGATAATTACATTTTTACTCTCTCCTTTTATCACATCCCAGATCCCTTTTCAAAAAGCTATTTTTTATGGAATTGTATTCGCAGTGAGTAGCACACCTATCTGTTTAAAAATTCTAAAAGAGCGAAAAGAATTAAATCAGGAGCATGGAAAAATTTCTCTCGGGATTTTAATTTTTCAAGATATTGCAATTGTTCCCCTCATGATTGGAGTTAGTTTTTTAAGTCCGGATGAATCAAAATCAGTCAGTAAAATTGCAAAAGAAATTGGTTTAATGATTTTACTCGGAGCAGGAATTTTTGGAGGATTTCGATTCTTTCTTCCCAAAATGCTTCGCATGATTTCGCATTTGCAAGCACAAGAAGTTTGGGTTCTCGGAGGTCTTGCTCTTTGCTTTGGTGCGGCTTACTTAAGTTATCTCGCAGGACTTTCTCTTGCGTTAGGCGCTTTCATTGCAGGTGTAGTCATTGCAGGATCGGATGAAAGTCACAAAGTCGCAAAAACAATTGAACCAATTCGAGATGCATTTACAGCCATATTCTTTATGTCCTTGGGTCTTTTAATCAATATAAAACTAGAATTCATTCCTCTTTATTTAATTGTAGCGTTAGGCGTAATACTTGTCAAAGGTGCAATCGTTTCCTTCGTTTCCCTACTCCTAGGTTACACAACTAAGGTCAGCATTTTGGCAGGAATGGCGCTTGCACAGGTAGGAGAATTTTCCTATGTCCTAGCAAGTGTTGCTTTACAAAATAATATTATCACAAATGATATTTTTCAAATCATATTAACTGCGATGGTAATTACAATGCTTTTAGCACCTGAGATGATTGCATTTGCCCCAAGACTTGTCAGCAAGGCAGTTCCGGCTATTCGTTTTATACCGCTACACAAACTTTCCATTTACAAAGAACAGATTCCTACGACTCATATAGAATCGACTATTGAGGCGCCTGACGTTTTAATTCTTGGATTTGGAGTCATTGGAAAGAACGTCAGCCAAGTTTTAAAAGCGACCAATATTCCTTTTCGAGTTTTGGAAATGAACTTGAACAATGTCAAAGAAGGAAAAAAGAATAACATCCCCATTTTTTATGGGGACTGCACGGATAACGAGGCATTAACCCGCGCTGGTTTTTTTGAAGCTAAGGCAGTTGTAATCGCAATCTCGGATGAATCCGCAGTAAAGGAAGCAACATCGAAAATGAAAAAATTAAGACCTGATATTTTTATCTTAGTTAGAACTAGATATTTATTGAATCAGGATAAAATAAAAGAACTAGGTGCAGACTTAGTTGTCACAGAAGAGTTTGAATCCTCCATTCAAATTTTTTCCGTGCTCCTCGAAAAGTTTGGATTCGATAAAAGTTTAATTCTAGAACAAGAAGAAATCATTCGTCAAAACAGCACAATCCTATTTGAACCCAAGTAATGTGTATCATTTATAAAAGCTATTAAGATATAGTTTTAATTTATTTGACAAATGTCGATTCTATGCCTATAATCAATATAAATCAAAACCAGGAGATTAAAAAAAATGGCTAGAATCAATGATAGAATTCCTGAATTTACAGTTCAGGCATACCACAACGGAAACTTCAAACAAGTGAGCGACAAAGATGTAATCGGTAAATGGGCAATATTTCTTTTTTATCCAGCGGATTTTACATTCGTTTGTCCTACTGAGTTAGGCGACATGGCTGACCAATACACAGAGTTACAAAAACTAGGTGTCGAAGTATACTCAGTATCCACTGACACACATTTCGTTCACAAAGCATGGCATGATGCAAGCGAGACTATTAAAAAAATTAAGTTTCCAATGCTTGCAGATCCAACTGGAAAATTGACCAGAGGCTTCGATGTAATGATAGAAGAAGAAGGAATTGCAATGAGAGGAACATTCTTAGTAAACCCCGAAGGAAAAATCAAAGCAATCGACATCACTGACGGCGGAATCGGAAGAGATGCAAGTGCCATGCTACAAAAAGTCCAAGCAGCTCAATACGTCGCAACGCATAACGGCGAAGTATGTCCTGCGAAATGGAAACCAGGTAGCCAAACACTCAAACCGGGACTAGACTTAGTCGGAAAGATATAAGAAGATTACCATGGATGACTTTACACTGTCACCTCGAACTGCTTTATCGTGAGAGGTCTATCTGGCAAAGATACTAAGAGATAAACCTATCTGTAAATTTGTCAGATAGACCTCTCACGGCGCAATCTTGGAAGCTGCTAGTTCGAGGTGACAGATGTAGATAAAAAAAATTAAGAGGATAATACTATGTTAGACAACGATTTATTAGAACAAGTAAAAGGGTATATGGAAAGACTACAAAACAAAGTAGTCATTCGTATGAATAAAGACGAACATGAAAAAAGAGAAGAGTTAGAAGAAATGCTAAAAAGCATCGTAAGCACCTCCGACAAATTGGAATTATCCGTATCTGAGGTTCCACTCAGAAGCGGTGTAAGCTTCGACTTTGTAGTAAACGATAAACCGACAGGAATTAGTTTTAGTGGAATTCCAGGTGGGCATGAGTTTTCCTCTCTTATCCTCGCCTTACTTCAATCGAGCGGAGTTCCACTTAAGCTAGATGAATCTCTCCAACAAATAATCAAAAGTTTTAAAACAGAAATGAAATTTGAAACAGTGGTTTCTCTTAGTTGCCACAACTGCCCTGAAGTAGTGCAGGCATTAAACCAAATTTCTATTTTAAATCCAAATGTATCGCATGAAATGATTGACGGTGGAGTATACCCGGAGTTAGTCGCTGAAAGAAAAATTCAGGGAGTGCCAACCATTTACTTAAACGGAAAGCAATTCGGAAGCGGAAAAATGGAAATCTCAGAAATCATAGAAAAGATAAAAGAGATTTCGCCGGTAGACGAATCACCATTATCCCCTGCAATGTCATCGGATGAAATTTACGATGTAACTATTATCGGTGGTGGTCCTGCTGGAGTAAGTGCTGCCATTTATGCTGCTAGAAAAGGACTGAATGTGCTTATGATAGCTGATAGAATCGGGGGACAGGTTAAGGATACGATGGACATTGAGAATATGATTTCGGTCGCGCATACAACAGGTCCGATTTTAGTTAATTCGATGGAAGAACATCTCGGAAAATACCAGGTCAAGATTCGTAAAAATCTAAAAGTAAATTCTATTGCAAATGGCGCTGATTATAAATCACTCGAATTAAACACGGGAGAAATTTTAAAAACAAAAACGATCATCATCGCAACCGGAGCAAAATGGAGAGAGCTAGGAGTTCCAGGGGAAAAAGAAAATATCGGAAACGGTGTCGCCTATTGTCCTCATTGTGATGGTCCATTTTTTAAAGGCAAAGATGTATTAGTCGTTGGTGGTGGTAATTCCGGAGTAGAAGCTGCTCTCGATCTAAGTGGGATAGTAAAATCAGTCACTGTTTTGGAATTTATGTCTGAACTAAAAGCAGATAAAGTTCTCATTGACAAAGTAAATGCTACTCAGAATATTTCTGTAATGACTGAAATTCAAAGTAAAGAAATATCTACCGAAAATGGAAAAGTTAACGGGCTAAGATACATTAATCGCAAGGATAACTCAGAAAACTTCCTGAGAACTGATGGAATTTTTATACAAATTGGGCTAATACCAAATAGTTCCTTTGCTAAAGGTATACTGGATTTAACAAAATTTGGGGAGATTATAATTGACGATAAATGCAGAACAAATGTGCCTGGAATTTTTGCCTGTGGAGATGTTACAACAGTTCCATTTAAACAAATTATTATTTCAATGGGTGAAGGAGCAAAAGCAGGATTATCCGCTTTTGAGTATATTCTTATGCACACAAAGAAAGAAATAGGCAAAGCAGCATGACTTTAGTGCAATTAAAATATGCAGTAACTCTAGAGAAGGTTAAGAATTATGCGATAGCCGCTACAGAGTTACTCATTGCCCAACCTACCCTCAGTTTACAAATTCAAAAATTAGAAAAATCAATTGGAATTTCTATTTTTGATAGAACGACTAATCCAATTTCCGTAACAAACGAAGGAAAAGAATTTCTAAAGCAAGTCCGCGTTGTTCTTGCTGAATCGGAAAAATTGGAATACATGTTTAGTCAAAAAGGCGATTCTATAGCTGGAGATTTACGAATCGGGATAATTCCTACCGTATCGAGTTCACTTCTAATAAAAATTCTTCCGATTATAAATTCCAAATTTCCGGATTTAAATCTTAGAATTTTTGAATTACCTACCAATCAGATTATTCAAAAATTAGAAAACAATGAAATTGATGCTGGAATTTTGGCAACGCCATTGGAAAATAAAAAAATAAAAGAATACCCACTCTATTACGAGCCATTTCGTGTTTATATTCCTTCGAGTATAAAAATTAAGTCAAAGGAAATGTCTATAGAAGATTTGCAAAATTATGAAATGATAGTCTTAGGCGAAGAGCATTGCTTTAGAAGCCAGGCTCTAAAAGTTTGTAAAAATAAGTCTTATGGGAGAATTGAAGCGGGGAGTTTTGAAACCATTAAAAAACTTGTAGACAATAATCTCGGGCTAACACTATTACCCCACTTCGAAGAAGTAACAAACAAAAATCAACTCAGGGACTTAAAAGATCCAATTCCCGCAAGAGAGATAAGCCTGGTAACGAATCAATCCTTTTACAAAATGAATATACTCAAAGCAATTAAAACTGAAATTTTAAATCTAATTCCAAAAGAATTTCACACAAAGAAAAATTATCATATCATGGGAGTGGAATAAGCAGCGTTATTCAATGAATGCCACCTTATTGTAAATGTCTTCGAGAGAGATACTACACTGTATAGTTTCAAACTGGACTGGTTCATCTTCTTTTACATCAGAGAGCAGCCACTGGTTGTTAGCCGTTCGTCTAAAAATTTCGACTTTTTTGTAGTCGGAGGATACTAGCACATACTCTTGCAAAGACTCTAACTCTCGGTAAAGAACAAACTTTTTTCCTCGGTCGTAATTTTCAGTAGATTCAGAAAGAACTTCAACTATCAAACTAGGATTAAGTAAAGTATCTTCTTTTTCATCGTGGTATTTTTCTTCCCCGCATAATGCTGATATGTCGGGATAGGTATATAAACCGTCTGGTCTGACACGAACTTTCATGTCAGAGCCAAAAGCTATACATGGTTTTTTCTCTATTTGTATATTAATTTTGGTTAAAATATTTCCAGCAATGACAGAGTGAACTCTTTTTCCGCCAGCCATAGCGAACATTTCGCCCTTATAATATTCGTGTTTTTCTTCGGAGGTTCTTTCTATTTCAAGATATTCGTCAACCGAAATTAATTTTCTAGCAAGATTTTCCATAGCTCAATTATTTTAAGATACCTAAGAAAATGCAAGCTAAAAAGAGCTTGCTTTCTATTTCAATTTGAATATTAAAAGCTAGTTCTCAACTTTAGAAAAGTTAAATCCTATTCTCCCCTTTGCATCTTCTGTTGACCTGTAACTCCAATCGAAAGAAAATAAGCTGTATGAGTAAAGTATGCCATCATCCGCTCGGCAGAATCAGAGTCGATTTCGGGAGTTTCCGCAAGCGCAGCCTTCATGTGAAGCAACCAGCGATTAGCCGCTTTCTCGGACATATTAAACGTCATATGCCTACCAATGAGCGCAGGATGACCTTTGCGCTCCGAAAAATACATAGGTCCACCCATTCTTTGCATAAAAAACTCTGCCTGGTTTTCGATTGCGTCTTCCATATTTTTATTCTTGAAAATATTCTTAAACCAGGTTTCTTCGTCGTTATAAACTTTTGCATAAAATGTTCTACTTAATTTCCAAAAAGTTTCCTCTCCCAACTTTTTGTAGAGATTAACCTCATCAATTCGCATAGCCTCTTCAATTGTGAGACCTGTTTTTTCTTCTATCAGTGCATCTAAATCTTTCATACTTTAGTTTTAGTTCTAATCAGGCTAATTTGGTAAAGCAAAAAAACATTGGAAAAGTATAGAATAACTATACATCATCTTGCAGTTCCTATTGCGGTTCATGTAGCAGTTCATCTTGCAGTTCAAATATAACTCATTGGGTTTACAACCCAAACTTGAACTGCAAGATGAACTGCAACATAGACTGCTACTTGGAGTAAGCTACACTTATCGGATAGTGAAGGATATTAACCAATGTTACGAGACCTTTAAAGATTACCACTGATGAAGACGATGGACACTGAGCCTGCCCGAATGTGTCATCGTTTTGACATTTGATTTAGGGAACGGAAATTTCTTTTTTCTTTTTCAAAATATTTAAATATAGTCAGTAAAGTAGTTGCTAGAAATAGAAAGAGCTGGTCAATTAAGACTAGGAATAAAACAATCGGAAAAAGAAATGATAGAAATAAAAATCAATGACCCAGAGATTGAAAAAGTCTATGCTTCATCAGAAGAGATTCTAACTCTACTAAGAGGAATCGCAAACAAAGAACTACAAGTTGTTCCAACTGCAAAATCAAATGTATTAGGACTTACAAAAATCAAAGAAGTATTAGAAACTTATTTCAAAGATAAACCGGTTAACAATGCATATCTCTTTGGCTCCTATGCAAGAAACGAAGCAAAAGAAGAAAGCGACTTAGACCTATTAGTCGAACTAGATTATACTTCTAAAATCGGAACTCTTTTTTTCCGTATGACTAGCGACTTAGAGGCATTATTCGCTAGAAAGGTAGATTTACTTTCCTCTGAAGCAATAAACGAAACCATTAGAGAATCTATATTTAAAGATAGAGTGTTGGTCTATGAAAGAAAAAATTAGTGATAAGTTAAGAATTGAACATGCAATGCAAGCGATTCACGATAAGTTGCTGATATAGCGAAAAGGAAGCGATGGAACTACTCTACCTCTGGATTGAAGATTATAAAAACATTCATCACCAGGGATTTAACTTTAGCCCCAAGTATCGGTTTGAGTTTACGCCTGAATTTAGAAAAGAAGCAGACGGTAAGCTTCCGAAAGATAAAGAAGGAAAAGATATTTTTGAAGTCATTGGTGGAACTTTAAAAGATAAGAAGCTTGATTCCATCAATGAAAATTTCTTTGAACCTTCAGAAGAAGTAAAAGATGCTTGGAACAAGAGTGAAAAACTAGGCACTATTACGAATATTACTGCTATCGTTGGCGCAAATGGAGCGGGTAAGAGTAATTTGCTGGATTTTATAAAAGATATTCTTAGAGAGGAATTTGCTATTAAAAAGAATCGTAAGTCTTATCGTTTTGTTTGTATATTCCAAGATGAACAAGAAAATTATCATTATAGCAAAAATATTAAAGTATCCCTAATAACGAACCAACAGCTAACAAAATTTACTGCATCGAGCATTGAATCTTTTATTTACTCTTTTATTTTTTATTCGAATCAATTAACGCCTTACAGAAATGAACAATCTGATCCTCATTTTGAAAAGCCTTTTTCTCTAATTTCAATTAGCCTTCGAGAAATTTTAGAAAAAGAATCATCTTATGAACGAATGAATAAAGAAATTAATACAATCAATCAAAATAAAGGAAAAGAATTTCTGACTGCTTACTTTCTATTAAATCTGAAAACTCATCTTGATTTTATTAAATTTCTAAAGCGTAAAGGAATACAAATAGCATTACCATTTAATCTGCCTGAATTTTTAATTCTCTCTATTTCACCAAATTATAACTTTGCCATCGCTATTAATAGCTCAGAAAATATATTACAAAAGTTTAAAAACTTATTTGAATGTTATACTAAAATAATTTTCGATTTGGCTTCAATATCAAACAAGTATGAGTTAGTTATTCGAAATTTAAAATTAAATCATATAAATAGGATTTTTCAAAGTATTGCAAGTAAGTTTGAAGAAAAACATGATTTAGAAAATAATTTTACCAATTGGGAAAGCTATAAGACAATTTCCCAATTAGACGATAAAATCGAAAAATTTTTAAAACTTCAACATGAAAACGATCCGTATCTACGAGAAAGGATATTACATATTAATTTCGAGAAATTTTTAGAAAAGTTTAAAGAATATTACAAAGATGTCCTCGAACAAAGTGAAATTTATTTACAAGATAAGTTAGGTAACGAAAAAATAAATATAACAGATGTTAACTTCCGTTCTAATCTAGATTTATTTTCGGGAATTTATGAATCTTATTTTGCACTTCATTATGATTATTTCGATATTAGTTGGCAAGGACTAAGTAGTGGAGAGGAAGCCTTTTTATCTATTTATTCTAGATTTTATTCAGCGATAACTCCTAACTTCAGTGAGTATAACTACTATGAAGAATCTTCAAAGATAAATCTCCTAATCCTAATCGACGAAGGCGAAGTAGGCTTTCATCCAGAATGGCAAAGAAAATATCTCAAATACCTAATTGACTTCTTTCCACAGATTTATCATGGAGCACGTACACAAATCCAAATTATCCTCACAACTCATTCTCCGTTCTTGGCATCGGATTTACCAAAGGAGAATATTATTTTTCTCAAGAAAGGGGGACAAGGAGAAATAATAGAAAGCGATAAGTCAGATGCAAATGGAAAATGCATAGTATTCGATGGATTAAAAAAAGATAAAACCTTTGGGGCTAATATCCATACTCTGCTATCAGACGGCTTCTTTTTAAATGAGGGTTTAATTGGAGAATTTGCGAAGGGGAAGATAAATGAAGTGATAAAAGCAATGGAACCTTTATTAAAATATCCGAAAGAAAAAAGAGATTTAGAATATGAAAGTCGTATTTTAGAAAAAGAAATAGATAAGAAATTGAAAGAGACGGAAATTGAACATTTAGATAAAGAATATGAATCTCAAAAAGAAAAGTTTAATAAAGAGAAAGGAAGAATAAAAAAAATAATCGATGCAATTGGGGAACCAATAGTACAAGATAAACTGCTTCAAATGTATTACACAATCGAATCGAAAGATGCAAAGGAAGCACAAATAAAATTCCATCAAGAAAAAATCAGGAAACTCGAAGAAAATGATTCAAATAAAAACAGCTAGAAATAAGTCCTTAGATGAACTAGCGAAGGAACATTTTAATCTTATTAAGAAAGATTTAGAAATAAAAGAAGAGCAAAAAACAAAACTTGGTAATAGTGACTTCTGTAATTTTATTTCAGTTAATTTCGAGAGAATAATTCTTAGTAAGCCATATGAATTCGAAGGCATAATTAAGGAGATTGAAAAAACATCTATTAATTTTAAAGACAAAGTCAATGAGAAGAGAACCAAAAAAGATGTAGTATTAGAAGTATTCTTTTATTCAAAATACGACAAATGGAAACCATATAAACTAGCCAGTGATTTAGGGGTTGATACATGCCCTTATTGTAACCGACAATATATTTCCGTTGCTGGAACAGATAAGGATAAAGGTACGCGATGCGAATTTGATCACTTTTTAGATAAAGCGACTTATCCATATTTGGCGCTTTCTTTTTATAATTTAATTCCAAGTTGCCATGTATGTAACTCGAATTTAAAAGGCTCTAAAGAGTTTAACTTAGGGCAGTATATTCATCCATATATGGAGGGTTTTGAAGAAGATGCAAAGTTTACCTATATTCCTACCGATTACAATGGATTAGTCGGTGGCTTAAATTTCAATATTCAATTTAACCTTTATTCTAGAGATAAAAAACAAAAAATTCTTAACAACATTTCCACATTTAAATTGGAGGAACAATACAAACATAATAAAGATTCAGTAAGCGAACTAATTAGAAAGAAAATTATTACAAGCGGAGCTTACTTAGATATGCTTATGAAGCAGTATCCCGATGCATTTCAAAGTAAAGAAGAGCTTTATCAATTCGCTTTCGGAAATTATATCAAAGAAGAAGATTTCCATAAACGTCCACTCTCCAAGCTCACTCACGACATCGCAGAAGAGTTGGGGTTAATTTAAAAAGAGAGGCAAAATGACATTATTCGACAATAAATATTGGATTGAATCTGCGCGCAAAGAAGGTTGGGATTATGCGGATAATGGATAACATTTTACGCAAAGAGACTAACAATATGGACGTAGGGGTTGTGTAAAAACAAGTGAAGACGGCTCACGCGGAGACGCGGTGCTTGCGGAGAGGATTGATTTTATTAACTCTTTTCTCTGCGCCCTCCGCGTCTCCGCGTGAAAATTTATGTTTTTACACAACCCCTACGTCGTTCAACAAAATCAATATCGTCATTTGTTGCAGGATTCAAATCCGTTTTTACCATGCGTATAAATCAATTACGAAATACTCCTAAAATGCCATTTTGGCAACCACGATTTCATGATCGCATTATTAGAGATGAAATAGAATTGTACAATGTAAGAAATTATATTTTAAAGAATCCAATAATTTGGAAAGAGGATGATTTCTATCAGGATAGAGCATAAATATACCAACTTATTTTGATTTACAATTTTTAGAAGCAAGCTAGTATGAAAACAGGTATCCACCAATCAGACAAAACCAAAAACCCAAAAAAGACTTAATGAAATTATGTTCAATAAAATAAAATCCAGATACAAAGCATATACAGAAGCAAGATTCCAATCCTGGACAGGACTAGCACCGGGGGAAATAACTGTTTACCGTGCAAATAGATTCTTAGTATTTTTACTTATGAGTGGGTTAACAGGATTAGCCGTTTATGGATATAGCTTTTATCCCAAGCTTGCAAGCTTACTCAGTGATGGATTTTTGTTTTTTCATTTTCCCAAGATATTTAATTTAAAAATTCCAGAGCCTATTTTCTTTACGCAAATCGCACAGTATTTTCTAATTGCCTTACTTGGGTTTCACTGGATTAGCCTCGAAATGATTTTACTGGAATATTTCTTTTCTTGTATGTATCTTTCCAAAAGTCAGCGAACGATTATCTTTATAGAAAGTAATCTTTTTAAAAGAATAATTCATATTCTAAAAGAGAAAAAAGTCCAGCACGAGCTTGAGGATACTCTAATTACCCGCATCTTTGGAATTGGGACTTTGACTTTGCATCTTGGAAATGGGGAAAGCTGGAAGATTCGTTCTATTAGCAAAGCGCGTGTTGCATTAAATGAGATTATTAGTTTTGATAAGAAATGACGACTTGGATGCAATTGCTGGTAGAACAGGCATCATTGCCTGTTTCATGGACAGGCAGGGATGCCTATCCTACCGTTTGCTTTTTTAAATGACAATGAATACTAAGAATTTTTATGCAATCTTATTTTCGATTACTCTAGGTGTATTCTATTTCCTACTCCTATTTTCAAATCTCCAAAGACAACTAGACCACGATCAAATTGTATATACAAACAACATCCGATCTTTCTTTGTAGGCAAACAGTTCGTAAACCCTCATCACCTTCATTTCGAGCCGACTGGATTTTACTTTCATAAATTTCTTACAGAGCACTTCCCTGATTACCTGGGAACAAATCTAATGTTTCATTTACGAATACGCTCCCTACTCTTTGCTTCTATTGGGATTTCAGCCTGTTTTCTATATCTGTATTTACTTACTAAAAAATATTTGGTTGCATTTATTGCTTCTATTGCAATCGGGTTTCAACACGGATACTTATCTTATGCCGCTAAAAACGATACGGGAATTTATCCTGCTAGCTGGCTTTTCGTAATGCTTCTTTCTGGACTTGCTGTTTATCACAGCCGATATTCTATCTATATGTCTTGCCTTGCCGGCTTAGCGTTATTTGCCGGTGTGATGTTTCATGAATATATGGTTGGTTCTTGCGTTGCTCTATTCATTGGCTTACTTTTACCCGATTCTATTTTTAAATGGAAAATTCCGACTGCATTTGAAAAATTAAAACTCTCTGAAAGTAAAATAGAAGTTAGCCTTATAAAACGATATATCTCGCTATTCTTTTTATTTTTATTTTGCTTTGTTCCTACTGCTTGGTGTTATCTCTGGGGTGGACGAGTGGTCTGGCAATTGGAATACAACGAAGCACTTTATAGTTTTCAAAATTGGATATTTGGGTATTTGGTTGGTTCTCCCTATGGTCGTGCGATTACTAAGTATATACCGGAATATTCTATGCGCGGTTTTACGGATGCGTTCTTTGCGAGAACAGATGGAATTCAGTACAATGCTTATACAGATTTTCAATTCCAACTGACTTCGTTCACAAATCCTGTTGCAGTTACTCATACTTTGCTTCCCATTTTTATATTAGCATTTATTCTTATTTTACTTTTCTTTTTCTTTCCACTCATCCGATTCTACGGAAGGAATTTTTTTATTCTGAGCCTTCACTTTTTATTTTTTCTATTTATTGGAGTAGACATCGAGCCGCATTATTTTGAGTTTTGGATTATACCCGCACTCCTTTTTACAATCTTCTTTGCCCTCTTCTGGAATTTCCTCGCCGAGAAGGCAAAGGACTACTTTGTATTAGCCCCTATCCGCACTCTAGCAGGAGTTGGTTTATTTCTTTCTGCCCTACTCGTATCAATTCACAACTACCAATATGAATTAATCCTTCACTCTCGCAATTTTAAAACCGAAGGTGTCTACGGCAAAATAGGCGAAACCCCGATTGAATATTTCAAATCATCGGTTAATTATAAGTATCCGAATGAGCCGTATAGAGAAGTGGATTCTAAACTGATTACCACCGATGGGCACCGATAAAAAAACGATAAAAGATACGATGGATGATTGGATATATTGATTGCAGAAAATGTGTGATGTTTTTTTGGTAATATATTTAACGATTCATTATATGCTTTATAAAGGTAACAATAAAAATAGTTTTAAGAAATCGCTTAATCCTTCACCATTTTTAATAAGCGAAATATTTATGGTGACAGGATTCGGTTTTACTTCTATTAGTCCTATTTATAAAACCAAAACTGCTCACAAAGATTACAAGCTAAATACAACTATACGAAAAATTCGGCAATGAATATCTCGATATTCAACGTTTTTCTCAATGTTAATTCTTATTGACTAAATGTATTAAAATTAATTATGTAAAATCTATTCTAACATTTTGCATAGCCAAGGCGGATAACGTTATGGAAATTTTTAAAGAGTTAATTTCTCAAAATCCAATTGGAATTTTAGTCTGGTCACAGGCTGGATTAATAAAGTATACAAATCAATCCCTGCTTGGTTTGTTAAATTATAAAACATTTCCGTCCAGTTTAAAAAATTGTGCGAGTGAAGAATCAAACCAGAATGAATTAAATATCCTTAAGTCCTTGCAAAACTCTCATAAAAAATTTAGAACTTACACAAAAGAATTTTTCTCCGAAAACAAAGAAACTATTAAGCTTGATGTAATGACAAGCCAGGTGTCTTACGAAGGGGAAACTTACTATTACTCGCAAATAAGAAAACATAAACCAATCACGACTATTTCAAAAACAGAAACTTTAAAAAAGCAAAATGAGGTTCTACTCAAATTAACAAAAAGCGAAACGATTGACAGCGGGGATTTAAAAGCATCCGTAAAAGAAATCACTGAAGCTGCTACAAATGCACTTGCCTGCCAGCGCTCTAGTGTTTGGTTTTACACAGAAGATAACCAATCCATTCTTTCTATGGATTTATTCCAAAGTAATAATTCAACACACACAGAAGGCGCTGAGCTTTTTGCTAAAGACTTTCCTGCTTATTTTAAATATCTTTCTGAAGAAAGAGTTCTTGGTGCGGATAACGCGCATACTGACCCGAGCACTCATGAATTTAGCAAAATATATTTAACTCCACTTAACATCAAATCGATGTTAGACGCTCCTATTCGCCTTCACGGAAAAATGGTAGGAGTCATCTGCAATGAAACCGTTGGCGAATTTAGAAACTGGACGCAAGAGGAATTAAATTTTTCGGCGTCTCTTGCAGATTTAATTTCGAGAGCTATTGAAGCACAGATTCGTAAAAATGCAGAAGATGAAATTAAACAAATAAATGAAAACCTTGAATTAAAAGTAGAAGAACAAACAAAAGAAATAAGGGAATCATTAAATCAAATTACCAAGTTAAAAGAATTTCAAGACGGAGATTATTTTTTAACATCTCTAGTTTTAAATCCTCTCATAGGAAATAAAAATTCTTCTAATATTATTCATACAGATTTTATTGTGAAACAAAAAAAACAATTTCAATTTAGAAAATCGTCCGGACAGATTGGTGGAGATTTTTGTATTACTGATACACTTAGTTTTCAGAATGCCGAAAATCGTTATGTATTTTTCCTGAATGCAGACGCAATGGGAAAATCAATGCAGGGAGCAAGTGGAGCGATTGTCATTGGAACCGCCATTTTAAATATTCTATGGCAAGCTAAGAACAAAGGTATATCGAACTTATCCGCAGAAGAATGGCTTAAATTTACAGTTTTAGAATTAAATAATATTTTTCTAACCTTTGACGGTTCTATGATTGTTTCTGCTTTTTTTGGATTGATAGGTGAGACTAATCGTGATTTGCTTTTCAGTAATTTTGAACATCCGCAGGCAGTTCTTCTTAGAGATGGGAAAGCAAGCTTTTTAGAATTAAACAATCAAAATCCCAAGTTAGGACTCCTTTCTGTAAATACAATTCCGATTGAGCGAAAATTTCTACAGTCAAATGATATCCTGATTATTGGAAGTGACGGAAAAGATGATATCGAACTCAGCTCTAATAGCGAAGGTCGATCTATCAATGAAGATGAAACAGCAATTTTAGAGCTTATTGAGAAAAGTGAAGGAAACCTTAAAAAACTAGAAATGCTTCTAGAAGAAAAAGGAACTCTCATTGATGATTTATCTATCATGAGCATAAGCATTTCCTAATGAGGGGAACATTTCCCCGCTTTTGGCTTGACGCGAAATCCCTTTTTCGAAATGATTTGTTTAAAAAAGGAACGCCAAATGCAAAGTTTTATTTCAAATCAAAATACAAAGACATTCAAAAGAATTTCATTCTTAATTTTACTTGCTAGTTTTATTTCTTGTAGCTCAACAAAAGAAGAAGTAAAAGACACTAAAGACCTAAAGATATTTTATCCTGCGGGGCAAAAAGAAGTTATCCTCGATGAGAATGGTAAAGAGGTTCAGATTACATCTCGCGACCCGGAACTATTCCAGAAAGATTCCAAGAACTCGGATGAAGTATTTCGTGTAGTGCTCTCAAGTGAATCCTACCAGGTTCGCCAGATTCGCAAATCTGAATTCATTAAACGCAAACCAGACCCCGGTGGAGATTCCATCATCATGGAAGAATTACTCAAATACAACAAAAAAGATTTCGTCGATGACGGGATAATATCCGTTAAACTCAACGCCAAGACCGGTAAAATGGAAACCATCAACACAGACCGCTCTACTCGCATCCAGCAGCTACTCAAGATTATCTCCAACGACGCCACCCGCTGGACTCTCGAACACAAAAGCACAGAAGAACCAACTGTCACCAAGTATCTCATTACATATAATGTTGTTTTAATCAACAAATCCAATCGTGATCAGATTAAAGAAGAATTAAAGAAAGAAGTGAAGAAGTAAGCTTTCCCCTTTTTAAAAGGGGGACTAAGGGGGATTAGAAGAACAAAGGGAGAACGGGGGATTTTTCCGTCGAACTACGTAATCCCTCAAACTTTTTTTGCACATAGTTTCGCTTACTTGACCTAGTTCAGGTAAGGAGAAACTTATGCAAAAATATACAATTCTATTTCTAATTTTACTCTTATTTACCTGTCGTAATAAAAAAGTCAAAAAAATCTGGGAGTTTCCAACTAAGACAAATTCGGAAGCGTTCTTTTTTAGTTATGGAGCAAAGGCAGGTAGCGAGCAAGAGGTTAATCCAAATATACCTCCTAGCTGGGGACCTTCTCTTAAAATTTCTGAGACGACACTTTGCATCAATTCACAGGATGATTTTTTTCGCTCAAAAGAATATGGCCCGAGTCTTGGATTCTGTGTAGAAAAAACTCCAGACAATGAGTCTTTACTCAAATCTGCCATCGAGACATTAAATGAATTAGACGAAACTAAAATTCGACCCGATGGATATGTAATAGATGATGGAACAAAAGCTCATATATATTTTCTAAGTTTAACTGAGATTGTAAATGAAATCAGTAAATCAAGTTCGCGTCATTTCTTTTTAGGGGATAATCGACTGCATACCGCAATCGAGAAGCGGATGGATTTGAATTTTGAAAATCATAAATCAGTCCAGGGAATTCGAGACCATAGAATAGAAACTAGTTTTTCTCTTCCTTATTTTTCCGTTTATGCAATCGATGGAGTTTATAAACTCATTTTTCCGCCAATGGAGACGGGCATTCCAAGAGCCCAATACCATTATTTGGTCTTTGAGCTAACCAATTTTCCTGAATTTGTTTCTGCATTTCAATCTGTATTTACAAGGTTACAATCAATCAATGACATATGGAAAGCAAGTTGCAGTCGCGAAAAATTAGAAATCACCGAAGTCATGGGATATGCATCCGGCTCAACAAAACGATATATCGAATGGACTGGCTCAAAAGAAAATCCAAACTGTATTGAATCTGTAACTCTCTCAATCGCTGGTAAAAAAATTAGCGTCGATACAAATTCACCCTTCTTGTTTCCGGGAGCTATAAAATTATTTGTAGAAGAAAATTCTCTCCTACAAGGAATCGTTTTAAAAGATGCAAACTGGAAAGATTTAAAAAGCTCAACCAACCTTCAACTCACTTCTTATGATACGACGGATACCTGGGATTTACCGGAGAATGTAACTTTCAACTGGGCAGAAGAAGAATTTTCCCTAAAAAGAAAAATGAATTCCTGCGAGTGGTCAGCTTCGATTATCCGCAATGCAAATCTTTGCGGAGACCCTGGACTAGAAATGGACAGCGCTGCAATCCCTGGTTCTATTCCAGTCAATAATCAGTGTAAACCAGAAGATTTCAAAATCACTGAAATAAATGCGCACGGTCTGAGACCTGAAAATCGAATAGAAAGATCGGGAAAATTTTTAGAATTAGTTTATGTAGGACAAAATGATTGTAAGCCACATTCAATGAGCATGCAAGTTGGAACCACAAGAGTTCCTCTCACTTTCGCAAACAAAGAATTAAAGCCGAATTCGATTTGGGTCGTAAGTGATGGACGACATTTAACAGGAGTTACAAATTTAATTAGAAGAAACCTAGACTTCCTGCAATGGCAACATCCTATTATCCTTCAAAATTCTACTAGCTCTAAAGTTCTCTGGAAGGGATTAAAGCCCGATGAAATTTTTATTCCGGAGTCAATGAACGGAAACCTTTTTTCAATGTCAGTTGTAGATGATAAATTCTTTCACCATTCTATCCAAAAAGGAAACCATTTACAGGCAATCTTTAGATCTTCTCATCAAATGAGTCCGGGTGAAGCTAATCTAAATACTCCGCAAGATGCTACCGGCGAATTGTCAGAAGTTTTATGGGCGGGAGGATATAAAAATTCTATTTCTATACTAGATGAAAAATTCATTGAAATAAAAACAAAAGGAGATGGGACATTAGAATTAGAAGTAATTCCAAACGGAAAACTAACCCGCTTTTTTATTCCTATTTCTAGAAACGATGCTTTTACTGTCCTGTCAAAATCTTCTCTTCAATGCTTTCCGAATGCGAGATCAATCATTAGCGATAAATTGGCATTATCCGATGATATAACAATTATTCGTCTAAAAGCAGAAGGCAAGCAAGTAAATGAACTCAAATACTTTCCCCAAAGAGGAGAAGGGTTTAATAATACAGCGAATAAAATTAGAGCAAGCTTTGTAAACACGGGAACAAATTTTCTATGGAAATCATCTACTCCCACTATTCGTTCTTCCATTTCCACAGACTGCCAGAATCAAGTATATGCAACACCGGAAGCTCTAAATGAATTTGAACCATTTTTAGCAGATGAAATCTTTGAATATATTTCTAACGGAAAATTCTACTTAGCCGCTTCTAGTTTTGATCAACACCTACCCTATAGTGTGAAGTTATATTCCCATTTGCCACAGGAAGAAGGAATCCTTCCTCTTGAAAAAATCGGAATTGCGAATCTTCTAAAGCCTGTTGTAAGTTACCTCTCAACAACGGGGCTCATCTACCAGAGATTAGAAAATTACTCCGATCTAAAGCTCTACAATAAAGACGGAGTGTTTATCGAGGGGATAATGACAAATCCTTTAAATCCTCAAAACGAATGGATTTTATTTTGTAACCGCGGAAAACTTCCAAGAGATTTAGCAGAATATGAAATTCAAGATGAAGACTCTGTCGATCAAATTGACTCTTATTTTAAAAGAAAAAAGTTTAATCTCCCATCGGGTCTATCGGCTCCCAATTTCGTTGGAAATTCTACTATTCTAAATCCAGGTCAATGTGGATACCTCGTAGACCCGGAATCTTCTCTTCTAAATTTAAAACCAATGGGTTTAGCGCCAACTCTTGTGTTAACCGTTCGAACGACTTCGACTATCGGGAATGGAATTTCCTCGGAAGAAGCAATTGACCTTTTCAAAATAAAAGGAGCAGAAAGAATTCATATTCATTCTTTTGGAAATCGATATTCCCATGCTCCTTTTACAATACCAGTCACCACAGATGAAATTATACTTCTTCAAAACGGGAAACGGGGAGAGGGGAAATATGATTATGAGGTTCTAAAGTGGTAAAGCTCGGATTACTCTTATTATTCGCTACTCAACTGAGTGCAGAATATAGAGTAGATATGATCTCTGGATACAAAAGAGCCATTGTAGATAAAATCGAAGCAAATAAAACTGTGACTACTGAATCTAGATACTCGGATAATTTAGTCGCAGTTCATGGTAATTTTTCGGGCTCAAAATCTAACTTCGAATACAAAGTTCATTTTATTTTAAATAAAAGGTTTAACGACAAAGACTATAAAGACATTTTATATCTAGGGGATAATTGCTATTTACTTTTACCCGTAAAAAAACTTCAATTTACCTTTGGTAGAAAACTATTTCCTACAAGTCCTTTTGAAACTAGAAATTGGAAAGATGGAATGGAAGGCTTCGGTGTGGAGACACAAGTTTCAAATGTATTTCGCTTTCACGTTTTCTTTGTTGATTTTTATAGAGGATATCCCCTATTCGAAAAGTTTTTTCTTTATAAGAACATTGCGGATGACGTTCAAAACGGAGAAAGATTTCGCCATGGACTTTCTTTAGTGTATCAAAAAGAAAATTTTTACTCCAAGTTTCATTTTAGTTATATCAACCTGGGGAATTGGGGGAATGGAACAAAAGATGATTTAAAATCACAACCAAAAGGTGATTCTGATTTTTTATACAATGCAGTCTTTAGTTTATCTAATAGGGGAAAATATTTTACTTCTGGAATAGAGTTTCAATTAGCTCGCGGCCTTGATAAAACTCAGTCCAATACAAATCGAAAAGAAAAATCAATTCCCGTTTCCGGTGAGCTAATTCGTATTTACTTTGAGTCTTATCTAAAATTTTTACAAACTAGAATAGAACTCTTTTTACCTGATTCTGACAAAAAGAACGCACAGGGAGAAGTTCTGGAAAGTGGATTCATTGGAATGGGAAGCTTTCCTGGAAATGCATTTATCTTAAACCAGGAGCTTAACTACTATCCATCCGGCTGGATTACTCCTAGCGGCTTACAGAAAGTAGACTCAATTTACAACGGTCGAAGAAATTCTTTTTGGGCTCATGGATTTTTAAGTGCGAGATTGGAAGACGTATTCTTTATCTTGCAGGGAGATCATTTAACTCCAAGAAAAATCGCTGGCTCTTCGACTGGAAATATTTCCCTAAAAAAAGATGACTACGAAAATTCCTTTTTATTTGAACTTACCGGCTCCATACGATACGATAGACGAAACATAGATGGATTTTTTATACAGTTTAATATTTCTAAACTGTATACTTCAAAAGATATTTTAATAGATGGGACTTCTGCTTTTTTACAGGGGGGAATTCTATTTTGAAATTTTCGCTGCTTACCTATTTAAATCTTTATTTTGAGAAAGGCATTTCCATTGCTTATGCCCTGTATTCTCTGGGTTCCCTAAATTCTGCCTTTCATTTCATGGGTTGGCAGGATAATTCTAAGATTATAAAAATTCGCCAAATTGCAAACTTAAAAAACTCCAATCGACTAATTTTACTTGTTATACTTCTTATTTTATTTTCCTGCACAGGAAATAAATCAAAGGACAAGCGTTTACTTTTGAGTTTGCTCTCAAATTCAGAAAATTCTGTAAAAGCATATTTCTCTTATCCAGGACGATTCACGGACACTGTAAAAAAAAGAGAAGTAATCGAAAGTATCTTAAATATCATAAATAGCGCAGAGTATTCTTTACAAATTTATGCTTACTCTTTTAATAATCCCGAAATGATTTCCGCTCTAAAAGAAGCTAAGAAACGAGGTGTTAAAATTGAAATTGTGGGAGATAAGGACCATACCTATGAATTACTAAAAGAGAATGGGTTTACTATAAAAGACTGGAAACAATCCGGACTTCATCATATCAAAGTAATTTTAGCGGATAATAAGACTTTGTTTACAGGAACAGGAAATTTTTCAAGACAGGGTCTTACAAATGACTGGAACGGTTACATTCAATTAGACGTAGATAAAATAAATCGCTCCAATACTTTAGATTTTTTAAATGAAAATTATAAATTACCTGTGCTTGACACGAATGGAATTTCTTTTATCAGCTCTCCCGAAAATGGGTATCTAAGTCAAAATATACTTTTAGAAAAAGTAGAATCTGCAAAAGTTTCCATAGATTTTCTTATCTTTGATCACTTTGATGGAGTTCTAAGCCATGCCCTGCGAAAAGCAAGCGAGCGTGGAGTAAAAGTTACCGGCGTTTACGATGCACCCGTAGACGAGGAAGGCGAATACCTGGCAGATAATTTTTATGGTGTAAGTTCAGAAATTTATAAAGATGGAAATGAGGACATAGTAGAGACAGGCTCTTTTCCGGAAGGTGGACTTCTACATCATAAGAGCATGATTATTGACGGTAAAATACTATTATCCGGTTCTTATAATTATTCAACAAATGCCAAAGACTCTAACCGAGAAATATTATTCTATACAGAAAATCGAAATTTAGTCCAGGACTTTCAAAAAGAATTTTACCGCGTAAAAGAAAAATCCTATCCTGTTCCTAAACTTAAATTATACACTTTTGCAAATAAGAAAATTTTAGACACAGGAAGTATATCCGGGAATACTCTTTGTTTGCCGGATAATATAAATTCTCCCACAATTGAATTAGGTAAAGGAATCTGGAAATCCTATCTTTATTATCCAAAAATAAAGAACACAAAGTGTATTTCCCTTGGTAATTATGAAAATATTTCTTCCGGACTGACGCATGCAAGTAAGTCCGATTTTTTTTCGCTCGATTCCATTTGGGATTCTTATCAAGTTTATGATAGAGATTCTAACATTTCTTATCATTTTAATTCAAAAACTCAAGACCCATTATTTTATTCAGACAAATTAATAATTCCTAAGAACCCACTTTATCTAAGCTTTACTTCTTCTAGAGTTTATTTTGAAATGAAAGAATTTTTACCGATTGTGGGTCGCAATATTTATTTTTGGATTCCAGGAAAAGAAATTCGTAAATCTAAAATAGAACAGATTCCTGAAAGTAAAGCGGGGTATACGGCTATTATCCCAACAACATCCAGTGAGAGATTTTATGCAGGAGTATGGATTGAATCCGAAGATGTATTTTATTTTTTTTGCTACCAGGAGAGAACAAGGGCAAATCGAAACTCGTTTGATTTTATTCTAAACCAACTGTATTTGGACGGGGGTAGAAAAAATGCAGAGGGGCAGGCTTGTATAAAAAATGACTGAAATTACTACATTGCACCACGACCCTCAGGACTCGGCAGACGGTATAAAAACCCGATTTCTCTGTGACTCTGTGCCTCCGTGGCAAAAGTGCCTAAATAGCCCATTAAACCACTATTAATTCCCATTTTCTAGGTCTTACATTATTTTTTAGTTCCAAAAAACCAATAAAACAGAAGTCTAGTAGTTACAGCCATGAACAAAAGCAGCACACGTTTTTTTGCCAATTCATTTGGACTTAGAATTCTTCCGAATATCATTTTATGCCTTTCTCTTGGTTTTTTAGGCTCATTGTTTTTTAAAAACGCCTACTTAGAAATAAAACTTTTAGAAAATGAAGATGTATTCTTCCAGGCTGCCAAACTAGTTCTTGGTTTATCTTTCATGGCTGGGTTTATTTTAAAACGTTACTTGCAGGGCATACGAGCTCTCTATCTTGAATATTCTGTCCTCTTTCTTTTGATCGTGGAAATGATAACCCTCAATGGATTCTCTTCTGGAATTTTACAGGTCGATTATATTTTTTACACCGATCTATTTTTATTTTTCGCAAGTTTAAATGCACTTGTCACAGGAATGCTTGGTGCACGTTTAAAAAACTTTAGACTCTGGGGATTTTTAGCCGGAGGAACCAGTTATATTATCTATGCCTATTTGAATTCTGAAATTGTTATAAAAGCTGAAAATTATTTAATGCCACTGGTATTCGTTATGGCATTAGAGCTGCTACTTTTTTCAATCATTCCCAAGTCTCATAACGCAGGAAGTAAAACGAATCCCAAAACCTATTTGATTAATGATGTATTCTTTTACTCCTCCCTTTCCCTATTTGTATGTCATTCTATTTTATATTATATGAATATGAAAGCACCGGATTCTTTTATCCTCGGTGCAGGCATTGGTCTTTTATTTTTTAATATTATATTTCATTATGGATTATTTAATACAAAAGTTCGATGGAAATATTTCGCCGGTAGAGTAATACTCATTGTTAGCCTCATACTCACTATGCATTTATCCAGATTTGAATTGGCCAGTGGGATTTTACTTTTCTTAGATACTGCTTGCATTGCCATTTACCGTCCGAGTAAAAATAAATTAAACTTAATAATACTTTCAATACTCGGTGGCATTGCGCTTTATGCCATTACTCATTTTCTAAATATTTATTATTTGAGATATGAGTTTCGATATTCGTTAGTATTTTTGTTTATACTTTTAGTATGGACTCCAATGCTCTTTGTAAATTCTATTAAAGTAATAAACAAATTTTTTACTGTTCTTTTAAGTTTTGCATTAGCGGCTTATTTCTTTTCTCCCCTGCCCTATGATTATAAAATGAATTTCGTTAAGACTGAAAATTTTAAACCAATTCCGTTTCTACTCAGTTCGGTCTCACTCAACGAAGAAAATTTTGTTTTTTTTAGCGTAAATCTTCCCTTTAAAAATCAAGATACTCTACCCAAAAAAAATACCTTTAGAAATAAAATTATTGTTCTCGGACTTGGAGAAGGACTCGAAACAACTCTTACCTATTTATATCATCTGAATAAGAACGGTTACCCGTTCATCATTTTTCAAGATAAAAACGCAAGACAACTTACCAATAATTTAATAGAATTTGATTCCATAGAATATCCACTCTTTAGAATTTATTTTCCTAAAAATTCTATTCCAGTATTAAAAGAAGAAAAAGAAAATCGAGCAGTAACTCCAAGTTGGGAGATTCAGCATATTGAAACAAGGCTTAGTGGTCTTGAAAAAAACGAAGAGATTGCAGATACTCTATCTAACTTAATCAGCTATTCAAGTGGAACTTTAAATGAGACAGCTCAAAAATATAGATATAAATTTTACCTTTCTTATAAAGCTTATGCCGAATATTATTATAAAATAGGAGACTTTGATAGGTCAGTTCAAATGGCTGCCCTTGCATTTCGCTTTCAAGTGGTAGAGGATAATCTACTCGATACGGCTTACAACGCTTTGCTCCGTATCACTACTGAAAAAGATCAAATTCCAGTAATGAGAATTTTACTCACTAAAAATAAATACAAAGAGCAAATTATAAAACGATTATACCCGATGCTTCTCACACTGAATAAAAAAGAAGAAGCATTAGAAAGAATAAATGAATTAATTGAATTCTATAACAAAGATGCTGAATCCCGAGCAGAAGAATTGAAAAACTTAAAAATTGAAAAAGCTAAAATCTATTTACAATTCTCTAATATTAGAGAAGCAGAAGAAATTATTAGCGTTGAGTCTAGAAAAAATAATGGCTCTGTTATCTGGCAAAAACTTTTAGCAGATTTAATTGCTTTAAAAGAAAGCGTTTATAGAGTTCCCACAAATCCAGTGGCTAATCCAAATACTACCCCGAGGAGTCTCGAATGATACTTACAACCTACTTAGGAATTTTTTTAGCATTTCTCTCTGTAATTATTGCTATCCTTCTAGAAGGTGCTCATATTGGAGCGTTCTTTAAACTATCCGCAATCATATTGATTTTAGGTGGAACGCTTGGAGCAACCATTGCAAGTTTTTCTGTTACACAGATACAGGCAATGATGGTTATCCTCAAAACGATAATAAGTCAAAAGAACAATATAAACTTCATTGAGCTCTTTATTAAACTATTAGAAAAAACAAGAAGAGACGGACTTTTATCTTTAGAAGATGAGATAGAAGAAATCGACAATGAGCTAGCTCAAAAAGGGTTACGCCTAATCGTAGATGGAACAGATCCGTCTACAGTTGAAGAAATATTATTTGAATGGTCCGAACAAAAGCAAGAAGTAGAAATGAATTCCTCAAAAATTCTAGAAACTGCAGGTGGATTCTGTCCCACGATTGGAATTATCGGAACCGTAATGGGATTAGTTCATGTATTGGAAAATCTAGGAGCCGGAACTGCTGCACTCGGAGAAGGAATTGCAACTGCGTTCATAGCAACCTTCTACGGAATTGGATTTGCCAACCTTGTTTTCCTTCCCATTGCAAATAAAGTAAAGGCATTTTCTAGAACAGAGCATGAGAGGAGACAGGCTGTTATCCGCGGACTTCTTTCTATTCAAGCAGGGGATAATAAGCGTATTATGCTAGAAAGAATGTCCCCGTTTATGGATTTATAATTTTATTCAATGCAAACTCTGGATTTTACAATCCTTGAAACTATTTTTATAGGTCACAAGCATAGTATATTCAGAGCAGAAAACAAAGAGCAAACAAAAGTAATTCTTAAAGTTTTTACAGCAGAACACCCAACAGAATCGGAAATTCTAAAATTTCAAAATGAGTATAAAATTTTAGAAAAACTAAAACATATAAAGGGTGTAGCCGAAGTATTGAGCTTTGGTATATATAAAGGAAAATATGCTTTAGTATTTAAGAATTCAAATGGACGAAGTCTAGGTCAGGCAGAACCAAAAAAATTTCCACTTTATACTTTTTTCAAAATCGCAAAATCAGCAGTAACCGCTCTGGATAAAATTCACAATCAAAGAATAATTCATACAGATTTAAAACCTTCGAATATACTCTTTGATCCCGAAACAGGAAATATTGAAATTATAGACTTTAGTTCCAGCTTTGAAATTGATTCGCCTCTTTCGGTAGCAGAATTAAATGATCAGAGCGAGGAAAGTTTAACCTATACATCTCCAGAACAAACAGGTCGAGTCAATAGAAGTATCGACACACGCTCGGATTACTATTCAATTGGGGCTACTTTCTATTATCTACTCACAGGTAGACCCCCCTTCATAGCAAGTGATCCTATGGATATAATTTATAGTCATATCGCCAAAGATCCATTACCCCCTTCTGCCATCGAAAGAAGTATACCAGAAAACCTCTCTAAGATAATTCTAAAACTCTTAGCAAAAGACCCAGAACAAAGATACCAAAGTTCTTACGGGATATTATATGATTTAGAATGGATTAGCTCAGCTCAGCACAATAAAGATAATTTTATACTTGGCAAAAAAGACTTCTCTTCCGAATTTCATATTCCTGAAAAGATATACGGTAGAGAAAAAGAAATTAAAATTTTAGTTGATGCTTTTTATAAAATGTATCAGAACGGAAAACCAGAATTATCCGTAATTACTGGCACAGCCGGTGTAGGTAAATCAGCATTAGTCAAAGAAATTTATAAGCCTATTTCTGCTGCCCGCGGATATTTTATTACGGGAGAATATGAACAGTATGCTCAAAGTCTTCCATTCAGTGGATTTATAAAAGCATTTTCTAATTTAATAAGAATTTTATTAACAGAGTCACCGGAAGAAATCGAAAACTGGAGACTAAGGATACAATCACAATTAGGCGATAAAGCCCGTATCATGACCGATGTAATTCCCCAGTTAGAATTAATCATTGGAAGTCAACCCGAAGTATTATCTTTAGAGTTACAGGAAAATTCCAATCGGTTTTACGCAGTCTTTCAATCTTTTATCAGAGTATTTGGAACTTTAAATCATCCCCTGGTTTTGTTTTTAGATGATTTGCAATGGGCGGATCCTGCCTCCCTACAAATGATTAAAAACCTAATGACGGATAATTCTATACGGTATATATATATTATCCTCAGTCATCGAACAAATAATATTTCTTTCAATAATCCTTTTTTTGATATGCTTGACGCTTTAAAAAAAGAAAAACTTTATCCGCACACAATTCGATTGAATGAATTAAAACAGAATGATATTAGCCAATTATTAATTGATTGTTTTTTCTCAAATGAGGATAATGTAAAATACCTTTCAGAATTAATTTTTGCTAAGACTGGCGGAAATCCATTTTTCATCATCGAATTATTAAAAGATCTTTCGAGAAATAAATTAATCTATCCGGACAAAGAAAATGGAAAATGGAATTGGGATTTAGAAGAAATCAAAAATACAAAAATTTCTGAAAATATAATTGAACTTTTAATTTTAAAAATTAAAAGATTGCCTTCACAATTACAAGAAATTCTAAAAGTATCTGCCAGTATTGGTTCAAGCTTTGATTTGTGGCTACTTATGAATATCCGCAAAGATACTTACCAGGATACAATAGATTCATTAAAAGAATTAATCAGGGAAGATTTTATTATACTTCCTGATAGGTCAATGCAAAAATTAAATCAATCTCCCATTGAAGACTTAAAACCGGAAGAGGCAAAACAAATAGTCTATCAATTCCAGCATGATAGAGTTCAGCAAGCTGCCTTCGAATTACTCGGAGAAGAAGAAAATAAAATACTTCAACTCACGATAGGTCGAATTCTATTGTCTGAGAGCCTTTCTGAAGATACAATATACGATATCGTGAATCACTTAAATGCTGGATCTGATAAAATAACCAACTTGGATGAATTTGTGAGGTTAATACAATTAAACCTCAATGCTTCGAAGAAGGCAAAACTTTCAACTGCCTACGAGCTTTCATTACAATATCTTTTACAGGCATTGAAATATCTATCCAAGTTTAAAAATCCATGGTCAGAAATATTTGACCTAACCAAACAAGTATACTTCGAATTAACAGAATTACATTACCTAAATGTTCAATTTGAAAAGATGGAAGATTCTATCGCGACACTACTGCAGCATACTCATGATTTATCAGAAGTAATGCACTCCTATCGTCTTCTAATTAATTATTATACTACCATTTCTGACTATGAAAAAGCAATTCGCTCCGGAGAAGAAGCATTGCGATATTTCGATATTTCACTCCCAAAGGACAACCTTCTTATTTTATGTGAATCGGAATTTAAACAAATAAATAAATTTTTAAAACTTAATCCAATAGAATCATTAATAAACTTACCCGAGATGAAAGATTCTAAGAAAATTCTTGCATTGACAATTCTATCAACACTGATGCCTGCGGCTTATTTATATAATTCGCAACTATGGACTTATATCGTTCTAAAATCAGTGAATGCAATTCTTGAAGGTGGAATTTCGGATCAAGTCTACAGTCTTTCCGGATATGGTATTATACTCGGTTCTGTATTCAAAGAATATAAAAAGGGGCATTTGTTCGCAGAGATTGCTCTTCAGATTGCAGAGAAATTTCAAAACAAAGCCGAAATTACGAAGACGGCAAGTGTAGTGGCTAATTACACTTTGCCATTCAGGCAACATCTTAAAGACGCTGCCGAAATCAATAAACGCTGCCTGGAGATGGGTAAAGAGTCAGGTGAATTTCAACATTTAAGCTATAGTCTTGTCTTCAACATTTTAAATCTTTTTTTCACAGGTAAAAATATCGGAACCATACTAAGCGATGTGATTCCAAAACATATGATCTTATGCAAGCAAGCAAAGAGTTCCATTGGAAAAGATACAATCAATGCTGTTCGTTTGTTAATATTGGGCATGACAACGAGTCCGGAAGATAAGATGGAATTAGAGGTTATTAGTGATTATGCGCAAAAATTTCTTCTTGATTGGAAAGAAAATAATAATTTTATAACAGTTTTTATTTTTAAAACACTCCGTATCATAAAATACTTTATCATTGGAGATTATGCAAAAGCCTATGAACAAGTCACAAGAGCAAAAAATTATTTAGATTATGCCTTTGGGACTTATACAAGTTGTGAATATAATTTTTATGAATCTCTAGTATTATGTGCATTAGCCACTACTGCTGAACCAAATATTAAACAGGATTATATAAAAACAGTAAAAATAAATCAAACGCAATTGAAACTCTGGAGTCGATTTTGCCCTGAAAATTTCCATCACAAATATCTTTTAGTAGAAGCTGAGTTGTGCAGACTAAAAGGACATTTTTGGAGAGCAAGTAAATTATATGATGAAGCGATTGAAGAAGCGCATAAGTATGAATACCTGCAAGTTGAGGCTATCGGGAATGAACTTTGTGCGAATCTATACAATCAGCTAGATAAATTAAAAATTATGCGAAGCTATATTATGGAAGCACATTATCTTTATAGTAGATGGGGCTCGATAGAAAAAGTAAGCCAATTGGAAAGTAAATTTCCTGATTTTTTTCCAAAGACAAACCGTAGAAAAATAGCCCAGGATTCAACTGATCAAATATTAGACCCGAGAACAAAGTTTGGAAATGCAGTCAGTCTTTTAGATTTAAAGGCTGTGATTGAAGCATCACAGGCATTAGCCGAAGAAATTGTTCTCGAAAAACTTTTAAAGAAAGTGATGCGAATACTATTTGAAAATGCAGGTGCAGAGAAAGGACTATTTATAAAAATTCATGAAGATGATTATTTAATTTTAGCGAAAGGAGATTCTAGCTCCGAAGAAATTGAAGTTTACGATTCACAAACACCAATTGAAAAAATGCAAGTAAGCCCTTACCTGGTTCCAAAATCGTTGATTCACTATGTAGCCAGAATTAAAAACCATATTGTAATCGGCGATGCAAGCAAAGAAGAATTATTTATCAATGACCCCTACCTAAGAAAATGGAATCCAAAGTCTATTCTTTGTTACCCGGTATTAAGACATGATAGGCTAATTGGTATTATCTACCTGGAAAATAATTTTACAGTTGATGCATTTACTAAAGAGCGGCTAGAAGTTTTGGGAATTCTTTCTACGCAAATTGCAATTTCCATGGAGAATTCTGAGTTATATTCAAATCTAGAAGCGAAGGTTGGAGAGAGAACGGCTAATCTAAATAAGGCGCTAAAAGAAGTCCAGGTTTTAAAAGAAAAACAGGATGCGGATTATTTTCTAACCTCGCTTCTAATTGAACCACTTGGAAAAAATAATATTCAAAACGATCAAATCAGGATTGAGTTTTTAATTGAACAAAAAAAGAAATTTATATTTAAGAATAAAGAATTAGAAATTGGCGGCGATATATGCACAGCTGATAGAATTTTTCTAAACCAGAGATCGTATATTGTTGTATTAAATGCCGATGCAATGGGCAAATCAATACAGGGCGCCGGAGGCATATTGGTATTAGGCTCTGTATTTAAATCGATTCTACAAAGAACACATTCAAATTATATAAATGAAAATATGTATCCAGAGAAATGGATTAAAAATAGCTTTCTTGAAATGCAAAGAATCTTTGAAAGTTTTGATGGTTATATGCTTATATCTTTAATTCTCGGACTCTTAGATGAAGAGACCGGCGTGTTGTATTTTATAAATGTAGAGCATCCTAAGATCACACTCTTTAGAGATCATAAAGCTAGATTCATAGAAAAAATTGGACGAAAGTATCGCAAAATGGGGATACAGGGAATTAACTCCCCCATTCAAATTTCCTTATTTCAAATGATTCCAGGCGATGTAATTATAATGGGCTCCGATGGAAGAGATGATATAATCGTCGACAGAGATGAAAGTGGATTTGAAATTTTAAATTTTGATGAAGAATTATTTCTTAAGTCTGTTGAGGAAGGAAAAGGAGAATTAAAAAAAATTTACAAGAGTATTAAGAAACGAGGAGAATTAAATGATGATTTGTCTCTACTACGTTTGAGTTACAAAGAATTTGAAGTTAGAAATAAAAAGGAGGAAGAATTCTTCGAGAATAATCAAAAAGAAAAATTCAATTCCTTAATCAAAATTTTAGAAGAGCAAAAAAAGAAAAAAGATTTTCAAGGTCTTATTAAAACTTACCAGGAATTAATTATACTTAAACCACTAGAAAAAGATTATCTCTTGCAACTATCAAGACTTTACTTTAGACACAAAGAATACGAAAAATCAATTGAATATGGCGAGCTCGTAAAACTAAGATCACCTTTAAATAAAATAAACTTATATCGCCTGGCTCTGGCAAACATTCGACTCAGAAGATTTCCAAAAGCAAATAGTTATATTCAAGAAATACTAACCTTTAATCCGGAGAGTAACAAGGTTAAAATTTTAGAAGGAATTTTATCTGACCAATTAATAAAGTCTATTTAAGATATGAAAAATTTTTTCTTAATTTCTTATTGTCACTTTGTATTGATTTGGAAATGTGAAATTAGGAATTAATTTTTAATATTGAGGTATTATGAAAATACAAGCATTAGCCGCATTAGAAAAACAAGCAGAGCTAAAAGATTTTAGTTACGAGAGTGTTTCCCTTTCCGAGAATGAATGTATCGTCAAAGTTCATACCTGCGGAATTTGCCATAGCGATATTCACATGATTGACAATGATTGGGCAATATCAAAGTATCCGCTCGTGCCGGGACATGAGGTCGTTGGAATTATTTCAGAAGTGGGTTCTCTTGTTAGCCACTTAAAAGTTGGCGATCGAGTTGGAATTGGTTGGCAATCCGGAGCCTGCATGGAATGTAAGGATTGTCTGCGTGGAAATGAAAACCTTTGCAGTAAAAACAAGGCTACTATCGTTGGACGACACGGCGGATTCGGAAGCCATGTGCAAATAGACAGTCGATTTTGTTTTAAAATTCCTGATGAACTTGAATCAGCAATAGCATCTCCACTTCTCTGTGCCGGCATAACAGTGTATTCCGCACTTCGCTACGCAGGAATGACTTCCGGTCAAAATATTGGAATCATTGGCATTGGAGGACTCGGTCACCTGGCAGTTCAGTTTGCGGCAAAACTGGGTAACCGCGTAACAGTTTTTACAACAAGTCCGGATAAGGAAAAGTTTGCGCTAGAAAATGGTGCAAGCGAAGTAGTTGTAGGAACTCCCAAACGCACAAATAGTAAACTCAACATCATATTAAACACAACCCATAATGACCTAGACTGGCCTCGCTTTTTAAGCCTCTTAGATTCTGACGGAACATTAACTTTTGTAGGCGTTCCACCGAGCACTCTTTCAAACGTTCATGTAGGAATGCTTTTAAATAAACGCCTTCGCATTATGGGAAGTCCAATCGGGGGCAGAGCAATGATAAACGAAATGTTAGAAATTGCCGCCAAACACAAAATAGCCCCTATCATCGAAAAATTTCCATCTGCGCGTGCAAACGAAGCAATCTCCAAAGTGCGTGCCAATAAAGTTCGCTATAGAGCAGTGCTGGAGTTTTAAGTAAAAGAATTTTACCACCGATGCACACGGATGAACACAGATAAAAGATTAGGGATAATGCAGTTACTCCAGTCACCTCGAACTGCCCCATCGTGAGAGGTCTATCTTTTCAATAAAACGATAGTGTTAAGCAAGATAGATTTCTCACTTCAATCTTACTATTAAGTGCCAAACCCAATCGTATAACGAAGTTCGAAATGACCGTCACAAACCCATCCGTGTTCATCCGTGTTCATCGGTGGTAATCTTTTCAAATTCTCCTGATGCTATTGCATTGTCTTTTAAATTTACTCCGGAGATTTTTTTTCGCAGAGATTCTTCTATGAGGTAGAGAATTTTTGTAGTGGCTAATGGATAATTCATACCGCCTTCCCGGATGTTCGAAATACAATTGCGTCTTTCATCTGTTGTTTTAGGTTTTGTTTTGTAAGTCATGTAAACACCCAGGCTATCAGGAGAACTTAAACCGGGACGCTCTCCAATCAAAACGAGGCAAATGTCTGTTTTCTGCAAAAAAGAAATTTCATCTCCAATGGCAACTCTTCCGTTCTTCACAAGAGCGATAGGCGCAAGATTCAGTTTATGTTTTCGCAACTCCGGTATAAGAATTTTAAATAAAGGAATGATGTTTTTTTCAATGGCCGCACTAGACAATCCATCCACTACAATAATAGAAATTGATGGAGAAACGTTAGATTTACTATTTGTCTTTGCATTCTTTTTCATTTTAGTTTTAGAATTTTCAGACAGAATCCGACCGAGGTCAGGTCTAGTAAGATAGTTTTCCCGATTGGCACAGGCACTTTCTAATTCGAGCGGAGAGATTTTTTCTTTTTCTAAAAAACTTATTATTTTTTTAAAATCAATCTCTGTCAACACTGCATCCCTTGCCTGTGCATGTGCCATTTGAAACGCAAGTAATTCCGCAGTCGGAATAGCAACTCCACTTCGTCCTATCCCAATCCGAGCAGAAGTGAATTGTTTAAGCTTTACCCATGGGTCTAAATTCTTAGATATGGCAGTTTCTTTCTTCATAAACTAAGAATTAGAAAGGATAATCTAGTTGGCAAGATTTAAAAAGAGAATGACAGATTCCTTATCCTATTTTTTTGTAAAAATAAAGAATTAAAATCCCACCTAAAGATTGATGTCCGTTCTTTCTTTTGTGGAGAAAGGATATTTTATGGTTATTTCAAAAAACAAAGTCGTAGCAATCGATTATACATTAAAAAATACAGAAGGCGAAATCATCGACTCATCTGTTGGTCAAGAGCCTCTTGTTTACATTCAAGGGATCGGAAATCTTATTCCAGGACTAGAAGAAATTCTAGAAGGCAAAGCAGTGGGAGATTCCTTTAACGCAGTCATTCCTCCAGAAAAAGCTTACGGCAATTTTGATGAAAACCTTGTGCAGCTAATCCCAAGTAAACACTTCGCTCAAATTCCAAACCTTGAAATTGGAATGCAGTTACAGGCAAACATGGGTGGAGAAGTGCGCATAGTCACTGTTACCTCCATCGAAGAAAATGAAGTTCAAATTGATGCAAACCATCCGTTAAGTGGAGAAACATTAAACTTTGATGTAACTATCAAAAGCATTCGCGATGCTAGCCAGGAAGAACTAGACCATGGTCATGTTCACGGTGAGGGTGGCCACCACCATTAAAATTCTGCTAGCATCTTAGCAGTAGTCTTAGAGCGGGGAATCATTTTCTCATCTAAGATTTGCATTTTTAAAAGCCAGTCTTCAAATTCAGGAGCTGGCTTTAATCCCAATACTTGCCTCGCGTATAACGCATCATGAAACGAAGTGCTCTGGTAATTTAGCATAATATCGTCAGCCCCTGGAATTCCCATTATAAACGTGCAACCGGCAACCCCGAGTAGAGTTAAAAGCGCATCCATATCATCTTGATCTGCTTCTGCGTGGTTGGTATAACAAATATCACATCCCATGGGAAGTCCAAGTAATTTGCCGCAGAAATGATCTTCGAGTCCAGCGCGTATGATCTGTTTGCCGTTGTATAAGTATTCAGGTCCGATAAATCCAACTACAGTATTTACAAGTAAAGGGTTAAACTTTTTTGCTACGGCATAGGCGCGGGCTTCGCAGGTCTGCTGGTCTAGAGTATAATTAGCATTAGCCGAAAGAGAACTCCCCTGCCCCGTTTCAAAATACATCAAGTTATTTCCAACCGTTCCACGCCTAAGTGAAAGTCCTGCCTCATATGCTTCCTGGAGTAAAGTAAGATTAACCCCAAAACTGGAATTTGTTTTTTCTGTGCCACCGATTGATTGAAATACTAAATCAACTGGTGCTTTTTTTTGAATCGCATCGATTGTATTTGTTACATGGGTTAACACACAGGACTGGGTTGGAATTTTGTATTTTTCTCTCACTTCATCTAGCATTTTCAAAAGCTCTATCGCATTATGTACATTATCCGTAGCAGGGTTAATTCCGATTACAGCGTCTCCACTTCCAAGAAGAAGCCCGTCAATTAAACTCGCTGCAATTCCTTTTAAATCGTCTGTTGGGTGATTGGGTTGCAGTCTTGTAGAAAGTCTTCCCTGAAGTCCAATTGTATTTCTAAATTTAGTTATCACTTCGCATTTTTTAGAAACAGAAATCAAATCCTGATTGCGCATAATCTTAGAAACCGCAGCCGCCATTTCAGGAGTAATTCCGTCTTTGATTTTCTGTAAAATTTCTGTCGTAGTATTTTCCGAAAGCAAATACTCGCGAAATTCTCCAACGGTCAAACTGGCAATTGGGTGAAATGCTTCTTTGTTATGAGAATCTAAAATTAATCTTGTGACTTCATCTTTTTCATAGGGAATTAATTCTTCTTCTAAAAAACGTTTCAGGGAAACTTCTGAGAGTGCCATTTGTGCTGCCACTCTTTCTTCCTGCGCGTTAGCCGCGACACCTGCTAAAATATCTCCGGATCGAAGAGGAGTAGCCTTGGCCATTAATACTTTTAGATTTTTAAATTGGTAGTTCTTTCGACTAACGACTGTCTTATACATGAATCTTTCCTCTCAAGTAAAAATAGAAATAAGAATAGGCAATACTTATTATTAGAATATAGAAAATCCCAATCATAAAATTAAAAATAAAAAGGGATACTATAGAAACAAAAGCAAGAACGAGTGCAATAATTGGTGTGATTGGAAAAAATGGAACCTTAAAGGAGCCTTTGATATTAGGATGATTTTTATGCAAATAAAGAAGAGCAAACATGGAAATGATATACAGTGTAAGAGCACCAAAGCAGGCTAGAGTAATAATCTCAGAAGTTTTTCCGGTAAGAAGAGCGAGAATTCCAATTCCTGTATTGGCTAACAATGCATTAGCCGGAGTATGAAACTTTTGACTAATAATTCCAAGAGGCTTCGGAGCATAACCCACTCTTGCGAATTCGTAAGTCGCTCTTCCCGAGGCAAGTATGATTCCATGAAAAGATGCGACTAATCCAAATAAGCCAATGGTAATAAGCATATGATAAAGCGCAGAAGCTTTTCCAACTATAAAAGAAAGAGCAAGTGGAAGGGGTGAATCAGACATTTCGCTAGAGCCTTCGGGGTAAACGATACTTTCCCAACCACTCACACCTACAGAAGAAATAAAAGTTAGAATACAAAGAACTACAAGCGTAAGTAAAGCAAAACCAAATCCAATCAAAATATTTTTTTGAGGATTGATGACTTCCTCGGCAACATTAGCAACTCCTTCAATGGCTAAAAAAAACCAAATAGCAAAAGGAATCGAAGCAAAAATTCCTGCAATTCCATTGGGCAAAGGATTTTTCTCCAGATTAGAATATTGAAAATGGGGAAGAGTGATACCGGCAAATATAAGTAATTCAACAACTGCAAAAATTGTAACTACTAACTCAAAAGAAGCTGCAGTCTTTACACCCGAGATATTGAGAGCGGTAAATACCAAATAGGCGAAAATGGCAATGGTAAGAACTGGAATAGCAGGAAAGAAAATATGGAAATAAGCACCAATAGCCGCTGCAATAGCAGGAGGTGCAAATACAAACTCGATTATCTGTGCGACTCCCGCAATATAACCTAGATGATGGTTTAATGTCAAGTTTGCGTAGTCAAAAGCTCCGCCGGCTTTTGGAATCGCACAGGCAAGCTCCGTATAACTAAAAGTAAACGCTATATACATGACCATAACAAAAAATGTAGCAATGGAAAATCCAAGACTTCCGCCTTTTGGTAGTCCTAGATTCCATCCAAAATACATTCCCGAAATTACATAACCCACACCGAGTCCCCAAAGTAAAAATGGACCTAGATTTCGTTCTAATTTGCTCATAGTTTCCATTTGCAGAAAGTGTTGACAAAGTTCTAGATATTATTTTAGAATCGGATGGATTTTTAACAATGGATATAACTCAATTTTTACAGGGATCTTTTCTAATTTCCGGCGGAATATTTTCATTCGTATGGGGAATAAATTGTTTTTTTTCTAAATCCACTCGAACGATGAGTTATATTCTCTGGATTTCTACTCTCTGGCTTTTTGCGGGAGCTTATGCATTTACAAAAATATATTTAACCTATCCTCATTTTTACGCACTGCACTTGCCTTTTGTTTATCTTTCGGGTCCTCTTTTTTATATGTATTATAAGAAAAATATTCTAGAAGAAAATTGGGAGAATTTTTATCTACACCTAATACCAAGTATCCTCGTTTTCATTGCAATACTTCCATTTCATTTTTGGGAAACGAGTAAGCAAATTCTTTTCCTAGAATCTATACTTAGAAAAGAAATGAATCCTTATTCTTATTTACTCATTGGAATCAATTTTTTTACAAAAGTATTTCTTTTGGGATATATGAGTATTATCCTTTACCAGAATAGAAATATTTTTCATTCTACAAAAGACATTTCTGATAAATCCAGAATTCAATTTTTATTTATGACATCCCTTTTATACTTAGATTTATTCATTGGGCTAATGGGATTTTTCCTTCAAAGTTTTCTTCTAGTGAAATTAAGCGCTCTACTTCTTCCGATTAATTTATATATCATCTATTTACTTTCCGCAAAATATCCAGAAATGCTTTCCGGAATAAAAAAAGAAATGAAGAAAGTGAGATACGAGCAGTCCAAGATAAAGAATTTAGATGTAGATATAATTCTTGAAAAAATAAAATCCATCATGGAAACAGAAAAAGCATTTACCGACGAAGACATCAGTCTCTCCGGTCTTGCAGAAGAATTAGAAATCACCTCCCACCAACTCTCACAAATCCTCAATGAAAAATTAAACCAAACATTTCCCCAATTTATAAATGAATATAGAATCGCAGAGGCAAAAAAGATTATGCTCGAAGAAAAAAAACGCGCAGTTCTTTCGATTGCCTTCGCAGTTGGGTTTAATTCTAAAGCATCTTTCAATAGAGCATTCAAACAGATAACAGGAATCACCCCACAACAATTCAGAAAAAATTATTCATGAAGTATCAAGTTATATTTTTTTACTCTAATTCCTGTCTCAATTTATAACCTGAGGCGACTTATTTTTCTAATTCTGCTAGAATTTCTTCAAAACCAATAGGAGAAAAATCATGTTTGAAAATTTAGCAGAAATGTTTTTAGAAGCAAAAAAGAATTTTGGAGAGAAAGGAGCGTTTGCCACAAGAAATAAAGATAAGAAGTTTGAACAGTTAAGTTACAAAGAACTATTTGAACAAGCAGAATATCTGTCAACTGCATTGATTGACTTAGGCGTTGAAGCCAGGGAGCATGTAGCGATACTTGCCGACAATCGTCTAGAGTGGATTCTCGCTGACATAGCAGTTATTTTTGCCGGAGCAGCTGACGTTCCGCGCGGGACAGATGTTACAGATGGGGATATTAACTATATACTCCCACATGCGGATGTCAAAATTGTATTTGTAGAAAACATGCAAGTAGTTCAAAAGATTTTAAAGAATAAGGACAAACTTCCCAATGTAAAAAAAATCATTTTGATGGACAAAGAAACCAAGGTTTCGGGTGAAATTTTACATCTCTATGATTTAATTGAAAAGGGAAAAATTCTTCGAAGAGGGGGAGATGTTCGATTAGAAAAAAGAATCAAAGGAATTCAGAAGGATGATTTATTTACTCTGATTTATACGTCAGGCACTACAGGCTCTCCCAAAGGTGTGATGTTAACTCATAGCAATATTGTTTCTCAAATCAATCATATTCCAGTTAAGTTTACCACAGAAGATAGATTTCTTTCTCTACTTCCTGTATGGCATATTTTTGAGAGGACATTTGAAATGGTCGGGATTGCAAAGGGTGGTTGCACCTACTACACCAATATCCGAAATTTAAAAGAAGACTTACAAATTGTTAAGCCAACCTTTTTAGCTTCGGCTCCGCGGCTCTGGGAAAGCATTTACCAGGGGATAATGGCAAATTTAGAAAAAGCTCCCTCTTCTAAAAGAAGTCTTTTTTATTTAGCTTACACTGTTTCGAGTAATTTTCATTCTGCGCTACGGTTTCTTACATTCCGAGAGATTGACCTTGTGGGAAGAAATAGTGTTGTATCTTTTTTCATTGGATTATACCAATTAGCCGTTCTAATGACTCTCTTTCTACCGAATCTAATTTTAGACAGCCTGGTATTGAGTAAAATTAGAACGGCAACTGGTGGAAATCTAAGAGGCTCTCTTTCGGGTGGTGGGGCGCTTCCAAAACATATTGATGAATTTTTTAACAATATTGGAATTCCTGTATTTGAAGGCTACGGGCTAACAGAGACTTCCCCTACAATATCCGTTCGAACCCTGGAAAAACTCATCATAGGAACGGTAGGTCCCTTATACGCAAACACAGAAATTCGCCTAATGGATATTAACTCCGGAAAGCAAATCTATCCGGGCACAAATGGATTTGGAGTAAAGGGAGAAATTCATGTAAAAGGTCCACAGGTAATGAAAGGCTACTACAAAAATAAAGAAGCAACTGACAAAGTCCTAAAAGATGGCTGGTTCAATACAGGCGACTTAGGGGTAATGACATTTAACCGCTGCTTAAAAATTGTAGGTCGTTCGAAAGAAACAATAGTTCTACTGAGTGGTGAAAACGTAGAGCCAACTCCAATCGAAAATAAACTATTACAATCGGAATATATTGACCAGTGCATGGTGCTCGGTCAGGATAGAAAATTTCTCACAGCGTTTATTGTTCCTAAGCTAGACAAGTTCAAACAATACGGTTCAAGTATGGAAGCAATCAGCCAGGACAAAGAAACGCAAAAAATCATTCGGGAAGAAATCAAAAAACTAATTAGCACAGAAAACGGTTTTAAATCCTTCGAAAAAATTCAAGACTTCCGCCTACTTCCAAAACCATTCGAAATAGGCGACGAACTCACAGCAAAACTAAGCGTTAAGCGGCATGTAGTAACTGAAAAATACTCGAAGCTCTTGGAGAGTATGTATGTGTAAAGGCTAATTTAAAACACAAAACAATTTAATAAAGGAAGTCTTGGAATTTTCTTATGTAATTTTGTATATCCTCTAAATTATTAATAATAAGAATTTAAAAGGATATGCAAAATTCAGTTTAAGTGATGTTTTTTATACCAGGAGTTCTAATGATTGAAAAGGAAGAAATAAGGATACCAATTAAGCATGCATGAATTTGTTTTAGATTTTAAAAAAAATGGATTTTATCTTTTTAAGAATTTTTTTGAGACAGAAGAAATTTTAAAAATAAAAGCTATACTAACTAAATCGAATATAGCCTGGAAAAAGAGAAATAATAATCCTGACAATGTCAACAGTAACTATCTAACATCAATTAATTATTTAGACAACAGTGATGACAGAGAATTTATTTTTAATTTTATAGCTTCTGACAAACTTTGTAATATCGCTAAAGAAATCACAGTTCCAATTTTCTTTCTAAACACTCAGATTTTTTTTAACCCGGAGAATAATCGGAAATTACCTTACTGGCATAGAGATATTCAATATATGCCTATTTCAGAAGAAGAACAGTTTCAAAATATTTTGTCAAATCAAGTGATACATTTTAGAATACCTTTAATTGATGATCCGGGTCTTTACTTTATACCCGGGTCACATTTAAGATGGGATAATGAAATCGAGAGAAATACTCGACTAGAACTAAATGGATATAAAAATCATTATCCGCTAAAGGATGAAATCTTAATTCCGCACAATAAAACTGATTTATTAATTTTTTCGGCTCACCTCATTCATAAGGGAAACAATTCGAAAGAAAGATTTTCCTTTGATATAATTTACACAAATTTTAAGGAAAGTATTGACGTTATAAATAAATTTAAACACTTTCCATCAACATCTGAAATTTTGAATTTACATGTGGGCAACGAGACAATTTGCCCTTGGATTTATCTTTGGATTTGAAGTATTGAAAAAATCTCTAGTTATGCTGAAGACTGCTTATATATTTTTTTTAGTGATGAACATTGGAGATTTTATGGTTGGCGTTTCCCAAAAAGACAGTTCTCTCATCATTGGAGCAATTATTATATGCTTGATTTCGTCAATAATACTCCATAGAATAAATAAATCTATAATTTCAAAATAACCAAACACTTAAAGGAAAATTTATTGCAGTAACCGTCTTTCCGCATAGAAGGAAATCGGATCTTTCGCCTAATTCAGACCTAAAAATTTCTAGCCTAGTCTTTCGCATTTTGAAAAATGGAAGAATATGAATACGAAAAGCATCAAAACTTCTGTTATTATACTGCTCATCGGGGCACTACTTTCGGGTGGATTTTTTGGATATATTTTGTCGGAGGTGGATAGGGGCGAAGAGCTAACAAAGCTAGCTACTTATTTGCCGACGACTCCGACGAAGCTCTATGATTTAAACGGAGTTCCGTTTGCAGAGCTTTATCGCCACCGACAGGAGCTACTTCGCTTTCAAGATATTCCGCCTCACGTCATTCATGCTTTTATTTCTGTAGAAGACAATAATTTTTACAATCACTTTGGAATAGATTTCAAGGCAATCATCCGTGCGGGGTTTATCAATCTTATCCACTTGAAAGTAAAACAGGGTGGATCTACCATTACCCAGCAATTATCCAAAGCAATTTTGAAAAATTCTAAAAAAAGTTTTACTCGTAAATTTATCGAAGCACTTCTGACTTTACAAATTGAGCAGGAATATTCAAAAGAAGAAATTTTAGAAATTTATTTTAATCTGGTTTACTTAGGTCACGGCTCAACGGGATTATCCACTGCGTCTACTGTTTATTTTTCTAAAGATGTGCAAGACTTAGATGTAGCAGAAGCAGCAATGCTTGCCAGACTTCCCAAAGCTCCTGTTCAATACTCTCCTTATAAAAATCCAAACATCGCTAAGAAGGCGCATCTAACAATACTTCGCCTCATGTCAGAAAATGGTTATCTCAAAAAAGAAAGCATTCAAGCAATGCATGAAGAATTCTGGCAGAGATACTGGCCAATCGTGATTACCCAGTCCCCTTCTCGCTCAACATGGGGAACCAAACTCGACCGTGCTCCTTATTTTACAGAGCATGTGCGTAAGCAATTACTTGCCGATTTAGGAGAAGATTTAGTTTACACCGGCGGCTTAAAGGTATATACCACACTTGATTTACGCAAACAAGAAATCGCAGAAGATGAAGTCAAAAAAGCACTTGCTCATTATGACAAAACATCCTTTGGTTTAAGTAACTCCTTTAAAGCGGGAGTTGACGGACAGCTTGTCGGCTTATACGGATTACTCGGTAGTATTTTCCCAATCGCACCAATGGAAATTAGTAAGTTCGACGAAGCGGCTAATTATCGTTCTACTCTAGAAAATGAACTCAGTGATGCAATGGATATTTTAACAGCTCTCACTCCATCAGAAAATGAAGCCGCAGCGGTGGGAGAGTTTAGAAAACGCACAGCCGTATTTACAAAAAACCTTCACGTAGAAGGTGCGTTCATTACAATTGAACCCGGAACCGGTTATATCCAAACGATGGTCGGAGGTTCTAAGTTTACTCCTAAAAATCAATTCAACCGTGCGATGCAGGCAAGAAGACAGACGGGTTCTTCTTTCAAGCCCTTTGTTTATGGTGCGGCAATCAACGAAAGAGTGATTTCAAGTGGAACAGGAATTATGGATGCGCCACTTACAACACTCAATGATGACGGGCATGGTTGGGCGCCGGAAGATTCTACCGGTGATTTCAAAGGAATGGTTCCGGCTTACAGGGCTTTGGCGCTATCACTCAATATCGTATCTGTTCAAATCTTTTTTAAAGTCGGTGCAGAGGCTATCATTGATTTTGCGTCAAAACTTACGAAAGCGAATAAGCGCCGTTTTCCGGACAACCCTACTCTCGCTTTAGGAGTTGCTGAAATGACTCCGTATGAGATGGCGTTAGGATACTCGATTCTTTCTAATAAAGGTCGAGATGTAATTCCGTTTTCTGTTCGCTATGTAAAAAATCAAACTGGCTCTATTATTTTTAACAAAGAAGTTATTATTCAAAAAGAACTGGCTGCTAAAGCGGCTAACGGCACAATACAAGTAATTCCTGAAAGCACTGCCTGGATCATGAGAAAAATGTTACAGGGTGTAGCCGATAGTGGAACTCCCACAACAGCACTCAGGGAAGCAAAATACAATGGAGTTTCCGGCGGAAAGACAGGATCTACAAGTTCTTTTACAAACGTATGGTATTGTGGATTTGATCCGAAACTAACGTCTGTTTTCTGGATGGGTTATGATAAGAACTCAATATCACTTGGTCCTGGAATGACAGCAGCATTGACAGCAGTTCCAGTCTGGGGAAGAATTTATGCCCGCTGGTATGAAAATCGAGAATATCCACAATTTAAACTTCCTGACGGAACAGATCCAATGCCTGAAGGTGTCGCGGGAGGTGGAGTTTGTGCGCATAATGGTCTTTCGCCGAAGCCGGGAGTTTGTCCGATGGGAGGTGCGCTTTATTTAAAACCAGCAGTGGTTAATGGTGTTATGCGCTCGGTTCCATGGAATAGGCAATGTGATGGGGACAGAGATCACGATAAGGCGATTGATTTTAGAGAATTTTTACAGGATGAATACAAAATCACTGACGAAGAGATTGATAAGAAAAAAGCATTTAAAATAAAAGCTGATTAATGAAAGACGATAACTATGCAGTCCTTCGCATTCTTGACTTTAGAAACTTTGTAATTGCAAGGTTTTTAGCAGTAGTTGGAATTCAAATCCAGGCAGTCGTAGTTGCCTGGCAAGTATTCGACAAAACAAATGATCCCCTTGCACTCGGGCTAGTGGGGTTATTCGAAATTATCCCTTCCATTTCGGTGGCTTTATTTGCCGGACATTTAGCAGATAGGAAAGACAGAAAAAAAATCGTATTAATTTGTTACACAGTTTTATTACTTTGCTCCATTTGTCTACTAATCTTAAGCACTCCAATTTTAAATATTGCGAATAACGACGTTTATCCCATATTTGGAGTTATTTTTATTAGTGGAATTGCGAGAGGTTTTTTACATCCTTCACTCGCCGCGTTTATGGCACAACTTGTTCCCAAACATCTTTATCCAAATTCCTCAGCCTGGAATAGCATTGCCTGGCAAGTTGCAGCGGTCTGTGGTCCTGCACTCGGAGGTTTATTATACGGGTTTGGCGGAAAAGTTCTTCCTATTTATTTTGATGCACAGGAGAAAATTTCTTCTGGAGGAGCTATTCTATCTTATTCGGTAGATGCTTGTTTGCTATTATGCGCAATTTTATTCTATTCTAGAATCTTACCAAAACCAATTCCTGAAATGAAAAAAGGCGATTCGATATTTGATAGCCTATTTACTGGATTTAAATTTGTGTTTTCCAATCAGGTAATGCTTGCAGCGATGAGCCTTGACATGTTTGCAGTCTTATTCGGAGGTGCAGTAGCTTTGCTTCCAGTATTTGCCAAAGAAGTTTTACAAGTTGGTCCGGAAGGACTTGGTATTTTAAGAGCAAGCCCGGCTTTCGGAGCAGCAATCATGGCAATGGTATTAGCCTACAAACCTCCTAAGGAAAATTCAGGAATTATCTTACTAGTTGCCGTAGCTGGATTTGGACTAAGCATGATTTTATTTGGTATTTCTTCTTATTTTTATTTATCTGTTTTTTTACTTGCTCTCAGTGGTGTTTTTGATAGTGTAAGCGTTGTTTTGCGCTCAACTATCATGCAGACATTTACTCCGGAAAATATGCGAGGAAGAGTTGCATCAGTGAATAGTATTTTCATTGGTTCATCAAATGAATTAGGTGCATTTGAATCAGGAGTGACTGCTAAATTTATGGGAGCAATTCAATCAGTGTTGTTTGGCGGTGCGATGACTTTGCTAATTGTTGCAGTTATAGCAGCAAAAGCACCCGAACTTCGAAAATTGAATTTTAAGGATGGGGAACATGATCCCAACAAATGATCTTCAGGAAATGAATTCTTATTTGAAAACATTAACAGGGAAGAATGTTCCACACAATGTTTTTGTGGATAATCTGCATTCTCCTTTCTTATTGCTTGAGGAAGAGTATACACTCCCACCTATTTCAAATATGGATTTGACGAAGAAAGATATTTTTCCTTATCTTCAAATTTTATCAAAATACATTCCAGAAGCAATGGTTGATTGCAGTGTCCTGCCAATGCAAAAGCCAAAGCGGGAAACTGGAAAAATTTCCTTAGTGAGAGAAATTTCTCTACGGGGTCATAATTATTTATATATTTTTAAAATAGATGCTGCTTATTTAGGCGGAAGTCCGAGAGATAAAGTAAAAGTATCCGCTTCTCAAGTAATGCATCCGGCAATTGAGACTGACAGGATTTACTTTTCGGCTAGAATTGTTCCAATTAAAAATGTAATCCGTGCAGATGGTGAAATTATAGACTTCGAAGTGCAAGCATTTGATAAAGGATTGTTTTTTTCTGAAACAGAAGAACCAGTGAGTGACAGACCTCGCAACTTTTCTGAATTATTTGACGAAATAGACTACTCTCATATCATTGAGCCAATCAAGATTAACCTCAAGATTTTACAGCCTAATTGGGTATTGGGTAAAATCTATGAGCCTGTATATATTGAATATATGACTTTATCGATTCGATTTCTCTGTGCGTCATACGATATTATTCTATCCCACTTTTCTCATTTTTATGAAATACTAGAAATCATTCATGCCAATGGCTCCATATCAGATATTGCAAGAAGAAATTTTATTTATTGGTTGGCCAGGCATTCCTTCGAAAGAGGAACTTCGCCTTCAGGAAATATGCGATGGAAAATTTTAAGTTAGAGAGGATAATTTAAATTAGCCTTATGTATAAATTTTTATTGTTACTATTTATTGCAATTCCAATATTTGCGCAGCGTGGAGATTTTTATGATGCCTATGATTACAATATGAAAAATCAAAAAGGAGGAGATCCTGCCGGTGATGGAGGCTTTAAAGAATATGACTTGCCTCCAAAGTTTCAAAAGCCTCCACTTGTTGCTCCTAAAAATGTCCAAAGACAGCCTGATTTAAGTGCATTGCTTCAAGGACAGCAAAATTCAATTCGAAGAAATAACAACCAGGCTCAAAACCCAACAGCACAACAAACGAGTAATCTGCCAATTGATCCAGTCACAGGGAAAATAAATCCAGAAGCAATAGCAAGACAAAGAGAAAAGGAAAAACAAAACAAAGAAAAGAAACGACAATTTCTAAGTCGTGACATTGAGCCATATACGGAGACAAGAGGAAGAAGAATGGAAATTATTTTTCTAACAACCTTACCTTTTGCTGCTGCATTGTCGGTTGGAATAACGGTATTAGTCGGAACAGCAAGTGGAAATGAAAATTTTTTAAAAACTACCCAGGGATTTGCCTTTGCTGTTCTTTGTTCAGGCGCTCTTTCAGCTACCAATATGATTTCAGATATAAATGCCTATGATGAATATATGAGAAATAAAAAAGAGAATAATCCAAATTTGCCACCGCCACCGGATAGCCAAAGCCAGTTATTTAAGAATCAACCCAATTTTAATTTTTCTTTCGTTGTAGGAAGTAAAAGTTTTTAAATTAAAACCACTCATTTCAAAGCCAGAGCTACAATTTTACATTTTCAGAAATATTAATCATATTTCTCATATATTCATCAGTGAGGATACTTCTGATTAGTTCTTTTTCTTCTCTATCGATAATTGTTTTTTGACGGTATAAAATCTGAACTATATCAGAAGCATTTTTATTTCCTTTTAAAGCATTGATAATACCAACTAACCGGCTAAGATTTCTCTGGCTACAGGGAACCGATTTTTCCTTTTCCAGATCAAATTTTTGTAAAACTTTTTCTTTAATATCGAGGGTAAGATCAATTATCTCCAAATCAACTTTAAACTTTTCAACAAAGTTCTCAAACTTCTTTTGGTGGATTTCAGATTTGTCTTTTTCCCGTTTGAACATTTGCAAAATATATGTATACAACTCCGGATTTTTTATAAAAAAAGATTTAATCATAGAGTCTTCTAGCTCGCTAAATAGATCGTAAAAGAAATTAGTCTCATCGTTTCTATTTCCAGTGCGATCAAAATAAATATTAATTCCCGCTTCATCCAAATTAGAAATGAATGCCAGGGCTAGGTTTACATCTAATTCTACAATATTCTCATCGATTAAAATCTGTAAGCATTTTTCAGGGGAAAAAAGGGTAGCGATTTCCATAAAGAATTCATCGGGCTCATTATCACCAGAAATCCATTTACCGAGAGAGTAATAGATAAACTGAACTAAAAATTTTGTTGGGAATTTTGGCTCACTGATTATTTGTTGAAACTCTTCTTCATTTCTAAAAAGCCATAGATAATAATTCATCCACTGTTGGAAGGATGGAAAAGTCTGGTTTTTCTCAATTAAATCAATAAATTTTTCCGCGGTTAAATTAGTTAGAAAACTACGGGTCGAATTTACTCCGTGTAAATGTGCATTGATTAGTTCGATGGTAAATTCTTCTTCTTTTGGTTTTTTTTCTATTGACTGATATTCCATCGCAAGTTGCGATTTTATCAAAAGAATTAGGCACGTATATTATTTTTTTTAAGTGCGAAAAAATAATTTCATTCTAAATGCAATTTAATTTAGATGAAACAGGGACAGATGCTAAGGTAAACTACTTATGGGTTGGAATAAAAATAGGGAAAGAAGAAGAATCATTATTTGGATTTATAATTTTATAAATTTATTTTTAGAGCTTAGAACATTAATTCATAGTTATCATTTTACATACACTAGAAATATTAGCCGCGCCCTTTTTGCACTCTGCGGGTTTTTATCGATAACAACTTTAACAATCGAATATGGGTTTTACTATGACAGAAATTGGTCAAATTACATTCTCTTTGTAAATTCATTTGCAATAAATTATTTACTTCTCTATGAAATTTTCGGACTAGTATTTACAACTGAAAAATATAAAATTTATATTCAAAACCATAAACCTGAAATTATAATTGTAGCTTTGGTTTTATTACAAAAATTTTTCGAACAGGATATAGTAAACTATTTACATCTTGGTGAATTTGGGACTAAAGACACTGCACTTTTATTCTTATCAATAAACCAGATTTTTTTGGTTGTATCAAACCTGGCCAGGCTTGTAAGGAATACGAGAATTTATAATTTAAAAAAATTAAATCCTTCGCTAATCTTTTTCTTTAGCTTTGCATCTATCGGTATACTGGGAACAGCTTTACTCTGTCTTCCAAAATCACAAAAAGTCGATTTACGGATAATAGATGTTATCTTTACTGTAATTAGTGCAACTTGTGTTACTGGACTTTCGACAATTAGCATTTTTGATTCATTTACAACAATGGGCCAAGTGATAGTATTGATTTTAATTCAGGTCGGTGGGCTTGGACTAATTACACTCACAACTTTTTTTTCAATTTTTCTTGCAGGGCAGGCTTCGGTAAATGATAAACTACTTATGAAAGATTTATTGAGTGAAGAAGCAATTGGGAGGGTAAAGAAGATTATCCGACAAATTGCAATTCAAACTCTTATTATAGAAGCAATCGGAGCCCAGCTTCTTTACAAATTTTTGCCAGAGAAAGCAAATTTATTTGGAATGAACAAAGTTTTTTTCTCCATTTTCCACTCCATTTCAGCTTTTTGTAACGCAGGATTTTCTCTCTTTCCAAACGGGCTGGCAGAAGAATTTTTTATGGACGGAAAAATATATTTAACATCAATTATGATCCTAATCATTTTTGGAGGGCTGGGTTTTCCTGTTGTAAGTGAGGTTTCAAAGAAAATTTTTACACCAGACTCAAGTCATATAAGACTTTCTGTATCTACTAAGCTTGTCGTCATAGTAAGTTTAATTTTTTTTATACTAGGGGCTACTGCCTATTTTCTTCTAGAGGATAAGTATACGCTTAAAAACCTATCTATTAGTGAGAGAATTTTTCATTCAATATTTTATTCGGTAACTTCACGAACAGCCGGGTTTAATACACTTGATATTGCATCCATGGGCGCGCCAATGGTATTTTTTTCTTTCTTACTTATGTGGGTTGGTGCTTCGCCAAACTCAACGGGTGGAGGAATTAAGACTAGCACTTTCGCAGTAAGCGCATTACACATAGTAGACTTAGTTAGAGGTAGAAATAGACTGGATATATTTAATCGAACAATTTCACCGGCTTCCATATCTCGCGCATCGGCTACTATTGTTTTGTCTCTCTTTGTTATTTTCATTGCTATTTTTTCAATGATTCTAGTAGAGCCGTTTTCTTTTTTGGATATTTGCTATGAGGTTGTGTCTGCATTTGGAACCGTGGGACTTACTCGTGGAATTACGCCTAAACTAACTGATGCAAGTAAACTTGTAATTTCAATCGTAATGTTTATGGGTCGTGTTGGCATATTTACAATTTTAGTTGCATTTGCGCCAAAGTCTAAAGCATATAATTACAGTTATCCGATGGAATATGTCGTGGTCGGGTAATTTATCTTTCGTAGATTGAAAGAGACTTATACGATTTGTTATCATTGTTATCTAAGAAAGTAATGACTTCCGTGCGAACTCCCTTCTCAATGTTAAAAATAATGCTATCAGAAACTTCGCGGCAAATATAGAGTCCGCGCCCATGCGAATCCGTGATGCCGGGTGAAAGCCCGGTGGTTTCATCAATATTTATATGCCTATCAAGACGATTTAAAATTTCTTCCTTTTTCAAAGAACCAAATTTATCGCGTGTAACAATGATGAAAGTTTTGTTATAAATTCCATAGCCAATTTCAAAATAATCGCTTTCAGAGAGTTCGATCTTTTCATCACTGATAAGAAGATCTCGTGCAGGAAGTTCAAGTTGATATTTAGATTTTCCTTTTTCATCACGGGGAGCGCGAATCATGGCATTTGACGTTAGTTCTTCGATAACCTGGTTTATTATTTTGGGAGCACCCTTTTCAATGAGAAATTTACCAATGCGGTTGGATAAAAATTCACGCTCTTTGTCAGACTTAATAGTTTTAAATACAATTCCTTTCGGAGGAGGAGTTTCAAATTTTCCACCAGAATTTTTATCATTGATGATAAGGTCTTTGTCAAAATATTTCTCAACTCCAAAAATATCTCCGGTTAATAGTTTGTATACCATTACTGATATAAAACGTAAATCTAAAAATGAATACTTGGGGATAATATTCCATACCCCGTAGTCCTTTGCAAACTTGATATAATCATTAATATTGTATGCAGTAATGAGAGTATAAAGTGTGTCAGGATAATTTTCTCTTACATGACGTATTAAATCGAGACCTGATTTTCCAGGCATTTTAATATCAGTAATTAAAAGATCTATCTTTTCTGATTTAAGAATTTCAACAGCTTCTGAATAATTTTTAGCGTCAAATGCAGAGTATTCGATGGCTAATACATCTTTGATTGCAGTTCTGATGGAGTGAATGTCTTCAACAATTAGTATTTTTTTCATTTTCTTGTTTGTGATTTTATAGTTGGGATTGAGATTGAAAATTTAGTTCTGTCGTCAGTTGATTTAACATTAATTTTACCGTTATGATCTTTGACGATTGAGTGACAAATAGAAAGACCAAGACCTGTGCCAGTGCCTTCTTTACGATTAGAAAAGAATGGATCAAAGATTTTATCTAAAACTACGTCTGGAATTCCTCCAGCGTTATCTTCGATTGTTACAACAGTTGAATTTTTCTTTTTTTTAACGTCTACTCGGATGTAACCTTTTGCATAATCAAACGCCTGCAAAGAATTCCTAAATAGGTTTAAAAAAAGGCGCTCAATTTTAAAGGGATTAAAATAAAAAATAAACTCATCGTCAGCGTTAATATCCCAGGTAACATTTTTTGAAAGATCGGGATAGAGTCTCTGGACAGTTTCTTTTGCTTTGTAAATTACTTCCACTAAATCGGCTAACGTATATTTCGAACGTTCCGGCTTTGCGAAACTAATAATATCAGAAACTATAAGGGCAGCGCGGGCTAGATCTTTTTGAATGAGATCGAGGCGATTTAGTATTAGCTCTGGAGCAAAGTGGGAAAGATTATTTACCAGGTTTTGAACTGTGAGGCTAATTCCTGTTAGTGGATTGTTTAGCTCATGTGCAACGCCGGAAATCATAATTCCAAGAGATGCTAGATTTCTCATGCGAAGGTTTTCTTCTTCTTTCTCTTTGATTTTTGTGATATTACTAACCTTCTCTACGAAGGAATAAATTTTCCCATCTTTACTAATGAGAGGAAAAAAAGAAAGATTTAGATTTTGATTTTTTCCATCGAATTTAAAAAGAACTTCTCTTTTGAGTTCGGGAACTGGAAAGGAATTTAGATCAAAGAAATCAGAATAATCGGATTGCTCAACTTTATAATTAAGAAAAGGACAATAGGGACAAATATTTTCACGACCATAAAGCTTAGTATAGCATTTTTGTTTTGTTAGATCTTTATATGCTGTCTCACCGGTAAAATTTAATGTAGCCTGGTTAACTCGTTTAATATCAAAGTTCTGATCAATTAAAATCAATGGCTCAGTGATTCCATCTATGATTGCCTGCAGTTCTTTAATTTTTTCATCTGCCAGGGAACTAAAGGTTAACTGAACACCCGGACTAGAATTTTGTTGAAGCATTCTTCTATTTTTTATTTGTGTTTAAGTTTTTCAACGAATTAATTTAGATTTTTTATAGCCGATAGACATGCTTTGAAAGATAATGTTTATATACCACATATTGCCTTAACGCATTTTTCTATATGAATTTGGCGATTAAAAATCAGGAATTTTACAATGAACAAAGAATTGCTTAAACTAAAATTTGTTAAATTATTTTTTTATTTTTTACTCTCATTCGCGGGACTTTTTTGTCTTAGGTTACTTTACGGCTACGTAGTATACTCCGATGATGCAGTCGGACAAAGCACAAGTAACCATTTTAATCAGCAGAATAGCTTCGAATTAATTAGAAAAAATTATGCGAGTGAAAAAAAATCCTATAAAGGGGATAGTCAGACTTTTTCACAGCCATCGCAAGCAAAAAGTTTTGATCAGAAATATGAAAAGATTGGCTCAATTTCATCTAGCACAAATGAATTTGAGAAAGAAGAAAAGAACACGAGAGATTTAATAAAGAATTTCAAAGCACTTATTCAATATGAAGAAAGCTCGGGACTCGAAGGAAGAAGGCATTTGAATCTAGGAATTGGGGTTAATCCCGATAAATTTGATGAAATGATTTTAGAGATAAAAAAAATTGGAAAGCTAGAATCTATTCAAGTTAATAAAACAGATAAAACAAATGAATATAGCGATTTAAATGCGCAAAGAGAATCTTTAGAAAAAACAAGAGCAGCTTTAATTTCCTTTAAAGGAAAAGGCGGGAAGATAGACGAGCTAATTAATTTGGAAAATAAAATTCTAGAAGTAGAGGAATCGATTCAAAAGCTTGGTGTAAAACTTGGAGAGTTTGATACGGAAAATGAATTCTGCACAATAAAATTTTCTCTCTCCGAATCGGGTAAACCAAATAAATCCTGGTTTAGTAAATTTTTTCAAAGAGTAAAAACAGCTTTCGAATGGACTGTTAAATATTATTTACTTCTGATGATATTATTTGTATTTGCCGCTATGGGGATACTTTTATTTATCCTTATATTGGAAAAACTGAAAATCTTCCCCGATTTACTGAAGAAGTATCTGGAATAAAATATGATAGATGATATACATGATGTGATCGGGCTAATCGGTGTTTTCCTTATTTTAGTGTCTTACATTTTGCTTCAATTAGAAAGAATTAAAGCTAAATCATTGTCTTACTCGGTAATCAATTTAGTCGGCGCAATTCTAATTCTTTATTCGCTATTTTACAATTGGAATTTGGCATCAGTGATTATTGAAACTTTTTGGATTATTATAAGTATTTTTGGAATCGGAAAAGCTCTACACTTAAATAGGAAACATCGCAATGCAAAAATTTTATCAGGGCGCTTCGGCGAGTCTTCAAGTCATGAATAAAACTTGCGGGTAATGCGCCGATTGCGCTGTCCGAGGGTTCCGTTCAGATTGCCAAGAATGAAAAGCCTTGGCAATCTGAACCAAGCCTCTACCATCGCGAGCGCAGTTCTCCCTTTGATTTGCATTACTAAATTGTAATTGTTAAATTTGTAAGAAAATTTCTACCTTCCTAGCCTGCCCTGTCTCTTGTCATTTGCAAAAATCGCTCAAAAACTCTCTTTTTCCTTGAAAGTAAAACATTAGCCATTAGCCGCACGTTCGATATTTTCGGAAGTACGAATTCGACAAACTTTTCTGGGAGTTTTTCTCCTAAATCTAAAGAATCCAACAACAGTAAAGACACAAATATCAAGGTCATACTTCGATTCAAAAAAACTCTAAGACATTTTAGCTCTGCCCAGTCCTCTGCAATCGGAATAAAATCTACCCTTCTTAATCTCTGGTATTTCTTTTGGTAACCAGTTTTAAGATAAGGATGCCGCTCTAGCCAGCCATTTCTTATCAAAAATCTATAACGACTTAAGAGGTAAGAAAGGTAAAAACTAACGCTTCCCCCATTCTTACCAACTTTTTCAAGAAAAAGTTTTATATGCTCGGATGGAATGAGTAAGGTCGATCGAGTAGAAGGCTCGTAAAGATCATTGCAGGGATTGATTTGCTTTTTTTCTATAAGTGTTTTCATAACTATATAGGTTTAGAAAAAATAATTATGTGCACCTAAATCGAAAAATATTCTATGTATACTTTGATTTTTTTCAATGTCTACGCGCCACGGATCGAGCGGTTACGAGCATCTTTTCGCGAGTAAAAGGGAGAGCCGGGTCATGGCTCAAATCCAATTTATTATTCTTAAAGATATAAAGTATTGGATAATATAAATTAGCCAGGAGGCGCCCAGATTTATTTTACAATTTATTCATATAACTTGGTTAATATACTTTTGAAGCAAATCTCTATTAGGCTCTGGACATAGTTTTTCATAATTCTGAATATATTTTTTTACATTCGTAAAATCAAATTCTTTTCCCGTCGCCTGAAATAAATCGAACGGTCGAAAATTATTATACATATCACTATTCAAATACAAACGAGACATAGATAAGTAAAAGTAAAGATCAATGTCTTTTAATTTTCTTAGAGAGTCAATAAATTCAGTTTCAGTTAATTCCGTAAGATCAAGAATCAATTCCTTACATATTTTTTTATATTCTCCGAAACTCAATGCTTTTGGATTTGCAATATGAAATATACAATCATTAGCCTCTATTTGGAATAACTGAGTAAATATTCTTCCTGCAAAATCTACCGGGGTGATATCAACCTTTAAATCAATTTCTTTTGAGAATGGAAATGATTTTAAATTTTTAGTAGCTCTAATAAACCTCGTAAAAAAATCATCGGGTTTGGTATATCCATAATTTGAATCTCCTGTTATCAGTCCAAATCGATATATTTTTACTAAATCGCAACCTGAATCAATTGCATTTAATAATATTTTTTCACTGACCCATTTTGATTGCGCATAACCTCCGTATACCACATTCATTAAATCCAATCTGTCCTCTTCGCAATATTTTCCTCTTATATCATCAGAAGAAACAAAGACAGATAGAGTGGAAGCGTAGTGAAGCTCTTTTCGTAATCCAGTCAGACAAAATTTTAATATTTCTCTTGTCCCGTCAACATTACTTTCTTTGAGTTCGGAATAAGGCTTAACTAAATTAACCTCTGCAGCAAAATGTATCACAGAATCAATATTATCCGCCATATATTCCCATTCAGATTCAGACATTTTAAAATTCCTGCAAGAAATATCTCCCTCTATAAAATGTATTTTCTTCCAATTGCTTATTTCTATGCCCTGCTTACCAAGCTGATTCTCTATTTTCTTTCTCGGGCTATATTTCAAAATATCTCTTGCAATACAAAATATTTCGTATTCTTTATTTTTACTTAATTCCCATAAGACTCTTGATCCCAAAAATCCAGTTGCACCCGTAATTAGAACCTTTAATCTTTTGTTATTTTTTTTCCTAGTCTTTCCTATTAAATTAATTATTTCATCGCCTAACTTTGCTTCGTCTCTAAGAATATTAGCATTTTCATATTTAGAATTTTCATTTCTTTTTGCAGAAAGCAGTATTCCCTTTACCGTCGGATCCTTAACAAATGACTCCAGCGAAATACTAATTCCAAGCAAACCACACTCTGACACTAAAGAAATTATAGATAAGGAATCTCCTCCCATGTCATAAAAACTATCATTCAAACCTATCGGACTAATCATAAGTATCCGTTCATAAATCTTACATAGTTCTTTTTCTAAAGAAGTTAAAGGCTTCGCATAATATGGTATATCCTCTTTTTTTTCCATTTTTACTTCTGGAAATTTCTCTATTGCAAGTTTACCATTTGTATTCAATGGAATTTTTTTTAAGACTATAAACTTATCTGGCGCCATCCAATGTGGTAGCATTTTCTTAAGATAATTCTTTAACAATCGCCTCAATTCTATTTCACTAAATCTCTTTTCATCTTCTTTTAGAAGTATATATGCGACTAAAATTTCTCGATTTAATTTTACTTTTAAAACAAAGGCAAACGAGATGAGAAAGTGATCGCATAATGCCCGTTCGATTTCAACCGGCTCAATTAAATTTCCATTCAGTTTAAACTGCCGATCTATCCTTCCTATAAATTCAATTTTCTCTGTCGAATGCTTTCTGACCAAATCCCCCGTTTTATACATTCGCTTTCCATTTAAGAAAATAAACTTTTCTTTTGTAAGCTCTTCTTGATTTAAATAACCACGAGCAAGCCCTACCCCACTTAAAAACAACTCACCCGATTCTCCGTTATTTACAGGAGTTTTATCTTTGTCTAAAATGTAAAATTCTCTATGGGGAATTGGATATCCAATGAGTGGCATATCCCAATTAGACTCACAAACGATTATGCTAGAGCATACCGTTGCCTCTGTTGGTCCGTAGACATTTACAATATTAAATTTCTTACTCCATTTTTTTACCGTTTCAATAGGACAAACCTCCCCACCGATTATAATAGTATTTAAACTATTCGGAATCTTTTCAATCTCTAGAACTGGTAAAAGAGAAGGCGGAAGGCAAATATGTGTTATCCTTTCGGTTTCCAATATCCTGATTAGTTTATCTGGATTTTTTAATTTATCGTCATGCTCGATCCTTAAAGTAGCACCCGATAACAATGAAATGCCTATTTCTGAAAGAGAAGCATCAAAACCAATGGAAAGATACTGTAAAATTTTACTCTTATTTGTTATCTGAAATGCCTTTATCTGTTCTTTTAAAAAGTTTACAATTCCCTCATGGGTAATAATGACTCCTTTTGGATTTCCCGTAGACCCCGAAGTATAAATTATATACGCTGTATCTTGACTTGTCAAATCAATCCAATTCGAAGAAGTCCCGCGGTTTAAGTCTAAATTCTTTTGCATTTCATTTATATTTTTAAATGTGATAGAATCTATTTCATTCGAATAATTATCATTATCCGTAACAAGGATTTTTACTCGAGCATCTTTTAATATCCATTTTACTCTTCCAACCGGTGTTTTTATATCAAGAGGTAAAAAGACTGCTCCTAGCTTCCAGATTCCGAGAATTAAACAAATATAATCTATAGATTTATTCACCCATAAGGCAATAATATCTCCTTTCTGAATTCCAATTTTCCCTAAATAACGACTAACTCTGATTATGCTTTCATTTAATTCCGCGTAAGTCAATTGGTTACTTGCAGATGACAATGCTATCAATTCAGAATATTGTTCTATTTTTTTTTCAAGCTCATCTAGGAAACTTATAAATGTAAACTCATTTTCCATTCTCATCTTTTTATAAATTGCATTTGATTTAAATTACTTCGGGTTAATGGCTATTACCCCAAGGACTATTCTACTTCAGCACCAAAGCGACGCATCATTTCTACCAGTTCTTTTTCTACTTCGATTCGAAACATTCCATGCGTAAACGCAATGTTTTCCTTTAGAAAATTTGCAACGAAACCAGTCTCATTTTTAGTAACCTTATAATATATTTTACTGGTTCCAAATCTTTCAAATTTTACAACGATTGAGTCTGCCTCTTCCTGAAAGGAAACTATTTTAGCCAGTTTTCCTTTGGCTAGTCCTCTTTGCATTTTTGTTACAAAGTTTTTCACTTCTCCCTGTGATTTTATAATCTTCAATTTTATACACCTATATTCTAATAGCATTTAAAAATATCTTGCTAATTCGTCCTTTCAAAAGATTGAATCAATTTATGCATTATCTATTTGTATTCTTAGGTGGCGGGCTAGGAAGCGTCACGCGTTTTTTTTTATCAAACCTTGTGAATCAAATCTTTGGAATTCATTTCCCTCATGGGACTCTTGCTGTAAACGTAATTGGCTCTTTCATTATTGGAATATTATTTTCAATCAATGAACATAGACTCGATTCTATTCCTATTTTTCGTCAATTAGTATTCATTGGTTTCTTAGGAGGTTTCACTACATTTTCCTCTTTTAGCCTGGAAACTATGTATTTATTTCTTCAGGCAAAATTTCTTTCCGCAATTCTAAATGTCTTTCTTAATCTGAGTCTCTGCCTAATAGCGGTTACTAGTGGTTATCTGGTTGCTAAATTATTTCAATAAGGATTAATTCATGATTTCTCGAACAGTTTGGATTTTATCACTTGTGAGCCTATTCACTGATATTGCATCCGAAATGCTATATCCAATTTTACCTCTATACTTACAAAGCATTGGATTTTCGATTTTGTATATAGGCATTTTAGAAGGTCTTGCCGAAGCGTTGGCCGGCTTAAGTAAGGGATATTTTGGGCGACTCTCAGACTTGCAAGGGAAAAGATTGCCATTTATTCAAATAGGTTATGCGATAAGTGCCTTAGCAAAGCCTCTTCTGGTTACTTTTAATTTACCTCTATGGGTTTTATTTATTCGTTCCGCAGATAGATTAGGAAAAGGAATTCGCACAGGAGCAAGAGATGCTCTTCTTTCAAATGCAACTACAAAGGAAAATAAGGGAAAAGTTTTCGGATTTCATAGAAGTATGGATACACTCGGTGCTTGTATTGGACCGGGCATATCCCTTATTTACCTCTATTTCTTCCCGGAAAATTACAAAAGTCTTTTTCTACTTGCCTTTTTTCCTGGTATCATTGCAATTGCATTTACTTTTTTCATAAAAGAAAAGGAATCGAAATTACTCAATGCAAAAAATAATCTTTCTATTTTAAACTTTCTTAAAAATAGTCCTTTAGAATATAAAAGATTAATATTCGGGTTAATTCTATTTAGCCTCTTCAATAGTTCAGATGTATTTCTACTCCTTCGACTAAAAGAAACAGGTTTACAGGATACGCAAATCGTGCTCGTCTATATTTTTTATAACCTTGTCTATGCCCTTTCTTCCTATCCTATGGGATATATTGGAGATAAATTAGGATTAAAGAAAAGTTTTATCTTTGGATTAGCTTTATTCAGTCTTGTTTATTTTGGAATGGGCTATGGGGGAGATCTTTATTTCTATTTGTTTTTATTTGCCCTTTATGGAATTTATGCAGCAAGCACAGAAGGAATTTCTAAGGCTTGGATAACAAATATTTGCCCCGATGAAGCAGGATCTGCCATTGGTAGCTATTCGGGACTCAATAGTATCTCTGCGTTATTTGCAAGTTCTATTGCTGGAATATTATGGCTTAGCTTAGGAGGACAGACTCTTTTCTATTTTGTCGGCGTTAGTGTTTTTTTTATTTCAATTTACTTCACTCGAATTAAGGAATGACAAAAAGAAAGGATGAATTATCTCTACTTTTATGAACACAGCGGAAAGAATATTAAACATTTTCAAAGAAAACAACATTCAAGCCAATGGGAAATTGCATAAGCGAATAGTAATGGATACGATTAAGAGTTGGGGACTTGATGTAGTCGAAATTAGAAATGCCTGGCATGCTTTAATGGGCTATGGACTATTACAACAAGTTGGCGATGAATTGATATTAACCCCTAAAGGTGAAGAGATAGCCAATAATGCAAAATAATTATGTTAGCCATCCTCCAATAATTCCCTGCCCTTCCATTTAATATAGATTTGGTTTACAAAAATCCAGAGCCTAATGATAATTAGCTGACATAGAATTGGAAAGAATGTAATATTAAAATTCAATTTTCCTTTTAAAAATGTAGAAGCAATCATTGAAATACTAACAATCGCCATCCAGTGAATTATACGGATAATTCCCATTAACTTCTGATCTCCTGTAGGCAATTTATTTTTCTTACCAATTCTATCTATAAAAGCCTCAACGATACAATTTCGAAAATCTTCTCCTCCTAAAAAATTATCTCCCGTGCTAGCGCGAACCTCCATTACACCTTCAAATAAATCCAAGACCGAAACATCGAATGTCGCTCCTACCAAATCAAAGACTAAAAATTTACTTTCATCGGATAATTTATGTAATCCGTAGGCAGGTGCCGCGGCAGTCGGTTCATTCAGTAAACCATCCACTCTGAGTCCAGCAAGTTCACCTGCAATTCTAGTTGCCTTGCTCTGCGCATCACTAAAATAAGCAGGAACTGTAATTATTGCACCTTCGACATTTTCTCCCAGGTAGACTTCTGCATCTCTTTTCAGTGACCTGAGCACTAGAGAATACAACTCCTCAGGTCGGTATAATTTTCTCCCGAGTGGAATTTGTTTATTTGTTCCCATATAACGTTTAAACACAGAAGGCGTTTAAAAAGAACCGAAAGAATTTGGAATTAAGACGGCTTTTCCATTTTCAAAAACAGAAGCCAAACTATTGGTTGTGCCTTGATCAATTCCGATAATCATAAAGTATAAAAATTCCAAAAATAAACTAAAGACAAGTCTTTTTGTTTTTTAAAAAAAATTCTGGAATTAAAACAAGCCACTAAAAAACTTATCGTTATGACGCAGAGCCCAAAATCAAAGAAGAAGAAACCACTGACCAAAGTCCGAATTATTTCTAAAACCAAGAATATAATTAATAAAGCAAAGAATAAAATTATTAATAAAAAGGTCCCTTCTAAAAATCCGCAGCCTATTCAGGTAAAAAAATTTCCAGGTTTAGGAATTAATGTAGTTCTAAAACACCAAGATGAATCTTCCCTACGGACATACATTCATTATCTGCAAGAATTACGCGTCGAATGGGTTCGCCTTGAATTTAATTACTATGAAATTGTGCCTGACTCTGTAATGGATTTTTTTGTAGAGGAACTTCGTAAAGCTGACATTAAAATTTTAGGACTTTTAACCGGACTTGTTCCGGGAAATTTTATCAACTGCATGATTCCTTCTCTTAGATTTAAATCTCCTATAGACACTCTTGATCATTATAAAGCATTTTGTGAGAGAAATGCCGAGCGATATAAAAAACATATTACTACCTGGGAAATTTGGAATGAGCCAAACACTCTTCGTTTTTGGATTAGAAATCCTGAACCAATCGAATACGTAGAATTAGCCGCAGCTGCTGCTCCCATTATCAGAAAAATAAATCCGAAAAATAAAACCGTATTCGGTGGGCTTATGGGTGACGACTTACGCGTAATTGCCCCTTTTCAAAGAATCAATTATATTCAGGAATGCATTGATGCAGGAATTGATCAATACATTGATATTTATAATTTTCATCCTTACGATCCAATTTGCTATTTTGCAAAGAAGCCGGCTAATGTCTATTTTCCTACGATTGCAGGAGTAATCGACTCCTTTATGCATAAATATAGAGCGGTGCAAAAGCCATTTATAATTAGTGAAATTGGAGTTTGCCCGCTCTGGTTAAAGATTAGCCAAACAGAAATAGGTGCTCTTTACAAAGAAATTTATTTGCATTCTATTAGTAAAAGAATCGATTGCTACTTTTGGGTTTTGACTGATTTCAAAGGTCCTGAATATTCTCGCTGGAATCCAGAAACTGCGTTTGGATTGATTAGCTGGGATTTGAAAGAAAAAGAAATGTATAAATCATTCGTAACTGAAATGAAAAAATTATAATATCTTTCCTTTTATCAAATAAACCAAAGTCAAGACTAGAAAGATTTTATAAATATACTCAAATATCACTAAGAGGATTGCACCTATAAGAGCTTCCGAAAGCTTTGCTTGAATTAGGTGCTTTCTAATATTTGCACTTATATCAGTAATCGGTTTAAAAAGCACTCCTCCACCGAGAAGATTAAATAGATTATCCGCGGAATTCCAAAATGATAAATATCCAAGGGCTGGTGTTAATTCTTTTATTTTATAAATATTTATAATTGATAATACAATGCTATAGAATAATAACAAAATGGAGGCAACTAATATGTAGCTAGTGATGTAAGGATTACGAGGATAAGCCTCTTCAATTGTTAAAGGCGATAAATTTTTACTTATCCCGATCATATACCAGAATACTGACATAGAAGTAATTAATAAAGAAAGGTTAAAGATATTTCTGAGAATTATTTTTTTTGAAAATCCTTCTTTTAAGGTTCGAAGAAAAGTTTTAGTGTGATGACTTCGATGAATTAGATAAAAACGAATTAAGTAAGATAATAAATTACTTAGAATTCCTATGATAAAAATATACTCAACAAAACTAAAAAGGCTCCACTTCAATATGCTCACGTATTTTTACCTATTTTTCAATAAATTTAATAACCCGATAAATTGATACCTATTTCTTTTTAAAAATAGACTATCCTAGTAGCAATTAGTTTCTGGAAATGTGAATACTTCTAAAAATATTTTAATCCTTTTACTTGGAACTATGACAGCGATTGGCCCTTTTTCTATAGATATGTATCTTCCAGGGCTACATGCAATTTCTGAAGATTTACAAACACCAATTGCAAATGTGCAGCTTACACTGAGTAGCTTCTTCTTTGGATTTTCATTTGGACAATTAATATATGGACCAATCATAGATAGGTTTGGAAGAAAAACTCCACTTATAATTGGTCTTTTAATCTATTTGGTATCTTCCATTGGTTGCGCCTTTGCTGATAATGTTTGGTTACTTATGATTTTGCGCTTCTTCCAATCATTGGGTGCCTGCGGCGGAATGGTCATTTCTCGAGCAATTGTAAGAGATGTGTTTAGCCCACATGATGGAGCAAAGGTTTTTTCGCAAATTATTTTAGTGATGGGAGTGGCACCTATTATTGCACCGAGTATTGGAAGTTTTATTTTAGCATATTCCAGCTGGAAGCTAATCTTTGTTACTCTTGCAGGGATTGGATTTATTACAATTTTGGGTGTTCATTTTTACTTGCAAGAGACTAAAAAATCAGACAAATCAATTTCACTTAAACCATTAAATGTAATAACGGAATACTTCGAAGTTATTAAAGTTCCTGGTTTTTATACCTATGCAATTGCATCCAGCTTTGCAGCATCAGTAATGTTTGCTTATATAGCAGGATCTCCGTTTGTGTTTATGGGATTATTTGGATTAACCGAACAACAATATGGCTGGGTTTTTGCATGCAATGCCGCTGGATTAATCCTATCAAGTCAACTGAATCGCTTTTTACTTATAAAGTTCAAATCAACTAGAATAGTTAAAACTGTGTCTTATTTATATTTGCCGCTTGGTATTTTTCTTTTCTTTTCCATTTATTTGAATTTTAATTTTACTATAATTCTTATTATTATTTTTTTAATTGTTAGTTTATTTGGATTCATAGTCCCAAATTGTTCAGCTCTTTGCCTGGCACCTTTTAATAGGAACGCTGGTAGTGCTTCTGCTCTTATGGGTGGATTACAAATGATTTTTGCAGTCCTGGCAACGGCTACTGTGAGTTTGCTCCATGATAAAACAGCGTTTCCAATGGTTATAGTCATGGTAAGTTCTGGATTTTTGACTTTGATTACTCTTTTGGTATTATCAGCAAAACGAGTAAAAAATTAATTCTTGTAGAGTTTCTTTAAAGAGTTCTACTTTTTCGTATGTATTTCTATCCATGACAAGGCAATCGACTGAAGAAATAAAATTATCCTCATTTTCATGAAGCATGTAAATTAAACAAAAATAAAAAGAATTTCTATTAAATGAGACAATAGATTTAATACTTGCGTATTTTTAATTTCATCCACTTTTATCCCGAGTATGTCGCATAATTCTCCTATAAATCTTTCTTTTTCGTGAAAAAAGAATAACAACCATTATCCTCATACTAGCCAATTTCGGAACTACGAAATCAACAAATTTTTCGGGAAGATTTTTCTTAATTTCAAGAGAATCCAAAACTAAAAGATATACAAATATCGAAGTCATACTTCTATTTAGAAAAGCCTTTAGACATTTCATTTCAGCCCAATCTTCCCCGCGTGGAATAAAATCTACTCTCTGCAATTTCAATCCATCTTCCTGGTAACCCGTTTCCAATTTTCTATACGAAGGAATCTCTCCATTTTTTATAAGAAGACGATAATTTTCAAGCAAATAGGAAAGATACTTTCTTGGATTATGGTTATTAGCTTTAAGTCTTTTATAAAAAAGTTTCATATAACAAGATGGGATCAAAAGAGTAGATCGAGTAGTTTTTTCTGGATACTCTATCCAGTTATTCACTCGCTCTTTTGGTGAAAAAGTTTTCGTCCTCATATAATTTATTAGCACAAAAATATTTTCTTCTGTGCAGATTTCTTGAGACAAATTACGCTTTTGCGCAATTTTTTGAAATACACATAGTCAAACTTTCAAAAAAATATTTGAAAAAAACTTTTTTTCATAAAATAATGTCAAAAAAGTACAAACTTTGGAGGTAAAAACAATATGAAAAAAATTAATTTTTTATTCTTTTTATTAACTTTCTCTTTTTGCACTTCGGTTTCCGTTGCGAAAGAAAGTGATTTTCCAACCTTGGATTCCCAACTTCAAAAATTATTTCAATCCCATTTAAAATTTATTTCAGAAACACAGTTTAGTCGTTCGGAGTTCGATGATTTTGATAGAGTTTTCTTTACTGATTTCAGTTTTTTAAATTCAGGAAACACACGTAACTTCTTTCAAAACATTCAGCATAATATAGAAAGTGGAAGAGCCTATCCAGGACTTATGCACGCTTCTTACACGAGCTATTCATCTATAAACGGAAAAGTTACCGGTGTAAGCTATGAATATAAATCCGATGGAAAAAATATAATTCTTACCAAAGGAACTTTAAATAATGGAGAAATGCTCAAAGCTGTTTACAATTACAATATAGAAGGAAAACTTCTAAACACTTCCGAATTAAAAGGAAATAAACTAATCAATAAAAACACATACAAACTAGAAATTTAAAGCATCCTTACAAAGCAAAACGGTTGACATTCCATAGAATCAGCGAAGTCTGATTCTATGGAAAAGACAAAGCGCATAGTTTTAGTTGCTCATGATAATAAAAAGAAGGATTTATTGGATTGGGTAAATTTCAACAAAGGCACTCTCGCCAAACACTTCTTATCCGCCACTGGCACAACAGGAAAAATCATTTCAGAAAGCACAGGCCTTCCCATTAATCGTTTCATTTCCGGTCCTCTGGGTGGAGATCAGCAAATTGGTGCGAAAATTGTAGAAGGTGGTATTGATATCATGATTTTTTTCTGGGATCCCTTATCTGCCCAACCGCATGATCCCGATGTGAAAGCCTTACTTCGTGTTGCAGTTTTGTATAATATTCCAATGGCATGCAATCGTTCCACAGCGGATTTTCTTATTTCTTCTCATTTACTCGATGAAGACTACGATAATAAGCCAGCGGACAATGCAAATTCAAACTAATATAAAAATAAAGGAAATTTCAATGAAACTCTTTCTTACCCTATTACTCATTATTAATGCTTGTACAACCACGACCATTAAAAGTATCGAAGATAACGAATATGTTGTTATCAAGCCCTCTCATATACCTGGTGCCGGCATGGGACTGTTTGCCGCTAAAGATATTCCCAAAGACACAATGGTTACTCATTATGAAGGTAAAAAAATCACACGTAAAGAATACAATGCCTTGCACGAAAAAAGCGAGCACTGGTATATGTTTACAATGCCTGAATGTGCAAATGAGCCAAATTTTCCATACATTGATGGCAACAGAGAACACTATGGTTCAAAAGTTAATTTTGCACCAGCAAAGATTAACGGCAAGCCTACAAAACTGCAAAATGTTCATTTCTTAAAACATTGCGAAGATCCTTATATAAGATTATATGCAACTCGAGATATCAAAAAGGGCGAAGAATTATACGTTAGTTACGGAAGCATTTATAATTATCACTTTATGGATTTTCCAGAAGTGCAAGAATTCTTTTTGAAAAAATCCGGCATTCAGTTAAAACCAAAAGAGAAATTTACTTTCGAAGATTAAATTTTATAAATAAATTAATTATTTAGGTTTTGTAAATCTAAATGCAGATACTACTTTTGAAAAGAAATCAGAGCAAAGGTTTAACTTTTCCTTTGCTCCGAATTTTCAAACTAAAGACCAGGGATTTGACTTTAGCCTCAGCTACCAATTTTAAAATTAAGGAGCTGATAAACTATAAAACGCTGGAGTCATTGTATTCACTGTCGTATAAGATAAACTTGTATCCGCAGAAAGAGTAGTAAAAAGAGTATTCACATCATTTGCAGTTGGATATCCAGAAGGAATTGATGCTGATGCAAGACCATCACTTACAAATCCACTGCTATTAAATGTTGCATAGTTTACAGGATTAGGTGTTGTAGCACACTGCGCATTAGCAATAGTAGCCGTTCCCGTCACTCCAAATAAAGCAGTCGTATTATAAGCTCCCGAATTATTAATAATAGCCGCTAGAGAATGAAAGTCAGGGTTTGCTCCGCTGCACTGTAAATTATTTGTATAAATGGAAGTGCCATAAATATTTAGAACTGTTCCCCCGCTTACTTCCTGGATTTTTTTACGAACTCTAGAATGTCTACCGTTCGTAAATAACGGTCCATTAATCCAACTAATGGTTTGAATTCGACTACCGACTGCGCCGGTAATTCTATTTTCCAAAATTGTATTTGTTGCTGTATTTGTAAAGTTTGAGTTAAAAACTTTTGGTCTTTTGATTAACAATATTCCATTGCCTACACTCGAGTCTGTCGCACTATCAAAGAATAATTCCATCGCCTTTGAATTATCGGAATCCCAAATTTCAAATTTATTTTTAAACGTCAGGTTGGTTTCTCCGAGCGACGTGCTAACTCCAGTCGTCGATGTATTCAGTGTTAGGCGAATGGTCATAGTTTTTCCATTGATGGTAGATGTTCTTGTGAATGTAACAGAGCGGGTTATATCTCTGTAAGCCACAATTGCAAGCAAATCCTCAATAGATTTATTCAGTGCACGAACTTGAGTAATTGCATCTCTCACAAGTAGCTAGTTTGATTCTGCTGCCTTTACCTCTTCAACTCCTTCGAATTCAAATCTGAGTGAATCTAGCGGATTATCAGAGTTATTCTCGAGATAAAAAACGAGTGATGTATTAAAAAAGGCTACAGCTATTATTAAATAAAATAAAGTTTTATTAAATTTATTTTTCATACAACCTCCTATTGACCTAATCCCTGTGGAATTGTAATTGTAGTTCCGGAAGTGTTAGTCGAAGTCGTTGTTGAAGTTCTTGTTAGCTGGTTTAGGATAATTAGCCTACCTACACCTTTGCCTTTACCATTATCCTTTGAATCATTTCTACCGCAGAATGTAAAAAAGAGTGCCATTCCAACGATCAAGATGGAGATGGCTTTGATTGTATTAAAGATTGATTTCATGTTTTGCCCTCGTTTATATATATACAAACGAGGACAAAATAGAGAAATCAAAAATAAAAAAAAATTAAAGTTTAAAGAAACTTACCTGTTGCTTTAGATTATCCGATACCGTCTCTAAAAATTTCGAATCATCAGAAAGGGCATCAAGTCTCGTAAAGTTTTGTAGTGTTACTTTACTGATGCTATTTGCTGTCTCAGAAATTGTAGAAATTGCCTTTAGATGTTCGTCGGTAGATTTAAAAATTTCAGCAGAAATTGCTTTTACATTTTGTATGGTAACTTCTAAATTAGACGTAAGCTGGCTGTATTCCTCGATCAAGCCTTTCACATCATTTGTCTTGACGTTAATACCCTTTACTCTTTCCAAAATTGTATCAAACATAGTTGTAAGCTCAACAAGTCCATCCATTCCCGCTTTCACCAGGGATGAATTTTTTCGAACGATATCTTTAATTGACTTTGTGCTTCCCGCTGTTTGGTCTGCAAGTCTTGATACCTCAGCGGCTACCACTGCGAAACCTTTTCCTTCATTTCCAGCTCTAGCTGCTTCAATAGATGCGTTAAGCGCAAGAAGGTTGGTTTGATCAGCGATTGTATTAATAATGGAAACAACTTCTGTAATTTGACCGGTTGTATTATAGATTTCTTGCATTCTTTCGTTTAGAGTATTAAGAGATGTTTTACCTTGGTCAAGTTCATTAGAAATAATTCCTGTATCTCTCGTTGTAATTTTGGTTTTGTCCCCTAAGTTTTGAACTAACGCAGATTGATCTTTCAGCTTCGAAAGCATTTGCTCAATCTTATTGCTCTGTTCTGAAGTCATAACTGTTATGCTATTACTTGCATTTACAATTTCAAAAATCTTTTTCGCAATTGCTTCCGAGCCAGCAGTTTGTTTTTCCAAATCATCTCGCATCATCACAACAGCAATTTTCATATTCATAGAGGAAGACTTTACATCCTCTGATGCTAAAAAGATTCCTTCTAGAACCTGGTGGAATTTTGAAACAAGCCCCCCTATAGAACGGAATAAATCTGCAAATTCTCCTTTGCCTTTAGCCTCAACTTCTACAGTTAGATTTCCCTGTGCAATTCCTCCCGAGTAATCAGCTGCTTTTTCAAGCGGTTTAATCACACCCCGTGATAGCCAGAGGATAATGAATAACGTTGCGCTTAATCCCAATAGAGAAAGAATAAAGGCAGAGTAAAATAAAAGTCTCGAATTGAAGATTTGTTTTTTTAGCGTTTCAGAAAGTCTTCCTTGCTGACTTTCGAAAAATTTCTTTACTGCTTCTGAATATACTTTTTTATTTTGATTGTAATCCGGTGATTTTAGTATTGCCTGTGCTTCAGTAAGTTTGCCTTTTGATCCCTGGTCAAACATTTTTGTTTCTAAATCTATGAGTGCATTATTTACGGAAGATACATTTTCAAAAATTTTCTTTTCCTGGCTTCCCGAATTTTTCATGCTATAGTCTAGCTCTTTTTCTAAGAGCTTTACATGATTGTCATAGCTTTCTTTGTAAAGGGATTCTCCGGAATACGAAAAGAATACTGCATTATCTGTAATCTTAGTATCCTCTAATAGAATTGCCCAGGCACTGTTAAAAAGTGGAATCTCAGCATTCAGAATCCGCTCCGAATTCTGATACGAAATGAAGCTGATGAATATAGTCACCACTGAAAAAAACAAGTTTAAGAATGCCACAAAAAAGGATGCAGGAAGGATAAGGTTTTTAATTTTCATAGTCTACCAATAATTACAATCTACTATTAGAATCGGTCATTTTCCTTGCAATCTTATTCAATAAAAGTCGAGGTTATTTTTTAAAACTAAAAGTGGAGATGGGTTGCCAGCTATTCAATGAAACATAGGGAAATCTTCCCAATTTTAAAAAGGTTTATCGTGGTTTAGCTTCCCTTTTTAGCCTACAAATCAACCCTAACTCGGTTTCCTATCCCCCTTATCTCGCAAGTATCCACTTCCCATTAATTTTTCCTACATAAATCGGAACACTAAACGATCCATCATCTTTACTTGCTTTAGTCCTAATAATATCATTTCCTTTGTCATCGACTACATAAACCAATTTTCCATTTGCAACGAGTCGAAAGGAAAGCTTATTAGGAATTTTCACTAATTTTCCTTTCAGCATTTTTAAAAATTCACCGGTTGCCTTTTCATCACTTGTCTTATCATCAACGGGTGATAGCATTGCTTTAGTCAGATCCCTCATTTTAAATTCAATGAGACTCAGAAATATTTTTTTATTTCCTGAATTGGCTGCTGTATGGAGTGATTGAATCAATTTGGTAATTTCTTTTTTAGAAATTTCATCGAGAGAAATTTCTTCTGCTTGATTCCAAAATGCAGAGGGCGGCGCAAAATCGGGAGTAAACCTAATTTCCTTTTCAATTGGAAAAATAATTTTTTCCTGTTCTAATTCCGGTGCTATAAACTTCACAATCTCTTTTCCTTCCTCACTGGTTTGACCTGCCTGTCCGAGTCGTATATAGGTTTCAATTTTTGGCTCTGAAATATTTTTTCCTTTTTGATATGCTTTTAAAAGTTTTATTTTAAGAATATTTTCTCCGGGCATAATCCAGAGATTAAGATCTGTAGAGACTCCAGACTTAAATCCATCCTGACTTGCTTCCGTTAATACAATTCCATTTAACTCAATCGATGCTACGATAGAATTCATTTTGTAGGATAACGAGTAGTAACCTTCCTCAGAAAAAATGGGATTTACAAATAAAAAAGAAATTAGAAAAATTGATTTTAGTTTCATAATAGAATATTGAATATTAATTTTTAAAATTAGTCAAATCAATTAAATGCAGGAGGAATACTAATTTGACCAATTTTAAAAAAATATTCTAGATTTTAAAATTATATCGGAAAGCTATAAATCCATTCTTCCGCTTTTTTAATATCTGTAAAATAATTCTGTTATAAAAAACTGAAAGCATTTCTATGTAGACTTGAATATTTCTGGACTAAAATTACTAATATTAAATCCTTTAGCATTATGACCTTAAAATTAATTTTCACCTATTCTTTTTTTTGTATTATCTTTTTTTGCAAGCAACCGGAAACTAGAATTCCAAATCAATCGAAATCTACTGACAAGAATTCTACCTTACAATATAAAAAGAAAGATATTCCAAATGAAAAAAATTCTTTTAATAGGATTGACTTTGAAAATACAATCATTGCTGCGAAAAAATTTCATTTAGATAAATCGAAGATCAATGAATCAGTAGGCTATGCAGATGCCGCATCTGCTGCTTGTGAAAGTTTAAATAAGAAATTATTTTTTTTCCCCGAAAAATACTATGAAAAAAATAAAGACCTGGATAAAAATATTCCAAAAGGAAAAATAATTAAACTATCGCCTAACGATTCATTCCTTCTGATTCAAGCAGATAAAAATACAAATGATATAAACTTAGAAGCAGGAAATCCAAAAGAATTAGCGGCAGCAGAATTAAGAAAAAAGAAAGAAATTTATGGTTTTTTATTAGAATTAAATTTTACGTTCTCAGATTTCGAAAGAGTAATTTCTTATATTCAATCAAACATAAATTCTTTTCAAATAAAGGGAGAAAAACTAATTACTCTGAATGAAGTTTATCTTGCTGCGTCTAATGGCTACTTAAGTTCGATAGACCCTTATTCTACTGTCTTTGCTAGGGAAAAAATTGAAAATTCCATGAATAATGCAAACTCGACACAGGCTGGTGTTGGTATGATATTAAGTGGTGGAGGAAATAGAGAAGTTATCATTGATAATCCTCTAGAAGATCGCCCAGCGGTAAAAGCGGGTATTCGCTCCGGTGATATCATCTTAAAAATTGACGATAAAAGTGTGCAAGGAATGTCTCTTTCAAATGTAACAAAGCTTCTAAGAGGAGAAAAAGATTCAGTTGTAAAATTAGAAATAAAAAGAATGGGCTTAGCCAAAACTCTAACGATTCCAATTAAACGGGATAATATTGAAATCAAAAATGTTACTGGTAAAATATTAAATCAAAGTTTTATTTATATTAAAGTCGCAGGCTTTGTAAAATCCGATTCAGAAGATACCGTAAAAGAAATAAAAAGTAATTTTAAAAACCTAGAATCGGAAGCCAAAAGTAAAAATATTAAAATAAGAGGAATTATCTTAGATCTAAGAAATAATTCGGGCGGATATTTAGACTTAGCTATTGATACGATTGCTTTATTTGTTAGAAAAGGTTTGTTACTTCGCACGATAAATGCAAATCGTGAACCAGACGAATGGTTTGCAACAAAGGCGGATATTTCTGATTTACCTCTTGCTGTATTTGTAAACGGACATACTGCCTCTGGAGCAGAGTTAGTTGCAGGAAGTCTACAAGATAATAAACGGGGCATCGTAATGGGGGAGAGAACTTTTGGAAATGGAAGTATTCAGAAACTTTTAGACTTTCCGGATAACAGTGATTATATCCTAAAGATTACGAACGGTCGATTTTTTCTACCTTCCGGAAATACCCCTCAAGTCCATGGACTGCGACCGGATATTTTAGTTTCATCTGAAAAGGATGAGAGTTTTCCTTACGTATTCAGAGAAGAGGATAAATGGAAACATCTCCCGGAAATTCCATTCATAGAAAATCCAAATCCTCGTTTTAAAATAAATGAAATTCAAAACTGGGTTCAAAAAAACGGGAAAGCAAAAGTAGAAATTGAAAAACGTAAAAATGACCCAATACAGCCTGACTATTTTTTATATCGCGCTCTTGATTCTTTTAATGGATACTTAGAAATTGAAGCTAATAGTAAGTAGGCCAAATTAATTCTACACTTTAAATGAATTTACAGAAGTTGAAATACTTTCGGATAAACTATTTAATTTTCCGGAAAGTTGTTCCAAATCGGTTGCACTGATTGAAAGTGCCTGGGCGCTTTCGTTTAAGGATTCGACTGTTTTTAATAATTCATTTGTGGATACCTTTTGTTCCTGTGTTGCAATATTAACTTCTTTCGATCCTGAATTAATTTTCTGAATTGATTGGGATACTTCTTCGATTTTTTTAGATTGCTCGGTAATTTCTTTTACTAACTCGGTCGTGTCTTGGTCGACTATTTGAATTTTCTTCTCGATTGAATTAAAAGAAGATACGACACTTGCTACTTTTGTTTCGCCTTCATCAACGGCTACTTTTGTTTTGTCTACAAGTTCTCGAATTGAAGCAACAGAATTGACTGTTCGAGTTGCTAGCTTAGAAATTTCTTCGGCTACGACTGCGAAACCTCTACCCGCATCACCGGCTCTTGCCGCTTCAATAGAAGCATTTAAAGAAAGTAAATTTGTTTGCTCGGAAATATCATTGATTAATTCAATTATATCTTCTATGGCAGTAGAAGAGTTTTGAATTTCTTGCATAGACTCCTGCGTTTTTTTAATCGAAACATTTCCCAACTTTGCTTCTTCTACTGCTTCTCTGGCATTCTGACTTAATTTTTTTAAAGAGACAACAGAATCTAAAATAGATTTTGTAATATGTTTTATTCTTTGCTCTGTGTCACTGACTTCTTTTGTTTGCCTTTCAACGTTAGTTGTAACCGATTCAAAGGAACTGGATAATTCTTCAAACGATGCAGAAGATTCTTCGGAGCTTGCTGCCAAATTCCTGGAGTGATCAGAAATTCCAAGGGCAGTTTCAAACGTGGAAGCAGAGGCATTTTTTGCTTCATTCGAAAGACTACTTAAATCTATCATTATTTTTTGTAATTTTTCAATGAATGTATTTGTATTGGAGGCTAATCTTCCAATCTCATTGTCCGTTTTAAAATCAATTCTTTTGGTTAAATCTCCTTCACCTGTTGCAAGATCTTCCACTTTTTTAACAATGAATTCGAGTGGCTTAGTAACGCTTTGAAAAATTACTATAATTAATATTAAAACTAAAATATAAATTCCGCCGGTAGTGGCTAAAGATGCGTAAATCATGAATTTAGCAGTTTCAATTCGCTTGTCTAATGCATTATTAAAAACCGGTGCAAGAATATCATAGACCGAATAATCATTATTAATCGCATCTGTTGCTTTTTCGAAAAAGCTTTTTGCATCTGTTGTAAAATTATCTCCGAGTAAATTTAATTTTATAAACTTCAAGTAGTTTTCTAAATTAGAAAATTGCTCCTTCATTCTTTGCTCTGCAATCCCTTTTGACTCAGCATTATTTTCGTAAATAGTTTTGAGAGAACTCGCCATGATTTTATTACTTACTTCTAAATTGCGAATCCATGTATATATTTCTATTTCATGTTTTTCTTCGAACTTTCCTTTGTATAAGGATAATGTCCCTACTCCCCGCAAATGTGCCAAATTATCAACTCTACCCGGGACTTGAAAGAGCATGATATTCATTATATAAAAAGTATCTAGATTGGGATCAAGGATAAGGTGCGAAGTATTACTAATGTGCTCAATAAAGGATCTGACTTGATCTAAAAATTCTATATGTCTATCAAAGGATTGTTCTGCCGTCCAACTTAGATAATTTGACTCAATAAAATTCCAATTGTTTTCTAATTCGATTACTTGTTTCTTAAACTTAAGTTCCGATTCATATTTCGAATTTAATTGTTTTAAATTTTCAAAATTAGATTTTATTGTATCTTCTGACTTTGAAAGTAAATCTTTTTTAGTTAAATCACCTTTTAAATAAAGAACACTTGCACCTTTATGTAACTGAGTTGTTCGTAAAAATTCTTTTAAGACTAATACAACTTCAATACCTTGTTTCTCTCGTACAGCGACATGAACAGATTCCAATCTGCTTTCTATAAAAAAGAATCCTAAAACTAGACTGGGAATCGCTGACGGAATAATAAGGAGTAATAATTTTAATTGAATAGAAAGGTTTTTTATTTTAGAATTTAACATTTGCTTTTATCTTTGGTTTGTAATTCTTTTTATTTTTTTATCTTTGTCAAGGGTGTTAACGAGGACTAATCAATTAATTTTTGATTTATTTTTCAATACTTTTATAATTCAAATCGAAAAAAATATACTCCTTAGACTTCGCGATAAATACATTGCTGGAATTATTTTAACTCAAGGAATTTTAATTTAAATGAGACAAACAGCAATAATACTCACTATTTTGAATATCATTTGTTTTGTGTTGAATTCTACTTGTAACTACGAAGGAGAATTTTTCCGAAAAGAAAATACTAACGAAAATAATACATATCGGGAAACCTTAAACTTTGAAAAAGTTAGCAAAAGTAATTTAATTCTAAAAATTGAATCTGAGGATAATTATGAATTGTCGGACTTGGAATTCAATTTATCTAGGCTATTTCCGACTCCCGAATACTATGAGAAAACGGGAATAGATTACACTTTTAGAATTCCAATACCTTATAGTTATACTCTACCTATTAGCCCTCTATTCAATCAGGAATTAGCTACTCAACAAAACTTGATTTAAAGAATAAGAAAGAATATGCTCTCACTCTTCCAGAAAATACCTACTATGCTTCTTTAGCAAAAATAAATGACTCCAGTATTAAGCTTAACCCTATAGAGTCAAAAAAAACGGTAATTCTATTTGGATATAATTATGATGAAAAAAGTTTTAATAAATACGTTATGCGAAATATAAACACGAATTCTGACTGTATCAAATATGAAAAGAGTTACAATAAAGAAACAATCTATTCCTGCCCGACAATTCCAATCGAAAATGGTAAAATCACAGAATTAACTATTACCATTGGAAAAAGAAAATGGAATAATACATTAGACATCTTTTACAAATTCATTCCCGGCCTTCTTCTTTTGGGACCATTTACAAATGTAAATGGATACTACTTTCATCGAGATTACCAAATAGATATTAAAATCATGGATTAAAAAAGAAATGACTCCAAGAATAAAAAAATAAAAAAATGTTTTTTAATATATCAGATATGCAAATCTGACTTAGAATACAATGTAAGGAAATAGTTTCATGAAAGTTTGTGTAATTGGAAGTGGTTATGTGGGGCTTGTTGCAGGCGCTTGTTTTGCAGAATATGGAAATGATATCATTTGCGTAGATATCGATGAAAAGAAAATCAATAATCTCAAGAAGGGAATTATTCCTATCTATGAGCCAGGACTTTCCGAGATGGTTTCTCACAACGTCAAAAGAAAAAGATTAGAGTTTACAACTTCTCTAAAAGATGGTGTTGAGCGTTCTGATATTATTTTTATAGCAGTTGGAACTCCTACCGGTGCAGAAGGAGAAGCAGACCTTTCTATGGTTCTCTCTGTCGCTAAAGAAATCGGCAAAGCGATGAACGGATATAAAATCATCGTTGATAAATCTACTGTCCCTGTTGGCACCGCTGAGAAGGTTAAAGCAGTAGTAGCCGCTGAAACCAAACTTCCGTTTGATGTAGTTTCCAACCCTGAATTTTTAAAAGAAGGGGTTGCCTTAGAAGACTTTATGCGACCTGAAAGAGTTGTAATTGGTGCGGATACAGAGCAAGCTGGAAATACAATGAAAGAACTTTACGCACCATTTGTTCTAAATGGAAATCCGATTTTACTTATGAGTGTTAAGTCAGCGGAAATTACAAAGTATGCGTGTAATGCATTTCTAGCGACTAAGATCTCTTTTGCGAATGAAATCGCAAACCTCTGCGACAAAGTAGGGGCTAATTACGATGATGTGCGCTATGGAATGGGAACTGATTCTAGAATTGGTAAAAAATTTCTATACGCAGGGATTGGCTATGGTGGATCCTGTTTTCCAAAAGATGTGCGTGCCTTAATTAAGACAGCTAAAGATGTTGGTTCTCCAATTCGAATTATCGAAATGGTAGAAGAAGTAAATGAAAAACAAAAGACAAAACTTCTAGCCAAAATTGAAGCACACTATAAAGGGGAATCTCTCAAAGGAAAAACATTTGCAGTATGGGGACTTGCCTTTAAGCCAGACACAGACGATATGCGCGAAGCACCTTCCATTCCAATCATCACTGAACTTAGCCGACTCGGTGTTAACCTCCAGGTATATGACCCTGAAGCCGAAGAAACATCTAAATACTATTTTGAAGGCAAAGTAAAATATGCCGCTGGAGCCTATGAAGCATTAGAAGGCGCAGAAGCATTATTACTATTGACTGAATGGAGAGAATTTAGAGAGCCAGACTTTAATCGAGTGAAGAAATCTCTCACCAAGCATGTCATTTTTGACGGTAGAAATTTATACAAAAAACCACAAATGAACCGTCTTGGATTTACACATTACGGTATTGGTATGGCTTAAATTTCTAAAACTAAGAATTGTGTAATTGCATTTAAGCAAACTATTAATTACGCTCTAGCGTTTGTGTTTAGATCTTTACACAATTCTTAGAATAAAAGAACACTTTGTTTTCTAACAAAATCGAAAAATATAGAGTCACAAATATTGGACAAGTTGCAACAAATCAGAAATTTTATAAATGAAATATAGTTGCATTTAGAATTACAGTCTAAAGAATGACGAATTAGAGTTATGCTTTGGAATGTAAAAAATACTTCTATTTTAAGAAGACTGATTTCTTTATTTGCAATCGTTTTCTTATTGCAGACTAGCTTTGGATTTTTTCACAAACACAAAGAAGAAAATCTGCATTTCCACGCAGAAAATTTACTCACCAAAGATCATACAAAATCAGTCAGGCTTGACTGTTCTGTTTGTCCTTTTTATTATTCAACAAGTCATTTCAATTTATCCTTTAACCAATTTTATATTATCCAAATTTCAAACTTTCAAAAAATCGAATTGAGAGAATACACATACTTAGCCTCTATTCTATTTGGTAAAAAACTCGGAAGAGCTCCCCCTAATTTCACCTAATCTAAAATTTCAAAATAATTTTCAAAACTTTTATAAATCCTACCTATAAGTAAGGATTTCAAATTAATTTAAATTAGGAGAACTTATATGTTCAAATACATAACTATACTTTTAATATCAATCCCAACACTATTTCTATCTAACTGCGAAGAAAAGAAAAAAGACAATACAACAGCGCAGGCAGCTCTTCTACTTTTAAATAGAAGTAGCGTCTCCTCCGGTTGTGCTTCCGGCTCTACAACCGCGATTTCAAATTCAGCTCTCAGCGGAACAACGCCAACCGCGACCCAGTATTCAATCAGTGGATGTGACGCAAACTCTTTGTCATCCGTTGGTTTAAGTAGCCAAAACATTACATCTGGAATTACAGGAACTTCTGTTAATAGTAAATTAGTTTCAAACGGTGATTTATTTTCAGGATCGGATGTAAATATCGAGGTTACGTTCAGTTTAACGAATGCAAGCGGCTATTTAGAAGTAATCGGTCAAGGCTCGGGAACCGCAGCTACTATAGATGGTCCTGCTGTAAGAATTAACGCAAGCTCCACTCAAGCACGCGGAACCGGTAGCTCTACTCTCTCAACGATTACAAATCAGTCTACAACGGTTGGAACAACTGTAACTTATTGCATTGATTTCCACAATGAAAGCCCAAACTTTCACACTGTATTTTGGCCTAGCGCCTGCACAGCAGTAACCACTGCTGACAGAAATAGCTACACTGGAAGAGAAGCGACTGTTGCATCTACTTTTCCTGGAAAACGAGTAGGCTTCATCTTAAACAATGCAGTGTTACAAAGTTTTACAGTTAGAACAAAAATTGGCGTAGCAGCTATTCTACTTCCAAATTAAGTTTCGATTGAAATCTAAAAAACTATTAAAAAACGTAGAAAAATCCATCGTAGCCACAATCGATGGATTTTTCATCATATCTCTACTGGCTACTTCCATTTATCCACAGGAAGTAGCTATAAGATCAAATCATAAAGAAAGAGTTGATGATTTATTTGAATCAAGCTATGAAAAGCACGGAAGTAAAAATCGACTTCCTATGTTTAACATTCCACTCAATAGATTTACAAGTGATAAAAAAATACAAAAAGAAAACTTGGATAAAGAAGATGAGAGATACAATAAACTTCTAGATAGAATTATAAAATTAGAAGCTCAATTAGCAGAAAAAGAAAAATCAAATGAAAAAAAAGAAATTTCTCCCGAAGACTGGGAAGAGCAATTAGAAAAAGACTTAGAAGCCCAGAAAAAAACAAGCGAAAGACAAAAGGATAAATCCGGCTCAAACAACACAACGGATAATACTAATAATCCGGAAGATTGGGAAATACAACTAGAAAGAGAATTACAATTACAAAAAGCTCAATCTAAAAAATTTCAAAACTCCCGAAATGTAAATGCTCCTACTACTTTAAACCCTCAAACGTCCAATCAAAATGCCCAAAACTTAATGATGGATATCAATGCAGCCGTTGATATGGTTGGTGCCTGGGATAAAAATAAACCCAAAACAACTGCAAACAGTTTTGATATAAGAGAAGCTGAATTTGGATTTAATGCGGCCGTTGATCAAGTAATGCGCGGCACATTGTTAATAGCCGCACATAACGAAAGTGGAAAATATTTTTTTGAAATCCATGAGGCTAAAGTGCAGTTTCCTTTCCTTTTTAAAAATGTATCTGCGACAGTTGGACGAATGTTTTTAGATCAAGGTAGATTAAATAAAATACACAGACACGACAGGCCATTTACACAAGCCCCTATTGTGCACAGAAAATTAATGGGAGAAGAATCGAATCAAGATACAGGTGCAGAGCTAAGCATTCTTTTTCCATGGATGAAAATAAACCAGGAATTGGTGTTAGGTGCAACGAATGGTAGAGTTTGGGGACATTCTCATAGTGCAGGTCCTCCAAAAAATAACCCGATGTTTTATGCTCATTTAAAAAATTTTTATTACATTGGAAATAATTGGGGAACACAATTTGGATTTACCGGAATACGTTATGAACCCGATCAAAATACAAAAACAGTTCGTAAACAATATGGAATGGATATAGTTTTCAAATGGAATCGATCTTTTTTAAGCTCGTTTATGTTCATGGCAGAGTTTTGGCTAAGAGAAACAGAGTTCCCTTTTGAAAAATTAAAAAACAATAAGCCAGAAATGGATAGACAATACGGATACTATGCATTTGCCGATTATCAATTCCATCAGCAATGGCATGCTGGCTTTCGATATGATTATTTCTCTGTCACAAGTCTTCGAGATAAATATGGATACAAAGCGCCTAACGCTGAAATTGCCTATACACCGCAAATCACCTATAAGCCATCCGAATTTTCTTATATTCGAGCTTCTTTCGAAAGACGATTTACAAAAGATTTTACAATAGAAACTACAAAAATAGATTTCAGGCCAATTCAAGATCAATTAAGAGATTTTTACGAAAATCAAGACCAACAAAAAACTTCTCCAACGGTTGTAAGTTATCAATTTTATATTCAATGCGTATTTATTCTAGGTGCTCATCCTCCACATGTATATTAAGCAAAAAGTAATGGTAATTATAAACCAGTTTTACATTATTAAATTTAGATTAAAGGACACTCTATTATGAAGAAAAAGTTTTTTTGTATTATTTACGCCTATTTATTATTATCCTCTATTTCCCTATTAGCAGAAACAAATATAATTACAACGGTGACAGACCTAAGATATTTTGCAGAGCAAATTGGGAAAAACAAAGTAAAAGTAGAATCAATGATAAGGGGGTTTGATGATCCACATTTTGTAATGACCAGACCTGATTTTTTAGTAAAACTCAGTGAAGCCGAAATTTTTTGTCAAGTTGGATTGGATTTAGAAATAGCATGGGCTCCACTTTTACTGCAACAATCTAGAAATGTAAAAATCCAAAAAGGACAAAATGGATTTTGTGATGCGTCAGTCGGAATCAATATTCTAGGAAAACCAACTGTTCAAGTCGATAGATCGATGGGAGATATGCATATATTCGGGAACCCTCATTATATTTCCGATCCTGTTAATGCAATTCAAGTGGCTAACAACATTATGACTGCACTACAAAGAGTAGATCCCGACAATGGTGATTTTTATCAACAAAATTACGATGAGTTTAGAGAAAGAATCGTGAAACTTACAAAAGAAGAGATGAAGGCATTTCAACCTTACTTTGGCTCTAAGGTTGCTGTATTTCATGATGAATTCATGTATCTTGCAAATCGATTTAAGTTTAATGCCAATTTAACGCTCGAAGAGAGACCTGGAATCCCACCATCTAGTCGCTATTTAGAGCAAGTAATAAAAAACATGAAGGCAAACAATATAAAAGTTATTTTAATTTCTCCTGTGAATAATCCACAGTTTGCGGAGTATGTTTCTAGCCAGGTTCCAGGAAGTCAAGTAGTCATAATGCCCACCTCCGTTGGAGCTTTACCAGAAATAAAAACTTATGAAGATACTATTCGCCAGGGACTAAAAAAAATCAAAGAAGCTCTTGATAAAACAAAAACAGTCGGTGGGAAAAAATAAAAAATGTCTTTTGCTTTCCAAACTAAAAATCTTTGCATTGGATTTGACTCACGCTATCCTATTCTAAATGAAATAGAAATTACCTTAAACAAAGGTGATTTTGCCTGTTTACTTGGATCAAACGGAAGCGGTAAAAGCACATTTGTAAGAACAATCTCAGGAATAATTCCAAAGTGCTGCGGAGACTTCATATTAGCTCCTGACATTAAAATATCAATGGTTCCTCAATTTAAAAAAATGCAATTTCAATATCCGTTAACAGTAAAAGAAGTTTTACTGTTAACGGAAAAATTTACAATCTTTCCTAAAAAAAATTTCACAAACGAACAAAGTATTTTATTAGAAAAAATGGGAATTGAGCCTATATTAAATTTACTCGTCAGAGAATGTAGCGGTGGACAATTGCAAAAAGTTTTAATTGCGAGATCATTACTCTCTGATGCAAATTTAATTTTTCTTGATGAGCCCTTAGATGCACTCGATTCCGATTCAAAAAATATTGTTACTGAAATTTTAAAAAAAGAAACAAAGGAAAAAAACAAAACTGCATTTATCATTACTCACCATATTGAAAAAAATTGGCTCTCAGAATTTAACAGAAAATTTTCAGTAGAAGGGATTCATATCAAGGAACTAAAAAAATGAATGAAATTTGGAAAACTTTCGAATTCTTTCTACCGCAAATATTTCTAGGAACCGTATTGGGAGCACTGATTGCATGCCTGGGAGTAATCATTGTTTTGCGCAAAATGGCATTCTTTGGAGTTACACTTTCCCAGGTTGTGTCATCTTCTGTTGCAGTAAGTTTATTTTTAGGACTTCACAGCGACTTTTTTATATTACTTCTTTCCTGTTTGTTTTTAATTCCACTTATCATGCTCTACAAGACAAATGATTCTTCCGGTGATACGATTCTGGGGATTGTATTTGTTAGCTTTACTGCTTTTTCCCAATTGTTACTTAATCTAGGTGGAAATGTTAAAAATCATTTAATGGCTGCCTACTTTGGAGATATTCTTACTTCGCAGGTAAGATTAAATTTCACTTTGATTTCCATCTTAGCTTGTAGTATTCTTTTATTTGTAATTATGTATAGGAGGATTTTATTTTTATCTTTTGATGAAAATGAATTCATTGTCAGAAAATTATCTCCACAGCTAACAGAGATTAGCTTTTACTTCATAATGACCGTCGCAATTTCGATAAGTGTAAACCTGCTCGGATCCTTTTATAGCATTGCACATCTACTCATTCCTGTATACACTGGATTATTTTTTGCAAGAAGTATGCGTTTTCTTTTTTTATTCGCAATCGTATTTAGTGTTTTTTCAACTGTATTCGGATTTCTAGTCTCTCTAAAAGGATTTTCTTATAACAACGAAATTATCTATCTACCAACTTCAAGTGCAATAGTTGTATTTATGAGCTTGATTGGTTTTGGAGTGTTGCTTTATAAAAAAATGAGATAGTTCTCAGAAAATAAATATTTCGACACAACCGAAATTAAGGAATAAAAACCAGCCAAAATTACAAGTATCGATGCTCCCATTTGAAGACGATACCCATAGCTAGACTTGATTTCAAATTTATGCATCAATTTGGTGCTCCAAAATTTAGAAAAGATAATAATTCCAAGTAATGCTAAAACAATACCCAGACTAAAGAGGATAACATTTATTATTCCACCAATTAAATCACCTCTTGCACCCGATGCCACAAATGAAGCAATAGCAGTAGGGCAGGGAATAAGTCCGCCGGAAATTCCAATCCATCCTGCAAGCCTGGTTGTTTTTTTATCTTGATCAAAGTCTGGTTCTATTGGAATTTCAACAGATATAAGATTAGCATTCCCTCTCACAAAATTATGGGTCTTATTCTGATTAGCCGCTCTTTCCTCCGTATGTAAGCCACAATTACATAAGGAGGGATGTTCATTTTTCTTTGGGAATAAATTATATCCAATAAAGAATAAAATTCCAGAACCAACCAAAGCGATAAAACTAAAGACAAACTTTTCCTCAATTCCTTTTAGAACCGTATTTAAAAGAACAGCCAATCCAATTAACATCAAGGAATGAGAAATAAAGATACCGGAGACTAGAGAGAGAATATGTTTAGTTTTAATATTTTGCGTAACTGAAAACATAGCGATTGCTGTCTTTCCATGTCCCGGTTCAAACGCATGTAAAATTCCAAGTGAGAGAGCTAGAAAACAAGATTCAAATTCCATTTTTATTTCTCAACATTCCTTTCATTTTTTTGAAAACTATTTAAATTTTTTAAGAATAGACTAAAGAAATAATGAATGTCTGGATTTCCCATTTGTTGAATTGGAATGTATGCAGCACAAAAAATACCATTGTAAAGTCCAAACAAACCATGCGCAATACGAGCATTACCCTCGACTCCGACTCCAAATGCTTTTGTAAAGTATTCCCTATCTTTTATTTCAGACTCATACAAAGAAAAACCATAAGCTTTTAAGTCTGGATGAATTTCATCCACTTCTTTCCAATGTGAAATGGCATCCGAAGAAATATGAAATATCTTTGCCTCTGGAATTATTTTTCTAGATAAATTTTCTAAATCTAAAACTTGATAATGACATGCATTGGTATGAATATTTGGAAGTGTGGAAACTATCGTTAATCCTTTGGTCAATGCTTTTTTTGTTAAGCTCTTCTTAGAATTTCTTGCAGGTTTAATCTCAAACTCTGCTTCTAATCGTTCTCCTACTCTTGGCTTTTTACCAAGTAAATGGATTTCTGATTCCCCTAAATAAACTTTTCTCTTGTGGGAAAAAATTATGTTCTTCATAAATGACTCCTTTATTCGTAAAATAAATCGATACAATATTAATAGGAAAGGGACCGGGATTATGTTTCAATGTCATTAAGATAAGGATTATACAGTCATTTCGAACCGAGCACATCAGTTTGTGCGAAGTGTGAGAAATCTATCTTGCTAATATTGTATTGGTTAATCCTATACAGCGTTTGCAAGATAGACCTCTCACGATGAAACAGTTCGAGGTGACTGTAAAACTTGCTCTTATCTTAATGACATTGGGAATATGTTTGAACGAAAATTAGTAAGCGCATAATAATACGAAACCTCAAAATGTTTTTACATAAAGCCAGCCCTTTTAATTATCTAATGAGAGTTTCTATTTCCTCTTCCTCAAATTCTTCCTCGTCATCATAAAACTCTTCATCTTCTTCTTGTTCCCCATTAATCGCCCACTTAGGAAATGGATCGTTAAAGTTTTCCCACTCTTCTTCTCCGAGTGCCATTTCTTTGTCAGAAAGTAGGCATGAGTCAAACATTCTAATCAGTGATTCTTTATTCATATTCTGACCAATCAAAACAATTTCTTGACGTCTATCTCCATAGGGTTCCTGCCAATTCTTTTTTACAAATTCGACTTCTTCCGGATCTGTAGGCCATTGACCTCTATCAATTGCATCCCTCCATAGACCAACAGTTTGATTTCTACATGCGGCACCGGCTTGTGACCATAATCCTACAAAATCATTTCTAGTGGCTAACCAAAAGTATCCCTTTGAGCGAATAATGCCGGGCCATTCCATTTGAATAATATTCCAAAATCTTTCAGGATGAAATGGTCTTCTGGCTTTGTAGACAAAGCTCGAAATTCCATACTCTTCTGACTCAGGCACATGCTCACCACGAAGTTCTTTCAGCCATCCAGGAGCCTGCGATGCTTTATCAAAATCGAATTTACCAGTGTTTAAAACTTTTTCCAATGGAACTCTTCCAAATGTTGACTCGACTATTTCAGCTTCAGGATTAATTGCCCTAAGCATATTTTTTAATTCTTCTAATTGATAAGGAGAAATCAGGTCTGTTTTGTTTAAAATGATAACATCACAAAACTCCACCTGCTCGATGAGCAAGTCTACAAGTGTTCTATCATCTTCCTCTGAAACTCCCATATTGAGTTCTTGTAGATTTTTTAGGGAGCCGTAATCTCTAAGAAAATTAAAACAATCTACAACTGTAACCATTGTGTCTAGTTTAGTAAAGTCAGATAAACTATTTCCATCTTCATCTTCAAATGTAAAAGTCTCCGCAACGGGTAATGGCTCCGATATCCCAGTAGACTCTATTAGCAGATAATCAAAATGTTTCGCCTCAGCAAGTTTTTTTATCTCAACAAGTAAATCTTCCCGCAGGGTGCAACAAATACAACCGTTAGACATTTCGACTAACTTTTCTTCGGTTCGACTAAGAGAAGCACTTCCGTTAGCCACAAGGGATGCATCTATATTTACTTCGCTCATATCATTTACGATAACGGCAACTTTTTTACCTTCTCGGTTATTTAATACATAATTGAGAAGAGTTGTTTTTCCAGCTCCCAAAAATCCTGAGAGTACAGTTACGGGTAATTTATTATTCATAGGTAGTTCCTTAAATTTAATTTATACATCTACATATTCTGCAGAAGGTTTTAATAGTTCGGGTAATAGTAATTTACCACAAGAAAGAGATTACTTACAAGTAAACTCTCTCCTATAAAAGAATTTATCAAAGTAATAGTATTGTTTTAAATTTGAGGGGGTGCTCTTGCAGAGAAAAATTGCTCGGCTCTTACTGAGCCAAAAGTAAAATTTATGACGAATAAAAAAGTTTCAATCCTGGTTTTTAAATAATAAAATTTGCTTACTAAGATTGAATTGGAAATACTTCTAACCTGCAAACAAAGTTTGCAGTCTTCTAGAGAAATAGAATGGTTTGTTTTTATACTTGTGTTACTACTCGAAATTCCGAGTTCATGTACGTGAAAAGGTATAATAAAATAAGTCGCTATTAAACAAAAAGAGAATAGATATAATGCAAAATATCTTAGCAAACTTTTAAATGATAATTTCATTTTTTAAAATTAATACCTTTGGGAAAAACTATTTATGTTCCTTTAACATTTTGTTGTCTTCAGAAAGCAAAGCATCGTGCTCTTTCATTAGTCTTTCATGCTCGACTTTCATTTCAGAATGCTCTTTTAATATCCGTGCATGATCTTTCTCGATATTTTCTTTAGATATTCCTTGTTTATGATTCTTTTCTAAAGATTCATGTTCTTGTATTAGTTTCTTATGGTTAATAATGATTTGATTGTGGTCCTCTAAAATTTTCGCGTGTGCCTTCTCCTTATCATCATGATCCTTATCTGGCTTTGCTCCTTTTAAAGCATTATGATCCTTTATTAATTTATCATGCTCCGATTCCAGTTTTGAATGATCCTTTTCCATATTTGCATGCTCAGCTTCTAATATCTCATGCTCCTTTTTAAAGGAGTCCTCTAAAGAATTGTCTTTACAGCTAGTAAAACCTAACAACAAACCAATGATCATAATATTCAGTAATCTCATAAAAATCTCCTAATAATTCTTGCGGTAAAGTTAGATTAGTTTCTAATTTCTTTAATGCAACAAAATTGCATCTATTTTACACGTATACAATTTCTGTCAACGATTGTAAATGATATTTTGTTGCATTAAGAAAAAAATGTTATTTTCTTTCTTTTTGATAAAAATATCTGAAATGACTTTTAGCCTAGATTCGAAAACCTGACTACAAAACTCTTTCGAGGAATTTACTTGAAACTATTATTAATTTTCTTATCCCTTTTTTTAATCTCCTGTGACAAAAATCGCAAAGAAGATATTCCAAAATCTTCTAAAAAAGAATTTTTTATAATCAAAGAGCACGATGAACTTCCCGTTAAACGCGGGTTATACGCTGACCACTACCCTACTTCTAACGAACGAAGAATTGATTTATTTATGAAACATATCGACTCGATCGGTGGATGTTATATCGGTGTCGGCACTGATCAAAATTTAAGTTTTATAGCAAAGGCTAAGTCTGAGTATGCGTGGCTTATGGATTTTGATCCTGTAATCGTTCGGGTAAATAAAATTCACATTCTATTTTTACAGATCGCTCCCGACTATGCTGAATTTAAAAGACTCTGGCTTAGAAAAAATAAAAAAGAATCCTTTGAACTTGTTAAAAAGCATTTAGAAAAAGAACCGGATTTTGAAATCATAAAACAAGCCTGGGAAACCGCTCACCAAAATTACTCAGGTGTAACAGAACGCTTAAATGAAATTGAATATATGAATAAGACTTTTGGTCTAATTACTTTTTCAAATAACCCGGAAGAATATGCTTATGTCAGACAAATGGCTCAAGAAGGAAGATTACAGGCGTTAAACGGAGATTTAATGGGAACAAAATCTATGTCGTCTATCGCACAGGCAGCCTCTAAAATGAATTGTTCGATTAGAATACTTTACATGTCCAACGCAGAGGAATACTTTCGTTACCCGGAAAACTTTAGAAAGAATATAATCTCATTGCCCACTGATTCCAAGAGCACGGTCATCCGAACTATGACTTCTGGAACACTGGCAACGTTTGGTTTTCCGGAAGGAGAAAAATTTCCAGACACCTACCCGTTTCATTACAACCTACAACCAATCGAAAACTTAAAGCTCTGGATGAGTTTTCGTGCCTATATTTCTTCTGTTGCTATGTTACAAAAAAGAACTACTCTAGAGAAAGGTTTCTCTAGATTAACCGCTACACCCCAGGAATCAGGCTTTGTAGAATCAGGAGATATAGTAACCAAACCACCGGGTAAGTGGTAATTTATACAGTCACCTCGAACTGCTTCATCGTGAGAGGTCTACCTTGCTTAAAACTATCGTTGTTATGCCAGATAGATTTCTCACATCCACTCATTTGCTTAGTCGCAAATCCAGCCACCAAGCGATGTTCGAAATGACAGTTCAAATCCTACTTCTTCTTTAATATCTCTATAAAGTAATCGGACTTCGGCTTATAGTCTTTAGCCTCTTCGCCCCATTTGTAAACTGTTTCATCTAGAGAAATAATTTCAGCGACACCTACAAGTTCGTATTTTTCTGATTTATTTTTTTCAAGCCAATCAATTAAATAAGTTTCTGATTTTTCTAGAATACTCCAGGTGTAGTTTAATTTCTTATTTACATAAACCAAATAACTGTGCGGATTATTCTCGAGATCCTTTACAAGGTTCATCTGCATTTCCTTTGCATAAGGATGAAGCTCCATGAGTGGATACATATAAATAAACCCTGTTGCAGATTTTCTATCCGCATAAAAATAAATCTCAGGCTCAGATCCCAAAACTACGATTCGCTCATCTTCTTTAGTATTTGCCTTGATGTATTCAGAAATTTTTATCGCCTCGGGAAATGGATTTACTCCATAGATAATTCTAGAAAGTTTAACGGGATTTTCTTTGAAATAATATTCTTTATGCGCTTTAAATTTAAAAATAAATAAAAAGGCTATGACAACAATTCCTGTTGCTATAAAAACATTCCATTTTTCTAATAGAATTTTTCGAATCATCTCCATTGTAATTCCAAAGTAAATGAATGCAAATGGAAGAAAGGTTATAAAATAATGCTCTCTAAAATAAAGTCCCGGTGTTGTGGTTAAAAAAGAAAATACTAAAAGTAAAAATAAAAAGACTTTCTTAGGAATCTCCTGCTTAATAAAAAAAGATAGAATAAGTCCAATCCCAACCAAAGCCCAGAGAGTTTTATAGCCAAATGTTAAAAGCCAAAATACATTTGTTAGATTTTTGAAACCTTCTCCCAGGGTGGACATTGCGGCATACTTACTTGCATACTGAAAAGTCCAATACCAAAAACTCGGAAATACGCCAGAAAAATAAAGCCAGGTAACAATTAATAAAAATGGCAAAAGAGTTCCGGTTACGAGTAATACCCCTCGAGTGAAAAATTCTTTAAATCGAAACTCTCCTTTTTTAAATTCAAGAAGAGAATAAAAAAGTAAAACAAGACCGGAAAACAGGATTAGAAAGATTGCCTGTTGCTTCATTAAAAATCCCATTCCAAAGAAAACACCTATTGCTAAATATCGGAAAATACTTTTTCTTTCCCAAGCGGCAAATAGTAAGTATACCCCAGGTAGTGACCAGAATAATAAAAAATGAGTTGCGTGTGCAGCAAAGCCCAGGACATAAGGATTTAAGGCAAACACTCCATAAGCCGCAGAGCTAATAAGTGCGGTAAAAGAATTACAAATCTTTTTTACAAATTGAAATAGCATTAGAATCGTTAGAAGATTCATAGTCATAAAACCAATATGAATCCCGCGCGTAGTCTCTCCGAATGCTTTTAAGAATAGCGCATACATCCCATAAGTCCCTGGAAGCTTCATATTGTATGCATATTTATAAGGAGGAATTCCATCTAGGATAAGCTGACCCATATAAGCATATTCGCCTTCGTCTCTTTCGAGTGGAAAATCCAAAAGACGATAACGAACGAGAGCCACAAACAAAAGCACTAAACATAAAAAGAACCAATAAATACGCTCACTTAAATGTTTGCTCTGAAAAAAATCGGAGTCAGTTAAAAAAGAAAACTTCATAAAGCAAAACTAAATTTCTTTTTTTTCCCTTCAAGTCATTTATTTAAAGAGATTAACCTTTATTTTTAAATCCAAATACAGTTCCTTTATCCAGGAAGGACAAGTATCGCATTTCTTAAATGCTTTTACCCTTAAATCATAAGGAAGTAAGTATACAGTAATATTCTCGCGATTTGACTTTGCGGCTAATACGAATAATTCTTCAATGCTTTCGTCACCGATGGCAACACAGCCTATTGACTTATCTTTTCCATGTATAAAAATATTATCCCCGGGATCGAGCCGATTTTCCTCCTTTGCTTTTTTAAGATCAAACTCATTCGGGTAATTTATTTTTAAAGAAAGATGATAACTACTATTCGGATTAAACCCGACGACTTTATAAATTCCTTCCGGGATTTGTCCGTCTCCTCTTTTTAATTTTGGTCCTACTGTTCCACTGTTTGTAGTAAACGGATAAGCTTTTAGAAGCACTGGCTTCTCGTTTACAAGAGTCCAAACTTCTAAAACTTGCTCTTCTTTAAGTCCGATTAGAACTAAATTATCAGGCGGATAAGGGATATTATTCTCTTGAAAGATTGGCATAAAAACAGAATCAACTCTACTTTCCAATTCCTTTACAACATCTTCTACTGTCCTTTGATTATAGAGCATATTTTTCCATTTACGAAATATTCCGAATTGGAATCCAACTATAATGAATAGAATGGAGAATAAAAGTATCAACGTAAAAAACGATTTTGAAAAAATCCTATTTGTAATTTGCATTTATACTTTATATTTTTTTTCTCTCAGGGGCTTGCAACTCTAAAACTAATAGAGTGAATCCATGTATTTGATTTGTCATATGATTTAGAATTTTTAATTTGGTAATGTTTATGAAAAACTCTCTAATCCAATTCTACCAAAGAAGCCCCAAGACCTTTGCTTTTTTTCTTGCCTTTTTATTACTTTTAATTCGTATTTGGGAAAGATTTTTATTTCCAGGGCTCTGGGCAGAGGACGGATTTTTATTTTTAAGAGAAGCTATCATGTATGGGCCCTCTGGTTTTTTTCAACCCTATGCAGGTTATTTTCATACAATCCCAAGACTCATTGCTTATTTTACTTATCTTTTTTTTCCTGTGGTGCTATATCCTTATGTGATTATGCTAATATGCACTGGACTTTATGCATTTGCAGTTTCTAGATTTGCTGGAGAGGAATTTTCTGATTTAATTGCGTCAGTTGGAACACGCCTTTTACTAACTTTAAGCTTATGCCTTGTCCCAGGACTCTATGAAGTTTTAGGAAATCTTGCTAACCTTCATTGGATTTTATTTTTTTATCTCTGCGTAATTTCAATTCGCAGTATTTCGAATCAATCAAATCCTTTGGAGCTAATCTTCATTTTCCTCATTTGTGCAAGCACGGGTGAGCCGATTGTTTTAATTCCAGTTCTAGGACTTCGACTCTTACTTTCGTTCAGATCCAAAAATAAAAAAGCAATTCTTAACAATGGACTAATTTTATTTTTTGTAATTTCTTTTTCTATATTGAATTTTTCACAAAGGCAAGGACAACCTCCAGGCAAAGCATCTACACCGGAAGAAATTTTAATCGCCACCAACTTTACCTGGAATCAATACTTAGTATTTCAACCCATACTCGGAGATAAAAAAGTAGCAAAATTTTATGACGGGTATAGAACGATTTACCGCTATCTCGGATTAATTCTTGGTATTGGTTTATTAGCCTGGACATTTCGAAAGAAATACTATTTTGAAAACTTTTTTTTCCCGGTAATGCTCTCTGTTTTTTTAGTTCCAATCTTAACCTGGATTGTTAGACCCGGTTCCCTACTCAGTTATATAAATATCTACGGAGTCTGGGAAGCGAGGTATTCTTTCATTCTATCACCCTGGGGATTGGCTTTCTGGGTAATTATCATTAACCACATAAGTAAAGAAAAATTTAGACTTTGGATAGTAACGATTTTTTTTCTTTTATACTTTGGTAATGCAAGTTATCGCTTCCTTCTCAAGCCATACAATAAAGCAGTCGATTGGTTTGAAGTATCAAAGCCAGCTACACAGGCTATGAAATCAGGTTGCCCAAATCCAGTTAAGGTATTAATTCATCCAGTTCTTACAAGCCCGATCACAGGTGAGGAAACCAAGTTTTATTTTGGTTTCGAATTTGAAAATAAACCTCATTGTGACTAGAAAATAAAAGCATTTTTTTAATCTGAAAGGAAAACTACTTGTATAAAATATGCTTACTAAAAATTATTTTAAAAAGTAAAACACTCTCTCTTATTACGATTATTCAACCAGGAAATTATCTTAAATGAAAATACTCATTACAGGCGGCGCAGGTTTTGTGGGAAGTTCTCTCGCAAAACTTTACAAGGAACAAAATCCAACTTACGAAGTGGATGTGTTTGATAATCTAAAACGAAGAGGTTCAGAAATAAATCTTCTCGCTTTTAAAAAAATTGGCATTGGATTTATTCATGGTGATATCCGCAATATGCAGGATTTAGATGATATTCCAAAGTCGTATGATCTCATCATTGAAGCCTCGGCTGAACCAAGTGTCCATGCAGGAACAGGTGGGCAATCCCCTCGTTACCTGCTCGATACAAATTTAAATGGAACTCTCAACTGCCTCGAATTTGCGAGAAGAAAAACAGGTGCAATGGTATTTTTATCAACGAGTCGAGTCTTCTCCATTCCCGCTATAAAAAAAATAAAACTCCAGGAAATGGAAACACGATTCGAAGTTGATGCAGACCAAGAGATAACGGGTATTAGCCGTGAAGGTATCTCCGAAACCTTTCCGATTCTTGGCAATGGTTTTCGCTCGCTTTACGGCACAACAAAATTAGCCTCTGAATTATTCGTAGAAGAATATGCGCAAAACTTTGGCTACAAGGCAATTGTAAACCGATGCGGAGTCATTGCAGGTCAAGGTCAATTTGGAAAAACCGACCAGGGTGTGTTTACTCTCTGGGTAGCAAGGCATATTTATAACGAAACACTTTCGTATACTGGCTTTGGAGGTAAGGGCAAACAAGTTCGAGATATTTTACATCCTAAAGATCTTTATTCTCTTATCGGCAAACAACTAGAAACCACATCCGAGTGGAACGGCTCCGTCTACAATGTAGGTGGTGGACACAAAGGCTCTGTTAGTTTATTAGAGTATACTAAAACTTGCCAGGAGGTTACAGGAAATCAAATTACAATTACAAGTAACCCAGAAACAGCCGCAGTTGATATACCTTATTATATCAGTGATTCTTCTCGAGTCAGTAAAAAATTTAACTGGACTCCAAAGATGAGTCCCAAGGATATTGTAAGTGAAATCGCAGATTGGATTGGAAAAAACAAAGAACAATTAAAGGATATTTTTTAACAAAGAGGCAATATGGATATAGCAATCATTACAGGTTCAGCGGGGTTAATTGGAGCAGAAGCAGTTCGTTTTTTTGCAGAAAAAGGATTTAAAGTAATTGGAATCGACAATAATATGCGAAAGGAATTTTTTGGAGACGAAGCATCTACAGATTGGCAAAGAAAACAACTAGAAGAACAGATTCCGAATTACAAGCATTATTCAGTCGATATCCGCGATACAGACGCAATCTTTAAAATTTTTAACGAATACGCAAGCGATATAAAATTAATTGTTCATTCAGCTGCTCAACCTTCTCATGACTGGGCTGCCAAAGATCCTTTTAAAGATTTCACAGTCAATGCAAATGGGACTTTAGTGATGCTAGAGGCTACTAGAAAGTATTCACCAAATGCAGTATTCATATTTACCTCCACAAACAAAGTATACGGGGATACTCCAAATTATCTCCCTTTAATCGAACTAGAAAAACGCTGGGAGATTAGCGATACTCATGCATTCTATAAATATGGAATCGATGAAAGTATGAGTATTGACAATACAAAGCATTCCCTCTTTGGAGCGTCTAAGGTTGCGGCTGACGTTGTGGTGCAGGAATATGGAAAATACTTTGGAATGAAAACAGGAATTTTCCGGGGAGGATGCCTCACAGGTCCGGGACATTCTGGAACTGCACTCCATGGATTTCTTGCCTACTTAATGAAATGTGCGATTACAGGTAAAGAGTACAATATTTTTGGATACAAGGGTAAACAAGTCCGAGATAATATTCATAGTTATGATTTAGTAAATATGTTCTGGCATTTCTATTTGAAACCAAGACAGGGCGAAGTATACAATGCCGGTGGCTCCCGTCACAGCAATTGTTCTATGGCAGAGGCTATTGATATTTGTGAAAAACTCACCGGCAAAAAAATGAATGTCAAATACGAAGAAGCAAATCGCATTGGAGATCATATCTGGTATATCAGTGATGTTCGTAAATTTCAAAATCACTTTCCAGATTGGAGTTATAAATATAACTTAGATGATATACTCACTCAAATTCATGACGCATTAAGCAAGAGAGTTTAAACTTGGTAAAAGATCTTTTATCCATCGTAATCCCAGCTTATAACGAAGAGGAAAATATTGAGCCAACTTTAAGCGAAATTATCGCTGTCCTAAATGCTAAGTCAATTCCGCATGAAATAGTTGTGGTCAATGACAATAGCAAAGACAAAACGCCTGACGTTGTGCGCAAAATGCAGATTACCCACAAGCAAATAAAGCTAGTAAATAGAACACCACCCGGTGGTTTTGGAAGAGCCATCCGCACAGGTCTAGAAAACTTCTCCGGTGAATACGTAGTAATCGTGATGGCAGACTTATCTGATGATCCAGAAGACATAGCCAAGTATTACTATAAATTAAAAGAAGGCTATGACTGTGTATTTGGATCTAGGTTCCAAAAAGAATCCAAGGTCATCGACTATCCTATCGTTAAACTCTATATTAACCGCATCGTAAACAAAATGATTCAACTTCTTTTCTGGACGGGACACAATGATTTAACCAATGCGTTTAAAGGTTATAGATACGATGTAGTTCAGACAATCCTTCCCTTAAGAGCAGCGCATTTTAATATTACAATCGAAATGTCACTTTCTACACTGATAAGACAATATAAAATAGCATCCGTTCCTATTCATTGGTATGGAAGAAAATGGGGACAATCCAATTTAAAACTGAGAGCAATGGGGCGGCGTTACCTGGCAACACTCATTAAGATTTGGTTTGAGAGAATTTTAATTTTAGATGATTTGCTTGCGGAAAAATCTGTTGTTAAACCTGAAGATGAAAAATAATTTTTCTATAAAAGATATTTCTATTGTGAGTATAATCCTAATTATACTCACACTTTGTCTCGCTGCACTTTTTATTCCCGGGTTTGAAAACTTATCCGCAGCGAGTCCAATCTTAAAAAGATTAAAACCAACTCCCTTTATACTTATCTTAATCCCACTTTGGATTTCATATAAAGTATTAGACGACCTAGAACTAAAAGAGAGGCTAATCACGATTCTCTTCTTGTCTTTGTTCACAGGATTTTGTGTGCATCTACATTTTACAAATGTCGAGCTGGGAAATTACTTTCCGGATAAAGTAAACATTGTATGGCAAATGGAAGTGCACGAAAAAATATTAAATAAAGATCCGAGTATCATTCCACACTCGTATCGATTTTTAGCCGAGACGATGATTTCTCTTTTGATTCTTTGGGCAGGAAATTTTTTTAAGGCTCTCATCCTTTATCGAATTGTGTTTCAATTTTTACTTTTACTTTCTATTTTTTATTGGGCGAGATTATATGTAAATTATAGAACTTCTATTTTTACTGTCCTCCTCTATGTTTTAATTTATCCAATTACGATTCGCTACTATGCGGGTCAGCCGATGGATCCAATCTCTCATCTTTCTTTTATACTCAGCTTTATATTTATGCACCAAAGGAAAGATTTTTATTTTTTACTCACTGTCCTCATTGGAATACTCGCGAAAGAATCAATTGCGATCATGCCTGTTTTTTATTTTTTATTTCAATCCCCAAAGACTAAAGCACATTGGATGAAGTCCATTTTATTCATTGGCCTTAGCTTTGCTGTAATTCTATCTGTTCGCTGGTATATCACGCAGGCAAATTTACAGTATGAAAACATAAGCGGTGTTACTCCCGATCATATTTTAAGTAATTTAAAAGATGGGTTTCGCTGGTATGGTCAATTCTTTTTTACAATAATTTTACTGGCTCCCTTTACAATCTTAGGTTGGAGACAAACTCCGATTATTCTCAAAAGGTTAATCGTATTTTTAATTCTAGGATTAGTATCTACTAATTTAGTATTTAGTTGGCTAGCAGAAGTTCGTAACTTTGTTCCTTTCCTAGTTCCTATGTCTTTAGTAAGTGCAGTGTATTTTCTAAAAGAAGAATATTCTCCATTAGAAAATAACAACGTAAATCAATGAAAAGAATTTTATCCCCTAACTTTACGTTTGCAGTTTTAATTTTCATTTCAGTCTATCTACTGCAATGTGTTTATATAAGTCTCTGGGGTGTAAATGTTCCTTTCTGGGATCAATGGGATGCAGAGGCTAAACTTTATATATCTTTTTTAGATCATTCTCTAGACCTAGAAAGTCTCATTGCTTCTCACAATGAACATAGAATTGCAATTACCAGGCTTTGGAGTTTACTTGTATTTAGCCTCCGCGGTGGTTGGGATCCAAAATTTGGAATGTATGCGCAGGCAATCATTCAATCAGTAAATGCTTCCATTTTGTTTTTACTTTTAAATCCCACTAAAAAAGGATTTTTGTATAAGATATCTTCTGTAATTGCAATCGTAGCCGTTTTTGGACTTCCCTATTACGAAGAAAATATTTTGTGGAGTTTTCAAAATCAATTTTACTGGATGCAATTTTTCGGAATACTCAGTTTTTATTTATACACCAAACGCGATACAAGTTTTAAATTCATTGCTATCGCTTTTGTAAATTTCTGCACATTATTTACAGTTGCCTCAGGGATTTTGTCAATCCTTGTCTCGATTTCAATTACCTTCTTTTTTATCTTCATTAAGAAAAAACATTCGATACATTGGAAAATTCTTTTTGGTTTTCAATTCTTTTTACTTTTCCTAGGTAAACTTCTATGGGTGTCTGTGTCAGAGCATGGAATGTTAAAAGCTAGAGATATTTCTGATTTAATAAATGCTTATTTACAAATATTAAACTGGCCAAATGGGATAATCAATCTTATTCTCTATAGTTCTTTTCTCTATTATTTTTTAATTCACAAAAGAATTCTAAGTCGGATTAACTATATCCAGAACTTTTATTTTGGAAAATATCAATTTATTATATTAGCATTACTGGGCTGGGTATTGCTTCAAATATTTGCAGTAGCTTACGGAAGAGCAAATGGGGATGTAGCCTCATCTAGATATTTAATTACCTATTCAATTGCATTTCCAATCTTAATTTACTTCATTGCAAACGGACTTGATAAAGATTTTAAAAAAATAAAAATAATAAGTCTATTGTGTTCTATCTTAGTATTATTTGCACTCGGTAGGTATTCGTATAAGACTTCTCTAATTGATATCAAAAAAGATCATGCTGATTTAATTCGCTGGAATGAATCTTTAAAACAAGCTTATCTTAAAGATGATATGCAAATCCTAGTCAAAACAAAAAATAAACTTCACCCTAGACCAAAAAGAATCTGGAAAGTAATAAAAGATCCAGTTTTAAAACCATATCATTTGTGGAAAGAAGGGTGGGATACTGTTGATTAGCCCAATTTACTTTAACTTATACAAATAGAAGTTTTCATCTTTTACAAATTCAATTCTAGAAGTTGTCGCATAGATTAACTCATATCTTTCATTGTCTTCTTTTAACAAGGTATCTGAGAGAAATAGTATATTATCTTTTCCACTAAATTCCTTTCTTGTTTTTTCTACCATATCATCCATTTCTAGAAGTCCCGCCTGGCTCATCTTTTTATTCCACCACATATGAGAACCAAAAGAATCAAGCGCCGGATAATAGAGGGTCTTTTTGTTTTTAAGAAAGTATAATATTGTTTTGCCTCTATCGGGATTATGAGTAGAGATCGTATACTTTTCATCATCATAACCATTTGCTAAAATATATTGAGACATTTCCTTTGCATTGCTAAAGGAGTATTTGATTTCCTTTTTGGATTCCTGTAAGGAGAACTTAACTGAAAGAATTAGGCTAATGGTCAAAGCTACTTGTAAAAGTTTTTCGGGCTCTTTAAAAAAAGACAGACTATAATCAGATAAAGATTCATACACTTTCTCTGAAATAGAATTTGTTTGATAAAAAGGTTTTATCCAGAGAGCAAAAATAAGTGTTAAAAGTAGGAATCCTGCATGTCTATGACCACCCATATAAATCAATGTAAAAAATAAGCAGATAATAGATATTACCCATACAAAAAAAATAAAGACTTTTTTAACGGGATAAAAAGCAATAAAAGCAATGGGAAGAATTAAAAAACCAAAGAAGGCTCTTTTACTTACAATGCCGGGAGTAAAAGAATAAACAATAGAAAGAGGTAAAGCCATAGAATTTATCATATGAAAAATTCCGGAATTAGTAGGAGAAGCCTGTCTATCATCTGAAGGTAGAACTTGCAATACACAAAGAATTCCACCGAGAATAATAAGACTTAGCCCTGTTAATACTTTGGACTCATATTTTTTTTGTTCTATGATTTCGATAAAAAAAATAAGTCCAATTCCAGACGTTAGGATAGTTGCATATATATTACAATTTGCTAATAATAGTAAAATAAACCCAAATAAAATTGGCTTCTCAAATCTTTTTTGATACATAGTAGCAATAGAGAATAATAGAAAATTAGATAGCGCATAATTACGTGAAACCACTGCATATTCAAAAAAGAAATAATATCCAAATATCAATAGAACTACTATATACCTGGGAAGAGTAGAATGAAACAAAATCAAGTAAACAGTCGCTGTTGCAAAGAAAATATGAATGACGGCAAGTGTATAATTTGGAAAACCAAGTTTTGCAAATGGAATTAAAACCCAATACCATAAAGAAGGATGACCCGAGTTACGAGTAAATTGAAATAAACCTGAGACTGAAATATCCCTTGCCACCAACCAGGAATCTGCTTCATCTCTCCATACCTCATGATGCATCGCAACATAAGAAACTAAAATAAAATAGAGAATTAATAAAAATGAATTACTCGATAAGAATTGAAATAATTTGCTAGTTATATTTTTCATGAAATGTTCGGTTGCAGATTTGCAATGCCTTCTAAAAATTTATTGTCAGATTAAGAAGATAGAATTAGGTTGTCAACGATTAAAGGAGATATGCATTCAAATTTGCATTTTAGGAAAGACAATTGCGTCTCACAAAAAGATTAAATCGACTTCGTTATTTAGTTAACTCCTGCTTACCTTTAACAGCGAGAAGCCCCTACATTTTTCAATTCCTATTTTTATTTATTACTTTGTTTTCCATTTACTTTCTTTCTTCTATTTACTCACTTGGATACTATCATGGAGATGAGCATTTTCAAATCATTGAATTTATGAGTTATAAATTGGGACTCATACCCAAAGAAAGTCTTCCCTGGGAATTTAAAGAAAGACTTAGACCATGGCTTGCTCCTTTTTTATATTTCCAAATTACTAAAATTGCAGAAGCATTCGGGGTTAATTCTCACTTTACGCAAGCCTTTCTGTTCCGATTCGTGACTATGTTCTTTGGAATAATTACTCTCCTTTATATCGGGTATAATAGCCGTTATGCTCTAAGTAAAAAAAGATTTAGACCTGTCATCCTTTGGCTCATTGGACTTACCTTTTTTATGCCAATGTTTATTGTTAGAATTTCTTCTGAAAATTTATCAGCTCTTAGTTTTTGGTCGGGTGCAAGTCTACTCCTCTATACTATAAAAAAGAAACAAACTGTCGGAAATTTTTTATTCGTTGGCATATTATTTGGATTAGCCTTTCAATTTCGTTACCAAATAGCATTTATGCTCTTCGGAGCCTGTCTCTGGGCACTTGTTATAGAAAGAGTAAAAATACTTCGAATGAGTGTCTTAATGTTTGGATTTTTTATTATTTCCGGTATGGGAATTCTAATTGATAAATGGGGTTACGGCGAATGGACATTTGCTCCTTATAATTATTTTTATGCAAACCTAATTGAGAAAAAAGCTGATCTTTTCGGAGTCCTTCCCTGGGATGGATACTTTACTTTATTTTTCCTGGAATTCTATACTCTCCCCGGTTTATTTTTATTATCCGCTATTTCTATTTTTTGTTTTATGTTTTACAAACATTTTTATAGCTGGTGTATACTTCCATTTCTATTGGTTCATTTCTATATAGGTCATAAAGAAACAAGATTTCTATTTCCAATTCTTTATATTTCAATTCCGATTTTATATATAATGTTTGAAAGTATATATAAAATCTCGAATAACATCTTTAAAGAAATGTTAAAATCTCTAGTAATGACCTTACTAATTTTAAATTTTTTATTTCTTCCTTACTTTGTTTTTATGCCACCGGAAAGAAACATGAAGGTAATCAAATTTATAAATGAAAATTTTCCAGATATAAAAACTGTTTTTTATAATATAAATGATCCATTTAAGGCGAGAGGATTTATTCCACTTTATTTTTATACACCACAGGGTTTAAAAACACAAAAAACGATAAACTTAACAAAAACACTGGAGAAAGAAAATCAAATTCTATACGTTAAGTATTCAATTGCTACGCCAGAAATTTCTAAAGAAATTTCGGAATTTTGTAAATTAGAATATGAAACTCCATCTTTTGATATTTTTCCAAATCAAATCATACCAAAACTCAATCAAATTCGTAACTTGGTTTTCTATGGAACCTTTCAAGTATTTACCTGCCAAAAGAATTTGAAATAGGAATTTTGTTTGACAGATTCTATAGACTACTGAAATCATTTTAAGAGCGAAAAGCAAAATACAAATCAACTAGTGAGTCAATCAATGCCTTCCAAAAAAATAACCAAGATTCTAATTGCAGGAGATTTTTTAAGCCCTGATGATGTTTCTAGATTTGAAACTATCAAAACTACTACACAGTATACTATTGATTTGCTGCACTATTCGCGAAACCTGGAAAAAAAGAATATTCAAAAATTAGCATGTCGCATAACGGTAGATCAGGGTTATGACTATGTCATTTTAATACACAAAAAAGAATTATTAGAAAAGGAAAATTTCTTTGATTCAATATACGATGAAATCTCTAAAAAGGAACTCGATGTCCTTATTGGAAACCCGGATAATCGAAACAAAGAACAATCTTTTTTTAATGCTCTAATCCATAAAATTGTAATCGGTGTAAAAAAAAGAACAATTCCATTTCATTCCTGTTTTTATCCAAATGAGTTCAGTGTTTTTTCTTTAAAACTTCTTAAGTCCGTTCCCTTTGAATTAAATGCCAACGGGTTTTTATTTGCACTCGAATTATACTTACAATCCATTCATATCAAAGCAAAAATTGGAATTCAACTTTTACCTACCGAGCAAGTATTACTTTCTTTCAAGAGACAAAGACAGATTATCTTCACTTTACTACACTATAAATTACATGAAATAGGAATGTTTTGCCTTTTAAAATACCAGAACATCCAACCTCTATTATATAGAGACAAGACATTTATTGAATACTCTTCTCATCAAGTAGCGATAAAAAAAGTAAAAGAATTAAAACCAAAAACCCTACTTGATATAGGCTGCGGTCCCGGCTTTGTTGGAAGAAAGTGTGAAGAAAACGGAATACGTGTAACTGGAATCGATCAAAATCAACCGTTAGACGGAATGCTGAGCCATTTTTTCACTGCTAATATTGATTCCAACCAACTTCCAGTTGATTTAAACCAATTCGATTTAATCATGATGCTTGATATCATTGAACATCTATCCAATCCGGAAGAATTTTTACTCATGATGAGAAATTCTCTTACTTTTGAAGGAAACCATTTCCCACGCCTACTACTTTCTACTCCGAATGTAGCATTTATTACCATGAGAATTAACTTGCTTCTAGGAAGATTTAATTATGCAGAGCGAGGGATACTAGATATTACCCACAAGAGACTTTTCACAAAATCTTCCCTCTACACATCCCTTGTTGATTGTGGCTACAAAGTAGATGAGATGATTCCAATTGGAGTTCCTTTTGGCACTGTTCTACCCGGTAAGTTTGGAAAATTCCTGGGTGCAGTAGCAGATTTTTTTGCTAGACTTTACCCGAACCTATTTGCATTTCAAATTATGCTTTTGTGCAGTCCAACTCCAGGATTAAAGCAAATCTTACTCCAAGCAAATATAAAATCCCAAAAAACTAAAACTAAGAAAATAAAGTCATAGGTGATTCTCCTTAAAATTAAATGCCTGCATAGGTAATTGCCTCATATACGTTTATTCCCTATTGCAAAGTCTCACTTTTTATGAGAAAGTATCCCAATAAGGAGAAATTTATGAGGATACTATACATTAGTCTGTTATTTTCGTGTATTGCACAATATTCAAGTTGCATGAGTGTAATAAAAAAAGAAGAAGTTGGAATTTTATCAAGCCCGGGAAGTGCATCGATTGTCAATTCAGGAACAGTGCGAGTTGGTTATAATGAGGAATTAGTTATTTATTCCACTCGTTGGGAAAACCACGTTGAAAAGGTGGATGTGATTACCCAGGATGATTTGCATATTGATGTAGTTGCTTCCATAATCGTAAGACCGATAAGAGAAAAAATCTTAGATGTTCACTTGAATATTGGTAAGGACTACTACCAAAAAATTGTCAAGGCAGAATTTAGAACCGCCATTCGTAATGTGATGACAGGGTATCAGATGATTATGATTTCTAAAAAGTCACAAACCATTGAAGATGAAATTAAAGACCTGGTAGCAAGAAAACTTGCGAACAAAAACCTGGAAGTTTCTGATATCAATATTGATGATATTAATCTAAGTCCAAAGATTCTACAAGCCATCGAAGATAAAATTGCAAGACAACAAGAATTAGAAACTATGCATTATGATATGAAAATTGCGCAAAGAAATGAAGAAATCGCGAAGATGAAAGCTAAGACTGAATCCGAAGTCGAAATCATTCGCGCTGAAAAAGAAGATCAGATAGCAAAAATAAAAGTAAAGACAGAAGCAGAATCTGATATTATCCGCGCAACTGCCCGTTCAAAAGCACAAAAATTAGTAAATGCTCACCTAACACCGAGTTACCTAAAACTAAAGGCAATTGAAAGTCACTACAAAGCATTTGAAAGTCCAAATTCAAAAATCATCTTCATCCCAATCGGAAAAGATGGATTACCCGCTTATGTAAACATTAACGAGAAAATGTTCGCAAATGGAAATGAAGGCTCAACTGAAAAAAAAGGTAAACAACCAGTGCCCGCTAATTCTACAGAGGAATAAGTGGGATTGATTACTTTTAACTCTAATATTGTGAAATCCAGGTAATAAATTCAGGGTAAGAATTATATTGAGCGTAGTCTGAATAATCCAGATTACGTTCCATTCTGAAATTTAAAGACTAATGTTTCTTCTGTTTCTATTTTTATTTCTAGTATATCCCTTGAATCAATCCTACACTCTTTATTCAAAATAAAAATAGATCGCAGTGTTGGAATTTCTTTCATAGAAAAATTGGCAGCTACTGGTTCCATCTCTTCTTTATAAGCCGATTCTGGATGTTTTGGATAGGCAGTTGAACTTCTCACGCCATACCTACCTCGAATAAATTTTATGTAATTGTATTGATAGTTTA
>Ga0209174_10000020_pt1 | contig 128061 bp, 124 predicted proteins | sample JI91814BDNA_FD_187505 | JGI IMG/M metagenome (GOLD analysis project Ga0209174, IMG submission 187505) | Wastewater effluent complex algal communities from Wisconsin, to seasonally profile nutrient transformation and Carbon sequestration -... | ecosystem: Engineered > WWTP > Effluent > Algae...
CGAATACATTGAATGCTATTACAATCGAAAGCGTAGACACTCTGCAATTAACTATATGATCCCTGCAGAGTTTGAGAAAGTGGGATCGGTTGCGTAAAATGGTGTCCGAAATTCTAGGGCAGGATCACATTTAACTTTTCCCCGGTATGGTACTCTTGCTCAAGACAAATAGGTAATAAAGGGGTTCCTAATCTAAGCGGCACAGGCCCGGATTCCTTGATAGAAGCAAAATAGGGCCCGCTACCACTAGATTTTTTAGTTGTATTTCTTGACAGCATAGCCAATATCCTCACGCTAATTAAACATCCGGTTAAAGGTGCCATACCCTTAAAAGTCGCAGCTTAACTCATATTGCTCAGAAGATCTATACCCAAGATATGAATGCCTATGCTTTCTATTTACCAATATTGCGATACGATTAATCGCTATGACTAATTGTCGCGAAAAAGCGTACTTTTAGAATCGTACCGTATTTTTTACGGTAGAGCGGCCCTCATAAATATTTTACTATTATCATTATGTTAGATGGAACTAGCCCCACCAGAGGGACACTAATGAAAAGCATAATAAAAATGTCTATTGCCAAACATTAGGGGGCGATTATGCAAAAACATAATCTACATGTGCAGAATGTAGGGAATACTGGTTATTAAATTTGGGGGCATAATGATGTTGAATATTACAGAACAAAGGCTAATGATTAGTGAAAATGGCACGCAATTCCTAACCCAACTTATTTTAAATAATTATACGATACAGCAGCAAGTTCAACGGCTTGCTTATTCTGAAAGAGTAACGGTGGCTTTAGATTTACACCTGCTAATTAAGCAATTAGTAAAAGAGATAGAGGATAAAACAAAAAAAAATTTAATGACAGCAATATTTGCACAAGGATAAGTAAAAACATGAAAATATATAATGAAATTCAATCATTTGTTAACAATCACATTAGCGGCTTAACTGTTAAGAGTTTGGGAGGCTAGAATTACCATGCTAATTTTTGCTGACCAAAAAGTCGCTCCAATTATGAGGGCCTCAATAAATGCCAAGGAAACAATCCTGTTGTATTTAGCGTATCAAGCACAAAAAACTCTGGCTCCATTGGCTAAACGCTTAAATCTTCAGCGTTGTAACAGGGAGCTAGAAGATTTGGCGTTTAAATTTTTACAGCCAGCTATATACCGTAAAATAGCCCGTTTATTAGATGAACGTCGCGTTGATCGGGAAAGATATATATTAGCAACCACGCAACAGCTAGAGATGTGTTTAAAATTAAATGGTGTGGATTGCAATGTCTTTGGTCGGGCTAAACATATTTACAGCATATGGAGTAAAATGCAGCGTAAAATGCTCAGTTATAATGATATTCATGATATACATGCATTTCGTATAATAGTGCCAAGCATTCTAGATTGTTATGCAGCTCTAAGAATTATTCATGCCGGCTGGCAGAACATTCCTGAAGGGTTTCATGACTACATTTCCAACCCCAAGAGAAATGGATACAAATCATTGCATACAAAAATAATAAACGTTGACGGCAGGATATTGGAAGTGCAGATTCGTACCCAGCAAATTCATCGAGAAGCAGACTCCGGAGTTTTTGCACATTGGCGCTATAAAGAGCAATCAGCGGTGCACTTCCGATAGTGTTCGCGCAACAAGGTGCTTATGAACACTACCCGGCCTAGTTGTGCCTAGCGTAAACGCGCCCCTGAAAAAATCTGCGGTTTTTAAAATTTGCGACATAACCCAGTTGTGTGCCCGGGGTCTTTTACAATCACCACCTGACTTTGTTCGGATTTATTAGATAAAATTTCTTGTACTGCCATAGCTAAAATAAAACCTGACGTTATGGCTTGCTGCGCTAAACCTTCAAAACTTTCATCAAAAACTTTTTGCCTTAATATCACTACTATTTCCAATATAGTCGTTTTTTCTGTTAAATTAGCAGCTGCATTCCTGGATGCCGCCATCCAGTTATTATCATGTTTTACTATTAAATAATCCTCACAAACGTCTTTTGGCTGAGCTGTAGGTTTAAAATCATTTCTCCCCCACATGGCTCCTGGACCAAGATCGATAGTTTTTTGCATAAAAACCCCAAAAACCCACGGATCTTTTTTATTATTAAGCATATTTGTATCATTGCACTTGTCAATCATAATCTTAGCAATGTGTTTTAGTATAGAAGTTAATTCTGTATGACCAGCTTTTGCAACAATAATATCATTACAAACTTCTCGCGCGCCCATCGGATAAAGCTTTTCCATTTCCTTCAAGAAATCATGAAACTTATGTACAATCCATGTTCGCTTGGCATCTTCGTTGGGTAAAGCATTAAGCTCGTTAAGTTTCTGTTCTGCAAGCAATTCATCCTTCTGATTTTTAGCCATAAGATAGTTAATGTAAAGAGTCTGAATTTCTTTTTTAAATATTTCTATATCCAACAATCCCAAGCTATATCTCAACTTAAGATCTATATCTAAATATAGCCCGCCTTCCTCAAACAAAATCATCAAACGAAAAATATCGGAAATCGTTCCATAGTTTTCCGGGGCAGCATATTCAAATAATAATGTTTTTAATAGATACTCCAGAGATAAAGCATCTAAGCCAAAAGCATTAGGATTAGTAATTAATGTTTTTATTAAAGTTTCTGTCTGTCTTATTTGTAAACCTTGCTCGGCTAGAGTTGTAAATTCTTTCATGTTGGAATCTCTACTCTTATCATCAGTCCACAAATGTGTCTTCACTCCAGCTATAGCATTCAATTTTAAAACGTTACTCAGGTTTAAAATATATTCACTTTTTATTTCACCGCCGATCCAAACATAATGTATATTTTCTATGCATGAGGAGCGCATTGCGCTTTATCAGCAACCGCCTTTTTAAGGGAAAAAATTAATTCTTTAGAGTTTATCATTATAAATTATACCTTCCTATCGTTTTTAGTTGCCATCCTAACATTGTCAGCTTAAGCATGCAAGCTTCTTCTTGGAGGGATGCCTCCTACTGACACCTGACTAGTTACAGACGATTTTGTGGGTCTCTTGAGGATCTGTAGGAGCTAGAAAAGTATGCGTTTGTTGAGGTGAGATTATGTGAGTAAATTAAATAGGTAATGTCATAGCGCGGTTATTACCTACTTTCAAAAAAATTACCCCATTCATCACCTACTTAATTTCGCTATTGCCAGTAACCACTCGCATCGGTTACTCATCCAACTGTAAACTAAATCTTCACCGACGAACTTCTTAGTCATATCTGTCAAAGATATAAAAAATTCATTTGCATTTAAGTCTATGCCAATAAAACAACTATACTTTTATCAATTTGAGACTAGTTTAGGTTTAGCAATATCAATATATATTATATTAAGGAATAGTTATGCGCCTAGGGTATAGCATGGTTAATTTTATAGTCACGTTTTCATATGTATTATCAGAAAGTTCAGGCTCAGTTACTTATCCTAGATTAATCGCAATAATAGACTGCAGTAATAGCATCAGCTTAAAATCTTTTAACTCGGTTATACATTATTTACAAAATGAACTAGAATGTCCCGCTCCACGTGAAGTGTGTGTGGTGACCTTTGGTACCGATGCTACCGAGGCAATAACTTGTAGTGCTGATCTCCCATCGGTTAAAAATTCTCTTTCATCACTGCAGCTGTACAACGGTACACATAATAATGATCAAACTGATATTGCATCTGCCATAAATTTAAGTACTAAGATCATAGTCAATTACCCACAACCGAAAAATATTGTATTGTTATTTAGTGATGCAAAAGCTAACGATCCAGGTCGAGTCAAACAGGCTAAATTCAAAGCTATTGCTGCAGCAAGCAAACTTAAAGCAAAAGTTACTGACTTTTATTGTGTAGGAATGCCAAACTCTAATGATAAAGTTTTACATAAAATATGTGATAAATCAAAAGTGTCATATATTAACGATTTAGAAAAACCCAAGCTATGCCCTATGCCTGTAACTAATATGCCGACCATAAAACCAACACTTTCACCAACTGTTAGTAAATATGCAACATTATTTGTTATTATTGATTATAGCTCGAGTATTAAGGCGATTGATTTTTCTAAAATACTAACATATTTGTCAGCTAATATTGCTTGCGCTCAACCAAGACAAGTCTGTGTTTTAGGTTTTGCATTACAGCCTCAAATGCTAGTTAAATGTACTTATGATCTAAACTTGGTCAAATCCCAGATTGCAGCCATAAAACCACGTGAAAATTCTGGCAACCATCCGCAAACAAATATTGCCGGAGCCATAAGCTACACTAATAAATATTTAACCGGCTTAAGCCCTGAGACTATGGTAGTGTTATTTTCTGATGGTAATGCTAATACACCAGGCAGCGATGCTAATGCCAAACATGCAGCTATTATGGCATCCGCCCAACTGCGTAAAGAAATACTACAATTTAGCTGTGTAGGGGTGGGCAACACTGATCTACAGACCATTACCTCCATGTGCGGTAAATCGGTTTATAACATAGACTCTCCAACACACGCTAATTTATGCCCTAAAATAAAGAGATTTTAAATGGGTCATGAACTAATAATCAAGGCCAAGTTTTTGAGACTCTAACGTTATGATCCTGTACTAGAATTTCGGACACCATTTTATGCAACCAATCCCATAAAACCGCCTTCTATGGTTTTCAAGTTGAATGTTAGCAACTACAAAATAGCGCGTGGTGAGCGCGGGACGTCAATGGGTAAAATAGCATCCGCAAGTTTATACTCTAATAGAGCTTTATAGGTAAAAGGATGCTTTACTGGGGAATATTTTTTCCTTCTTATCTCGTAATGGAATGCTAGGTATATATTTTGTAAGTTGCCATTTTCAGGGAGATCTACAGCTATAGGTTCACCTAGATTTAGGTTAGCTTGTAGTGGTACAGATAAACTACTACACATGCTGTCGTAAGGTACGTGTGGATGACCGCTATATAAAAACGTTAGCCTACCTGGCAATGGCGCTGTAGATGCCACGCTCACAAATAGCCGATTGCAGGCAAGAGGCTCAGGTAGTTTTAATTGGAATGATGGGCTAGTATACCTATAACGCATAGCCCCACAAGTTGCCACGTCAAAGTTAAGGATTGTTGACGAATTAAATTCATATACTTTTGGTTTTAATTGCATTGCATTTAAATATGAAATGATTTCCTGAAGTTTTCCCAGTGCTTGAATTATTGACGAATTCGTAAAATCCTGGCTTTCTTGTAATTGTTTTTCTATGCGCAATAATGCTTGCTCTTGCAAAGATAAATCATGCAATGCGTTGGATTCACGAGAAATGCTATTGTGATATACTGTATAAAGTCTTATAGAATCTTTACATCTCTTAATAACATCATAATAAAGATTGGCTTGTAATTTCTTGTCTAATAGTGGATTAGCAGCCTCTCCAAGCACTTCAGTGTAGGGCGTGGTTTTGTATCTTACAATGTGTGTGGCAGCACCAACTGGTTGTTCAGTAAAATGCTTCTGAAAAGCATTAATCCATTTTTTTAGCCCAAAAACATTAACCGCCATATCTGGTAGTTGACCAGCCATAAATCCACTAGTATGAATATGAGTTTCATGGGAAATGTTATTCTCATTGATAATCCGATTAAATCTTTGTGAGGTCTCAATACCAACAGCGTCTGCAATATTAGCTTTTAAAGCAACATCAAGTTGCTGCTTTACACCAGCCGTAACATTTTTAAACTTTATGGTAATTGTCGCTTCATTACCGTATACAATATCAGATACAAAAGCATTGCCAAACTTACTATAAAAATTGTATTTACTTAAAGCCAATTCCGCAATCGCGGCCTGTACTTCTGGGCTGCTAATAATATCTCTCGATAATTTAATTTGTTCCGTTTTTTCAATGGCTGATATAGTAATAATATATAGAACTTCATTTTGTTTTGATTCATTTTCTTTAGAATATTTGAATGCAGCGCTTAAGTTTTCAGTTAGGTTAAATGGAACTTTTAAACTTGTTGAACTAGCTAGTTTTTTAAGGTAATCTTCTTCAGATTCATAGGCAGAGCAAAAATACTCCATTTCTGGGTTTGATATTAGGTTGATGGGGCATTCAGGAAAGATTTTTAAAGATTTATCATCACCGGTAATATCGCTATAACCATATCCAAGTAATATTGGCATACATCCTCCTTGATGCTTTTTCTTAACAATTAATTATTATCATGCAAATGTAAGTTACTTTACACATTCATAAGTGGTAAATGTTTATAACAACTAGCTAAATAATAGCATCGATATTACACTATTTACAGCAAATTACCCTGTAACGGCGATGGAATTGGGGTTATATTGTCACAAATAACTCACTGGCACGGCATCAACCACTCTTGATAATGGCATATCTTTTTGCGTTAAACAAATTATCATTCCATGCCCAATATCTTGTTGTAACCCCGACAAAAATTTAAAGATCGATGGGGCATTAGCTGTGGGATTTGCCGTTTTTTTCATTTCAATTGGATAAAGCGTATTATTTTGATCAATAATTAAATCTACCTCTCTATCATCTTTGTCGCGATAAAAATGAAAATATGCTTCTTTACCATTGTGCCAATAACTTTTTAGAATTTCAGTAAAAATATAAGTTTCTAAAATATGACCTGACATTGCGCCTGCTTCCAATGATTCGACAGATTGCCATCTGGTTAAGTATGAACACAAACCAGTATCTAAAAAATAAAGTTTTGGGGTCTTAATTAAACGATTAACCACATTATTATGATATGGACGTAACAAATAAATTATTCCTGAGGTTTCTAATATATTTAACCAGTCTTTCACTGTTCTATGGTTTATATCAGCATCTCTGGCAAGATCAGCATAATTAAGCAATTGCCCTGTTCGTGCAGCGACAGCACGTAAAAAATTATAAAATCCTGTTTCGTTAGTTATATTCGTGATTTCACGGACATCTCTCTGAATATAAGTTTGTACATAAGATGCGTAAAACAAATCGCGATCAGTTTCAGACTGCAATACAATTTGCGGAAATGAACCAGTCCATATTCGCTTGTATACTTCCATTAATCCAAAATCTTTTTGGGCATGATCTCTGGCATTATTCAACCATTCCGCTGTTGGCAGCAACGGTTGACTAGCCTGCGCGTGATTAAATATTTCAGCTTGAGATAAACCTAATAAATCTAATATAGCAACTCTACCAGCTAATGATTCTGAGATATTTTGCATTAAATGAAATTTCTGAGAGCCTGTTAACCAAAATAAACCATTTTTACGTTCACGATCACAAATAATTTTTATGTAACTGAATAGCTCTGGTGCATACTGAACTTCATCAATTAGAATTGGCGGCGGATTTCTTTTAAAGAATAATTCTGGATCACTCTTCGCTAATGATCTTTCATTCAGATCATCTAAGGTAATATAACGTCTATTTGGTTCCGAGCAGCGCTGTAATAGGGTAGTTTTTCCTATTTGCCGTGGTCCGGTAACCATTAGTACCGGGAAGCTATTGGAAGCCTTGATTATGGTTACCTCCATAGTTCGCTTAATATACATTTTCCCGTCCAATATTGTAGTTCATTACAAGATTAGACGAAATGGATGTAATTGTCAATTTTAAGTGTAATTGCTTAAAAGGCATTCATTGGCTAAATACTAAAAAATTCGAACTATTATTTAATAGAATCATACATTTTTTCAGCACCGCCACCAGGAAAATCCGTGCGTGCAGTTTATTGGGGGGAGATCACAGTCTGTTAGAGAAAGTTATGAACCATGTTTTAGGGCACTTTTAGTCGTTGAACCTTCGGGGGGAATGAAATACAGTCGCATTTGTAAGATTTTTTCTATCGCTTGGCCACAAATAGCGCTGTTTTTTTCATCATCCTCTCTATACCAGTTTATCTGTGCAATTAACCGATCATAACTTCTTGGATCGTCAATTTCCCCAAGTTCACTTTGAACATGGAAGAAGTTCTTTGTAGGAAAATTTGCAATAAATTTGACACCTTCTACGCATTGGACAAAGTCAACTAATACTAAATGTGTATCTATTGATAATTGGGGCATTGCGGCAGTCAGGTCTTTATAAAATTGAGAGCGTCTTCCGTCTGGGTCGCCAGCAGCTGTGGGACAGTCTAGACCTAATCGATCCACATTACCCGACATCTTGGTAAATGCATATCCAAGATCTAGAGGACATTCAATCCATGGTAGGGCTAATTTTAATTGAATGTTACTAAATTTAAGTTGGCTAATCACATGCTTAAAAGATTCTTGCGCCCGCGTTATATCTTCGGCGGTAAGTCCTGTAGGATAAGGAACTCTAGATTGGTTCGCGCTGAGCCATAGCTTAATAGGTTTTTGGTCGCCTATTCCGGGCGAAGACGCTTGTTGCTCAGCAATTCTACGGTTAAGTTCTGCTTCAGTACCCCCGACCAAATCAAAATTCTCAGGCATATACATAATCTTCCCCTATTTCACTATCCATTTAATTATATATCTCTATTTGGCAATAGTCTATTATGCATATGGCTCGATTTTATGGGCAATGCAGGTTTCAATGATTGAGTAAATTATCTGTCCAGCCTTAACTCCAGCAACAGAATCGCTAAACATCCAGTTCTTCCTGCCAAACTTTGCAGATTGGGCGTCCACCCTCAATGTTAGATGTTTGCTATAATTAAAACACAGAATCATAGATAACTGGCAACGTTCTAGAGGGTTATAACGGGTGAGAACTATTGCGGTGCTTTTACTTAATATATTTTTGGTCAGTCCCACACTCGCCACCCCACAACAAGCTGTTGAATTAACTAACCATAAGGAAGGCGTGCCTAATACAATGTCAAGTTTTGACTACAAAAAACAACCAGCTGCGTTCTGGAAAGAACATTTGGCACCAGAGGTTTATGATATTTGTAGGCTAAACGCAACCGAATTACCTGGCTCTGGCAAATATGATCATTTCTATGAAAGCGGCACTTATTATTGCGCTTGTTGTGGCGGTGATCATGCTCTATACAGTTCAACAACCAAATTTGATTCAGGTACTGGGTGGCCAAGCTTCTATGCTCCATTGCCAAATGGTGTTGTCGAGCAACCTGACAAAAGCAGCAAGATCCGTAATATTATTGGAATAGAAAGAACGGAAGTTGTTTGTGAACGATGTGGCTCGCATTTGGGGCACGTTTTCGATGACGGTCCACCACCAACTGGCAAACGATATTGCATGAATTCTTTAACCCTAATTTTCTTTCCAGTAGGAGTGAAGCCTACACGCTCTTTTGCTGTAGAGTAATTTAATATAGAAGCATAGTATTGAAAAAAACATTATTTGGTTTGTTAATAGTATTTGGCGCATCCTTTACGACTTTAGCTCATGCAGAAGAAGCAATATTTGCTATGGGATGTTTTTGGTGCGGTGAGTATGAGTTCAGAAATCACGAAACAAACGAAATGTTACCAGGTATTTCATCTTTGCGAGTTGGATATGCTGGTGGCTCTATCAAGAATCCTGCATATGAAAATCATCCTGGATCTAAAGAGGCAGTGAAAATTGTATTTGACCCAAAGGTAATTACCTACTCTAAATTACTAGAGATATTCTGGCATAATGTTGATCTATTTGATGCAGAAGGACAATTTTGTGATAAGGGTTTTTCGTATACTGCCGTGATTTTTTATACGACCCCAGCGCAGCAACAAGAAGCTGAATCAACTAAGACCATGATTGAACAACAGCTTAAAGAGACTGTAAAAACACAGACCATTGCAGCAACTACATTCCATGATGCAGAAGAATACCATCAAAATTATGCAAACAAAAATCCTACCAAATACAAATTTTATCGCTGGAATTGCGGCAGAGATCAAAGGCTAGAAGAGATTTGGAAAATAATTAATAATCATGGTTAATACACAAGAATTAATAACAGCAGATTATTGTGTTATAGGCGGTGGTTCTGCAGGGCTATCTTTTGCAGCAGGCGCTGCGCAAATGGGAGCAACTGTTATTCTAATTGAAAGCCATAAAATGGGTGGTGATTGCCTTAATTATGGTTGTGTACCCTCAAAGGCATTATTGGCAGCATCTAGATTTGGTGCTGATGCTATTCAGGCTGGGAATTTTGGTTGGTCACTACAAGATTTAAAAGTTGACTATCATAAGATATATGAGCATATCCATAAAGTAATTGCAAATATAGCCCCCAATGATTCTATTGAGCGATTCGAAAAACTAGGCGTTCAAGTAATTATTGATAGCGCAAAATTTATTGATGCTAAAACAATTGAAACTACCAAATATATAATCAAAGCAAAACGTTTTATAGTGGCAACCGGCAGTACTCCTTTTGTTCCACCTATAAGCGGACTCGAAAATGTTACATTTTATACTAATGAAACTATTTTTGATCTAACTGTGCTCCCCCAAGAGCTAGTAGTGATTGGGGGCGGGCCAATTGGGATAGAATTAGCACAAGCTTTTCATAATTTAGGAAGTAAAGTAACAGTATTAGAGGCGTTCACAGCATTACCAAAAGATGACCCTGAGCTAACTAATTCATTGAAACAGATGTTACGTCAACAAGGTATAAATATAAAAGAGCATATGCAGATTGAAGCTGTGCAACAAGTAAATGATAAAATACAATTCTCATGCATAGACGAAAATTCTCAAAAATTAACAATTTTTGCATCGCATGTATTAGTGGCTGCTGGCAGACGTGCTAATATACAACATCTTAACCTTGCCGCAGCAAAAATTGCTGTTACTCCGCAAGGTATAGTAGTTGATAAGTCATTGAGAACATCCAATAATAGAGTCTACGCAATAGGTGATTGTGTAGGTGGATTGCAATTTACTCATGTCGCTGGATATCATGCAGGTCTGGTAATTCGTAACAGCATTTTCAAGCTTTGTGTAAAAGTGCAAACTAATGCTATTCCATGGGTAACGTATGTTGAGCCAGAACTAGCTAATGTAGGATTATTAGAGTCGCAAGCAATACAACAAGGCATCGCACATAAAGTGTTAAAACTCTCATTTGCAGAAAATGATCGTGCACAGGCTGAAAATAGAACCAATGGCATCATCAAAGCTGTAGTGTCACCAAAGGGTTATATTCTCGGAGTTTCAATACTTGGACACAACGCCGGAGAGCTCATATACCCATGGGTTATAGCTATTAACAATAACTTGAAATTGACCGCCATTGCCGGCTCTATAGCTCCATATCCAACGCTTAATGATATCAGCAAACGTCTAGCGGGAAATTTTTACACTTCAAAAATATTCAGCCCTACCATGCATAAAATTGTAAAATTATTAATGAGCATAACCTAATGAAGAGCATTGCGAAATATATTCCAATTATCACTCTTATCGTATTATCTATAGTTGGTTCTATATGGGGTATACAGAAGTACTTTAATGTAGGGCAGCTTAGGGAACACCAAGTAGCTTTGGAACTCTTCATTATGCAACATGAAGTATTAGCATTAGTAATTTATGCACTCATTTATATTACAATTACAGGTGTATCTATTCCTGGTGCGACTTTTTTGACCATCGCAGGAGGTTTTTTATTTGGGCAATTAATTGGAACATTTGTCGTTGTAATATCTGCAACACTAGGAGCTACTGTTATTTTTCTAAGCACCAAACTTGCAACTGGAGAGCTATTACAAAAAAGAGCCGGACCCTGGCTTAAAAAAATGCAGCAAGGTTTCAAAGAAAATGAAATTTCATACTTACTTACATTAAGGTTAATTCCATTATTTCCATTTGTTGCTGTGAACCTAGTGTGTGCGTTAATTAAAGTTCCATTACGAACATTTTTTTTCACCACTCTAATAGGCATAATTCCTGGCTCGTTTGTATATGTGTCTTTGGGTGTTGCAATGCATGAGGTGATTAATCAACCTGATGTTACTCCTAATCTAATAATCAACCACAAAATATTGATTGCCTTGGTCGGACTTGGTATCCTAACGCTGTTACCTGTATTATATAAGTATTTACATAGAAATCGTTGAAATCGTCGTTTTTGTCTTTCATCGGAGAACATTGTGCGTAAGGTTTATGCGACCGTTTTTATTTTAGTTTTGATCACTATAATTTTAGCTATTGGCCCCTACCTTCCGCATCCAAAACGCTGGCCAGCGCTGATCAATAAACAAACAGTTACATATATGAAAACACAAAAATTAGATAAAATTTCTGTAATTATTCCTACGTATAATGATGGCGCTCAAATGCTATCTGCTACCGTAAATAATGTGCAAGCTGCTGCAGCTAGACCTGATTTATTAGAAATAATAGTTGTAGATGGCGGGAGCCAAGACAATTCTATAGATGCCATTAAACAAATTAAACAAATTAAAATTGCTACTTCGCAGGGTGGTAGAGGCCCAGCTATAAATACTGGCATTAAATTAGCAAGTGGAAAAATTATTTTAATGCTACACAGCGATTGCTTGTTTGAAAAAAACTTCGATATGCTAATCCGCGCAGCCTTTGCTGATCCTAGTGTCATTATGACAGCATTTGAATTTGACGCCAACTCTGCCATATATCCATCGTTAAAATCTGTTGAACGTCGTGTTAGTGCACGATCGAAATATTTATGGTTGCCATATGGCGATCAGGCTTTGGCTATAAGACATAGAGATTTGCAAAATTATTTTGGTGGGCAGATCCCAAATTATAAAATGATGGAAGATTTTGAATTTGTATTGCAAGTGCGTAATTTTGCGCTCGATCACAACAAAGCTATAGCTATCTTGCCACAAAAAGTTTTCAGCTCTCCGCGCAGGTTTTTAGCTAAAGGACCCGCATACACAGCTATGCTAAATTGGTTTTTTGTTACTGCATATGTGTGGGGTGGCGCAACGCCTAATGCAATATTTGCTTGGTACTATTCATAAATAATATGATTACAGTTTTAGCAGTTCTTATGACAATTCCTCATATGCTTTAACTGGAGAAATAAATCCATTCGGTTTTTTTACTATTAAAGAACACTTCAGTGATTGAAAAACATTTTCCGCTGTATTACCCAATAAAGCGCGCATAATTCCACCTCGAGCGACTGTTCCCATAACTAATAAATTAATTCCATTAGCCTTTACAAATGTTGGAATTGTTTCATCCGGGATACCTTTAAGTGCATAGCCTTTATATTTCCCTCTAAGATTAGATTCTTTGATAAGTGCATCAAATCTAGATTTGTGATCTCGCTCAACTTCATCTAGAATTTCTTTTAATGATTCTTTTGATATCGGGAAATTCCCTCCTTCTTTAAATTCAGACTCAAATTCATAATGCCAGCATGACACAATACTAATTTCAGCATTGTAAGCTTCAGATAACTCCTGTGATAGTTTAAGTAATTGAAGCACAAGATCATGACCAACTGCATCTGGACTTCTAGCATCAATTGCAACTGCAATTCGCATCTTATCCGTTTGCGGTGTTTCTATACGATTTAATAAAACTGGGCATGGGCATTTACGTAGTAATTCCATATCCAGGGCTTTGAAACCGGTGTCTGTCAAAGTTTCTTCAGCTTGTTTAATCACAAGGTCGTAGGCATCACGCAATACATGTTGGATGATATATGATGCGGTAGCATCACCATGATCGGTGGATGCACTCAAATTAATGTCTTTTTGGTTAATTTTTAATTCGTTGCATGCTAGCTGTATATTTAAATTGAGTTTTTCAAGTAAAAATTTCTCATACTCATATTGAGACTCTTTGAAGACCTCAGGAAATTTTGGAACCATAATTAATACTTGCAATGCTGCTTTATTATTAAAAGCCAAGAAAAGAGCCTTTTTGAGAGCATCCAGTCCGTTGCATAACTTGCTGCTCACGAACAAAATATTTTTAAAATATTGCATCTTTTCACCCTTAGTCTCTATGTTCAAAAAAATCTTTATAGAATAAACATAGTATATAATCGCAAGGTAGTCTAATTGCCCAAATACTTTTGACCTTGTTTCAGCACTAAAATTAGACCGATTATCGAAGATTTTTTGTTCTTTAAGTGTTAAGATGGCGAGTCTAGGAATTTTGTTTACTACTTTTGCTAAAGCAAAATTCTAGTTTAGTGCTGGTATGTGAATATGCAAGGTTTAAAGGTTATTTCAGCTGATTCCAGCGCTTATTTTTAGATTTGTCAGGATATACGATTTACTTTGAAACCCAAAGAGTTCGCAGCGATTTAGCAACACAAAACCGCGGGAAAACCCAAATTAATTTTATAAAAATAGAGGTGTGACATGCTGTTTAGATTTAATCAACAAACAAGTAATAACAATAATTCAGTGTTATCTCTTCGTGGTACATTGACGGTTGATCAACAAAATCTTCTTTTCTCTTCTCTTCAACTTATGTTGGTTGTGTTTGGATGTTTTATCATGACAGCTAGCGAGAAAGAACAAACCTGGGCTGAACAATGGTACAAAATTTTTCAGATGCTGGGTGGTGGATATTTAATGGGCAATATAATGCAGGCGCCGGTTAATAAATTTTTTCGCGTTTCGTCACATTTTATGCCGGATTTTTTAAATAACAATCATTTATATACAGAATTTAAGCAAGTCCAAGCTGAGTATTTATTAGTAAAAAATTATTTGAACAAAGAGCAGCAAGAGCGTATACAAGAGTGTCTGGATGTAATGAAATCTGTTTGTTATGACGATTTGAATAGCGATGCACTACGATCTGTTACCTCAATAAAAGAATATATACAGTGTTCCCTCAAGCTTATGCCGATACCCCAAAGCAAAAATAGCGAAGTTACTTTAAAGCAAAAAATTGCGGCTTGTGATGAAGTACTAAAAAGCTATGATAGGTTAACGCGTACTAGATTAATCAAGGATGTCCTCATGCCTTTATTGTATAACCAGTACAATTCTAATAAATGTCCTATTGCCCCAATATATCTGTTTGGTGAGCCAGGTGTTGGTAAAACAAGATTTGTCGAGCAAGTTGCCAACATTATTAATGCAAGATTAGTAGCATATGCCTCACCACAGTCTCCTGGGTATGCAACATGGACTGAACATGGGCCTTTTGAGAATAAAAACATGAACTTTATATCTAGAGGGCTAAAAGATTGTAAAGATCAAAATAAGGATTGTGTGGTATTGTTTCTTGATGAACTTGATAAGCTGCTGATTCCTAAAAACCGTTATACTGTAGATCCAGCGGTTGATTTATTAAAACTGCTAAATATTGGCAACACAAGTGTTAAAGATGATTATTTAGGTTACGAAGTAAACATTGAAAATGTATTAATAGTTGCCGCAGGCAATACAGAATTACATAAGATTGATATTCCAGAAGCTGAAGCATTGTCTACTCGATTTGTAAAAGTGCATTTTTCTAATCTAAATGATGACATGAAACTGGACATCGCCTTCCAACGCTTTAAATATCGTCAATCTCAAGATAGTAGTGTAGATTTAACTGCCTCAATCCACCAAAAAAATATTAAACGGATAGCTAGTGCTGACAAACACCCTGGTGCCCGTCAGCTTTTGGCTGCAGTAGATAATTATATTAATCAGCAAATGTGCGCTAACATGTTTCATGGTACTCCATGGGGAACACAATTAGCTCATTCTCATGACCACGGGAGTGGTCATCTGTTCGAACCTATCTTATCGGGGAATGATTATATCGGTTCTGTCGGTCTCATCAAAACTCGCCCGGCTCTTGCCTCTTAAATGACACCGGACACACAATCGTGCGTAAAAGTGACTTTTTAAAATTTGTTCGTAGAGCGTCGTCACCAATAATCTATAGATCTAACAAATACGTATAAAGTATTTGTTTTAACGCTGGATAAGGCTCATATTTGCGCAAATCGTAATTAGTACTACAGTAAATAAAAGGGTTATGTATATCCCGTTTATAGTTTATTAGAGCAACAGGGAGAGTTTATATGAGTGGAGCAAATGTTGCGTTACAGGATAAGGATGTTGAGTTACAGGATAAGGATGTTGAGTTACAGGATGAGGATGTGTATACCGAGGATCAAGCGGAAAAATATAAAGAGTTGCGTTCCATGATGGAAAAAGCAAATTTACTAGCAAAATCATTAAAAAATGATTACAGCAATGAAATAACCAATGAATACGTTAATAATTTAGCAGATGGTTTAAATTATTTAACTACTGAATTAGATATTGCTGACTCAGCACATGAAGGTTGTGAGGCTTCTGATAAAGGCGAATTACTGCCTACATTTGATCCAGATGATGATACCGAATCTTGGTGGGATGAAGATGAGGTTAAATACACCGCAGATGTTGAGGAAGAGGAAGTAGAGGCAGAAGAAGATAATGAAATCGATGATACGCAAAAGAGGAGCAAAAAGTCAGGCTCAGCAAATAAGAAAACGAAACATACAGGTGAAGAAGATGCAACCTCGAAATCAGATCTGAAAGATCAATTTATAGGAGCAAAAGCCCTTCCATCAAATAATATAATTTATGCCCCAGCAAGAAAGTCTTTTGAAAAAAACATTGCTTTGGCTTGCATTGCTATTATATGGCCGACGGGGCGCTCGGCAAGTACAGCTAAAGTAGCCTCAATGGGTAGAGGGGTTGCTACAGTTTACAAGAGTCTTTCTCATGGTGATTTAATATTTAATACATCAGCAAAAGGCGTTAGAGTTACATACAATCGCGCAAAAAAAAATGTAAGCAAGGCAGAAAATCAAGCTATAGCAGATGTAAGCAAGAGCAAAAACTTTGATATGTTTGCTTTAGTGAATGGTGGGGTTACAAAAGGTAGTAATGCCGGGAAGAAGTATGCTCATTTGAATGACACCTTATTAAGAACCGGTCTACATGAAATTGGGCATCTTTTAGGCCTTGGCCACGCAGGAGCATATATAAATGGCAAGCTTGATTCTTATGGTGATGGAACATCGTTTATGGGTAAATATGCTACTGATAAATTAAATGCACCGCAGCTGTACTTCTTTGGCTGGGTAGCTGCAAATAAAACGGCGCAATATAACATAGGATCCCCAACCACCACGTATAATGTAGAATATTCATATGTTGATAAACCTAGCGATAGTAATGTAAGTGGCGTATTAATTCCTCGTAAAAATGGAAGAAGCCTGTTCTTTTCTATTGCTCCAATAGGCGGTAAAATGCTCGGTTGTGTGCATTATATTTTAAATAACGGTTCTGGCACTCAACGTGCTAAAGCTTTTAATGCTAAGACTGAAGTTGAAGAGCTTACGTTTGAACGAGTAGAAAACAATGGCTCTTTCGCTAAATTTAGTATAGGTACAAAACTTACTGCGTAAAGACGCTCTCTGTGGGAGTGTTCAGCAGACTGTGTCAAAGTTAAGTTAGAGTGAAGCGGCATTAAAAAATTACAGGGATAATGATGTATATCAACATTAAAATCCCTGTATGTTTGAGTCATATTCATATGTTTGAGTATTTTGGCAGTGTGCCAGAAATAGTCGTGCCGGACAATCCCTGTAACGGTAATGCAGATCAGAGTTATGAATATCACGTAAGAATACCAAGTCACCAATAAATTACCGCATACAACTACAATCCTATTTACTAGGAAACTCGGTTAACGTTAATTTCTGAACTGCACGGTTTCGGATCTCAGCACACTAAGATGCCTAAAATCAGGACTTGGGTATATTATAACTCAAAAAAACAGGATTATAGAAGATTATACGTGCACAAAAACAGGATATCAGCACAGTTATTAATCATGAGAACTGTGCGTAGTCACGCTATAAACCATAAATAAATATAATACATTACTCTGGAATGGCGACTAGTATATGATGCGAATACACGCAAATATTATAATTTGATTTACTTTTAAAACTTAAAAAATATTGTCATCAGCATAACAAAAATGTATACTCGGCTAGCTATGAATTGGGTGATAAGTAGCTAAGAAGATGGAGCAGCATAAATGAACTTAATAGTACGCGATGGCCAATTAATTATTGACCATAATCTAGTCGAAATTTTAAACACCGCTCAAGAACAAGAGCAACAAGAATTCAAAAGGCAAGTTGAGCAACTTGAATTCTCTAGATTAGGCTTAAACCCAACAATCCTCGAGCTCCAGCCAGCTAAAATTCAATTTTTATTAGATACTATAGAAAATCTGCCCCGTAGCCCGTATGTAAGTTTGATCGAATTGCCGTTTCATTCAATGTTGCGATTATTAACCATATGTTCAACCCGTAATTTAGATCTATCAATCTACGAGCTTCATTGCTTAAGTTTTGCGCAAATTAAGGAAGTAGCTGAATTATGCAAACAACACCAGCACCAAGCTGTTAAATTATTCTGCCTAAAAAGTTACTCCAATTTGCCTATCGCCAGCTTCGCTAATTTCACTTACGAACAACAACAAGAGCTTGCTTTACTCTACTTGCAATGTTTGTACAGTGAAAAATTACCAGTAAACTATTGTACATATGCTGAGCTGCTACCATTAGATGTGCTTAACCATCCTGCAGCATTTTATGAACTCATAGAAAAATTTATTCTATTTAGCTGTAATGTAACGGTGTCATCATATATTATCGAACAATGTTATGGTAAAAAGTTACTTAATGATGAGCAAGTTTGTAAATTACATATGCATAATGTAATACAGTCAAGTGAAGATCGTGATTTCGATTACACCGATTTAAGCATAGAAAATGTCTGTGAATTTATTACAGAGTTTTGTGATTTTAATTCATATGTAAAGATCTGTAAATGTTTTGACAACTTATATCAAAATATAGCCATTACACAGAAAGCAAAATTTTATAGCGCCTCTTTAAACAAAGGCTTTCTTGATACCTCTTTAATAAAAGACTTCGATGAGGCAGAACAGCTCATGGAGCTGCTCCAGAATTCATCGATTGCTGAATCTTATGTTACTCTACATAAAAATTCTCTTAGCAACGAGCAGAAAATATCTATACTAGAAAAAGCTTTAATTTATAACAAACCTATTAATTTTCATAATCTAGGATTAGACTTTGATACCACCTTGGGTTATTACAACCGCCAAAAGCATTTTTCAGGATTGATAGAGTTACTACTGACAGCAGGTTGGGATAAGGCCAAGATATTGCAATATCTTGAAGAGTTTTTAACCAAACTAGATGCTCAGCATACATACCTGTCACTTTATAGCTTAAAGCTTAACCAAGATGAAATTATCGAGTTTGTGCATCGTAATCCCGGTTGGGGGCATGTGCTTGACAATTGGATTGAATGTGCAACCCAACCAGAAACCCAGGAAACATTAGATGCACTGTTAGATCTAAGAATAAAATTTTCCAGTTATTATTTTAGTACCTGTACAATAAAAACCTATAAAATTAGCAAAGATAAACTTCCTAGTATAATGGAACGAATAACAGGACATTCAGACATAGACACCGAAGTTGCTAAAGAACTAGAATGGGATGCATTGTATGCGTTCTATAAAATTTCGCTACAAAAAGATTCTGCAGCCATTATGGCTTTTGGTGAAATTGAACTCGATAAATTACCTGAACATATCAGAATACTATTGTCAAGCCTAGATTTAAGCCAAGGATCAATAGCAGTTGAAGCAGCCTGTGCCAAGGATTTATTTAGTTTCATCAATAAACAACTACTGATTGCAAGTAGTGTTTTTGACTCAGCACTAGAATTATCTGACGCTGGTATGTCCAGAATAATTCATAAAATGACTAAGAGAACGCCTACTACTGACAATATGATGTCTCATTTTTTGAGCTACTTATGGTTAGTAGCTGTATGCGTACGTTTACTGGTAGAAGTAGATAAAGACTTGCTACGAAAAGCCTTTCAGCAAGCAGAATTTTTGACTACTATAGAAGAAATTTCTATTTTAGCTGCACCACATTTACGAACTAAACTCATAGATTGCCTTATCGACGTAGCAAATAGTGCCCAACGACTAGACAACTTATACAAGTTATTACACAAAAGCAGTAAACGCTGCCATATTCCAGCATTAATTATTGCCAGCAAAGTCTCTGAAGTTGAAAAATTTTCTCCTTTGCTCAAACAAATCGGCGGAGAATATAACGACAATCGATATATGCGCCCACTTATTAACAGTTTGTATAGCTTATTTTCATCTTAACAGTTTGTATAGCTTATTTTCATCACCAAAAATCTCCGAAGCTGACAAGTTAAACATTACGATGAAAATATTTTCGTATGAATTACAGATAAATTTAATAGACTCATCTGCTTCAATTCCTAGTGAAAATTTAGCTTTTAACAGTATGCGTTTAACGCAGATTAAAAATGCCTTGTCCAATACCAGCATCTTCAGTCTGCAAGCATATGATTTAAACGGTGAATTTATTGATATTCCTAATATAGCCAAAGAACCACGTTTGGCGCATATTGATAGATTGCTGCAAAAAATGCTTAGCAATCGCAAAAAAATAGCACGTCAGGCACCAGTTATCTTAGGTGAGTTGAAAAAAACTAAAATGTTTCCATTTGGTGTAAACGCCGAGCAACAAGCCTTACTCATGTTGCAAGGTTTAGATACCGTTGATCAACTTGGGCAAGTGGTAACAGATCCAGATTTTAGTCGTAAATCTTGGGTTGGTTTTTACGGTAACGCTTTACAAATATGTTTTAATTTATCTGACACAGAGCTTGCTGGCCTTATACAACAGCTGCGTACCTGTCGAAACCAAACCGCTCTAATAGCCTATTATGCCGGACTTAAAACATTATCTAATGGTAAAATTTTTATTGATATGCTACAAACCTATGCCAAGCTAATAGCATCACCAAACGCTAGAGATTTTTACCGCTATCGTTATGCTTTGGAACAGCAGCCACAACTAAAAGCAGCACTTTATAATAATAAGAGACTACACAGATTTTGGCAAGAAGGACTCTCCATAGACTATGATAGATTTATATCGCACATTCCTAAGCAAGACAATACAAAACAAAAAAAAGAGTTGGATATAACCGGCTATTTAATTAAAATAATTAAGCACTTCGAACATCTATCCCCTCTCCAGTTTCGATATATCCATGATTTTTTAAATGCTAATGATGAAAAAGACAAATTCAAAATTCGCACACTAGTTGAAAACCTTTTTAACCAAGCTAATGGCGAGGACTATCATGCCAAGAAAAAAAAATATAAATTAGAACTACAATTAAAATTAATTGAATTTTTTATGGATTATAACAATACGGACCTGTATGCCAAAAATCGCCATCTATCAAAAATTGAACACCTAAGTGATGAATGCAGTGATGCTAGTCAATTTTCAAACGACATGGACAACTTGACTACCAAATTAACTTATCTACAAGATACGACCAGTAACAAAATAAGTTCAGCATCTACAAATACTGAAGGCTGGAAAATATCTGACACCGGACATTTTTGGGATATGCTACTCATGGGCACCGACGTAACCGGTAGCTGTCAGGATGTAAATGGCAATGCTGAATACAATTGTTGCCTGGTTGGCGCAACTTTGTCTGGCCACATTAAAATAATTGCTATTATTAATGAAGATGCTGAGATAGTCGCACGAGCCATATTACGCTTAATGTTAGATAGAAAAACTAATGCCCCAATATTATTTTTGGAAGAAATTTATCCACCAATGTGTAACGCTGAACATGAATATGCAATCAATCAATTTGCTATGTTACGCGCCTGGCAATTGGGTTGTACCTTAGTTTCAAAAGGGCTAGATTTAAATCAAAACCTGTACCCTAATCCACTAGCAGTAGTAGAAGTAAAGGCAGCAGAATATGTTGATGCTATAGGCACGCAACAGAATAGCGGCTATGTAATTCCAGAATCAATCTTACTATTCAATTATCCTGTTATTCAAGCTAAGATTATTGAACAGACTAAAAAACACTTATATGACACTGGCATGCAAATGGGGTGTGTAGTAAAAAATCCTAGCCCTATGGTAAATGATTTAGCTTATATGTTTAGTATGTATAAACAGCTAAGAAACAATAGAAAAGCTAAGTTGTCCGACCTGGTTAAACGTAGTAATTTACGATTAGCAATATATGATTAAGTCACTAACCACATTTTCATTAATCACAGGTCTTTTAACACCTATAGTTGCCGATGCTACTTGGGATGAACAATTAAACAAGCATAATGTAAACAATAAAAATAACTGCATTGTGTTTGAGCAATATCAAGCGTATACAAATAAAACCTTGCCAAAGATTGCTGACGATCATATTAAACAAATTCTAATCAAAGAAAATGGCGAAGTCCTGGTAAATATTTACCAACAAAATAACCATCGCATCCAAATGATGCCTAATCCTCTCAAGCCTTTCGAATCACCACAGCAAAACTCTGGATTATCTTCAGCACCATTTGTTAGAAAATCTCTTTACAATAAATTAGAACAATTGGTAATTGAGTTAGATAGAGTTGCCCCCGAATTTGGTTATACGCAAGAGCAGATAAATCTTAAGATATTTGAAGGTCTACGCGATATAGATACTCAGAACAAGTTGTTTGATGCCAAGGTAAAAGAAATTCAATCGTTAAATCCTGAATTTAACCATAAACAAGTAGTAGATGAGGCATCCAAATGGATTTCACCTACTAAAAATAACATACCTGCACATTCTACTGGGGGCGCAATCGATTTACGTTTATATGATGCAAAGAATTCTAGATATTTGGATATGGGTAAATTTGGTGTAATCTGGGGCGAAAATAATGCAGCGCCAACATTTTCTACAGAATTAACTGATGAGCAAATTGCTAACAGATTATATTTATTAATTGCTGCCTCAAATGCCAACTTGGTTAATTACCCGTTTGAATACTGGCATTTTTCAACTGGAGATCGCTATGCAGCATATTGGCAAAAACCTAAACTAATGCAAGCTATTTACAACCGTGTTAATGTAACAGAAGATCAACTAAAATAGGAGAGGTATACTATGAAAATAATTAACAGCACAACAAAATTTGCAAATGATCGTCCTATAACAACCGGCTTTATAATAGGTGGTTTGCTATTCCTAGTAGGTACACCAATCCTAGCAGGAATAACTACCTTCTTCATTGGCTCAGGCGCTGCGAATTTGACCATTAAATATCTGGCAAAAAAAATAGCCCCAGTTGTTTGGCGTAAGGAACTACCACCAGGAACAATTCGTTTTACAGATAAAGATGATGATGTATTATTTGAATTTCAAGAAAAATTACCAGCTGAATCAATAATTATTAAGCTCCCCGCCTCTAATGGACATAGCGCAGAAAACTATAGAGTCAACTCTGCTGCATTAGGCTCATACTTATTATACAGAAAATCCTTAGTACAGTCTTATGGACAGAAAACTGATCTAGCACTAGATATAAAGAAACCAAAACAATCTAGAACTCCAGAACTAGATGGTGATGTCACATATGAAACCTTTGTAACAAAAGCTAACTTTAATGCTTCTGAAAGAGGTCTAGATCAATATTCTATTGCTGTTTCTTTGGATACAATACAACGTTGGAAAGATGAAACCAATGAACATATGCAAAGTTTTATTGCCTATGAAAAAGTAAATGGCGATAAAATAAAGCTTGGCTTTGTGCTCTTCCAAGAAAAAATTATGGATGGCAGATCTGTGATTTATATTGCAGAAGCGGCAGTAAGCAAAGTTGGTGCCAGTATTGGACGTCGTCTCATGGAATGCGTTTTAGCTCATTTCCCAACTGGAACCGAATTCCAGATTTTGACTAGAGAATTCAATACTGAAGCTAAAGATCTTTACGGTAAGAGGTTTCTTTTTGAGCCGTTAACTAAAGAACAAATAGCTAAATTAGATTACGCTCCAGAAAAATACGTAGGCTTTAGCCATATATTTAAAGAATCTGAATTAGCCGCAATCAAAGGTAAGCAAGAGTCTAATATTGTAAGACCTAAAGTTGCTGTGTGATCTTATGGTTAGCTTGGCAGCGCGCTAAACCACAGGCGCGCTCACTCAACATAGGATTTCTCTTAAAAGGCATATCTATTCGTTGTAACAGAATTATTATTTATCTACTAAGTTGTGTAAAATATTTATGGTGCCAGTTTATTAGTGTGCTTAAAATCTTGAGTTCCTATATTAATAGTTCCGGAATTCGTAAAGATATTGCCGGTATTTATATTAATAGTGCCGAAAATAGTAAAATTGTTGTTAATAGTAAACGTAGCGCCCGTATTAATAATCGTAGTTGCAGGGAAAAGACCATTAACATGCGGCCAGGAGAGTGGCACTGGCTTGACGACTTTCGCAGCAGCAGTAAAAAATACTCCTTGTGGTTTTTTTAATTGCTTAAATTCCCGCGCAATTTTTGCGCGCTCTGCTTCGGCGGCTGGATGCCCACCAGCAATAAAAGCAGCAATCTCTTTGCTCAAATTTTTATTGGCCATTAACGGTACCGCTTTTTGTTTACATAATGGACAAGTATCTATTTCTACATTAGATTGTTCGCTCCATGCTGCTGCAGCAGCACTCGCAGCGTTTGCAGTTTTATGCTGTTGTGCAAACCATGCCTCAATTTTTTCTTTTTCAAATGTATGTCCACACTTTGCATCAACCGGATTTTGCATTATCTCTAAAGAAATTGCACACTGATACGCATCTTCACGCTCTAATCTTGCTTTAGCTAAATGTTCTTGCTGTTCTGCAGTTAACGGTCGTCTATCACACAGCGACCAAGCCTCTAAAGTTTCTTCTAAATCTTCGATAGTTTTACTATCATTACCTTGACGCCCTTTGATCGTAGCATAATATTTTACAGCAAAGGCAATTATATCTTCCAAGTAAAAATGCACGCCATGGTCTTTTTGTGCCAACTCGTTATAACTAATCAAGCTCCAACTATTAGCAGTACAAACGAATTTGGTATAATCTGCTAAAATCATTTGCACCACCTGCTCCCATGGCAAATCGAGAGTAAGACTTAGGTGCACCGTTTGAATTGCGCGAATTTTTTCATTCAAGCATCCATAGCGCGGCGCATTAAAGATTCTATTAATCTTCGCGCTGTCGCCAAGATTACACGCGCTGCGATAAGTATTATATAAATCAAGATGCATTGATTGTATGCATGCTAACAACGGCTGCAAATATTCTTGGTTTGGATCGGTAAAAGCTATAACTTTATTAGCAAATTTTAGCCGTTGTTCTTTACTTTCTGGCATAAAATATTGCGAAGCTGGGCAGTTATACTGGACGTGCAACATAACGCCTTCTGGGTAGGAATATGGCTTACTGATTTGAATAAACGCATAGTTATCTCTTTTTCCAGATTGCCATTGTCGTGACACCTGAGCTAAAAATGCTGCTCTAAATTGTGGATCCCATAAATTATTTAGCGCACTAAAAGCTTCTTCCCAATATTGCGATGGGGTTTTTGCTTGATCGACATATTTTTTATAATCTGCGTCAAGTTCTTGCAGCCACTTTCCATCCTGGAAATCTTTGGCGCGAATTTCATCGAAATCCATGTTAGTCCTTTGGGTTAATTAGCATTTAATATTTACTCTTCACTTTAGTTTTAGCATATTCTACACCTTGTTGCACGAACAAATAATGCGATCGGATCTCTCCGATTTAAGCAACAAAGAAGCTGGTATTGATGTTCAGGAAATGGCTAGAATGCTGGAAAAAGCATTACGAGCTAGCTTTTGGTGGGTTGTGTAAATTACTTTTTAACCATTTTTGGTGATTCCTTGCCGGGGCCCGTGTTGCGATTACTAAAAAATTATAGTAATATGCCGAACTATACTTTGCTTATATAGAATACTAACAATAATTAGGAGAGAATATGCGCTGGCAAATCATAAAAGACGATATTTCTACCGAGTATACGAATATCCAGCCCCACCAGTCAATTTGGTATAGCTTTAAATTACAGCAAAATTTAATGTCGGCTGTTGTAGCTGTGGGTGCGGCTAAAGAGTTAATGTTTATTAGTAACATTGGCCTAATCATTGATCTGCATGAAGACGATATCACCCTAGCTACTTTAACCTCAAGCAATAAAGATGCTTTTTGTAAAGCCATTCTGGATTTTGCTGCAGCCCACCAAGCCGATACAGCCTACCGGCTGGATAAAACCATAGAGCAAGAGCTGCGCGCGCTAAATATTTTTGATATTTCCAATAGACTACATAAATTGGAAAAATTAGTTGCAACTAATTATTCAGGATATAACGAGCTACATATGGCCGTGTTAACATCTGATGTTGAAATGGTTATACAACTAATTAACAACAATGCGGATTTAGATTTAGAAGCTAAGACCAATGATTATGATAGTAAAACAGCTCTAGAAATAATTACACAGAATTTTGCTAATGGTGTAGATTGCCAAGCTGCTTTAGATATAGCTAATTTATTACTTGAAAAGGGAGCTCTTCCATACAAGGAAAATACTGACGAGTACCAAGAAGAATTTCTTCACCACAAGATAGATATTCCATACTTAGTAACTTCTTATGATCACGCATACTCTCATGCGATATTTAAAAATATTACAAATAATACCCTTTTGGGAAATTTAACTGCACGGTATGTAGCCTTATTATTGCATTACGGCGCACCCACTATAGAATTTAAAGGGTATTTAGAGGCGATGCGTGAAAGTATTACCTTAAGCATAATAAATGAATATAATAATTGGTATCTAAAAAATTCGACGCAAAAAATTGAACATCTAAATCAAATCGGGGCAAACAATAGAAAAGTTACGAATAGCTCTGCTCCTGCTCCCGACCTTAAAAACAAAACCCTACATGATGCGGTTGGCCGTTATGGAGATGTGAGATTATTTAAAGCCTTAATTGCTCAGGGTGCAAATGTTAATCAAAAAATTAATGAAATGACACCGTTGGATACAAACCTTAATGGCATTGTTGCATACACATATGACGATCGTAAAGAATTTAGTCCATTAGGCGAAAAAGTTTTAATGTTAGCTGAAAATTTATTAGAAAATGGCGCCAACCCAAATATTAAACATCACTATGGCTTTTACGGCATTACAAATAATATAGTAGGGAAAGCATACGCCCGCTACATAGGCATACTCTTAGAATATGGGGCTTCAAATATTGTCAATAATCGTAATATAAACAATATATGCAAGATAATTATACTAGACGAATATAATAACTGGCGTTTGGACATCCTGCTTTCTTGTCTATCTAATCATCAAAAAAATACTGCTCAATATATCTTACCAGGACTAGCAAACGCTACTAACCTTATTAAACAGTATGCGGCAGTGACTGATTTAAGTTCTATTGGCACTGCCAAAAGAGAGCAAATTAAACAGATTAGAATGGCAACCTTGAGGAATAACTTAGTGCGTAAATCATTAGCGCGTAGTCGCCTAGTTAATGAAATACTCATAAAATATGCTAAGCAGAAAGAAGGCCAAGAATTTCCATCTTTAGCAACTGTAATAGATGCAGCCACAATCCCAGTAGGTATAGGTGACATAGGAACATTCGAAAATAACTTCCCAGGTAAGGTGGCTAAAAAGATGCTTTCTTTTACTAATCTTAAGGAGATGTATAGAGCAAACTCCGAGCAACGAATGAAAACTAAGGCAGAGCTTGGTTTAAAGCCTATCGATAAAAAACTATATTACAAGACGCCTTTTGCATGAACAAGGTGCATATTCTACCAAATATTTCATTAGTAATCAATCTGGCAAAACCAATTAAAAATCTCACGCCTAGACCATTAACATTTATCTGTGGGTTCACTAAAGAAATAGCCCTGCACAAAATCTACGCCTAATAATTTTACAGTATTAAATATATCCTGTTCAGATACAAACTCAGCTATGGTAAGAATATCAGCTTTTTTACAAAAAGTAATAATCATCTCAACCATAAGTTTGTTTTGCAGGTTATTATTTATATTTTTAATTAAAGAACCATCTATTTTCAGGTAGTCTATATCCATTTTAATTATATGCTGAAAATTAGAATAACCGGAACCAAAATCATCGATTGCAAATTTACAGCCGTAATGTTTCATATCTGTAATAAAAGCATTTAACTCTTGATAGTCCAATAGGTCTTCTGATTCCAAGATCTCAAAAGTTAACTGTTTGCCAATATTCCATTGTTGAATTTGTTGTTGAATAAAGCTAACAGTATCTTGGTTTTGAATATCTGCTATCGAAACATTAATTGAAAAGTTTTTCTTATTTTCTGCAAAAATTTTAAAGCATTTTCTAACCATGGCGTGAGTTAAGTTAGAATACAGTTTTGATTTTTTAGCTACCTCAAGAAATGAATACGGTGCGATAACTTTGTTATCAGTATCAATCATTCTAATCAAATACTCGTATTTAGTTATTTCACATGTTTCACTGGCAAGTATTGGTTGAAAATATGGTACGAACCTATCTTCAGAAATTGCATCTTTTATCTTTTTGGTCCAAAGCAAGTTATATTCTAACTGCTGACGTAACACCAAATCTTGTTTATAAATTACTTTTTGAATTTTAGCATCTTTCGCTTGTCGCAATGCCATATTTGCTTGCAATAATACACCGATGGTTTCATCTAAATAATCGGTTGATTCAGCATGCCCCAAAGAGATACCGATTGTATAATTTAAAAAGAAATTATTATTCTCTATGTATATTTTTCTATCTAATAGATGCTTTACTATCAGATCGAGCAAACAACTAAATTCAGCACTGCTTATCTTGCCGTGGGCTGCTATAGCATACTCATCGATGGGTAATTTATATAGTTTACAACTAGCGGCATGTGGCATATCTTGGATAATTTCTGAAATATATTCAGCTACTTTTAGAATAACTATGTCACCGATTTTTGGCCCATAATAATCGTTTATACGTTTAAAATCATCAATATTTATTATAGCTATCATTTGTGGTATAGCCGTTGACTTATAGCTAAAGTCTTCTAATAATAAATTTCTATTTGGCAATTTAGTTAAACTATCGTAATAAATCTTCTCCACCAGTTGCTTGGTTTTATCTGCAACTAACAATTCAAGTTTGTCATTAGTCTCAGATAATTCATTACCTGTTGCTTCAATTAAATGAAATAGAGTATTAAAAATATGTTTATTTTCATTTTCTTGCATTGCATCTACATGTGCCGAAGCAGTTTTTTGTGGAGTGCTTGCCTTTTCTGACATTAACAACAAAGTCATAGTTTCATTTAATAATTCGTTTTTATCTGTACCATGAAAAAATTCACCATATGTAAAAAATCCAGATGTTACCCCAATGGTGTTTAACGGTTCCATTTCTACGTCTACTTCTTGCCGCATAAAATATTTTCTTGCCGAGCATGAGTAGATAAAACCTGATTCTATCGGTAATTTTTTAATATATTCAAATATTTTATTGGCATCTGACAGTATTAATGGTATATGCCCATAACCAAACTGCACTTTATCGCCGACTTTAAAATTGCCGGCATATTGCATCGAACCATCTTCAAGTAAATTTAACGCGGCTCTAGCTATTTTCTTGCCAAACCGATTTATTATTAGCGGATATTCACCAGCAGAAACTGGTAAATCTTTAGCTACGCTTTCGCCGAGATACTTAGCGTATACCGCACGTAAGGGTAAATCGTCTAATTCATATAAACGATTACCTATGGCTTTAGTCACTAACATTTGCTTGCCAATCGGATGCCAACCGTAAGCGTAGGCATTATTCACGATCAGATCTTTGCCATCTAATACACAGGCAACTACCGCATTAGAACTAATTATGCCATTACAGATGACAAAAGTTTTCTGCATACGACGGTAGTCACCGGCTAAGCCCCCAGCAATGACAATCTGCTCATGCACATCATAGATACCGTCTAACAGATCATCGGCATTTACTGTTAAGCCATCAGCTAACAAGATCATCGCTTTGCTATTTTCAGCACACAAGCTAGAGGCAATGGTTCGACCAACTTTAAAATGAGACTGCTCCAGGGGATATAGTTGTGCCTTTATGGTTACAGTATTAAAACTAGTAAAACTTATAATAGTACTATCAGAGATAGATTTGCCATTAAATATCTCGCCATCTGTAGTGGCACCGATTATCACGCTGTTAGGTAGTTTGATAGTCAAGAATGATAATATGTTACTGATATACTTATCTTGTACATCTGAGGTAAAAATTTGAATCAATAAATTCCGCTCGCCAGCAAATTTATGCTGTGCAATGAATTCTTCTAGAGCCAGATTATCACTAAAACAAATATTTTGCGTTTTCATTAGTACTATTGTGGATTATACTAAGCTTACTTGTCAAAGCTTATTATACAAAACAACAAGTTACCACAGGAGTAAAGTCAGCGTAAATGATCTCGATGCACACACGTGACCTAACTGATGAACAGATCAGTACCGAGGCGAAAGAATTTCATAAATAGGTCGATCTAACTATACTTGCGCATGCACTTATAACAAATAATCTAGACTTAGATTTATGTTTAAGTGCATCAATTAGCGGGAGAAATCGTGGGTATAGTAAAAATGTTTTCTAGTTTATTAATCAGTGCTGGGCTTAGCTATTCGGTCGGCGTATCTTACGGTGTCGTGCCACCAGAATATATGCCAGAAAATTTAATTGGCGCTGACAATTACCAACAAATTACCAAGTTTTTTGGCCATGATCCTGATGCTAACGAACCATCTACCCCGCAAACAGCAGAACAAGCTGCTGAAGCAAAAAATAAAGCTGCTACCGCTTCGCCATTTTCTGGCAATCCTATAGAGAAAGCCAAGCAAGCAGTGAAAGATTATCAAGAATCGCTTGATAAACAAAAAGCAACTTTGGATAATTTATAATTTGGGCGAGGAATATTAAAATGGCAAAAACTCTTGGATTAGATAGTGATGGTAACTATTATTGGATTGACCTGAACCAACAAGATCTACAAAAATGCATAGTTGCAGCAACAAAGCCCGAACCTAACCAAAAATGGAATGTAGACCATAATGTGGATCTTACCAGTGCACGACTAAATTCATTAGTAGTAATTGGCGAAAATGATGAAAGCACATATAGATATACCACAGAAAGTTCCAATACCGTAGTAATAGGATTTTTGATGCGCACTGATAATTTGGACGATAATGAAGAGCAATACTCTACGATATACATTGAAAAAGCAACCGGCATGATTTTAAGAGCAGGAACTCCAGCAGAATTAGCTAGAAGCAAACCACTTGAAATAGATCAAGAAGATTATAGCCATGTCGAACATTTTAATTTCCCATTACCTGACGACACTGATACAGATTACCAACAACTAACTGCAGCCTCCTCTGGTGAACAACGAGCTGAATATGATAACGATGATACTTTAGATATACCATCAACAAGTAAAAAACGCGAAAGAGACCCCAAAGAAAATGCGGCTAACGACTCTAAGCATCCAAGCAAGCTTCAAGCCATGCTACAACAAAGAAAAGAAGAGTTAAAAAAACAAGCAGCAAAAATCATAGCTACACAAAGAAAATCTACCAGAGGACGTAAACCTAAAACATCCACTTAAGATTTAAATACCCAACGCTATTTACATACCTGCTTTTAACTTGCAGGTCGTAATTAGCTTTGACTTTGAATTGATCTGTCACATCTATTGTCACACTAGCGCCCAATTGGCCAGTTATTCTACCTGGCGTGGCGTTAGTCTTCAGCGACGGACCACCAGTAACAAATGTCGAAGTAGCATTCTGTGCTCCGCTATGTAGATCGTAATATAACATGGCATGAATCTCTGGCAGATAATCATACGTACGATGTTTATAGGGCGTGGATGCACGCACACCGGCACCCACCGTCAATGCAGTTGGATTTTTCATTGTTACACTCATGTTTAAGTTGTCGGCACCTGTTTCAGTGTACGCATGCTGACGCATATGTACTAGATTCGCGCTTAATTGAGGACTAAGACTAATATTGTTATACATCCAGCGTTTACTTGCCACCAACTGTGCAGAGAATTGCTGGCCTAAATATTCAGATTGGGCTAACGATTTAGTCGGCACAATATCTATTAATCGTAAGCCCTCATAAAAATTAGTCCCGCCGGAAACTAACCAATCTAAATCTATTTTATGTTTTAATTTACAGGCCCCGTAAATCATCGCTAAATAAGTTTTAATATCCGTATGGGTTACCGAATTGGTTAAAGCTTGTACGTTAGACTTTGCATAACTAGCGGCGACACCAACTACAGTACGCGGATCAATTTCTTTATCGGCACCTACTACTATACCTGTAGTTTTGGCTTTATAACCCAAAATATCGCCTAAATCTTTTTGCTTGCCGGCTGTTAAAAATGGCTGCATCCAAAGGCCATATTCAACACCATGCTCACCAGCTGAATAATAGCTATTATGTAATGCTGCGACACGTGTTTCTATTTGCGCTTGTTGCTGCGTATGCACATCTAGCGAATGCACAACACCATGGGACAAAGGCGCTAATTGCACTAAAGACGTGTCCAGCGCTTTGCTATCGGTAATTTCATGTAGAGAACTTAGCACCTGATTTTGTACGTTTGATTCGCAACCGCAACCCACTTGCTCCATGAAGTTGCCAACTTTAATACCTAAACTAGAAGTAGCATGTTGATTAAAGCCGTTACGTTCTACAGTTAACAATAATTTATTCCCAGCAACACTAGCGACCATAGATTTGATAAAGCTATTAGTATAAGTTGGCTGCGTAATAGTAGGAATTAAAGCCACACCAGTGCCAGTCATCAAGGTATAAGTATTAGTCGCTAGATAACCACCATCATAGACGATTGTAACAGTACCGCCGGAAGAATCTAATATTGCATTCGCAGCTGTCACCGTAGTATAGCTATTGCTGTTTTTTACTTTTAAACTCATGCTGCCAGTGTTAACAAAATTTGTACCAGTAAAGGTAAATGCGGTTGGTTCAGTAGTTGTAACCGCGCCACTATTACTAAAATCAACGGCACCTACAGTGCCACCGCCAGCAGATAATGTACCAGCATTTGTTAGGTTGCCAGTCACCGTGGTTTGACCAGCAGTAGTTAAAGTTCGAGATAAATCCACGGTAAAATTACCAGTAAGATTTAATTTACCGTTAGTATTAACTGTAATCCCACCGGTTTGTGGCAGTGTCGCATGTGTGGCTTCTAAAGTACCTGCCGTAATCGTAGTACCACCTTGATAATTATTACTCGCAGAAGTTAAAGAAATTTTACCGGTACCTGCTGATTTATTGATTACAATCCCGGCATCTTTATTACTGCCAGTGGCATTGGTATCCGCTTGAATCGCAAACGCTACAGTTAAGTCACTGTCACCAGTAAACTTCGCCGTCGCACCACGAAATAAGAAAAAGTTATTCGCTAAAACCGAACCCGCTGCTGCACCAGTACCATTTGCGCCAGCCGAGCCACCTAGAGTTGTGTTACCACTAAACGCTACGTTATTGCCAATATTTACCGTCGCTGAATCACCAACAAATACTCCACCGCCAATTCCAGCTCCGCCGCCACCGCCGCCACCGTGCGCTGTAGCCGTGGCACCAGCAGCACCAGCACCACCATACGAACCACCGCTACCGCCAGGAGCTGGGGCCGTAGCACCGCCACCGCCACCGCCAGCACCAAAGCCACCACCGCCGCCGCCAGCATTGTAACTACCGCCTGAGCCACCGCCGCCTCCGCCACCTAAACCGCCACCACCACCACCGGCAGCTTGAAGATTATTTGGCGTGTAACCACCGGCCCCACCACTACCGTAGCCACCACCACCGCCAGAAACATGACCACTGCTGATTTGGCCATCGCCGCCACCATTACCACCGCCGCCGCCGATTATTCCGCCACCGCCACCGCCGCCGCAATAGCCACCTGCGCCACCAGCTGCACCATCGGCACCACGATTATCACCGCCAGCCGCACCGCCAGGCGCACCAGTTGCACAATTTCCGCCACTTCCACCACCATAGCCATTGGCGCCTTCACTACTAGCACCGCCAGTGCTACTATCACCTGGATAGTCGCCACCACCAGCAGTTGCCTGACCATTTTTGTTGGCTGTTATGCTCCAACTAGCACCAGCACCGCTACCAGCCTGCAAACCAGCTGTAAGCGTACCATCCCCACCATTACCACCTCTTGCCGTGCATGACGAAATACTAATATCAGCTAAAGTTAAAGTTTGACCTTTATCTATATAGATCCCACCACCAGCACCCAAGCCACCGCCACCAGCACCTGAATAACTAGCACCATCACTACCTCTACCACCTTGTGCTAAACCATTTGTTAAAGTAAGACCTTGTAAACTGATGCTGGATTTATAGCCCGCAAATAAGCGATAATTGCTCGCACCATCAATTATTTGTCCAGCATTGGTCGAAGTAATCGTTACATTTTTTTGAATAATTGGTAAATCTGCAGCTGTAGTAATAGTAGACGTACCGGGGATAGTTATGGTAATCGTATTGCTAGAATCACTGGAGCTGTTAAGATCAATTAGCGCCTGACGCAGGCTGCCAGCGCCACTATTAGTGTTATTTGTTACCGTGTAGCTAGCCGCACACAAGTATTGACCAAACATTAGGCCGGTCAAAACACAAAAAGCTCTCGGCCCGAATACCATAGTCAACTCCGTTTGAAAATAGTTTTATGCTTATTCTTAACATTATGGCCGAATAAAAGAATTTTTACAGTACAAAATCGCCAAATTCACGGTTATTAGGTAAATTTACGTGTTTATGTTTAGTCTGTTGCTGAGAATTAGTAACGTTTTCTATTATGGCTATGCTAATAGCACAAAATACTGCTACTACACACAAGGCTATAAATACTGATAATCCCATAGATAATTTGTCGTTAGTGGTTTGTTTGTTGTTGGCTGTCATGATTCTTTCCCTTTTTTATATCTCGTGTTTAATTTAATTATTGCAGAATAAATCTGACACAAAGCCAAGAATGAAAAAAAAGAGAAAAAGTCCATTGCATCAAGTTTTAGGCGTAACCGCCGATCTTGTATATAAGAGCTAAATTTATTGTCGAACTCTAACTAACCAACAATTAGTCGGTTGGTCAAGCCAATGGGAAGCTTAATGGATTATTTAGATTTTATAACTCGCAGACACATAATTTTTACCCTGCTTAACTGTAGCGTAATGTTACTTATATTTGTGGCTGATCTACAATTTACCACGGAGATGTATATTGGCGTCTTATATCTGGTGGTAATCATGCTATCTTTATGGCTGCCAAGTAATCGATATACTATTTTCTTTGCCCTCATAAGTACTGTCTTAACTTGCACTGGTTATTTCTTGTCAATTTATAAGATTAATATTCAAAATTATATCAATGTCACTAGTTTCATTAATTTAGGCATGACTATTTCTGCTATATGGATCACGACTATAATTGCCATTTACATTAAAAGCATTAGTACTGCCTTAAAAAAAAGCGAAACTATCTACAAAGCAATTTTAGCTGCCTCGATAGATCCTATAGTAATTATCAACCAGAGCGGGATCATTGAGTCCGCTAGTGAAGCAATCGAAAGAACCTTTGGTTGGGTGCAGGATGAAATCAACGGCAAAAGATTTGATAAATTACTTGCCCGTGATTTTAAAGATAAATACAATCTAATATTTGATAGCAATTTAAATAAAGGCAGCTCAAATCTGGTTGGCACTACACATGAGATCCAAGGACATCATCGCATGAAACGCGATTTCCACTGTGAATTATCTATAAACTATATATACATTCCTGAGTTAGACAAGACTTTATATACTGCAGTATTAAGAGACATTTCCCTACGCAAAGCCACTGAAGAAAAAATGAGCTGGCTGTCTACTCATGATGAGTTAACAAAAATTTACAATCGCCGTTATTTTAATGAACAAATTGATCGCGAATGGATACGCTTACAGCGCGCGCAAGATCCACTCTCGGTTATAATTATTGACGTCGATTACTTTAAAAATTATAACGATTATCTAGGGCATCAAACCGGCGACGCCTGTTTAAAGATGCTGGCTTCCAGCTTGCAAAAATGTTGCCGACGTTCTACTGACTTTGTTGCCCGCTTCGGCGGTGAAGAATTTATCGTGGTATTACCATCTACGGATCTAAATGGCGCACGCAAAGTTGCAAACGTAATTCATGAAGGCGTGCACAATCTTAGCATCCCGCACCCAAGCTCAAAATGCAGTAAAAAAGTCAGCGTCAGTTTGGGAATAGCAACGATGGTTCCTAGCGCTGCTTGTAGTTATGAACGTTTAATTCGTTTTGCCGATCAAGCTTTATATAAAGCCAAAGAAGCTGGGCGCGATAGATTCTGGATTCATGAAGACTAACAGTATAGAATTGAGCATTAATTCTCTATAACTGCAGATTAGCTTTATGACTTACTTTAATTATAGCAATCAGATATTACATGTCGAAAGCGTGGCATTATCTAAACTAGCCGCCGAATTTTCCACCCCTTGTTACGTCTATTCTAGACACGCTATATCGCAAAATTGGGCGCGTTATGCTGAGGCTTTTGCCGCCAGCCAACATCCGTATAAAATATTTTATGCCATTAAAGCTAACTCGAATATAGCAATCTTAAATCTGCTAGCCAAATTAGGCGCTGGTTTTGATGCAGTATCGGGTGGAGAGATAGATCGCGTACTAGCCGCTGGCGGCGCGCCACAAAATATCGTCTTCTCTGGAGTTGGTAAAACTAGTGCTGAAATCAGTAAAGCAATTGATCTGGGAATCCATAGCATTAATATCGAATCGCATGCAGAGCTCTTGCGGGTGCAAGCAATTGCACAACAGAAAAATAAGCAAGTTGAGATTGCACTGCGCATTAACCCAGATATTGATGCCAACAGCCATCCATATATTTCTACCGGCAGTAAAGAAAATAAATTTGGGATTGATTCTAAGCAAGCAGTCGAGATCTTTACCCTGGCAGCAAGCATGGCTAATATAAAATTAGTCGGTATTTCTTGCCACATCGGCTCACAGATTACTAATTTAGCGCCATTTATGCAGGCAATTGATCATCTATTAGCTATTATTCAAATGTTAACAACGAAAAATATTAGGCTTAGATTTATCAATATCGGCGGCGGTCTCGGGGTGACTTACCAAGACGAAACTCCACCATCAGCCGACCAATACGTACAAGCAATCGTAGCAAAACTAAAAAATTTAGATTTAGAAATTCATATTGAACCAGGTAGATCCATAATCGCTGACACTGGCGTGTTGTTAACAAAAGTCGAATATATAAAAACTACCGGTGAGAATAAATTTGCTATCATCGACGCCGCAATGAACGATCTAATGCGACCCTGCTTGTATAACAGTTATCATGAAATTGTGCCCGTAATACAGCCCGCCATAACTGCAAACCCAGAAAAATATACCATAGTCGGGCCGATCTGCGAATCAAGTGATTTTTTAGCTAAAGATCGTTATTTGACTTTGCAAGCTGGTGATTTATTAGCCATAAAAAATACCGGCGCCTACGGTTTTAGCATGAGTTCAAATTACAATACTCGACCCAGATGTGCAGAAATATTGGTCGACCAACAGCAAGCATATGTAATTCGACAACGCGAGACTATTGAGCAACTATTACAAAATGAGCAATTAATCGATGCTAGATGATTTATTCGTAGTAGCAGGTCAACAGGCGCGTTTGCCATTAGCGGCAAAAATGCGCCCTGCAAGTTTAAGTACTTTTGTCGGTCAACAGCATTTGCTCGCTCCTGGTATGCCGCTATTTGAAGCCATCCAACATGGTAAACCACATTCGATGATTTTATGGGGCCCACCTGGGGTGGGTAAAACTACGCTTGCACAAATAATTGCGCATACGGCTAAAGCCCAGTTTATAAGTTTGTCCGCAGTAATGTCCGGCGTTAAAGAAATTCGTGAAGCCATCCGCCAAGCACAACTAGCGACACAAAATACCATTTTATTTATCGATGAAGTACACCGCTTTAATAAATCCCAACAAGATGCATTTTTGCCGTATGTAGAAGATGGCACGATTACTTTTATAGGTGCAACTACGGAGAACCCTTCGTTTGAATTAAATAACGCATTATTATCGCGCGCACGTGTCTATCAGCTAAAGTCGCTGGAGCTTGCAGAATTATTACAAATTATTAAACAGGCGCTAGAAAATAAACAAGCTGGCTTTGGCAATAAACAAGTAACTTTTCCGTTAGATTTGCAACAGCAACTAGTAAACGCCGCCGATGGTGATGCGCGACGTGCGCTTAACTTATTAGATCTAGCCCTCGAGCACGGCGAGCATGTGCATAATACGATTAATATCAACCAAACCATATTAACTAAAGTCCTCACTGAGTCACAACGACGTTTCGATAAAGGCGGTGATATATTTCATGACCAAATATCCGCTCTACATAAATCGGTACGTGGTTCGGCGCCAGATGCAGCGTTATACTGGTTTGCCCGCATGCTCGATGGCGGTTGTGATCCACTATACATAGCACGCCGCGTAGTGCGCATGGCTAGCGAAGACATAGGTAATGCCGATCCGCGTGGTTTACAATTAGCTTTAAATGCCTGGGATGCACAATTGCGTTTAGGTAGCCCAGAGGGGGAACTAGCTGTGGCGCAAGCCATAGTATATTTAGCCTGTGCGCCAAAAAGTAATGCTGTATACGCTGCGTTTAATGCTGCCATGGAAGATGCTAAAAATTATGGCTCGTTACCCGTGCCGCAACATATCTGTAACGCTCCGACTAAATTAATGCGTGAGATCGGCAATGGTGTAGGCTATAAATACGCCCATGATCAACCCAGTGCGCTTGCCCGCGAGCAAACATATTTTCCAGATAAAATGGGCGAGAAAATTTATTATAATCCGGTAGATCGCGGTTTGGAGATTAAAATCAAAGCCAAGCTAGAATCCATACGCAAAAAATAACTTAGGCTATGATTTTTTCTTAGAAACCCATTAGCTGCCAACTTGCATTTAGCACCTAAAAGAAAGCTTAGATCCACTGTTTGCATTTTCTTCAGTATCATCTTCATCTACCACTGCATCATATAGAGCAGCTTGAGCCGCAAGTTCTGCATTCATGCTAGCTTGCTCTTCATATCTTGCTTTACGTTGGCATAAGCTATCTAGAATCTGTAAAGATTCCAGATCGACTTGGCCATCAATCTTGGTTGGCCTAAAATGCATTTGAAAAGCCTGTAAAGTATTTGTGAATTTATCATCCGCTACGCCAGTTATTGGGCAATCATATCCATATTCAGCTAATCGTCGTTGAACCCAAAGCACTGGATCAACTGGTTTAGTTTCATCATTAAGTGTAGATTCCTTCAAGTCATACCACATGCCGATGCCTGCTGCGGCAAGTTGTCGCCAAGGAAAAGCAGCTCCCGGATCAGATTTTCTACCACAGGCAATATCACTATGCCCTACAATATTGAATGGCTTAATACCATGACTTGCAATGATCTCACGGCAAAGCCTAATTGTTTGTTCAATTTGGATTTCAGTAAATTTACACCATTTGTTTGGAGATCCAAATACTTGTAGAGCTCGGTCATTCGGAAACTTACTGAGCCAATCAAAACCAATATTTTCATGCTCAATACCTATAGAGTGATTATTAATATTTTTCACCCCATTCCAATAAGAAGCGCCAGCATGATATGAAGCAAACTCTTCATCCACTAATTGAAATATCTCTCCTTGTTCTGAGTTAACATAATGTGCACTGACTTCACCTTTACAGGCTTCTTCAGCATTAAACCCACCATTGGCATAATATCCAAGTTCTATGTCTTGTTTACATAAATCATAATTATTTGTAAATATACCTAAAGTTGTGCCCAATGGCAGCGCTGTATAATGTAGAACCAAAAATTGAACTTCCTCATCAGCCCTTGGACGAAAATTTTTTGATTTGTACTTACGATTAAATTGCACGCTATCACCTTCAGATATAAAAATATTACTTTGAATTAACCGGCATCAGAGCTCACTGCTGGAATTGAGGAACCTAAATCACATTTTATCATAATTTATACGAAAAAAGAACATTAAATTGAAGCTAATCCATGTGCACGAATTGAATCAAATTAAATGGCGCTTGCGCCAAAGCGTAATCTATGTTATTATACAAACTAAGTCACGACATAAAAAGAAGTAATCATGAAGAATCTCGATATATATAACGAAAACGCTATGAAAGCAGAAACAATATTGCATGACAAGAAACAGGAGATATTGGCTACTGAATCTAATGACATTGCAAAAGAAGCAAATGAAATATCTAACACCGTTAAAAAACAATCAACAATTGCATTAGTCGTGTCTGTTTTATCAGTTCTAACGGCTATTGTGACAGCAGTAATTGCGTATTTAAACTTTTACATTTAATCCATTTTTTTAAATCTGCGCGAATGTCAGTGTCGTCAACGCTAAGTTCCGGATCTTTATCCTCACCAAATTCTTCCAGCTTATCTGGGCCAGCAGTAGCCTTGCTGCGATCTATTAATTAACTCCCTTCAATCGCTCTTTCTTGCTGAATCTTAGACCCAAAATATCTACCGTCTCTATGTCTGGCATAAATACACTAGTACGTGCACCTTAACTACTACGGCGAAAAGCCCGATACGCAAAACCATGTGAAGCATGCACTAAACAGGTGCAAATAAATACATAACGCGCAGTCGAAGCCATCGACATGAAAAATAACACCCCTAACAGCGTCAAGCTTACGCAACTAAACATTAACAACGGCACTGCGTATTTATTTTTATTAAAATTAACTATGCCCAAATAGCTATAAAACAATAACAACGGTAACAGCCAAATAAACTGTAAGGCGATACTTAAAGTTCTATACGCTACGTCTATCATGGTATAAACTTGCTGGTTATTTAATAGCGGCCCCAGACTAGTATTTTTAAAAAAATTCGCCGGATGGCTCCTAGCACTTGGCACACTAAAAAAATTATGCGTCCACAAGCGCAATCTATGTTGCAAATATGGCCCCGGGTGGCTTAGTACCGTCTTACGCCAGTAGCTGAGCAATTCTGTACGTTGCTGTGCAGTATTACCGCCCTTTAACGCTGCATGCGGCACGAAAACTAACGGGGCAACTTCACGCGAACTAAATCGTTGTTTAATTTCACTAAAATCATAATTTGGATTTTGCTTAACAAACTCGGGAAATTCAGCATGATCTAACGCGATACTGATAGCAGCCAGATCATATAATTTAACTAATTGCCAAGAATGTGATTCTTGCGTGTTAGGCACTAATAATTTATTAAAACTAAACATAGCTTGTAACAATAACAAACATAAAACTATGCCGGTTATTATAGCTCGCTTATTCGCTTGATATTGGAGACAATAACCAACACCTAAAGTTAAAAATATTAACAAAAATCTAGCTTGATATTTAACTGCAGTGCCATAAAACAGCAAGCCTATAACTAGTAACAATAAAACATATTTATATTTTTCAGTTTTATTAACCATTAGCCAAGCTAAAATAGCCGCTGCTAACAAATAAGCATAAGCAAAACCTACGTCTTTAACAATCAATGGCGTATACGAAAAAATATTAGGAATTAACGGTAATATTGCATACCACCATTTGAATTTGCTGTCTTTAAAAATTACCACTAGAATCGCTGCAGCAGCATATAGCATACTTAAATCCATTAACAACATTAAACCAGACCCGGTATATAATTGATCTAAATAGCGCCACACAAAACTCATAGCTGGTGGGTGGTGATCAGTATAGATCCCAGCCTGCGCTGCAGCATACTGACCAGCAGCATCTGGTGAGACAATTCCTGGCCAGAAAATTATGTTGCTAGCAATAAAAGCCAACAGCAATAATATTAACGGTTTGCGTTGCGCAATATATTTGACCATTGATAGTTATTAAATAAACCTATTTGTCATGAATTTAAACCAGTATTGTCTATTAAAACAAGAAAAAAAGCTAATTGTTTGCTAAAATTAAAGCTCAAGCCTAGGTAAAACAGCATGAAATGTCTAGTTGCCGTCAAACAAGTAATTGATCCCTATGTCACCATTAGCATAAACGCTGATAACTCAGCTGTCGCAACTAATAATGTCAAATTAGCTATGAATCCATTTGATGAAATTGCCCTCGAAGAAGCAGTGCGCCAAAAAGAAGCTGGCAAAATTACTGAAATTGTGGCGGTTAGCATTGGCACTAATGCCAGTCAAGAAACGCTACGCCAAGCTTTAGCCCACGGCGCTGACGCTGCAATCTTAGTTGTAACTGAACAAATTTTTAGCCCGCTAAATATTGCCAAAATATTAGCTGCTCTAGCAACACAACAACAGACCAATCTAGTGATTATGGGTAAACAAGCTATCGATGACGATTGCAACCAAACCGGACAAATGCTGGCTGGGTTATTAGCTTGGCCACAAGCTACTTTTGTGTCTAAATTAATTATGGATCACGCCAGCAATACTGCTCTGGTCACACGTGAAATCGACGGTGGTTTAGAAACGCTGCGGGTTAGCTTACCAGCGGTAATTACTACTGATCTACGCCTTAACCAGCCACGTTATTTATCGCTACCCAAAGTCATGCAAGCTAAAAACAAGCCATTAAGTATCATTAATTTAAGCGAGTTAAATTTAAATTTACAGACCCAAATCAGTACTTTACAAGTAAATTATCCGCCACAACGTAAGGCTGGTATAAAAATAAACTCTGTTACCGAATTATTAGATAAATTAAAGCACGAAGCTCGAGTGTTAACATGACTATTTTAGTAATAGCTGAGCATGATAATACTAAATTACATAACTCTACTAGAAATGTTATTACTGCAGCCTGCCAGTTATCACAAGATATTCACGTGTTAGTTGCCGGCAATAATTGCGCTGCTGTAGTCACTAGCGCTCAGCAATTATTTAATATTAAACTAGTATTGGTTGCCTACCACCCGGCATATGCCCACGCACTTGCAGAAAATTTTGCCAAACTAATTAAAACGCTAGCGCCTGATTATACTTATATTATGGCCCCTGCGACTACTTTTGGTAAAAATATTTTACCTAGAGCTGCAGCATTATTAGATGTAGAACAAATCTCAGATGTAACCCAGATATTATCTGCCAACACTTTTGTCCGGCCAATCTATGCTGGTAATGCTTTGGCTACGGTGCAAAACTTATGTGCTAAACAATTACTAACTATCCGCACTACGGCTTTTGCTGCTTGCGAATTAACTAATACTAGTTGTGAAATTAAGACGATAACTAATATTTGTGATTTTAAACTATCAGAGTTTGTAAGCCTAGAAAAAAATATTACCGGTAAATTACCAGAGTTAACTACCGCGCGTATAGTAGTTGCCGGTGGTCGTGGTTTTCAGAATCAAGAAAATTTTAAATTATTAGAACAACTAGCCATAGTATTAAACGCAGCTATCGGTGCCTCACGTGCAGCAGTTGATGCAGGTTTTGCGCCTAATGATTGTCAAGTCGGACAAACTGGCAAAATTGTCGCACCAGAGTTATACGTAGCTATAGGTATTTCTGGCGCCATACAACATGTGGCCGGTATGAAAGACAGTAAAGTAATCGTTGCAATCAATATCGATCCAGAGGCAGCAATTTTTAAGATCGCTGATTATGGTATCGTCGGTGATTTATTTACTATCGTGCCAGAATTAATTCAAGCTTTAACTAGAGTTTAAAATTATGCCGCAAGCGCGCGAAAGCATGCAAACAGATGTGTTAATTATTGGTGCAGGTCCTGCTGGTTTAGCTACGGCGATTAAACTAGCACAATTAGCCAAAACTAATAACTCACCGCTATCTATTATGGTCCTAGAAAAAGCTGCGGCTATTGGTGCACATATTTTAGCTGGTGCGGTATTAGAGCCTAGATCACTCAACGAGTTAATCCCGGATTGGCAAGCTAAAAATGCGCCATTAAACACTAAAGCCGTGCATGACGAGTTGTTATTACTTACCGCCAATAATAGTTTTAGGTTACCCACACCGCCTAGCATGCGCAATACTGGCAATTATATTATTAGTCTGGGACAACTATGCCGCTGGTTAGCTACCCAGGCTGAAAGTTTAGGTGTGCAAATTTTCCCCGGCTTTGCTGCCACACAAGTTTTATATGCAGCCAACGCACAAGTTATTGGCGTTAGTACTGGTGATATGGGTGTGGATAAAACTGGGAACAAAAAACCTAACTACCAAGCTGGCATTAATATACTAGCCAAATATACGGTATGCGCCGAGGGTAGCCGTGGTTCGATTACTAAAGAAATTATTAATAAATTTAATCTACAACAAGACTCTGCCCCCCAGACTTACGCGTTAGGCATCAAAGAGCTATGGGAAATACCTGCTGCACAACATAAGGCTGGTACCGTGATACATACTATCGGCTGGCCGTTAGATATTAATACTTACGGCGGCAGTTTTATTTATTATCTAGCACCTAATTTACTAGCTTTGGGTCTCGCTGTTGGCTTAGATTATCGTAATCCATATTTAAGCCCCTATGACGAATTTCAACGTTTTAAATTGCATCCGAAAATTAAAACTATGTTACAAAATGGCCGTTGTTTAGAATATGGCGCTAGAGTAATCAACGAAGGCGGATTACAGTCGCTACCAAAATTATATTTTCCAGGTGGATTATTAGTCGGCTGTGCTGCCGGCTTTGTGAACGTACCCAAAATTAAAGGCATACATACGGCTATTAAATCTGGCATGTTAGCCGCAGAATGTATTATTGCTGAATTACAAAAACCTGAAATTAACAATGAAATAATAACATATAGTGCAGCAATTAAAAATTCTTGGATCTGGCAAGAGCTAAAGCAAGTACGCAATATTCGCCCGGCGTTTAAATATGGATTATGGTTTGGATTGAGTTACGCGGCGTTAGATACTTATATATTGCGCGGCAAAGCACCATGGACGTTTAGTAATCACTGCGATAATTTACAATTACAAGCAGCGCATAAATTTAAGCCGCTTAATTATCCTAAATACGATGGCACTATTAGTTTTGATAAAATGAGTTCGCTGCTGCGAGCTAATATACAGCAAAGCCACGATCAATCATGTCATTTAGTACTTAAAGATCCACTAGCAGCAATTACGATAAATTACGCAATATATAATTCACCAGAGCAGCGTTATTGTCCGGCCGGCGTTTATGAAATAATAAATAACGCCGGTGCTCCGTATTTACAAATAAATGCGCAAAATTGTATTCACTGTAAAGCTTGTGACGTAAAAGATCCAACGCAGAATATTAACTGGCTACCGCCCGAAGGCGGTGGTGGGCCAAATTATAATAGGATGTAGCTTAATTACTAGGACTAGGAGCTGGTATAGTAGTCTTGGTCTCATCTTCATCATCACACGGACAAGCATGCACTAGATTACAGCTTAAGGCCAATAACATAACTAGCCATAACACAGGCATTTTACTTAACATCACTTTGTTTGCTCCTTAATTGCTTGAGATAACTCTTTTGCTTCTACGATACCACCAATTTTAGCACCATTGTCCAAGAAAATAGTCGGGGTGCCATTCACGCCCATTCTTATACCTAATTCAAAATCTGTGGCTACTGGATTATTGGCACACTTATTTTTAGCTAAATTTTTGCCTTGTACAGCTAAATTATAATCTTCAGTCTTGTTGTTGGAACACCAGACGGTAACTGCTTTATCCCAGCTTTTGGAACCTGGCCCCTGCCGTGGAAAAGCTAAATAACGAATTTCGATACCCAAATCAGTATAAGTTTTTATCTTTGCTTGCAACACCTGACAATAATGACAATCTATATCAGTAAACACTGTTGCAGTACCAATTTTTGGTTGCTTAGCAGGATATATAATCATGTCTTTAGGGTTTAAAGCCGCGAGTACTTGTTGGCGTGCTTTACGGCTAGCCGTTTCAGTAATACTCCAGATAGATTTATCTTTGTTTATATCAATAAAATCACCGGCGATGACATATTTACCATCTCGCGTTACGTAAAATATATTTAAATCTGAAGTAATTTGAAATAAGCCAGGAATTGGCGTGGGATTAATTTCACTCACCACAAAATTTTTACCGATTACTTTAGATATTTTCTCTAATGCAGCTTCGATATGTTTTCTATCAGCGGGATTTATATCACTAGTTTTAGCCGCAAATACAGTCTTAGACAGCAACAAGCTTACGGCTACTAACGCAAGTACTTTTAGAAGATATTTCACAGTTAAATAACACTCTTAATCTAGCCAACAGTTAGTCTAAGTCTAACATAACAAAAAAAACCCACAACCATTAATAAAACGGCGTGGGTTTAGTAAGTGAGGAAGTGTTTCTTAGGTCTTAAGCTTGATCAGAGCTAGTATCTACATCCACGTCAACTTGACTTGGTTTGCTAGTCACTACTGCGCTCGCAGCAATTTTGTTTTTGGAGGTCAACTTTTCTTTAATACGTGCTGACTTACCAGAAAGGTCACGTAGGTAATACAATTTAGCTTGGCGTACGCTACCACGACGTTTAACTTCTATAGCTTTGATTACTGGGCTATGAGTTTGGAATACACGCTCAACACCTTCACCATGCGAAATTTTACGCACAGTAAACGCAGAGTTTAAACCACGATTACGCTTAGCTATAACTACGCCTTCAAATGCTTGCAGTCTAGTTCTAGTGCCTTCTTTTACTTCTACTTGTACCACTACTAAATCGCCAGGCGCAAATGCTGGGATATCCTGCTTAAGTTGTTCAGTTTCGATAGCCTGAATAATTGTATTAATGGTCATTTTTTTGATCTCCTCACGTTTAACATTTTTCTAACAAATCCGGACGGCGTAACTGGGTACGCTCAATCTTTTGCGCCATGCGCCATTTGGCAATTTCTGCATGGTCACCACTCAATAAAACTTCTGGTACTTTTAAACCAGCGATCTCTTCGGGACGTGTATAGTGCGGGCAATCCAACAAACCATCCATAAAAGAATCTTGTTGTGCCGACGCAGCATGCCCCAACACCCCCGGGATCATACGTGTCATCGCATCTATCACTACCATCACTGCCAGCTCACCACCGCTTATTACGTAATCGCCGATTGACCATTGCTCGTCAACCTCTAGCTCATACAGCCGCTCATCGATACCTTCGTACCTGCCAGCGACAAATATTACATGCGTCTGCTCGCGTACCAAAGCGCATAGATCCTGCTGCACAATTCTACGTCCTTGCGGTGATAATGCAATCACTTTTGCTGCGCCATTGGCTTGCGCACGCAAATCAGCAATCGCAGCTCGCAACGGTTCGACTTTCATCACCATACCCGGTCCGCCACCATAGGGGCGATCATCTATGGTATGGTGCACATCGGTCGCATAAGCGCGTGGGTTTATATAGGCCATTTGCAAGCGCTGTTGCGTAATTGCTCGACCTGTTACCCCGAACTCCGTTAGCGCCTTAAACATTTCCGGAAACAGCGTAACTACCCCACACCACATACTCAAAACTCCAAATCCCAACGTACCTGCATTGTACCGTCGGCGATATTTACATCTACCACGTACATGTCTGGTACATATGGAATCAAGTGTTCTTGTTCCGCATCACGCACTACAATCACATCATTCGCACCAGTAGTAAAGAAATCTACTACTTTGCCCAACTGTACACCATCTTGATTAAATACAGTTAAGCCTAATATATCTGCCCAATAATGCTGGTCAGCCTCTAGCTCTGGAAAAGCACTGCGTTGCACGCCAAGTTTTAGATTAGTAATCAACGCCGCCTGATCGCGGTCCTCAATTTTTTCTAACTTCGCTACAAAGCCTTTGCCATGCGGCTGAACCTGTTCTATGGCTATGGGCTGCCAATTATTTTTGCCTGATTCTAACAGCAAAGGGTAACTAAACAAGTTATCACTAGGCTCGGTGTACGAATTAATCCGTACCCATCCGCGTACCCCATGTGGCGCACCGATCGAACCTACAATAACCGGCGTAACGTCATCCAATTTAGGCTGCAGCACCGGCTGTTTTATCCCATTGCTTTAGTAACACTGTTACTTTATCCGACAACTGTGCACCCATTGTAACCCAATGCGTGATTCGTTCTCTGACTAATAGCAGCTCGGTTTCGTTACCGCGAGCTAAAGGATTGAAATACCCTATACGCTCAATATATTTGCTATTACGCGCTCTGCGCTTGTCAGCAGCAACGATATGATAAAATGGACGCTTTTTGGCACCACCACGCGCTAATCTAATTACAACCATCGGTCGATCATCCTCTTAAACTAATGTAATGTTTTAAACAACATATAAGCTAGCTGCCTAATACTGCGGATAGGCGCTAAGACCGGCTATTTTACGCCAAAGACAAAAAAAATGGTAGCTAATTTCTTAGAAATAACAGAAATAAATTGGCACCTACCTAAAATTCGGCGGCAACATGCCTGGTGGCAACTTACCTTGTAACCCGCGCATCATTTTCAGCATACCGCCTGGGCCTGACATTTTTTTCATCATTTTCTGCATTTGATCATGCTGCTTCAACAAAGCATTTAAATCTTTAAGTTCGGTGCCGGAACCTTTAGTGATTCGACGCTTACGCGAGCCAGATTTCTCCACCAATATAGGGCGCACGCGTTCTTTTTTGGTCATAGAGTCAATAATGCAGATCATTTTTTTAAAGTGCTTATCCGGGCCATTGCCAGTTAAACCTTTGGGTAGCGACATGCTAGACATGCCTGGTAGCTTATCCATGATCCCGGCCATACCACCCATATTAGCCATTTGCGTTAGCTGATCGCGCAGATCGTTTAAATCAAAATTTTTACCAGTAGCAATTTTTTTGGCTAATTTATCGGCTTGTTGTTTGTCGACTTTGCGTTCGATGTCTTCAATTAATGACAACACATCGCCCATGCCTAAAATGCGCGAAGCAATACGCTCTGGATAAAACGGCTCTAGTGCATCTAGTTTCTCACCGACGCCCAAAAACTTAATCGGCTTGCCGGTAATATGGCGAATAGATAACGCCGCGCCACCACGTGCATCACCGTCGATTTTAGTTAAAATAACACCGGTCAATGGCAAAGCTTCGTTAAAAGCTTTAGCAGTATTAGCTGCATCCTGGCCGGTCATGCTGTCAACCACAAACAGTGTTTCGGTCGGTTTACCTGCCTGATGAATCGCCTGCACTTCACGCATCATATCTGCATCGACATGCAAACGACCGGCCGTATCGATGATTAACACGTCTTTAAATGCTTTTTGCGCCGCATCCAAAGCCTGTTTAACTATATCTACTGGTTTTTGTTGCTCGTTACTCGGGAAAAAGCTCGCACCAACTTCATTGGCAACAATTTCTAATTGTTGAATAGCTGCTGGACGATAGATATCACAACTGACCAGCATTACTGATTTTTTGCGTTCTGTTTGCAAATACCTGGCTAATTTGGCGCAACTGGTGGTTTTACCTGAACCTTGTAAACCCGCCACGAGTATTACTACTGGCGGGGTCGCCTGTAGATTGATACTTTCATTAGCAGTGCCCATGAGACGCACTAATTCGTCATTTACCAGTTTTACAAAATACTGCCCGGGAGATAAATCTGGCGAAACTTGTTGCCCAATAGTTTTTGACTTAACCGTCTCAAGAAAAACCTCAATTACTTCTAACGCTACATCCGCGTCTAATAGTGAATTGCGAACCTCTTGCAAAGATTCCTGGATATTCTGTGCGCTCAGTTTGGACTTACCGGTAATATCACGCAACGTGCGACTAAGACGCGCACTTAGACTTTCAAACATGTTACAATCCTAACTAAATTAATACAACATCACAAAAATAATAACTATCATCTGTTCAAACTAGCAGTACTATCGTATAGACTTAAGAATATGCAACATCTTAATCGTTATCTATTAATTTCTCTAGCCCTAGCTACTAGCGCCTTAGTCGCGCATAATTATGCGGCTAATTTAAGTCATATCTTGATTTCGTTTGTGGCGTTAAGCATTTTATGCCTAGCAGCGCTACAGGCTGTTGCTATTACGTTACAGAACCACCTGCTAAAGCGTCACCCGCTGCAAACCTTCCCAGTATTACATAAGTTTCCACCTATAGAAACTATGCAAAGTCTGCTATTTAAAGTTATCTGGGCTGGATTTCTGTTGCTGAGTTTGTCGTTTATCAGTGCGTTTATCTATTTGCCCAATGTACTATCAACCATACCTTTATCTAAACTTATCCTATCCTCGCTAGCTTGGGGATTATTTGCTACCATACTGTATGGGTATCATCGTTCTGGCTGGAGTAATACGGTGATCGCCTCCAGAACTTTAATTGGCGTATTGTTACTCACTATCGCGTATTTTGGCAGCAAATTGGTCGAGCATAGTTAAGATATGGAAATAATAGTCACTGAAGTTTTATCAACCCACACTCTGTTTGTGATTTTAGTGATACTAATTTTAGTATCGGCGTTTTTCTCCTCCAGTGAAACCGCGATGATGGCTATTAACCGCTATCGTTTAAAACATGCGGCTAAAACCAGCAATCTGGCGAAACGCGTAGTACAATTATTATCCAGACCAGATCGTTTGTTGACCATCGTCTTAATCGGCAATACTTTTGCCAACATAGCTTCAGCTTCGATTGCTACCATGATCGGCGTACGTATGTACGGTGAATTTGGTGGCATCATCGCCACTATATTACTAACCATCGTAGTATTATTATTCGCCGAGATATCGCCGAAAATTGTAGCCAGTAAAAAGCCGGAACCGATTGCTTATTTTGCAGCCATACCTTTGCAATGGTTAATAAAAATTTTATTCCCAATAGTATGGAGCGCCAACGCTTTAGCTAATGGCATGTTGAATCTCATGGGAGTTAAACACCATCGCAAAATGTTAGATATTTTGACATTAGACGAATTGCGTACTGTAGTTACTGAATCCGAGTCTTTAATCCCAACTCGCCACCAATCAATGTTAACTAGTATTTTAGATTTAGAACGAATTACAGTCGATGACATTATGATTCCACGCAGTGAAGTAATCGGCATTAATCTTAATGATCGCGAAGCAGATATCTTAGCCAAAATTCGCACCATACAACATACTTTAATTCCAGTATACAAAGACAACATTGACGAAATCTATGGCATCTTGCATATGCGCAATTTATTGGCCTGTTTTACTGAACAAAAATTTTCTAAAGAACAAATCATGCATTTGTCTGATAAGCCATATTTTGTCCCCGAAGGCACACCATTACACACGCAATTATTTAATTTTCAACATAATAAAAATCGCATGGGCTTGGTAGTTGATGAGTACGGTGATATCTTGGGATTAGTAACGCTCGCAGATATTCTCGAAGAAATAGTCGGTGAATTTACTACTGATATCACGGCCACCAGCCGCATTATTCCTCAACCGGATAATAAATATTTAGTCGACGGTGGAACCAATATTCGAATGCTGAATCAAACTTTGCATTGGGATTTACCGACTAAACACGCTAAAACTATTAGCGGGGCAATTATCGAATATCTAGAAATGATCCCCACGCCGCATACTTGCGTCCTGATTAACAACTATCCAATCGAAATTATAACCGTGCAAGATAACATGGTTAAAACTTGTAAGATTGGCGCTAAGATGACTGCAGACAGCCCAACTGATCTTTAAGTTTTTTTAATTTACTAGGTGCGATATTTTTAAACGCCAGTATTTCTAGCGCTGGGTTGCGATCACCATTACAAGAAACTTTTCTTGGTGCCGGCAACGTGTAAACAGTAAATTTGTTATCTTGATATAATTCTAAAATCCGTGCGGTGGCTTGATTAGAAGCAATTACTGGCGCGGGATGTTTGCATAGCCAGGCCACTAATCTTACTTGATCTTCCCAAGTAAAACTATGGGCATTATAACGCGTAAAGTCTACATCATATGGCGGATCAACGTATAATACTTCGTCACCATCGAGTTTTAGCTTAGCAAAATCAATACTTTTTAATTGCCATTTTTTTAATATATCACGATACTCTAAAAAATCAGTTTTATATTTAATACTATTGTGCTGGCCAAATGGCACGTTAAACAGACCTTGGCTATTGAATCTGCATAAACCGTTAAAGCCAGTACGAATCAGATAATAAAAAATACAAGCTGCTTCTTTACTTTGATGCTGTTTATTAATAATTAAATTATTAAATTTATCGCGCATGGCATAATAATATTCAGCTTGGTTTTTTAATTGCTGATCTATAACTAGGCCTTTTTGCACTTGCCGATAAAAATTGATTAAATGTCTATTAGCATCATTGAGTAATGCTGCTTCAGGGTTTAAACCTAACGCTACCGCCATCCCACCAGTAAACGGTTCTACAAGTTTTTTATTTTGATGTGGTAGCCATATTTCTTGCAGTAGCGGCAACAACCAACGTTTACCGCCAACCCACTTTAAGAGTGGCTTCAATCACGACACTCCCTGTCATTAATAATTTGGTGGCCAAACCTCAGTTACTACCGGAGCATTATCATCTGGCGCATATGGAATATCATATCTAGTACTTAAAGGTAAAGCTTTTGCTGGCAATTTTAATGCCGGCAATTCTTTGGCTTTGGCATAATTAGCATTATCATTGCCAAAGCGATTGTTAAGGCTCTGACAGCCAATAGCGGCCAAGCCTAAACCAAGCGTAAATAATAATTTTATAGCTTTCGAATGCATACTTACTACACTGCCTCTTCTGCTGAAGGTAATTGTACTGGTGTCAGTACGTTGGATTTTTCTAACGCTGCAGTTACCATCGAATGTAACGGTTGTGACAACCAGGTCAATGGTAATCTAATTCCAGCTTCAATTTTGCCCATCTTATTTAGTGCCCATTTGGTAGGGATCGGATTAGATTCTGCCATCAAAGCCACATGCAATAAAGCTAGGCGTGCGTTAATCTCGTCTGCTACAGCCTGCTCACCAGTTAACGCTGCGACACATAAATCTTGCATCTGTTTTGGCGCGACATTAGCTGTAACAGAAATTATGCCATGACCACCTTGGCGCATAAAGTCTATAGCTGAGCCATCATCACCACTAAGTAAGACAAACCGGTCTTGCGTCAAAGCTTTGATCGCCGCTACACGCAGGACATCACCAGTAGCTTCTTTAATGCCGATAATGTTTTTTACTTGCGCTAAATTGGTTAAGGTCGATGGCACTAAATCACAGCCAGTACGTTTTGGTACGTTGTAAACTATAATTGGCAACTCGGTGCTGTCAGCAACGGCTTTATAGTGTTCAAACAAACCTTGTTGTGTTGGACGATTATAATATGGCGTTACAACTAAGCATGCCGTCACTCCGCAATTAGCTGCGGCACGCGTTTCTTGAATAGTAGTGATAGTAGAGCTAGTGCCAGTACCAGCAATAATTGGCACCCTACCTCTAGCCGTCTCCACGGCAATTTTTAATAATTCTTGTTTCTCGGCTGAATTTAATGTAGCGCTCTCGCCAGTTGTGCCATTTACTACAATCGCCTGAGTACCAGATTCGATATGCCATTCGATCAACTGCCGGAAACTAGCAACATCAATCTCTCCTGAAACATGCATAGGCGTGATTAATGCTACGATGCTACCACTAAACATAAGATTCCCCGGATTCAAATTTCTAGTTTCTGATAATACGAATAATTGGGGGATATAACAAGATAGATTTTAGTGCCGGCCCTGCTTATCGTGTAATTACACTAACAAATAAAATATTAAACCTACAGAAATAACTAGCGATTTTATTTTTTTTTGATAGAATGGAGACCAGGAAGCAAACCCCAGTAAATAAAAAAACAGATATATTACACATAAGAGAAAGAGTATGGCCGCAGCAATGAATAGCTACCTAGTAATAACTGCTCTCGGGGCAGACAAGCCTAACTTCGTTAACCAGTTTACTCAAAGCCTAACCAACTGTGGCGGTAATATTCTTGATACCCGCATGACGACCCTTGGTAGTGAGTTTGGCATCATGCTTCTTATTGAAGGCAGCTGGGGCGCCATCGCCAAAATTGAGACTAACTTGCCAGCTATCGAGCAAAAACTGGGGCTTATCGCCAGTATGCGCCGTACTACCCCCCGACAAGCGCTACGCAAGACTATGACCTATTTAGTACATGCAGTTACCGCAGATCGCGAAGGCATCTTAAGCGACTTGGCGCAATTCTTTACCGCTCAAAGTATTAATATCGAAGACATTAACGCACATACTTACTTAGCCCATACTGGTACCAGAATGTCATCGATGACGATGAACGTAAATATTCCGGTAGACATGCACATTCCAAATCTACGCGATAAATTCATCGCTTATTGCGATGCGTTAAATCTAGATGCTGGTATGGAACCATTACGCGATTAGTTGCGCAAGTATTGTAGCTTTTTCTTCCGCGGCCACGCATACAATACCGACTTAACTAATGTTGCAAGTGGAATCGCAAAGAACACACCCCAAAAACCCCACAGCGAGCCGAAAAATAATATGGCTAATACAATTGCTATCGGATGCAAATTAACCGCTTCGGAGAATAACAACGGCACTAATAAGCCACCATCAGCTAATTGTACAAACGTATAGGCGTATAGCATTAAAGCATATTCACCAGATAAACCTCCAGCTAAGCCCCATTGCAAGTAGCCAACTATGATCACTGGGATCGTCACCACTACTATGCCCACATATGGAATCACTACCGATAGGCCGACTAAAAACGCCAAGAGTAATGGGTAGCGCATATCGAAATACATAAACACCGCGTAAGTAAATATGCCGACGATAAAAATTTCGGTAATTTTACCACGTACGTAATTACCCATTTGTTGATTCATTTCATGCCACACTTTACGAATTAAACCGCGTTTTTCTGGCAAGAAACTAATAAACCAGTTAATAATTTTATTGTGATCTTTCAAGAAAAAGAACACTAATAATGGCACGAGAATTATATATACAATCCACGTTAAGACCCCTGGAATAGAAGAAATAGATAACGAAATAGCTTTCTTACCCCAAGTTTGTACTTCTTCCATACCACCAGAAATTACGGTATCTAAATATTGTTCAGAAATATAATCATGTCTAGCTTCGGCAAAATTCAACACGAAGCTTTTTAGGGCCTGTAAAATAGCCGGCAATTCGGTAATTAAATTTACACATTGACGCCACAACAAAGGTAATAATAAAAACAAAGCACACAGGAATACGCTTAAAAATACTAAATATACCAGCCAATAGGCAAACGAGTAGGAGCATTTATACTTCATTAGTAATTCAATCCACCATTGCAACAATATAGTTACAGCGATGCTAACGAATACCGGCATTAATATATCACCAAAAGTTAAGATAATACCTAGACCACCTAGTAAGATTACCAATAATAAGATTGCTTCTGGATCAGATAGATAGTGTTCCATCCATGTCTTGAATACTTTTATCACGATATCTCCAGTTAATTAGCTGTGCTTTGCAGCAGATAATAAAATTTATCACCCTCTTGCCATGAGTTTAGCAACATATGGCCAGTCTGTCTGATAAATACCAGACAATCGACTTTAAAACTTGGATCAGTAGCTATGACCAACAGTTTTTCACCTGAAGTTAACTTGCTTATTTCGCGCTTGGTCCGCATAATAGGTACAGGACAGCGTAAACCGCTGGTATCCAGCTGCCGGGCGCTTATTTGATCAATGATATTTATATTACTCATATGGTAGAATGTTCTCAAACTATTAGGTCAGAATCAACTAACCATGAACAAGTTTAACCATTATTACCTAGCGACTATTTTAACCGTGGTAGGGGCGTTTAGCTGCCAAACTACGTTAGCTGACAAGCTGCCTGATTTGGGCAACGAGTATCGCGCTACTTTATCGGTCGAGGATGAACGCCTGATTGGTAATAACTGGATGCAACAGATTCGAGCAGCGGGTATGGTTTACCCCGACCAATTAGTGAATGAGTATATCCAGCATTTGGGCAATAAATTAACCAAGTTTGTTAGTACTCCCTACTTAGATAAGCATATCCAATTTTTTGCGATTAACGACAAATCAATTAATGCATTTGCCTTTTTTGGTGGGCATATAGCCGTGCACAGCGGCTTAATCTTAATCTCGGAAACAGAAAGCGAATTAGCCGGAGTGATGGCGCACGAGCTAGGCCACATTGCCCAAGAGCATGTACTGCGACAAATTACTGAAAGCAAACGCATGATGCCAGTTACGCTCGCTCAATCACTAGCTGCAATTGTAGTCGGACGTCCGGAGTTGCTAATCCCGGTACTAGCGGGGCATGGCCAGCACATGCTAAATTTCAGCCGCCAACATGAGCAAGAAGCCGATCGCTTAGGCATGCAAATTTTGGCAAGAGCGCAGTTTGATCCGCACGGCTTACCCGATATGTTCGAACGCATGAGCACTAGTTCCCGTTATCGTAATAAACCACCAGAATATTTGCTCAGCCACCCCGTATACGAGTCACGAATTTCTGATACCAAACATCGTGCCGATGCGTTTGTGTATAAGCAAAATACTAGCTCAACTATGTTTCATTTGATTCGTGCTAGATTACTAGTGCAAAATACTGATAACTTGCAGCAATTACTCAGCGAATATCAGCACAAATTGCAGACTAAACGCCATGCTAACGAATTAGCCAATACTTATGGCTATGCATATGCGTTACACAAAAGCGGCAAGACCGCTAATGGCTGGCAATTAATACTTCCATTACTCGCAAATTATCCAGAAGATATAATTATACAAATGACCGCCGCTGAAATGGAATTAGAATTGCAACAGGCTAGCGCAGCACAATCCAGACTAGAAAAATTATTACGTTTATATCCAGATAGTTATTCTTTGTCGCTACAATATATTGAATTATTATTACAAACCAAACAAGCAACGCAAGCGCGCCAAGCTCTGACTAGATATAAAACTATGCATGCTTTAGAACCAATATTTTACGAACAACTGCGCCAAGCTGCAAGTATGCTCGGTAATCAAACTGAGGTTTACATTGCCAATGCCGAATGGTATGTATTATGCGGTGATTTAGATTCAGCGTTAAGACAGCTAGAACTTGCGGCCAGCATAAAAACCAATAACGCCAAAACTAACGAACAGATTGCCGCTCGCAGCCAACAGTTAACTGCACTACAGAAAAAACTTAAAGCTATTTAATTTAACGGCGCGTCAATGTCGTTAATATTTGGGCTCTCCTTAGTTGCTCGCGGTGCTTTGCTAACTTTTGAGGTGTTGTTCGGATCCATAAAATCATTAATCCGTTCGACAAATGGTATAGCCACGGCGGCCACACCCAAGATTAAATACATTACTGGCGTAGTAAGTGGCACTAGCTTGGGATTACGGCGATGGATTTGAAATTGCGTAAATCCAGCAGCAATTAACGCGATCCCAACAATAATACTCGCGGCCCACATAACTTTAGATAATACGTCACCACCAACCGCTAGCGTACTTACCACTTCACTCAGCTTTGTGCCATGGACCTCTGCTAACACCACACTTGGCAACAGCCCCAGTGCGCATATTTTTATAAGTTTTGTCACAGCTGTCCCCCTAATTTATTAACCTAAATGCTAACTATCATATTAGGCCAAAAACCATTGAAAATCTAGGTCATGGTTACTTGTTTCTTTTATGCAAATCCAATACACTATTCTAACTTAAAAAATAAACCTAGCGTGGACTAATATGAAACTGCAACCAATAATCAACGATATAGCCGCTGAATTTTTAGCAACAGAAGATCTAGTAACGCTGTGCAAGAGGCTGACGAAAATAAATACTGACAATATTTTTTTGTTAACCGAGACAGATTTAGAACCTATAAGAGAATTAACAACTAAAATTACTGATAAAAATAATCCAATTCTGAACGACATATATACGATTATAATTAATAATATTTGGATGGCAAAATCTATCGGCAATATGCCTGTGAATTTAAGAAATACAAAAAGACCAATTGTGATCTTAGAAGCACATACGGATTTAGCTGCTATTAACTTGGTTTCAGAACTTGCCGTAGAATTAAAAGCGCGTGGGTATGATTCTTTGCTTATCGAACAACCATTGCAGAACTCAGTAGATGCGTCTGGTAACATGCAATTTGCTGCTGATAATGAAATGACCAGAAACTATAAAAAACTTTGCAGAATGTCATTGGGGGCTTTTATGGCACAAGTTAGTGCCAATGCCGCAGATTTAGCAAATAACCTAACAGTTACTTTCCCTGAAGATTACTCCAAATTCCAAATGCAACTTGCTGAAGATATAGTTACGCGAGAATGGATTGAAGAATTTTTACCTAAGATGCATAAGTTTGGATATAAGGTTACCCCAGTAGATACTAGAGCAGCAATCGAATCTGATAATAACTTAGATTTATGTTCGGCAACACTTACGCTGCGCGATATTGGTTTTGCATTATCACTGGCACTATATCCAAATAGCCTCATGATAGTTGGATCCGCACATGGACCTGGGATCCAAAAATTGTACAATGATATCTTTCCTAAAAATGGTCAGCCGTTATTTATACGAGCAGCATCGATTTCTGTAGGACAAGATTCATTGCTGATGCATGTTGAACAGCAGGGCATAATTGACTTTTTTGTAAAGCAAGCAAGTATTCAACCTATGCAAAATTACCTTGTTGCTGACACTGGCACTAATACGGCTATGCAACATAGCTTAGATATGGTACGTAGCTTTATTTATGAAAACAAAATAGCGGTTGAGCAAAAAGATATTGTTCCTATGGATGTAACTAATGGCGTTAAATTCTCGGTAATGATTACTTCAGGAATGGATGTTGGCACATATGATTCTTTGTTTTACTTGTTAGAAGATCTAAGCTCTGCTGATATAAATACAACACCCACAATTTCAGTATTAACGCAACAAACTACGACCATGAATAACAGCGGTAAGTTAATACCAGAAATATACCATCATTTATCAAGCAATAAGCGGATGTGTGACATTATACCTGGTTTTATTAAATCGCATAATACTAACGATATACCGCCCTCTAATGTGAGGCTCGATATTAGAGTATTGGGCAATACTTACAAAATATTTATCCCGCTGGAAGACTTAAATAGTAATATTCTGGTTTCTGATTATAAAGAACAGATCAGAGAAGACTTGGGGCTTAGATATAAAATTGCTTGTATTAAGGATGATCGTGATACTTTAAGAAATATTAATTTTATGTTTAATCAAAGGCTTTCCACTAGCGGAAATTTAATTACCAGCTCAGTAGAGATAGTAGATATAACCGAGGAAGAAGAAAATACCACTGAAGCTAAACCCAGATTATTAGTGTAGGGTAATTTTATGCCCTTAGTTTACTTGCAGCAGCCTTAGCGCTGGCGACTTCATCTATTTTATCGCCGGCTTTATGCCAAGCTGCTAAAAATTCTTCGGTGGCCATTGTTGTCTTACAATCTCCGGTTGATAATACCTGGGCCCAGGTGTTACCAGCAAGATGTTTTCTTTTAATTAACAGGTTCATGACTTTTAACTTATCTAGATCATTCTCTACAAACACACGATCAACCAAAATTAAACTGGCCCCATGGTTAGCAGCATCAAGACCATCCTGGAACTCTCCCTCTAATGGGCCATCATTTATAAATAGGATATCAGCCGCTTTTTGGTAATATCCATCGGATCTTTTGTTCGAGTAGAATTCGATTTCTATGCGGCCTTTAGGACTATATGTCGTTGGCAATTTTATTTGTGGGCTTCTGCCAAAAATTTCATCAGCATTTTTACCTGCTGCTAAGTTAAAATTGCAATCAATGAGTAATTTTATAAAATCATCAATCGCTCTATTGCGATCGTAACCAAAAAAAAATCCAGGATCTAATAAGTCTAGATCAATGCGGGTAATTTTAGTTTTACTAAATACTTTAGCAACAATCACTGCTACTTGGAATAAATTCCCAGCTCCAACTACTGCAATTCTCGGCGTCTTCCCCTCATACTGACTCAGTATATCTACTAAATATTTTTCTGATGTATCTCGAAAATTAAACGCGCCTCTAGTATATTTGCTGCAGTGACACTCATCTAAATTTTTATATTTTTCATGCAAACAATTGGCACGTACATGTTCGTCAATAGATGTAGCACTAACTTTCGTCAGCAAGCGGGCCGGATTATTCGCTAATAGCTCATAAACTTCGCTAGCTGTGATATTTCTTAAAAGATCATCGCCGGTTTGTTGTTGCACATCATCAATTATACATAGTTTTTTAAGTTTAGTGACTACAGTTTCTGCTTTACTTGGTGAGCTGCACATTGCCCATAAGCTTAATTCATTAATCCCAGCTTGCGCACAAATGGCACTGATAGCATCTCTATATGATTGGCTAATTTTAGATTTAACCAAGGAATTTAAAATCCATACTAATTTTTCATATGCTAAGTTTGCATTTGGCAAAGGTTTGCCAGGCTCCTGTCCAGACAGAACCTTAGCAAGTTTCTCAAGTTGTAGCTTTAATAGCGGGATTAAAATAGCGTTATTTTGGCCTAAATCTTTAATCCCAGATACAGTTTGGAAAGTATTTATAAATTTATAATAATCATATGACAAACGCTCAGCTAATGGTGGCACAATATAAAAAGTAGTCCAATCGCAATTATCCATCCATTTAAGCAATTCATCCTGATCAATCATCGGTTCAAAATAACCGATTTTATCGTTGGTTCCATTATCAGTAAAAATAGAGCCATTCTGCATTTTTTCCTCATAGATAGCCAATCTAAGCTGATTTGTAACTCCACTCATGTCTATCTTTTTATTATCTTTTAAACAAGCATATACTTTCTGCCAACTATCTAATAAATGTTGAGGAGCTTTATGCTCTGGGTAACTTGGATTAAATGCGTAATTTTCGTTAGCAATATCTGCCACATCTAGACATGTAGTAGCAGAATCAGCAATATTAATTTTTGGTGTCTTTAGCATAATAATTTTCTCAGACTTAGCAGTAATAATTTAGTCAACTATACAGACTTATGGTTTGTTTGTCAATTACAGCAATTTAAGGGCCGGCCCCTACTATATGTGGTTTTGTCTTAGAGACTGGGTTTATTACTCATGGATCTACCGCCCATGCTCCTAGCGCAAACCACCCCAACCACTACTGCTGCTACAGCTAGAGAACCTAAAATCGCTGTATTCCTGTTAAATCCAAGCCACGAATTAAATATAGGCTTAACATTAACTTTAATCTCAGGCTGCATAATTGGGTCTTTGACCATTTCTAAGAATTTAACTTTAACGCCATTTTGCAATTCATGTACTGCTTCCTGTTTACCGACAAAGCCTTGCGATTTATAAAAATTAATACCTGGTAAGGTCGACATGAGCTCCATTTTGGTAAAACCGTGTTTTAGTGCTTCAGCCTCACAATGCTTTAGCAGCCTGGTTGCAAGACCTTGTCGCGCGCAAACTGGGTGAATAAAAAAAGCCCTAAGCTTAGCTGCATCTATAGTTGGGTCTAAGAGTATTTCTTTTGCACCTTCAGCTTGATCGCCAGCAAATAACTTAGCACGTTGGCTCCAGCCACCGCACGCGATAATTAGATTGTTGCGCTCGATAACAAAATAGCTTTGATCTTGAATTAGGGTTTGATCAACACCAAATACAAAACTGTTTAACGAGGCAACTTCCTCAGGGGTATAATCATTGACGCTCAACGTTGTTGCAGATATTGCTATCAATCCTTGTAGCGCGGGAATATCGTCCATCGTTGCTAAACGTAAGTTGTCAGTGTCTTTTTTCACAATAATTATTCCTTAAAGAAACCAGCAAATATACACGCAAAACTATTCGCTTGACAATCACCAGAGCAAAAAGTAATGTAACTCACGCAACAATAGTCCAAATTAGAGATATGGCGCTACTCTTCGCGGCTCAGGCTTAGCCATATATTTATGCATATTTCTAATATACACATTGCCTTTTGCTAAAATAACGGCCCTATCTTCGATCTCACCATCTTCTATACACGATAATTCTAGCTCGCTCATACCTGCGGTTATTTTAGCTATAGCAACATTTGCAGCAATATTAAATTTTGCTTCATCATCCTCTATCTGGCATGCCTCTTCATACTCCATCCAGCCCTCACCAGCAAGCACAGCTCCAGCCGTGCCTCTTGTATCAGCTTTGACTTTAGCTGCATGTATATCTCGCCACGCTTTGCTTTCAGCTGCTTTTTCGGCCTTTTTTTTAGCTAAATAATCGTCCATTGCAAAAATAATTTTCTTCATTGTCAAATCTCTTAAAATGCTGTGGTTGTCAACATATATATAAAATCTTGCCATGCACAAAAATATCCCTATTTTCATGGATTAACTACTGTAGATCTTTAGATTCCAACCAGAATTTCTGCCACTGATTTAAATAAGCTGTAACTAATTCATAATTATTGCTTACAACAAGCACATTTTCTGCATTATTTTCTTCAGCGCTCTTAGTATAATTAAAACTTCCAAGCTGTATCGTTAAACCATCGACTATCATGAACTTGTTGTGCATTATTTTATATTTACTATTTATACGCGTTGGTATATCGTATTGCCTGAGGTATTCAAGCAAATTACCGTTGCCGTTTTTTTGACTGTTATCAAGGACGATTTTTACATCCATGCCTCTATTGTGGGCCTCTAGCAAAGCATTGGCTATAGGTTTAGATGTAAAGGCATATGCAGCAACATAAATATATTTATTGGCGCTGTTAATGGTTTTCAACACTAAATCAGTCGCACCTTGTTTAGGGGAAAACGCCACCTGTGTAATAGCGCCTGCATTATTAAATAATACCGTTCTAACTTGAGCATTCGACAAAGGATATATGCAAATGCTTGATGCCAAGCAAGCCATACCAGCAATGAATATCAAACTTGGTGACTTTTTATCTCTATACAGTAATACAGACCAAATTGTTAAGACAAGCCCTAAAATCACAGGCGCCACTATAACCAAATTATCTTCAATCAACATGTAATCATCCCGACACTAGAGGCCATCGCGCGACCTATATTTTATAGCTATAGATATCAATATTATCATGACATCTATAGATGTGCATGCTTGATTCTGGATCAGCTAGCCATTGACCTATATTTGCTTATGTCAACGCACCTAAATAATGTTGTTATCCGCTTGTAATTTACCAAGATAACTTAGAGGGGAGATAATTTGTATTAAAGGATAAAAAAATGAACATAAAAAAAATATTGCTAACAATTTTAGGGCTCAACTACGTTACATACGCAAGTGGTGCGCCTACATTAATTTCTCCAACCGAAAAAAATAGGATCGAAAACGAATTCAATAATGCAAGAAGCGATACAACAGTAGAAGCAGCTAATATGCGTTATGTAAAATACAACATAGAAGCACAACGAGCTTTAGAAGCGTATAGGAATGCAAAGAGGGCTATATCTTTTAATGTTTACCCTTATGGAAGAAACGTAATGCAAGACGACTTGATCCCAGAGAAATTTCATGATTGGCAATATCTCTTTCATGATACTTCTGGCAACTCAGAAAACAGTATGTCTGAGATCTGTCATTTTAGAGGGGTAAAACAAAAAAGATGTTATAGCGAGCCAAATTGTAACAGAGAAGAATTCACTGGTTACCGCTATTGTTATAATACCCTAGTTCCGAAAAGCGTGAATTGTAACTGGTTTTTTCAATATTATCCAAAAATGGTATTTGCCAATCTAAAAGAAATTGCTTGTGTAAGATTAGGCATTCCTGGTAGAGTCAATCTACACAAACAACCTAATTCATTTTTCTGCTATGGCTTAAAAGTAAATGAACAAGGCAAGGCTGTTTCAGAGTATGAATACCCACAGAATGATCTTTCTTTTGAAGAGGGAGATAGATGTTCCAAATGTCCCGATGATCAACCATTATGTTTCGATGAAATAAATAAACCATTATGTGTATCATATGATATGACCAAAAAACCAACATTTAAACCTACTGGAAAACCCTCTAAAAAACCCACGACATCAAAGCCAAATACCTTAAAACCAACTAAAAAAGGGGTTACTTCTTCACCAACGCTTACACCAACTAAGAACCCTACTAAGAAACATAGGAAATTAGTAGCTGCATAAATTTGGTATACCACATCACGCCATCACGAAAATAGCTACTGCGTTAACTAACCGTTATGTTACCATCTGGCAAATGCTTGAATAAATCAAGCAAGTGATCTGTGTATCTACGACAAAGCGGCCAATAGACCCGGAGAAGTTATATGGGTGGTGTGTTCAAGAAACTATTTAGCGCGGTTAACCCCTTTTATTCTGCGCGTGTTGCCACGCATAACGCCAAAGAAGAAGCAATTGCTAGCTTAACTGCGCAACGACAAACCGAATACTTAAAGCTAGACCAACAATTTGCGGATTTACGCAAAGAATTAGAAGAGCAACGCAAGCAAATCGCGCAAAGAATGCTTACGGATCCAACAAAAGCTATAACCGATATTAATCAACAATTAGAGCTATTATCTAAAGTTCACGCCGTTATCAAAACCTGTATAACTGGGGATAATTTACATTCTATAGAAGAAATACATAAAATCATCACTGACAATCCATTATTAACCATCAAAGATTTTTTATTCTGCGATCCTATTGGCATAGCTATCACTTTTGGTAACAATCACGTCGCAAATTTAATTCTCGAGCGTTTTGAAAAACACATAGATCCATACAGCCCTAATATAACCGGCGGCACTATGATGGCATCTTTACGTTTCTGTAATGATCCAGCTCTAGTACACAGACTTAATTTACTCAGCGATGAATTTATTGCACAACGAGATATCCAGCAATACCTTGCCGAGATTGATCCTATTTGGGGGATAAAAGAATTAGTGGCTCAGCATAAAGAATTACTGGCTCAGCATAAAACCTTTGTTATTTATAGTGAAGTAACCAACCCCAAGCATGGATACGATCCCTTAACTTATCACTTGCATGAGTATAAGAACGCGCTTCACACTGGTCAGAAAGAACTAGAGGGCGAACACCATGTTATAATAAAAACCCTTCTTAAAGCTGGTCTAACCGTTTGGCTCCCAGACGCGTATGCTAATGTAGCATTACATATGCTGGTTGAAATAAAACAGCCTATGCTATTAGAAGAGATTTTTATCCAGAAAATTCCCATCCCCTATCAGGAATTAGAAGCTGCTTTAGCACTTGCTATGGCTGGAGGGTGTCAGCGTATTATTGACATCCTTAAATTTGTCATGTTCAAAACTTATTACGGCTTTGGCAACGGTGATGTAAACACCGCAGTATCGATTAACTACCAATACGCACCGCTGACCGCGGCTATAACCTATCATGACACCGACATGGTGTTGACCCTGCTAAATTTATATGCTGCAGTTAACCAATGTGATTTCTCTGGCTATGCGCCGATACATGCAGCTATTAAAAGTTCTAATCTAGCGGCCTTAAAATTATTAGTATCACACGGTGCAGATATACATCAACCATTTACTAAGGCAAGCCGAGCAGATGCAAAACCACTATCTCCGCTTGCTTTAGCAAAACGATATAGCTTTGATGCTGGGGTTAAATATCTAAGTTTAACCGCGCAAGTAGCTGCGTTTGTTAAACTATATGCTAATGAGGATTGGAGAGAGCCTTTATATTGCGAATACAACTTTATTAACATTGCCGAATTAGCCGTAGAGCATGCTAATAAAGCAGTATTATCTTGGCTACAACAGTCTGGCTTCAATTTTAATTCTAAGATCTACGATACATCTACTATACCCTACCGTAACTCCACCTTATTAATCAAAGCCACCAAACAATTAAATATAGCTCTAGTTAAACAGTTATTAAGCGAATGTGGCGCAGCAACCTCAGATGAGGTCATACAGATTGCCGAAACGCAATATGCACAGGCATATAAAAATGCAACCCACCGCAATATGGCGCGCAGCGTTAGCGCTGATGGTAAATTAAGCTATCCAGAAAAAGAGCTATTAGATTTATTAACTACTTATCATAAAATAACCGCAGACAATCCGTACAAGTACGATGCCGGCACTTGGAACATGATCCCAGCCACAGTAAATATTCTGCAACAATCTAAGCTTAACGTCGACAGCATTAGTAACGGCGCTACTTTGTGCCAAACTAGCCTACAATCACTACAGCTACTTGCGCCAACGTACCAACAAACAACTAAACATAATACAACTCACGGCAGCATCAAACGCTTTTTGTCGATGTATCAACGCAATAATATATGGATAGAAAAAGACAACCTACAACTGGTGCAACAACAGCTAACACCTGCTATGAAAAATTTATTAATAACTGCCGGCGCAATTGTTGCTACGGGAGATAGAGATTATATACTACGCGAGTTCTATCCAGGCATAGATACCGAGCAAGCTTTATGGCAATTGTCTACCCGCATTAATGAGCGCCACTGCCTAGTTGGCAAAATTTTTATAATTGCTAGCGCCATGCATAGATTAAATTATTTACATGCTACAGGGATGACTACAGAGCGCGCTGCTGCTAGCCATTTTATTATTAATCCGCAAGATGCAACCTGCAAGATAGTTGGCTTCAAGTTTATACGACCGTTTACTATTAAGCATGCCAATGCAGCGGTGCAACAGTTATGCAATTCTTACCTAGAACTTGCCACTGATCTACCGTCAGAGCTACAAGCCAAGCTAACAGCTATGGCTAGTAATCCTGATTACACGCAACTAGAAAACTTCAGTACCACTTTATTAGCCAGCATAACTGCCAATGTAATTCCTACACCAAACTTTGGTCATCAAGCATTACTAAAACAAGAATTAGTTATCACTAACGATTTGACCGCAGCATTACGAGCAGTAACTGATAGCGATGCGATCAATACTAATCTTAATGCCAACATAATCAAACGTTACGTGCGCGAGCCAGCACTATTGATCCCAGCATATGTACCAGCGGCACTAAGGCATTTAATTTTAATCTTACGTCAAGAGCAAGCGCCGAATTTAGATAAATTATTGCAAAACCTAAGTGCAGTGCATTATGTAGACAACGGCATACCATATCAAGTACGGCATGAGATTATGCCACAAACAGATATTTATGCAGCAATATTAGCTGGATTACAAGCTATTTTCCCCGATGACTTAGAATTACAAGCTAGCGATGTAGACAGCTTGCGCCTTAAGACTGAAGCTTATATTAAAACCCAGCAATTAGCTGCAGCAACCACCCCTGATGCTGTAGATCCAGTCACAGAATTTTTAGCTACAATTTGTTACCAGTATAAAATCAGCTTACAGTTTTTATTCCATACTGGCATAAGACAGCTTACCCCGCCTGCGGCCAAACACAACTTATACATAGCCCAAGAAGATGATAAGTTTTATATTTTAAAACCAGTAGATATTACTAGTTTATCTCCTAAAACTCAGGCAATTATCAATACCTATTATACTCAGCATACGAAGACTGCTGCTGCTGACAGTATTAGCGCTGATTTCACAGCAACTGCCGAGTTACCACTACATGATCCAGATGGCTTGCTCTCAGTCATCTCCTCTATTTTACAAACCGACAAAAAACCGAAAAAGCTAACTGCCCTGCACAAAGGCGATATAGTAACCAGCGCCAAAACTTTAAGACAGCATTTACAACATGATTTTGGTGCCAATAGATTAGCTAAAGCTGCAAGTTATTTTAATATACAGATCGATGTATACAGAGAAAATCCTGTTGGCACCCATAGCTATATGGACAATACGGGACGACTGTTAAATGTCCTAAAGACTATTAGTTATAAACCAGTTAATAGGGCTAAGCATAAACCTGCTTTACGCACCATTTCGCTGCTTAAAGTTGGCACTGGTAAGAGTAAAAAATATATCGGACTACAAGTTGATAAACAACAATGTTGGTTATTACCACCTGATTACAAGTCTGACGCCATGCTAAAGCAATTAAAACCTCGGCGCCATTATTTACTACCTGCATCTCACGCATCGCAACACTTAATCGAATCTGCCAGCAAGCAGCATACAATAGTACATGCTGTCGGCCCAGTTGTATGCCAAAGCAATATTTACCTAACCAAAGACAGTGACCAATATATTATCATTATTGAAGCGGAAGATAATAATTACAGTAATGAGTATCTGTTAAGTGCCGCTGCCGAGCTAAACAAAACTTATAAATTTGAGGCTATCAAGTTAGAAGCTAAAACTGCTAGCGTTCCGCCAGTAATTGCTGCTGCCCGCGCAGGTAACTGGGAAGAGCTGCAGGCATTAGTGCAACATGTGCCACTGAGTGGTGAAAACCCGGTGGTATTAACTATCGATCCTACCACTGGCGAAACGCTGTTAGACATTTTAGCAGTCAAGGCTGCAGAGCAGCCTAAATCATACGCTGCAGTGAAGCTGTGTGATGCAGATGATGCACACCGAGCTTTATGTTTATTACAACATATTCATTATCAAGGTAGAATTATAAACCCATCGGTAATTTATGCCCTGGCTGCGGAACTTAACCAGGATTTCTGGATAGAAGATGCTGCATTTGATGACATAGAGTTACGTGCACGTTACTTTGAGTTACTGAAATTAGACGAAGTTAAAGGTGGTCTTAAACTTGACCCCATCGCTTTAAACATTTTAGCAAGTTTATTTAAATTACGGTTGTGCGTGCTTAATTATAAAAAGCAATTACTGACCATATATGGCGAGCCAGGCTGGCCAGCAATCCAAGTTCCGGCATTTTTAGTGACCAATAAACTTAATCTTGTTAACGCCTGCCTCAGAAAAGCTAAACGGGTGAAGCTACCTTTAGCAACATTAAAACCTCAAGAAGTTTTAGAGCGCATTGCGCATATGTCTGCTGCAACGCTAGAAGAATTTAAGCCAGCAGAGAAGCAAGCTTTACGTAATAACATAGCGCCAAACATTAAAGCAGCGGCTAAAATCGTAGCGCAAGATGGTTACCAGCAATGGTCGGAAGCTGATTCAAAAGCTTTCATAGAGCAGGCGAAAATTGATTATATGAACCGCTTGCCAGAGATACAAGAGCAGATTAGGCAAGCGCTTAAAGGTGATGACGAACGTATAACTAAAGCCTTAGCAGAGTTAGATATACAATATCCGCTTATGCAGAAACAGATATTTGATGAGTTTGAAATATTAAAGCAACAAGCTATTGATAATATCGATGTTAGCGCTAGAATAGCCAAGCGTAAGCTGCCTATGAAGCTATTAAAGTCAGCGATTATAGCCGGCGCCTCTGCATATCTAGGAACTTATCTTAATAGTTTCTTTAAGATCACCAATACCTTCCAAGGTGCTATTTTGAAAGGCTTTTTAACGAGCTCTGCTTCCGCAATTAACCAAGGTAAGTTTGATCCAGAGCAGTTTGTCAAAGGCATTTTAAGTTCAGGCTTAGGTTATGCAATTGGTTCTACTGTGAATACTGCGTTTAGCATAGATAAGGATTCACCTATGCATGAATTTGTGCAAGCAGCCTCTAATAGCTTTGCGCATAATGCCATTAACGGCGAAATATCCAGAGCACTGCCATTGGCAGTACTTGATGGTAGCATACATATGTTAAGCGGTTTCTTGGCACAAAATATCGCGCCTCTGGAGCGTAATGCGGCTGTTATGCGAGTTAGCGAAGTGCACGGCTTAACGTTACAAGAAGCAGGACATTACTTTATCGTCGGCACTTCGGCAACCGTGTGTCATGCGATAAAACGTAAGATAATGTACAAACAAAATCTAGACTTATCCAACGCTATTACTGATGGCATCGAAGCAGTGTTAACGCATTGGGCTGCAGAGGAAGGCAGACGTCAGGGTATTGCTGAAGCTGCGAAAGCGGCTGAGCTGCAACGTATTGCGGATGCTAATGCGAGAGCTGCAGCAGAGCGCGCCAGGTTGGAGATGGAGCGTAAGGAGGCGATAGCTAAGGCTGAGTTTGAAGCCGCGAAACTTGTTGCGGCAGAAAAGGCTAAGCTAATAGCAGAAGCAAAGTTTATACAGCAAGCAAAAGTTGAGCATAAAACGCAACCAACAAAAGAAAGCACCTTAGGTAAAATAGGTCGTGGCCTAAATGAATCTGGATTTACCGCGACTAATGAAGAAACGGCCGGCTTAGTTGGAGAAGCAAGCGACGTTATGTTTAAGGCTGTGCTAGGATTACCTGAGCGTGGCGTTAGGAAACTAGCACAAAATATTGGTATCGATGTACGAGATGACTCGCATTATACTAACGGATTAATTGATGGCACAAAGAAAGTGGTATTCAGCAAACTTGCACGAGATATAGAAGGTGTTGAACCATTTATTAACGCCGGGGTTAGGTATTTTAATATTTCAGCTGATGAGTTAACAGCGGTTAATGCTGTGTCTTCTTTAGCACCTATTATGAGTGGCCCAGTAAAAGCTGGAGTGAAGCAAGCAGTTGTTAGAGTTGGAGGTCTTAGCGCCAGAAGCATGACCAGAGCATTTGCTGCAACAACAAACTTTGGCAATCTTAGATCTGTTGCTGGTACAGTGGACGCATCTTTTGCGAACTTGGGAAGTTCTGGTAGTGTGGTAAGGGAGTTTGGGTTGTATGTGCCAAATAAAGTACCCAGTAAGCTAAACGCTTGGCAAAATTTTAAAAATACACAGACAAGATCAACTGGCGCTAGAGAATTAACTGTCTCTGATATTTCACGAGCAGAAGAATTAGCTGAAACAGTATATAATCAAATTAGATCAAATCCGCTAGATGTTAAAGTCATTGCCCAAAACACGGGCTTGAATGAATTTAGAATTCAAAGAATAAAAGAGCATCTGTTTTTTAAAGAACACCAGCTACGTTATTCAATGGGTAGATTTGATGCCGATCCACTTATTGTTGAATCGTGGAAGCGCTTAGAATCAGGGGCATTTACAAACAAGGATCTACAATTACTAAATCACGAGTTGTTTGAATCTAAATTTGAAGGAATTTTTAAAACAGATTATTTAACGTCACACAATGCAGCAAACCGCGCAGGCTATGTTTCACCTGTTGAGGGACTTAATGCTGAACAAATATCGGAGATATATAATGGCTTTCTACATAGATTTGGATAAAATTGAGCATACAGAAACATATGTTAGATATAAATACTATAACAGGCCAGATAACTTTGGCATTATAGAATTAAATTTTATTACTGAGAAATTTACGGAAATTCAAGCGGCGCCAGACGACCCTAATGGATATATGTTTGAACGTGCTGCTATGAAAATAACCAAGCATTGGAAAAAAGGTGAATTGCCTGAAAAAACTTGTTGGGCATCGTGATGCTATTTAAAATAATTGCTAGTCGAAATCAACCTTGCAAAATCTACATCAGTTTCACAATACGGTGTGGGACTGCCCATTAAAATCGGATCACTTTATATTGCAGCGGTGTCATTTTTCTCTGAACATCCCCCGCCAGCCTAGCGGCTGTCTTCCCCCTTCAGCCGCGCTACGCGCGTCTCTTAAGGGGGAAGCTAAATTAAAATAGGATAAGCAACACGGTGAAATAGACATGTACGATTTTTTAAAAAAATTGGTTAAATTTTAAACAGCTCAGCATGAGAGCCAAGTCGCACAAAAACCACTAAATTTTCATCCAAAATTAATTTGTATATCAGCAGCCAGTCGCCCTGCAGATGTAATTCTCGATGATGAATCCAATTATGGCTTAAGGTGTGATCGCGAAGCTTGGCGGGCAGTGGCTTTTGAAAGGTAATATTATCCATCACATCTTCTAGCAGAATAAGATTCTTATTCTGTTTTTTGGCTTTTTTGAGATCACGCTTAAACTGCTTGGTGTACTCAACTCTTAAGACCATATATCTTAATCTTCTAAATCATCAAAAAGTTCTTTTACAGAGTTAGCACGAATAGTCTTGCCAGCGTCCGCATCACGCATAGCCGCTAGCGTTGTTTTGTTCGGGATGTTGACGCTAAAAGGCAGCCCTTTGTTAAGGCAGATTTGGGTATAAAAAAGCCTAATGGCCTCAGCATTGCTAAGCCCGATCTTTTTTAGGATGCGTTCGGCGTTAGCCTTGAGGGCAGGCTCAATCCTAGCGTTTAAGGTTTCAGTTTTGTGCGGCGCAGTTTGCATTTTTTTACCCATAATGTTAAGTATAACACACGTTATACAAATTTTCTAAGGCAGGCATACTGGCCAAACCTTGATCGATCTAGGATATTCGTTGCAAGAGCAGAGATCTATAGTCTATTCGCTATGGAATAATAAGTGTCTATAGGTAATTCAGTGGTAAGTGGTAAACTTATTTGTTTCTTGAGATATACACTAATACCACACCGACAACTAAAATCAAGCCAGCGAAGATTGGGCGCAATGGCACCTCTTTGTCTACGGATGCGGTAATTTTCATGTCACCAATTTGCGCAACATTCTCCTGTTTTGAATAGCTAAAGCCTCCATAAACTAGACCCAGCACACCAAGCACGATCAATATAATACCAAGAATATTTGTAATAGATTTCATGAAGTTTTTTACCTAATAAGATGCATTATAAATGAGAGAGCTAATAAACCAAGGAATATATAAAATAAGATCCGCGCTATGCCGCGCGCTTGCGCAGCTATACCGGTAAATCCTAAAACGCCCGCCACCAAAGAGAGGACCAGAAATATTAAAACCCACTGTAACATAACGCCCCACATCGATTATACATAGAGGAGAATAATTAAAGTAGCTTCCAGTATATGCTACCACCCTTTCTTGTCAATTAGAGTAAGTTGAGTTTTAATCAGTGAAATCATTTGCAAGATGTTGTGATGTGGAGAGCGGATTGTAATTTTAGTGTAAAATCACGCCTTGGTGCATAAATATAGCATTTGCCCCAACCTTTCGTTTCGAATGTTGCGTTTATTTCGAATATGTACTATACTCACCCTAGGCTTTAAAATCAACACGGCACGAGGTATAGAAAATGGATCCAATGATTCCAAGTAATAAAGAGATTAAATTGGCTAAAGAATCTAGTCGAATTCTAGCTTCTTTACTAAGCGATAAATCTAAAGCCCTTGAATTAGAGTTTAATGATCCTACCAAAGGAAACCAAAAAATCGCTATTCCCAACTCCGCTTCACTTATGTTATTAAATATTTTAAATCAGATTTCAATGGGTAATGCTGTAGCAATTACGCCTATACATACTGAACTTACTACGCAAGAAGCTGCTAATATTTTAAAAGTATCACGGCCATTCTTAGTTAAGGAGTTAGAGCGAGGCAGAATCCCATATAAGATGGTTGGAACGAGAAGGAAAGTTTTATATATAGATCTAATGGAATATAAGCAATCGATGCATCGTGGCAGATTGGATGCATTAGATAAATTAACTCAAGAATCTCAGGATTTAGATTTGGATTATTAATAATGACAGAAGGCCTCATTGTAGTTTATGACGCTTGTGTACTTTTCCCGGTGATTTTAAGGGATTTACTATTACGATTGGCCATCTCGGAATTATTTAGTGCAAAATGGTCAAATCAAATTCATGAAGAATGGATCAGGAGTGTGTTAAAAAACCGCCCAGACTTGTCACGCGAAAAATTAGATAGAGTACGTAGCTTGATGGATCATAGTACCCTAGATTGTCTTGTTAATGATTATGAACACTTAATTTCAAAATTGAATTTGCCCGACCTAGATGACAGGCATGTATTAGCTGTTGCTCTAAAATCCAAAGCATCAATCATTGTTACTTTCAATTTAAAAGACTTTCCGAATAATATATTAAATGAATATCATATTGAAGCTTTGCATCCTGACTATTTTATTCAAACACTAGCAGAAATAGATCTAAATAAAGTTTTAAATTCGGTAAGCACTGCAATTAGCAGCTTAAAGAAACCACCAATAAATTTAGATGAATACACCGGGATATTGGAAAAGCACGATATGATAAAAACTTCATTATTACTTAAAGCGCATAGAGAACTGTTCTAGCTTTTAAGACAAGTAGTTTAAATTATTCCATTAAAAACTGACTTTGATGTTTATGCCCCAGGTAAAAAAGGCGAAAATCTATATTATTTTTATGATGGTGCTAGATGCGTGCATATAAACCGTAGTATAATCGGCAAATATAGGTAATGGTAGCACTATAAATATGACTATAAAGTTCAAATATAAGCCGGTTAGGAAATTATCGGCAAAAGCTAACTCAATTGAAGCATTTGCTAATCTTGATATTGATAGGGTTCTATTCAGCAATTTACAAGAGATGCACCTTAAAGACTTCTCAACCCTTGCAAAACTAAAACAAATCAAAGCTGCAGTCTTAGGTTGTTTTCATAACGATATAGAATTATTGTTAGACATACTTAACACACCTAACGACAATCTTCCATATTTGGGTGTTCTAACCTTCGAACCGTTACACTTATTAACAGGACTGCATGTATTGCATCAAAAGTCATGCACAGACTCTATTTTAAAACTCATAAACTTTGATTGCCTGGACTATCAATATCAAGCTTACGGAGTCACACCAGCCGTTGAAATTTTAAAAATGGGCGATGGATTCCGTGATGCTATGCGTGATAGAATTTTACGCGATATAGTCAAAGCTATTGAAAGCACCAATTTCACTAAAGCCTTACGTCTAATTAACTTCGATAAAGAATATTTCAAAACTGCAATAATTCCTAATGGCAGTGGTCAGACTTTATTATTTGTTGCAGCTAAACATCTAAGCCTTAACACAGATAGTACAGCCAAAATTGCGTTTCTCAAAGAGCTTATTCAGAACTATGGCTTCGATGTAAATGCTATTGATATAAACGGGCAGAATTGTGCTGCTTTTGTTACAGGTCTTATTAATAATCTGCAAACATTAGATGCTCCTATTCCTGATCTTGGGATATTAGATGGTATCAGCACTGCAATTAATTTTGCCTCGTATAGTACAACAATGCATAAACATACTTATATAAACATCAAAAACAATGAGCTAACAAGAGAAATACTGTTGTTATCAATGCAACAACGATATAAGTTAACTACAGCCGAGCAAGAGGCCCTGAAGCAACGCCAATTATTTAATCTACGACCATCTGTACTGAATTTATTTATTACTAAAGCACAAATATTTGATTTGGATATTTCATACAATTTAGCAAAATTTATTGTGGAACATATTTACCCGTGTGTTGCAGCTATTGATTTGCAAAGATGTACTTTTACAGACAACGCAGCTGAACTATTAATCGAAGGCCTCAGAGATGATCCTGTCATAGAATATGTTGACTTCGAAACCACCAACTTAAGCAAACACCAACAGTTACTGTTATCTGAAGCCATTAAAACTTTACCAACTCCTGTCCTGGCACAAAAGAAACTTGAAGAACGCGCCAAGGCTGCAGCACTTGCGCCTAAGACTGCAATGCCACCGGAAAAACCTAGATCTGCTGAACTTCAAGCTATTTCTGAAATTAAAGATATAGAAGAAAGAGTTAAGCAACATTTAGCCTACGAGATGAGAGAGAATGAGAAAAAAACTTTAGAAAATATTAAGATATTTAAGCAATCTAAAATTAACTTAGCTATAGATGTGTTAGCCGGTAATTTCGCATCAAGTAGCGTTGATGCCTTAAATGGGGCTGATAATTGCTTTGAGGTGCTAACAACCATCTTATCAAGTCAAATTTATGTGCATTCCAATGTGGGAGATCTTGCACCAATCAAAAAATACGGGTCTAAAACGTTAAGTAAAATTATATACCTAGTTGAGGAGAATAATGTTTATTACGGATATTTGCCAAATTTAAAAATTATAGTCCCAAATATTCCTGATGAACTAAATTTATTCAGGGCCTGTATGCATGCGTCACTGTCTATATTACCAACCCCACATATAACAAATTGGGGAATGGACGATATATGCCCTATACAGCTAAGAAATATTGCTATTGCATGTGGCGCGAACGTGCAAGCAATTCTACGTGAGAAAACTAATAATGATTATATTTATGATTTTGCCAATTGTAATCTTGAAAGGCTCCAAGGCATTATAAACAATCTGGTTGTTGAGCATTACACGAAAGACATTGATAAGCCTCTCAATACTCAAGAACCAACTAATGATGATATTGCATTAATAAGACATAAAGCTAATATTTTAAAAGCTCAAGATTACCATGCTATATTTGCTGCCTATGAGAAAGAATCGAAAGAAATACATAAATATAGAACCACCGCATCATTAGAGCGAACAAAAGCTCTATACGATATTTCTGAAAAAGAAAAGAATTATGCCATTGCCCTAAAAATGATTAGAGAGGCTATTGCGGCCTGCGCCAGCGGCGATTTGGCAACCATAAGACAATTAAAATACGAGCATGACGATAAAGTTTGGCAAACATTCTGCGCATCGTTACCACTGGTGCATGCCTTAAAAACCAAACAGACGCATATCGTCGCATACTTATTAGATAACGATGTAGATTACTTAAATATTGTGCATAAAAACACAAAAGAATTTAACCTTGCAGCAAGATTAGCTGCCACACGAAGCTTTGATCCGGTATTATTAGATACACTAGTTACACGTTTGTCACAAGATTTACTCGATGAACAACATGCTGAACAAGGAGTCTTGCCATTTCCGGAATACACTGATTTAACAGACAAACAAAAAGACGATATTGTTTTTTTCTGTAAAATTTTGATTAGCGCCAGCGAATCTATAGAACAAAAATCTTTATCTGGTTTAGTGGAAAACAATTTAACAGTTTTGAATCAATGGGCTTTGGCTTCAATTAAGGCAGAAAAAAGTGCTGTACAAACTGCTCATTTACAGCAGATGCAGCTTATCGCCAAACATGACGCTAGGTTAAGTTTACAATACGTAAAAACTTTAGCTGATGTGGATGAGCATTTTGTAAAGCTTGTTAATGATAATATTGAAGCCTACAACGTTGCACTAAAGAAGTTCTTGGCTGAGCAGCAAAGGGCTTTAGATGACTATAAAAAGGCAGAAAATGAAGCAAAGCGTACTGCTGCAAGAAAGAAATATCAGAAATACTTTAAAATAATTGCTGGTATCGGTGCAGGGGTATTTCTTACACCTTTTGTTGCCCCTGCGTTTTCTGGTCTTGGAGCTTTTGCAACAGCTGTGCTAGAGGGAGCCACATTCAGTTTTATAAGTACAGGCATCGCTGGCGGCAACCCTCTAAAAAGCGCTGTAACTGGCGGCGCTTTTGCCGGTCTTGGGCACCTTGTAGGCAAAGCATTAGATGTTACAAAGATCAATGATATTATGAAAGATGCAGTTCAAGCAGCATCAAGTGCAAGTCTACACTCTGCAATCTATGGCGGCAAACTGTTTGATAATGTTGCCTTCAGTGTCGGCGGTAGTGTTTTTGGCAACTATGCAGTTCCGAAAGGTGTGCTAGGAGATGCTAATAAATTAACCCGCCAAGCATTAAGAAAAAGAATTATTGAGAACACAGTACGAGCAGCTGTAACAGCTGTACCTGTGACTATGTTGCATGGTGGTAATTTAGCTGATAGTTTAGCCGCAGGAGCTATGGGCGCTGCCTCTGCTGCGGTAGGTGGTTTTGGTGCAGATCTTGGTACGAAAGCTGCTAGCGCTGCCAATGATGTAAAATCACCTCCTGTTGCCAAAGATAGTGTTAAACCAACAGCGACAAAAACTAAAGCATCCGTGTTACCCAAACAAACTAAAGCCTCTACTGAACATACGATGCCAAATACTACGCCTCGAGCTACTACTTACAGTCATGCTCCTGCAGCAGCTAAAAAGCAAAGCTTATGGGAAAGCTTTAGTGAGATGGCAGATGGACAATATACAGAGTATTGGGAGCAACCAAGAAACCACAAACTTGAAACAGAAACTATAGATAAGTTTGTTTTCAAGCCGATAAGAAAAATGAAAGAAGCAATTATTAATAGTATTGACAATACTTTTGGTGCATTTGATCAGACTCCAGGAATGAGATCTATGTATATTTGGCAGGCTACGACGGCCAGAATAGGTTTATCCATAATCCCAGATACGCCTATCGATTTTACTGTGAATGTTGTTATGTCTGCTGCAGCGAAACCAGCTTTTTATTTAGGCAAACAAGCTTTTGGCTATAGTCAAAAACTTTATTATGTGGGAACTATGGGTTCAACGCGTGGGCAAGCTACATACAGTGTTGCACGTGCTTTAAATACAACTCCAGTTGTTCGAGACTACGCAACGGTGTCCTTGGCTGGTTCGCAAGCCTATAAGCCAGCGATGTTGTTTAGTGATGGTTTGGGGTATGGGCAAGTAAATAGTGTTTCTAATGCTAAAAATGGGTTGTTATTTTCAAAACACTATAAGATAGATTTTGCTCCAACAGCTTATCTTGATGGACAACTTTATTCGCCAGATAAACAATTATCATTAGTAAATTATTTATATAAACGAGGAGTTGATGTGTACCCAACTAGCATGTTACCGGCTGGCAGCAGATTTCCTGGTTTTACAGCAAGAAACCCTTACACCGGTAGACCGACATTGTTTCTACCGGAAAATCCTACCGTGTTAGAGGTAAAACATGAGCTCTCGCATTGGCTGGATTACAAAAACCTTGGAATTGAGAAGTATTCGCAATTATCCAAGCTAGAAAAGGAACAAATGGTTTTGTATCGATTAGAAAATCATAGAGACTGGAAGATCGGTAAGTTTAATAATGATGAAAAGAAATTTTCAAAGAATTACGTTGAAAAAATAAAACGTGAAGATAAACTAAAAAAGTACAATGGGGCAAAAAATGTTGACTAGAAAACAAATAGAACAGATTGCTGAGGATTACTTAATTAAAAATAATTACCCAATAGTTATAGCTTCAGGTAGAGTTACCTTACCAGAAGATGAGGATGACGCTGAGTCTAGAAAATATCTTGAAGATAAACGCTCAGCTTGCGTTGATTTTCAAGCTATTGATGACTCTTCAAATCCATTCAACGAATTAATCCCAGCAGTGTTTATTGTGTATGTCGACCTTATAACCGGTGCAGTGCACATGCCACGGCATATGGCTTGACCTTATACCCTGGCACTAATTTTTTACAATCATCACTGGTTTGATCTGACGGAATGAAATAGTGCCATAAATTTTAGTACAGGATCACAACATACTTGTCCGGAAAACTAGGGCAGGATCAATATACACTTCAGAAATTTAAGATTTGACTAGTGAGTATTTACAGGAACTATATCGTGTCTTTTTGAATAAATTTAATAAAAATTAAAGAAAGTGAAAGTTTATGTGCTATTATAAAAAAACAAGGGTGTTGCGAGGTTATTATGAGTTTACCATCAAGTGTTACCAAAAACCTATATCACCAAATTGTTGTTACGGTGATTCCTGGTGGCTTAGTGGTGATTCCCTTTTTTATGGCAGTATATTTGGCCCCTAATAACAGGGGGTTTGATAAATTAATTACTAGCCTTGAAGCTTCTAATGTTGACCATTTCGCAGTTTATGTAGCCATCTCAATGTTGGTATTTTTGATTGGTATGATTCTAGAAAATATAGGATCGTTGATAGAAGCTATCATACTTGATAACTGCAACAATATTAACAATGAAGCTTGGGAATTTTATTTATTTAATAAGTGTGGTGATGCAGAACTAAGAGTCATCCATAAATATATAGATTCAATTGTATTTAGATATAAATTTGAACTTTCTATGATTCCAGCCTTATTAATATTTCTTGTTGAATGGATTTGGATATGCTTAGAAGAATATAAAAGCATGGACTGTTGGTTTATCTCTTTGGTATCGGCAATAATCTTGGTGTTAATATATTTCATTTGTTCGCAAGCAAGTACTAGCTGTATATATTTAAATAATTTAAGAATAGAGTATAAGAAAAAAAATACACCACCGCAATAAACCTGCGCCGTGAACTATTTGATAAAATGACGGAACGTATTATCAGTTTTTAAACTTTTTATTAGGTGGATTAACTGCGCCATCCTCAGTCAATCTCGCTAAAAATGATTCAGATCCAGCGAGTTGTTTTAGACTGTCCCTTGCCGCTTGCGAGAATACAATACCAGGGATAGCTGCTAATTTTTCTGCTGCCTCTAAGCTAGGACATTTGTTAACGGTGAAAACGACCGCAACATCTGCAGCTAATCTAGCCAGCGCATCAATACCTTCAGGATCTTTAATCGAAAGCTTTTCACCAGTAGGCGTTTTTGAAGTTTTTATTATTGGTGTGCCTCCCTCACCACATAATTCCCCTTTCCCTTTATCAAAACTAAATCCTGATTGAGGGGTAGCCATGTTTTCAAGAAGGGATCGCAGAGTATAATCTTTCTTTGGTGTATCGTCTGTACCAGATCTTTGTGGTGGAATTAAAGCGATTTCACCTGCCTCAAACCAATTTTCATCAAACTTATTTCCTTCGCGTTGATCTGCTTGTTCTAAGAGGCTAGGACTCGCGGCATTAAATTTAGGAATCTTTTTTTTATGAGCAAATGCAATTGTTTGATTTACATTTTTACTTCCTTCCACCATGCCCCCATTTAATATTGTTATATTATCGATCACGTACAATTAAGTATAGACCGAATGATTATTTAAATTGATACATACAAACAAAAATTATAGTACGTGTATATTCTAACAAAAATAGTTCTGATCTAATATCCAGGATAATAAAGCAGCTTCTTAAATAATGATTTTAATATGCGTTATACAGCGTGTATATAATCATTAGTTTTATAAAATATTTCCTTTATTTTCCATAAAAATTGCTTTTTAGTTGGAACCCATGTTAAGCTCGCTTCTAACTAAACGGCTCCTTGGTGAATAATAATGAATGAAGCTGAATTAAAAAGAATTGCCCTTTTATATAAAGCAATTGGCGAGCTCGATATCGAGACCGTTAGATCATTAATCAGTGCTGGTGTAAACCCCCTGCAAAATGTAGTTTCACCAGTAGGTAAGCCCACAATAAATCTATTTGTCGAAATACTGAAAATCGGACATGCAGACATAGTTCAGATAGCTTTGGATTACGCTCTAAAAAACAAAATTTTTATTGATCTAAGAAAATTCCCCGTGAAAACCAATAGTCATACATTAAATCTTCTACAATTCGCATGTGTCACATGCCATGTTACCGTTCTAAAGCAATTGGTAGAGTATGCAAAGGTATCTAAACCAAAACAAAATATTGAAAAAATATTAAACACAGATTTGCCGTTAGCGCATTTTATTTTTAAAAAATTGACTCCTCAATTAATACTTGCCAATTTTGGTCCAAACGACACTGTGTCATCGCTTAGCTCAATGCGGCCTTTTATACAAAAATGGAGCTTATGTAAACAAAGAGTGCGATTGCCAGCTTATGATGGCCCTGTAAAAATTATTTGGGATGGCTCCTTCACTACGTTGGATTATCTAATTAGTATAGGTTTAGATATCGAAGCAAGAACCAAAGATTATTATTCATTTCCAGAACTAGTTGATTTAATGGCGCAATGTACGTCTAATCTTGAGGATTGGAATCATGTTTATGAAAACTTAATGATGAGAGATGTAACGATGACTTCAGACTATCTCTTAGGTAACGACGGCCGCGTATACGGCAACTTCCTCGTAACAAATAAACTAGGCCAACACCCTATCCCATTCGAGATCACCTTCGACTTCACCGAACTCGACGACCTAGTAAAACGCGTGATCAAAGCTAAACAAGAAACTGCGCCAGTACTAGTTCCTCTGTTCAAAAAACATGCGGCTAACGAAAAGCGCCTTGCAGTACTAGAAGATAAAGTCGACAATCTATCCGAACAACGTCGCGCAGATATTCGCAAAGCTCTTGCTGGCTATCCTGGTGCTGCGCGTTGCTTTAACCGCTTGGAAAAAACTATTAAAACGCAACTCGAGGCACGCCATATTGCCACTACCCCAATATTCACGGCTAACGCTACCTCTCAGAATGCCAAGGTAGCTAAAAATGCACAGTTGTTTTTCTCTTTAATTGCTGAAGGCACACCGTTACCATTTGCCAACATTATTACTGGTATCATTTCTTCGGCAGTAACTTATACTACACAAAAATTTGCAAAGCGCCAAAATCATGGTGTGTTTGATGCAACTTTAGGTTTAGAATTAGACAACGTGTCTATCGATGTGGCCGCAATATTAACCTCTGAAGCTATGCGCAGATATCGTGAACAACTAGACGAGAGTTTTGCAGACGCTCTAGCTAAAAAATTAAGCGCCAAAGTTGTGTATCAAATTGAACGCTTGTTCCAAATGCAAAATCAAGCACAGCTAATTGCTTTCTTATGTGATGAAGCATTACGTATACTACCAGCTATTGAACACCAAATATCAGACACTACTTCTGCTGGATCTAGTGCAATTGGTAATAGCCCGCAACAAGTGGTTGCTTATGTTGGTGCGCAAAGCTTTACACCAGAAAAAAAATCTGCACGTAAGAACAAACGTAGTGGCTGGGGTTGTGTAATTTCTTAACCGGAGATCTTTAATGAAAACTATAATAAAAACTTGTACTATTGTTCTAGCTATTTTAGCGGTAAGTGGATGCTCAACTTGGTCTCATTCTAGCTTAGAGCCAGTAAAAGGTCATAACGATAAAGTACAGGCCAGAAAAGCTAATTCTGCTAAAAATATTATTATCACAGAGTCTGACATTACTGATCGTAAGTACACAGTTATAGGTGATATAAATGCGACTGTAAATAAGACTACAGCGTTCAATAGTAACCCTACTAAAGAACAAGTAAATGAGAAACTAAAAGCAGAAGCAGCTGAAGCTGGTGCTGATGCTGTAATTATGGTTAGATATGGCGACTTAGGCGCGTCATTTTTTAGCTGGGGATCTTTAAACGGAAAGGGGCGAGCAATTGTTTTTGTTAAATAAAAAAATCACTTTGGCTTTATTGTTATCGGTATTGGTATGTGGCTGTGCTACATCAGCTCCAGATCTACCCCCTTTAAAAACAGAAATTAAGTCTAGATAAATCCCCGCCCCTTAGAGCCGCGCAGCGGCGGAAGGGGCAGCTGAGTGCGTAGCACGAAGCTGGGGTTGTTTTGTTCTAAACTAACTAAAGACCAAAACGTATGCATCCTAATGATCTAAAACTAGGCGACATCATCGCCTTCCACGCTCCAGACGGTGTTGCAGAACACGTCGCCATGTACACTGGCAATATTGGAGGCAAGCCGTATATTACGCATCCTGTCACGGATGCAAACCCGGGGCTTAAAACTACTATCCTCAAGAACCTTGGCGCTCTCGAATACTATACGGTCTACCGTCCGGTTAACGCAGAACTAGGTGCCAAAGCTGCACAACGTATGCTCGATTGGGCTAAGTACCATATTCCCTATGATCAGCGCCGCGCTAAATGGATGCACCGCACTAATGATTTAACACTGCAAGATGCAAAGCGCGCGAATAAGGCTGATCCACTTGGCGTACTGCTAGATTTTTTAAAGCAAGAGTCGCAAAATAAATTTTATGAACGCATTAAATTTGCCGCTAGACGCGATACCTGCCCGGTAAAATTAATGGCAGATTTACCCACCAGTCGCGGCTTTACCTGCATCCAAGCGATTATCCTGGCGTATCAAGTGGAAGAGATCGCCCCATGGGTAAAAACTTTATACGAGATTCAAGTTGAATTAGCTAGGGAAGCAAGCACGATAGAAGAGATCAAAGAATTATGGATCTCTGATAAGCATTGTTTACCAGAAGTACAAGATACATATGTATTACCAGAAAGTTATGTACGATATTTTACTCAATTGCGCGAAAAAGAAGAGTTTAGCGATTTTTATATCGATGACAAACGCGATACACCGTGTCATCCGCACTATCACCCGTCATTAGTTGCCTGGCGATATGATTTAGAACCGTCTATTGACGCGTTTCGTGCAAAATTTACTTCTTGTTTAGAGTTGCCAGCGAAGATCTGTTACACCGATGGCTTACTGGAATATATGAATCGCGATTCTAAACATTGGATCAATATGGGGATTATGAATCCCAAAATACTACCACGCGAATTTACGCTAGAAGAAAAACAACTGCACCGCAAACGCACTTCTAATTTATCCGCGTATATCGAAGTCTGCAGGCAAGGGGCAACGCGCAAATTATCTTCACCACACTTACTGCTTAATGCCTCAGCATCGCTCAACGCCTCACGCAATAACTCGCGCAGCGTTAGTCCTTGGAATGATTCATTTATAGATACACATGAGTTTACGGATGTGGATATAGTCAGAGTTGGTGCTAAATTATCCGATTTTGACGCCAAAAGCCCAACTCTGCATTTTATAGACAGCCCATCTTTACCAAGCCCATTTTCACCAAATCCGTTAGCACAAAGCCCTTTGCTATCTCGCATGTATAGTAAAAAATCTAGCTCTCCAAGTAGTGAGTTAGAAACTTTATCAGAATTAACGACGTTGGATTTAAATGCTGCAGCCACAGGGGCAAAACTTGGTGGGCCGTGAGGGATTCGAACCTTCGACCAAAGGATTAAAAGTCCTCTGCTCTACCGACTGAGCTAACGGCCCTTAGCAACAAGGCTGAAATTATACCCGATTGGCCCTCCAGGTCAAGCCCAAAACGCGGTTATTTATTCTAATAATATCCATATCCGCCATTTCTAATGCTAGAATGTGCAAATCATCAAGGCCATAATAACGGGGTAAATATGGGCAATAATTCATCGACCGCAGTCAACCCAAAAACCAGAGCTATAAATCAGTTATCCACTGAAGTTATTGTTAATTCTAATGAAGCTCTAAAAGCCATGCTCGATCAACATTTAAAACATAAATTAAATCCTGCTGGGCAACTATTTGCATATCGTAAATTAAATGCACAAACAGAATCCGGTAAGAATCACGACGCAGACGTCGTATACTCAATATCACGCGTGGATAACAGCAGAATTAAATTATGGATACGTAAGCCTTTATACTGCGCAAAATTTCCAGCTATTGATTACACTTTGGGTTCTGCTGCACGTGAAGTATTTTTTGGTGGTATCGCAGTAAAACTATTTGGTAAAACCTGGGCCGCAAAGACCAAATTTAACTTAAACGGCAAAGGTGCTATTTCTCGCATAGTTGGCGATAATGAACAGTTAGTCTTAGATTTAGACAATTACCTCCGCCGCGATAAAATAAAATTTAGCCAAGAGGCGCAGACCTGGTTAGTACGCACCATAATTTTCGCCTTAATTATTGGCGACCGAGATATTAGAACGACAAACTTTATTATAGGCTTCGCAGATGCGCAGACAGACTCGCCAGCTAAATTTTTTTATAAGATTGACCATGAATATACTTTTTGTTTAGATGAGGAAAAAAGACAGAGCTTGCATAACTTAATGTCAGAGATCTTAAAAAAACCAGAGATTTTGATACATTTATTGTTCTGCAATAACTATCATTGGAATGCTACTAATGGCGTTGAATTCTCCAACGTTAACAATGCATTAAGATATTATATCAATACCATGGGACCAAATATAACTTGTGAGTTAGTCTTAACTGAGCTAAAAGACATGTATTTAAGAATATCAGAAAATAATTTTAAATTATGTAATCAAGTAATTAACGATATTAAAACCAGATTTGAAACTAGAAAAAATATTTATACAAAACAAGAATTAACAGAGATCATATATCCCAAAATAGAAATAGCTTACAATAATTTGCAGAATAACCTAAGCAGCTTAAAACCGCTGATAAATTAGACTATAACTAACGACCAGGCTCATCACCCCAAATGTACTTGTGTAACTGAATCTGGAAACGCACTGGTAATTGTTCCTGAATGATCCAATCTGCCAGTTCGCGATTAGTTAGCTGTTGATAGCTAGGCGAAAATAATACTTCGCATTTAGCTGCGAGATCGTACTCTAACAGTATAGCCTTGCTCCAATCAAAGTCGGCACGATCACAAATGACAAATTTAATTTGATCATGCGGCGTAATATACTGAATATTAGAATATAAATTACGACTTGACTCACCGGAAGCGGGAGTTTTTAAATCTACAACTTTCATCACTCGCGGATCAACTGGCGCAACATCTATGGCGCCACTAGTTTCTAACGACACGTTATAACCTAAATCACATAATTCGCTTAACAACGGTATGCAACCTGGCTGCGACAGCGGTTCACCGCCAGTAACACAAACATTACGTGCGTAATAACCAGCTACTTTGGCTAATATCTCACCACGTGACATTATAGTTCCACCCTTAAATGCATAGGCAGTATCACAATACTGACAACGCAACGGGCAACCGGTTAAGCGGATAAAAGTAGTCGGTAAACCAACCGTTTTGGTTTCACCTTGTAAGGAAAGAAAAATTTCCGTGATCCGGATATTATCAATATTTATATTTGACATGTTATTATTCTGTTATTGTCTGGTCTAATTGTAATTCTTGTTGCACTGCTTGTTCTTGTTGTTCTGCCACTTGATCTATTATGTCTTTAATTTCTGAGGCTGGTTGCGGCGCGGTAGTAAGCACCGGATCAGCAATTATTTCGGTCTTAATATTAGTATTGCCACCTAAGCGACTATCTAAATTAGTAAATATTTTATCTTGTTTCAAGCTCAACAGCTGTAGATTATGTTGCTGCTCTTCGATTTTACCACGCAACTCTTGCACCTCTAGCTGCAAGGCATCAAGTTGCTTTAATAATTCGCCATTTACTTGGCTATCAACAATATTTTCGATTCTCTCTAAACGCATATCCAGCGATGACCTTGCCCAACTATAGGTGGGCAAAGTCACACTAACCACGACGGCACTTGTCGCCAACCATGATTTAGTAAATCGCATTAGTTAACATCCTCGTATTCTAATACTGCACGACGATTTTGCGCCCATGCTTGTTCATTGCTCGCAGTATCCATTGGCTGTTCTTTGCCATAGCTAACGACTACTAATTTGTCTGTTGCCACGCCCAAAGATTCAATGTAACGCGCTACTGCTTTAGCTCTACGTTCACCTAGGGCAATATTGTACTCACGACTACCGCGTTCGTCAGTGTGTCCAGCAACACGCAATTTTAATTTGCCATGATCTAATAAATATTTAGCGTGTACTTTTAATAAACGCATATCACTGTTGGTGAGTTCGCTGCTATCGAAAGCAAAGTAGACGATTTTTTTATTTAATAATCCTAACTCTTCTTCCGAGCTTATGTGTTCGCCATAAAAACCAGATACTGATTTAATCCCAGCACTGCTATCTTCCATCGGATCATTAGCACCACCTTTAGCGCCACAACCTACCAAACCCATTGTCACGCCAACAACTACTGCTAACGTAGCAAATTTATTCACTAACATCTTCTTTCTCCTTATAACGAACTAACTCTACTGCCAATCTTCCAACAAAAACGGCGACCACGAAGGCTCCTTAACATTGCTGTCTTGAACCGGCAACCGCATTCTAAATCTACCGTCTAGGGTAACAGCACCTAGTACAGTTTGACTAGTTTCACGCATACCATAAAGTATCATCATACCATTTGGCGCAAGCGTAGGCGACTCATCTAACCTGGCATTAGTTATTGATTTGACTTTACCAGTACTTAGGTCTTGCACCGCTATATTATACGCACCCTTTTCGCTTTGATGTAGCATAATTAACTTCTTGCCATCCGGCGTAAGTGACGGGGTAGCATTATAATCGCCAGTAAAAGTAAGTCGTTGTACTTCGCCGTTATGCAATGCTACTTGGTAAATTTGTGGTTTACCGCCTCGATTGGATGTAAATAATATCGAGTTACCCTGCGGATGCCAATATGGTTCAGTATTAATCGACATACCGCTGGTCAATTGTCGCAACTGTTTAGAAGCCAAATCTAGTACATATATATTTGGCGATCCATCTTTAGATAAAACTAACGCTAACTTATTCCCATCTGGCGACCAAGCGGGCGCACCGTTGATTCCTGGGAAGCGACTAATCTGCTCGATTTCACCATTAATCAAAGTAACAACGTTTACCGAAGAGCGATGACCACGAAATGACACAAAGGCAATCTTCTTGCCATCCGGCGACCAACGTGGTGACATTAACGGATACGTTGTAGAAACAACTGGTTTGTCATTAAAACCATCCGCATCTGCTACAGTGAGGGTATGGATAGTTTCATCTTTATAGCGATCCATCGTTATATAAGCAATCCGCGTGGAGAAAAAACCCCGGATGCCGGTAATTTTTTTAAAGATCATATCACTCATATAATGTGCCAAGGCACGAAATTGTTCTGGGTATTTATCTTTAAAGCGGATATTAATTAGCGGCTGCTGATTGTCTTTATAAATGTCAATTAATTGGAAATTAACATCGTAGGCACCATCGCCTTTACTAATAATTTTACCTAACACTAAATTAGCCGCACCTAAATTTTTCCAATAGCCGCGATTTACCTCGTTACTATCTTTAGGTTTTTGATCGACATGCTGTAGATTTAAACTATGAAAATGACCGCTATTATGTAAATCATTACTTATGATTGCCGCCAAATCTTCTACTTCTATCATATCGTCAATTGGATTGGCGGAAGAGGTCATTGTAAACGGCATGACAGCAATCGGGATCCCAACGTTTTGGCCGCCAGTGATTTCGATATACAGCTGTTTCGCGCTAGTGTGAAAACAAGTAAGTGTTAGCAAAGCCAGTAATAATATTTTTTTGATTTTAAATTTAATTTTAAGCATCAGCAGCTTGTTCCCCATTTCTAAAAGATAACACTATATCGCGTAATTGATTGTACAGTTCATGATCTTCCGGCATTGGAAACGGCGCAGCTTTATATACCGCTGAAATCTGTAACTCATCATACGCCGGATTGCCACTAGGCTCTGCTACATTGACACTTAATATCGAACCATCCGGTAATAACTGAATCCGCACCGCACAGCGTATATCTTTAGGAAATACCGACGAGATAATACGGTTGTCTTCAATAGCCGTTCTAAATTCTATTTTATATTTTTCTAATTCGGTAGCTATAAAAGCGTTATGCTCCGCCTGCAGTTTATCGCGTTGGGCTTTTAAACCTGCAGCTTGCTTAGCTAAATTTTGTTTTTTCAATTCATCTTGTTTTTTTAACTCAGCTTGTTTCTGAGCCTGCAGTTTTTTCTCGAAATTTATTTTATCTTGTTGAGATTTTTCTTGCGCGGCTTTTTTAGCCGCCAGTTCCATTTTGGCTTTTTGCACTTTAGCTAGTTCCGCGGCTTGCTTCGCTTGTTCAGCTTCGGCTTTTAAACGTTCGATTTTTTGTTGTTGTTCTATTATCGCTTGTTGTTTAAGTTTCTCTTCTAAAGCTTGGCGCTGGAAAGCTTGATCGATAGCTCGCTTATCTACTACCCCAGCTTTAATAATCTTGGGATTAGGGTTTTTCAATAAATTAACCATGATTGGCTGGCTAATATTAGTTTTTGCCATGTTGGTTAATAAAAAAGCAAACACTAGCACATGCATCGCTAACGACAACAGTAAGCTGGGCGTAAATCTAAATGGCGATCGCAAACTACTCAATCTTTACTTTACCCCGTCAAGTTGCTAGTTTCTAAACCAATATTTGGCACCCCAGCCTTTTGCAATAACACCATTGCTTCCATCACAGTATTATACGTTACGCGTTTATCAGCCTTAACGATAACCTGGCGTTTTGGCTCACGCGCAATCGCCGCCATAACTTCAGATTGTAATTTAAACGCGGCAATCGGGCTTTGCGGAACTGGGCTTATGTTTAAAAATAATTCACCTTTTAGGTTCACACTAACAATAATTGGCAACGGCACATCTTTACTCAAAGGCTTAGCACTGGCGGTCGGCAAATCTACATCTACGCCTTGATTAATCATCGGCGCGGTAACCATAAAAATTACCAATAACACTAACATCACATCCACATACGGTACTACGTTAATTTCAGCTATCGAACGACGCCGTTGACCGCGATTACTAATATTCATCATGCCGATCCTCAACGACTAAAGTACGGCGTTGCATAATGCCCAAAAACTCTTCGACGAAAGTGCGATATTTTAACGAGATACCGTCGACCCGATTTATATAACGATTGTAAGCAATACCAGCTGGAATTGCGGCTACTAAACCCATAGCCGTGGCGATTAATGCTTCCGATATGCCTGGTGCTACCATCGCCAGAGTTGCTTGTTGTACTGTGCCTAATTGACGAAACGAATGCATAATGCCCCATACGGTACCAAATAGCCCAATGTACGGACTCATGGACTGGACGGTGGCTAAAAACGGCAAATTACTTTCCAGCCGTGATTCTTCGTTAGCTAAACTAACCCGCATAGCTCTTTGAATAACTTCCATGTATATTTCTGGTTGGCTCGAGTTCTGTTTTTTGAGACGAATAAATTCTTTGAAACCAGCAACAAAAATAGCTTCTAACCCGGATAATTTTCGCTCCCGGCTAGATAACTTTTGATACAACTTATTTAAATCCACCCCAGACCAGAAGGCAGATTCAAAATCGTCAGCTGCAGATCTACTAGCGCGTAAATATTTACCCTGCTGAAAAATAATTGACCATGAGTAAACTGAGGCAGCTAGTAACAACAACATAACCAGCTTGACTAAAGTACTCGCATTTAACAATAAACTTAGCAATGACATATCAGCAGTCATTCGATGATCTCCATTAAGTAGCCGATTTTCGTAACTATAATATAGTATCTAAATTATAGTGTGAGTTCAAACCCAAAATGCTGTCTAGCCTTGTCGGTTACCACTCGTCCGCGTGGGGTGCGCATCAGAAATCCCTGCTGAATTAGGTAGGGCTCTAACACGTCTTCAATAGTGCCACGTTCTTCACTAATTGCTGCGGCTAAACTATCGATACCTACTGGCCCGCCAGCAAACTTTTCGATCACTGCCAGTAATAAACTGCGATCCATATCGTCAAAGCCAGCTTTGTCGACACCTAAAGCTGTAAGCGCATAATCTGCTACCGCTCGATCAATATGTTGATTAGTGCGCACTTGCGCGTAATCGCGTACTCTGCGTAATAAGCGATTGGCAATCCGCGGAGTACCACGGGCACGCATTGCGATTTCTAACGCGGCATCTGCATCGATACTGACGTTAAATATTTTGGCACTGCGTAGAATAATTTGCTGTAGCTCGGCGTCAGAATAAAATTCTAAACGTTGCACAATACCAAAGCGATCGCGTAACGGCGAAGTTAACAATCCAGCACGGGTAGTGGCGCCAACTAAAGTAAACGGCGGTAAATCTAATTTTATTGATCTAGCGGATGGTCCTTCGCCGATCATAATATCTAACTGCCGATCTTCCATTGCTGGATATAAAATTTCTTCAACTACCGGGCTTAAACGATGTATCTCATCAATAAATAACACATCACCTGGTTCTAAATTAGTTAACAGCGCGGCCAGATCACCAGCTTTATCTAATACTGGGCCCGAAGTCTGACGCAAAGATACGCGCATTTCTTGTGCAATAATATGCGCTAAAGTAGTCTTACCTAAACCTGGGGGGCCAAATATTAACACATGATCTAACGGCTCGCTGCGCTGTTGCGCAGCGGTAATAAAAATGCTCATTTGTTCACGTACTTTTTGTTGGCCAATATAGTCGTCTAATTGCTTGGGACGAATCGAATTATAAAATTCTTCGTCGCTTAATTGTGCCACTGCACTAGTTAATTTATCTTCTTCGATCATAACTGGGGCCCTATTTAGCAATAGACTGTAAAGCTAAACGAATTAAAGTTTCACTATCTGCATCATCAACTAATACTTTACGAATCGTAGTTTGTGCATCTTGCGGTTTATAGCCCAGCGCAATTAACGCACTAACTGCATCTTGCTGCGCATGATTGCCGGCGGTTAATAATATCTGATTAAAGCTATCTGGCACCAAACTAGTTTTACTATCTAGTTTGTCTTGCATTTCGACGATTAAGCGCTCCGCAGTTTTTTTACCTACTCCAGGAATTTTAACTAAACGGCTAATGTCACGATCGGCAATACACTGCAGAAAACTTACCACATCCATGCCGGATAATATGGCTAAAGCTAGTTTCGGACCAACACCAGAAATTTTTATTAACTCACGAAATAAAATTCGTTCGCGTTCGTTGGCGAAACCATATAACAATTGCGCGTCTTCACGCACCACAAAATGTGTATGCAATTTAACTTCGGCACCAATTGCTGGCAGCGCATAAATAGTATTCATCGAAGCTTGAATTTCATAACCTATACCATGCACTTCGATTAATAAAAACGGCGGTTTTTTTTCGGCTAAGATGCCACGTATTTGACCAATCATGTTAGCTCCCTGCGAATATTATTGCCATGACACAAAGCAATTGCTAAAGCGTCCGCAGAATCTACCGTCGGTAACGCATTTAAATTTAAAATTGTTTTGACCATTTGTTGCACTTGAAACTTGTCAGCGTTGCCGTAGCCAACTATTGCTTGTTTGACTTCACGCGCGGCATATTCAGCGATCAGCAAATCTTGACAGGCGGCAGCAGCAATAGCTACCCCACGTGCTTGCCCTAATTTTAAAGCACTAGCGACATTTTTGTCGACGAAAACTTTTTCGATAGCTACTTGCTGCGGTGCATGTTGGTTAATAATCTGGGTTAGATCCAAAAAAATTTGTTTTAAGCGTAACGCCCAGTCTAATTTGCCTAGTTTGATGCAACCGCTAGTAACATAGCTGGACTTACCAGCTATATGGCTAATAATCCCATAGCCCATGGTTACCGAACCAGGATCTATCCCTAGTATTAACATAGATCTTACGCATCCAGTTATTTTTGATCCATTGCCTCTTGTGCAAAAGCAGCGTTAGTATAAACCGCTTGCACATCATCCAAATCTTCTAACATATCAATCATCTTAATGGCTGTTTCAGATAATTCTTCATCCAAACTCACCTCAATGGTTGCCACCATTGAGACTTCAGCAAAACTTATCTCCAAACCAGCTGTTTCTAGAGCAGCTTTTACTGCGGCAAATTTTTCCGGCACAGTTTCTATCGCAATACTGCCGTCGTCTTCAGTATCTACTTCATCGGCCCCAGCTTCAATCGCGATTTCAATTATTTTTTCTTCGCTATTACCAGGCGCGAGCATAATTTGGCCGATATTATTAAACAGGTACGATACTGAACCATTAGTGCCTAGATTACCACCATGTTTCGTAAAGGCATGACGAACTTCTGAAACTGTACGATTACGATTGTTGCTTAAGCATTCTACTATAACAGCAACTCCACCTGGACCATAGCCTTCGTAAGTAATTTCTTCAACGTTAGCCTCACCCTCACCACCAGCACCACGCTTAATCGCACGATCAATTACATCACGTGTCATGTTGGCACATAAAGCTTTATCAATTGCGGTGCGCAACCTAGGATTGGCACTAGCGTCACCACCACCAATACCCGCGGAAACGGTGATTTCACGAATCAATTTAGTAAACAACTTTCCACGTTTAGCATCTTGTTTTTCTTTGCGAAATTTTATGTTCGCCCATTTACTATGGCCAGCCATGCTCGCTCCTACTGCCTCAGATTTAAACCTAGTTCTTTCAAATGCGCACTACTAACTTCTGCCGGGGCATCGGTTAACGGGCAACCCGCAGATTGGGTCTTGGGGAAAGCGATAACTTCGCGAATCGAATTTGAGCCGGTCATTAACATTACGATCCGATCTAAACCAAACGCTAAACCACCATGTGGTGGACAGCCAGATTTTAATGCGTCGAGCAGGAAGCCGAATTTATCTTTGGCTTGTTCCGGACTAATACCCAATAAATCAAACACGGTTTGTTGCATTTCTTGCGTGTGAATACGAATGGAGCCACCACCTAATTCAGTGCCATTTAATACCAAATCATAGGCTCGCGATAAAGTCGCGCCTGGATCCTGCGCTTTAAATTCTGCGACCGTGGCAATTTTAGGCGCAGTAAAGGGATGATGAACTGAACTCCAACGCTGTCCTGCTTCATCCCACTCAAACATTGGGAAGTCTACCACCCACAACGGCTGCCACTCACCAACTAGCAGATTTAAGTCGGCACCTAATTTATTGCGTAACGCCGCCATCGAATCATTAACAATCTTCGCCGGACCTGCACCAAAGAAAATTATATCGCCGGTTTGCGCGCCAACTTTATTTAGTATCGCTTGCAAGACACTATCATCACTAATGTTTTTTAAGAGCGAAGATTGCAAGCCTTCCCGACCTTTAGTTAAATCATTTACTTTAAGATAGGCTAAACCTTTGGCGCCATGATTAGTAACGAACTCGCTAAGATCATCAAGATTTTTACGACTGAGTTTTTCTGCACCCTCTGGTAGTCTAATCGCTACCACTCGACTCTTAGGATCATTTGCCGCTACAGCAAATACCGGTAATTCTACATTGCGTACTAATTCGGCAATTTCTACTAATTCTAACGGATTGCGTAAATCTGGCCGATCGATACCAAAGCGCGCCAGCGCTTCTTGGTAAGCCATAACCGGAAATTGTGCGGGCAGTTTAACGTTAAGAATTACTGCAAACAACTCGCGAATCATCTGTTCCATCATCGACATAATAGCTTCTTCGTTCATAAACGAAAATTCCATATCGATTTGCGTAAACTCTGGTTGTCGATCAGCACGCAGATCTTCATCTCTAAAACAACGGGCGATTTGGTAATAGCGATCAATACCCGCAATCATGAGTAATTGTTTAAACAGCTGTGGCGATTGTGGTAATGCAAAAAACGATCCTAAATAGGTGCGGCTTGGAACTAAATAATCGCGCGCGCCCTCAGGTGTGGCTTTAGTTAAAATCGGCGTTTCTATATCTAAAAAATTACGCTGATCTAAAAAATTACGCAAAAACGTGGTAATTTTCGATCTAATTTGCATGCGTTTGTACATATCAGGACGACGTAGATCTATATAGCGATATTTTAATCGCACTTCTTCACTAATTTGCTGATTTTCATCTGGGTAAAATGGCAAGGGCACCGTGGAATTTATAATTTCCAATGCCTCAACCCCTAGCTCTAAGCTGCCAGTAGCAGCGTCGGTATTTACCGTGCCAGCTGGCCTATGTCGTACGATGCCAGTGATACGCAAAACATATTCTTTGCGGGCACGCTCGGACAGCTTAAACGCCTCTAAACAATCCGGCGCTACTACCGTTTGAATTAAACCTGTACGATCGCGTAACTCTAAGAATATAACCCCGCCAAAATCGCGACGATTATGTACCCAACCACAAATAGTTATGCGTGAGCCTATATGGCTTTCATTGATTTCACCACAGTAATTTGTACGCGCTACCTGTTGCATTGCCTTACCTTAATTATGCTATTTATGTAACTTTAATATTTTTCATTTTAAGAGATGAAAAATAACACAATGATAGCTATATCGTCTATTCCTTTTTTTGATTAACCCAGGCACAATATGCAACCATGAACTTATTCAGAATTGCATTGACAGTCATTATAGCAGGTGTGCTTTGGCTAGGCCTAAGGCTAATATTCCGTATATATGTTTTTATGGCCCATGCTAGAGCCGCAGTTAATCAACATCAGCAACGAGCCAGCGGCAACGCTCGCCATTTTGATAATAACACCATGGTAAAGTGCGCGACCTGCCAATTGTACATTTTGGAGCAGGACGCAATTATCTCAACGGGTAAAGCATACTGTTGCAAAGATCACATCGCCTAACTGGCCATTTTGCTTATACTTTAATCGAAATACTGCTGGTAATATCGATCATTGGCATAGCTGTCGTGGCAGCCATACCAGCGGTCAGCAAATTTGTCTATACGCAATACGCAGCGCTTACTATTCGACAAATCCAACAAGCCATTAATTACGCGCGTAGCGAAGCAATTTTACATCATCAAACTGTAACCATCTGCCCCAGCTTTAATCGCTGCAATTGTAGTAATAATTGGGGGCAGGGAGTTTTAGTACTAGTGCCTAATGGCAATTCTAGATTTTTCCCTACCTATGTTAATTCTCAGGTACAATTATCGTTAGTGCAAAATGGTTTCTCCAATAATAGCGTGCAAATACAGGCAAATGGGTTGAGTTACACTAACGGACATTTCACTTATAGAGCCCTAAATTCCACATATATTCCCCAGTTCAATTTATACTTTAAATAGGGCCTTAAGAACTTACGCCTCGATGGACGGTTATTGAGAATATGAAACAAAAAAATAGCATGCAGCCTGGGATGACGTTAATCGAGCTAATTGTAGTAATTGCAATTATTGCGACCCTTACAGTTTTGGTTTACCCAAGCTTCACGCGTGCGAAGCTAGAGTCTAGGCGTTCTGAAGCACATAGTGGCTTATCAGCGTTAGAGGGCATAATTGAGCGCTATCTAGCAGAGAATAATAAAGCCAATTTTGATACTAATGATTTAGCACTAACACAATTTGCAGATTATGACACAGCTAGCAGCAGCGCAATATTAACTAAAAGTGGTTACTATAGACTAACCATTACGCCCGATAGCACAGGCTATACAATCACTGCAACTGCGACTATTGATAATACTTTGACCTCTTGTAATACCTCTGGTAACGAGAATCGTTTACAATGCCAAGACACTGAATGTCGCGAGATTATTATTTACCATGGAGAGCACCATTCAAAAAATAGCTTAGGAGTAGAGGTAGATGCAGCAAGCACTAAATGCTGGTAAGACTAAAAATTTAGGTTTTACTATTGTTGAAATTATGACCGTAGTAGTAATTTCTGCGATTCTAATTACCGCAGCTATCCCCGGCTATGAAAATTTTGTGCGTAATAATCAATCACTAATGACCTCCACTCGCTTGGCAGCATCGATTCGTTTAGCTAAAGCTGAAGCGATCAAACGTGGCATACCAATTACTGTCTGCGCCATAAGCTCTAGCTTCAATCCTACCGCTGCGTTTAACGAATCGACTGAAGAATGGCCGTGCCAAACTGGCGCTGGTTGGAACGCATGGAAAGTATTTGAAGATCCAAATTTCGACGCCACTGAAGATTTTACTAACGGCTGGCCAATAATTGAATATGTAAAAAGCCCTATAAACAACGCCATAACTAGCGATAGTGCTGGCGGTAAAATTACTTTTGATCCTATGGGTTTTGTAAACCTAACTGCAAAATCAGGCTGGAGCGCTAGCAGTAGTAGTGGCGAATGGGGCTGGACTTATAACTCGTCTGCAGCTGGCGCTGGCGCTAGCATGAACTTTACTATTACACCGCCCGGCTGTAGTGGTAATAACGCACGTATTGTCGCAGTAAGCGTCAACGGCACTGTAACCATAACTCACGCAGATTGTCCGTAGGAATTTAAATATGCAAATACTCAAAACCACAATAGGCGTAACGTTAATCGAACTAGTAATCGTAATTGCAATTGTTGGCTTATTGGCAACGATCGGTATTCCTTCGTATCAAACATATTTAATTGAATCCAGACGCAATGACGGAATTAACACGCTACGCGAAAATCAATTGTTAGTCGAAAACTATATGCAACAAAATGGCATTTGCCCCACCAGCGGCCAAATTACCGTGATTACTAGCTCGCCTGCGGGTTTTTATACAATTGCCTACACGCGTGTAAGCGATAGTCGTTATAAATTAGTAGCTACTGCTGTAAGCGGTACTTCGCAAAACAACGACTCTGGTTGCACCGTGTTAACTTTGACTAGCGAGATGGATGATATTTATCCGATCGCGTGCCATTAGAGCGCCTCTGGGCTAGAATCTCCAACAACGTTACTAAACGGATCTGTAATATTTTTGGTTCTAAGCTGATTGCTGACAAGGCCGTAGGATCAGCATAACGCAAAACAAATCACAAATATGTTACAGATCCATTAATAACTTGCTCTCTCTATCAAAGAAACTTAACTACACCTTTAGCAAAATGCATAATTAAGGAAATTATTGATAAAGATATACACGTATAGAATGCAATTTTGGCTAAACCAGCAGATACTATTGCTACTCCGCTCAATCCTAACAACCAAGAAATAATGGCTATAATTAAAAATACCAATGCCCATTTTAGCATATCTATTCTCCGTTAAAAAGCTCGAAAATATTTATAAAGGAATGTTATTCCTTCACTTTGTCTACTATTTTCTTGACTGTATCTGATAGATAATCCTTGGTTTTTTCGCCCATCTCAACAGCCTTATCTTTGAGATCGCTAGCTGTTTCCTTAATTTTTTCTTTCGCATCCTGTGATTTGGCTTTAACGTCCTTGCTTTTTTGGACCACGTCATCTTTTATTTGGTGAGTAATTTTTGATTCATCTTTCTTTAGGTTTTCATCATCTTCTTTTTGTCTTAACATGATTAATCTCCTTTTTATGTTTTAAACGCTTACATTTATAGTGTATCCCCTTAATCTTCCATAGTCAAATTATTAATAAGACCTCAAATATACTTCATATTAATGCTTAATGCTTAATGCTTAATGCTTAATGCTTAATGCTTAATGCTTAATGCTTAATGCGTTTATATTATTTGTTCGATTGTAACTGCACCAGTATCAGGGCCGCAGCCCCCACGCAAATTGCAATGTCCGCTAGATTAAACGTGTACCAGTGCCAGTGTTTAACATAAAAATCGATAAAATCTACTACATGACCGTACAGAATTCGATCTAATAAATTACCTAATGCACCGCCCAAAATTAACGCTAAGCCCAGAACTTCAAGTTTATTACTAGCTTTTAGTTTTTTAATCCACGCTACAATCACTATACTAACTATTACTGCTATCCCAATAAAAAACCAACGTTGCCAACCAGCTGCGGTACTCAAGAAACCAAATGCCGCACCATGGTTATGCGCCAACACAAAGTTTAAATTCGGCAATACTATTACTTGCTGGTTAGCATCTAAACAAGCGCTAACTAATAATTTAGAGCCCTGATCAGCGATAAATACTAAGCCAGCAATTAATAGCCAGCTTATATTGCGAGTCTTGCTAAGCATATGATCGCTGCTCCCCGACAGTTAAATTATCTACGCAACGCTGGCATATTTGCGGATATTCTGGATTTTGATCAACATCCGCGCGCCGATGCCAGCAACGTTGACACTTACTATGCGTAGATTTAGCCATACTTACCAATAAGCCCGGCACTTCAGTTTTAACTGCCGTGTCAGGTGCTTGCGCAAGTGGTGCCAATACCGCTTGCGAAGTAATTAAGACAAAACGCAATTCGTCTTGTAATTTAACCAAGTCTTGCTGTAACTCATCGTCACAATACAATACTACTTCTGCTTCTAGCCCTGAACCTAAGCCAGATACTTTACGTTCGTTTTCTAATACTTTATTCACCTCATCGCGCACCGCTAATAATTTGCGCCAGAAGTTATCTTGTAGTTCTGTGTTATTGCTGAATACCGGAAAATCAGTATACCAGCTACTAAAAAATACCGACTCTGCACGTTTACCAGGAATATGCGGCCAAATTTCTTCGGCAGTAAAACTCAAGATCGGCGCAATCCAACGTACCAAAGCTTCAGCAATATAATACAATGCCGTCTGCGCCGAACGGCGCGGAATGCCATCAGTTTTACAGGTATATTGCCGATCTTTAATTACGTCTAAATAAAAACTACCTAATTCATAGGAACAAAAATTATGCACTCGTTGATAAATAACATGAAACTCGTAGTTATTATATGCTTCTAAAACCGTGTCTTGCAATTGCCGTGCCTGATCAACTATCCATCGATCTAACATTAACATCTTATCTGCTGCTACTAGATCTTTAACTGGATCAAAACCGTGCAAATTAGCTAGTAAAAACCGCGCCGTATTTCTAATGCGTCGGTAAGCATCACTGGTGCGTTTTAAAATTTCATCTGATACGTGCAATTCGGTACGATAATCCGTGGCTGCCACCCATAAACGCAATACATCTGCACCTAACGATTGCATGACTTTTTCTGGCGCAATAACATTGCCCATAGATTTAGACATTTTGCGTCCAGTAGCATCAACGGTAAAACCATGCGTTAAAACTTGCTTAAATGGCGCAGTATTGTTAACCGCTACTGAAGATAATAACGAAGTTTGAAACCAACCACGATGTTGGTCTGAACCCTCAAGATATAAATCAACTTCGCAGCCAGCTAATTCTGGCCGTTCAGCGGCTACACAGGCATGCACAGCCCCAGAGTCAAACCAAACGTCTAACGTATCTGGAGCTTTTTGATAATTCTCGGCTTCTGCCGCTGGAATTAAATCGCTAACTTTAAGATCAAACCACGCTTCAATGCCATTTTTTTCGACTAAATCCGCAACTTTATTAATTAACAGCTCAGTATTAGGATGCAAATCACCAGTTTCTTTGTGCACTAATACCGCTAACGGCGTACCCCAAGTTCGCTGCCGCGAAATACACCAATCTGGCCGCCCAGCAATCATGCCGGTAATCCGCGCCTCACCCCACTGTGGAATCCATTGCACAGTTTTTATTGCGGCTAACGCATTAGCACGCAGGCCATTTTTTTCCATACTCACAAACCACTGTTGCGTCGCACGAAAGATTAACGGCGCTTTATGCCGCCAACAATGCGGATAGCTATGCGTTAATTTAGTATGTGCTAATAGGTTATTTTTTTCCGTTAAAACTTGAATTATCGCTGCATTAGCTTTAAATACATGTTGCCCACCAAACAATGGTGTTTGCGCAAAAAAGCAACCATTGGCATCCACTGGATTGTATATTTTTAGGCCATATTCAAGTCCCACTAAATAGTCGTCATTACCATGCGCTGGTGCAATATGCACGCAACCAGTGCCAGTTTCTAGCGTGACATGATCACTTAAAACAATTGGTACTGTTTCTTCACGATAAAAGGGGTGATATAAATGGATATCCTCTAAATTCTTACCCTGTGTTTTAGCTATTACAATGTAGTTTTCTTTGATTCTATCAGCAGCTACAATTAAGCGCTGATCTTCAAATTGCACTAACGCATATTCTAAATTGGCATTAACCGCCACTGCCTGGTTAGCAGGTAATGTCCATGGGGTAGTGGTCCAGATCACTATAGAAATGCTACCTGTACCCTTATTCTCAGAAATAAACTTAAAGCATTGTTCAGCTTTAGCCTCTTCTTGTTCAATTATCTTGAAAGCAACTTCTATCGCATCTGAGGTTTTATCTGCGTATTCGACCTCAGCTTCAGCTAACGCTGAGCCACAATCTACGCACCAATGTACTGGGCGATCACCACGCGCTAAGTGAACGTTTTTTATAATGTTGCCTAAAGTGCGAATTATATTCGCTTCAAAGCGAAAATCCATGGTGCTATATGGCTTATCCCAATCACCAAACACCCCCAGACGCTTAAAACTAGTGCGTTGGATGTCAATTTGTTGCGCAGCGTATTCACGACATTTTTGCCGAAAAGTATTAGCATCGATTTTTACGCCGGGTTTACCATATTTTTTCTCGACTTGTAGTTCGATCGGCAAACCATGGCAGTCCCAACCCGGTATATACGGCGTATAATAACCGCTTAAGGCTTTTGATTTTACAATTATATCTTTTAATATTTTATTTAACGCATGGCCAATATGGATATCGCCATTAGCATACGGTGGCCCATCGTTTAGAATAAAGCTCTTGCTGCGATCCCGCTTGCTTAGCATGTTTTGATATACACCTGCAGCTTGCCATTGGGCTAGAATTTCTGGTTCACGTTGTGCCAGATTAGCCTTCATTGGAAAGTCGGTATTAGGTAAATTCAACGTATCTTTATAGTCACGCTCAATAGTCATAAGGGGTTCCGTAAAATAATTTTATATGGCAAGCGCCTACCTTAACAAGGATTAGGGTCATATTTCAATAAAATGAATATACACGCAAATAAATTACACTATAATCAGGTGCACAGTTAATAAATAGTTGCTTAAATTACCATACGTGCACTACCACCAATTAGATTATGGTATATAATTAAGCATAATGACTTTGAGACAGGAGATAGAGTATTATGAACATGAGTATGACTAAAAAAGCCTCCGGCTTTTCTTTAATCGAGTTGATGGTGGTTATTGCTATCGTGGCCTTGTTGGCCGCTATCGCTGTACCATCTTACAAGAGTTATGTATCAAGAAGTAAAATAGCTGAAATCAATAGCATGATTTCAAATCAATTGGGTCTTTGGGCTGAGAAGAATGACCTTGGGATTACTACTCTAGCTTCAGCTGGCACAATAGGATCACACATTGCCTCAGTGGCCTATGAATTTGATTCCGCTGAAGACGCCTACGGCGTTCTCGTTACGCTTAACGCTACAAGTACTATAGATGCAGTCTTGGATGGTGTAACATTGCAGTTTGAACCAACTGTTGGAACTAATACAGTTCAATGGACTTGTGCGACGGTCCCTAACACTGCTGCTGTTAAAAGCTTAATTGGCGGTTTATGTAACCCATAGACTAGCTAGTAGTACACGGAAGTTTCACATTACGGGCGGTACGCAATATACCGCCCGTTTTGTTTTATGCTGCATGCATCGCAAACTGCTTAGGCCGCACCCCTGCTAGCAATAACACCCCTGCATAGATTAGCGCTCCACCTATTACCAATGGCACCAGGCTCATCACACGCTGCATACGGCTCCATTCAAGCCATACCTCTACTCTAGGGCTTAATGCCCATAAGAACGCTGCTAAGCCAATTGCAGCTAGCGTCACGCGCAATAGAAACATCTGCCAACCAGCTTGAAACTTAAAAGCGTGTAGTTGTCGCCATTTTCTATATAATAAGCCGGCGTTAATTAATGACGTAATTGAAGTCGCTAACGCCAAGCCCACATGTGCAAAATTATGAATCAAAGTAGCGTTTAATATAATATTAAAGCCTAAAATTCCCATGCTAATTTTTACTGGGGTTTTGATATCTTGGGTGGCATAAAACGCGCTAGAAAAAATTTTGGCCAACATAATTCCCAGTACCGCCAACGCATAGGCCATTAAACTTTGCTGCGTCATAATTACATCGTGATGCGTAAACTTACCCGATTGAAATAACGTCGCAACCAATGGTCCAGCTAATAAAAATAAACCCAACATTGCTGGAATGCCAATCAGTAGCACACAACGCACACTCCAATCTAAAGTTCTGGCAAATTCTTGTTTCGAGCCACTCGCATGTTGTTTCGATAAACTAGGTAAAATCACGGTAGATAAACCAACACCAATTATTCCCAACGGAAATTCCATTAGTCTATCGGCGTAATACAACCACGAGATACTACCGCTAACCAAGAACGACGCAAACAAAGAATCTACCAGTAACGTAATCTGACTAATTGCCGCACCAAAAATAGCCGGCGGCATTAAATACAGCACTCTACGTACCGCCGGATCACGCCAGTTAATTTGTGGTCGCGGCAAGATGCCTAATTTTAGTAAAAATGGGATTTGAAAGGCTAATTGTACTACGCCAGCCAATAACACTCCCCATGCTAAAGCCATTTCTGGCCTGGCCATATAGGGTGCTAACAAACAACTGGCGGCAATCATGCTGATGTTTAAAAAAACTGGGGTAAATGCCGGTACTGCAAATTTGCCATGCGTATTTAATAAGCTGCCACCCAGCGCAGTTAAAGAAATAAAAAATATATACGGAAAAGTAATGCGTAACATATCGGTAGCTAACACATGCCGTGGCCCACTGGCATCAAACCCTGGGGCAAACAAGTAGATACATAACGGCGCGCATATTACCCCCAGCATTGTCACTAGCGCTAAAATTAAAGCTAGATTACCCGTAATATGATTAACGAATACTTTCACTTCATCTGCAGATTTATTGGTCTGATATTCGGATAATACTGGTACGAACGCTTGCGAAAAAGCGCCCTCGGCAAATAAACGGCGCATTAGATTTGGGATACGAAACGATAATACGAACGCATCATAGCCGGGACTGGCGCCAAAAATAAACGCTGCTACCACATCGCGCACGAACCCTAGTATTCTCGATATAAAAGTCATCGAGCTAAATATTAGGGACGATTTGGCTAAATTATTACTCATATTTATCTACTGGCCTTAAAAACTATTGACTTAGAACTCATTTTACGACAGGATCGTCTGCTATTTCTAGCAAAACATTTGGAGTACTACCTTGGCCAATTCTAAACAAGCCAAAAAGCGTGCCCGGCAAGATGAAAACCGCCGTGGTGAAAACGCTAGCAAGCGCTCAGAAATGCGCACCTATTTGAAAAAGGTTACTAAAACCATAGATGAAGGCAATTTATCTGTAGCCTCTACCATTTATCTTAAAGCTGTATCTACCGTAGATCGCTTGGCAAACAGCGGCATAATTCACAAGAACAAAGCCTCTAGACATAAAAGCCGTTTAAACGCTCGCATCAAGAAATTAGCTCTAGCAAGTTAAAACCCGACCCCCTGCCCCTAAATCTCTGATTTGGGGGCAGGGTTGGGGATGGGGGTCACACCGGCACAGCCATCCAAGTCTGCAACGCAGCGATAATCTTCTCCGCCTGATCAGCACTAGAAATATTAAATTTCGAACGCTGTTTATATTCGCCATTCTTCTTTTGATAGCGGCGAATAGTATATTTATCCGGGCCATAAGCTTCTTTCTTTTGATCCCAATCTTGGTATCTAAAAATTAAAGTCGCCCATGCGCCCTTGGTTAGTACGATTTTATCTAATTGTTTTACTGTCTCTTTGCCATCTTCAAAATAAGATACGCTTAAATCATCTACGGTTTCATTCATCATTGGTCCCTCTGAGAGTAATATGCTGCATAATTGCTTGGCATAATTTTTCTGTCCCTTGCCCGGTTAAGCCGGAAATAGTAAATACTGGTGCAGTCCAGTTTAATTTTTTTACTATGTCGTTGGTATACTGTTCTAATTCAGCAGCAGGCATTAAATCTAATTTATTCAATACTAACCAACATGGTTTTTGTGCCAACTCAGCACTATATTTTGCTAATTCTAACGTTAATTTCGCTACTGATTCGGCAGCATCTGTGCCATCTAACGGAGCTATATCTACTAAGTGCAAGATTAAATTAGTACGGGTTAAATGCCGCAAGAATTGTAGGCCTAAACCAGCACCCTCTGCTGCACCTTCGATTACACCAGGAATATCGGCAATAACAAAACTTTGCCCTGCGGCAACTCTTACTACACCCAAATTGGGGTGCAAAGTAGTAAATGGATAATCAGCAACTTTCGGGGTAGCAGCAGAAACTGCGCGAATAAAAGTCGACTTGCCAGCATTTGGCATACCCAATAACCCGACATCGGCTAATACACGCAATTCTAAACGTAACTCGCGTTCTTCACCTGGAGTGCCTTGCGTAGTTTTACGTGGCGCACGATTGATGCTGCTTTTAAACCGCAAATTGCCCAAGCCATGGAAACCACCTTGTGCAACTAACGCCCGCTCACCAACGAGTTTGATATCCGCAATTTGTTCGCCAGTTTCAACGTTCCACACGATAGTACCAGGTGGTACCGGTAACACTAAATCTTCACCACTACGGCCGGTACAGTTACTACCTTGGCCAGAGCGACCACTCTCAGCGCGATGTAAACGATTGAAGCGATAATCTACCAAGGTGTTCAAACCAGCATCAGCTTCTAAATAGATGCTACCACCGTCACCACCGTCACCGCCATTAGGACCGCCGAATGGAATATCTTTTTCACGCCGAAAACTTAAACAGCCATCGCCGCCCTTGCCTGCGTGTACAAATATTGTAGATTCATCGACAAATTTCATTATTATTCTCACCCCCGCTACCCCACTTGCCAATAGAGGGTAGAGGGGCTTAAGAGCAGGTTAAGCTTCTTGAGGGATTATACTCACACATCTACGCTTGTTCGGCCCCCAGATGTGGAACTTCACAAAACCAGTAGCTTTAGCAAACAAGGTATCATCTCCACCACGACCAACATGGTTACCAGGGTGAAAATGTGTACCACGTTGGCGCACAATGATGCTGCCAGCTGTTACTAACTGACCGCCAAAACGTTTAACACCTAAATACTTGGGATTAGCAGTACGACCGTTCTTAGTACTACCACCCGCTTTCTTATGTGCCATATTATATTCTCCAGACTACGCAGCTGTCTCTATACCAGTTATTCTAACCTTGGTATACCACTGACGATGACCCATACGCTTCATGTAATGCTTACGGCGTCTCATCTTTATGATTCTAATCTTATCTTCACGACCATGATCTTCTATGATACCTGTCACAGTACACCCTTGCACATAAGGGGCACCAACTTTAACAGACTCACCTTCACCGACTAGCAAAATTTGTTCAAATTTCACTGTAGCGCCAGTCTCAAGCTCTATCTTAGCTAAATTGAGAAACTGACCTTCTTTTACTCGGTATTGTTTTCCGCCACTGATTATAACAGCGTACATCACCGCACTCCCAAAAATAATTCTTTAAGGCTAGACATGGTACGAAAAAGGCGAGCAACTAGCAAGAGTTGTGAAGGATATTTTTAAAAAAGGTTGCGGCTTTGTGCTCTATGAGGGTATAGTCACCGGCAGATCAGCCTAAATTAACTAAATATTAATGGTACTAACAAATCTAAAACAGACGGTGCATGCCGATTTAAATAAAGTCGACAAACTAATTGTCGCTAGTTTACACTCGGAAATAAGCCTAGTGCAAGATCTTGGAAAGTATATCATACAAGGCGGCGGCAAACGCTTACGACCGCTAGTGGTACTGCTGAGCGCTAAGGCTTGCAATTATGCTGGTGAAGATCAGATCGCCATGGCCGCGGTAATCGAGTTTATTCATACCGCAACTTTATTACACGACGACGTGGTAGATGGCTCCTTACTTAGACGCGGACGCGAAACTGCCAATAACTTATGGGGCAACGAAGCCGCAGTATTAGTCGGTGACTTTTTGTATTCGCGTTCTTTTCAATTAATGGTCGAAGTCAAAAACTTTAAGATCCTAAAAATTATTGCCGACGCCACCAATACTATTGCCGAAGGTGAAGTCCTACAATTGTTAAATCAACATAATCCAGAAACTAGCGAACAAAGTTACTTGCATGTTATTCGCAGTAAAACTGCCAAGCTATTTGAATCAGCGGCAGAAATCGGCGCGGTGCTTGCTAACAGTCCACCACATATCCAAAGTGCTTTAGCCCAATACGGCCAACATCTAGGCACCGCGTATCAACTAATCGATGATATTCTTGATTATCAGATTACTGAGTCGCAGAGCGGTAAATCTGTTGGCACTGATCTGGCCGAGGGCAAACCAACCATGCCGTTAATCTACCTATATAAACATGGCACCGCGCAACATAGATCTTTAATCATCGAAGCGATTACTAATCCTAAAAATTGCGACTTATCAATTATCCGCACGGCAATTCAACAATCGACAGCGCTTGATTATACCTTTGCATTTGCACGTCGCGAAGCTGAATTAGCTAAGCAAGTAATTAGCGAATTGCCTGATTCTGAATACCAAGCAGCTGCGATAGAGCTAGCTGAGTTTGTAGTTACGCGCACGCATTAAATTAGCTTATAAATTTATGCCATTTACGCTGCATGCGTAACACTGACTCTTCAACAGTTGGCAAAGTATCTGTGTGCGCCGTAAACCAGCGCAAGGCTTTAGACTCATTATTGCCGCTTGCTGTTTCGTTGCTAGCTACTTTAAGCAAGAAACGCACATCATAATGATAGTGGACAGGGGTACTTTTAGTTTCTGGTATCTGATGGATATCTATATCAAAAATCTCTGAGCTCACCGCTACTATTTGCGAAATACCCGACTCTTCTTGGGATTCTTTAATCGCAACATTTAAAACATTGCTATCACCATCACAATGCCCACCTAATTGACACCAGATGTTTAGCTTCGCATGATGCAGAAGCAAAGCCTGCTGTAAATCATTACTTAATAGCCAAGCCGAAGCAGTAATATGGCCCGTTAATAACTCGCGCGCAAAACAATTAGGATTATTAATTACAAAATCCAGAAACCTAGTTTTTGTTTTTATCTCAAATTCAGCTGCTGGTTGATACCTGGTTAATAGCCCATGCAACAGCTTTCTATGCATCGATAGACTCAATCATTTTAGTCGAAGAACAATCTGGGGTGCGATCGAGCAAAAAGATTTGCCCACCATTGCTAAGTACATGCTCAACGCCTTCAGTCGGCGGTATTTGTGCAATTGATTTAAAATTTTCGCTGCTTTTAACTAAAATATCCGGACTTAAAGCCGCAACTAAACGTCCAGGTGTGTCTTCAGCAAATGGCACTACCCAATCTACTGCTTTTAAATTAGCTAAAACTTCCATGCGATATTCTAAGTTATATACCGGTCGATCGTTGCCTTTTAAACGTTTAATAGACTCATCCGTATTCACACCAACCACTAAGCGATCGCCTAGCGCTTTAGCTTTAGCGAAATAACGTATATGGCCATAATGTAATAAATCATAACAGCCATTAACAAACACTACTTTCTCGCCATTGGCCTGACTGATCTTAATTAAAGCTTGTAGGCTGGTCTCGTCTTTGACACCCAATGGCAAGTCCTGTTGTTTGCTCACTGCTTGTTTTAGTTCCTGCAACGTGACTTTCGAGGTACCAACTTTACCTACAACTATTCCGGCAGCAACGGTACTCAAATGCGCAGCTTTTACTAGATCTATGCCACCAGCTAATGCCGCAGTTAATACCGCAATCACTGTATCACCAGCACCTGTTACATCATACACTTCACCGCCATAAGATGGCATATGCACTGCAGGTTTATTCGCAGGGATCACACTCATGCCTTGTGAACCACGAGTAATAACTAAAGATTCAATTCCGCAACTATGCAGCAAATTACGTGCTTTTTGTTCGAGAATTTCTAAAGTTGCACACTTGCCAACGATAGCTTCAAACTCAGCTAAATTTGGTTTAACTAATAGCGCACCGCGGTACACTGAAAAATTTTTATTTTTTGGATCGACGATCACTGGAACTCCCAACGCATTCGCAGCTTTAATATACGGTTGCGGATCTAGTAACACACCTTTTGCATAATCAGAGAGAATTACCGTACTGTAATTAGCCAGCTCAGTCGCATAAACATCATATAAATTTTTAAGTTGTGGGGCAGTAAGCAAATCTGGATCATCTTCATGATCTAAACGAATCATTTGTTGTTGTCTAGATAGCACGCGCAATTTAACTACCGTAGCAATTTTTTCTACTGTAACTAATTCATGTGTAATTTTTTGCTCATCTAATAATTGCCTTAAGATATCTGCAGCTAAATCTTTACCAACTATGCCTAGCAATTTTATTTTACAGCCAAGCGCAATTAAATTATTTGCCACGTTGGCGGCACCACCAGGACGATTATCAGTTTTAGTGATTTTTACTACCGGCACGGGCGCTTCTGGTGAAATCCGTGAAGTTCCACCGTGCCAGTATTGATCTAACATCACATCGCCCACGACTAAAATATTGGCGTTAGCAATCCCAGCTAGATTTACGTCTAAGTTAGTTACCATGAAAGATTGGTTCCGGTTCGTCTAGATAAAAATACAATTAGTTGCCAAGCATATGGCATTTTATGCATGGATGCAACGGCAGCGGAGTCTATAAAGGATTACCTTTTTGACTTTTTCTTCTTATTAACTCTTTCGAGCGGTGGGCTTGGTTCTTTATTCGCAGATGCTGCATTATTCACAGGTGGCGGCGGCATAGAAGCATGCTTTCCCGGATCATCATAGTTATAATGATTTATACAAAACTCCACAAGCTCTGTGACATATTGTAATTTAGATTCTGCGTTATCAAGATTCAATTTACTTAAAGCCAAGTCGATTACCATTTGATTTGGCCCAACCAGCTTGGTAATGTGATTAACTAATAATTTATTGCTGAGTTTTGCCTTCAACCTGTTTATCATATTGTTTTTAGTAAGAGATCGTTGCATCATGTCTCTGATGGCTTTGAGGTTTACTCCATTAAAATCGAGCTGTAATAGTTCGGCCGTTATTTCTGGGCTATCTTCTTCATCGTTTTCATCGTTGAACAAAATGATTCTCCTCTAAAGTCTAATTCTAGCAGGAATGTTTGTTAGCAACAAGAAATTAAAGTCAATTACCAAACTTTTGTGGGCCAAGCACATATTTTGCAATTTGTGTCTATCGAAAGTACAATGCCATTGAGATTTTTTTTCAAACAAAGAATAAACGAGCGACACCCTAATCATGATATTACCAGTAATTTTAGCTGGCGGATCCGGCGAGCGGCTCTGGCCATTATCCAGAACTGCTTACCCCAAACAATTTCTCGCTTTATTAGGTGCTGAGCACAGTTTATTTCAAGCTACTATATTACGTTTACCTCAAGATGCTAATTTCTTGCCACCCTTAATAATCTGTCACGAAGACTATCGTTTTATTATCGCTGAGCAATTACGGCAAATTAATATTACTGCGTCGGGAATTATTCTCGAACCAAGCGCACATAACACCGCACCGGCGATTGCGCTTGCTGCACAATGGGCGCAAGCTGAGCTAGGCAATGCTGTATTATTGATTTTACCTGCTGATCATTACATCGAAGACCAGTTAATTTTTCAACAAACTATTACCTCGGCAGTGCCTGCAGCACAAGATAATTTTTTAGTAACTTTTGGTATACCGGTTACTAAACCAGAAACTGGTTATGGCTATATTCAGTTGGGCGAAAAAATTGCTACCCACAACGGTTTTAAAGTTGCAAAGTTTATCGAGAAACCTGATCAAGCTACTGCGCAGCAATTAGCGCAAAATAACAATTATGTCTGGAACAGCGGTATGTTTATGTTTACCGCCAATAATTATTTACAGGAACTAGCGCTTTATCAGCCGGAAATAATTACCGCGATTAATAATTCCCTAGCTGCCAGCGAGCATGATTTAAACTTTATTCGTCCCGCAGCGGATTGCTATAAGCAATGTCCGAGTATCTCTATTGATTATGCCGTAATGGAAAAAACTAATAAAGCCGCGGTATTTGCGCTACCTAGCCGCTGGAGTGATATCGGCAGTTGGCAAGCAGTATGGGAACAGAGCAGCAAAGATACACAAGGTAATTATTTATCCGGCGATATCGTGGCAAAAAATTCTAGCAATTGCATTATTGACGCACGCCATAGATTAGTTGCCACTTTAGATGTGCACGATCTAGTAGTAGTAGAAACTGCTGATGCCATATTAGTTGCCAAACGCGACCAAAGCCAAGCACTAAAACAACTAGTAACAGAATTAAAACAACGGGCACATCCGGCCGCTAGTGATCATCGACAAGTACGACGTCCTTGGGGCTGGTATGATTCTATTACTAACAGCGAGCGCTTCCAAGTAAAACATATTTTTGTAGACCCAGGTAAAAGCTTATCGCTACAATTACACCATCATCGCAGTGAGCATTGGGTGATCGTCAAAGGCAGCGCTAAAGTGCTACGTGGTGACGAAACTTTTGTATTAGTCGAAAACGAGTCGACATTTATTCCTATGGGTACTAAACATCAATTAACTAATATTGGCAAGATCCCGTTAGAATTAATCGAAGTACAATCTGGTAGTTATCTTGGCGAGGATGACATCATTCGTTTTGAAGATGAACATGGCCGCACAACTGTTAACGAACAAGACTATGTCGCAAATTAAAACCCTAAATTTAATCGAGCCTACACTGTACGATCAGACTGGGCATAGCTATATGTATGTGCAATGTTTATTGCAAGCTAACCCGGACTTTAATTTTAAAATCCAAGTTTGGTTAGATCAACGCGGCCGCCAATTACTTACGCACTCTGCGTGTATTGCGCATACTTATTTTTACCGACCGTTACGCCAAGTACAGAAAATATTTTTATATTATAAACTGCTTAAACAACCAGAAATAATTTTAATTAGCACCGCTGAACTCTGGGATCTGAAAATTTTGGCGTTTTTTGCCAGATATTTTAAAATTAAATCTAAAGTTTTTTTGCAATTTCATCAGTTTAAACAAACTAAAAATAAACTCGCCAGCCTGAAAAAAATCGCTAATTTAAATCTAGATTTTACCATTATAACTCCAACTGAAAAATTAGAGGCTTTATATAAAAATCACGGCTTTAAACGCTGCGTAACTATTGCTTGCCCTACTTACCAACCAGCACAACTATTAAATACCGAGCCAGAAAAATTTAGTAAAGTTCTGTATGCCGGTGCGGCGCGTAATGACAAGGGTTTTGCGCAAGTTATCGATTTGTTACAGTATAATAGGTCCATAGGCAAAGATACGCTGTTTGAAATACAAACTTCAATGCCTAATTCACAACGTTATGATGCAACTTCTGCTGCTGCGCTGTTAAAGCTAAAAACTTTGCCTCAGCATAACTTAATTTTGCACGCCACTACTTTAGATCAACAACAATACTTAAACTTGTTTAAAAATTCAATTTGCTTACTGCTATATAGTCAACAAGAATATCAAGATAAGTTTAGCGCTATCGCTCTAGATGCTTTTTATGCCGGCTGCCCAATAATTACGGCAAAAAATACCTGGATGGGCGATGCTGCACAACGTTACAATTCTGGCATTGCCTTAGATGATTTCACGCCGGCAACTGTACAGCTTGCCATAGATCAGATTATAAATAACTATACGGTCTTCCATACCAATGCTAAACATGCAGCCCAACAATTGCTGAGCCTGCATGATCCTAAGCATACACTAGAGTTTATTAAACTCGCTGCAAATCTGCATCAACCATCTCTTTAATCATCGTACTTAAAGTAATCTGTGGCTGCCAACCTAAATTAGTCTTGGCTTTGGTTGGATCACCTAACAATATATCAACTTCTGCTGGTCTAAACATTGCTGGATCTATTTCTATATAATCACTAGCAGTTAAACCAACGTGCGCGAAAGCTATATTGCACATCTCACGCACAGTAGTTGTTTTACCAGTGGCAATCACATAATCTTCAGGCTTAGGTTGTTGTAACATTAACCACATCGCGCGTACATAATCTTTGGCATGGCCCCAATCACGTTGTGCATCTATGTTGCCCAAAAATAATTTATCCTGTTGGCCCTTCTTAATTCGTGCGACTGCATGTGTGACTTTACGCGTGACAAACTCGATACCACGTAATGGCGACTCGTGGTTAAATAAAATTCCGCTACAGGCAAACATGTTGTAACTTTCACGATAATTAACCGTCATCCAATGTGCATATAATTTTGCCACACCATAGGGCGAGCGCGGGTAAAATGGCGTGCGTTCGCTTTGGATTGGATCTTGTACCAAGCCAAACATTTCGGAAGTTGAGGCTTGGTAAAATTTAATTTTGGGGTTTACCGTCCGAATCGCTTCTAAGATATTTACCGCACCAAGACCAGTAATCTGTCCAGTAGCAACTGGTTGTTGCCAAGAAGTTCCAACAAACGATTGTGCGGCTAAATTATATACTTCATCTGGTTGAACTTCTTCTAGGATGTGAATTAACGACGACAAGTCCATTAGATCACCCATATATAACTTAACCTGATCTCTAATTCCTAGCCAATTTAAGCGGTGATCTTGAATTTCCGGACCGTTACTCGTACGTCGACATAAGCCAGCTACTTTATAATTTTGCTGTAGTAGCAACTGCGCTAAATACGCACCATCTTGCCCAGTAATTCCAGTGATAAATGCTGTTTTCATGTTACGGTCTCTATAGTAAAGTTGCTAAGTTTGCCCAAACTAATTGGGGTGAAATTTCTTTAAAGCACGGCGGATTAATCGTTTTGTCGCCAGTATAATTACAGATACGTCGCGAACATGGCGCACAATTAAATTTAGAAGCTAAATTTATACTTAATCTGCCTACAGCACCAACTTTTTTAATGTCAGTTGGGCCATATAGAGCTACTAATGGTTTATTTAACGCCGCGCTTAAATGCGCAAAACCAGTATCTACAGCAATAATACCACTAGCTTGTTGCAGCACTGTTGCTGCTTGACTTATAGTTAGATGCGGCAACTTGACTACATTAGCGGCTTGCAGCGCAAAACGTTGCGCACGTTGCTCTTGCTCTGCAGTAGACCAAGTTACGTGTACTTTAAAACCATGCTGCGCCGCTATCCTAGCTAATTGTAACCAATATTCTTCTGGCCAATGCTTGCTTTCCCAAGTTGTGCCATGTAAAAACACTAGATAGGGCGGCGTAACAGGATTAATTTGCACTATATTCGACCAGTTAACGCCATAATCAAGTTCTGATGCTGGTACTGGATAATTTAATGCTGTAGCAAATAATTTTCTCAATCTGGCAACTGCATGCAATTCTGGCGCTGCTGCAATTTTATTATTATAAAAAATACTGGCCATAGCCTCACGTGCGGAATTTTTATCATAGCCAGCGCGTGCTGTACTAAGCGCTAGCCTTGCTAAAACAGCACTTTTTAATAACCCTTGTGCGTCAATAACTAAATCATATTTTTGGGCACGCAAATTTTTAATGCTGGCAAATATTTGCTTAATCTTACGCTTGCGGAGATCTACGGCTATAACTTTTTCTACCGCTGAATGCCAACTGGCAATCTCCTGAAAACCAGAATCTATAAGCCAGGTAAATTTAATGCCGGGTATAGCTTTGCTGGCATCAGTAATTGCCGGTAACGTATGTATTACATCGCCCATAGAAGAAAGCTTGACTAATAGTACGCGCATTATTCTTTCGCCTCTAAAATACTCAGCGATGCTAAAACTAATTCTGGTTTAATCAGACGCATACAATTTAAATGCCCGAAGCGACATTCACGTTTAAAACAGGGGCTACATGCTAATTCTTGTTTTAATATTTGCGCTTTAATACCTAGCGGTGGAGTATACTCCGGGCTAGTAGAGCCATAAATGGCAACTAATGGTTTATCTAAACTAGCTGCTATATGCAGCAAACCAGAATCGTTAGTAACTACTGCGCTAACTTGTGATAGCAAGTCTATAGTTTCTAATAAGTTAATTTTTCCAGCAAAACTAGTAGTCACAGCAGGTATTTGGCGTTGAATATCCTCGATAACACTGCTGTCTTGCTCAGAACCAAATAACCAGATTTGCCAACCAGCAGCTAATTTTTCTTTGGCTACTGCTACAAAATATTCTGGCAGCCATCTTTTAGCTGGCCCATATGCCGCCCCTGGACACAAAGCTAACACTGGTTTTGCTTGGTGTGCTGAGTTTTGTGCCGATACTAATTTGGGAACTGGTAACGTCGTAGGGAGAGCTGTATTAGCGGCTATACCTAAAGCAGCATAACGTTGGACTAATTTCGGTAAACTCTGTTTGTTTAAATAACGCACATCATTGAGTAAACCCCAACGGCACTCACCCAACCAACCGGTCCGCAGTGGAATCCGCGCTAACCACGGGATTAATGCTGATTTCCAGCTGTTTGCTAAAATAATTGCTTGTGTGTATTTTTGCGTTTGTAGTTGTTTAGCAATGGTATAACGTTGTCGCAACGCCAATTGCCCATGTTTTATCGGCAAACAAATCGTTTGACTAACCTCTGGCATCCTTTGCAAAACTGGTAAACTCCATTCAGGAGCTAAGACATCGATTTGCACAGTATTATTCAGCAGTTTCAACAGCTTAAACAATACCTGCGCCATTACCATATCGCCGACCCAAGAAGGGCCGATTATTAAAATTTTGTTATTCATCAGTTAATATATAAAGCGTACTACAATATTCGCACATTGCCTGCTGATCTGCATCCAAAGCTAAATAAACTTTTGGGTGCATATCCCATAATGACATATTTGGCATCGGGCAAGACAAAGGTAAATCATATTTACTGATTTTAACCTCAACCTGCACTTTAGCTGCGGCATTGCCAGCTTTTACTTGTTCCGCATTCACCACTTTCACCACCCACTCAATAATTACCAGACTGACCTATTATAGCCGTATTTTTTCTAAAATCGATGTTTTTTGCATTAGCCATTTACCTCTCTAACAAAAAAACTATACTACATTATGGTCAACAATTATATAGTTAGCGGTGAGCACGGCCTATGAACAATGAGTTAAAAGCAACTAGCACGGACTTTGCGCACGAAAGCCACAACGCACCATTAATAATGATTATTGATAATGATCAAAGCATTTGCACCTCTTTAAGTTCTCAACTCGAACACTTAGGCTACCAAACCACATCTATTCAAACCACCGGCGACGTAGCCAGCCAAATTAGCCACAACCCACCAAAAGCGATATTTATCGATATCAACTTTAAAAATGCTGCTGGTACCGGCACTGATATTATACATAACTTGCGCAATAAAGACGAAATACAATGCCCAGTGATCTATCTTTCGGCTATAGACGATCTAAATTGCCGTTTAACCGGGGTAAGAAATGGCGGCACCGCGTTTTTATCTAAATCTTTTAGTCTCAGTGAATTGAAAAATACTTTAGATACGGTAATCCCATTACATAAAAACTCATCTTTCAAAGTACTGATTATTGATGATGATAAGAGCATGAATGCATACTGTACCGCAATTTTAGAAAACGCCTTAATTAAAGTATATTGTTTAGAATCAGCCGATGATCTGTTTACTTATATTAAAAATTTTGATCCAGACGTAGTTTTACTTGACATGTATATGCCAACTATTAACGGTATTGAAATGTCAGCTGTAATCCGCCAACATCAATCTTTCTCTTCAATTCCAATTGTGATTATGTCTGGCGAAACTGATATCAATAAACAATTTGTGATGCGTAGCATGGGCGCGGATGATTTTATCCTCAAGCCATTTAAGCCGCATCATTTGGTAGATACCGTTTTAAATCGTATTCAACGTTCTAGGCAAACCAAAAATTTAATCAATTCAGATGCTCTAACCGGGCTAATGCTGTTTCCAAAAATAAAAGATCAGATTATAAATCTTTTGGATTCATGCGTACGCTATAAGTTTGAATTTTCGATCGCATTCTTAGACTTGGACCACTTTAAAAAAGTAAACGATACTTATGGACATTTAGTTGGAGATCAGATTTTACGTGATTTTGCCGAATTTTTAGTAACCAGAGTTAGACGCAGTGATATCGTAACCCGTTACGGTGGCGAAGAATTTGCGGTCATATTTCCATATACCAGCGGCGAAAATTCAATCCTAGCATTGAATTCAATTCGTGACAGTTATTCTAATACTATACAAAAAGCTAACAATGTTGAATTTAAAGTAACCTTTAGCGCTGGTATTTCAAATATTAAAAACTACCAAAACCTAGAATCACTACTTGCGGCCGCCGATCAAGCACTATATAAAGCAAAAGCTAGCGGTGGTAATTGTATCAACCTAGCAGATTAATTACGCTCTACTTTTAACACTACACCATCCACACCCACTATTTTTACCGCCACACCAGCAGGCAGATCAGGACCCTCGATCCGCCAAAAAGAATCATCCACATGTATTTTGCCCCGCCCGTTTACAATCGGTTCTAACAAGGTTACGGTTCTGCCTATATACTGCTCGTTGCGGCGGTTTAAGTGTGGTAGATCTGATTTATGCGGATTATTCTTTAAATGGATATTCCAGTACAATAAACAAGCTATAGATTCAATTGCAAAAATTATAAACTGATATTCCCAAGATAACTGCGGTTCCACCAGCATGATGACGCCGACAGTAGCCGCACTCATTCCTAGCCATAAGAGAAAAAAACTCGTGCCTAATATAATTTCTAAGATCACCAAAATTAAAGCAAAGCCAAACCAATACCATTCATTAAGAGAGATAAACATATCTATAAGCGTCTGCATAATATTACCTACTTAATTTTACCAAATGCTTCTTTAGCAATTTCACTAACCCCTGCAATCGAACCGATGACACTTGCAGCTTCTAATGGCATTAATAATATTTTTTGATTCGGCGACTTAGCTATCTCTTCTAACGCCGCAATATATTTCTGTGCTATAAAATAATTAATTGCTTGAATATTACCTGCTGAAATTGCACTCGATACAGTGCGTGTCGCTTCGGCTTCAGCTAAGGCTAATCTTTCACGTGCCTCTGAATGCCTAAATGAGGCTTCTTTTTCACCCTCAGCTTTAAGGATTGCGGCTTGTTTAACGCCTTCAGCTTCTAAGATAACTGCTCGCTTTACTCGCTCTGCTTTCATTTGTGCTGCCATCGAATCAACTAAATCTTTAGGCGGTGATATATCTTTGATCTCTATACGCGTAACTTTTACGCCCCAAGGAGTAGTTGCTTCATCTATCACGGTTAATAACTTGGAATTAATTTGATCACGTTGCGAAAGCATCTCATCTAAATCTAACGAACCTAATACGGTTCTAATATTAGTAATAGTTAAATTACGAATCGCACGTAGTAAGTCTCTAATTTCATACGCAGCACGTGCTGCATCTATTACTTGAAAAAACACCACCCCATCTACTGTTACCATAGCATTGTCACGACTGATAACGCCTTGCGAATCAATATCTAATACTTGTTCCATCATAATGAGTTTACAGCCGACTCGGTCCATAACTGGGATAATCAATGATAACCCAGGTCTCAGGGTCGTGACATATTTGCCGAATCTTTCGACTGTCCATTCTTCTCCTTGCGGAACCTGCTGAATTGCCATAAACGCAATTACTATCGCTAACCCCACAAACAGCATAATCACATTCGCAAATCCTACCATTTTCTATCCCCTATTCTTATGATAATACTAGATTAAATCACTATATCAGCAATTCGACTAATGGCCAAGCATGCTATAATTTCGCTTATCTAACTAGGAGCGGTTGATGGCGCAAAAGATAAACTCTAAAGTTATTATAATAGCTTCGTTGGTTTTTATAATTCTAACTAGTATTTTCCTGTATAAAATTTTCTATCAATATAACAGTAACACTACCTATGATAATTTATACCTAGCTTGGCACCAGCCCAGCTTCGCTAGCGCGGTAAAAAAGTCTGCACCAGCAGTAGTAAGTATTCACACCACTAATGCTGATCCTATATATCGTAGTTTGGGTTCTGGCGTAATCATCGATCGTGAAGGTCATATATTAACTAATCAGCACGTGATCGAAAATGCGAGTGAAATTTTAGTCAAATTAGCTGATGGTAGAACTAGCGCCGCTAAGATTATTGGCACCGATCTAGCAACTGATTTAGCCGTTCTCAAAATAAATCTCGCCAAATTACCAGTAATAAATATTGGGACATCAGATAACCTTGAAGTAGGCGATTTTGTCTTAGCTATTGGTAATCCTCTAGGACTAAACAGCACTGTAACCCAAGGTATAATTAGCGCTATTGGACCAGTGCAAGATCTTACCGCCGCACAACATAATTTTGGAGAATTGCTCGATCGCCTAATACAAACTGATGCCGCAATAAATTTTGGTAACTCAGGTGGTGCATTAGTTGATATCCAAGGTAAGCTAATTGGTATCAACACGGCCATTATGCCAAATGTGATCGGCAGTCAAGGCATTAGTTTTGCCATACCAATTGACACTGCGAAAAATATATTTAAACAATTGATCAGCAACGGTAGCATCTCCCGTAGCTGGATCGGTGTCCAATTAAGTGATTTGCCCTTAGAAACTAGACAGCATCTAAATTACCGGGAAACAACTGGCATCTATGTACAAGATACCATCCGTAATAGCCCGGCACAAAAAGCTGGGATTATTCCTGGGGATATTATTACCCGAGTAAATGGCTCTAAAGCGCAGGATCTTTTAGCTACTTTGCGTTTAATCTCTGCATTAAGCCCAGGCAAAACTTATGACATAGAAGTATTTAGACATGGTCACAATTTAGTCTATCCAGTAAAGATTATGGAGAAGCTTTAAGTACCATTGCTTCCAAAGCATTAACCCAAGATGGTTGCGCATTTAAACATGGTACCAAAGTTAAAGTTTGTCCACCTAAAACCTGCCACTGCTGTAGCGCACGCATCCCAATTTCTTCTAAAGTTTCTAAACAATCTACAACAAAAGATGGGCAGCAAATAACTAGGTTTTTAATTCCCCGTTGGCGTAATTCAATTAATACTTCATCTGTATATGGCCGGATCCATGGCAAACGTCCTAAGCGCGATTGAAAGCTATAGCCCCAGGCAGATTCTGCAAGATTTAAGCTTTTTGCTACTAAATTAGAAGTTTGCAGGCATTGCGTTTTATAGCAACCACTATGTAGCATTTGTCTTTCCGGTAAGCCGTGATAACTCATTAACAAATATTCAAAATCGCTGGTTATATACGGCTGAATACTATTAGTTAAAGCCTGTATAAAATCTGCATTTTGAAAATACGCAGTAATAACTGCAATTTCTGGAATCACTTTAAACTTAGCAATAATTTGTAATACTTGCTCTAGTGCCGAGCCAGTTGCTGCAGATGAATACTGAGGGAACAAAGGGATTACGATAATTTTTTCGACAGCAAGTTTTTCTAATTGCCGCAAGGCTGTGTTAATATCAGGCTTACCATAACGCATGCCCAAAGTTACTATATAATTTTTATTATCATCACTATTTAGTTTTTCTGCCAAGACGGTTCTTAGTAATTCAGAATTAATCAATAACGGTGAACCATCTGCTTGCCAAATTTCTCTGTAAGCGTGTGCTGATTTTGCTGATCTAAATGGCACAATAATAAACTTTACTAATAACCAGCGTAAAATAGCCGGCAACTCTATAACCCGTGGATCAGATAAAAACTGGTTAAGATACTTCGCGACCGCAGTTACAGAGCAGTTATCTGGAGTGCCTAAATTAAGTAATAACACACCGATTGGATTATTCAAACGCGTTTATACCTGTTAAATATTTGCCCAATATTAAATGATGTATATTATCCGTGCCCTCGTAGGTAAACACTGCTTCTAAATTATGCAGATGTCTAATCACTGGATATTCTAGACTAATACCGTTAGCGCCTAATAAATTGCGCGCCGATCTGGCAATCTTGATGGCTTCTTTACAAGCGTTCATCTTGGCCATCGACACCATTGCAAAATTGCTGTTACCAGCATCTTTCAAGCGGCCAATTTGCAAATTTAAACATTGGGCTTTAACAATCTCATTAAACATATCAGCAAGATCTTTCTGAATTAACTGAAATGCCGCTAGCGATTTATTAAACTGCTTACGTGTTTTACAATATTCTAATGCGGCATCAAAACAAGCCATAGCCGCCCCCATAGCTCCCCATGCAATACCGTAGCGTGCTTGTGTTAAACAGTCTAGTGCGGCTGTAATACCCTTCTTGGTGCCGGCTAAATAATGACTATCTGGAACTACACAATTTTGTAAACTTATTTCGCCGGTAACTGACGCACGTAATGACATTTTGTGTTTTATTTCTGTAGTCTTAAAACCAGGAAAACTTTTTTCAACTATAAAGCCTTGCACACCGTCACTGGTTTTGGCCCAAACTATGGCAATGTCAGCAATAGTCGCATTGGTGATCCACAGTTTATTACCATTTAATTCCCAGCCATTGGCTACTTTTTTTGCCGTAGTTTGCATGCTAGCCGGATCTGAGCCAGAATCTGGTTCTGTAAGCCCAAAACAACCAAGTATTTCACCTCTAGCCATCAATGGTAACCAACGTTGTTTCTGCTGTTCATTACCAAAGACCAAAATTGGATACATACACAACGAACTTTGCACGGATACAAAACTACGGATACCGCTATCACCATTCTCAAGCTCTTGGCAGGCAAGACCATAAGCTACATAATTGGCACCCGCGCCCCCATATTCAGTTGGCACAGTCATACCAAATAAACCTAAAGCTGCTAATTTTGGAATCAATTCCATAGGAAATACTGCTTGCTCATAAGCTACCGCCATTTTGGGTACGACATCAGTCTGCACAAACTTACGTACCGTATCGCGAATTAAACGTTCTTCGCTACTCAGCTGTTGGTCTAACAATAAAAAGTCTTGCATAAAATTTATCCATTAATTAGCAACCATTTCCATACCGGCATTATAACAATGTTATATATTTTAGCGTCGGTTTTTATTATATCGGTTCTTTCCATAGCCTCAGTCAAAATTAAACCTTCATCTAGTTTATAACATATCATTGCATCTAATAAACCTTTGTATTCTCGCTCCTTAGTTGCAGGAGCATCCATATTTTTACAAACCTGAATCGCAGCAGTAATATGGTTATCTTGCTGTATAACGAAATCACTTTCTTTTGCTTCATGATGTACATAAACATTATAACCTCGGCGTTTTAATTCTATAAACACTATATTTTCTAACATTCTACCAAAATCATCACTGTGTCTAAATCCGATTAAACGTGCTAAACCATGATCAATAATATATTGTTTCTTTTCAGACATGATTTGTTTTTTAATTGAAGTGCTGTACCTATTAAGCATAAAACACAGATAACTATCTTCGAGGTAGCCAAAATATTCAGATATAGTACTTGCATTACCTAATTGCAACATTTTACGTAGTGCATTAAAACTACTACTTTTACCAATATTACTAGCCACATAAAAGACTAATTGTTTAAGCTCTTTAGGTTTATTTAATTTATTGAGTACAATGATATCTCGATAAATTATATTCTCATATAAAGCTTGCAGATATTCTGGTTGTTTATGTCGCACATATTCAGGAATCCCTCCGATTTGCAAATATTCATTGAATAAACCTGATAACAAACCTTTTTGTTTCGTTATTAATATTGTTTGTGTGTTTTTCTCTAAGCTGACTAATAAATTTGGATTTTTAAACATTACAAACTCTCTGAATGAGAATGGATAAACTGTAACAGCTACATGCCGTCCAGTTAGCCTGGTACCCAATTCTTTGCTCAACATCGAGGCATTAGAGCCGGTTATAATAATTTTATTACCCTGATCATGTAATCTACGTACAAAACGTTCCCAATCTGGTATGTTTTGAATTTCATCAAAATAGAATGATTTTTGTTCACCAAATAATTCGATAAATACTTCATATAAAGTCTGGAAGTCTTCTAAACCGAAATTTACCAATCTGTCATCATCAAAATTAATATAATAGTCTGCTTCACTTTGTTGCTGACGGATATTCTGCAAAACTACAGATTTACCAGATCTGCGCACGCCAGTAATAATTAATATTGAGTCACCCACCAGTAAACGGGCAATTACACTATTTATTTCTCGTTCAATGTAATCTGGGGGTAAAGCATATCCATGCTGCTCTAAGATAACTTGTTTTAATAGGTCTCTATCCATACTAAAGAACCATGCCCTAATGCTACTTTTACTAATAGTAGCTTACACCACAAAGTTACTTCTGTCAAAAGTAATGGTTGCTAAGCTGAAGAATCTTCGATATGATTGCTAAATGGACATTAGACTGTTAGAAACTGAACGCTTGTACTTGCGTAATTTTAAAATATCCGACTTTGCCGCGGTGCATGAGTACGCCAGTCTAGAAAGTTTTTCGCAATACCAGATCTGGGGACCTAATTCCGAACAAGATACTTTGGAATTTTTGCAGGATCGTATCTCTGCAGCACTACAGGAACCACGAGTAGTCTATGACATGGCGATAGTCCTAAAAGCTACGGATCAATTAATCGGTGGGGCACTAATAGAATTAGAAAGCAGCAATAGTAAAGTTGCTTGTTTAGGCTACGCTATGAACCCTAAATTTCAGAATCAAGGTTACACCACAGAAATTGCCCAACGTCTAATTAAATTTGGCTTTGAACAATTAGAACTACGCGTTATTTATGCCTTATGTGATACCAGAAATACTGCTTCATTTAGAGTAATGGAAAAATGCGGTATGCAAAAAGTGGGAATTGTCCCGCAAGATCGAAATATTCAAGGCGAAGTATACGATAGCTATAGGTATGAAATTTATCCTACAGCCACCGCAGCTGACGTATAATATCTGCATATTCTGCAGCAGGATGCCCAAAAATTGCTGAACCAGCGACCACTGTATTTACCCCAGCTTGCACCACCGACTTGATATTATCTTTATTAATACCGCCATCGACCTGTAAACGCGGAATAGCATCCCAGCTATCAATAATTTGTCGCGCTCCTTTAGCTTTATCTAATACATGTGGCATAAACGATTGTCCACCAAAACCTGGATTTACTGACATTAATAATATTATATCTAGTTGATTTTTCAATTTGGCTAATATATCTAACGGTACAGCTGGATTAAGCACTATTCCAACTTTACAGCCATGCTGTTTGATTAAATTAATAGTCTGATCTAGATCTTCAGTGGCATCTGGATGAAAACTAATCGAACTGGCGCCAGCCTGCGCAAACATCGTGACTAACCTATCCACTGGCTTGACCATTAAATGCACATCTATCGGTGCGGTTATGCCATAGTTACGCAAAGCCTTGCAAACATCAGGACCAAAAGTTAAGTTTGGGACAAAATGATTATCCATTACATCAAAATGTATCCAATCAGCACCGGCAGCGAGCACTGCAGTGACATCTTCACCCAAGCGTGCTAGATCTGCCGACAATATTGATGGGGCTAATATAAAAGCTTGCATATTAATTAAACCAATAGCCAATTGTTAATAAATGTAAATTTAACCCATGATTAAATTGGGATAAATAAGCATTAGAAAAATGTGTGACGCGATAACTGATCTCAAATTGTCGACGTGCCCCAAAAAGCAGCCCTATTCCTAAGCGTTCTTCGAATAATAAATTTCGCCCTAAATTGCGCGTGGCAATTTCTTGTTTAGACAAGTAAGCACCACCAATGCCTAAATCCAAAAATACTGGTAACAGCATTTTACCATGCAGTCTTAGTACCGCAGCCAGTGTCACCGCATTTAACTGCATATTGGTTTTTACTGTAAATTTTTTTTTACTGTACATGTGACTAAACGCCCACTCCCAATAACCATTTATGCGGCGACCATTGGGCGTAGTTGAATTGCCACCCCACTCTTTTTGGTAGTTAATCCTATAGGCTTGCACTTGTTTCGTACCATGTCCGCTAGCGATGGAAATTGCAGTCCTGGCGCTAACGAGTGGGTTATAACTTAGCAAGATACTAAGCAATACTATATTTACTAACGCTGATCTCATTGCCGGCTCCTCATAATTAAATCATAAGCTACTGTAATTTTCTGAGTTTTTTCTTTGGCAATGTTCATCATCTCAAGTGGTAATCCTTTAGCAGCTAACTTGTCTGGATGGTATTTACTTACTAAACGTCGATAAGCGGTCTTTATAGTTTTAATACTATCACTTGCTGAGACACCTAACAACTTATAAGCAGCCGATAATTCATCTACCGGCTGCGCCGCATGATGTTGGCGCTGCTGTTGCTGGCGGGTATTGCCAGTATAAGTAAAACCATAGGCCTGCAACTGATAATCTAATTCTGATAATGGTATCCCTAATTTATCACAAATATAAACTAGGATTTCACGTTCTACCCCAGTCAATACATTGTCAGCTAGGGCCGCTTTAACTTGCAATTCTAAAAAAAACCTACGTAACTCTGCATATTTACCACAAACTAATTTAAACTTGTAGATAGATACGGCTAAATCAAAACTCGGCTGCTTGCCTTCGTTAAAATATTGGATTGCCAATTGCATTTGTGCAGGATTAAGATGAAAGTCATGCAACATGATATTGCGAGCCACATTTATTTCTTGTTCGGATACCACTCCATCGGCCTTAGCCAGATGGCCCATAGTTTGAAATACGGCCCTAAAAAATACTTCGCGGACTAGCAAAGAATGTGCCGGGGTCTGCATAATAGTACGCAAACCATTATCAAACACCTGCCCCAATACCAGACCTAAGATCATGCCTGCTGGCCCATAAAATATCAGGCCAACGATCGCACCAACTATTTTCCCCCAAATAATCATGAAATATTATTTACCAACTCTAGATCAGCCGGGGTACCAATGTTATACCAAGTACCAGCATAATATTGACCAGTGACTAGATCGTTAGCAATATGTTGCCGCAATAAACCAGCTAAGGGGAAAGCGCCTTGTGGTGCATGCGCAAAAAATTCAGGCCGATACACGCCAATATTCGCGTAAGTAAATTTACTCGCACCAGTTAATTTAATTTTGCCTTTATCTAAAGCAAAATCCCCCGCTGGATGATAATCAGGATTATCCACCATTACTAAGTGCGCCAAACCAATAGGCATCCGCGGTAAAGTCTGTAATGGAAAAGCCGTTAAGATATCTGCGCTTAAAACTAAAAACGGCTCTGGGCCTAATAATTGCAAGGCGTTAACTATACCACCACCAGTATCTAATAAATTCTCTTCTGGTGAGTAAATAATTTGCAAGCCAAATCTTGTACCGTCGCCAATCGAGTCAATAATTTGCTCACCTAAATACCAGGTGTTAATTATTACTTGTTTAATGCCAACTTTAGCCAGCGATTTAAGGTGGTAAATAATTAACGGTTGACTATCGACCAGCAATAATGGCTTAGGGGTAGTATTTGTCAGTGGCCGCATACGCTCGCCTTTGCCTGCTGCTAGAATCATAGCCTTCATGGTTAATACCTCTGATATCAATATTCAACATAGTGTATAATAGTTTTTGTTTATAACGGAAGGAGAACAGCATGAAATCTACCATAACAATTGCAACTTTGTTCTGTATGCTATTGGCCCCAGGGCACATACTTGCGGCAAATAACGACATCACTAAAGATGTTTCAAAAGCAGCAACTGCCGTGGGTAAAGCTTTAGATGATACCGCTATAACCACTCAAGTCAAAGCATTACTAGCTATAGAGGCAGATATAAAGTCATATGATATTGGAGTAACAACTGAAAATCACGTGGTCTATTTAGAGGGCGAGGTGGATACTGATTTACAAGCCGATAAGGCCGTTGAAATAGCCCAGGGCGTTAGTGGCGTGGATGATGTTAATAACTCTAAGTTGCACGTAAAAAGCAGCACTAGCTATGCTGGCGACTCATTTATTACAGCAAAAGTAAAAGGCACTATTATGCAGTTATCCAACAATAATACTATTAGTGCTAATAGCGACTTGCATGTAGAAACGACTAACGGCGCAGTACATATTTTTGGTACGGTTACCAAAAGCGATGATATTGCAAAAATCAAACAGACGATCACCACGATTAAAGGTGTGAAAAGCGTGCATAGCAATATAGACGTAAAGAAATAATAAGCCATGATCAAGGGGATATGCTATTGAGTAAGTCCCCCGCTCTATTCATTCAACCATGTTTTGGTTAATTCTAAGATTTTATATTGTAATTTAGCTCGACGCGGATTTAACTTTAAATGCCTAGCATGCTCCTTAGACGCCTAGTTGCGCCCAGTGCATTTACGTCCCCTGAAAAATCAACCTAATTTAAACTTTGCGACATATATGGACTCGCCCGTATTTGCAACAACAATTTTCAAGGTAATGTACTTAGGTAATGCAGACATATATCCGGCTTTTAAATTGGCAGTTTACGCCATAGCCATAATGAAATTTGCAC